>ENA-UONT01000033-UONT01000033.1-human-gut-metagenome-genome-assembly--contig:-CS20-NODE-33-length-205770-cov-14.168194_pt1 | contig 205770 bp, 166 predicted proteins | sample MGYA00242459_ERZ724006 | MGnify/ENA metagenome assembly ERZ724006
TATAAAGTAAATATATTAAAATGATAAATATTGCGAAACGATTCCAGCTGTAGACTCATTGAAAATTTATATTTGACTGATTACAATAGCCACAGGTGCTTTTACATAGAATGCAATGTATTTGCGGCTATGTATGAATGCGAGTCCTGCCCCGGGACTGTCCAGAAAGGAGGTCATGAGAAGTAGGAGGGGATACAGTTCGTTTTCCGGCAGAAGGAATTCATGGAGAAAACCGCATTAATTTTATTTACAATCATTATGAATTCCGAGGTTTCCGGGAAATGCCCATACTCTGATTTGTGTCAGGCACCTGAATCCGATCAGGCTGTGGGATATTTTTAAGGAAGGTGAATTTTATGGATCCAGCCGTTGTCACACTGTGCGTCCTAGCAGTAGCGTGCTTCTTGTTCGTAACCGAACTGATTCCCTTAGCAGTCACAGCCATGGCAGCTTGTACTGCATTAGGTATTTTGGGCGTCCTGCCGTCAAAACAGGTTTATGCCGGTTTGTCCAACTCCACCGTGGTACTCTTTGGCGGTATGTTTGTTATCGGCGCTGCTATGTTCAGAACTGGTCTTGCTCAGGCGATTGGTCTTGGTGTAGTCAAAAAAGCGGGTACTAAAGAAGTGCCACTCATGGGCGCAGTTATGCTCGTTACCATCATTTTGTCTTCTGTATCTTCCAATACGGGTACAGTAGCCTGTCTTATGCCCGTAGTTATTGGTATCTGCCAGGCAGCCAAAATTTCTCAGTCTCGTCAGCTGATGCCTCTGGCGATTGCTGCCAACGTAGGCGGTACCATCACCATGATCGGTACCCCGCCAAACGTTATCGTCACAGGCGCTCTGTCTGCGGCAGGCCTGCCGACCTTCGGATTCTTTGAATTTGCTTATATCGGTATTCCGCTGTCTATTATTGTCTTCTTCTTTACCCTGTTTATCGGCCGTCACCTGCTTCCTGCAAATGCTGCCGGAGAAATGGATGAAGAAGCTATCAGGGCTGCTGCTGAAGAAGCGGGCGCTTCTGGCGAAGACAGCGAACCGAAGAGCACCACAAAGATGTGGATTTCAGGACTGATCATGATTGGTGTAGTTATTTGCATGGCTCTGGATTTGAAGACTTTGCCACTGCAGACCGCGGCGGTAACCGGGGCTATCCTCTGCGTTATCACAGGCTGCCTGAAAGAAAAAGAAGCCTATGCGGGCATTGACTGGGTAACGATCTTTCTATTTGCTGGTATGCTCTCCGTAGCCACCGCTATGGAAAAAACTGGAGCAGGAAAATTGATTGCCGATACGGTTGTTGGTTCAATGGGTGAACATCCGAATGCGGTCGTTTTGTGCGCAGTGTTGTACCTAATTTCCAATGTGTTGACCCAGTTCATGTCCAACACAGCTGCGGCAGCTCTTTTGGCACCGATCGGTATTTCCATTGCCCAGTCCATCGGTGCTGACCCGAAACCGGTTCTGATGGCTATCGGTATCGCAGCGTCTATGGCATTTGCCACACCGATGGCAACGCCTCCGAATACCCTCGTACTGGGACCGGGCGGTTTTACGTTTAATGACTATGTGAAGGTCGGTCTTCCGCTCTGCATTGTTACTTTCATTGCGTCGGTTATCATTATTCCGATCTTCTGGCCGTTTTTCCCAGCATAATCTTATTGTCCGTCTACATACTGAAAGTAGAAATTTGATTAATTTTATCTATTTGTATTCGTATAAACGGATATGAGAAGAGAAAGGTGGATTTTATTCATGGATACTCCAGGCCCACTTTCCATTTGTATCACTAACATGGTTATCGTATTTGGTGTTCTTATTTTTCTGGCTTTTGTCATCGAACTGATCCACGTGGTGGATCCGACCAAGAAAAAGAAATAAGAAGTAAGAGCTTAGTGAATACAAATACCGTATAGGAGGTACAATAATGGATGGTTTTATGAGAGCACTTGTTTCCGTATGGACAGATTCCGGCTTTGCCGCGCTGACCTGGGAAAACTGTGTCATGATTTTAGTAGGACTTGTTTTACTTTATTTATCAATTGCGAAGGAATATGAACCTTTGCTGCTGCTCCCAATCGCGTTCGGCTGCATCATGGCCAACTTCCCGAATACCGGGTTTGAAGATGAAATGGGTGTCATGATGGCCATCGGATTCGGGATCAAGTATGAAATTTTCCCGCCCCTTATTTTCATGGGGGTAGGCGCGATGACCGACTTCGGTCCCCTTATCGCCAATCCGAAGACCATGCTTCTCGGCGCAGCTGCCCAGATCGGCGTATTCGTTGCGCTGGCAGGCGCTATGATGCTCGGCTTCAATGTGCAGGAAGCGGCATCCATCGGCATCATCGGCGGTGCTGACGGCCCGACCGCGATTTATCTGACATCCAAACTGGCACCGCATCTCTTAGGTGCTATTGCCGTGGCAGCATACAGCTACATGTCCCTGGTTCCGCTCATCCAGCCGCCAATCATGAAAATGTGCACGACCAAGGAACAGAGAAAGATCAAGATGGTCAATCTTCGTCCGGTAAGCCACTTTGAAAAGGTGGTATTCCCGATTGTCGTAGCCATCGTCGTATCCCTGCTTCTGCCTCCGGTAGCGGCGCTGATGGGATGTCTGTGTCTCGGTAATCTTTTCGAAGTATCCGGCGTAACGGCAAGACTGTCCGATACCGCGCAGAATGCGCTGATCAATATCGTCACCATCTTCCTGGCGACAGGCACAGGCTTGACAATGTCCGGCGACAAATTCCTCCGTCTGGAAACGATTGAAATCATCGTGCTCGGTCTGATTGCCTTTGCGGCAGGCACGGCAGGCGGCGTCCTCTTTGGCCAGATCATGAGAATTGCTTCCGGCAACAAGATCAACCCGCTCATCGGTTCGGCAGGCGTATCGGCTGTACCGATGGCAGCACGTGTATCCCAGATAGTCGGTCTGAAAGACAACCCATCCAATTACTTGCTGATGCAGGCGATGGGGCCGAACGTAGCAGGGGTTATTGGCACTGCCGTAGCAGCAGGCACCATGCTGGCACAGTTCGGAGGCTGATCAGTATAACTGATTCGTCTGATTGAATTAAAACGAAAACGCTCCTTTACGGGGGCGTTTTTTACGTGGGCATTATGTGTACAAAGTAAGCGGTGTATTTATGCCTGAAAGTGAAGTTTATAATTACTTTTTTATATTTTTATCTTCATGCCGGCATATGCAGAGCAACAGACAGGAGAGCCAGATGGCATACGCGCCGAAGTAGCTGCTGGACCAGTAGCCGATACCGGAACCGAGGGCAAAAATAATGACAATGAAAAGAAATTGAGCGGCCACATGGAGATCTTGTTCGTTCTGAGAGACCAAGTAACGTTTCAGTGCGTCTACACTCCGTTTGATATTTCCCGTGCAGGTGGTACTCATGTAATTATAATTATTCAATTTGGTGAAACAATGGACCTGCAGACCACAGGAAAAGGAGACGAGGATGTTTGCCAGGTGGTTTAAAGAGTAGGGGAGGAGTCCGACAATAAAGAGGCAGGCAATTTCCAGAAGAAGGATATTTCTCCGCCAGTCTGTAAGCTGATGCTTTTCCCACAGGTTTTGTAAGCGGGCAGCAAAAAAGAGACCGAAACCGTAGACTATAATGGGGAGCAGGTAGCGGAGAGAACCGTTTATATCCCCAAGAAAAAGATGATGGCCTAAAAAAACGACATTTCCTGTCTGGGCATTGGACAGAACATGATCGCGCACGCAGAAGGTGTATGAGTCCTGGATTCCGCCGGATAAGATTAGCCAAAAAACCAACTGCCATGAATCGGCGGGGGTCTCCGTTATCGTATGATTTATCATGATTTAATGATCTCCTGTTTTATGATATGTCCAGTATAGCAGAGGGGGAGAGAGCCTGCCAGTAGCAGAAAGAAGAGGGGCTTACCGGTTCTTTCTTATCTAAAAAAGTAATGGATTCCATGAGAATGGATATAAATAAAATATTGCAATTTGGAGAAAGATAAAATATTATATAGATAAAAGTGAATATGATATAGATTCTCATATTTATTTTTATCTATTAATGAAAGGATGTGCTTTATGCAGGAAGGAATTAATAATTTATTTGCAGGGGCTGTTTTTCTGGCCGGTGTGCTGTCCTTCTTTTCGCCCTGTGTATTTCCCCTTCTTCCGGTTTACTTGGGAAAGCTGGCGGAGGATCCCGGGACGAGGTCGTTTTCTTTTTTCGGACTGAAGGTATATGTATCTCCGCTGGTAAAAACTGTTTTCTTTATTACGGGACTATCGACGGTATTTTTCAGTCTCGGGTTTGGGACCGGTTTTTTCAGCCACATTTTTTATCATCCCTATACGCCGTATGTCATGGGTGGTATCGTCATACTTCTCGGGCTGCATCAGATGGAGCTGATTAATATTAATTTTCTCCAGCGGCAGAAGAAGATCGAGCTGGACGGGAAGCGTCAAGGCGGTATTCTCGGCGCGTTTCTTCTGGGGCTGACTTTCAGCTTCGGCTGGACGCCCTGTGTGGGACCTGTGCTGGGGGCGGTGCTTGCTGTGGTGGCTTCTGAAAATGGAAGCGCTCTGTATGGCGGTCTTTTGATGGCGGTGTACGCTGCGGGGATGGCGGTCCCTTTCCTGATTCTGGCAGTGGCATCTTCCTGGCTTTTGAAGTACAGCAGTCATGTGAAGCGTCATATGGTTCTGCTGAAAAAGATTGGCGGCGTGCTGATCATTCTTATGGGGATCCTGCTTATGCTTGGCAAGCTGGATATGCTGGCGGCAGTTATTTCGTGAAATATTTCACAGATTTGTAAACAGGAGGTTTATCATGATGAAAATTTCTTATAAAAAGTTTGGGGCGTTTGCGGCAACAGCTGTTTTAGCGGGTATTCTGGCAGGCTGCGGCTCCGGTATGAATGCGGATGCAAATGACATGGCCCGCCCCGCGGCGATGCAGCAGGAAAAGGCAGCCGGCCGCACACAGAATTTTATGGATGCAAAGGATGCGGATTTCATGCTGACCGATGTAAATGGAAAGGAACACAGACTTTCCGATTACAGGGGGAAAAAGGTGTATATCAAGTTCTGGGCTTCCTGGTGTTCTGTATGTATGGCTACGCTGGCTGATACGGATATGCTGGCGGGAAGTGACGATAAGGATTTTGTCGTTCTTTCCGTTGTGGCGCCCGGATTTGGCGGTGAAATGAAAAAAGAGGATTTCGTAAAATGGTATAAAGGTCTCGGCTATAATAATCTCCCCGTGCTTCTTGACGAAGGCGGCGCGGTGACGAAGAAATACGGTATTCGTTTCTATCCGTCGGCGGCTCTGATCGATACGGAAGGAAATGTGAAGATGCTCCGTCCGGGGCATATGAGCAAAGAATCGCTTGCTATGGAGATGAAGGGGATTTCGTAAAGGAGGATTATGATGAGAACGGCAGGAATTTTAGGAAGTCTTGCGATCATTGCGGCAGCCGGTTTCGGCTGGTATTCGATGGCAATGACTCCATCTTCAGGCAGCGGGGAAAAAGCGCCTGTGGGGGTAAGCCTTGAAGAAAGTATGAAGAAAGAAATGGCGGTGAAAACAGTGAATAAGGAAAATTTACGGGATATGTACCTGGCGGGAGGCTGTTTCTGGGGACTGGAGGAATATTTTTCCCGTGTGGACGGCGTAGTGGACGTGGTTTCCGGTTATGCCAACGGGAAAACGGACAAGACGGATTACGAACATATAGGGCAGACAGATCACGCGGAAACGGTTCATATTTCTTATGATGCTTCCAAAGTTTCCTACAGGGATCTGCTGCTTTACTACCTCCGGGTGGTGGATCCTACAAGTGTGAACCGTCAGGGAAATGACCGCGGGCGCCAGTATCGGACGGGCATTTATTACACCACTGATGAAGAAGGGGCGGTGGCTCGGGAAGTACTTGATGAAAAGCAGAAATCCCTTTCCGGTAAAATCGCTATCGAGGTGGAACCGCTCCGTCATTTTGTGCCGGCGGAAGAGTACCATCAGGATTATTTAAAGAAGAACCCCGGCGGTTACTGCCATATCGATGTAAGCAGGGCGGCGGATCCCGTGATTGACGGCTCCCTGTATCCGAAGCCTGACGAGGAAACCCTCCGCAGCCTTTTAACGGCAGATCAATATGCTGTCACGCAGGAAGGCATGACGGAAAGAGCTTTTTCCAATGAATATTTCGATAAATTTGACCGCGGTATTTATGTAGATGTGGCGACGGGAGAGCCGCTCTTTTCCTCCCGTGACAAGTTCGAGTCGGGCTGCGGCTGGCCGAGTTTCACGAAACCGATTTCTGCCGATGTGGTGAATTACAAAGAAGACCTGAGCTATAATATGCGGCGTACAGAAGTGCGGAGCCGTATGGGAGAATCCCATTTGGGGCATGTGTTTGATGACGGTCCCCGGGACAGAGGCGGTCTCCGGTACTGCATCAACAGCTTGGCGATCCGGTTCATTCCCGAAGCGGATATGGAAAAAGAAGGCTACGGTTATTTGTCCGGCGTTTTATAATTTTAAGAAATATTTTTGACTAAACCGTGCCTTGCGGTATAATATATAAATTGGTAAAGCAGTTATACTTAAAAGGCAGGGTAAAAATATGCAGATGATTGATTTGTCCGGCGTCAAGGACTTCAATGCCGCTCGTTTCCTCATTTATTGGCTGGTAGCAACAGTCATTGCCATTCTCGTGGCATACAATATCGACCCTCAGAAAAAGCTGGTCTGGTTCAGACAGCGCAGTGACAACGGGTTCATGGTCCGCCGCGGCTGGTTTGGGAATTTCAGCCTGCTCGGCGTCCCCCGTTCCAAGATGGGCTTTGCCATTACGGCAGGTATTTTCATCGGGGCGGGTATTGTGTGGGCGCTGCTTATCTTTATGATTCTTCCGGTACTCGGCTATCATGTGTAAGCCTTGTTTTTCCTTATTAAGTAAATATGTTTTCTGCGTATGGCACAGGGGCAGGAAATAGTATCGGACCTGGTATTTTCCGGGTCCGTTTTTTGTAAGGCTGTTTATTTGCGGGGAGAGATTTATGACAAGCACGGAAACAATTTTTAAGGAACTTTTTGCAGGAGTTATGGAGATGTCGGATCCCGCTGTCTGGATCATGTTCGCCATCGGCGGGATTCTGATCTGGCTCGGAGTGAAAAAGGATTATGAGCCGGTGCTTCTCTTTCCTATGGGAGTGGGCTGTATATTGGCAAATATACCGGGGCATTTTGCCGTTATCCCGGTGGGAGGCGGGGAGCCGGGCTTTTTGCAGGTTCTTTATGAAGCGGGAATTGCCAATGAGCTGTTTCCTGTCATGATTTTTGTGGCGGTAGGCGCGATGTGTGATTTTACGCCGCTTATCCGACAGCCTTATGTCATGCTTTTTGCGGCAGCGGCCCATTTAGGTATTTTTGCAGCGGCGCTTCTGGCATCAGCTTTTGGATTTCCTTTCAACCAGGCGGCGGCGATTGGCATCATCGGCGCGGCGGACGGTCCGACGACGATTTTTGTGGCGCAGAAATTTGCTGCAGAACTTCTGGCGCCCCTCACGGTGACGGCATTCTGCTATATGTCCCTTGTCCCGATTATCCAGCCGCCTATTATCAGACTGCTGACGACAAAGCGTGAAAGACGTATCCGTATGGCATATAAAGAAGAAAAGCCCGTGTCCTGGATGGCACGTTTCCTTTTTCCTTTCATGGTGGTGCTTTTTGCAGGTATTCTGGCTCCTATTTCCGTACCGCTCATTGGCGCGCTCATGTTCGGCAATATGCTGAAAGTATCGGGCGTTGTGGATTCTCTGGCAAGTACGGCACAGAATGAACTCGCCAATCTGGTGACGCTCTTTCTCGGTATTACGGTAGGCGCTACGATGACGGCGGAAAATATCCTTACCCTTGATGTCCTGAAGATCCTTATCCTCGGTGCGGCGGCGTTTATTTTCGATACGGTGGGCGGCGTGCTTTTTGCAAAGCTGGCAAATCTCTTCCTCAAGCAAAAACTGAATCCCATGATCGGCGCCTGTGGTATTTCCGCGTTCCCTATGTCGGGGCGTGTTGTTGCCAAGATGGCTTTGAAAGAAGATCCTTCCAATTTTATTATCCAGCACGCCATGGGCGTCAATGTGGCGGGACAGGTTGCTTCCGTTGTCGCCGGCGGCCTTGTGCTTGCTCTTATTCCCGTTTTGTCATAAAGGAGAAACTATGTCAAGTTTGGACGCTTCCGTTTATCTTCTGGTCATTGCGTATCCCCTGCTTTTCGTGGTGATGGCTGTTTTTATGGGACTGACGTACTTCCTGCGCAGGGTATTTCCCGGAGACTGAAGAAGCGGGATTTCCTTCCTGCCGTGGTTTGCGGGGAAGATGAAAAAGTTTTATACTGTATCTATGTGAAAATAATTCTCTTTTAGGAGGCAGAAATGAAAGAAACATACAGCAGAAGCAAATCCGTCTGGCAGCGGATGAATGCCCGTGAGCGCAAGGCCGCCATGGCATACGGTGAAAAATACAAGGCGTTCCTTGATACGGCACGCACGGAAAGACTGGCGGCAGCGGAAATTATCCGCCGTGCGGAAGAAAAGGGATTTAAACCTGTCTATACCATGAAGTCGCTCAAAGCGGGAGACAAGGTATATTGGAACCAGAAAGATAAATCCGTTATTTTGGCGGTGATTGGGAAAGAACCTGTCCATGAAGGCATCAAAATCGTGGGATCCCATATTGATTCGCCCCGTCTGGATCTGAAAGCCAATCCGGTGCATGAACAGGACGGCATTGTGTACTTCCGTACCCACTACTACGGCGGGATTAAGAAATACCAGTGGACCTGCATTCCGCTGGCGCTCATCGGCGTGGTATTCACAAAAGACGGTAAAAAAGTGGATATCAATATCGGACTGAAAGACAGCGATCCCGTTTTCTATGTATCCGACCTGCTTATCCATATGGCACAGGACCAGATGAAAAAGACTCTGGCGGAAGGGATTACCGGAGAACAGCTCCAGGCTGTCGCGGGTACTCATTCTGAAGAAGGGCAGACACCGAAAGACGCCATCATGGCGCTTTTGAAAAAGGAATACGGAATTGAAGAGGAAGACTTCGCTGCCGCTGAACTGGAACTTGTTCCCGCCACAAAGAGCCGCGACGTCGGATTTGACCGTTCCCTCATTGCTTCTTACGGACAGGACGACCGCGTATGTTCTTACGCGAATCTGGAAGCCATCCTGGACGCAAAACCCGGTGTGAAGGCCCAGGCCGCTCTTCTTACGGATAAGGAAGAAATCGGATCTTATGGAAATACGGGAATGGAATCTTCCTATTTCGTGAAATTTGTGATGAAACTCCTTGCGCTGCAGGGACAGGGAAGCCTTCTTGATTTCTATGAAACCATGGAAAACAGCGAGATGCTTTCTGCTGATGTGAATTCCTGTCTTGATCCTATGTTCCCGGAAGTTTCTGAAAAAGACAACGCTTCTTTCCTGGGATACGGGGTTAACCTGACCAAGTACGGCGGTTCCCGCGGCAAGGCAGGCAGCAATGATGCCAATGCGGAATTTTTGCAGAAGGTCAGAAAAATCTTTAATGATGCCGGTGTATGCTGGCAAATCGGTGAACTGGGAAAAGTCGACCAGGGCGGCGGCGGAACAATTGCTTTCATGATGGCGAACTGGGGGGCGGAAGTGGTAGACTGCGGCACGTCCATGCTATCCATGCACGCTCCCTGCGACCTGCTGTCCAAGGCGGACGCTTACGAAACGTACCTGGCGTACAAGGCATTCTTTGAAAGCAGGTAAGGAAAAGAGGGAATCATCGTCTCGAAAGGGGCGGTGATTTTTTCGTGGGAAAAAATATAATAGAGTCGTGATGAAAAAATGGATGTCATTGAAAAGTGAGGATTTAATGAACATCATCGGAAATACTTATACATGATGGTTAATTATTAATCTACAATGGAAAATGTAAATGTGTGGAAGATGTGGTTGTAAGGCATTGTATGATTTGATAATGGATATAGGGGGGAGATAAATGCATTAAAGTTTAGCATTTACTGCAAGGGTCAAAATGAAAAAACATTTTTATCTCCATATCTTTTAATATAGAAACATATGCGTATATATGGAAGAAGACGGTTATATCTTATCGGAAGTGCTATAATGAGGAAGCACTATGAGTTATATGTCAGGCAGGTGGCTTATGAAGAAAAAGATTTTGATAGCGGTGTTGGTGTTGGGAATAGCTTTTTCAAATGTAACAATAGGGACGGCGGGTAAAGATATGCCTGCGGGGGGAGATACTTTTTCTGTACAGGAAAAGTTGCCTGTAAAATTTACGCAATATTTTTCAGATAGGGCAGGAAAAGATGCAGAGGCAGCATCAGAAAAAAATGTTATTCCTACAGGGGCGGCAGATGAATTAGTGTATAGGCGTCCGGGGAATGAAGGGATTTATATGCTTCGGGGATTGGTAGCAATAAATCAGCATAAATATAAGCAGGCAATTAAGGATTATACTAAAGCTATAGAATTGAATCCTGATTCCGCACTGGCTTATTATGCAAGGGCGACCGCATATAGTTTGGAAGAGGATTTTTATGCAGCAGAACAGGATTACAATAAAGCGTTGAAAAAGAATCCTGAACCGGAAATGAGGGGGCATATCTTATTGGGGCGAGGGGTTGCTTATGTGCAACTCGGGGAGACAGAATCTTGTCTTAATGATTTTGATGAAGCGTTGAAGTATCTAAAAGGAGAAGAAAAGGGAAAGGTCTATAGCAAAAGAGGACTTGCGTATCTGCTTCTTGGCGAGATGGATAAGAGTTATGTTGATTTTGAGAAGGCATTATCTATTAACACCAAGGATGTAATAGCGCTTATATCGATTGCTGATCTGCAGTGGTTGCATTACCATGCACCGGAAAAAGCATTACCTTTTCTTGACAGGGCGGTGGCAGCGGACTCATCTAATCTTCTTGCTTGGATGAAAAGAGGCAAAGTACTTCTGGATTTGCATGAGGATGAAAAAGCATTGACGTCTTTTAACAAGGGGCACGTGGTTGGAGAAACAGATGGGATTCCTTATTTATTACGAAATATGTATTATATGCAGCATAGAAGATTTACCGATGCGAGAAATGATTTAACGCATTTGATTTCCATTTATCCGAATAATGCGTATTTCTATTCGAAGCGTTGTGATGCGAGTATGAAGTTGCATGATTTTGGCGGGGCATTGGAAGATATAAGAAAAGCGATAGCATTGGAGCCGGATAAAGGATACTATTACATGATGCTTGGGCTTGTATACAGCCAGACAGAACGGTATGATGAAGCGATTACTGCGTTTGAAACGGCAATTGCAAAGGGGCATAAAAAAGCAGATGTGTACAATAACTTGGGATATGTTTATAAATTGAAAGGGAATTATCAAAAGGCGTTGGGCATACTGAATAAAGCTATAGAAATGGATCCCGGTTATGGAGAAAGTTATCGCTCTCGGGGAGAAGTGTATGCGGAAATGGGGGAATACGAAAAGGCGGTGGCAGATATTACGGAATTTTTAAAAATTAATCCCAATATTGCATCAGCACTTCTCATGCGTGCAGGTTTTTACGATAAGTTGGGAAAGAAGGAATGGGCAGAAAAAGATCGAAAAGCGGCTGCATTGGGTAAAAAGGATGGAATATATGTGTTCTCTCCGAAGAATGACTAGTTTTTGATTCAAGCGGTATCTGTAGATTGGGGATGCAGCAGAAAGGTAAGAAATAGGTTCTAAATAGAGGGCAATAAGTTCTCAATTGCTTTATATGGAATGACTAATATGCCTTAATGAGGATAATTTTATACGAAGGATAGCAGCGCAGGAGGAATCAGAATGGATGAACATCAGTCCGGCGTAAAGCTGGAAGAAGCGTTGGAAGCAAAAAAAGAACTTGATGCAAAAGCACAGAAAATACTTGAGGAGAAGGAAGCGGACTCCCGTATGAGGACATATACGGGACCGTTAGGCAGGGCGGTAGCCGTACTGCTGTGCGTGTGGACGGCATTCCAGCTGTATTTCACGACCATCGGAGCAATCAGTGCCGTCAATCTGCGGGCGATCCACTGTATCTTTCTTCTTGTTTTTACATTTTTATTATTTCCGACGTTTAAAAAAGAAAAGCGGAAAAGAAAGCTTCCGCCCCTTTGGGACGTGGCGTTTATCCTTTGTTCCGCAGGCAGTCTCCTTTATCTCATTTTGAATTATACCCGTATCGCCCGGACGGGGGGGCGTATTTCCGATATGGAGGTAGCCATTGCCTTAGTCGCGGTGGTTTGCGTTTTTGAAGCGGCCCGGCGGGCATCGGGAAATCTGGCGGTACTTGCAGGAATTTTTCTTGCGTATAACTGGTTCGGCGCGTACCTGCCCGGCTATCTCGGTCATAACGGCTTCACTTTGAAACGCGTGCTGATTACCCAATTCTGGGGAACGCAGGGTATTCTCGGCACGGGTATCGGCGTTTCGGCGACTTACATATTTCTTTTTGTCGTTTTTGGCGCGTTTCTGAAATATTCGGGCTTTTCCAAATTCATTAATGATTTTTCGCTGACCCTTGTGGGAACGACTTCCGGCGGTCCCGCGAAGGTGGCGGTCATCGCGTCGGGCCTTATGGGGATGATTAACGGTTCTGCCATTGCCAATGTGGCGACGACGGGGACGATTACGATTCCGCTCATGAAACGGACCGGATATAAAAGCGAATTTGCAGGCGCAGTAGAAGCGGTGGCCTCTACCGGCGGACAGTTCACACCGCCGATTATGGGGGCAGTCGGTTTTGTCATGGCGGAGTTTTTAAACCTGTCCTACACCTATGTGGCACTGGCAGCTGTCACACCGGCGCTGCTCTACTATATCGGCCTGCTTCTGGCGGTTCATTTTGAAGCGAAACGGCTCGGACTTTCGGGGATCGCCAGGGAAAATATTCCCGATGCATTGTCGGTGATAAAAGAACAGGGACATCTTGTTCTTCCCCTGGTGAGTCTTATCGGGCTGATGTTTACGGGATTCACGCCGCTTTATGCAGCGGTTATTTCCATTTTCATCACTGTGGCGGCAAGCTGGCTCCGCAAAGAAACAAGAATGACAGGAGATAAGATTATTGCCGCTGTCATTGAGGGAGCGCGGAGCGCCGTTTCCGTAGGAGTATGCTGCGTCATCATCGGCGTCATTATCGGTACGGTCACACTGACATCCATGGGACTGAACATGGGCTACCTCATTCTGTCTCTTCTGCAGGATAATCATGTGTACCTTGCCGGTTTCCTTGTCATGATCATGTCCGCTATTCTGGGGATGGGCGTTCCCGGCGTCGCGGCGTATGTCATTGTCCAGGCGGTTGCTGTTCCTGTCCTAATCAAAGCGGGGGTATTGTCTCTTATCGCCCACATGTTCTGCCTGATTTATGCCTGCCTTTCCAATATCACGCCGCCTGTGGCCATGTCAGCCTATGTGGCGTCTGGGATTGCCGATTCCGATCAGACAAAGACGGGACTTATGGCGGTGCGTCTCGGGCTTATCGGTTTTATTATTCCTTTCTTCTTTCTGGATAATCCTGTTCTTCTCATCGGTGTCGATCCGGCGGCGACTGCAGTGGAAACCCTTTGGGCCGTTTTCAGCGCGGCGGTGGGGACGTTTGCCCTCGTTGGCGCATTGGAAGGCTGGATTCTATGCAAATGCGGATGGGCGGAACGGATTGTACTTTTCATCGCTTCACCGCTTCTCCTTTTTCCCGGAACAATGACGGACTTTGCCGGATTTGCAGGGATTGCCGCGGTTATAGGATTCCAGTTCCTGCGGCGGAGAAAAGAAACTTGATTTCCCCCGGCACAGGGGTATACTTATGATAATCATTTATTTTTTGCAGCATGGGAGGATGGAAAAATGAACATGAAACATTTGAAAAAAGCGGTGGCGGTTTCACTGGCGGCTTTAGCCGCCGCAGGGATGATAGCAGGCTGCGGCGGAGAAAAGAAAGCATCGGCGCCGTCATCACAGCCGGCAGCGCAGACGGTGAAAATTAATTTCCCGACGGCCGGCGCGTCAGGCGCCCTGTATGCGGTGGGTGCGGCAATCACCAATATGTGGAGCAATAACGTTCCCGGTGTGCAGGCAGCGAGCCAGGCTTCCGCAGGCGGAATTGCCAACCTGAATATGGTTTCCGACGGTGAAGCGCAGGTGTCCATCGCTATTTCCAGCAATGTATACCAGTGTCTTAACGGGACGGACAGTTTCAAAGATCATCCTTATAAAGATTTGAAAGCGATTGCCGGTCTTTACATGAATCCGAACCAGGTGGTGGTCACTGCCAAGTCGGGCATTCAGACTTTGGCGGATGTAAAAGGAAAGCGTTTTGCCGTAGCGTCGGCAGGATCTTCCGTATATAACGAAAGCAATGCCCATTTTACCGCGGCAGGACTGAAATTTCCTGATGACATACAGGCGGAGTATATTACCTTTACCGATGCGGCCGATATGCTTCAAAATGGTTCCATTGACGGCGCATGGATCATGAGCGGCGCTCCTGCTTCCGCCGTTACCCAGGCTTTAACCGGCGGCGCACGCCTGGTAGATATCGATGATCAGCTCGTGAAAGAACTGAAAGCGAAATACCCCTGGTATGCAAGTTATACCATCAAGGCGGGTACCTATCCGAATCAGGACAGGGACGTCCGTACCACAGCGGTTAAAATGGTTATGTTCACCCGCGGGGATATGCCGGAAGACGTGGTGTACAATCTGACGAAAACTTTCTGGGAACATATAGATGAACTGGGGCAGGCACAGAAGAACCTGAAAGGCCTCAAGCCGGAAGACGCGGTGAAAGATATCGCAGGCGTGCCGCTCCATCCCGGCGCTGAAAGATACTATAGGGAAATCGGTGTATTGAAATAAGGAATAGAAAGAAAACATCGTCTTTACAGGGGCGGTGTTTTTCTTTTGAAACTGCCCGGTGAGCATGTACCGGCAGCGAACATTCTCATTATGACACTTTCCGTTCCCCATTGTTGGTGACACTCTTTTCTCTAATCGTCATTCTGAACGGAAGTAAGAATTCTTTGTGAGAAAGATGGGGAAATAGAACAGCGACACAGAGTGAAGAATCTATTACCCGGATGGCATCTTCCCGCTTTCCCCACCACGGTAATAGATCCTTCGCTCGTGCTCAGGATGACGATTAGCGTTTCCTGTCATTATGACGCTTAACGTTTTTCATCATAGTGATGCTTAATGTTTACCGCCATTATGACGACTTCCGTACTCCGTCATTCAGAGCGGACACAGGAATGCTTTGTGGGAATAAGGGAAGGCAGCAATATGACACAAAGCGAAGAATCTGTTACCTTGATGACGTTTTACCGTCTTCCTCATCAAGCCAGCGGATCCTTCATATTCGTTCAGGATGACGCCTTCTGCCCGGTCAGTCCTGCGACTGCTGCCCTTTGCTAAAGAAGGTTCGCTCAAAATAAAATATTTCCAAAAAACTATTGACAAAGAAAAGCCTATTCGCTAAAATAATCACAATATTTAAAAGTGCTGACGGAAAAAAGTAAATTTCCTTACCCGGCGCAGAGAACCGATGGATGGTGAAAATCGGTGCGGGCAGGAAGTCGAAGTTCTTTCCCGAACTGCTTTGCTGAAATAACAGTAGGCATTGCCGGAGTGGCTCACGTTAAGCGGCTGAGAGTTGATCTGATGAAGTAGGGTGGTACCACGGAATATCCGTCCCTTGGGTGCCGCCTTTTTTGTTTTTCATCAGATAAACAGGGTGGTACCGCGATGAGTCCCGTCGTCCCTTGCAATTGGCAGGGGACATTTTTTATAGGATAGAAGTGCAGTAGAAAGAGAGGGCTCTCAAATGAAAAAATGGATGAAAATTACGGCAGCGGCAGTGGCAGCAGCTTTACTCTATGGCTGCGGAGGAAACAGTGGCGGAGAGAAGAAGACGACTGACGGGAAGAAACAGATTGCTGTGGTGCAGGTGATGCAGCATGGTTCTCTTGATGCGGCCAATCAAGGATTTCTTGACGGCTTGAAAGAAAGGGGCTACGGAGCGGACAAAATTTCAGTAGACCAGCAAAATGCCCAAGGAGACCAGTCAAATTTAAAGACCATTGCGTCCCGTTTCAAGGCCAATCGTCCTGATCTTATCTGCGCGATTTCCACACCTGCCGCACAGGCGGCAGCCAATGAAATTCATGACCTGCCCATTATCGGGTGCGCCATTACTGATTTTGAAACGGCGAAACTGGTAAAATCGAACAGCCGGCCGGAAACGAACGTGACCGGCGTCAATGACCGCGGCCCTGTGGAGAAGCAGGTGGATATGGGACTTAAGTTCCTTCCCGCGGCGAAACGTCTTGGACTGATTTATTCCTCCAGCGAAGTGAACAGCCAGATCCAGGCAGACCAGGCGAAAGCCCATGCGGCGTCCCTCGGCCTTACTGTGGTGGAACGGACCGTTTCCTCTGTCAATGATATCCAGCAGGCAGCGGAATCCATGGTGGGACAGGTAGATTTCATCTATGTTCCTACGGATAACGTGATCGCTTCTTCCATTCCCACTTTGGTCAAGGTGACAGATCCCGCGAAGATTCCCGTATTCGTAGGTGCGGACAGCATGGCGAAAGACGGCGCGCTCGGTTCGCTCTCCGTGGATTTCTACAAGTCTGGTGTACAGGCAGGACACATGGCGGCGGATGTGCTTGATGGAAAAATCAAAACACAGGATACTGCCGTAGAGGATCCTGAAGTGCTGGAAGTCATCATCAATAAGAAATCGGCGGAAACTTTGGGGCTTGCGATTCCTGAAGAATATAAGAATGCGAAGATGGTGGGATAAAGCAAAAGCGGAACGGGAAAATAAGAAACGGATACGATATGCGGAATGATCAATCCGGCATAAAGCATTTTCTGTCCCATGTCACAAAGATTTGGTATTTCAAAAAAATTTTACAGACCGGTGATTAAAAGAGAGTTGTGAATGATTTCTCATTCCCACAGCTCTTTTTTGATGGACACATAATATCAGGAATAAGGAATTGAAACCGAAGAATACAGCTTGGCTTTCAAAATCGGGAATCTTATATTCTGTTATACACAGCACATTCAAATACAATGGCGGTGTTGTACAAAACTTGATTACAGATCCCTAATATTAAGGAAGAAATAAATTATGTATTGTGATCAAGTGATAGAAGTATTAGTCATATATTGTAAAAAATATGGCATAGTGATATCATAAAAGTGGGTATTCTTAAAGCAAATGGGTTTAAGCATTAAGAATTTAACCTTTATATCCTGCATGCAGGAATCACACAAAATTATATAAGGAAAGCAGTCGTGGGGAATCCGGTTAGAATCCGGAACTGTCCCGCAACTGTAGAGGGAGTTTTGCGGCTGCAAGCCTTTCACAGAGGAGCCGCAGGATAAGGAACTGAGTCAGAGTGCCACCTGCTTTCTATGAGATTGGCGTAACTTGCGAGGTATAAGTTAATGCATAGGAAGCTGGTGTTGTATTTTTAATATGGCAGAAGTCTTCTATGTATCTTTCTTATGCCTCGTTTTATAAATTTGTGGTATGAGCGTACCATAAGTTAAAAATTAAAAATAAATTTTTTGTGTGCGGGGAAATGCCGCGGAAGCGGTGCATATCTTTTTTATATTTTTTAGTTATGAGGAGAATCAGGATGAAGAAGACATTGGTAATGGCGGCTGCAGCAGTTTTAACCGGAAGCATGGCATACCCTTCGCTGGCAGAGGAGTATGTTTTTGAGATGGCGCCCGTTGTTGTCACAGCGAATCGCATGAATGAAAATTTGGTGGATGCCAGAGCCGATATCAGTGTAGTTACGAGCCGGCAGATTGAGAAACTCCATCTGAATACCGTGGAAGATGCGCTGCGTACAGTGCCGGGGACACAGTATCTGAATTATGGCGGAAATGGATTGAATGCCAATTTAAGTGGGATCCGGATTAATGGGAGTAAGGATATTATACTGCTTGTGGACGGTGTACGTGTAACAGATTTCAACGGCGCGAATAATTCAGGGTATATGTATTCTTCTCTGCTGAATAATATGGATAATGTCGAACGTATCGAAGTGCTGCGCGGCAGTGCCGGCGCGTTGTATGGAAGTGGCGCCAAAGGCGGTGTGATCAATATCATCACCAAGAATCCCGGGGAAAAGAAAACGACCGTGGATATAGCCAGAGGAACCGGCGGACGGGAAATGTATAAGCTGACTACGATGGGAAGAGTAGGGAAGTTTTCCTACATGGCCTATTATGACAAATTGCTGATAGGTGATACTAAATCCGGTGACGGAAGGCTGTGGCCCGGGCACACCCATACTTTATCAGACGGGGTGAAATTTGCTTATGATGTTACCGATAAACATTCTCTTTCCTTAAGTTATGACAAAATGAAGTCAAGATACAGGGGATATGATTTTGTGTATTCAAACCGGTATCATGGCGATTACAAGTCCGATATGCTGACTCTGCAGGATAAAATATCCATCGGGAAGCATTGGGATAACCAGTTTACTTACCGTCGGAATAAAGTAAAAACAAATTATTTTCAGGATTATGACATGAATGCGCAGTCCAACTGGGGGATAAGCAGCGACTATACTTATGACATCATCGGCGAGCAGGTGAGCTTCCATGATGAATGGAACCGGCTAACTTTTGGTGTGGATTATTCAAAGGGAAGGGACAATGTTCTTCGGGCGGCAGGATTTGACGTAAATGGGAATCCGGTCAAAACAAACCACTGGTATGAAAATTATTCTTTTTATATACAGGAAGATTGGAATTTCCTGCCACGGTGGTCTCTTTCCGGAGGCCTGCGGCATGACCGCCCTGAGACTGATCAGTATACTGCCGATTTTTCCAGCCATACATCCAAAAGCTACCGCCTGAGCTATGAAGTTACACCGAGGGATACCGTGTATGCGGGACGCAATGATTTCTACATTCTGCCGGGGCTTGATGTTCTTTATATTCCCCAGTATGGAAATGCCAAAGTCAGACCTGCTTACGGGCATACGGATACCGTCGGATACAGCCATGTATTCAGTGATACGACTATGTTTACCTTTAACTGGTTCAGAACAAAAGATGAACAATCTATCGGATATGATACTTCATCAAAAAAATATAAAAACTTTAATCAGGGTGTTTCAAGAGGATGGAACGCCCAGCTGATTTCGCAGATCGGGAGCAAATGGAGCGCCAATGTAGGATGGGCGCATTTGTACTCCAATGTTCCTGGGGATAATTTTTCTCTCGGATATTCGCCGAAAGATAAACTTACTTTTGACATGATCTATCACAATAAGAAGTTCACCGGAGGTCTGGACGGATTCTATTTTATTCGGAGAAAGAACCCGGTAAACGGTGATTTGAAAGGGTGGCCGGACGATAAATACGGAATTTATAACCTGAGTTTCAATTATGAACCGAGAAAAGATTTTAATTTTTATCTGAAAATCAATAATATTTTCGATAAACTTTGGGCGGAGCATACAGATGTCATATGGAGCGACCATACGCCGGGAACATGGTATTCCATGCCGGGGCGTACATGGCTGTTCGGCGTGAAGATGGAAGTGTAAGGCATAGATCGTTGTAGTGGAGAAAAGGCGGGATAATGATGAAATATGTGTATGGCAGAAAAAAGTGGCTGGCAGCCGGTATAGCAGCATTGCTTATCAGCGGCGCCGGAGTGGTTCCGGATGTGCTGGCGGCGCCGGTTTATACTTCCGGTATTACGACCAAGGCAAAAAAAGATAAGGCGACTTTCGGAAGTGCCTATAAAGTGGAAAACGGTGTTAATAAATATAATCTGGAAGACGGATCAAAAATCAGTATCCACGGCACTTATTACGCTGAAGGCATTACGCCGGGGAAAGGAACGACATCCGTTGTCACCGTGGGCGATGGGACAGGAACGCTGTCCATTGATACTTCCAGCAGTGACGCGGGAAATTCGCAGGGGGCGGGGATTCTCGCATCTGACGGGAGCCGGCTGACCATAAACGGGAACCTGCAGATTAAGACTTACGGAGGCAGCTGTTTTGCCGACGGTATTTACATGATGCGCGCCGGCACCGGTACGGGAGCCAAAGCGAACATTACTGTCAACGGCAACGTATATATAGGGGATCCGACGGCTGTTGGAGAACCTCCGGATTCCTCTTCCCGGGACGCGAAATGGGGAGTCAATGCGGCGGAAATGCATGGCGGTTACGGGCCGGACGGCCATGTTCCGGGATGGGCGGATGAATATACCGGCGCCCGCTGGCAGCCTACGGGGGTCGATGTGGATATGTCGGACGGCAGCTCCATTGATCTCAACGGCGATGTGTACCTGGCTGTCCGCGGCTCCGCAATGAAGACGGATCCTTATTACAAGTCTGCCGGCATGGATGACTATGATATCGCTGTTATTAACGCCAATAAAGGGAATGTGACCATAGTGACGCCGACAAGCGATAAAGAGAGTTTTTATGCCCTTGCCAGTTACGGCGGCACTGTCAATGTGAATATGGCAGGAGCGGACGCGGCTTCCCATAAAGTGAATATCAAGGGGAATATCATCGCCATGCGGGATGATAAAAGCCACAACGGACAGCCTTACTTTTTCCAGAATGGCCGTATCAATCTGGCATTGGCAAACAGTGATTCCCAATGGATCGGTGTGGTGGACAACAGCGGATCTGATCAGGCAGGAGAAGTAAATCTCTGGCTGCAGAACGGAGCCGTATGGAAACACAGCTCTCCATCGCGGACCAATGGGCTTCAGGTAGAAAAAATGCCCCAACCGAGCGTATTCCACTATGGGAAATATGACGGAGTATCCCATGTGAACCAGTTGGTGGGCGGAAACTCCGCCGATAAGGCAGGCATCATTTATCCTGAAGAAGTATCGGAAATCCACGTGACGAATTATAGCGGACATGTCAAAGTTATTTATACTCACGAGGGAGATGGCGGTACGACCGCATCTTACCGCGGAGGCGATTTCCGGATAAAGAAAGCAGCTGCCGGTTCGGGAATTGTTGTATCCACTAATAACGCGGGTATTGATATGAATAATGATGATGCTGTATGGAAAGCATTGAACGCGGTGGCGGGGAAGATATATTATGAGGGATCCGTGGACGGCGAGAGTAATCTGGCGGGTAAGGCAGAAATCGCGGAAGGGCTGACCGCGTCATCAGCATCTGCCAAATTAGCGGATATGAAGTATAAGAAAGACAACCACGGGCAGGGATATGTAGAAAAAGGATCAGCACCAAACCCGAATCCGAATCCAAACCCGAATCCGAATCCAAACCCGAATCCGAATCCAAACCCGAATCCGAACCCGAATCCGAATCCGAACCCGAATCCGAATCCACCGACACCACCGGTTCCACCGATTGTCCATGGGGATAATGAGACGGCGCTGATGAAAGGTGGACGCAGCGTGCTGACTGATTCCGCTTTGGAGTGGAGAGATGACGCCATGCAGGGGATGCTTCGTTTGGACATGCTCCGCTATCGAAGCGGCATGGAGGGTGCATGGGGAAGAGTTTATGGCGGCAGATGGAAATATGACGGAAACGGTATCGGAATAAAAGAAAACTATTGGGCAGGCGAAGCCGGGTACGACCGCCGTTACCCCAATAACTGGCGTGCAGGTATATCTCTGGATTACAGAGATGGAAAGGGCAAGTATGATTTTGGCGGAAGAGGCGACAGCAAACTGTATGCCCTGTCGCTCTACGGCTCGAAAGATCTTGCCCGGGGCGCCTTTGTGGATATGATCGTCAAAGGGGGCTATATAAAGAATAAGTTTACCCTGTATGACAGAGGAAGAAATCAGTTTACGGGATCATCTACCGCCAGAGGTTACAGTGTGGCAGGGAGATATGGAAAGCGCTTCGGAACGGGAGATTTCTACTGGCAGCCGCAGATCCAGTTCACCTGGGCGCATTTGGAACCTGATGAATACGATGTTTCCAATAAAAGCGCCGTGATGACTGTGAAGGGGCAGTCTTTTGACAGTTATGTGGCGAGGGCAGGTATTGAAGCAGGACGTATCGGTTCTTTCGGTGATCTGTATGTAAGAGCGGGCATTGCCCATGAATTCGGCGGCAGAATTAAAGCGTCCTATTCCGCTGCTGACGGCGGTACTAAGGAAACCAGCTATGATTTAAAGGATACCTGGGGGGAATTAACGGTAGGCGGCACGTATAATCTGTCACCTGTAAGCCGTATTTATATAGATGTGACAAGAGGATTTGGCGGGGACTGGAAACGGGAGTGGCAGCTGAATGCCGGTTTCCGGTGTGAGTTCTGAGAAAGGCGGTGCGGAAATAGTGTGGCAGACAGCAGGTATCGTGACGGTTCCGGCTGCGGTATAATACCCTGCTGCAGGGAAGCGGGGTATATATTTCATATTTCTGAAAAATAGAAAGATGGAGGAGCGGATTATGAAAGAATGTTCGAAATGGAAATCGGGGAAACGGTTTCTGACAGCGGCAATTACATTGTCATTACTCGGTAGTCTTGGTTTGTATAGTCCGGCGGCATATGCCGAAGAAGATTTTGAGGAGTACACTGGCAGCATAACAGGAAAGGAAGATAACGCGTCTGAATATGTTATGGCCCACATAACAAAGGATGGCGGGAAAAATTATAAATTTACCGATGATTCTCTTATAAAAACGAATCAAGGCGTCAAAGTGGGAGATTTGGATTATCCTGTAAATATTGACGCATCAGGGCATGTTTTAAAGTTTTATGGACATGTAAATGACAAACATACCCTTGTTCATGCGGTGGAAGCAAACTCTAAAAAAGGTGTTACTATTACTGCTAAAAAGTTGATTATTGACGCAGGGAATACAAAGAGTCGTGCTGAAGGAATCAGCGTAGGCGGGCAGAACGGAACGAATAAGGATGCGCCGTACAGGCTGACGATTAATGGAGATACGGATATCAGGGCTCATGGTGACACTTATGGGCTGGGCATGTATCTGTGCGGCAATGCGGAAGTTACCGTCAATGGGAACGTGACGATGAATACCCATGATGAAAAGAATCCCTGGGCGGTTTATGTGGAAAAGGATGGCGGCCTCAGCTACTATGGCGGTTCTGCCATCTATGCCGGAAATAATTATAAACTTCAGTTGGGGCCGAAGCTGACCATTAACGGACTGGTGGATCTGAAAGTGAATGCCAATGGTGCATTTGCCAATGGCGGGCATTCGGACATTTATCTCCGCGGCGGAAATATAGAAATCAATAAAGATAATACCAAAGGATATTATGCGCTTCTGGCAGAGTGCGCCACTACCACGATGAATATGGAACGGGATGAAAATAAGGTGCCTGTCAGAGCCGGGAGCGCCAAAGTTACGATAAAAGGGAATATAGGCGCATCTGCCGGCGCGATCAATGTGAATGAGCCGGAGACTTATAGCCGCACGAATCTGGGGTTGGCTACGCCCGATTCCAGCTGGACGGGGATTGCATATAATGCGTTCAAGGATGAAGGAAATGAAGTCAGCGGCACACTTTATGGCAGCGATGAAATCATAAAGAAAACATTTTTTGGGGAAATTAATCTGTGGCTGCAGAATGGTGCCTCCTGGACGAATGAAGCCTGGGGCGAACCGCCTGATGCTTATTACGGAGAGGATTTTTCGGAAAGCCATCTGAAACGGCTGGTCGGCGGGGAAAGCGCCGATAAGGCGGGTCATATTTTCCAGAAACCCGGAGAGGATGAAGACAGCGAAGGCATTAATATCCGCGTAGACGATTATAAGGGATTTACAAACGTATACTATGGGCATAAGGATGAGAAACCCACGGATATCCTCGGCGGGACTTTTACCGTGACTAAAGCGCAGCCCGGATCGGGAATTACTCTGATTACCGACAGCAAGGGTCTTAATGTGGATTCGTCCAAAGCAGCAGATAAGAATCTGGCCAGCGCAACTCTGAATGCGCTGGCGAATAAGCTGTTTTATACTGCGTATAAAAATGGGGAAACCAATCTTGCCGGTAAAGTGGAAATTGCCGAGGGCCTGACGTCTTCCAGCCTGTCCAAACGTATGGAAGATGTGACTTTCAAGGAATCCAACGGCCAGGGGCAGTATCTCTATACACCGGCTACAGATATTCCTGAAGAACAGACAGAAACAGCATTTACCGATACTATCACCGGCGTAAAGGCGAAGGACATGAAGTATGTCAATACCGGTGTACGTAAAGAAGACGGTACATATAAATTCACAAAGGATTCTGAAATTACTGTTGCCGCAGGCGGACCTGCAGTAAAAGTAGAAGAAGATGTCATTATCCGGGCTGATGGAAAAACGCTGAAAATGAAGACGGTGGAAGGCAGCGGTACAGTCTACGGAATCAACCAGTCTACTGCGAAGAAAGCAGAAATCACCGCGAAGAACCTGGATGTAGAAGTGACAAGCACATCCCGTGCTGAAGGCATCCATATGGCAAACAGCAATGCAGCTATCCGGCCCGAAATGACGATTAATGGAAATGTCAATCTGAAAGTAAGCGGAACAGCCAATACGCTGGGTGCTTATATCCAGGGAAACAGCAAATTGACAGTTAATGGAAATGTGACAGCCGATGTAGACGGACACAATGGCGGCTTTAGTTATTATGGGGCAACCGGACTATACTCCACCAGTAATATGGGGCCCAATTCTATGGGAGCTGATATCACAGTCAATGGAAATGTAGACCTGAAAGGCAAAGCCCATGGTATTTTTGCCAATGCCGGCGGCAGCAAAGTGACAGTCAACGGCGGCGGCAGCATTGAAGTGGACAAGGCATCGACAAATCCCTATGCGGCTATCCGTGCAGAAGACGGTATTGTCAACATGAATGTCAAGCTTGACAGCAACGGAAATGCCGTAGGAAGCTTTGACAAGAAAGTCAATATTAAGGGAAATCTGGCGGTAACGACCGGTGCTGTCAATGAGGTGGATAAGAAAGGAACTTTGTCACAGATTAATCTGGGACTGACCACGTCGGATTCTACACTCCAAGGGGTTGTGTATAATGCATTCCCCGATGAAGGGAAGAAAGCAGGAGAGTTGACCTTCAAAGGGGAGGCCAATCTGTTCCTTGCCAACGGTGCCGCATGGATGAATGAAAAGTATGGAGATACCGGAACATCCTGGGGCGGCAAAAACTTCGAAGGCAGCCATCTGACAAGACTTGCCGGCGGAGTAAGTGCGGATAAGGCAGGACAGATCTTCCAGAAAGACACAGGAAATATCACCGTAGATAACTATAGCGGTTACACGGATGTATATTATGCACACGAAGAAACAGCGCCGAAAGCCATGATCGGCGGAGATTTCATCATACGGAAAGCGGCATCCGGCTCCGGCATATCCCTCATCACGGATAATAAGGGGCTGAATACATCTTCCAATGCATCTGCGGATAAGAATCTGGTCAGTGAAACACTGAACGCTCTTGCGAATAAACTCTTCTATAAAGCGTATGCGGACGGAGAAAAGAATCTGACCGGTTTTGTAAAAATTGCAGAAGGACTGACCAGTTCTGAAGCGGTTCTCAAAACAGGAAATATCACCTTTAAGAAAGATAACGGTCAGGGGCAGTACCTTTATGAAACCGCTTATCCGAATGAACAGGTCACGGATCCGATTAATAAGACTATAGACGGCAGTACTGCTTCTGAACAGGTATACAAGGAAGCCGGCGTTTATAAATCGGATACGGATACCTATAAGTTCACAAAGAATCCGGCTACTGTCAACGGAGATTCCGGTGCGGCTGTCGATGCAGGTGCGAAGGATATCCATGTGGACAGCGGAGAAAATACGCTGAATCTGAATGGAGGAAATACTGGCGTCGGTGTCAAAGCAGAAGGAGGAAAGACCGCTGATATTAAGGGCAATGCCAATATTACAGGCAAGACCGGTGTAGTTGCCGACGGTGCGGGAAGTAAAGTGCTTCTTTCCGGAAACTCTAATATCACTGCCGAAGGAGATGGTATCGTGGCCTCTGGCGGCGGTATTGTGGAAGCAGCAGGTATAACCAATGTAACGGCAGGTGCCGGCAGAAAAGCCGTTCGTGCGGGTGCCGGATCTTCAGTAAGCCTTCAGAGTGGTAAACTGAAAGGAGATGTGGAAGCCGATGGCGGTACTGTTTTCCTCCGCGAGGCGAAAACGGAAGGCAATGCCGCTGCAGCGGCGGGCGGCAGTATCAATCTGACCGATGGCAGTGTAAGCGGTGCGGCGACGGCAGATAACGGAACGATTGAAACAGAAAATACAAATGTTGTAAATGGTGCATCCGCGCTTAACGGCGGAAAGCTTAAACTGAGAAACGGTAAGATTTCCGGCGGTGTCAAAACGGATGCCGGATCTGCAGCTGATGTTGTTATGGATCGGGCCGGAAATGCTTTGAAAGGGGATGTATCCGGTGAAGGTCAAACGGATATAACTCTTTCCAATGGTGGAAATTGGGACGGAAACAGTGCCGGCAGCGGAAAAACGCAAGTTAAAGTGGGGAATGGCAGTACCTGGACAGGTACCAGTATGAACAGTAATACGGATGTCGATCTGGAAGGCAAATGGAAACAGACCGGCAATAGTAAGGTTCGCAAGCTTATTTCCAACAACGGCGTTCTTGATAAGACAGCTTCGGAAAGCGGAAATACAGATATAGGGAAACTCAGCGGCAGGTTATCTCTTATTTATGCCCATGACAAGACGAATCCGACAAAGGTACTTGGCGGCAGCACTTTCGTTGCAACAGCCGATGCCGGTTCCACAGTGGACATGATTACCGATAATGCCGGACTGGATACAAATTCGGACAAAGCGGCTGATAAGAATAAGGTTAGCGAAGTGCTGAATGCGATGGCAGGTAAGCTGCAGTATACCGGATATCAAAATGGAGAAAGGAATCTGAAAGGTAAGCTGAGAATTGCAGAAGGGCTGACATCCAGCAGTGCCGGTCTGAAAACTGAAGCATTGAGCTTTAAGAGAGATGGACGGGGATACTTTGATTACACACCTGCCAAGCCGAATAAGCCGGAAATTGAAACCGGAGATTATGAAACTTCTATCATGAGCAGTACCAGAAGCGCTCTGACTTCCTCTATCCTTGTATGGCGGAATGATATGAATGATATGTATAAGCGCATGGGAGATCTCAGAATTGGTGCGGAAAATGGTTTGTGGGCAAGAGTCTACGGCGGCCGGATTAGTTATGACGCCAACAATGCGTATATGAAGAACAGCTACTGGGCGGCCCAGGTGGGCATAGATAAACGTCTGGCATCAGGCTGGCATGTAGGCGGTGCTTTCGGATACAATGACGGCAGCGCAACATACAGATATGGAGGAAAAGGCGATCCGAAACTGTACACATTGGCGGCCTATGCGACCAGAGTGTCGGAAGATGGACAATATGTGGATGTCATTGCGAAAGCAGGAAAACTTTCTAATAAGTTCACAGCCTACAACAAGTACAGTGCACCGGCACTCAGGAATTATGTAGAAGGTAAGTATGATACATACGGATATGGCATCAGTGCCGAATACGGTAAAAAGATTCGTATGGGCAAAGGCTTTGTAACGCCGCAGGCAGAACTGACATGGAGCCGGCTGTCATCGGACAGCTTTGACGCAGCGGCGCCTAGTGGTGAAAGCATGCGTGTCAATCAATCATCAGTCAACAGTTTGATTGGGCGCCTGGGTGTAGTAGCCGGAGTAGAGAGTGACAAAGGCAATTTCTATGCCAAAGCAAGTCTGTTCCATGAATTTGACGGAGATGGACACATCCTGTTCAGTGAACCCGGAAAAACAGGCAAGCGTTCCTCGTTCAGCCTTAAGGATACCTGGGCAGAAATTGCACTGGGCGGCAACTACTACCTGAGTCCGAGAAGCATGATTTATGCAGATTTCACAAAGAGCTTTGGCGGAGATTACAAGGTAGACTGGAGAATCAATGCAGGAATTCGCTTCAGCTTCTGAGCATGATGTCAACTTCCAAAAGGGGAATGAAACAAGATTTTGTCATGAGAACTGAATAATAAGAAGAAAAAATAAAGGACTGCTTTCCTGGGGACAGGACGGCAGTCTTTTATACTTGGGAGATAATTAGATAAGTATGCGAAACAGAGTAAGTTAACATTGTATTTGAAAAGGATTTATAAAAAATAATTAAAATTACCAATTGGAATATCATTTATTGTTGATATGTGAAAAGTAATATAGTATAATTTACAAGATGAAATTAGATAATCATTTGAAATTATGAGATACAAATAGCTGTTTCTTAATAAATAATGGTTATCCAATAATTTAATACTATATGAGGACAAAAGCTGAAGAGCTCATGTGGGGAATCCGGTGAGACTCCGGAACTGGCCCGCAACTGTATGGGGAATTGTGTCATAGTAAGTCTTTCACGGAGATATGACAGAATGAGGAACTAAGTCAGGGTGCCACTTTGTTTTCTGATTTTCTAATGACTTGCGAGGCATAAGGTTAAATGCATAAGGAAGCCGGATATGGGAAATCCGGTTCAGATTTAGAATTATGAAATCTGTGCATCTTTTTATTGTCTCGTTTTTTGTTGCGTTTAATGGAGTGGATGAAAGGGAGTGCCGGGCATGGATAATTTGAAATACTTTTTGGAGTGAATCCGGTTCATGTGACACGGGTTTCATGACCGCGGTAAGCGGTTCAGATCCGGATGGGTATGTTTTAGAAGAGGATGAATTGCCTGTTATCGGGCAAGGCCGGGATGCTAATCGAGTATCCGGCAGAGAGTTTATGTTTGAAAAATAGGGAGGAATTATGAAACGGAATAAGGTAAGTAAATTACAGATGAGGCGGCTGGCTGCCGGTGTTACAATTGCGCTGCTGGCGGGTACATGCCAGGTGATGGCAGATCAGTCTACAAATCCGATCAGTGAAAGTGAAGTATTTACTGCAGACCGTCTGGCACAGGTTGTTAATAAAAATAACATGCCTAAAGAAAGATTCAAGTCCGTCGCAGCAGGTATTTTAGGATATACGCATGATAAGGCCTCAATTAAGACAATTAATATTGATATGGCGGGTCATGACCTGACGCTCGACTTGACGAAAGTTGCTGATTTGGGGACCGATTATTCTGCATACGGGATCAAGGCGAATAATAAGACAACTATCGTGGTTGACAGCAATAAAACCAATCCGGGGAAAAACGGTACGATTAGCATCAAAGCGAAAACGCTGTGGTCGCCCTCAGGAGACAGCGGCAGCAAGTATACTGCTGCACATGGTATCGCAGTGGGTAATTTTAGCCAGAGATTTAATAAAAAAGTAAGTGAAGACCTGCTGAAGACGACGATCAATGCTGATGTAGTGATTGAAGAATTGCGCGGCGGTTCTATCAAAACGACAGGCATTTCGTCTATGGACTGTTCTGATTTAGCGATTAATGGAAGATTCACAATCAAGCCGGGCGCAATTAGCCTTATGCAATGGAATCGGGGCGATCAGTCAAAAACTTATGGCATATATATGATTGGAAGCAATAATACTATTTCTATTACTTCAGCGGATATTGATGATTCAAAGAATGGGTCACTTTCTGACCTGATTAAAACGGACGAATCGCTTTGGGGCGGCAAAACAGAGAAGAATGTTCTTCGTATTGGCGGCGGTACGCTCAAAGTCAAAGAGAATCAGAAAGAACGGTATCTTATCAGCGCCGCGAAAGGATTCCGGACATTTATCAATGTGAATCAGGATGGAAGCGCAATCGGAATATCAAAAGCGGATTTGCAGGGGACGATTCGCATGGATGCTGGGTCAGAAGCTTATGTTGGTCTTACTGCCGGATCGAAATGGGTCGGCGGAACACAGGCAGATATAAAAGGAAAGGTGAATCTTTTTCTTTCAGAAGGTGGTGAATGGAACACGCTGAATGCGGGACAGGGCAGCCGTGTAACCAGGTTTGCCGGTGATGCAAAAGGCGGTGCAATTTATCAAAAAGATGCGGGACAGCTTGTAATTGAAAATTACAGCGGCGCGGGAAAAATCTATTACGCCCACGAGAATGCAGGCATGGCGGCGGAAGACTACAAGGCGGGAGACACTCATATCGGATCCGCGGCAGAAGGATCACGCATTACAGTAGTTACAGATAATAAAGGAATTGTTGATACAGATAAAGACCAGGTGTATAAGGCTTTAAATGCTTTGGCGGGAAAACTGTATTACGATGCTTATAAAAACGGAGAAAAGAAGCTGGCGGGACAGGCAGAGATAGCCGAAGGACTGACGGCGTCATCTAAAACATTACAAATGAGAGACCTGCTGTTCAAAAAAGAAAACGGACAGGGGTATGTAGAAGATAAACCCGTGCCGCCGGCAAATCTGGATGTAAGTGAACAGATTGTTGAAGATGGTCTGGGATCGGGGAATATGTATTGGATGAATAACGGGTATAAAAATGGTGAGGATGATGATCATCGTTATGTCCTGAAGTCCGATACCACGATCAAGGTTGATTTATCAAATCCCAAGACTCTGACATACGGGGGAAATCAAGGTGCCAATGTAGCAAATATCATATGGGGAGATCCGGATTATACAGCGGATGGCTTTATTGATATGAACGGACATAAGCTGACCTTGGTTTCTGAGGCAAATCATTTAAGGCATTATGCGTCGGGAATTTTGTCACATGGCGGTGATCTGGAAATAAAGAACGCGGCAGGTATAGATATTGACATACATGGCGATAAAAATGCAAAGAGCGGTATTTATGTCTGGGGACAGGGCAGAAATGGAGCGAGCCTCACTATATCTAATGATAATCAAGCGGAACATGCTGTGAAGATACGTAATACGGCAGCGGAAAAAGACGCAGCTATACTTGTGGACGGCAGGAGTGCAAAGGATGGCGGAAGCGCAAAGCTTGTTATAAAAGGTTTGGTAGATGTTGAGAATGATGATGTCAGCGTAATTCAGGCAAATAAGGGCGATGTGTCAATCGGCGGCGGGAAAATAATAGCCAAAGGGGATAAGGCGTCCAGTTTGAAGATAAATAATGACGGTAAAATCCAGATCAACGGCAATTTGTCGGACAGAAATGTTCTTACGGCAGGAGCAGTCAAACATGATGTACAGATAGAAGGGAATGTACTTGCTCAGAAAGGAAGATTGGGACTGGTTCTGAATACGGACGGGTCCTACATAAAAGGGTTGATAGGAACAGATGCCGGAACAGCTGGTCAAACGTACATGATGCTTTCTGACGGAGCCTCCTGGTACCATGAAGGAAAAGGAGCCCGAACAGACAGCATTAAAGAAAGTAAAATCAAAAACCTTGAGGCTGATGGCGGCAACATTTACCAGAAAAATGAGAAACCGATAACCATTGAGAACTACAAGGGAAATATGAAACTGTTCTATAAGCATGAGAACGCGGGCACGAAGGCGGAAGATTACAAGTCGGGAGATGTACACATCGGATCTGCGGCAGAAGGGTCACGCATTACCGTAGTCACGGATAATAGTGGAATTACCATGACTGATGAAGCCCAGATATATGAAATACTGAATGCTCTGGCAGGAAAACTGTATTACGATGCCTACAAGACCGGAGAAGAAAAACTGACCGGACAGGCGACAATAGCCGAAGGACTGACCTCATCATCCAAGACCTTGGAAATGAAAGACATGCTCTTCAAGAAAGAAAACGGACAGGGATATGTGCAGGGAAAACCCACGCCGCCGCCACTGGTTAATCCGGTACGCCATCAAATCGTGGAAGCGAACTATTTTGCTGAAGAAGCGCGGGATTTCTGGTCTAAAGCGGGAGTTTATGACGGAAAAGGCCACTATAAATTTGATCATGACTTGTCACTGGTAACCCATGCGGAAGATGATCCTGTAACAACGGTAAACGATAATAAGTTCGGAAATATCTACTGGAATGGTGATGTGGTCGGGGATATCGACATGACCGGACACCGGCTGGAACTGAAATCCATTACGGAGCGCCTGCCGAAGAAAAACCCCAATGCAATTACCGTCTACAGCGGTACATTAACAATCAAGAATGTCAACGGAATGTACATCGAATCCGATCCGAAGGGAAGCCTTTATGGACGAGGAATCCTGGTAGCAGGGGTACGTGGTGACGAAAGATGGAAAAGCGGAAGCGGCCATGCAAAGTTAATCATAGAAAATGATGATGATCCGGCACATGCAGTAAAAATCCGTGTAAAAGACACGGGAGAAGATTTCGGTGCTATTGAAGCGCAGAAACATAATGGAAGTGCGCTCGTAGACATTAAAGGACTTGTGGATATTGACTCCAAGATGTGGAGAGCTGTTGAGTCTCACGGAGCAAAAGTATCTATTGGAGGAGGAACGATTAGAGGAACAGATGTCGCATCCTTGGCTGCTTATACAGGCGGCTCGATACTCGTCAATGCAAAGCTGAATGATGAGAATAAGGTAGAAGCTACTTCTGCGACCCGTCCGGTAAAGATTACCGGGGATGTCAGTGCTGAAAGCGGCGGTCATGTCATGCTGGGACTGAACAATAAAGACTCCTTCTTGAAGGGTCTGGTAACCACGGATATATCGGGAATTAATCCGGATACGCAAAAATGGGGAAAGATACCCGGAAAAGTATCTATGGTGCTGGCAAATGGAGCAGTCTGGGAACACAAGCAGGTAGGAGTAGGATACTATCACAAGAAAGGCGCAGATTTCAACTACAAGAATCGCGGTAAGGGAGAATCTATTGACAGCCATGTAACAAGCCTGCGCGCGGACAAAGGCATACTGCTGCAGAATGATCCGCATAAACTGACCATCGATAAATACGAAGGGAACATGAAGCTGGTCTATGAACATGAGAACGCGGGTACGAAGGCGGAAGATTATAAGACAGGAGATGTGCACATAAAAGAAGCTGCAAAAAATTCATCAGTTACCATGATGACGGATAACAGCGGAATTACGATGACTGACGATAAGCAGGTGTACAATGCATTGAATACCCTGGCAGGCAAGCTGTACTATGATGCATACATAAAGGGGGAAAAGAACCTGAAAGGGCAGGCGACGATTGCGGAAGGGTTGACAGCATCCTCTGCGACGTTGAAGATGGCGGACATGGATTTCCGTGAAGCAAGTGGACAAGGGTATGTAAAAGAAACGAATCCTAAACCGAACCCGAACCCGAATCCGAATCCGAACCCCAAGCCAAATCCTAAACCGAATCCGAACCCCAAACCGAATCCCAATCCCAACCCCAACCCAAACCCCAAGCCGAAGCCTCCCATTATTTATGGAAGCAAAGAAACCCAGATGATGAAAGGCGCCAAAACAGCCATGACCTCTGCCGTCCTTCTGTGGAGAGGAAACAACAACGATCTGCAGAGAAGAATGGGAGACATAAGACTGGCCAAAGAAGAAAACGGCATCTGGGCCAGATACCTGGGCGGAAAGAACAAGATGGACAAACAGAATACCTACCTCAAACAAACCTATGACATAGCCCAGGTAGGTTACGACAAGAAAAAAGGAAACTGGACCATCGGGGCGGCCCTGGACTACGGAACAGGGAAGGACACCTATGCAAACGGGACAGGAAAAGGGAAGCTGGCAAGCCTTGCCCTGTACGGAACCATGCAGAAAGAAGACGGGCAGTACATAGACGTCATCCTAAAAGGAAGCCACATCAAGAACGACTACACCGTATACAACGAAATGAACCACCGCCTGGAAGGGAAGTACAGGACAAACGGCCTGTCGCTGAGCATGGAATACGGGAAGCGGATGAAGAAAGAAAATGGCTTCTACATAGACCCGAGCATTGAACTCACCGCAGGGCACTTAGGAGGAAAAGACTATGACGCCGTAAGCGACTATGCAGGGGGGAAGAAAATGCACATCCACCAGGACGGAATAAACAGTGTGATAGGGAGAATCGGACTGGGGATAGGAAAAGAGACAGAAAGAAGCAACCTGTTTGCGAAGATAGCGCTGGCCCATGAATTCGGAGGGAAAGTGAAGAGCATCTTCAGTGCGGAAAACGAACCGACGAGCGGGACAGAAGTAGACCTGAAAGACAGCTGGGTAGACGTAGAAGTAGGAGGAAGCTGGCTGGTGAACAGGAACACCTATCTGTACGGAACCTACACGAGAAACTTCGGGGCTGACGTTTCCAGCAAGTGGAGAATAGACGCAGGCATTCGCTTCAGCTTCTGATATGGACAGAATAATCTTTTGTAAATAGACAGGAAAGCAAAATAATATCAATATTAGGAAAACAGAAGGCCTGCCGGTTTGTTATCGGCAGACCTCCTCTGTGTTTATAAAAGATGATATGGAATGTGTTTTGTCGGAATTGTGTTGCCAATCATGAAAGCGGTTTTGTGTTTTCGATTATATGAATGATCTGCTGTAAGTATGTTATGCATGTTTATGTTTTATTTTTAGTATGTACAGAAAAGAGGAGAAATAATGAGATCCAGAATAAGTAAAACTTGGCCGTGTCATTTAAAGAGAGCAGTGCTCCTGAGTCTTTTGTCGGGATTGTTTATCTTGCCTTCCCAGATAAATGCGGAAACATCGGGCGAAGAATATAAGGATCATCAGATTGCTGAAGCTGATTGGGATGGTGCGAAAGCAGAGCAGGATTTTTGGTCAGGAAAAGGCATCCGAAACGGTTCTGATTATACGTTTAACAAAAATACCATTATATCAACCGAATTGAGCAAGGGAAGTCTTGTTTTTCATAAGACAGATCCGGGTATTATGGATCAACTTTATGCTTTTGGCGCTTTGGTCTGGGGAAGCAGCAAAACCGGAACTGTCAACATGAATGGGCATGATTTGTCCCTGCGTGCAGGGAAAGGTGATTTACATAGAATCGGAGGATCTTTCCAATGGGGTGGCAGAGGATCCGCCGGGTTATTTGTGCGTAGCGGCAATCTGACGATGAAAAATCTGGGAAGTTTGTCTGTCAGCGGTGTTGATTATGGCATATACTTGTTTGCGGAACGGTCTGATGATGAAGCAGCTAATTCCAATTTATGGATTAGAAATGGAGGAAGTGCTGACCATGCGGTTAAGATACGGTCTGAGGGAAAAGGAATCTATCTTCAAAGCACTCCCGGAGCGGCTCGTCTCACCGTAGACGGAGACGTCTATATAGAAGCGCCTTCTGGTATAGTTGTTGATAGGGGTGAGGCGGCTGTCGGCGGAGGGAAAATTGACTCCAAAGGCGAAGCAGCGGTTTCTGTCAATGCTAAGAGTAAATTTTACATGAACGCAGGTGTGGACACTGAAGGGAATGTTACGGTAGCCCATTCCGAAAGAAATGTACAAGTTCTGGGGGACATACGATCAAAACAGAATTCGAGTGTTTTTATCGGGCTTGGAAATTCTCAATCTGTATTGAAAGGGTTATTTACAACAGATTTGCACACATGGCCGTATAACGAGTGGGTGCTGACAGGAAGCAAAGGATTTCTTGCATTAAAAAACGGCGCGACATGGGAACATGAAAAATATGGAAACGGCAGAGATAAAAACGGGAGAATAGATGTCGGAGACAGTCATTTGACGCGTTTAAATGCCGATGGCGGGGTTATTATTCAGAAAGATAAGCGTAAGATACAAATAGATGATTTCCGCGGAAATGCGAAACTGATATATGATCACCAGAATGATGGAACGAAAATTGAAGATTATACAGCCGGGGATTTTATCATTGATAAGGCAGGGCAGAATTCTTTTCTGACCGTTGTTACGAGCAATAGCGGTTTGGATATGGGGAATAAGGAAAAAGTCTCTCAGGCTTTGAATGCTCTTGCGGGGAAGGTGTATTATTCCAGTTATGTCACAGATGAGCGTAATTTGAAAGGGAAGGCGGTCGTAGCGGAAGGATTGACAGCTTCATCAGCGGAACTTGGATTTGGCAATATTACTTTTACTCAAGATAAGGGGCAGGGTACCGTAAAGAGTGAAGATGTAAAAGTTACCGCTCAGCCGGCAGCCGAACTGAGTCCGATTACAGGGGATGCAGGCAAAGATAAGTACTATGCGGAAAAGAAAATACACCAGGCAGACGGAACCTATCTCTTCAAAGAAAATACCGACCTGCAGATGACCGACGGACAACCGATGGTCAGCAGTGAAAAGCCGGTAGTCATTAAAGCGGAAGGGAAGAGACTGGCATTTACTTCTGCCGGAGATCAGAACGGTACCGTTTCCACCGTGCAGCAGAGTTCTAAAGACAGTCTCAGCATAACGGCCAAAGAATTGGCGGTGAAAGCGGGAAATAAGAGCGGCCGTTCCGAAGGTATCCACCTTCAAAACGGAAACAAACAGAATGCTTATAAAACAGACATCACCGGAGACGTAACCATACAGTCAAAAGGCAAAGGCTATGCATTAGGTGCCTATGTGGCAGGAAATTCCAGCCTGGATATCCATGGGAATATGACCATTAAAGGAGAAGGCGGAACATGGGGCGTAGAGAATACAGCCAATCCGGGAGGCGCCTATGCCCATTACAGCACAGCCGGACTCTATGCGGGATCCAATTATGCCATCCAAAAAGGAGGTCATATCACTGTTGACGGCGATGTGGATCTGAAAGTAAAAGGAACAGGCATCCTGGCCAATGGAGGCGGCTCAACCGTCGTGGTCAAAGGAGGCGGCACCGTTTCCATCGAGAACAATGATGATGCAGCGCACTATGCACTGGCGGCGGAAAGCGGAAAAATAGACTTTAATGTAGATGAAGATGAGATAGAAGCAGGGACAAAGAAAGTAACCATTGAAGGGAATGTGGGAGTCCTTAACGGAGCCGTAAATCCGTCCGAACCGCAGAAATACAGCCAGATATACCTCGGGCTGGGGACAGGAGATTCCCTGTGGAGAGGTCTGGCCGTTGACACCCACACCAAACAGAACAATGCGGACGGATTCGAAGGACAACTGAGCCTGTTTATGAAAAACGGTGCGACCTGGATTAATGAAGCCTATGGAATGACACCGGAAGGATTCAAAGGAAGCAAAGTATACTACCTCCAGGGAGGGAAGAGCAAAGAAGAAGCGGGAGTCATATTCCAGAAAGACGAAAACACGATCCGTATCGAGACCTATGCGGGGAACATGAAACTGATCTATGCGCATGAGAATGCAGGAACAAAGGCAGAAGACTACAAGGCAGGAGACACCCATATCGCCAATGCGACTGAAAACTCATGGATCACCATGGTCACAGACAGAAACAACATCAATACGGACAATGAAGCCCAGGTATATGAAGTACTGAATACCCTGGCGGGGAAACTCTATTATGAAGCATATACAAGAGACGAGAAAGATCTGAGAGGGGAAGCGGCGATTGCCGAAGGTCTGACGGCATCATCCCAGACAATAAAAATGAAAGACCTCCTGTTCAAGAAAGAAAACGGACAGGGATATGTGAAATCCCCCGATACAGGTACCATCAATGAACTGAATCATCAAATTGTTGAGGGGGTTCTGAAAGGCGGACGGTTTGTTGAGTATTGGAAGAGTAAAGGGGTTACTTCAGGCGACAGGAATTATTTATTCAATAAAGATGTGGTTCTTACTGTAGAGGGAACTGATTCTTCTACAGAAGTGCACATGAACAAAGGATTTGCGCCTATTATGTGGACCGGGGACGGACAAGGCGTGATTGATATGAATCATCATGCGTTGAAGCTGATCGCCCTTAAAGGAACCCAGGTAAAATTCCCGCATGGTATTTTGATGCACAGTGGAACGCTTACTATTAAAAATACAAAGGGGATAGATATATCTGCAGAAGACGGTTTGGAACAAAGAGGAATCGTCGTGCATGGGCAGACCAGTATGGGAGCCGGATATTTCGGAAGCGGAAAGGCCAAACTGGTCATTGAAAATAAAAATACAGCGGAAGACACTTTAAAGATACGGACAACAGGAAAGTTTGAGCATTATCCGTTAATTGAAGCTAAAGCGGAAGTTAATGGGACTGCCAAGATTGATATCAAAGGCCGTGTCGATCTGGAAAATAAAGGCAATGATACATCTCGTGTTATCCGTACTACGGAAGGACAAATATCTATCGGAAGCGGCAGAATTGTGACTGATGCGTCTGATTCCATCATGGCGGAATCATGGTCTGACGATAAGAAACGGGAAGCAGCGGAAGTATTGGTCAATAGCACCTTAGAATCATCCGGTGCTGAAGGAAATATGGCCAAACCATTGGATGAAAATAATATTGTGGAAATCAAGGGCAATATTATTTCTACGCAGCATGCCAGAACCGGGGTTTCACTTACGAATAAAGAGTCTAAACTTACAGGTCTTGTAAGCGGTACTACATGGAGAGGAATTGGTGAAAATTATGTGACCTTGAAAAACGGTGCGGTTTGGGAAAACAGGAATAATTCCTCTTCTGCAGGCGGCGGAGCATCCGCCAATACATTGGGTAGCCACGTAGAATTCTTGCAGGGGGGGGATGCCGTATCCGGAGCAGGTACTATTTATCAGCAGGATGCGCATGATATCCACGTAAAGAATTACAGAGGGCATACGACCGTAATTTATGAACATGACGCTACGGTGCCGACAAATCCGAACGAAGGCTTCGCGATGAAGGGCGGCGATTTCAAGATTGCCAAAGCAGCAGCCAATTCCGGCATTACCTTAAGGACGGATAATACCGGTTTGAATACTTCATCCACCAAAGCGGAGGATAAGAATCTGGTAAGCGGTACCTTGAACAAATTGGCAAACAAGCTATACTACGAAGCCTATGCAAAAGGTGAGAATAACCTGACAGGGAAAGTAGAAATTGCCGAAGGTCTCACTGCGCAGTCTGCCAGCATGAGAGTAGAGGACATCACCTATAAAAAAGAGACAGGACAGGGGCAGTACCTCTATACCCCGGCAGTTGATCCAAAGCTTCCAAAGACTATTACTAAACATGGACAGGGAAAAACAATAGGATATTATGTGGGAGATGATAAGAAGGAGACATGGAATGAAGATGTGGTTGTTGATGTCTCCGGCTCCGGTGTTGCAAATGGAAAAGAAAATAATAATGTGACAGGGATATACTTGTTGGATGGAGGACAGGTGACAGTTAACGGAAATCTGAAACTGACGCTAAGAAATGCTGTGCCTGCCACCAGAGGGGCGTCTTTAGGGGCAGATGTCGCCCATTATTATATGAGCGGGATTTATGCCGGTTATGGCGGAAAAACGGGTGATGGAAGCCATGGAGACTCGAAATTTACAGTTAACGGCAATGTAGATATGGAAGTTACCGGAGTTGCTCTTCAGGCAAACAAGGATGGATTTATTACGGTTCGCGGCGGAAAGATCAAAACCCATGAAATTAAGACATCCGAAACATATGCAATGCTTGCTGAAGAAGGTTCGGTATTTATGAATACCGGTACTAATGGAAATGAGCCGGGTACGGAAGATGTAGAAGTTTATGGTAATCTTGGTGTTATCAACAAAAACTACGGCTGGGACCCCAATCCGGGGAACCATGCTTCTCTTGTTTCTATTGCACTCACTACAAGTAAATCTAAACTGACTGGCGGCGTGCTGAATGAATTTGCTGAAAATGGAAATAATCCGCATCAGTCAGGTATAGATATTTATTTGAAGAACGGTGGCCTATGGGAAAACCGATGGATTGGCACGGAGCGTGCTGCAGCAGTGCAGAAAAGAGAGAATAAAGATTCATATCTTTATACGGGGAGCAAGGTAAGAAAATTGATTGGCGGAGCTTCGGAAGCAGAGCGGGGAATCATCCATCAAAAAGAAAACAAGCCTATTACGGTTGAAAATTATAACGGATATGAAATGGTATATTATGACCACAGCTCTGATGGAAATATTATCGGGGGAGATTTTGTGGTAAAACATGCCGGTGAAGGCTCGCATATTACTCTCCGTACAGATAACAAAGGTCTCAATACTTCATCCACAAAAGCAGCGGATAAAAACCTTGTGAGCGCTACACTGAACAAACTGGCAAGCAAACTGTACTATAGTGCCTATAAAGATGGAGAAAGAAATCTTACCGGAAAAGTAGAGATTGCCGAAGGGCTGACAGCACCGTCCGCGAGCAGAGAAGGGAAAATAACCTACAAAGATGCGGACGGGCAGGGCCAGTACATTTATACTCCGGCAGTTGATCCGACTCCTCCTCCGGAAGGACAGACCGGAACGGTATTTAATAAAGGTGTTATTAATGGTCAATTTGCTTTTGCGTCATCAAGTGATTTTGTTAAATATAAAGTCTGGCACAGTGATACAAAGACGTATGATTTTACGAAAGACAGTATATTGAATATGAAATCTATTACTGGTGAAAAAGATAAAATCACTGTCAATGCGCCGGGGATGACGCTTACCCTGAATTCCAAGGATCAGTATGGGATACAGAGTTATTGCGGACGTGGATATAAAGCTGATAATAATTATAAAAAGGTTCATGATGTTAATATTACCGCAAAAAAATTAATACTCAATGTTGACCAGCTGAAGTCCAAAGCCAGCGGCAAAGATACGTTTGGTATTATTTCCGGTTCTTCTCCGGGAAAAACTGTCACTGTTAATGGTGATGTCGATATTCATGTCACAAATAAATATTACAAGGAACCTGATGCAACCGGAGAGGCGGAACCGACTTTTACCAATGGGATTGCCACTGTCCATCATGGACGTGTAGTGATCAATGGTAATGTCAATATGGAAGTAAAAGTACCGGGGCAGGAGGCGTTAAAAGATGCTTCTTTCCTGAACCATTATTTTGTCAATGGTATTTTCTCAGGTTTAAATTATGACAAGGATCAGCCGGGCAGCAGTATCACCATCAGTGGAGATGCCAATATTTCCACTGACGGAACAGGCATACATGCCGGCGCACGTTCGACAATTACCATCGGCGGCGGTGGGACGATCCGGACAGAAAAGCATAAAAATATATCCCATTTTGCTCTTAATGCGGAAGAAGGGATTATTAACATGAATGCCAAACTCAATCAAGCGGGAGAAATGATTGGAGCAGGAAACCGTACAACAAAAGTGTATGGGAACATCGGCATTATAGACCGGGAAGAAAGTGCCAATATCAGCGGTTCCAGACCGACAGTTATCAATTTGGGTTTGACAACATCTGACTCTGTCCTGCATGGTGTCGTTTTGGATGATTTTAAAGAACACAATAAAAACGAACCGGATAAGAAAGACATTCGTGAACGTACAGGATTATCCATGTATCTGCAAAATGGCGCTTCCTGGCATAATGAGGTCTGGGGAACCATGGTACCGTCAGAGCAGTGGCGTGGTGTTTCTCATTCCTTTACGGGCAGCAAACTGCGTTCTATTGTAGGAGGTAAGAGTGCAGATCAGGCCGGTGTGATTTTCCAGGAAAATGAAAAGCCCATTACGGTAGAAAATTATTCCGGATATGTGAAAGTGCTCTATCAACATGATAAATTACATCCTTCCAAGATAAAGGGCGGCGATTTTATTGTTCGGAAAGCGGCAGCGGGAAGTGGTATTACTCTTCGTACAGACAATACTGGGCTGAATACCTCTTCGGGCAAAGCGGCCGACAAGAATCTGGTGAGCGAGACACTGAACGCACTGGCAGGAAAACTGTACTACGAAGCCTACAAAAACGGAGAAAAGAACCTGGCAGGGACGGTAGAAATTGCAGAAGGCCTTACAGCCCAATCAGCAACAAAGAGACTGGAAACCATGACCTATAAAGCAGGAACAGGACAAGGCCAGTACCTCTATACCCCGGCAACAGAAGATAATCCGAATCCGAACCCCAAACCGAATCCCAATCCCAACCCCAACCCAAACCCCAAGCCGAAGCCTCCCATTATTTATGGAAGCAAAGAAACCCAGATGATGAAAGGCGCCAAAACAGCCATGACCTCTGCCGTCCTTCTGTGGAGAGGAAACAACAACGATCTGCAGAGAAGAATGGGAGACATAAGACTGGCCAAAGAAGAAAACGGCATCTGGGCCAGATACCTGGGCGGAAAGAACAAGATGGACAAACAGAATACCTACCTCAAACAAACCTATGACATAGCCCAGGTAGGTTACGACAAGAAAAAAGGAAACTGGACCATCGGGGCGGCCCTGGACTACGGAACAGGGAAGGACACCTATGCAAACGGGACAGGAAAAGGGAAGCTGGCAAGCCTTGCCCTGTACGGAACCATGCAGAAAGAAGACGGGCAGTACATAGACGTCATCCTAAAAGGAAGCCACATCAAGAACGACTACACCGTATACAACGAAATGAACCACCGCCTGGAAGGGAAGTACAGGACAAACGGCCTGTCGCTGAGCATGGAATACGGGAAGCGGATGAAGAAAGAAAATGGCTTCTACATAGACCCGAGCATTGAACTCACCGCAGGGCACTTAGGAGGAAAAGACTATGACGCCGTAAGCGACTATGCAGGGGGGAAGAAAATGCACATCCACCAGGACGGAATAAACAGTGTGATAGGGAGAATCGGACTGGGGATAGGAAAAGAGACAGAAAGAAGCAACCTGTTTGCGAAGATAGCGCTGGCCCATGAATTCGGAGGGAAAGTGAAGAGCATCTTCAGTGCGGAAAACGAACCGACGAGCGGGACAGAAGTAGACCTGAAAGACAGCTGGGTAGACGTAGAAGTAGGAGGAAGCTGGCTGGTGAATAGGAACACCTATCTGTACGGAACCTACACGAGAAACTTCGGGGCTGATGTTTCCAGCAAGTGGAGAATAGACGCAGGCATCCGTTTCAGCTTCTGAGGATGATGAATGCTTCCAAAAGGGGAATAGAAGAAAGCTTTGCTATGAGAACTAAATAAGAAGAAACGAAAGGACTGCTTTCCCGGGTATGGGAAGGCAGTCCTTTTCCGTTTATCTTTTTCTTCATCACGGTAATAGATCCTTCGCTTGCGTTCAGGATGACGTCTTTCATTTCTTGTCATTATAACGCTTAACGTTTTCTGTCATTATGACGACTTCCGTACCCCGTCATTAGAACGGAGGCAAGAATGCTGTGTGAGAAAGCAGGTAAACAGCAACATGACATTAAGTGAAGAATCTATTATTCTGATGACGCCTTACCGGCTTCCTCATCACGGTAATAGATCCTTCACCGACGCTACGGATGACGTCTTACCGTCCGCCGTCATTCTGAGCAGGGGTAAGAATATCTTGTGAGAAAGATGGGAAGCAGCAATATGACACTGAGCGAAGAATCTATTTACTTTTATGACATCTTACCGGCTTCAGTGTGATGGTAATGGATTCTTTGCTGGCCTTCCGGATGACGTTTTGACATGAGTGACACTTTACCGGTAGGCAAAAAGCGGTCGGAATCCCGGCAGGGATTTATCGTCCCTTGGCATCCAAGATGAAAGAAAGTTTAAAAATAATGAAAATAAAATTACCATAAGAGAAAAAGAAAAAGTAAAAATAATTTGCAAATGGTATATGCTTTATGATAATATAATAGTATCTGAACAACCTTTGTTCAGAACAATTTCAGAGAGAAGACAAAGTCGAAAGGCTTTTGTGGAGAATCCGGTGGAAATCCGGAACTGTTTTACAGCCGTGAAGGGTGAGAAACCCCAGTCGGATGCCGCTTGTTTTCAATTTTCTAATGACCTGCAGGATAGGGGGCAGTAGATACTTGTACATTCGGTAACTGTCTGGCTTGTCCCGCAGATTTTTATTTATCCCAAATGCCGGCAGGATAGTAAATAATCAGCAAATGTATTTAAAAATCGGAGAGATCATTCATGATCAAACTAAAGGATGAGATTAAACGGGTGGAAGCGGTAAAAGGCAATGTTGTTCCTGTCAGCAAACAGTTATATCTGAATTTACTGAAAGAAATCAAATTATTGCGTTTTAAAGCCCATATGGCAAATGACTGGAATCTTCCTTCGAAAGAAAAGGTGTACAGGGATATCACAGAATTATTGTTTGAGTTCTGGCGTGACCAGAGGAATGGAGCGTACAAAATGGCGGAGAATAAGAATACGGTAAAAGCGGAAACAGCAGTGCCGGAAGTGAAGGTAGGAGTTGAAAAGGTAGCTTTGTTTAAGAAGCATCTGGAAGATGCGAAAATCAGCGGGTTCGGTATTCAGGATTTTAAGGATGACGTACATTCCCAGGCTTTCCGCAGTAACCTTCCTGTAGCCGGACAGAACCTTCCTTTCATGATTTTGTTTGATGACAGTGTTTACACGATCATCCAGGTACAGGTGGCGGCAGCGATTGTAACAAAAGAGAAAAAGGCGACCGTTTGTGAAGGGCTGAATGCGTTGAATGACCAGTACCGTATGCTGAAATACAGTGTGGATGAAGCCGGCAACGTGCTGCTGACCTGCTGCATCCCTGCGGGGCTTGATCATTTTGATGCGCCGCTCGTTGTGGCGATCCTGAACCAGATCCAGGGGCATTTAAATGCGGTGTATCCGACAATTATGGAAAAGCTCTGGAAGAAATAAAGAGTGAAAGAGACGTGTATTTTATTTTAGAAAAGAGGTTTACATATGAAAAAGGTTCTTATTTCTATGATGATGGCAGCTGCTTCTCTTGGAATGATGGCGCAGGCTGACGCAGCGTCCGGTTATGTCAATGTGGAGGATGTCCTGTCTTCCACGCCGGCTTTTATGCAGGCAGGGAAGACTGTGGTTTCTGAACAGCAGAAATTACAGAATCAGTTCAATGAACAATCTAAAAATATGTCAGATAAGGATAAACAGGCACTCGGACAGAAACTGAACCAGCAGCTGGCACAAAAGGAAAATGAAGTCATGGCTCCCATCCAGGCAAAATTCCGGGCGGCTGTGGAGAAAGCGGCTAAAGATAAAGGCGTAGATATGGTCATCAATGCAAGAGACGTTATTTATGGCGGTATCGATCTGACAGATGCTGTAAAAGCAAATATGAAATAATGACAGAACGATAAAAGAGTATCCGGTGGGATTGCTTCCCCGGGATACTCTTTTTGCATTTTTTTAAGAATCAATAACATTGGATGGGGGTTAAATAAATCCACAAAAAGTTACAAAATAAAATTGAATATGTAAAAATTCTATGATAGAATTCAATTAGCTGATAATTAAAAAACAAGATAACGGAATCTAATAACGGGGAATCCGGTGAAAAGCCGGAGCTGTCTCGCAACTGTAAGGGAAGTCGGCCTGCTGTGGTCCTTTCACAGAGGGGCAGGCAGACAATGAACCGAGCCAGGGTGCCGTTTGATTTCATCATCAAAAGACTCGCGAGGCATGAGCCGGATGGGAGATGGGAAAAATTTTTCTCATTTCAGTTTGGTTGTGCCTTTTTTATGATGAGTGTAATTTTTATGGACGGCAGAGTGCCGGGAAGAAAGGAAGAGGGAACACGATGGGGATTTTTGATTCGGCAGTAGGATATTTTGTTCGCGGAGGCCTGTGTATGTGGCCTTTGCTGTTTTGTTCACTGGCAGTTATATTTCTGGCGGTGGAGCGGTATGTGTATTATCGGCAGGCAATCTCCGACACGAAATTTGTGATGATATTCTGTAAGGAAATGACACGGGGAAAAGTTTCTGAAGCGGCAGGGCTGGCGGAAAAGGAATCAGGCAGCGCTGCAAAACTGGCAAAGGATATTTTGTCCGAAAAGGACAGCCTTGGTCAATCACTTGAATCTGTTACCTATGAAAAGACGGATCGTTACCTGAATCAGCTGTCGGCCCATCTTGATTATTTAGGGGTTATCATCGGGCTTTCTCCCATGCTTGGGCTTTTAGGGACGATTACCGGAATGATGGGAACTTTTTCTTCCATGACGGGACAGCTGCAGAATACGGCCGGTGTTACCGCCGGATTGGCTGAAGCGCTGATTACGACTATTTTCGGATTGGTTATTGCGATTGCGGGCATGCTGGCACATGCGTATTTGAACGCGAGGTATAAAAAGGCGATGCTTGATCTGGATGCGGTGGCAGATGCGCTTATCTCCGGATTGTCCGGGAAATAAGGGGGTATCATGAGGAGAAGACCGAGGCAGGCGGATAAAATGCCTGAACTGATGATCAGCCCTATGCTTGACCTTATATTCCTGCTGCTTGCATTTTTTATCATCAGCACGATGTACATGACGGAAGTGAGGACAATCTCTATTGCCCTTCCTGAGGCGGAAAGCGCTGAAACGGTTTCTAAAAGCAGCAGCCTTGTGACTGTCAAAAAAGATGGGAGCTGCTGGCTGGATGATAAAAAAATGTCTTTGGACGCAATTGTGGCGGAAGTAAAGAAAAGAAGCGGATCAGACGCGAATTATTCCGTCGTTATCCGCGGAGAGAAGGATGCCGCTTACAATGATGTCATCCACGTTCTCGACCGGTTTAAAGCGGCCGGCATCACCAGGTTCGGGCTGGCAGCGGAGCAGGAGGCAGGAGGATGAATGACCGGCAGAGGTATGCGGTTGGTATTGCCGCTGCTGTCCTTATTCATTTATTTGCTGCTGTCATGCTCGGATTGTTCGGCGTGAAATATATGGAAGTTCCGTTTCGCGGAGAAGTATTGCAAGTATCGATCGATACCGGCGGAAACCGGGGCGGGGGAGGCAGCAAAGGGAAAAAGGCGCCGGCGGTGAAATCATCCGAAGCGGAAATCAATGATATTGCCGAACCTGTGGAAATGCCTAGTGAAGAAATTAATGAAAAGGTACCGGAAGAAAAGCCGGAGGTGCATGACAGGCCGGATAAGAAGGAAACGGCAGACACCACAGGTACGTCTGTTTCTGATGCCGCGGCAGAAGATGAAGGGACGGATACACAAGGCGACGGAAGCGGCAGCAGCGGAGGAACAGGGGACGGGGAAGGCGCCGGTACAGGAGACGGCAGCGGAACCGGCACGGGTGAAGGTGATGGCAATGGAAGCGGGCCGGGAGCCGGTGTTCCTGTTACGCCGCCGACAGTAATAAATAAAGTGCTTCCTGTCTATCCGCCGGCTGCAAAGATGAAGGAAACGACGGGGATTACTTATGTAACGATCTTCGTTAATACATCGGGAACGGTTGATTCCGCTTATGTGGCGCAGGGGTCGGGGAGCAGTGTCCTGGATGCGGCTGCTGTTGATGCGGCTTATCAATGGACATTCTCTCCCGCACTTGATAAATATGGAAGGCCTGCTCCCTGCCGGATTACATTTCCTGTAGAATTCAGATTGAATTGAGGAAATGCTTTTATACCAATGATTAAGATACTGGCATGTTCCGCTTTACGTGCCTGCCTTGTATGGCAGGGCCGTGAACTGCATTTTATCATGCTTTGCGGTATGTGGATTACGCCTCGGTTTGTTTGGCGCCTGAAAATAAAAAACGATTATTTTTTTAAGGATATACCTATGCTATAATAAGATAAGGTATATCTTTTTATATTTTTCGACGTACCTTATTGAATAATAGAAGGAATTAGGATGTCAGCTATAGAAGAAAAGCTGGAAGTTGTGAAAAAGCGGATAGCGGCTGCGAAGGCCCGTTCTCCTTACAGGCAGGACGTGACTCTTGTGGCGGTGACGAAGTTTCATCCATTGGAAGATATGGAGGAGGTTCTCCGACTTGGCGTGAAAGAGGTGGGAGAAAACCGTGTGCAGGAATTGGAAGACAAACGGAGCCGTTTGAAAATGCCTGTTGTCTGGAACCTGCAGGGACATCTTCAAAAAAATAAAGTGAAAAAGGCAGTGGCGGCGGCTGATTTGATCCAGTCCGTAGATTCCGTGGAAATCATGGAAGAGATAGATAAACGGGCCGGGCAGGCCGGCAAAGTGCAGGATGTGCTTCTGGAATTTAATATTTCCGGAGAAACAAGCAAGTACGGCCTGCCGCCGGAAAATCTGGACGAAGCTGCAGCGAAGGCGGGAATGCTCCCGCATATCCGTGTAAAAGGTCTGATGTGCATGGCGCCTATGGTGGAGGATGTGGAAATGACACGTCCTGTATTCCGCAGGGCTCATGAAATGTGGGAAGTACTGAAAACATATTTTCCTAAAGGACAGGTTTCTGTTTTATCCATGGGGATGACCCGGGATTTTGAAACGGCAATAGAAGAGGGCGCTACGATGGTACGCGTCGGCACCGCCATTTTTGGCGAGCGGAATTATGCAAATGGGAAAGGAGAAACAAAATGAGCTTACTGGATAAATTTAAGGAACAGTTTACAGATCGTGATGATGAATACGAGGATGAAGAATACGAAGAAGAGGGGATGTCGATAGATACGGCGCAGCCTGTTCCTCCCCGTCCGGCAGCAGGCCGTGCGGCAGTAGCGACCCGCCAGGCGAAACCGTATACCATGGTGGTCGTGAATCCGAAAGACTATCAGGATGCCGAAAAAATCGGGAATCATCTGAAGGCTGCCCGTCCGGTCGTAATGAATATGGAAAAGACTGATGCCGATGAAGCACAGCGTATCGTGGATTTTATTCAGGGTGTGATGTATGCTTTGGACGGGCGCATTGACCAGGTTTCTGAAAATATTTACCTCTGCGCGCCAAATAATATGAGCGTGTCCCGTGAGAATTTTGCGGCATTTCCGGAAGCGGAAGCCCCAGCATGGGATTCGCAGGCCCCTAAGGCATAATGTCATTTTTTTCGAAGATCTCCGAGCTGTTTTATGATCTTTTTGTTACGGAGCCGGAGGAAGAAGAGTATATAGATTCTGCGGGAGAAGACGGTAAAGAGGCGGGTCCCCGTATGGCAGGCGCGCTGCCTGCGAGGGCTGTCCGTCCGTTGGATGCTGTCATCTTCGTTCCCCGTGCTTATAGTGATGCCCGCCGTGCGGTGGATGCCATGGAAAAAGGACTTGTAGTTCTTGTGGTTCTTGGCAGCAATGTGGATGATGAAACGGCGAGCCGTTTTGTGGATTTCATGAGCGGTGCCGTTTATCTCGGCAAGGGAGAAGTAGAACTTCTGAACGGGCAGGTGCTTTTGTGCGCGCCATCGGCGGTGCATATTGAGATGGACAGCATGCCCCGCCTTGCGGGGATTCCTTTGTGGAGAGGTCCGGGCGTATGAAAAAGATTATGATGATCGGCTGCGGCGCTATGGGCGGCGCTATACTTTCAGGGTGCCTTTCCAAAGGCTTCTGGACGAAAGAAGAAGTATACATTAAAGCAAGCACGGAAAAGTCAACGGTGGAAAAGGCAGAGCGATATGGCGTATCTGCAGCTTCTCTGAAAGATATCGGAGAAGCGGATTTTGTCCTTTTGGCAGTAAAGCCCGACATTATCCCTTTTGTTTTGGAAGAAATAAATCCGTACCGTCCGAGGCGGGTGATTTCTGTTGCGGCGGCAGTGACAGCAGCGACCTTGGAAGCCGGCCTTCCCGAAAAGACGCCGGTGATCCGTGTCATGCCGAATACTCCCGCTTCGGTCGGGGAGGGTATGACAGCTATTACAGCAGGGCGGTACGCTGACGAGGATTTTATCGAAACGGCAAAAGAAATATTTTCCGCCCTGGGGAAAGCGGCAGTGGTTTCCGAACGCCAGCTTGACGAGATGGGCGCTTTATCAGGAGCGGGGCCGGGATACGTTTTCGTGATTATTGATGCATTGGCGGATGCCGGAGTGCGCGCGGGACTTCCGCGGAAGCTGGCAGTTGAAGCGGCGGCGCAGACTTTGTATGGCGCAGCCAAAATGGTGCTGGAAACAGGAAAACATCCCGCCGAACTCCGTGACGGGGTGACAAGTCCCGGCGGTACGACGATTGCAGGCATCCATGCCCTGGAAGCGCGCGGCATCCGTGCCGCTCTCATGGACGCCGTCATGGCGGCTCTTGCGAAATCTGATGAAATGGGCAGAAAATAATGAAAGACAGAGAAAAAATTCTCCGCTACTTTTCCGCAACCGGAGAAGAAGCGAAAGATATGGCGATCCGTCTGCTGGATATTGCTGATTCCGTGGACAGAGGCCGGCCATTTGCCGTCGGCCCCTTTATGTCTCCTTTTGCGGCGCAGGTCGGACAGACGATTGCGGCTCACATGAAAACGGTGGCGGTGAAAACTTCCGGCGGATATCATGAAGCGGAACGGATCCGTGTCGCATTTGCCCGTAATGACTATGACGGTCCCGTGGATTTCGGGCTGACCGCATTGAAAGTGACCTGGGATGACCGATACAGGCTCATCGGCCACCGTGATGTACTGGGGGCGCTTATGGGACTGGGCATCGACAGAGCGGTTCTGGGAGATATCCTCATGCAGGGGGCGGGGTGCCAGATTGTGGCAGACAGTTCCATGGCGGAATGGATTAAGCGGAATTTCCTGAAAGTCGCCATGGTGTCTGTGCAGATAGAAGAAATATCTCTGGAAGAATTAGAGCCGCCTAAAAAGACAGCCAGAGAGGTGCGTGCCACGGTCGCTTCGCTTCGGCTTGATGCGGTCGGCGCGGCAGGATTTGGCATTTCCCGCAGCAAAATGGTACAATGCGTAGAGAGCGGTCGGACGGAAATTAACTGGCAGCCTGTGAAAGGTGCGTCACAAACTGTAAAAGCAGGAGATGTTATTTCTATCCGCGGCAAAGGACGGATTGAAATCAGGGAAGTCACGGGGATGAGCCGGAAAGGCCGGACAGGGCTCCTGATTGACCGTTATAAATAAGAAATGAAACCGTTGATATGAAACAGGAGGATTATTTATGATTACACCGATGGATATCCATAATAAAACGTTTTCCCGCGGACTGCGGGGGTACAGCCAGGAAGAAGTGGACGCATTCCTGCAGGAGCTGGCAAGTGACTATGAACGTATTTACCGCGAACATCGTGAGATGGAAGAGGAGATGGATACAGTCAAGACGAAACTCCGCAATTATGAAAAAATGGAATCTACCATGTCCTCCACTTTGGTCATGGCGCAGGAAACTGCTGAAAATGTGAAGAGAAACGCACAGAAAGAGGCGGAACTGGCAGTTCGGGAAGCGCAGAATGAAGCCCATCATATCATTTCCGATGCGGAAGCGGCCCGCCGCAAACTGAACACCGATCTGCTCAAAACGGAAGGCGATGTCAAGATCTATATTGAAAAGATTCTGGCCAATTTCAAGTCGGCGATGGCTCTCATCGAATCTGCAAAGAATACGCTGGAGCCGCAGATTGTAAAAGCGCCGGAAGGACAGAACGAGGAAATGGAACTGCCCATCGAAGCGCTGGATGACCGTTCTGCCGATCTTTTTGAAGGAGAAGTAAAAGCTGATACAGCAGAAGCGGAAACTGATGAAGCGGAAGATGAAACACAGCAGGCTGTATCTGAAATATAATAAGGAATGAAAAGGAAGCGGTTCTTACAGGACTGTTTCTTTTTTTCAGGAAATATAAAGCGGCTCTGATAATATGGCTTTTGTTATTAATCGGGCAGATTTCTTTTTATGTAAAAACGCTGTCTCTCCTGATGGGGAAACAGCGTTTTGCACTTACTGCTTTTTATTCTTTTTTAGAAGGCAGGCTACCGTGCAAACAGCTGCCGCCGTTCCTGCCGCAAAGAGGGCGGCCCGTCCCCACTTGCGGACGTTGTCGAAACGGACTGCCGTTTTTACCTTATCCAGGGCAGTGACGGGACGCCTCGCGGAAACGGTCACGCATCCCAGTTTTGTATCGATTTCAATGTTTGTGAAACCTGCTTTGGTAAGAATAGCGGAAAGCTCTTCCGTTTTGTAGAGAGTCATGCCTTTGATGATTTTCGGGTACAGATTGTCGAGAAATCCATAGCCGTCCGCTTCATTTACGATGAGGAAGGTGCCGCCCGGCTTCAGCACCCTTTTGATTTCTTTCAGTGTGTTTGGCAGATTGGGCCAGAAGTATATCGTTTCAAAGGCGGTGATGACATCGAAATGATTTGCGCCGAAAGGAAGGAGTTCGGCGCTTCCTTCATAAACGGAACACCGTCCTTCCGCAATGGCATTGCGGTTGCGCATAAAAGAATAATTCACGCAGTCCGGTGAAAGATCGATGCCTGTCACGTGACCGCGGGGAACTTTCTTTAAAAAGCGGGACAGGTTGATGCCGCCTCCGCAGCCGATGTCGAGGATTTTTTCATTACCGGCAAGATCCAGATGGGAAATCCCCCAGAGGGACACGGGAGTATGGAAAATATTCATAGAGGCAATCAGCAGTTTTCCGGCGGCGCCCTGTGGGTTCGCAAAAGCGGGAAGTTTTTCGGAAAAGTTCATTGTGGCGCTCCTTTCTTAAAACAGGAAATGATATATCTTTATTATAAGTGATTTTTCCGTCGGATAACAGGGAAGGGACATAATTCTGCATAAAGTGAATAATAGCGCCGACGGAAAAACAAAAATGCAGTCAAAATTATCCTGAATTGATTTGGCAAAAAGCAGTTTTCTAAAGCAAAGAAATAAAAATATTCCGAAACAAGGTTGATTATTTATTCATATAATCGTATAATATATCATATCTCATAAAAAGAAATTGTATGAAGACCAGTCGATGAAGAAAGGCGGCATGTAAAATGAATGAAATTAAAAAAGTGGTTCTTGCCTATTCCGGCGGATTGGATACATCCGTTATCATTCCGTGGCTGAAAGAGCATTATAACTGTGAAGTCATTGCCTGTACGGTCAACCTGGGACAGCCGGAAGATTTTGATGCGATTCATGAAAAAGCGCTGAAGTCGGGGGCGTCTGTGGCAGAAACGCTGGATGTGCGCAGGGAATTTATTGAAGAATATGCCTACAAAGTGTTGCAGGCCGGCGGGAGGTATGAAGGCCGGTATCTTTTAGGAACGTCTTTTGCCCGCCCGCTGATTGGCAAGTGTCTTGTGGATATGGCAAAGAAATACGGAGCGGATGCCATCTGCCACGGTGCCACCGGCAAGGGAAATGACCAGGTCCGTTTTGAACTGGCGGTGAAAGCACTGGCGCCCCACATGAAGATTATCGCTCCCTGGCGCCTGTGGGATATGAAATCCCGTGAAGATGAGATGGCTTATGCGGAAGCACACAACGTGCCTATTGATAAATTTGATGAAAAGCAGACGGAAGAAGAAAAAGCGGCGCAGAAATATCCTTACTCCATGGACTGGAACATGTGGCACCTCTCCCATGAGGGGGATGATCTGGAAAATCCCGCCAATCCGCCCCACAAAGATATGTATCTTGTCACCTGTGATCCCGAAGACGCTCCTGATCAGCCCGAATTTGTCACCATCGAATTTAAGGAAGGCAAGCCGATTGCTGTCAACGGGAAGGAAATGGACGGCGTGGAACTGGTCAATACGCTGAATGAAATCGGCGCAAGGAACGGCATCGGCATTGACGATCTTGTGGAGAACCGCCTGGTGGGCATGAAATCCCGCGGCGTATATGAAAATCCGGCAGGTTCTATTCTTTTCTATGCCCACAGCGAGCTGGAACGCCTTTGTCTGGATCGCGCCACCCTTCATTTCAAGGAAGTGGCGGCCGTCAAATACAGCGAACTCGTTTATGACGGCATGTGGTTCGCCCCTCTTCGTGAAGCACTGCAGGCATTTGCCGATGAAACTTCAAAGACAGTGACGGGAAAAGTATCCCTCCGCCTGTATAAAGGAAATATCCTCTCCAATGGCGCGGAAAGTCCGTATTCCCTCTACAATGAAGAATTTGTCACATTCGGTGAAGATGAAGTATACAACCAGGCGGATGCGGAAGGTTTCATCAACCTCTTCGGGCTGCCTCTCACCATTCGTGCGCTGATGAAGGAAAAGAATGAAAAATGAGTGAAATGATGTGGGGCGGCCGTTTTCAGAAGGCGGAGGAAAGAAGCGCGCTTGATTTCAACGCTTCTGTTTCCTACGACTGCCGTATGTATAAAGAAGATATCGCCGGCTCGCTGGCTCATGCATCCATGCTGGCGGACCGCGGCATTATTTCCAAAGAGGATCTGGAAAAGATTACCGGGGGCCTTTTGGAAATTAAAAAAGAAATAGAGGAAGGCCGGTTTGCATTTTCTGTGGAACTGGAAGACGTCCATATGAATGTGGAAAAGCGTCTGACCGATGATATCGGCGACGCGGGAGCAAGGCTCCACACGGCAAGAAGCAGAAATGACCAGTGTGCCGCAGATCTTCATATGTATATGCGCCGGCATATCGCGAAGCTGGCGGAGAAGCTGATTGCCGCCGAAGAAGCGCTGATAAGTGTATCTGAAAAATACAAGGATGTCATCCTGCCCGGCTATACCCATATGCAGAGAGCGCAGCCCGTGCTTTTCGCCCACCATATGATGGCTTACTGTGCCATGCTGCAAAGAGATTTTGAAAGGCTCGCCGGCTGCTATGAAATGGCAGATGTTTCGCCTTTGGGCGCCTGCGCTCTGGCAGGGACGACTTATTCTACCATGCCGCAGGAGACGGCGGAGAAACTTCATTTTTCAAAATGCTATGGAAACAGTTTGGACGCGGTTTCCGATCGTGACTACCTTCTCCAGTTTCTTTCCTTCGCATCCATCTGCATGATGCACCTGTCCCGCCTGTCGGAAGAGTTGATTCTGTGGAGCACCGGTGAATTCGGATTTATTGAGCTTGATGACGGATACAGTACAGGCAGTTCCATCATGCCGCAGAAGAAGAATCCCGATATCTGTGAACTGGTCCGCGGGAAAACAGGACGGGTATACGGACATTTGACGGCGCTCCTGACCGTGATGAAAGGACTTCCTCTTGCCTATGACAAGGATATGCAGGAAGACAAGGAAGGCGTATTTGACGCCATAGATACACTGGGGTTCGCTTTGGATATTTATGCCGGCATGCTGGGCACCATGACCGTCAAAGGCGCGCGTACGAGAGCCGTCTTGGAAAATGACTTCTCCAATGCCACCGATATGGCGGACTATCTGGCAAAGAAAGGACTTCCTTTCCGCCGTGCCCATGCGGTGGTGGGAAACGCGGTGGCTTACTGCATTGAAAACAGAAAAGTGCTGCTTGCCCTCACCATGGAAGAATTTAAAAAGATGAGTCCTCTTTTTGAAACTGATATTTACGAAGTCCTTCAAATTGAAAACTGCGTGAAGAACAGGGATAGTTACGGCGGTACCGGACCGAAGCAGGTGAAGCGCCAGCAGCGGGAAGCGAAAAAGATAGTCAACAGGCAGAAAAAACTGGCAGCAGAATGGAAAGAAGCGAACGCGTTTATAGAATAAGAAATAGAATAAGAATGGGAAGGAAAATATCTTTATAAATGATTTTGCATCAGGCCCTCATGCGGATGAGGGCTTTTAGCATGGCGGAATGAAGAGGGCGGACCAAATTGAATATGAATCGGAAAATATAATAAAATTTTGCCTGAATATATATTTTTGATATAAAATTGTATTGAAATAAATTTGAATGAAATTAATACAAGTATAAAAAGGAGAAAAATGAAGATCGCACTTCTTCATCTGGATGTGGCGGAAGGACCGGAAACAAGAAACCGAAGAAGTATCATTTCTGCGGCGGGAGAGGCAGTTTCCCGCGGAGCAGACTGGATCGTCACGCCTGAAACGGCGCTTCAGGGATATTTCTTCTATGACAACAATGGGAAGCTTCCTTCCTTTTCGGAAAAGCAGCTGTCCCGGTATATGTTTTTTGCCGGAAGGAATAAAGCGGATATGTTTCTTTCCGCAGCAGAATATGATGAAAGGGATGGAAAGGGATACAATTCCTGTTTTGTCATAAACAGGGAAGGAAAGCTTCTGGGGAAGCACAGGAAGATGTGCTCCCACCGGAAGGGATTTGAACGGTGGCTGTCCCTGGGAAGAGAAACCCATGTGTTTAACATAGGCACGCTCCATGTGGGTCTGCTTGTCTGCGCAGATTCCTATTATGAACAGCCCTGTTTGGAAATAAAAAAGAAGAAAGCGGATATGGTACTTGTTACAGCGGCCTGGCCGCCGGGGAAATGCTGCTCCGATCCTGTGTCTGTCTGGGAAACCTGTTCAAAATTATGCGGTGTTCCGGTCATTGTCTGCAACCAGACGGGATATCATAAAAGAATGGATATGAGAGAAGCGGAAAGCGTGGTCATCGTGGAAGGACAGCGGCTTTTTACCTATAAAGGCGATCCAGCGGTTTTATTTTGTGAGTGGGATGAAGAGAAAATGCGGATCCGATCGAGAGCGTTTGAGGTGGTGCACGTAAAATGAAAGAAATAGAATTGTATAGGTTAAGTACAGATGAGAAAATCGTACATGTCCCTGAAACACGCAGCATCGTAGTCCGTTTTAATGCTCCTAAAAAGGTCTTGAGCACTTCTCTCTTGAATGGCGGATACAGAGAAGATATCAAGGGGCTTTTCAACTATACCTGCTGCGGGCCCGGTTCCTGCATGAGCCTTGAAAAATATGAGGAGCATCTGGGAAAATGTGCAGCAGTTATGGGGCTTGATCCTGCCCATTCAACGGGAATCGGCACGGCGGCACGGATGGAGAACGCGGCCATCGTGGAAGAAACCTATGAAGAACTTAAGGTGGCAGCCTGCGTGACGGCAGGAGTGGAAGGAAACGCAGGGTGCGCAGGAGATCCGGCGGGATATTACGGGGCAGGGGCGCGTCCGGAAATATACAGGCCGGGAACCATTAATATCCTGCTTTTTATCAATGCCGATATGCCGCCGGGGATATTAACCCGCGCGCTGGTCACCTGTACGGAAGGAAAGACGGCGGCGCTTCGGGAACTGATGGTGGGGAGCCGGTATTCGGAAAATCCTGCCACAGGAACGGGGACAGACTCGACAGTCATCGTTTGTGATCCGAAATCACCGCTTTATTTCCGCAGCGCAGGGAAACATAACAAACTGGGGGAACTGATCGGGAAGACGGTCAAAGAGGCAGTGAAAAAGGCATTAGGGAATCAAAATCATCTCTATCCCTCTACGCAGCACAGCGTGACAGAACGGTTGAGGCGGTACGGGGTGACAGAGGAAGTCCTCTATTCGTATTTCAGGGAATATAAAAAAGACGGCATTGAAGAAGAATGGCGCCATCTCTGGCGAAAAATAGACCAGGACAGCGAAATGGTATTCATGTCATCTTTCCTGGCGGAGCTCCTTGATGAATATCGGTGGGGGCTGGCAGGAAATGAAGAAGTATCCCATATGGCAAAAAAGCTCCTGCAAATGACGGAAGAAGCTTATGGCATACAGTCTGCATTGGTGGAGATGAAATCGGCTGAAGATATAAAAGATGCCTTTTGCCGATTGGCAGTACAGGCAGCTGTAAAGAAGAACGGCATTTGAGCATAACGGTCAAACAGATAAATCTATCAGGTACAGGCAGTTTATCGGTTTGCCGCTAAAGATCAGAAGCTGATAATATGTTCTTTATGTAAAGTGTTTTTTCTTGACAGACTGTTTTGTTTCTTATATAATCATTCCGGTATGGTGATGATATGTTTTTAGAAAATATCGTACAGAAAGGCGAGCTGCTTGATTGCTACGGCGCTTTATTGACCGTGCGGCAGCGGGAATGCCTTGAGCTTTATTATAATGAAAATCTCACATTGGCGGAGATTGCGGAGTATTTCCATATTTCCCGCCAGGCAGTGCATGATGCCATGCGCCATGGGGAGGAGCAGCTGGAAAATTATGAAGCGGCGCTCCATGTGGCGGCTGCACGGCTGAAGCGTAAGAAAGCGGCAGAAGAGATTTCTCTGCTCTTGTCCGATACGGCAAGGGAAAAAGCGGCGCCGCTTTTAAAAGTATTGACAGATTGAGGTGGACGGATGCCTTTTGAAAATTTAGGTGATAAGCTGCAGTCTGCTTTCAAGGATCTTCGGGGAAAAGGCAGACTTTCCGAGAGCGATATCGACAGCGCGCTCCGTGAAGTGCGCCGTGCTCTTCTGGAAGCAGACGTTAATTTCAAAGTTGCGAAAGATTTTATTGCCCAGGTTCGTGAAAAGGCGGTGGGTGAAGAGGTCTTCGGAAGCCTGAAGCCTGACCAGACGGTAATCAAAATCGTCCGTGATGAGCTCACGGAGCTCTTAGGCGGTACGCAGAGCAAGATTACGATGTCGTCCTCCGGATTGACAGTGATTATGCTGGTGGGGCTGCAGGGCGCCGGTAAAACGACGACAGCAGGCAAGCTGGCCCTTATGCTGAAGAAACGCGGCAAGAAACCTCTTTTGGCGGCGTGCGACGTATACCGCCCCGCGGCAATCAAGCAGCTGGAGGTTCTCGGACAGCAGGTGGATGTTCCCGTATACCGCATGCCTGATAATGTGGATCCTGTCCATATCGCACGGTACGCAGTGGATGCGGCAAAGTCTTACGGACGGGACGTGGTTATCCTTGATACGGCGGGCCGGCTGACAATTGACGAAAAACTTATGGCAGAACTTCGGAATATAAAATCCGAAGTCCATCCTCATGAAATCCTTCTTGTCCTGGATTCTATGACAGGACAGGATGCGGTAACAACAGCTGGGACATTTGATGAAAATCTCGGTATAGACGGCACGATCCTGACGAAGATGGACGGCGATGCCCGCGGCGGCGCGGCTCTTTCCATCAAGGCGGTCACCGGCAAACCGATAAAAATGATCGGTGTCAGTGAAAAGCTGGACGGCGGTTTGGAGGATTTCCATCCCGACCGTATGGCAGGACGCATTCTCGACCTGGGCGATCTGGAATCTCTCTTTGAACAGGCCCAGAGAAATATGGATCAGGATACGCTCAAAGAGGGCGCGAAGAAAATTCAAAAAGGCGAATTTTCTCTGGACGATTTCCTGAAACAGCTGAAACAGATCCAGAAATTGGGCTCCATGTCCGGCATTTTAAGCATGATTCCGGGAATGGGGAAATATAAAGAGCAGTTGAAAGATGTTGATCTAAACGGCAAGGAGATCAGACATATCGAAGCAATTATTTTGTCTATGACACCGGCGGAACGGGCGAATATCGATTTGCTCAACGGCAGCCGCAGGAAGCGCATCGCGGACGGCGCCGGCGTGAAAATCCAGGATGTGAACCGCATGATGAAGCAGTTTAAGGAAATGCAGAAGCAGATGAAAAAGCTGAAAGGCAGAAAGATGCGTCCTCCGACAGGCGGTCTCGGCGGTTTTGGCGGTTTTGGCGGATTTCCGGGCATGTTCAGATGAAAGCGGCGTAAGCCTGAAATTTTTTGCAGGAATACCGGCCTGACCGCGTTGCCGGAAAGGCCGATTATTTCATAAATCAAGTAAAGAACTTATGATTTCAAGGAGGTGAAATTATGTTAAAGATTCGTTTGACCCGCATGGGCGCAAAGAAAAATCCTTTCTACCGTGTAGTTGTTATTGATTCCAAGGAAGCCCGCAACGGTACTCCGGTCGCGACTGTAGGCTGGTATAATCCGGCTAAGGCTGACGCCCCTGTTAAGCTTGATGAAGAAGCAATCCTTTCCTGGCTTGGCAAAGGTGCACAGCCGACTGATACAGTCCGCAGCCTTCTCCGTAAAAATGGCATCATGGCAAAGTTTGCTGAAGCGAAGAAATAAGGGAGGCGCGCTATGAATGAATTGGTGGAAAATATCACCAGGGCTCTTGTAAAGAATCCCGACGCCGTCTCTGTGAACGTTGTCCATAAGGGCAGCCTGGAGATTTATCAGATCCAGGTTGCCCCTGAAGATATGGGCAAGGTGATTGGCAGAAAAGGCCGCATTGCTAATGCAATCCGAACAGTGGTAAAAGCAGGGGCTTTAAAGGAAAATAAAAAAGTCGCTGTTGACATTCTGGAAGAGGTACACTAATGGATGAAATTCAGGTTTTGATTCCTGTCGCTGTAAAATCTAAGCTGACAGAGGCATTAAAGACAACTTTGCTGAACCAGATCAATCAAAATATCAAGAGTGTTGAAAATGACATGACACAGCTTGAATTTGAAGCGAACGCGAAGCTGGCGGAACAGGCAAAAATCAATATGCAGGCAGTGGCTCCTCTCCGCGCCCAGTATGACGCGCAGAAAGCACAGATGATCCAGGTAAAGGATAAACTCACTGCAGATAAAGAACATCTGGAAAAACTGACTATTGGCGCAGAATTACCACGCCAGCCGCTTAACCGCCTTGTGACTCTTCATATCGGTGACGACATGAATGCTGTCGCCGGGGGAGAAATTCTGGTGGAAGACGGAAAGATCATCGCTTTCCGTGAATGATATGAATTCCGGCAAATGGATTACTGTCGGCCGAATTGTTGCCCCGCATGGCGTGCGGGGTGATTTGCGTGTCCTTCCGGAAACGGAACGGCCGGCCATGTTCAAAAAGCTGAAAAAACTTTTCCTTGGCGGCAGATCCTATGATGTACGCACTTCCCGTCCTCATAAGAATGTATACATCATTCATTTGGCAGGGGTGGAAGACCGGAACGGAGCGGAGCCGCTTGTCGGTACGCCTGTGGAAATACCTGTAGCGAAATTACCGAAATTGCCGGAGGGGGAATATTATTACTTCCAGCTTATCGGCCTGACAGTGGTTTCCGATACGGGGGATACTGTGGGGACACTCACGGAAATTATTGAAACCGGCGCGAATAACGTATATGCGGTAAAAACGGCGGAAGGAAAGGAAATATACCTTCCCGCCATACCGTCCTGCGTCCTTTCCGTTCAACCGGAGGAAAAGACGATGACGGTGCATTTACCGGAATGGGAATAAACATGAAAATAGATATTTTATCTTTATTTCCCGAGTTTATAAAAGCATTCTTCCGACAGAGCATGATTAAACGTGCTCTGGACGCGGGGCTCATAGAGATGGCGGTGACGGATCCGCGGGAGTTTTCCCACAGCAGGCATCATCAGGTGGATGATACCATCTATGGCGGCGGTGCGGGAATGCTCATGCAGTGCGGGCCGCTTTTTGAAGCCTGTGAATCGGTACTTCCTCAAAAGGGGCCGCGGGATCGGGTGGTTTTCCTGTCTCCTGCCGGGATCCCTTTTACCCAGGATAAAGCCAAGGAGCTTTACTGCAGTTATGACCATCTGGTGCTGATCTGCGGACACTATGAAGGTGTAGACCACCGTGTGGAAGAATACCTGGCGGATGAACTGATTTCCATTGGAGACTATGTCCTTACGGGAGGAGAGCTTGGCGCTATGGTTATTTCCGATGCGGTTGCCCGTATGGTGCCCGGTGTCCTTGGAGATGCGGGCAGCGCGGCAGGCGATTCTTTCTATGAACCGATTCTGGAATATCCCCAGTACACGAAACCTGTGGATTATCGTGGCTGGAAAGTGCCTGAGGTACTTGTGAGCGGCCATCATGCAAATATTGCCCGCTGGCGGCGGAAAGAGGCGCTTCGGCGGACCCTGAAATGCCGTCCCGATCTTCTGGCAAAATTACAAATGACGGCGGAAGATAAAAAACTCATGGCGGAAATAGCCGGGGAAGAGGAGGAATCATAGTGGCGCCTGTGTATATAGGACTTGTCCATTATCCGATCTATAACAAACATATGGAAGTGGTCACGACCGCCCTTACGAACTATGACCTTCATGATATCGCGCGGACGGCGAAAACATATGGCGTACGCACTTATTTCATTATCCATCCCATCGAGAGCCAGCGCGAAATGGCGCTCCGTATCATGACACACTGGAAAACGGGCGGCGGGGTTTATTATAACCCGAACCGAAAAGAAGCTTTTGAAGAAACAGCTCTTGTACCGTCTCTGGAGGATGCCACTCAGCAGATAGAAAAAGACTGCGGAGAAAAGCCGATTATTGTGACTACGGATGCCCGTGTCTATCCGAATACGGTTTCTTACACGGACATGCGAAAGAAAATCCATGAAGAGGAAAAACCTGTTTTCATTCTTTTCGGGACAGGCTTCGGCATGACCAGGGAAATGATGAAACAGTTTGATTATATTGTAGAACCTATATATGGTGCCGGCAGCTACAACCACCTCTGTGTGAGAAGCGCCGCTGCCATCATCCTTGACCGCCTTTTAGGCGAGCCCTGGTGGAATACAAAGGAGGGGAAATAATTATGTCCGGACATTCCAAGTGGGAAAATATCAAGCGCAAGAAAGGCAAGACGGATGCCATCCGCGCGAAAATTACCACAAAAATTTCCAAGGAAATCACGATTGCTGCCCGTATGGGCGGCGGAGATCCCATAGGAAATATGCGTTTAAAACTGGCTTTGACAAAAGCAAAGCAGAACAATGTGCCGAAAGATAATATCCAGCGCGCTATTGCCAAAGGTGTAGGCGCTGCTTCCGGTGCGGGCTTTGATGAAATTACTTACGAGGGGTACGGACCCGGCGGCGCGGCGGTTATCGTTGAGTGCAATACGGATAACAGAAACCGTGCGGCGGCGGACGTACGCCATGCCTTTACCCACCATGGCGGTAGCATCGGTACGCCGGGCTGTGTGGCGTGGATGTTCAAGAAAAAAGGCATAATTGTCGTGAGCAAAGAAGCCGCTGATGAAGATACCCTCATGATGATCGCTCTTGACGCAGGTGCCGAAGACGTCTCGACAGACGGAGACAGTTTTGAAATTACGACGGCTCCTGAAGATTTCCTGACCGTTTCCGAAGCATTGGAAAAAGAAGGGATTGCCGTAGAAGCATCGGAAGTGACCATGGTTCCGGATAATACGGTTTCCCTTGAAGGCGATGCGGCGGACGTCATGAATAAGCTTACCAGTGAACTGGAAGAATTGGATGACGTACAGGACGTGTACACCAACGCAGAACTTCCGGAAGATATGGAATAATAGAAAGCACAGGTTCAAGCCTGTGTTTTTTTTGCGCGGAAAAGCGGAGTTGACCTGGTGTCAGCAGATTTTGCTGCTGACGGCACTAAAAAAGAACCCTTACGAATATTTTCATTCATAAGGATTCTTTTCATTTGCTTAGAAATGGTAATTCAAGCCGACACCGAAGCCGTCTTCGCTGGAGGTCTTATCTCTGTCATAGTAGGTGTAGTTCACGTCAAGGTCGAAAGAGGTGGGAACGAGGCCAAGCCGGAGACCCACTTTATATTCTCTTTCCTCAGAAGATAATTTCAGTCCGCCGTACGCATCAAGAGGACCTATGACATTTGTTCTTCCTTCCAGAAGTCCGTAAACTTTTGCGTCTCTGTCATAATAATTTCTGTTGCCTAAACCAAGGTATACATGGCCCAGTTTATACTTGGCGTAAATATCCGTTTCATTTCCGCCATGATTCCAGTGTCTGTATTCCGCACCGACAATAACTTTACTGACAGGCGAGATTTCGATATGGGCGCTGTGGATACCGTCTTTTGCTCCGTTGTAGCCATAGCCGACTTCCGTTTCCAGAACCGGTACGCCGGGAATCAGCGCCTGGGCAGAATATGCTCCGCTGAATACGGTAAGCACCGCTGCCGCGAATAACAATTTCTTCATAACAGTCTCTCCTTTCTGCAGATAATCTTTTCTCTATTATAAATCAAGAATAGAAAAAATTCCATCTATTATCTTATAGAATTTGGGCATGGGTTGGACAATCCAATTGCTCCCCTGATAAAAGGAACAGTTGTTTATGGAATGCAGGTGTCGTTCTGTATTATAAGGCAATCGCTCTTGCGAAATGTTCTTTCAGGACCTTGACGGATGCCTGGAGTTCTTTTTGCTCGTCATCTGTCAGATGCAGCTCAATGATGTCTTCCACGCCGTCTTTTCCGATTTTGACGGGAACGGAAGCGAAACTGTCTTTTATGCCGTACGGACCGTCAAGGTAAACGGAGCAGGGGAGGATCTTGTGTTCATTATGGTAAATCGCGCGGACCAGTTCTGCTGTCGCTGAGGTGACGCCGAATTCAGTGCAGCCTTTTGTCGTATTTTCGATATATCCTTCCTTGTGGACTTTGTCGAGAATGACTTCTTTGGCGTCCATATGATAAAGCTCCGGTTTTTCTGCCAGGAGTTCATCGATCGGTTTGCCGGCGACTGTTACATGGCTCCAGGGAATCATGGAGCTGTCCCCGTGTTCACCTAAGAGATAAGCGGTGAGGGAGCGGCGGTTTACTTTCAGCTGGGTAGACAGCTGCATCTGCAGCCGGGCAGAGTCGAGAGCCGTTCCCGAGCCGATGATTTTTTCCTTTGGCCAGTCCAGTTTGTACTGGAGGTATTCGGCGATAATATCACAGGGATTGGAAATGGAAATAATAATTCCGTCAAATCCCGATTCTTTAATGAGCGGAATAAATTCTTTACTTGTGGCGACGGCGCTGTCCATCATGTCAAGGCGTGTCTGTCCCGGAAGACGGGGTGTGCCTGACGCATTGATGAGTATATCGGCATCCTTCATGTCAGCTGCGGTGCCTGCGTACGCCTCAAAATGATGGGGCTGGTAACTTACTGCGTCCAGCAGGTCAAGTGATTCGCCATGGGCCTTGTCATTATTAATATCATAGAAAACCACTTCGTCAGCCAGTCCCTGCACTGCGAACTGGAGTGCCAAATGGGAACCTACGTTTCCCGCACCGATGATGCCGATTTTTCTTGTTTTAATTGCCATTTCTTCTATCCTCCTGTTTCTCCTTTGTGAATGATCATTCTTTTGGATCATAATTTAAACCAATTATACTCTCTCAAACCGGATGAGGCTACCTTCTTTTAGCAGCGGAGGAATATGTTCGGTGAAAAAGAGATGATTGCGGGAAATTGCAGGACATGGCATAAAATATTCCCAGGCAGGTAGCCAAACGGATTACAGGGATATCGTTTTAAAATTTTTGACAATCAGAATTCTTTAGGGCATCAGCACATTCTGAATGATCTAATTACCCTATGATAAATTGATTACTATATATTGTGTTTTAAAAATATATTGACACAAGATGTTGAATAGAATAATATAGATATACAAAATAACCGAAATAGAATCGGTGAAATAAAGAGAGGGTATTGATTATGGAACATTGGTATGACAATGAAATCAGCCGGGGTATTTTAGAGGCGAAATATTATCATGAAGGCGAGACGACGCCGCAGCAGTTCATCGACAGAGTAAGCTCCGTATTTAAGGGGGATTTTCGTGAACGTATGAAAAAATACATCACAGACGGAGATTTTTCTCCTGCCGGAAGGACGCTTTATGCGGCAGGTTCGAGGGGCAAATTTAAAGTATCCATGTCAAACTGCTATATCCTGCCGTCACCGGAAGATAATCTGGAATCCATATTTCATTCCAATTATGAAATTGCCCGTATTTTTTCCTATGGCGGCGGTATCGGTATCAATATTTCCAATCTCCGTCCTGCAGGAAGCCGTGTACATAATGTGGCACGTACTTCCACCGGTGCCGTTTCTTTCATGAAAATTTTTAATACTACAGGCGAAGTGATCAGCCAGAACGGCCGCCGCGGCGCGCAGATGGTGGGACTCAACTGCAGCCATCCTGATATTTATGAATTCCTCCATATCAAGCAAAATGAAGAAAAGCTGTCCAGCATGAATATCAGCATTCTTTTTACTGATGAATTTATGGAAGCTGTGCGGGACGATAAAGAGTACACCCTCCGTTTCCATGTAGAATCGACCGGTGAAAATATCGAAAGGACGATCCGTGCCCGTGATTTCTTCCGTGAGTTTTGCGAAACCCAGTGGGATTGGGGCGATCCGGGGGCGCTTTTTTCGGATCGGCTGAATGATTACCATCTGCTTGCAGGATATGATGAGTATCAAATTGAAATCACGAATCCCTGCGGTGAGTTCGGCGGCAACGCGTACAATGCGTGCAACTTGGGCAGCATCAATCTGTACAACATGATCGATGATAAATTCGGCAATGCACCGTCTTTGAATGAGGAAAAATTCAAGCAGGCGGTTTATGACGGCATTATTGCTCTTGACGAGATCGTCTCTTACGGTTATGAAACGCAGCCTCTGGATGAAAACAGAACCTGCATTGATGACTGGCGCTCTTTGGGGCTGGGACTCTTCGGCGTGGCCGATGCGCTTGTGGCGATGAAACTGGCTTACGGAAGCCGGGAAGCAAGCGCATTTATGGAAAATGTGATGAAGATCATGCTCCTTTCCGCGCTCCGCTCTTCCTGTGACAGGGCAAAGATGAAAGGTGCTTTCGGACGCTACCGCCGGGAAGCGACGGAGAAATCGCCGATTATACAAATGGTAAAAGAGCTGGACGGCGGTCTTTATGAAGATATCCGAACTTATGGTCTGCGGAACGGCACGCTCCTTGCCATCGCGCCGACAGGAACCATTTCCCTTCTGATGGGAAGTTTTTCCGGCGGCTGTGAACCGCTTTACAAAATTTCTTATGAACGTTCCACACACAAGATGGAAGAAGTGAACGGCAGTTTCCGCGTGTATGCCCACAGTGTAAAAGATTTGCTCCGGTACCATCATCTGCCATTGACTTTGACGGATGATGAAATACGGGAAAAGTTCCCCTGGGTCATTGAAAGCCATGATATTTCCTTTATGGATCGTGTAGCTATGCAGGCGGTCATGCAGAAGTATGTGGATAATTCCATTTCCAGCACGGTGAATTTGAAAAATGACGCCACGCCCGAAGATATCTACGATATTTACCTGGCGGCATGGGAAAGCGGATGCAAAGGCATTACTGTTTTCAGAGACGGATGCCGCCGGGGAAATATTCTCGGCGTTGCCGCAAAGGAAGAAGAGAAAGCCGATGGACCAAAGCCGGCAGAAGGGCAGCCGGTTTGTCCCGAATGCGGCGGAAAGAATATCCGTGTGGAAGGCCATTGTGCTGCCTGCAGTGACTGTGGCTGGTCCGCCTGCAGTGTCGTATAAATGAAATAGAACAGGAAGATTCCGTATGAACCGGCGGGCGTTTTTGCATGGGAAAATGAAAGGAATTTTAGCGTTTCTTGTGAAATCAGACGCAGAATTATATAATTAAAGAAGACAAACCGGGAATCAATAGTGAATGAAAATGAAAAGACTGGAGATATAAGCTTTAGTAAGGAGAGGATTCCCGGCGGAGAGATTATCCGTAAACGGAAAAGGAGGACTCACTGATGAAAGGTTATGCAATGCTCAAAATCGGCTCTGTAGGCTGGGTTGAAAAAGAAAAACCCGCCTGCGGCGCCATGGACGCTATCTGTAAGCCGCTGGCTATCGCCATCTGCACTTCTGACGTACATACCGTATGGGAGGGTGCTGTCGGTGAACGGCATGACATGATTCTCGGGCATGAATGCTGCGCGGAAGTGGTGGAAGTCGGCGCGGATGTAAAAGATTTCAAGCCGGGCGACCGTGTTCTTGTTCCCGCAATCACCCCCGACTGGAATTCACTGGAAGCCCAGGCCGGATACGCGATGCATTCCGGCGGCATGCTGGCAGGCTGGAAATTTTCTAATTTTAAAGACGGTGTGTTTGCGGAATATTTCCATGTGAATGATGCTGACGGAAATTTGGCGCACTTGCCGAAAGAAATTAATGTGGTAGATGCGTGCATGCTCTCCGATATGGTTCCTACCGGATTCCACGGTGTGGAACTGGCCGATGTGCAGTTTGGCGATGTGGTGCTTGTCATCGGCATCGGCCCTGTGGGGCTCATGGCGGTAGCCGGAACAAATATGCGCGGCGCTGCTCGGATTATTGCCGTAGGCAGCCGCCCCATATGCGTAGAAGCGGCAAAGAAATACGGAGCATCAGATATCATAAATTATAAAAACGGTCCCATTGAAGACCAGGTCATGCGGCTCACCGACGGTAAAGGTGTGGATCGTGTCATTATCGCGGGCGGTACGGTGGATACATTTGCGTCCGCAGTGAAAGCATTGAAGCCGGGCGGAAAAATCGGTTCTGTGAACTATCTGGGAAGTGGAGACAGTATCCGTATCCCCCGTGTGGAATGGGGGGTAGGCATGGGGCATAAAGCCATCGTTGGCGGACTTATGCCCGGCGGCAGACTCCGTATGGAAAAGCTGGGCGCCCTTGTGGCGGCAGGAAAACTGGACGTAAGCCTTCTTTCCACCCATGTATACGAAGGCTGGGATAAGCTTCCCGGAGCGCTTCAGCTTATGAAAGATAAACCGGCGGACGTGATTAAGCCGGTAGTGGTTTTGGAAAGATAAGACAGAAATAAAAGGGACTGTTCCTCACAGGCAGTCCTTTTTGCTTGGAAAATTTTATATACAAATTAGAGTATATACTCATTGAGACAGAAATATATTTCTTAAAATGATTAGAAACAGATGGATGAGTTTATAAATCTCCGATAAAAACAGAACCGATAAAAGTGTCAATTTTATTTTCATGGTTCTTGTATATTGTAAATGCATGAATAAACGTCTTGTGCTTCTGAAATCGGGATAGATGGTGATATATAGTATACTAATTCACAGGGAACATATATAATTAGGACATAAAAACGAGTACCGGGAATGGACAAAGGAGGTCAGAGCCTTTTGTCGTTCCCGGTATGGCACGGAAAGGGTCAGGAAGTGAATAAACTTAAATCTTATGCAGTTAATCAGCTGAAGGTTACGCGGAATACATTCCGTGATCCGATCATTGCGGCAGTCACGGTTTCTATGATTGCCGTGCTTCTTATTTTTGTGGTGTGGCCCCTGCTGGAAGTCGTGAAGCAGAGTCTTGTGGATACGGCAGGCAATTACAGTTTCCAGGCGTATAAGAATATCTTTACGATGCGGGAAACATACAAGGCTTTTTGCAACACCATTATGCTGGCCGTCATTGTCGGTATTCTGGCGACGGTGATCGGGTTTCTTTTTGCCTACTGTACGTCCCACCTGCAGATCCGCGGGAAAAGAATATTTAATCTGATGGCGATGATGCCCATGGTGTCACCGCCGTTTTCTGTGGCATTGTCCATTATCATGCTTTTTGGCAGCCGCGGTCTGATCACTTACAATCTTCTCGGCTGGACGAATACGAATATTTACGGGCTGAAAGGCTTGATTTTTGTACAGACGATTTCTTATTTTCCTATCGCCTTTCTTCTTTTAGCCGGCATGCTGCGGTCTATTGACTCCTCTATTGAGGATGCGGCCCGTGATCTGGGGTCTTCTAAATGGCGTACATTCAGTACGATTACGGTTCCTCTTGTCCGTCCGGGGATTGCCAATGCGTTCCTTTTGGTGTTTATTAAATCGGTGGCGGATTTTGCGAACCCTATGGCTATCGGCGGGAATTTCTCCACACTGGCGACGCAGGTGTACCTGCAGGCTATCGGGAGTTATGATGTGCAGGGCGGCGCGGCGGTGGCCGTTGTCCTACTGGATATCGCCATGATTCTTTTCATTCTTTCCAAATACTGGGTGGAGAAAAAGACCTATGTGACCGTGCTGGGAAAAGCTTCCCGCGAGAGGGCGATGATTAAGGATCCCGCCGTAGTGATTCCGGTGGCAGGCTTCTGCTTCCTTGTGACTGCCGTGGTGCTGGCGATTTATGTCCTGATTCCGATTGCTTCTCTGATAAAAATGTGGGGCGTCGATTATTCATTTACTCTTGCCCATTACAAGTACGCTTTTGAAGTGGGACGGAATGCGATCCGGGATACTACGCTTCTGGCTGTTATTTCCACGCCGATTGCCGGCATCCTCGGCATGATTATCGCGTACCTTGTGGTGCGGAAAAAGTTTATCGGCAGAGGCTTCATTAATTTTGCGTCGCTCCTCAGTATTTCCGTGCCGGGTACGGTTATCGGCATCGGATATATACTGACATTCAATGATTATCCTCTCCAGCTGACAGGCACGGCAATCATTCTTATTGCGGCGTTTGTCATCCGCGCGCTGCCTATCGGTATCCGTGCCGGTGTTTCCAGCCTGCAGCAGATTGACCCCGGTATTGAAGAAGCGGCGGCTGACCTGGGATCCAACGCAGGCCGCGTATTTACCACGGTGACGCTTCCTTTGATTAAAAGCGCTTTCTTTGGCGGTCTTGTGTATTCATTTATCAGAAGCATGACAAGCATCAGCGCGGTCATCTTCCTGGTGTCGGCCAAGTACAGTCTGCTTACTGTTCTTATTCTGGACCAGGTGGAAGATAACCAGTTCGGTGTGGCGTCCGCCTTTTCAACGATATTGATCTTGATTGTATATGCGGCCATTGTGGGAATCCAGCTTCTTCTCGGACGCTTCGGCTCCCATAATAAAGAAACGGCAAGTGAAGGAGAAATGTGATGGCAAAACAGGCGAGTATCGAATTGAAAAACTTAACAAAAGAATATGTGACGCATGAAGGAACCGGTACGTTCCTCGCGGTAGACCATATTAATGTAAGTATAGGAAGCGGTGAATTTGTAACGCTCTTGGGGCCGTCAGGCTGCGGAAAAACGACGACACTCCGCATGATTGCCGGATTCGAATCTGTTTCCGGCGGAGATATCCTTCTGGACGGGATCCGGATCAATGAAATGACACCGGATAAGCGGGATTCTTCTATGGTATTCCAGAGTTATGCCTTATTTCCCCATTATGATGTGTATGATAATGTAGCATATGGTCTTGTAAACAAAAAAATGGATAAGAAGACTATCAGGGAAAAAGTCATGCAGATGGTGGAACTTGTGGGACTGAAAGGGCTGGAACACCGTATGCCGAATCAGCTTTCCGGAGGCCAGCAGCAGCGCGTGGCTCTTGCCAGGGCGCTTGTCATGGAACCGGCTGTCCTGCTCTTTGATGAGCCTTTATCTAACTTGGATGCGAAACTCCGGGTGTACATGCGCAAAGAGATAAGAAAAATTCAGCAGCGGATCGGCATTACCAGCGTGTATGTCACCCACGACCAGGCGGAAGCCATGAGCCTTTCCGATAAAATTATCATCATGAATAAGGGACATATCGAACAGGTGGGAACGCCCCATGAAGTATACCAGCATCCTGCTTCCCGTTTTGTTGCCGATTTCATTGGCAGCGCCAACTTTGTGGAAGCAAAAGTGAGTGAAGGGGACAGTGAAGGGGAAATGATTCCCGTCCGTATGTTAAATGAAGATTTTAATGTCCATTATGCCGGACTTCCGGTGAAAGCGGGGGATACGGTACAGATCGTTCTCCGCCCTGAAGCGATCAGGCTGGCGGACAGCGGCGACGTGGAAGCGGAGGTGATTTCTTCGACTTATATGGGGGCTGTGCAGGAATATGTCGTCCGTGCCGGTGATAAGGAACTTGAAACGGAAGAGTATAATCCGGAAGGGAAGCGTATTTACCGGCCGGGAGATAAAGTATGGCTCCGCATTCAGCGAGGCGCGCTCCACGCTGTAAAGAACTGAACGAAACTTGGATACCCGGCACGGGTATTTGAGTATAGAGGAAAGATTCATTTTAAGGAGGCATTTTGATGAAAAGTATTTGGAAGAAGGCGGCACTTGCCGTTCTTGCAGGCGCTATGGCATTCAGCTTTACAGGCTGCGGAGGGGAGAAGAAAGCGGAAGCTCCGGCGGCGAAAAAGGAATCAAAAGAAATCACCGTATACATGGGAGTCGTAGAACAGTCTGCGAAAGTGGTTGCCAGCGAATTTGAAAAAGATACGGGCATTAAAGTGAACTTTGTCCGTATGAGCGGCGGGGAGACCTTGAGCCGTATCCGCGCGGAAAAGAATAATCCCCAGGCCAGTGTATGGTATGGCGGCAGCGCCGATTCTTTCATTATGGCGAAAAAGGAAGGACTTCTGGAAGCATACAAGTCGCCCAATGCAGAAAAAATCAAACCGGAGTTTAAAGATGCAGATGGATACTGGACAGGCATTTATCAGGGCTATCTCGGCTTTATACTCGACGGCCGTTATTTTGACGAACATAAGCTGCAGCCGCCGACATCATGGGATGATTTGCTGAAGCCGGAATTTACCGGCCAGATTGTCATGGGGAATCCGGGCTCCGCTTCTACCGGTTATGTAGTGGTTTCCGCTATCGTCCAGAGCATGGGTGAGGAAAAAGGCATGGAGTACCTTGCCAAATTGAATAAACAGGTCAAGCAGTATACCAAGGCAGGCGCGGCTCCGGCACGCAGCGCGGCTCTTGGCGAAGCAGCCATCGGCATCACTTATCTCCATAACGGGATCCGTCTGATCAAGGAAGGCAATACGAACGTCCGCCTGTCGCTGCCGGAAGAAGGTACTGCTTATGAATTGGGCGCCGTAGCGATTATTAAGAATGCACCGGATATGGAAGCAGCAAAGAAATTTGTCGACTGGGCTCTTACCAAGAAAGCGCAGGAAATCGGACAGCATAATAATTCCTACCAGTTTCTCACCAATCCGGAAGCAAACCCGCCGGAAGAAGCTATGAAATTTAAGGATGCGAAACTCATTGATTACAACTTCCAGTGGTCCGGCGATAACCGTGCCCGTCTCCTGGAAGCATGGAACAAGGCAGTGAAAGAATAATGGGAGCAAAAGGAAAAATAGGACTGATCGGCCTTGCCGTGATGGGTGCCAATCTGGCGAGAAATCTGGCAGGGCATGGTATTTCCACGGTCGTTTATAACCGAAGCCGTGACAAGACGGAAAATTTTCTTAAAGAATTTGGAAGTGACACGAACCTTTCCGGCGCGGCTGCTTTGGAAGAGCTGGTCAATTCTCTGGAAAAACCGCGGAAGATTATCCTTATGATCAAGGCGGGCGAAGCAGTGGATGCTATGATAGCAAAACTCATTCCCCTCCTTGAAAAAGACGATATCCTTATTGACGGTGGGAATTCCTTCTTTGAAGATACCCGGCGTCGGAGCAGGGAAATGGAAGCGCTGGGGGTTCACTTTGTGGGCATGGGCGTATCCGGTGGTGAAGAAGGGGCGCTCCACGGCCCCAGCCTTATGCCCGGCGGCACCCGCGAGGCCTACGATGCTCTTGCGCCGATATTGAAGGCGGTCTCGGCGAAGGCGGAAGGAGAAGCCTGTGTGGATTACATGGGTCCTGATGGTGCCGGACATTATGTGAAGATGGTTCATAACGGCATCGAGTACGCTGATATGCAGATGATTGCCGATACATACTTTGTGATGAAGAACGTTCTTGGCATGACGGCGGAAGAGATGGCGGATACCTGGGAAACGTGGAACAAAGGCGAGTTATCTTCTTACCTGGTGGAAATCACTGCCCGTATTCTGCGGAAAGCCGATGAGATGACGGGGAAGCCTCTGGTAGATGTCATATTGGATGTGGCGAAACAGAAGGGAACCGGACGGTGGACAAGTATGAGCGCTTTGGCGCTTGGTGTTCCCGCTCCGACAATTACGGAAGCCGTTTTTGCAAGAACTATGTCTTCACAAAAAGAGGAAAGACTGGTGCTTTCCAAGCGGTACCGGGATCTTGCTTTTGAAGGGACGGAAGTAGACCGCCCAGCTGTGCTTGAAGACTTGCGGCAGGCTCTTTACGCGTCCAAGATCTGTGCCTATGCCCAGGGTTTCAATCTTCTTGAAGAAGCGGGGAAAGTATACGGCTGGGATCTGCAGATGGGGCGCATTGCAAAAATCTGGCGGAGCGGCTGTATTATCCGCGCCCGTTTCCTGGATACCGTAAGTGAAATTTTTGAAAAAGAAAGCAGCATGACCAATTTGCTGGCAAGCGGATATTTTTCCCAAGTCCTTTACGGCGCCCGCGCCGGCTGGGGGCGCATTATTTCCCTGGCGGTGGAAAGAGGCGCGGCTGTTCCCGCTCTCTCCAGCGCGCTTGCTTACTTTGACTCTTACCGTACTGCACGGGGAAGCGCGAATCTTCTTCAGGCACAGCGTGACTGTTTCGGTGCCCACACGTATGAACGTATTGATAAGGAAGGAGCTTTCCATACCGACTGGATGAACTGAGTAAGGAAACTCCATGAAACAGCAGAAAACGGCATTTCTCACAAGATTATTTGCGGGGAATGCCGTTTTGGGATGGGAAAATAAAGACGGAAATTATTTATTGTTAAATTATATGGCTTCAGGGGATGACCACAACTTTTCCAAATCCGGTGCGGCTTTCTAAGTAACTATGAGCCTCCTGTATATCGTCAAGGGAAAAGACACGTTCCGGATGAATAATGATGTTGTATTGTTTAATATAGTCAAACATTTCCTGTATTTTTCCGGCATTTACATTTCCTGAATAAAAAGAAGACAGGTACGCACCGGAAGGGATATCCGTAATCGGATCGAAGTTTTCAAGATACCATTGGTTGCCTAACTGGCCGACACTGCACAAGATGCCGCCATCGGACATATAGCGGAACGAATCCTTAATTGTCCGCGGACCTATAAGCTCTAATATCCGGTCAAACGACTGCCCTTTTGCAGAAAGTCTGCCGTCATCATCGACAAGGCCGGTGTCGTAGCCGAGAGAGGTCAGCAAGGACGCTTTTTCTTTAGTCCGTGATGTGCCGGATATGTGGATATGTGGAAATTTTGCCTTTATCAGTTTTAAAAATGCGAGGCCTACGCCGGAGGTGCCGCCGCGTACCAGTATAGATGAATCTGCTTGGATACGCAGGCTTTTCAAGGCGCCAAAGGCTGTATAGCAGGATTCGGGAATAGCTGCCAGATCAGGCCAGGGCAGATTGCTGGAAACAGGGTAAATTTGTTGATTGGGGAGTAATGTGTATTCAGCATAGCTGCCGTCAAAGGCGCGTCCCATTTCGCCCATGAAAGAAATGACCTTGGTTCCTGTGGGCAAACGGAAAGGATCTGTTGATTCCGCGATGGTTCCTGTACATTCAATGCCCAGGATGCGTGGGAAAGAAACTGTCGGCGACAATCCTTTGCGTGTAAAAATTTCAGAGTGGTTAAGGCCGAATCCTTTAATTTTTATAAGCGACCAGCCTTCTTTCACAGAGGGGACGGGAACCTGCCTGATTTTCAGCTGCTGAGGACCTCCTGCTTCATAGATGACGGCTGCTTTCATATACATATTTAAATCTCCTTTCTGAGGAGTAATAGAGAATCATGGATGGGCGGACATTTCATGATTACTATATCAGGCCGTTATTTTTCAGATATTCTATGGCGACATCACGGGCTTTGCGTTTATTAACGCGGACGTCATAATTCATGGCGCTCATTTCTTCCTCCGTAATGCGGCCGGATAATTGTTCCAATATTTCTTTCAGTTCCGGATGGGCGTCCAGGGTTTCCTGTCTCATGAGAGGGGCACCCTGATAAGGCGGGAAAAGCTGTTTGTCATCTTTTAACGGGACAAGGCCGTATTGCTTTAATTCACTGTCTGTGGAGTATGCGTCCGTGATTTGGATGATGCCTTGCGAGATGGCTTGGTAGCGTAGGGCCGGTTCCATTGTGCGTACTTGAAGATGGAGCCCGTATAAAGACGCGAGCCCGCGGTTTCCGTCTTCTCTGTCATTGAATTCCAATGTGAAACCTGCAATTGCTCGGTTTTCTACTTTGTGCAGATCAGAGATGGATGTGAGGCCGTTTGCCTCTGCATAAGAACGCGGGACTGCGACAGCATAAGTGTTTTGGTATGACATAGGCTCAAGATATGCCAGGTTATCCTGTATTTTAATTTCATCACGAGCCGCTTCATATACGCTGCGTGCATCATGGCCGAGAGGCGGTGGCTCTTTTAGGAGGCTGGAAGTTATTGTTCCCGTAAATTCCGGGTATAAGTCAATACTTCCTGCTTTTAATGCTTCATAAAGGAAGGCGGTCTTTCCAAAATTCGGTTTGAGTTCAACGGCTATATTTGTTTTTCGTGTGATCAGTTCCTGATACATATGGATCAATATGTCCGGCTCCGGACCGAGTTTGCCTGCAATGATAAGTTTGTCATGCCGGTGGGAAAAAGAGACGAAAGAAAGCATGAGAACCAATATAAAGAAACATAGTACAAGAAAAGACTTTTTTAATGAGACATGCTCCAATATATGGATGCCGTAACTAAAAATAATCGCGAGCAATGCGGATGACCCCGCACCGATAAGAATGAGAGCACTGTCATTGTGGTCGATACCGAGTAATATGAAAGAACCGAGACCTCCGGCCCCAATCAGGGCTGCCAATGTGGCGGTGCCGATGATCATGACGGATGCTGTGCGGATTCCGGAAGTGATAACGGGCATAGCCAGAGCCAATTCATAATTTTTCAGCTTTTCCCATCTGTTCATACCAAGTGCTTCCGCTGCTTCATTTAATACGGGAGGAATTTCCGACAGGCCGGTGATCGTATTCTGCAAAATCGGAAACAGGGCGTAGATGATCAGCGCTGTCAGTGCAGGCAATGTGCCGATACCGAGAAATGGGATCATAAGTCCCAGAATGGCAAGAGATGGAATTGTCTGAATGATTCCTGTGATTTGCAGAACCGTCTCTGCATAGGATTTTTTTCTGGAAAGCAGGATTCCCAGCGGGATGGAAATGAATATGGCGGCCAGAAGCGCGCTTAAAGAAATCTGTACATGCTGCGTCAGTGCGAGGAGCCAATCTTGGATACGCCCGGTGAAAACGGTAAAAAGATTATTCAAAGCCATCACATCCTCTGCTAAAGAATCGGGCGACAAAATCATTTTCCGGCCGGCTTTTGATTTCATCCGGTGTTTCGGTTTGAATGATTTCACCATGGTTCATAATGCACAGGCGGTCTCCCAGATAGGCAGCCTCTTCCATATTGTGGGTAACAAAAACAATGGTCAGCCCCAATTCGTGGTGGAGTGTTTTTATAAGATCCTGCAGCTGCCGGCGGGAAATGGGGTCTAATGCGCTGAATGGTTCGTCCATAAGAAGAATTTCCGGCTTGCCGATGATAGCACGGACGATGCCGACCCTCTGCTGTTCTCCGCCGGATAATTCATGAGGGTAACGGTGTGCATATATTTTCGGATCAAGACCGACTTTGGATAACAGCTGTGTAGTTTGTTCTTTCCGGATTTGCTTTGGCCATTTTTTCATAATCGGTACAAGTTCTATATTTTCTGCGACCGTCAAATTAGGGAAAAGGGCGATCTGCTGCAAGACATATCCCGTATTGAGCCGTAATTTGCGAAGCGGATAGTCCATGACGGATTTTCCATTTAATAATACATCTCCTTCTGTCGGGTCAATGAGACGGTTAATTAGTTTCAACAGGGTTGTTTTGCCGCTGCCGCTTGGGCCGATGAGAACAAAAAATTCTTTGTCCTTGATGGAAAGGCTCTGATTTTTTATTACGGTACGCTCTCCGTAATCTTTCCGGATCTGCTTTAGTTCAATCATGTATTCTCCTGTGGTGGAAAAACATCAAAAGGTCCTGATTTTATGAAAAACATTATATATCCGGACAGATTTCTTTTATAAGACGCATAAATTCCTGTGTCAGGATATCTGTAAATAAATGTGTTGTTTCGATCAGTGTTTGCTGCTGCTTTGTTGACAACTGGGAAAATGCTTTCTTTTCTGCCTCATCCATGGGGTCAATGATAGAGGCGGCAAATTGTCTGCCTTTTTCTGTCAGCATGATTAGTTTTTTTCGTCTGTCTTTCGGATGGACTGTGCTTTTAATATATCCTTTCTTCGAAAAATTTTTAATTACTGCGTTGACCACCTGTTTGGTGGAATATGTATGGCGTGTAATTGTTTGCTGGGAAATACCTTTCGGATGACGGTAAATCCATAGGAGGATTAACAGTGATTTTCCCTGAAGACCCCGTTTCCGGGCATAATCTTCATAAAGAGAAAACTGATGGTCCCGTAAACGGGCATACATACGGTGGTTTTCTATTGTTAAAGTAGAATAATCAGTTTGGATCATTATTGTGTACCTGAAAGCAAAACAAGACAATATAGTAAAAAGATTTTACCTTAAGTATAAGGATCATGAAAATATCCGTCAAGGCATATCTAATCTTCTTGACGAATGCGACAGGGGAGATAAGCTGTTTTCAATGAACGGCAGAGAGAAGGATGCATCGATTTGCTGCTGGTATTTTCTTTTCGAATTGCAGCAGGCAAATAAAAAAGCACAGTCTTTATGAAATCAGGACTGCTGCTTTTTTCAATAATAAGAAAGTATAAAGAATTTTGTTCTTTTCGTAGTTAATTTCCTTCCAGCCGGGCGACACCGAGCGGCGGGGACTGGAGGAAGACGACGTCTTTGTTTCTCTCCTCCAGCCAGCCGGCCTGCCATGCATTCGGGAGGAGGTAGACGGGACGTTCTCTTCTGTCATAAACGACCATGGCGTTGTCGAGACCGATGAGTTCTTCCGGCGGGACATCGCCCTCCGTCCAGCGGGCGCAGGTGTAACTGATCGGTTCCACATTTACCGTGACATTGTATTCCTTTTCCAGACGGTACTTCATGACTTCAAATTGCAGCTGGCCGACAGCGCCGATGATGAAGGATTCCATGATGTAAGGCTGCTTGTAAATCTGGATGGCGCCTTCCTGGGCAAGCTGGCTGACACCGTTGAGGAACTGTTTCCGCTTCATGCTGCTTTCCGGAGAAAGGCGGGCAAACAGTTCCGGCGGAAAGACGGGAAAGTCTATGAAAGTGACAGGGGATTTTTTTTCACACACCGTGTCGCCCACGCCAAGCTCGCCTGTATCAAAGATCCCGATGATATCACCGGGATAGGCTTTTTCTACAGTCTGCCGCTCTGTGGCGAGAAATTGCTGCGGCTGAGAAAGTCGGAGCATTTTGCCGCTCTGCCGATGGAGTACGGAAGCGCCCTTTTCAAAAATACCGGAACAGATACGCAGGAAAGCAATACGGTCATGGTGTTTGGGATCCATGTTTGCCTGGATTTTGAAAACGAAAGCGGAGAAAGCAGGATCTTCCGGCACAACGTGTCCTTCCAGCGTTTCTCTTTCTTCCGGCGGCGGAGCAAGTTCCAGATATTTTTCAAGAAAAGTCTGTACGCCGAAGTTTGTCATGGCGGAACCGAAAAAGAGGGGGGTCAGTTCGCCTTTGGATACTTTGTCTTTATCAAAAGGGTCGCCTGCTTCTTCCAGAAGCTCCAGGTCATCTTTGAGGGAACTGAGAACCTCTTCGGAGAGATGGGAAACGATTTCAGGATCGTCTATCCTGCCTGAAATGACTTCCAGCTTTTTTACGCCGTGGGCGTTGTCTTTGACGAAAAGATGGCACAGTCTCTTTTCACGATCGTAGATACCTGTGTAGTCGCCGTTAACGCCGATAGGCCAGTTCATAGGGCATGAACGGATACCGAGGACATCTTCAATATCCGCCATCAGGTCGAAAGGATTTTTGCCGAAATGGTCGATTTTATTGACAAAGGTAAAAATGGGAATACCCCGGTCGGAACAAACCTTGAAAAGTTTTTTCGTTTGGGCTTCCACGCCTTTCGCCACGTCGATGACCATGACGGCGCTGTCCACCGCCATGAGCGTACGGTAAGTATCTTCCGAAAAGTCTGCATGCCCCGGGGTATCGAGAATGTTGATGCGGCAGCCGTTGTAATCGAATTGGAGAACGGAGCTGGTGACGGAAATGCCGCGCTGTTTTTCTATTTCCATCCAGTCGGATACGGCATAGCGGGAGGTCTTTCTTGCTTTGACGGAACCTGCCAGGTGGATCGCGCCGCCGTAGAGCAGAAGCTTTTCCGTGAGTGTCGTTTTGCCGGCGTCAGGATGGGAGATGATGGCGAAGGTACGCCGTCTTTTTATTTCTTCTGAATCAGTCATTTTGCACCTCAACTAACAATACTCGTTTATTATACAGGAAATCGGAGGATAAGGTAAATGTTTTTCGGAACATGGGCAGGAGACATTTTGCGGAGTCTCCTTAGACCGTATTTATGGCTGCATCGGATCTTTTACGGCGAAATCACGCATGAGGGAAATCATGGATTCGTTTGTGAAAAGGAGCGTGAGTTCTTCAGGCGAGGTGATTCTGTCATTTTTTGTTTTCAGATATGTTTCAAAACGGTTTTGCACTTTACGAATGCGGCCGGAAACTTCCGGCATGATGATTTTCTTCCCCGTAATCTGCTCCATGAGGACGCGGATCAGGACGGGGCGGAAAAAATATTCCATGAAACATGTCTCAATCCAGTAAGAATGTTTCGTTCTTACAAAACGCGCTGTTTTTGCCATGAACCGCAGGTAAAGATCGAGTCCGTCATCCACGCTGCTCCAGAAATCGCTGAATGCCGTGTCGTAGCCGCCGTCTTCCTGCTTTTCAATAAATGCAAAGGCATCGGCTTCAATGATTCTGATTTTCTCTTTATTTGGAAATTGAGGCAGTATGTTTCTTTTAAAAAGGGAAATGACATCGCGGTTCATTTCCACGACGGTTACTGATTCCACTTCTTCTTTTTCTGATGCCATGAAGGCGTAGTATCCGAGCCCCAGGCCGTAGGTGATTACTTTTCCTTTTGCTGCTTCAATGTCTTTTTCCATAGAACGGATTTCACTGGGGACGACGCTCATCCACACGCGGTTGTTTTCCAGGATGACAGGGAAGGTCATCCGTTCTTTGAAGAACCCCGCTTCCCCATAGAGGAAAGGGTTTTCTTTTTTATAACGGGGGAAGGTCTGGAAAAATTCATAAGGAAGATAATCTGCCGTGGCAAGAGCGATGCGGTTTTCCTTGTCGGGAGAAATATGGATTTGTTCGTAGTACGGATTTCTTTTTACCGCATTTCCGTCATAGTAGGTGAGCTGCCCCATGGCCGTCTCCATCATCAAATCGTATAAACGGCCGGGATCTTTTGCTTCGGTGAGATCTGAGTAAGGGAGGAGAGCCTCTTTGTTTTCATAGAGCGAGGTAACTGCTTCTTCCACGACATCGCCGAAGGCAAGGTCCGTGACACGTGCCATAAAGGTGTCGCACGGAGATGTTTCCGGGGACATGAGCCAGTCTTCATCCACATTCTGCAGGTACAGGCGGTCTTTTATTTCCGAAAGGATGATGTCGTTTACGGTTTCTGCCAGAAGAAATTTGTGCCACAGTACAGCGGCAGCGTTTTTTATGTTTTCGTTCTTCAGTATGTCCATTGTCTTCTCCTCTTTATATTCTTTGCCTATTATACAGAGATTTCCTCTTCCCTTCCATGCACAGTTTTTCATGAGGATTTTCTTTGGAAAATATTCTAAAAATATATGTAAAATGCTATAATATCTGCAAAGTCTGTGAAATTCAGCAAAGGGGTGAAGGCATGGCTCGCATAAAAGGCGCCAAACGATGGAATGAAATATCATCTTCTCAGTGGCTGTCGCTTTTTGCCGACCCTGCAGTTATGTCGGATCTGATGATGACGATTATTTCTTCTTTGTACCATGCGCCTGATTACACAGACAACGCGAAGCATATCGCCGATACTCTTTCTATGGAATACCGGGCGTTGAATGCGGCTGTCGGGTGGGCAGGAAATAAAATCCGCGACCGCTACGAAAGCGGGGCTTTTTTTGAAGAACCGGCGCGGACGGCAGAAAAAAAGAAAGTGCTGTCCGCCGTGGAAGCGGAAAAGGAATTTACCCTTACCGCGGAGGAGGCGGTGTGGGGGAAAGCTCTGTCGGAAATGGCGCCGTGGCAGTATATTTTTGACGGGGAAGAAGATGAGTATGGCGCGTATCTTTGGATACTGAAACCGGAGATGGCTGCAGCTTTCCGCGAATTGGAAGAAGCGGAAGTGTCAGCGGAAAATTCTGTCCGTGAAGCCCTGGCATCGGATATTTCTTCTTTCGGTACGGAAGGGAATCTTTTCTCTTCCACCGCTGATGAAACAGTAGAGAAGATACGGAAGGTTCTTGAGGAAAGAAGCCGTTTTTTCCGCAAATCACTTTCCGAAAAAGCGGAATGCTGTGTCTGCGGGATTCACCGCTTGTCTCTTTTGAAAGCGGTGCCTTACGGAGAAGGCGGTATGAAACATAGAGGACTAGTTCTTTGTCCGATTCATGCGGCGCTTTTTGCCGCACATCTTATTTCTTTCAGCGACCGGGGAAAAGTGCTTGTGTCTCCATCGGTGACGGAAGAAGAAAAAGAACAATTTGGTCTTACGAAGGGAATGGACGCGCGGTATGCTTTCAGCAGAAGGCGCATGGCGGTCCATCGCAGAATTTTTAATCAGAAGGGACGGAAAGAAAAATGATCTTATCCGGTAAAGAAATCGCCCGCCACATAGGTGAGGAAATCGTGATCACGCCTTTTAATCCGAAGCGGCTGAATCCGAACAGCTACAACCTGACACTTGCTGATGAACTCATGGTGTACGACAATTATGAATTGGACATGAAAAAGAAAAATACAGGACATCTTTTAAAGATCCCGCAGGAGGGCTATGTGCTGGAGCCAAATAAGCTTTACCTGGGCCGTACCCATGAATATACGAAAACCACCTGTTTTGTCCCGATGCTGGAAGGCCGTTCTTCAGTGGGGCGTCTTGGGCTCTTTATTCACGTTACTGCAGGATTTGGGGATGTCGGATTTTCAGGCTACTGGACACTGGAAATGTTCTGTGTCCAGCCGATCCGTATTTACTCGGGTGTAGAAATCTGCCAGATTTATTTCCATACGGTATTGGGAGAGGCGGAGAAATATATAAGCGGCAAGTACCAGAATAATCAGGGGATCCAGCCGAGTTTACTTTACAAGGATTTTGAAAAGTAGTATACTATTATTAACTTTACAGCACTTCGAGCGAAGACGCTTGCAGCAGACGTTTGGGTTTCCATGCGCTCAGCTGCTTTTTTTATTCCGGAGAGATAAAGAATAGTTTAGCAAGTCCCGGCGGAATAAAATGGCTACAGATAACGTACACGAAGCTGCCGTATCAAAGAGGAATTTTCCAAGGAGGTCTAAGGCTATGAAAAAAGTAATGAAGAAAATGCTTATCGCAGGAATGGCCTGTGTATGCGGTGCGGCGCTGCTGGCAGGATGCGGCGGTGACAGCGGTTCCAAAAGCGGCGGAGAAAAGCAGTTCCTGAATATCGCGACCGGCGGTACCGCAGGGACGTACTATCCGCTTGGCGGCGCTCTTGCTGAATTACTGAATAACAATATCAAGGGCATGAACGCTTCCGCCCAGTCCACCGGAGCGTCTGTGGCAAATGTAAATATGCTCAAAGATGGTTCTGTCGATCTGGCTTTCATTCAGAATGATATTGCTTACTACGCGGTCAACGGTTCTGAAATGTTCAAGGATAATAAAGTGGCCGGCCTCCGGGGTCTTGCGGCGCTTTATCCGGAAACGATCCAGTTCGTGACCACGGCTGATAAAGGGATCAAATCCATTGCGGATCTGAAAGGCAAGAAAGTTGCCGTTGGTGCGGCAGGCTCCGGTGCGGAAGCAAATGCCCGCCAGATTTTAGCCGCTTACGGTATTACTTATGATGATATTGATGAACGTTTCCTGTCCTTTGGCGAAGCGGCCGATGCGCTTAAAGACGGCAACGTAGATGCAGGCGTCGTTGTAGCGGGGTTCCCGACTGCCGCTATTCAGGATCTGGCGGCCAATAAATCTGCGGCTATTATCAATATCGACAGCGATAAAGCAGATGAACTGATGAAGAAATATCCCTACTATACGAAGGTAAGCATTCCGAAAGGCACTTATCCCGGGCAGGAAGAAGATATTCATTCTGTTGCCGTTAAATGTGTTGTCGTTACTACCGACAAGATGGATGACAAACTGGGCGGTGAAGTAGTCAAGGCGATTTATGAACATCTGGACCGCATGAAAGCCGCTCATGCCGTGGGCAAGTATATTACAAAAGATACCGCCCTTGACGGTATGTCCATTCCCATGAATGCGGGCGCCGAACAGTATCTGAAAGCCAAGTAGGGAAATGGCTGAAAGTTCCATAAGACATGGAAAAGAGTGGATGGCGCCGGGGCAGGAAACCGTTGTCATTCACTCCTTGTGTCTGCAGGAAGGATCATTTTATTATCATAAAGGAAAGGAGCGGCTTTTGCCGCATTGCCATGATCAGGAAAAACAAGGGCGGCCGGCTTGAAAACGTTATCGCCTCTGTGGGGATCGTCATTACTGTCTGTATTGCCGTCTTTGGCTACTATATCAGAACGCCGTACCTTTACGGACAGACTTCCGACGGATTTCTTATCCGGCAGGAAGTGGAAGCGGGGACGCCGGTGACTTTGGCGTACCGCCATTCCGTACAGAAAACGATGATTTACGAATATCTTGCAGTGAATGAAACGGAAGACGGTCTTATTTTGAAATCGACAAAGTACCAATCCATGGGGGTGGGACTGCCTTTTTCGAAAGAAGACGGTGAATTCCGGCAGGAAGGGGAATGGTTCATCATGGATAAAATGAACCGCCGCTGTCCGGAATTGTCCATCCGGAACGGCGTGACCAATGATGAACACATTATCGTGGGCGATAAAGACTATGCGCTGGCAGAACTCATGCCTCTTGAAAAAGAACTTCATCTCTATGTGGCGCCGTTATGGAAGGCTTACTGGATGAAAAAAGAAATAAGGAGTTGATTATATTGGCCGATTTAGAGAAAAAGGAGAATCCTGCTGTGGAAAAAGGTATGGATGACCATCTGCAGAAGAAACTGAAAGAACTGGATAAAGAATCAAATACGATGGAATACAGCGGCACGTGGGCGAAAGTGATCGCTGTCATCTGTATCTGTTTTTCTCTTTTCCAGATTTATACCGGTTTCTTCGGCGCACTGGACGCTATGATCCAGCGGTGTATCCATCTGTCTTTCGGTATTTCTCTGGTATATCTCTTATGCCCCACTAAACGGGAGTGGATTCGCGGCGGAAGTGTGCATCCCGTCGATTTGGCACTTGCTATCATCGCGGCGATTCCACCGATTTATATTTTGGTGAATTACCAGCAGCTTATTTTGCGGGCAGGAACAGTGACACCTGTGGATACGTTCATGGGAGTGCTGGGGATGCTTATGGTTATCGAGGCGGCGCGCCGTATTGTAGGCCTGCCGATTGTTATTGTAGTACTCTGTTTCCTGGCTTACGGTTTCTTCGGCCGTTATATGCCCGGACCTCTGGCACACCGCGGGCTCACTGTGAACCAGATGGTCGGGCACCTCTTCTATACTACGGAAGGTGTCTTCGGTATTCCCATGGGCGTATCGTCCACCTTTATTTTCCTTTTTATCCTTTTTGGGGCGTATCTTGAAAAAACAGGTCTCGGAAAATTCTTTATTGATATCGCCAATGCCATTGCAGGCTGGGCGTCGGGCGGTCCTGCCAAAGTGGCGGTTATTTCTTCTGCCCTGCAGGGGACGATTTCCGGCTCATCCGTAGCAAACGTTGTCGGATCCGGTTCTTTTACCATCCCCATGATGAAGAAATTGGGATATCATAAAAACTTTGCGGGAGCAGTAGAAGCGGCAGCCTCTACCGGCGGACAGCTCATGCCTCCGGTCATGGGCGCGGCGGCGTTTCTCATGGCGGAATTTGTCGGCATTCCTTACATGGAAGTCGTGAAAGCGGCTATCGTGCCTGCGGTACTTTACTTTCTCGGCGTATTTTTGGGCGTTCATTTTGAAGCGAAGAAAAATAAGCTGAAAGGAACGCCGAGAAATGAACTTCCGCCATGGGTTAAGATCATGAAAGAAGAGGGGCATCTGGCAATTCCGCTGATTGCGATTATCGGGCTGCTTGCTTCCGGGTACACCCCGATGAAGGCGGCACTGGCAGGGATCATTATTTCCATTGCCACCGCCATGCTCCGCGCGAATACACGGATGGATTTCAATGATATTATTGACGGTCTGGTTAAAGGCGCCCGCGGCGCTTTGGGGGTGCTCATCGCCTGTGCGTCCGCCGGTATGATCATCGGTATCGTGACGAAAACGGGAGTGGGGCTGAAGCTGGCGTCTGCTCTTGTCGATGTGGCGGCAGGAAACTTTATGCTTCTTCTGTTCTGCACTATGATTACATCCCTCATTCTCGGCATGGGCGTGCCTACGACGGCAAACTATGTCATTACATCCACTATTGCGGCACCGGCCCTTATCCAGCTTGGCGTGCCGATTTTGGCGGCGCATATGTTCGTTTTCTATTTCGGCATCATTGCCGATATTACTCCGCCTGTGGCGCTGGCGGCTTATGCAGGAAGCGCTATTTCCGGCGGTGATCCGCTGAAGACAGGGGTAAACGCTTCGAAGCTGGGCATTGCGGCTTTCATTATTCCTTACGTCTTCGTTTTGTCACCGCAGATTTTAGGGATTGATGCTTCCGCCGGCAGCATTATTTTGACCACCTGTACGGCACTTATCGGTATGGCGGGCGTTTCGGCGGCGATGATCGGATACCTTGCGGCAAAGGCGAATATATTTGAGAGGCTCCTGCTCCTTGCGGGCGGTCTTATGCTCATTGATCCCCGTCTCATGACAGATGCGGTGGGCATCGGCATTCTTGCCTTTGTCCTCTTTATGCAGTTGCTGAGAAGAAAGAAATCGGATGCATAATTCCCATCGGCTGAATCACTCCACACAAAAACCCGCAATACATACTGCGGGTTTTTGTATGCCTTATTTAAGAGGAAGAAGAGGTTCTTCTTCCGTAAGAATTTTTTCTGTTTCCTCATCAGCCGATTCCGCCCATGGCAGACGGAGCTTTGGCTGGATCCCCTCAAGAAGATGGGGGAAGAGCGAATTGTCTTCCTTGATTTTTTCAGGAACGAAAACGGGAAGGCGATCGGGCAGGATTTCCAGATCAATAGGGAAGGACGGCCCTTTTTCTCCGTCTACATTTGTTATGAGGTCCTCTTCATTGCTGATGGAAATATGGGCCTTTTTTACGCCGATCACGGTCAATATTTCCGGACCCAGCTGAAGACCTGTGAGAAGTTTTGGCGCTTCACGGATGGTGCGGAGCCATTGGAAATTATGGAAAAGAGCCAGTTTGATGACGCCCTTGTTTCTTTCTTCCGGCGGGACGAGATTGCGGAAGCTGCCTGCCGAATCGGTGAGCATGGCTGCCACCAAAGGGGAGGAAATATGGATATCCGTTCCGTTTTCTTCCCGGATGTGGAAGTGGTAAGATTGTTGTTTGGGGAGCGCCTGAAAGCCTTTCATGAAGTACGCAAGAGAACCGAAAAGCGTTTTTTCCTTAATTGTCACTTCGCGGACCGCTTCCGGAATGAGTCCTGCGGCAACGATATTGATGAAGTAGCGGTCATTGATTTTACCTACATCGATAGTGGTGCGTTTTGCCTGTTCCAGCATCCGTATGGCGCCCTGGGGCGAACGGGGTATATGAAGTGCCCGTGCCAGATCATTCACCGTTCCGAAAGGAATGAAACCGAAGCATGAGTCGCTGCGGACAGGAACCATGCCGTTAATGACTTCATTGATCGTACCGTCGCCACCCATGCAGATGATGTCTTTATTCTTTTCCGCGGCACGGCGGGCGAAACTTTTCGCATCTCCCGCTTTTTGTGTCAGCTTGATGGAAACATCGTCATACCGTTTGGAAAGAACAGAAGATAAAAGCGGAATGTACTTCGGCGCCCGTTCCCGTCCCGAGGTGGGATTTACAATGACCAGACAGCGTTTTACGTTTTCCAAAACCAGGCCCTCCTCCTGCAATTCTATTTCTTTACTATTATAGCAGAAATGTATTTATGGAAAGAGGTATAAAGGGATCTTCTTAAAGAAATATTTTCTAAGAGTGTGTCACAAATGTTTGATTACTATAGAGATCCGTGCTGAGATAAATGCATAGGGTTCTTGAGGTATGTTGTAAGTTGTAGTATAATATAACCTGCAATTTGTGTACGGTAAATAAAAGGACGGACCCTTTTACCGGTATAAGGAGGAATATTTTTTATGAACGTAAAAGCAGAAGCACTGGATCAGCACAAGGTACAGCTTACCATTGATGTACCGGCTGAAGTTGTGGTCAAGGGGTTTAAGCAGGCAGTAGCCCGTATCGCCAACCAGGTGAAGATTCCCGGGTTCCGTAAAGGCAAGGCGCCCCGCCGTATTATCGAGATGCATTTCGGCAAAGAAGCTGTTGCCGGAGAAGCACAGGATATTGTTATCAACCAGGCTTTGAATGACGCGATTATTCAGGAAAAACTCATTGCTGTCACCACTCCCGAAGTAAAACAGGAACGTTTTTCTGAAACGGAAGGTGCTGCGTTCACCGCTACTTTTGTCAAACAGCCGAAGGTAAAGCTTGGCGAATATAAAGGACTTTCCGCCAAACATGTAAAACCGGAGATTTCCGATGACCAGGTTATGGCACAGATCCGGCAGGCTGCAGAGCAGAATGCGAGAATGGAAAAGGCGGAAGAAGGTACCGTCCTTAAAAAAGGCGACATCGCCATTATCGATTTCAAAGGTACCGTTGACGGGAAAACTTTTGAAGGCGGTGAAGGGAAAACTTATCCGCTGGAAATCGGCTCAAAGAGCTTTATTCCAGGATTTGAAGACCAGCTTGAAGGCCACAAGGCGGGCGATGACGTAACAGTTTCCGTATCTTTCCCGAAAGACTATTTTGTGGATACTCTTGCCGGTAAAGGGGCGGAATTCGCTGTACATATCAATGATGTGAAGCATAAAGTAATTCCCGTTATTGATGATGCTTTTGCCAAATCCATAAGCCGTCATGAAACGCTGGACGAACTGAAGGAAAGCCTGAAACAGCAGATGCAGCTCCGGTCATTTCAGCAGGCGGAAGAAGCTTACCACCAGTCCCTGATTAATCAGGCGGTGGCAAATTCCGAAGTGGATATTCCGCAGGAAATGGTCGATCAGCGTATTGATGAAATCGAACAGGAAGTTAAACTGAATATGGAAGCCCAGGGCATGGATTTTGATAAGTATCTTTCCAACATGGGCAAGTCGGAGGAAGAATTCCGCCAGAGCTACAATAAGACTGCTGAACAGCAGGTACGCGAAGGCTTGGTGCTTGCGGAAATCGCCAATGTTGAAAAACTGGAAGCGACAAATCAGGATCTGAATATGGAAGTTTACAGCATGGCGCGCCAGTTTAATGCGGAACCGAAAGATGTCATCAAAATCATCAGAGATGAAAACCGCGCGGGGATGCTCTACAATTCCGTACTCCGCAAGAAAGCGGCTGCTTTCATTTACGGCGCGGCGGTAAAGGAAGAAAGTAAAAAAGAAGAAACAGCCAAGAAGACAGAAGCTCCGGCAAAAGAAAAGAAAGAATCTCCGCTGGCTGCAAAGACAGTCAAAGAACTGAAAGCTTACGCTGAAGAAAAGGGTATTGCCCTTGACTCCCGCGCAAAGAAAGCGGACATCATCGCTACGATCAAAGCGGCTGAAAGAAAGTAATCCGTTCAACTTCATACAATGAATTTTATTTCATAACCTAAAGAGGCGCAGGCATGTTCCGCGTCTCTTTGTTGATGTATGAAAAAGAAACATAGAATTTTATCGTTATAAATTGTAAGATTGTGGTACAATTAAAAAGTACAAATATTATTTATGAGAAAGGATGTTTATCTATGCCTTATGTGCCGATTGTTGTGGAACAGACCTCTCATGGGGAACGTTCCTATGATATTTATTCCCGCCTGTTAAAAGACCGTATCGTATTTCTTGACGGCCCCATTGATGATCATACCGCCAACGTGATTATTGCCCAATTTCTCTTTCTGGAAGCAGAAGACCCCGACAAAGATATCCATTTTTACATCAACAGCCCCGGCGGCGTTGTGACGGCAGGCATGGCGATTTATGATACGATGCAGTATATCCGCCCTGATGTGTCTACCATCTGTATCGGTTCCTGCGCCTCCATGGCGGCCGTACTTCTGACAGCCGGCGAAAAAGGGAAACGCTACGCCCTGCCTCATGCCAGCGTTATGATCCATCAGCCCCTCGGCGGTGCGCAGGGACAGGCGACAGATATTGCAATCCATGCCAAAGAAATTATCCGTCTCCGCAGCGAGCTCAATGGAATCATCGCGGCCCACAGCGGACAGACGCTGAAAACTGTCATGAAAGACACCGAAAGGGATAATTTTATGACTGCTGACGCCGCTTTGAAATATGGGCTCATTGATAAGATCCTTACCAGAAATGAACTGGCCGAGTTAAATGGGAAATCTGAATTAAGCAAGAAATAAGGAGGCTCTGTGGCTAATAAAAATGAACAACCGCCGGTATGCAATTTCTGCGGACGGTCGGGAGACGAGGTCGAAAGACTGATTGCGGGACCGGGCGTCTTTATCTGCAATGAATGCATTGAAGTCTGCCGGAACATATTGGAAGAAGAAATGAAAACTTCGAAGAAGAAGAAGGGGCTTCCCGATTTTGAACTTCCGACACCTGAAAAAATCAAAGAATACATGGATCAGTACGTTATCGAGCAGGATGATGCAAAAGTTGCCCTTGCCGTAGCCGTGTACAACCATTATAAACGTATCCGCTATGAAAAAGACGATGATGGTGTGGAACTGCAAAAGTCAAATATCATCATGCTGGGACCCACAGGGAGCGGGAAAACTCTTCTTGCCCAGACGTTGGCGAGGTTTTTGAATGTTCCTTTTGCTATTTCCGATGCGACTACCTTAACAGAAGCGGGCTATGTGGGGGAAGACGTGGAAAATATCCTGCTCCGTCTTATCCAGGCAGCGGATTACGACCTTGAAAGAGCGCAGCGGGGCATTGTCTACATTGATGAAATTGATAAAATCGCAAAAAAATCGGAGAATCCGTCTATTACAAGGGATGTTTCAGGGGAAGGCGTACAGCAGGCCCTGCTGAAAATCCTTGAAGGGACCGTAGCTAGTGTTCCGCCGCAGGGCGGACGCAAGCATCCTAACCAGGAGATGATCCAGCTGGATACGTCAAATATCCTCTTCATCTGCGGCGGAGCCTTTGCCGGCATAGATAAAGTCATCGCCCGCAGAACGACCAGGAGCACGATGGGATTTGGCGCGGATATCAAGAAAGCTGATGAGAAAGACATTGCGGAAGTTCTTCAAAACGTAGAACCTGAAGACCTCCTGAAATTCGGACTTATTCCGGAATTTATCGGCAGACTTCCTGTCATCGTAGCTCTCCACCCGCTGAAAGAAGAAGCGCTTATCAGAATCCTGTCGGAACCGAAAAACGCTCTTATCCGACAGTATCAGAAACTTCTCGGCATGGATAATGTGGAGCTTGTTTTTGAGGAGAAAGCGGTTCGTGCCATTGCGAAGAAAGCCATCGAAAGGAATACGGGTGCCCGCGGGCTCCGTGCGATTATTGAAAAGATCATGACAAAAGTGATGTATGAGATTCCCGGAATGAAAGATGTGGTGCGCTGTACCGTTACGGAAGATACTGTTCTCAAAGGCGAACCGCCCCGGCTGGAAAGAAAAAAGAAATGAAATTGTAATAAAATATAATATAAATGCGTTCTGCCGTAAGACAGGACGTATTTTTGTTTGAATAGACAGAAGAGTTATCTTCCCTTGCATAGAAACCGTGTTTACTGCGGTGTTTTTTATTGATTCGGGAGAAGCTTTCATCGAGAAAATGCGAAATGTTTCTTGAAAAATCTGCTTTTTTATCGGCTGTGTGGTAAAATATAAAGAAGTGTTGATTCTTTACAAAGACACTGAATTATAAGATAAGAGGAATTTTTATGAACGAGAATACAGATATAGGAGATGCAGCCGTTTTGACACTGCCTGTTGTAGCTCTTCGCGATATCATTGTTTTTCCCCATATGACAGTGAACCTGGATATCGGGAGAAAAGAATCTATTGAAGCCGTCCGCGCCGCAGGCCGCAGTGACCGGTATCTTGCTATGATCATGCAGCGTGATGGAAAAGTGGAAGTACCGCAGGAAGAAGATCTCTACTCCTTTGGTACCGTTGTAAAAGTAAAACAAATGCTCCAGCTGCCCGGCGGCCTCATCCGCATACAGGCGGAAGGGATTTCCCGCATTCGTGTTCACAGCGTCCTGCGAAAAGAAAACTGCTTGGTGTCCCAGGTGGAGGATGTGCCGGAAATCGAGCCGTCGGACGCGCTTCGTGGGGAAGCATACAGAAGGGCCCTTTTGAAATCCTTCTTTGAATGGATTCACAATGCCCAGCAGAATCTTTCGGATGAGCAGATGGAGCAGCTGAAAGCTTCCGACACGCCGGGATACACCGCTGATTTCATTTCTACACAAATGCCTATCAGCCCTGCAAGACGGCAGGCTGTTCTGGAAGAAAACGACGTTATGGAAAGACTTGTTCTTATTCGCCGGTTTCTTGATGAAGAAATACAAATCGGCCGTCTGGAGGCGGAAATAAACGGGGAAGTGCGGAGCCGTATGGAAAAGGAGCAGCGCGATTACTACCTCCGGCAGAAAATAAAGAGCATCCACGACCGCCTCGGCGACGAGATTTCTCAGGATGCGGAAGCGGAAGAATACAGGCAGAAACTCGAAAAAAGCGGAATTCCTGATGAATATAAAAAGAAACTGGAAAAAGAAATCGCCCATTTAGCCACTATGCCGCCCATGATGGCGGAAACCACTGTGGCAAGAAACTATCTGGAATGGATATTTTCCCTGCCGTGGAAAGAGGAAAGCAAAGACCTTCTCGATTTGAAAAAAGCGGCGAAACTTTTGGATGAAGACCACTACGGCCTTGCAAAAATTAAGGAACGTATCCTTGAGTATCTTGCCGTCCGTATCCTTGCTCCGGAAGCAAAGGCGCCTATCATTTGCTTTGTGGGACCGCCCGGTGTCGGTAAGACCAGCTTTGCCCGCTCTATTGCCCGTGCGCTGGATAAAAAATTCGCCCGTATTTCTCTGGGCGGTATCCATGATGAAGCTGAAATCCGCGGGCACCGCCGCACCTACATCGGTTCCATGCCGGGGCGCTTCATCGAAGCCATTGCCCATGCAAAAACAAAAAACCCCCTTCTTCTTCTGGATGAAATCGATAAAGTGGGCTCCGATTTTCGCGGCGATCCCGCTTCGGCGCTCTTGGAAGCGCTCGATCCGGAACAAAACAAAGCTTTCCACGATAATTACATTGATATCCCCTTCGATTTGTCAAAAGTGTTTTTCGTGGCCACGGCGAATACCGTTTCCACCATTCCGGCGGCACTCCTTGATCGTATGGAACTCATAGAGCTCTCGGGATATACGGAAGAAGAAAAAGTACAGATTGCAAAAAAATACCTCATACCGCGGCAGCGTGAAAGAAACGGGCTGAAAACCGCAGATCTTCATTTTACGGATGCCCTCCTGCGGAAAATCATCAGAAGTTATACCCGGGAAGCAGGCGTCCGTGAACTGGAACGGACCATCGGCGCCCTCTGCCGCAAGGTGGGGAAGAAAATCGTTCTTGCCGATAAAACAATTCCCCCGCTTTCTGCCAGGACACTGGAGGAATATTTGGGACCTGTAAAATTCCTGCCCCTTGCCGAAGAACATGAGTCGCAGGTAGGACGTGTCAACGGTCTTGCATGGACAGCGGCAGGCGGTGAAGTTCTCGACACCGAAGCAATCACCATCAAAGGAAAGGGGAATCTGATCCTTACGGGCCAATTGGGCGATGTCATGAAAGAATCGGCAGAAACCGCATATACTTATATCCGCAGCCGTGCTAAAGAATTAGGGCTTGTGGAAAATTTCTATGAAACGCTGGATACCCATATCCATCTTCCCGAAGGCGCCGTGCCGAAAGACGGACCTTCCGCGGGGATTACCATGGCCACTGCGATGGCATCCGCCTACACCGGACGGAAAGTCAGAGGCGATACCGCCATGACAGGCGAAATTACCCTCACAGGCGAAGTCCTTCCCATCGGCGGAGTGAAAGAGAAAGTTCTTGCCGCCAGCCAATTCGGGATCAGGCAGATCCTGCTTCCTGAAAAGAATAAAAGAGATATGGAAGAAATACCGCAGTCCGTAAGAAAAAAATTGGAATTTATCTACGTGAAAAATGTGGATGATGTCTTGGCGCATGCCTTGATGAAATAGAGGAACGGACATGGCTGAAATCAAGGACAAGAAAAAGTTTCACATCTTCTCCGCTGCCTATATAGGGTCAACGGTGAAGACAGGGGAATATGGCGGAAAAAAAGAAATCGCTTTTATCGGGCGGTCAAATGTGGGAAAATCTTCTCTCATCAACTCTTTAAGTGGTATGAGAAAGCTTGCCTACGTCAGCCGTGAACCGGGAAAAACGAGAACTATTAACTACTACGCTGTACAATCCAGAAGAGATACAGGCAGTGGAGAAGAACGGCAGGAGTGGTACCTTGTCGACCTGCCCGGTTACGGTTTTGCTAAAACAAGCCAGGCGAATCGTGATTCCTGGAGCGGTTTTATTGACGAATACATCAGGCATTCAGAGAACCTCGTTATGGTAGGGCTTCTTGTGGATTTGAGGCATCCCGGCCTTCCCATCGATCTGAAAGCTTACGAATGGCTGAAAAAAATTGCGCCGGGGCTCCAAATCATCGGGACAAAAGCCGATAAAACAGGGAAAAATGAAATGAACAAAAATCTCCGCATATTGGAGAAAACATTTCCCGCGGACACAGCCCCCCTTGCCTACTCATCACTGTCCGGCACGGGGCGGGATAAGCTCCTGGCACACATTGAAGAAAAAATCTGCAGGTGACCTATGAAAAAAATTATTTTTGCGGCACTCTGGTTCCTTTCTTTCAGTCTGACAGCTGCCGCCTACAATACCTATGCGCCGAACTCCTGGGATACTGTAAAAAAAGAGGCCTGGGACTATCAGGCTGTTTACGACCTTTGTGAAAAAGGTTGCGCACCGGGCTATGATGTAAACTTTTTCAATCGTGGAAGCCTTACAAGGTATGAACTTGCTTCCGTTCTGAAAGACATTCTCGAAGCGGAGAAAAAGGGCAGTACCCTTACAGACGAAGAGAGGAAGAAACTTGCCCGTCTGAAAAAAGAATATATCCGTGAACTGGATGCGCTCGGGTACAGTGATGAAAAGAAAGAGCCCGTTATTGAAATCAGGGGTGATGCCAGAGTTCGCTGGGCAAAAGGCGAAGAGAACGACGCCCGTATCCGTACAGGGGCAAAATGGAATATAGGGAACTCCACCTATATTCAGGGACAGGGAAGTGTTAACTCATAAGAGAAAAACGACAGCGGTGGAATGCCGCTGTTTTTTCGTGTCTTTGGCTGTCAGCCATTAGTATAAGCTGTGAGCTTGGAAAGCTATAAGCCGGGAACTGGAGGGGAGAACCCGGAAGATATAAGCCTGTCTGCTAAGCGTCATCTTGAGCCGTACGAAAGATCTGCGGTCGTGGTAAGGGAATCAGTATGAGGATAAAAGCCATCAGCTGTGAGCTGTCAGCTACAATCTAAATATTCTTTTATGATTTAAATCATTATGACAAACGAGTATCCTCAATCGCACTACGTGCGTCAGCGAGCTCCTTCCGGCGGCCGACTCCATGATTCTTGTATAAGACGGTAAAACGTCATCCTGAACAAATGTGAAGGATCTGCTGCCGTGATGAGAGAGACGGAAATCAGATCCTCTCTTATCATGTGATTCACTATGATATGCGAGTATTCTCCGCCACTGACGTGGTTTCCTCCTTTACAAGCAAGGAAGCGTCTTGTCTGCCATATAAAAGTATTTAACACGAATCGGTGTTTAGAAAAAGCGGTTCTAAGAGGAAGAATAGGGAAATAAAAAAGCCCTGTTGTCTGACAGGGGGCTTTCGATGTATCACCGTACATTTTGTGGCGGAATCTTTATACCTATCTTCCAATAGCCGCTTTCCGCTATTTATTCACCGCTTCGTTCAGCTTTTCGAAGTAGAAGTGCATATTGGCAGTGAGGTCGTCGCTTTCTGTGAGAAGGGCGCCGCCTACGAGGAAGATGGCATCCGGATCGTAGACTTGTACCATTTTTTTAAAAAGCTGCCATTTCATGCCGCCGCTGGGAACAGGGAAGATAGAGCGGAGCCCGCCCATTTCTGTTTCCGTACCGTCGCAGATTTTCCGGCATACTTCTTCAGTGAAAGGAAAGCGTCCGCCGAAGCTGGTGAATATGGCGGCATCGGCGCCTGCCAGGCGGCTGAACTGGCCATAGCAGCAGAAGGGGGAAACGCCGGAATCCGCACTGAGGACAAGAGGACCGGAGAAACAGGGGTGGAGGAAGATGGGCAGATGGAAGTCGGGAGCGGAGGAGAGTTCTCTGATGATGGAGAGCCCCAAAAGCCCCGGAGCTGCCATGATGCCGCCGGCGCCTAATTCCTGCGCGGTCATGGCACGTTCAAGAAATTCCATGCTGTCTGCGGTACAGTTCGCAATGTAAAGGGAGCGGCCTCCTGTTTTTGCATTGGCGTTATTCACGCTGTCTACGCAGGCCTTTACTCTGTCTTTGAAAGGAGCGTAGGATTGATTGAAGAGGCTGTGGTCGTCTTTAATGAGCGGACAGCCGCCAAGGGCAAGTTTATAGGCGGTTTCTCCGAAGTCTTTTGCACTTCTTCCGAGAGGTTTCAGTGCCGACATGAGAATGGGGCCTTTTTCAATACCGCAAAGCTCACGGATACCCTGCCGCCCGAATTTCGGACCGGGATAGTGGCGGTACATGCTGTCGGGAAGCTCAAAGGACATAAGGCGGATGCCCGGCTGGAGGCTTGTATTTCCGAAGAGCATGTTCATGAGTTCTGTCATTTCTCCTTCGACGGTGTCGGGACTGTAGGAGATGATGGCGTAGTAGGAGCCGGGGTCCGCTTTTTTCAGGTCTTCAATCTGGCCGATGACGGTGTCTTCAATCCAGGTGTTTACAAAGAGTTTGTCAGGGCATTCTACGGTTTGTTCCACAGCGATGCCGCGAGCGATTTTTTTCGCTTCGGCATAGTCGCCTGCCACGATCCGATAGGTGGCGGTAAAGCGGGAGGAGTGTTTCAATGCGTCATTTAATTCGTTAAAGAGTTCACTTTCAAAAAAAGGGTTTGATGCCATTCAATATACCTGCTTTCCTTAGTTCTTTTTGATTTCGCGGGATACTTCCGGGCGGCTTTTCTTAATTTTCTCTGTGCTTCCTGTGTCACCGGAGAGCCAGTAGAGGGGTCTGTTTTTTGATTCTTCATAAATGCGTCCTATATATTCGCCAATGATGCCGAGGCCTACAAGGTTGACGGCGCCAAAGAAAGAAACGAGGATGGTAAGGGTTGTCCAACCGGGAACGACGGCGCCTGTGAGGTAGGCGTAAAGAACATGAAGTATCAGGATGATGCCTGCGATACCTGCAAAGATGCCTGCGTAAAAAGCGGCACGAAGGGGGGTGGTAGAGTTGGTGAGGATACCATCTACGGCAAAGTGGAGCATTTTCCTCATGTTAAATTTGGATACGCCTGCATGTCTTGCCGGCGCCTCAAATTTGACGCTGGCGGTTTTAAATCCAAGCCCGCCCACGATGCCGCGGATGAAGCGGCTGTGTTCACGGAACTTAAGGAAAACGTCGAGTGCTTTTCTGTCCATGAGACGGAAGTCGGAACCTCCTGGAAGGACAGGGGTCTTTGAAATGGAATTGATTATGGTGTAGTATCCCGCAGAGGTGATTTTCTTTATGGGTCCTGCGTCTTCGGTGGCGGTACGCACGGTCTGGACGATGTCATATCCTTCTTTCCATTTTCCGATGAGTGTGGGGATAAGGGCGGGAGGATGCTGCATATCGCCGTCCATGGTGATGACAGCGTCGCCGCGGGCGAAGTCCATGCCGCAGGTAATGGCGATTTGGTGCCCAAAGTTGCGTGCAAAGGTAAGCGCCCGTACATGAGGGTCTTTTTCCGCAAGACCGCAGATAAGTTCATTGGTGCGGTCGTGAGAGCCGTCGTCCACATAAATCAGTTCATAGGCCATACCCGTTTCTTCCATGACACGGGTGACGGCATCGTGAAAAAAAATGACATTGTCTTCCTCGTTGTACACCGGGGTAACGATAGAAATCATAGGAGGACTCCTTTTACATACAATACAGATGGTACTATTATAGCACAGCATGCTTTTTGAAGAGGCGGAAGCCTCCGCAGGCACTTTTTGACTTGGCATGTATGTTCCGGGCGCGGCAGATGAATAAAGGAGTGGCGTCCCCTTGTGGCTATAGAATGGAATGCAGATTTCTGCTGATATATTTTCCTTGAAAAAATGTAAATGACAATTTTTGCTTAAGGGAAACAAAAAAGAACATGCCGATCGGGGCATGTCCAGGTATTTCATGAAATATTTTTATTGCGGGAGCAATCAGTTTCTTGCGTGGCCGGAATTAACGATAGCGATTCTATAGTCGCGGCCGCTTCGGGTATTTACGTCGGAAGCGCTTACATTATAGGTTTTTTCTTTGATTTGCGGGGATTCCTCCGGCTTTGCCGCTGTTTCGTCATAGACGGGATGTCCGTATTTGTCCTGGTTGGCGAGGGCGATGCGGTAATCGCGATGGTCAGCGTGGGCGATGCTTGCAATGGTGAGTGCCGCTGCGGACAGAAAAGCGATTTTTACCAATGTTTTCATAAATAGCCTCCTTATTTTATAACCGGGAATTTCATCCCATAACTTGTACCTTAATTATATAATAGTTCTCCCGTTTGTGTCACGTGCGAATAAATGTGTATATTAAAACCCCCCTTCCGGGGAAGAAGGGGGGAGGGTATGGGAGTACCCTTTTTAGAGAGAGGTGAATCATAAAATAAAATCAATAATGGAGTAAAGTATGAAAAATAATGGAGTAAAGAATGAACATAAAATCAATACGTGTAGAAGAACGGATCAGCTATGGCTTTTCCCATCACTGCACTTCATGATCTTTGTGATGCCAGCCATGTTTGGGAGTATATTTCTCATGTCTGGATACATCGCTGTCATGTTTCTTGAGCAGATAGAGACAGCTATCATCTGTACGGCTCTCATGTTTCGACACCTTTTTGCCATGTCCGGCCGGCGGGAAGCGGTTATTATCGGGGTCTTTCATCGGCTTCCATCCGTCCTTTCCATGCCTTTCCCGAGATTCGGGGCTGCCATTGCAGAGCCGCCATTCTTCTTCTGCATCACCTCCTTTCATGGGTTGATGATCAGACTTCTTTATACAGGGAGACTCTTGCTTTTGGGAAAAAATCTTCCTTTCCGGGACAGCAGATGCCCCTGATTGGAACAGAGAGAGTCGGTAATCCCTCATTTGCGGTGGTTCTTCCGCCGCAGCTATGTTGCCGGAGAAGGAAAAGGCTCCGGTGGAAATTGTAAGCCCGATCACGAAAAGAATTGCATGGTTTTTGATAGTCCTCATTTAAGGCTTTTCCTCATTTCTGTACGGCCGGAGGGATGTTGCCTTCCACCGGTGGTACTTTTGACTGAGTATCCGGCATGTCCTTTTTGTTATTTTCCGGAGTTTTTTTCATAGAGTCTTTTTTTGGCATCTGTTTTTCTTTTGATTTTTCTTTCAACGTATTATCCGGGGCTGGATTTTTCTTTTCATCCGCTTTATCTTGCTTATCAGGCGTTTCTTCTTTGATAATCCGGATATCTTGGACATCTTTTCCCGGCTGATTCATTTGTTTGTCTGTATCCTGCCGGATGCCGTTTTTCTGCTGGGGCAGGTCAAGGAAAAAAGCCTGTGAAGGATGTATCATCAGGAATGTGGCACCGATTGAGAGACAGGAAGCCACGATAAGCGCTAATTTTGTATGTTTTTTCATAATTTAGAATTCTCCTTTGCAACAATATTTATGAATGGAATAGCTATATATAAAATCAGCCCGGGCCAGACATTTCCGGAAATGCCCGATATCCGGGCAGATGAGCCGATTTTATCCTTCCATGGGAAGGTACTTTTTGCTGCTCTGTTTTTAGGGGCGCCTGTCTGGAGGCGATATTCTTTCATGATGTTCTGTCTTTCCGGGCGGCAGGGAACGATTTCCTCCGGGGGGAGGCGTCTTTCCCTTATTTTCCAAATGTTCGGAAATCTGCCCGCGGTTATCCCATGTCCACTGGCGGTAAGCCGCGATATCATTGATGATGAAAGATACAATGGTTACCATGAGTGAAAGTACTGCCAGGACTATGGATACGACTATCTTATTCATTGTATTTACCATCCTTTTCTGAATCGTCTGCCTGCGGCATAGAACCGGACGGAGAATCTTGCTTTCTGTTCAGCTTCTTGCTTTTATGAAACTTTCTGCCCAATGTCCCCATGAAGAAAATGGAAAGACTGGCAAAACATCCGGTTGCCCCCAGACCGACCATGGTCAGCGGGTGGAGTCCCGGTAAGGGATCCGCATCCATAATGGGAGTAAAATGCATAGATAATAGATAAATGGTAAGCAGCGTGGCCGCGAAAAGGAATATGGACAGAACCGTACAAAGGGTAAAAAATGCTTTGGCAAGGACAGATGCTGTTGCACTGGCAGCGTCCGGAATGTGAGGGCTGACTTCATTCCATGTCTGCTGCATCTTTTGCTGTGCTTTGTCGGCCAGGTATTCTGCATTGTCAGAAATTTTTTCCATTTTCGTTTTTTCGCTGACGATGCCTTCGGATTGGTAAGATGCATAAATATCTTCCGGGTGCCCCAGTTCTGCTGCAATCTGTTCATCAGACAGACCCCGTTCTCTGGCTTCTGTGAAATGGGCTTTGTAATCGGATAGAATTTCTTCCACATCCTCTGGTTTTACCTTACGGAAGTAGTACCGCAGAAGATCTAAAAACTCTCTCTCATTCATTAGGTTCTCCTCCTTCGGTGAGAAGCATATTGACTGCTTTTGTAAAATCAGACCACTCTCTTACCGATTCGATATATTCAGTACGGCCGGCCTCGGTAATTTTATAATATTTTCTCGGCGGTCCGTTATGAGATTCGGCCAGGTAGGTATCGACAAGGCCGTCTTTTTTAAAACGGTTCAGCAAAGGGTAGATAGTTCCTTCTGACATTTCTATATATTTGGAAATCTCGCTGACAAGTTCATATCCATAGAAATCCCTCCTACGCAGCATGGACAAAACGACGATTTCCATGACGCCCTTTTTCAGCTGAATGTTCATAGTCCTTCCTTTCAGATGGAAATATATTGGTAACACATTTCCGGAAGAATTAACTTCGGGTTACGAATACTATAACACATGATACCATGTAATGCAAGGTACTAAATGATGCATAAAAACAACAAGAATATAAAGTGGAGAATATAAGACGACTGAAAACCATTTCAATGGAGCCGGGGAATGCATAGAAGATTAGGCATCAGTGAGATGATGTATATTTGTCGGAAATGTATTTTTGCAGAAGGTTATAAAGTCTTAAAAATGGAATATCTGAACGAAGTAGAAATAAGTAATTTGTAAAAAAGTCCGCAAGGGATATTGTACAATATCCCTTGCGGACTTTTTTGATGGTGGAACATATACTATTTATGAGCTCTTTTTAAATTTGCCTTATTTTTCATATCGCTGAAATCTTTCGCCAGCTTTTCCGTTTCTGATTTGACAGCATTTGCATAGGCAGACTCCGCATCCACGAGCATGTTGTTTTCCTTATTCTCTGTTCTGTCAAGATTTTTAACTTCTTTGGCTGCTACAAATTTTTTAGATAATTCATCAAATACGTGATGTGCTTCATTATCGCGCGCAATTTCTGCATTTACAGAAATGTCTTTTTCCGCATAGCCAGCATTCACAGCAGGATTTTTTGTTTCTTTTTCATTTTTCATTATGAAGCCTCCCTTTTTGCTGAAATCAGACCCGAAGTTGTCGGATAGGTAATAAATATTGCTATTTATCTATTATATTACCATATTTTTCTGCAATAGCAAGAAAATCTTCCTGACAAAGGAAATTTCTGCTTTTACAGTAAAGCAACGATTTTCATTATAAAGCAAGCCTTTTAAATATCTAATCACAAAAACAGGGGGTTAGCAGAAAAGTCTATACTTATGATAATTAAATTAATGAAAAAACTTGACGTTTTTCCTTGGTGTGTGTATGATATTGTCTAATAATCAAGAGCAGGGAACGAGAAGAATACAGACGGAGTAATTTCAGAGAGCCGGCGGCAGGTGAAAGGCGGCATGAAAGGTCTGTGGACGATCACTCGTGAGCTTCCGCAGCTGAACAGAGTAGGTGGCGGCGTCATCCACGTTACGGACAGGAGCCATAAGTATAATGCAGGGTGGTACCGCGATGAATTCGCCCCTGTCCGATTCGTTCGGGCGGGGTTTTATATTACCCGGAGGCAGAGTGATAAATGCAAGGTGGTACAGCGCTATGCGCCCTTGTCTGAGTATTTCAGGCGGGGCGCTTTTATTCTACTTATGGACATGAGTGATAAATCAGGGTGGTACCGCGCAGGAGCGCCTCTGCATGGATGTTTTCCATGGGGGCGTTTTTTATTTTCAGGAAAAGAGGGAATGGATATGAAATGGAACAAAATGATGAGACGGACGGCGGCAATTGTCATGGTCGCGGCGGCAGTATCAGGTCTGACGGGCTGCGGAGCGGAAAAGAAAACTTCTGCTGTCATGGGGGATGCCAAGGTGGCCAAGGTCGGTTTTCTGAATGGTGTTACCGGAGGCGTAGCGGCTTACGGTATTGCCGAGAAGGAAGGCTTCGATCTGGCTGTGGAAGAGGTAAACCGCGGGGGAAAAATACATTTCGATGTGGAGATGGCGGATACGAAGGGAAATATCCAACAGGCGGTGAGCGCGGCGCAGAAGATGATTTCCGATAAAAAGGTCATTGTTATCGGTCCGCTGATTTCAGGGGAGTATAAGGCGGTAGGACCTCTTTTCCAGAAAGCGAAGATTCCGCTTCTCGGTGCGGCAACGACAGCAGAAGGCTTGATAGAGATCGGTGATTATATGTTTAGAAATTGTGTGCCTGAATCTAAGAATATCCCGCAGACGGTAGCCAAGACGCATAAGCTGCTCGGGTATAAGCGGGTGGCGGTTTTATATTCAAATAATAATGAGCACCAGGTGTCGGCGTACAAAATTTTTAAAAAGTCTTTGGAGGCTGAGGGGGTTGAGATCGTGCTGACGGAAACGTTTGCCGACAAGGATACGGATTTTTCCGCACAGTTGACGAAGATCCACGATGTGAAGCCTGACGCGGTTATCGTTGCTGGATATTATCAGGAAGGCGGTCTTATTTTGAAAAAGATGCGGGAGATGGGGATGGACCAGCCTGTCCTTGGAGATAACGGATTCGTTTCTCCCGAACTTGTGAAAATTGCCGGAAAGGCGGCGGACAATGTATATGTGTCTTCCATGTGGTCGCCTGACAGGGACAGTGAGACAACGAGGGAGTTCGTAAAAAATTTCCGTGCAAAGTACAATCATGATCCGGATAATTTTGCGGCGTGCGCTTATGTATCGGTGAAACTGGCGGCAAAGGCGATGGAGAATGTGGGGACGACGACAGACTCTACAAAACTCCGTGACGCTTTGGCAAAGGTGCAGAATTTTGAGAGCGCCGTAGGATCTATGACATTCAACGGTTCCGGAGATCCGGAGGTGGATCTGGTCTTGCTCAAGGTGGAGAATGGGAAATACACCGCACTGAATGTAAAATAGTGTAAGTGATCGCCGTATCTGCGGAAGTGTAAGGGACTTGCCAGCCATGACTTTTGACCGCGGTGCAGGAAGGCGGTTATGAAGTAGGGGTTGTGAAAAATATTTCCATCTGAAATGAAATTGATGGTTGACAGAAGTGTTTGAAGTCTGTATGATAGCTTTAATTTAAAAATAAAAAGCGATGAACGGGAAAAAGTCATGTTTCTGAGATAGCAGAGAGCCGGTGGCAGGTGGAAACCGGTATGAAGGATATGACAAACTCTCCCGCAAGCTCCTCGTTGAATCAAGTAGATGGAGGCGTCATCCACGTTACGGACAGGAGCCATAAGTATAATGCAGGGTGGTACCGCGATGAATTCGCCCCTGTCCGATTCGTTCGGGCGGGGTTTTATATTACCCGGAGGCAGAGTGATAAATGCAAGGTGGTACAGCGCTATGCGCCCTTGTCTGAGTATTTCAGGCGGGGCGCTTTTATTCTACTTATGGACATGAGTGATAAATCAGGGTGGTACCGCGCAGGAGCGCCTCTGCATGGATGTTTTCCATGGGGGCGTTTTTTATTTTCAAATCAGGAGGTCAAAAAATGAATTTCAGTAAAGCAATGAAAATGGCAGTAATTATTTTTACAGGTGCAATAGCGGCAGCAGGTCTTACTGCCTGCGGCGGGACAAAGACAGCGGCTGATTCTCCGTCAAAGGGCGGCGTGAAAATCGGCTTCATCGCGGCGCTTACCGGCGGGGCGGCGGCGTACGGCAAGTCCCAGGAGGAAGGAATCCGTATGGCTGTAGAAGAAATTAATCAGAAAGGGGTGATACCGATTGAGCTCTTTGTAGAGGATTCTAAAGGGTCTCCGTCCGATGCCATGAATGTGACGAAACGGTTAATTCAGAAAAAGGCGGCAGTGATTATCGGGCCGATGACATCGAATGAAGCAAAAGCGGCAGGACCGATTATACAAAATGCTAAAATTCCCTCGTTGGAAATATCGGTTACTGCGGAAGGAATTACGGAAATCGGCGATTATATTTTCAGAAATTCCGTACCGGAGTCGATGAATATTCCCCAGACGGCAAAAAAGACGCACCGGCTTTTAGGGTACAATACAGCGGCAGTTCTCTATGCCCATGATAATGAACAGCATGTGACGGCGCAAAAGTATTTCCGAAAGACACTGGAAGAGGAAGGGGTCAAGATTGTGGATGTGGAAACCTTCGGCAGCAAAGACAGCGAGTATTCCGCCCAGTTGACGAATATAGAGAACGCAAAACCGGACGTGGTTATTGTGTGCAGTTATTATCAGGAGGGAGCACGGATTTTAAAAAAGATGCGTGAGATGGGAATGAACCAGCCTGTTCTCGGGGATAACGGCTTTGTATCCCCCGAACTGGGAAAGATGGCGGGCGCTGCCGCAGATAATGTATATGTGTCATCTATGTGGTCGGCGGCAAGAGATACGGCAGTAGCAAAGACGTTTGTGGAGAATTATACGAAAAAGTATGGACATGCACCTGACCAATTTGCCGCTGCTGCTTATGACGGCGTGTACATGGCAATGGATGCGGTAGAGCGGGCCGGTTCTGTGACGGATACAAGGAAGATTCGTGATGCCATGGCGGAGATGAAAGGGTTTAACGGTGTCTGCGGCACATTCAGCTTTGATGCTAAACGTGATCCCGTGGTGGATCTGATCCTGCTGAAAATGAAAGACGGGGTATTTTCCGCAGTCAGGGAAGAATAATTGTGAAAGCCGCTTTTTGCGGATAACCCGGTACAGAGGGATTGAATGTACATGGGGCTGCAGGGGCGGTTTTGATTTGCTCCTCTCTATGGTATACTGAAAAATAAGAATTTCTAATGGAAATAGGAGGTACTATGGGGATTCTAAAAATAGTTTGTCTTCTTGTTTTTTCTTTGTTTTTATCACTGGGAAACGCATCGGCGGCAGGGTGGACGGCAGGACCCGGTCTTACACCTTCGGATGATTTTCCTTTATTCAAAACGGTGGAACGGCGGCTTGGACTCAGTACAGCAAAAATTCCGCACAGCGGTAAAGAGTTTTCGATAGAATTGCATGTATTCTTTAATGAAGAAATGGACAAGGCGGCAGAACGATACCTGCAGGCTTTAAACAGGGAAAGCGGCCATCGCCTGTCCGGCTGGATGGACTGGCAGGCAGGTGCGGTGAAACCGTATATAAGTGTGGTACTTTTGGAAACTATGACCTATGAAGGAGGAGCGCATCCTCTGAATTATGTAAAAGGGGTTACTTTGAATGCTGCGGGAAAAGTAGTGATGCTTGCCGATCTGAAGGCAGCCATGCCTTCTCTTTCTGTGGAAACTCTTCGGGATGTGGCGGTCAGGGAATGCACGGCCCGGCATATTTCAACAGAACTGGCAGAAAAAATTGCGGAATTTCCGAAAGAATTCTATATAGGGAATAACGGCCATTTGTATTTCATTTTCCAACAGTATGATATCGCACCCTATTCGGAGGGGTGGATCATGGCGGATATGGGGTTATTTCCTTTCTGACGCTGTAGGGGGGTAAAGGAATCGCCTGCAGAGGATTCGTTTCTTTTTTACGTCGGTGCTATAATCAGAGTGATTCCCGTAGATGTACGTGGAATTAATAAACTTTTATTTGAGGAGGAAGTATGAAAAAAACAGCAATGCTTTTGACAGCGTGTCTTTTGGCCGCTTCTTGTATGATAATCCATGCGGAAGAACCGTTTCATCGTTCCATCACCGTGACGGGGACGGGCACAGTGACGGCAAAAAATGACATGGCCACGGTAAATTTATCTGTACAAACGATGGCCCGCGATGCCAAAGCAGCTGCCCGTGACAACGCGGATATCATGACGGCGGTGCGAAGCGCAGTTCTTGGAGCTGGCGCGACGGCGGATCATATCGAAACGATGGGGTATAATCTGTATCCGAACAACCAGTATGATGACAAAGGCCGTATGAAATCTACCGTATATGAAGCGGATAACCGTATGAAGATTGTCCTCCATAATTTGGATCAGACGGGCAAGGTAATGGACGCGGCGGTTAACGCGGGTGCGAACCATATCGACAGTGTGATATTTTCTGTGAGGAATGAACGGGAATACAGGGATGAAGCTCTCCGCCGCGCGGTGGCCGATGCGAAACGGAAAGCGGACGTTATTGCAAAGACTCTTGGCCGGCCGGTAGTGAACATCATTTCTGTCGGCGAAAACCATACGGAGATCATGCCGCGGTATGCCATGAGTATGAAAGCAGCCGGTGACAGCATGGTGGAAAATGCGGCAACTCCCATGGAAGCGGGAACAGCAGATTTTGAAAGTCATGTGACAGTGGTTTTTGAGATTGTGTGATTTTTACTTCTAATATAATTCCTATATAATAATGTGAAAAATAGACTGTAAGAACCCCGGGGGAAGGCTCTCGGGTTTCTTACTGGATTTTACAGATTTTCCCTTGCACCAAAGTTACGTTTTTGATATAATCAATGTGTCGGGAAGTACCCGGCTTTTTTAAGTGCTTTTTATTGACTGCCATATCTGCTTATGCTATACTGTGTAAGCATGTTGCAATGGCGAAAGCCGAGAAGAGATTTGAGTGAGGTGTAAAGAATGCGTGAAGGAATTACTCTTGCATGCCCGGAATGCAAGCGCCGCAATTATCGTACAAACAAGAACAAAAAGAATAATGCAGAACGTATCGAAATGATGAAATACTGCAAATGGTGCCATAAACATACCCTGCATAAAGAAACGAAATAATTTAGTTTTAGAATGAGGGTGTGAGGATGGCGAAGCGTAAACAACCGACCAAAAGAGAGGTTGCAGAAGAAAACAAGAGTGCCTGGACCCGTTTTTTCCGTGAAACAAAAATGGAAATGAGAAAAGTCATCTGGCCGACAAAACATGAGATGGTGCGTTACACCATTGCAGTTCTCGTATCGGTCGTTCTTGTGTCTCTTCTGATTATCGTAGTGGACTTCATATTCATGCAGCTCTCCAAAGTTTTGATTCATACTGTAGGATGAAAGGAGAGAACATATGCCGGATAGGGAAGCTAAGAAAAAAACAGAGATAAAAAAATCCGCGGTCAGTGCACCGGTTGAAATCGGCAAACCGAAGGAAGGTTCTGAAAAGGACATCCGCTGGTATGTCATTCATACGTATTCCGGCTATGAAAATAAGGTTAAGGATACGCTTACCCGGAAAGTGCACTCTATGGGAATGGATGATACAATTATCCAGATTCTCCTTCCCATGCATGACGAGGAGGAAGTAAAAGACGGCGAAAAAAAGGTTGTATCGAGGAAAGTGTTCCCCGGATACCTTTTGATCCAGATGGAAGTCAATGACAGAAGCTGGTACGTCGTAAGAAATACGCCCGGCGTTACAGGCTTTGTCGGTACGACGACGAAACCGATCCCTCTTTCTGATGAAGAGGCCAAACGTATTATTGAGGGCAAGGATAAAAAACAGACTGCCAAGACAGATGCTAAAGTGGGCGATACCATTAAGATCACCCGCGGACCGTTTGCCGACCGCAGCGCCGTGGTGCTGGACGTGTCTGATGACAGAAGCAAGATTAAAGCTGATATCAGTAATTTCGGCACAACGACAACTATAGAGTTAGAGGTAGGTTATTTTGACCTCCTCCATAAATAACTCTGTGAGACTGTCTTGTACTTGGCTTGTCTCACAAGTGGGAGGGCCCGTTACAGCCCGAAAACCACATTCCACATAACGGAAAAGGAGGTGTAACAACATGGCAAAGAAAATTACTAAAATGGTAAAGCTGCAGGTTCCCGCAGGTAAAGCCACACCGGCTCCGCCGGTAGGTCCGGCCCTCGGCCAGGCAGGCGTGAACATTATGTCTTTCGTAAAGGATTTTAATGACCGTACTGCCAAGCAGGCCGGCCTTATCATCCCTGTAGAAATTACCGTTTATGAAGACAGAAGCTTTACATTTATTTGTAAAACTCCGCCGGCAGCCGTTCTTTTAAAGAAGGCGGCAGGCCTTGAAAAAGCTTCCGGTGAGCCGAACAAAAATAAAGTCGGTAAAGTCACCAGGGCACAGGTTAAGGAAATCGCTGAAACAAAGATGCCCGACCTGAATGCCAATACAGTGGAAGCAGCAATGCGCCTTGTAGAAGGCACAGCCCGTTCTATGGGCATCGAAGTAACAGACTGATGACTGTCAGTGGCAGGATATTTATCCGATGACCACGAAGGAGGAAACAATGGCAAAATTGACAAAGAAACAAAAAGCAACCGCAGCCATCGTTGACAGTCATAAGTTCTATGATGTTGACGAAGCTGTTAAGCTCTTAAAAGAAGCGGCAACTGCAAAATTTGACGAAACTGTCGAACTTGCGTTCAATCTGAACATCAACCCGAAGTATGCTGACCAGCAGCTCCGCGGCGCAACGGTTCTTCCCCATGGTACAGGTAAATCCAAGAAAGTTCTCGTATTTGCCAAAGACCAGAAGGAAGAGGATGCCAAAGCGGCCGGCGCCGACTATGTAGGCGGAAAAGAACTGGCGGACAAAATTGCCCAGGGCTGGATGGATTTTGATGTAGTTGTAGCAACACCGGACATGATGGCAGTTATCGGCCGTCTTGGCCGCGTACTGGGACCGAAAGGACTCATGCCTAACCCGAAGGACGGCACTGTAACAACAGATGTCACCAAAGCTGTCAACGAAATCAAAGGCGGCAAGGTGCAGTACCGTACCGATAAAGCGGGCAATGTACAGGTTATTATCGGCAAAGCGTCTTTTGATGCTGATAAGATCAAAGAAAACCTTGTAACTATTTACAACACCATTCTGAAAGCACGCCCGACGACTGTCAAGGGACAGTATATGAAGAGTCTGACTCTTTCATCTACAATGGGACCTGGCATTCATATTGACATGTCCACAGTGGCGGCACCGAAAGCTGAATAATTTTATTATTTACACTTAGCTTAAGACCGGCGGTATCCATAATGGGCGAAAGCCCGCCTCCCGAGGCTGAGTACTGTAATGACAGTACACGACCTCGCGACGCAAAGCGGGGTCGTTTTAGCTAACGTGATAAATATAATAAGGGCGCGGCACCGCGTTCTGAACATTCTATAAGCAGAGGAGGTGTACTATGAGCGAAGGAAAATATGAAGTAACGGTTCGGCCGGAAAAGGCTGCTGTTGTTGATGAAATGAAAGAACAGCTGTCTTCTCAGGGGGTGGTACTCGTTGCTTATAACAAACTTGATGTGAAGACTGCTATGCAGCTCCGCCGCACATTCCTGAAGCATGGCGTGCAGTACAAAGTTATTAAGAATACTTTGACCCGTATCGCTGCCAATGATATCGGGATCCATGATCTTGATGATCTGCTCCAGGGGCCGAACGGCCTGGCTACCTGCAAGGAAGATCCCGTAGCACCGGCAGCGGCGCTGAAAGAATTCCTGAAAGAAACAAAGAGTGAAGCCGTTGCAATTAAAGCCGGCGTTCTTGACGGAAAAGTCATCGATCCGAAAGCTGTAAAAGCCCTGGCGGATCTGCCGTCCAAGGAACAGCTCCTTGGTATGGTCGCATCTGCATTGCTGGCACCGATTACCGGTCTGGCGTGTGCATTGAACGGCAATATCCAGAACCTTGCATATGCTCTCGAAGCAGTGCGTAAACAGAAAGAAAGCGCATAAGCGCCTAAAAATTTATTCCATTGGAGGAACTAAAAATGACACATGAAGAAATCCTTAACGCAATCAGCGAAATGTCTGTTCTCGAATTGAGCGAACTCGTAAAAGCAATTGAAGAAAAATTCGGCGTATCCGCGGCAGCACCGGTAGCAGTAGCAGCAGCGGCCCCGGCAGCAGGCGCAGCAGCAGCTGAAGAAAAGAGCGAATTTGACGTAATCCTGAAAGAAGCAGGTGCTCAGAAGATTCAGGTTATTAAAGCTGTTCGTGAAATCACGGCTCTGGGTCTGAAAGAAGCCAAAGCCCTCGTCGACGGCGCTCCGAAAGAAGTAAAGACCGGCGTAGCTAAGGCTGAAGCTGAAGAAATTAAGAAGAAGCTTGAAGAAGCAGGCGCAACGGTAGAATTGAAATAATCATTTTATCAGCATTGAAGATGGGACTCTGAAAAGGGTCTCATTTTTTTATGCCTTTTTAGGGGGCTTATCAAGAACGGTATTCGTGAACCGCTATGACAGGTTTTTGAGGTTGTGTCAATAATTTTTCGCAGGTTTGTAAATGCGGCTCATGGCAAAATCATGGTTTCTTTGAAAGTTTTCTTTCCTATGTGGAAATTCGAAAAGAAATCATTTACAATTTATTTGATACTGATTTTCATTAATTTATTTCAGGGTATCCCTGCAAAGGAGAATATATGAAAACAATTTTGGCTGTTTCCGTTTTTGCTTCGTTGTCTCTGCCTGTGATGTCTGTTGCGGCATCGGTTTATGAAATGCCTGCAGTTCTGGTAACGGCGGAACGGACGGAAGCGGAAATCAGGAAAGAACCGCAGTCTGCGGAGATCGTTACATCGGAAGACATAAAGCGTTCCGGAGCGTATGATATGAGATCTGCCCTTTCATCCGTTTTAAATCTGAGCGTGGAGCGGTCACGTCCGGCAAAAAATGCGGGAATGGGCGGCCATCAGGTGATGCTCCGCGGTATGAATACGAATCACACACTGGTTCTGGTGGATGGGAAACGTATGGCTGATGAGGATACAAGTGTGACACAGAATTTCTATGTTTTGGATCGGATCAGCATGGATCGTATCGACCGGGTGGAAATTGTCCGCGGAGCATCGAGCGCCCTTTACGGTTCTGATGCCATGGGCGGTGTCATCAACATCATCACGAAGAAGCCGGAAAAACGGGAAGTGATTGTCAGTGCTGCAGCAGGGACAAATGAATTGAAAAACAGCTATCGTTTTGATTTAGGGAAAGAGGGACGGTGGAGCAATGCTTTTGATGTGTCTTTCATAAAAATACGTCCTGTTTCTTATCAAGAAGACAGCAAAATGTTTATCACATTTCCCGGTATGCCGCCGTCTCATGGGGGGGCCGCCGTTTTGACAAAAGGGATCAATACACCGGATGCGGGAAACCGCCGGCTGTTCCACTGGACAGGACTTTATGATTTTGAAAATTCCGTGCAGGGCCGATTGCGTTTTGATGCAGGATATTTCAATGAATCTGTTCATTCATCGTATGCTGATGCTGATTTGCGCATGAGGGGCATGAAGGTGCCTGTATATAGAGGACGGCGGGAAAATATCAGCCGGGATGGATTTGATTTCTCTGCGGAGTATACGGGCCGCACGGGAAAAAATGATTATATGGTTCGTGCGGGTATGAGCCGTATGAAGAAAGATTCCTATTCCTATAACGGAAGGCACCTGCAAGGACTGCCGCCGTTTCTTGCAGGACACCTGAATCGGTATTTCCCGAAAGAAAACAGCGACAATGCGCGGTACAGCACTTATTTCCTTGAGGCAAAGGATACGGTGAAATCGGAACGTCATACTTTTACGTTCGGCGGGGACTATCGGAATATTGCTTATGAAGGGACGCGTCTTGCCGATAATGCGGCAGGTCTTTCCAAAAAGAGGGAATCCCACTCCGCAGATCATGTGGCGGTGTATGTTTCTGATTTGTGGCAGGCAAATGACCGGCTTTTCATTACGCCGTCTCTGCGTTTTGAGCATCATAACCGCTTCGGTTCGTCTCTGTCACCCCGTCTTGGGCTGACTTATGAACTGGACAGCCATACCCGGTTCAAGGTAAATTACGGGAAAGGATTTAAGGCGCCGACTATCAGTGAACTGTACATCAAGCTCCGTCATTTTGTGAATGTGTACGGCAATCCGGATTTGGAGGCGGAGACATCCCGCAGCTGGGACGCCGGCATTGAATGGGAACGGGGCAGGAGTTTCGGCAGGGTGACTTATTTTGATAACCGGGTGAAGAATCTCATTGATGCGCAGCCGTCAGGAAGGAATAATGACTGGTTCTATCAAAATATCAGCCGCGGGGATATCCATGGGGTAGAAACGGAATGGGGCTACCATGTGAGCGACCGCCTTACCTTTAAAGTAGGCCACGTGTACCTTGACGCAAAAGGTGCTATGACAGGAAAGGCGGAAGCACGTCTCGACAACCGCGCGAGAAATACCTTCAGCACCTGTTTTCTCTATGACGATCATGAGAAATACGGCTGGAGCGGATCAGTAAAGAGTTATTTCCTTGGTGATTATCAGTTTGACGGAAAGGATTATTCTTACCACACATTGGATATCTCTGCCCGGAAGAAATGGGGTGAAAAATTTTCTGCTACACTGGCACTCTACAATATCTTTGGCAGGAAGGCAGATGATCTTTACCTTGGCGGAAGGGAATGGGCAATCGGAGCGGAAATGAAATTTTAAAGGAATGACCGCCGGCAGGAGTACCGCGGTCAGGAAAGGAAATTGATGGGAGAGGTGCAAAAAAGGGGACTGCTTTATGAATTAAAAGGCGGTTACCGCATTGATATGACAGAAGAGGAATACCGTGAAAAGCGGGAAGAACTTGGGCAGATTGCCGCCCGACTCCATGTGAATCTGGATGTCCTCGACCTGCTGGAAAAAGATTATAGAATGCGTCTGATCGTTTTGTCGCTGGCATCGTACTTTGGTTTTGAAAAAATTACGGGCGGAAAGCTGCTGAAAGCAGCCTGTCTGGAACCGAAAGAGGGCGTGAATGATATCAAGGCGTTTTTCCATAAGGCAGGCTGGATGCCTTACTATCTGGAATATGTGTTTAATGACAGTGTGAAAACGGATTTTCATGACATTGCGGAATTCTTCTTTGATGATGTGGAGCTGTACATGGATATGTCGGAGTTTCTGTCCTATCTTCGTCTGCCCATGGCGGTACGTCTGATTTAGTGTATGGATGCTGATATCGGAGAAAAGATAATTGTTTTTTTATTTCCTATAAATTATAATAAAGTCATACAGATGTCATACAAATATCGTATGTGAAAGGGGTGATATTATGAGTTCTGTCATAAGTGTCCGTATTAATGAGAAAGAGTCCGAAATTCTTAATCAAGCGGCTGCTATTTACGGATGCGCGGTATCTTCTTTATTAAAACGCCTGGCTTTAGAAAAATTGGAAGATGAATATGATATGCAGGTCATAAAAAAATATGAAGAAGAGAAGAGAAACGGAAAGGTAAAAACCTATCCGATCGAAGAATTATTTGAGGAATTAGATGTTTAATCATGTATCAGATTGAATATACCGATGGATTCAAAAAGAAGTTTAAAAAACTGGATCAATCAATCCAAAGACTTATTTTAAAATGGCTGAGATTAAACCTGTATGGCTGCAGTAATCCCAGAGTTCATGGAAAAGCCTTGACGGCTGATTTAAGTGGATATTGGCGATACAGAATTGCGAACTATCGTATTATTGCAGAGATTAAAGACGAGCAATTAATAATTGTTGCGGTTTCTGTATCACACAGGCGAGATATTTACAAATAACGAGAAAAAATGAATCGGAAAATGATGACAGGAGAAGGTAGAAACAGACAATAACCTCTTTGGTGAGCTGTACATGGATATGTCGGAGTTTCTTCCTATCTTCGTCTGCCCATGTCGGTACGTCTGATTTAAGATAGAAAAAGAGCCATAAGCGGAAATATGTTTCCCGATTATGACTCTTTTGTTTTGCCCGGTTTATCTCTGTTCTGCCGCAGCTTTGCGTTCCTGTATTTCCAGATCAAAAGATTTCTGCATACGGACGTAACTCTGTCTGCGTGCCCTGGCATCTTTTTCTGTTTTTTCAAAGAGGGCTTCCGCTTCTTGCGGGAAGAGCTTCTGCAAGCTTGCATAGCGGACTTCGCCTAAAAGGAATTTACGGAAATCGCCTTTCGGTTCTCGGCTGTCCAGATGGAAAGGGTTCTTTCCCGCATCCAGAAGCCGGGGGTCATAGCGCCAGTTACACCAGTAACCACATTCCACGGCTGCTTTCTGTTCTGCCGATGCTTCGCCCATGCCTGCCTTGATGCCGTGGTTGATACAGGGGGCGTAAGCAATGATAAGGGACGGACCGGGATAGGATTCTGCTTCGTGGATGGCTTTTACAGCCTGGTTCATGTCGGCTCCCAAAGCGATCTGTGCTACATAAATATATCCGTAAGACACGGCGATCATGCCGAGGTCTTTTTTCTTAGTCTTTTTGCCTGCTGCCGCAAATTTAGCGATAGCTGCGGCAGGGGTGGATTTCGAGGACTGGCCGCCCGTGTTGGAGTAAACTTCCGTATCCAGTACGAGAACGTTGATGTCTTCTCCGGATGCAAGGACGTGATCCAGACCACCGAAGCCGATATCGTATGCCCAGCCGTCGCCGCCAAAGATCCACTGGCTCTTTTTAATAAAATGATCTTTCAGGGCGAGGATTTCTTTATATTCCGGATGAGAAGAGACTTTTGCGTTCAGCGCGGCTTCCAGTTTTTCCGCCCTGCTCCGAGTGCCGTCCCCCACATCCTTTCCGGTAATCCATTCTTCTATAGCCGTTTTTGTGTTTTCATCAGAAGAAGGAAGTACTTCATTCAGTTTCTCCTCCACCCGTCGGCGCAGTTTGATTTCGCCCAGATGCATGCCGAGGCCGAATTCCGCATTGTCCTCAAAGAGGGAATTTGCCCATGCGGGCCCCTGGCCTTCCGCATTGGTGCAGTAAGGCATGGAAGGAGCGCTTGCTCCGTAAATGGAGGAACAGCCTGTGGCGTTGGCAATAAGCATTCTGTCACCGAAGAGATTGGTGACCAGGTGGACGTAAGGCGTTTCACCACAGCCTGCGCAGGCACCGGAAAACTCAAAGTATGTCGGTTCAAACTGGGAACCGCGGACAGTGAATTTATTCATCGGGTTTTCCTTACGGGGGAGCGTGATGGCGTAATCCCAGTATTTCTGCTTGTCAAGCTGCGTTTCAATCGGTTTCATGACGAGAGCCTTTTTCGGGGCGGGGCATACATTGGCGCAGATGCTGCAGCCGTAGCAGTCTTCAGGACTGACAATGATTCGATACTTCAGGCCTTTTTTCGGTCCCGGCAGATCTCTGCAGATGAAGCCTTCCGGCGCGCGTGCCTCTTCTTCCTCGGTTACGATGAAGGGGCGGATGGCGGCATGGGGGCAGACAAAAGCACACTGGTTGCAGGAAATACAGTTTTCAGGAATCCATTCCGGTACCTGGATGGCCGCGGCAGGACGTTCGTAATGGGATGTGCCTGTAGTGAAAGTACCGTCTTCCCAGCCTTGGAACGTGGAAACGGGGAGATCATCCCCTTCCTGCCGGTTCATGACATCGCAAACGTTTCTTACGAACTCGGGACGATCCACTTTAGCAATGAAGCCGCCTTCAGTTGCATGTGCCCATTCTTCGGGAACGGGGACTTCAACGGCTCCCGCGATACCCGCATCGACTGCCGCATTGTTCATGTCGACTATGTTCTGGCCTTTCCGCCCGTAGGACTGCTCATTAGCGTCTTTCAGGTATTTCACGGCATCTGCTTCGGGAATGATATTTGTGAGATGGAAGAAAGCGGACTGCATAATCATATTGATACGTCCGCCGAGACCGATATTCTTCGCGATTTCAAAAGCATCAATGATGTAAAATTTCGCATGGAGAGAGGCCAGCTTCCTTTTCAGCGCTGCCGGAAGGGCGTGCTCCAGGTCTTCCGGTCGCCATTGGCAGTTCAGGAGAAAGATGCCGCCCGGTTTGAAGCCGCGGAGCAAGTCATACTTATACACGTAGGACGGGCGGTGGCAGGCGATATAGTCCGCTTTGCGGATGAGGTAGGGCTTGCGGATCGGCTCGGGACCGAAACGAAGATGGGAAATAGTCACGCCGCCGGATTTTTTGGAGTCGTAAGCAAAGTATCCCTGGGCGTACATATCCGTGTAGTCGCCGATGATTTTGATGGCGCTCTTATTGGCGCCAACGGTACCGTCTGAGCCGAAACCCCAGAATTTGCAGGAAACAAGTTTGTTTTCTTTTTCGGGGACAGGAATGGGGGTGAGAGACAAATTGGTTACATCATCTCTGATGGATAAAGTGAAATTATGGCGCGGTGTTTCAGATTTCAGATGTTCATAGACAGCCATGATGTCTTCCGGAATAACGTCTTTAGAACCCAATCCGTAACGGCCGCCGCAGACTTTGATGTTTCTTCCTGCAGCAGTAACGGCGCTCTGCACATCAAGGAAAAGCGGTTCGCCGATAGCGCCCGGCTCGCGTGTGCGGTCGAGGACGGCAATCTTCTTTACCGTTTCGGGAAGCCGATTTATGAAATGGCTGACAGAGAATGGACGGTACAGGTGGACATTTACAATCCCCACTTTTTCGCCGGCGGCATTGACGGCGTCAGCCACATCTTTACAGATATCGGAAACGGAACCGATGGCGACAATGACACGATCCGCGTCAGGCGCGCCGTAGTAGTCGAAGAGGTGATATGTCCGTCCCGTAATGGCACTGATCTTATCCATATAGTCCTGTACGATATCGGGAAGCGCGTCATAGTACGGGTTGGCTGCCTCGCAGTGTTGGAAGTAGATGTCGGGATTTTCCGCCGTGCCGCGGATGACGGGCCTGTCTGGATCCAGCGCACGGGCGCGGAATGCGGCGAGAGCTTCCTTGTCGATGAGAGGTTCCAGTTCGTCGTACTCCATGACTTCCACTTTTTGTATTTCATGGCTTGTGCGGAATCCGTCGAAGAAATTGATGAAAGGCACGCGGCCTTTAATGGCCGCCAGGTGGGCAATGCCGGCAAGATCCATGATTTCCTGTACGTTCGATTCAGCAAGCATGGCACAGCCGGTGGCTCTCGCGCTCATTACGTCCTGATGGTCTCCGAAAATAGAAAGGGCGTGGTTTGCAAGGGCGCGGGCGGCGATATGGAAGACGCCGGGAAGAAGTTCGCCGGCTACTTTGTACATATTCGGCAGCATGAGAAGCATTCCCTGTGACGCGGTATAGGTAGAGGTAAGCGCGCCTCCCTGCAAAGCGCCGTGAAATGCGCCTGCCGCGCCTCCTTCAGACTGCATTTCCGCCACATGGACCGTGTCGCCGAAAATATTCTTCTTTCCATGGGCAGACCATTCATCTACAGATTCCGCCATCGGTGACGAAGGGGTAATCGGGTAAATGGCAGCTACTTCTGTGAATGCGTATGAAATATACGCCGCGGCTGTATTGCCGTCCATTGTCTTTACGTTTCTCACAGTTCAACACTTCCTTTTTTAAATATCCGCCGGGCAACTCCCATGCGGGACGGATACGGGTTCGGTTCATAAATATTCCTTGCAAGATATAAAAAAATTATGTACAATTACATTATGAGAAAATCGCATAGTTAAGTCAATTAATGCTATATAATCATAATTGTTTACACATAATTTTTCAGCAGGAAATTATGAAATCTATGTTCATTATAGAGGAAATACGATTTTTGCACAAGAATGACAAGGTGTACATTTTTAAGAAAATATTTCAAAAGTAAGGAGCGTGTATTATGGACTATCGTCACTTGAAGTATTTCATGGAAGTAGCGGAAGAAAAAAGTTTCAGCAAAGCGGCGAGGAATCTTCATATTTCCCAGTCCGCCATCAGCCGCATGATCAAATCGCTGGAAGATGAATTGGGGATCATCCTTTTTATCCGCAATGCGAAGACAGTCGAAATTACTGCGCCGGGAAGCATCTTCCTGAACTACGCGAAGCGCTGCCTTTTCGCTTTTGAACATTTAAAGAGCGACTTTGAAAATGAATTCAATCTGAAAAAGGATACAATCCAGATCGGATTGCCGCCGATTACGGACGCGCATGTTTTCGCCAAGCTCCTGGGCGAATTTAAAAAAACCTATCCGCAGATTTCCATTGAGCTTTACGAATACGGCTCCAAGGTAATCGAGACCTCCGTGCAGGAAGGACGCATTGATGTGGGCATCATCTGCACCATTCCGAATAAAGATTTTGAATCGTTTTTCCTGTCGGATGATAAAATGTGCGTCGTCATGCCGAAAGGTTATCCGCTGGAAGAGAGAAAAGAAATACCCATGAAACTTCTTGCCGATTATCCGCTTGTCCTCTATCGCGATGATTTCAATTTACATGATGATATCCTGTCGAACTGCAAGAAGATCGGATTTACGCCGAAAATTGTTTTTGAGACGAGCCAGCGCGATCTCATGCTCCAGACCGTTTCCTCGGGACTGGGAGTGGCGATCCTGCCGAGCCGCCTTTGTCCGCCAAACAGTGCAGATGGAAATATAGCCGTCCGCCCGCTGACGGAACCGAAAATGACCCACCACCTGTATGCGATTTGGAAGAAAGGGCGTTACCTCTCCAGAGCGGCCCGGTTGTGGATTGAATTTACAAAAGATCATTTGACTCTTCTCAATAAAGAAAAACTTGATGACGAAATAAGGGGATAATTTTCGTGGACAGGTGGAAAGAAAAACTTTGTCTGGAACATACTTGGTATCTTTATCTGTGTGTTTTTCTCCTTCTTGCTTTCATTTCATGGCAGCAGTCCCTTATTGCGGATCTGCAGGAACGGATGATGAATGTGGAGGCCAGCCGGTATGATGACCAGCTGAACAATATCGAATGGGCGGCGACACTGGCACTGGAGCAAAATAAAGAACAACAGAAGGATATTTATTCTCTCCAGAAATCCAGCGCGGATTATCAGTTCCGCATCATGGAGCTGGAATGGGATGTGTATGACAAAAGATAGTATGAAGCGGCGGCTTTTCCGGCTGCCGTTTTATATTTCTACTGGAAGTTTATTTTTCCGCCTTATGAAACAGCGGGACATAACTGCAAAAACTTAAGGTTCGTGATACAATAAATGACGACTGTAATTATTTATCAATAATGTATTATTTGCTTTGGCGACGGGAGTTTTTATGCTTGGACAAATACAGGGACTGCTGATGACAATGCGCCTTTGGGATGCGCTGGATATACTTGTTGTCGCGTTTTTCTTTTACCGGATGTATATCCTTGTCCGTGATACGCGGGCGACCGCTCTTTTGAAGGGGCTCGTGTTCCTCGGACTTTTCACATTGTTTGCAGGCTGGCTCCAGCTCCATGTAGTCAGCTGGATACTCGATAAACTTATGACAGTGCTCATTGTCGCGCTCCCTGTGGTATTCCAGCCGGAACTCCGCCGTGCTCTGGAACAGCTTGGCCGCGGCAAATTTTACATTTCTTCCCGCATCATGGATGAAGCGGAATTAGATGCTGTCATTGATCATGTGGTGGAAGCGACGATGACCATGGCGAAGAATAAAGTAGGAGCGCTTATCGTTTTTGAAAGGACAGTAGGGCTTGACGACCGTATTGATACAGGGATCCGTTTGGAGGCCCTCGTGTCAAAAGAGCTTCTTGGAAATATTTTTATCGTAAATACACCGCTCCATGACGGCGCCGTCATTATCCGCGACAACCGCATCATGGCGGCAGGCTGCCTTTTGCCGCTTACCCGTGACAGGAGCCTCTCCTCTGAACTGGGGACACGCCATCGCGCGGGAATCGGCATGTCTGAACAGGCGGACTGTGTCGTGGTCATCGTCAGTGAAGAAACGGGAACGGTTTCCTATGCTTACGGCGGCCATATTTACCGCCATCTCGAAGAAGACGGCTTGCGGAATATCCTGCGAAACTTCCTTGTGCAGGATAAAGCGAAAGGCGTCGGTAATGTATTGCAGAAATGGAGCCCGCTGAAATGAAATATACAAATTTGCGGTGGTGGCTTCCTAAATTCCTCTGCCTCATGGCGGCATTTGCTTTCTGGGTATATGTCATGAATGAGCAGAATCCTCTTGTGGAAAACTCTTATACCGTTCCGGTCGAAGTGCGTAATTTGGATCGTTCTCTCGTAGCCCTTAATGTACCCCAGAGGGTGAAAGTGAAGATCCGCATGAACCGCAGCGATCTGGTCAGCATGCGGAGTGATAATATCAAAGCCTATGTCGATCTTGACGGATTTACGGACGGCGATTATCCGAACACACCCATCCATATTTCCGTACCGGGAAATGAAACGGTGATTTCCCAGGATCAGACATATTTCGATTTATTTATCGACACCTATGCAGTGAAATCGCTGCCGGCACAAGTGGAATTTATCGGAGCGCTTCCGGCAGGTTTCAAGGCGGAGCGGAAATCCACGACGCCGGAATATATTACTGTCGCGGGAGCCAGCAGCCGCACGGCTCTTGCCGACCGTGCCATTATCTCTGTCAATGTGGCGGGGAAAATAAAAGATTTCGACGAGTTTGATGCGGTGAATATTCTTGATGCGGATGGAAATACGGTAACGGGGATTGACATCATGCCTACCCGTGTCCGTGTTTCCGTACATATGTCGGAAGACCAGAAGACGGGAAATATTCCTTTCAAACCGATAGTAAAAGGGGAACCGGCAGAAGGATACAAAGTCTCTGAAATCACGGTGACGCCGCCGGTGGCCACTGTCAAGGCACCGGAAAGCTATTTCGATAAAAATACGGTGGTGGAACTGGAAGAAATCGATATCACCGGAGCAAAGGAAAGCGTTACCAAAAAGATTGACATACCGAAACCGGAAAACGGTATGATTATTCCCGGAGCCGTTACGGTACATGTGAAAATAGAAAAAGAATAAACGGCTTGACGGGAAAATATATTCGCTGTATCATTTGAAAATTGCAGTGCAAAATAGTAAGAAATCAATCGCGGAGGATTTAGAATGGTCACATTGTTCGGAACAGACGGCGTACGCGGCGTGGTAAATTCCACACTCATGCCCGAATTAGCATTCCAGCTGGGGCGGGCGGCAGGCGCCTATTTCTGTAGGGAGGAAGGAACCCATCGCGTGCTTATCGGTATGGATACAAGGATTTCAGGAACCATGGTGGCAGCCGCTTTATCGGCGGGGCTGTGCGCGTCGGGGGTGAATGTGGACTTGGCAGGCGTGATTCCCACACCGGGTATCGCATACCTGACACGGACAGAAAACTATGATGCCGGTGTCGTTATATCTGCTTCCCATAACCCGTTCCCCGATAACGGAATAAAATTCTTTGACAGGAAGGGACATAAACTGCCGGATCAGGCGGAAGAAGAAATAGAAAATATTCTCCGTCATGATGAAGAACTTGTACGGCCTACCGGGGAACAAATCGGATTTATCCGCCACCGCGATGAACTTGCAGGGAAATATAAAAGGTATATCCTTTCCACCGTGAAAGGGGACTTCAAAGGAATGAAGATCGTAACGGATTCCGCCAATGGCGCCGCCAGCGGCTTCCTTCCCGATATTCTCCGTGAACTGGGTGCGGAAATCACCGCCCTCTACTGCGAACCGAACGGTGTGAACATCAATAAAGACTGCGGTTCCACCCACATGGAAACTTTACAGAAAATGGTTGTCGAAATGGGGGCGGACTGCGGTATTGCCAATGACGGCGATGCGGACCGCTGTCTTTTCGTCGATGAACAGGGAGATATCATGGATGGCGACCATATCATGGTGATTAACGCCCTGCGTATGAAGAAAGAAGGGCGGCTCAATGCGAATATGGTCGTAGGCACCGTCATGAGCAACCTGGGCTTTGGCAAGGCACTGACAGAACATGGATGCCGTACCGTGGCGACCAATGTAGGCGACCGCTATGTGCTGGAAGAAATGAAGGCGCACGGATATTCCCTTGGCGGTGAACAGTCGGGACACATTATATTCCCTGAATTTAATACCACCGGTGACGGTCTTATCACGGCCATGCAGACGCTTATGGTTCTCCGTGACCATGACGGCCCCCTTTCTGAATTAAATCATCTCATGACCACCTATCCCCAGCTGCTGAAAAATGTAAAAGTGTACAGCAAGAACGGATGGGAAGAAAATGAACAGATCCGGGCAGCTATCGCGGCGGCAAAAGACGAACTGGGAAATGACGGGCGTATCCTCGTCCGTGCGTCAGGCACGGAACCTCTCATCCGCGTCATGGGAGAAGGCAGTGATAAAGACCGTCTGGAACGGGTGATTGATGACATTGTTTCCGTAGTGGAACAAGAACTCGGAGAAGAATAAATGCAGATTTGGTGAACATATATTTTGTTTCTTTGTATTTACACGGTCATACTAAAAATAAAAAATGGCTGATCCGTGCAGACCGCTCCCGCGTGGAAGAAGTAACAAAAATACCATTGCTTTCCTGAAGTACCAGGGTGCAGTTGCCTCTGCGAAATAGGAAAACAATGGTATTTCTGCATGTAAGAATAACTTTGATTTCTCTATGTCTCTTTTCTGATTTTCATTTTCTGGTATACTGGAAGTGATAAATGGAAAACAAGCATCGGCGTATAAAAATGATTACCGCCTGACGGGTGAGAAAAGATGGTCAGCCTTTTTGGTTTACTGCTTGTCCGCCCTGAAAATAAAGAATCAAAAGGTTTTTTCAGAGAATCATATCATTGTTTAATTAATAGTTTGAACGAAAGAGAGGATTTTATGATGAATGAAGCCATTGTTGAAAAAGTAAAGGCGTTGATTGCGGCTCCCAGCTGCTATGCGGGATTAAAGAAAATCGCGGAAGAGTATATCGCCGCTCTTAGCAGTGATCGGGAAAAGGAAGCCGGACGGAAACTGGTAGCGGAATTGGAAGCGGATGTGCTTTCTATCGATGATGTCCTTGCGTTTTTTGAATCGGATGCAGGGGAAAAAACATTTGGCGCGGAACAGGCGGCGGCTTATGCGGCACATGCCCGGGAAGTGAAGGCGAAAGGCGGCAAGTGGTGCGACTGTCCTGCCTGTGCACCGGGAAGAGAGATTCTGGACAGGAAAGAGGAGCTCTGCTGAAATATAGTAATCGTTTTATGAAAAGAGAGAATATCCGGGAAGCGGGTACTCTCTCTTTTTGTTTTACCTGATTATGGAAATGTCTTTCCGTTTTCTTTTCGGTACGTAATATTGGCGCTCTTCATCAAGGTAGTATTTTACGGAGCCGTCTTCGGGAAGTTCCACGATGGTACTCTTATGGGAGGGATAGCCGAGAGCGAGAGCCAGCCTGGGTATCCATGTTTCAGGGATAGAAAGTATTTCTTTTACTTTTTCAAATTCCACGTTTCCTATGATACAGGAACCTACGCCGTGGATATAAGCATTGAGATTCATTGTCCTTACGGCGATACCGATATCTATGCCTGTCCACGGGGTTTCCGGCCCTTCTGTGCACAGAATGATAAAAGCGGCAGGCTGTTCGCCTTCTTTCGGCTGTCCCAGCTCTTTGGGAAGGGCAGCGGCAAAGTGGAAGCATGGCTGGATTTTCCGCACCGCTTCAGGGGTTTTTACAAGGACATAGCGGAGCGGCTGCCCATTCATGGCGCTGTTTGCGATACGGGAATTTTCCAGAAGTTCATCAAGTATTTCTTCAGGAATTTGTTTCTGCTTGAAACGGCGATATGTGCGGCAGCCGATGCAAAGTGTATGGAAGTCCATGGCACAGGCCTTATTTAACGGCAATGACTTCGATTTCGCAGAGTGCGCCTGCGGGAAGATCCTTGACGGCGAAGCAGCTTCTTGCCGGTTTGCCCGGGAAGTGTTTTGCATAGACTTCGTTAAAGGCGGCAAAGTCTTTCATGTCTCTAAGGAAGCAGGTCGTTTTTACCACATTGTCCATAGAAGTTTCTGCTTTTTTTAAAATGGCTTTTATATTTTTGCAGACCTGTTCCGTTTGTCCGGCAATGTCGGAGACGATGATTTTTCCTGCGGCTGGGTCGATACCGATTTGTCCGGAAAGAAATATAAATCCGCCTGCCTGCTTTGCCTGTGAATAGGGGCCGATAGCGGCGGGTGCGTGTTTGGTGTGTATGGTTTTCATAAGAGCCTCCTTTGATTTACACATGAATGATATGTTTATACTATACCGCAAAAGGCATCGGTGAAACAAATATATTTCCTGTCATGGGCCGATGTTTCATGATATATGGTATAGTGAAAAGAGGAGGTTATGATGTCTTTTGAAACAGTACAGGCTTATTTTGAACAGTTCGGCATGGCAGACCGCTGCATGGACTTAAAGGAGTCCAGCGCGACAGTGGCGCTCGCGGCGCTTGCTCTCGGTACAGAGGAGGCGCGCATTGCAAAGACGCTTTCTTTTCTTGTGGAAGAAGCGCCTGTGGTCATCGTGACGGCAGGGGACGCGCGGATTGATAATCATAAGTATAAAATGTTTTTCCATAAGAAGCCGAAAATGATTCCCGGGGAGGAATGCGAAAAGTATATCGGCCATCGGCCCGGCGGTGTCTGCCCGTTTTGCCTTCCGCCCATGGCAGATGTCTATCTTGATATATCATTAAAACGGTTTGATGTGATTTATCCCGCGGCGGGGACAGACCACAGCGCAGTGAAGCTTACACCTGAAGAGCTGGAGAAATACGCGGGCGCGAAAGGATGGGTGGATGTGTGCAAAGGTTGGCAGGAAGAACCCGTTTCCTGATGATCTTAATCCTACAAATACAGGACTCTTTTTCTGCCGCCGGACGGGAAGGTGTACAAGTTGAAATATCCCGCAGGTGCGGCGCCGGCCGAAAGAATAGTGCAAAACGTTTTTTGAAAGGAAGAGCATGGACAATTTATTTCAGATGTGGTGGCCCGTAGCCTGTGTGGTGTTGGCGGATGTGATTTATCAGGTGTGCGCGAAGAAAATATCTTCCGGGACAGATCCTCTGGCTGCACTGGGGGTGACTTATCTTGTAAGCGCCGCGGTTTGCGCCGGTCTCTACTATGGGATGGGCGGAATGGATCTGCTTGCCGATATGTCCCATGCCCGGCTGGCCGCGGCAGGTATAGGCTTTGCGGTGACAGGGCTTGAAGTGGGCTGTGTGTACATGTATAAAGCGGGTTGGGCGATGAATGTGGGATTCATCCTTTATACGGCAATGATTGTGGCGGCTCTCCTTGTTGTGGGAGCGGTACTTTACGGTGAAGCGGTTTCGTTTACCGTCATGGCGGGACTGATAATCACATCATCGGGGATGTATATGATTGTGAGGGGCGCATGAATTTTTCATTTTGGTGGCCTGTCGGTCTTGTGGTCATGGCGGGCGTCGGATACCAGGTGTCGGCAAAAGAAGTGGCGGGCGGCGCGGATCCGCTGGCGGCGCTTGTAGTAACATATCTTGTGGCGTCGCTTACATCTTTTCTGATTTATGCGTTTACAGGAAAAAAGGGAGAGAAATGGAAAGAGATTATGAGCTTCCGTCCTGCTGCCCTTGTCTTGGGATTATCCATTGCATTTATTGAGATAGGGACGATTTTCATTTATAAGGCGGGCTGGACGATGAATGCTTCCTTTATTGTGACGAATGCCCTCATTACGCTTTGCCTCATTTTAACGGGGGCGGTTCTGTATGGGGAAAAGCTGTCCCGCCGGCAGGCACTGGGAATCGTCGTTTCTTTTATCGGTATATGCTGCATCGTGTGGTGAGAGGGACGGGGCAAAGGGAACGTAAAACTTTCACACGCTTTTATGGCAACGCTTATGGAAGATGGAAGCGTATTGCCGCAAGATAGGGCAGTTCACCCGCAGACAACATTTATTACATGAATCCGGTATGAATAGAGGAACATAAAAAATGACGATCCGAATTGAGGGAATCGTCATTTTACTGTTTACAGCAGTTTTATGTAATCGTAGGTGGGATGTACAAGCCAGGTGCCGTCGCTCTTAAGGATGCCCCACTTTTTGTTGTCCTTCTGTCCGCCGCTGAAACCGTGCCGGAATTTTGTAACACCCGTAAGCGGATCTTTTGCATCTTCGTACAGGATATTTCCTTCTTCATCAATAATGCCGTAGTAGCTTTTAGCTCTGAAAATCCAGGTGACAGGTGTCTCATTAAAATGGGCGGCTCCGATATTGGGCGGGAGAGAAGCTATGACATCCCCCGTGGAGGTATCGAGCAGGTAACGGCGGCTGCCGTCTTTCCCCAATGCCCTGTTAAATCCGAGAAGTGTTATATCGTCGTAACGGAAATCGATAACCTGCTTTCCGTCTGACAGGTCAAAAAGGCCGCATTTTCCGGAATAGCCGCTCTTGAGCACGAGGCAGGCGTCTTCAATATCAATAGAACCCACGGTGTAACGGGAAGGGGGAATCAGTGTGCGTCCTTCGGGAGAAAGAAAGGCTGTGAGCCCGTCTTTTTTGACAATCGTTCCGTAAGGGGTCATGGGATAGACTTCATCATTTCGGCTGTCTATAACGATATGCCCTTCTTGATCAATATATCCTCTTTTGATGCCATTGTAAGCCGTATGATAATTATCAAAGTCTTCCACCTTTTGCGGGTTGATGGCATCGGCCGCCAGGATGCCGAGGAACGACTTGCCGCTGAAAGTATTCACACGCCGTCTGTATTCCGCGACACCGTACTTATAGGGGCAGATACCGTCATAGGGGATTTTAAAAAGAGCCCTTCCATTCTCGTCAATGGCGATTTTTTCCCCCTGCATGGTTTTTACAAAAGCGATTCCTTCGCTGAATCCGGCAAGTACCGCTTTGTAACGTGGAGCGATAAGCACACTGCCGTCAGGCTTCTTAAATCCGTACAAACCTTTTTCAGAGTAACTGAAAGGGTTTGAGGGAATCGTTTTTACCGCTGTGGCGGGATTTCCTTTTTTATCAATCAGCCGTAAATCTTTTTTCTTGTCGCCGGCTTTGAAAAGCCCGTCCTTTTCCGGAATCAGGAATTTATAGGTGGGTGGTAAAAGAACCGTCCCGTCTGTGCCGATAAGCCCCCATTTTTTTCCGTCCCTTATCATAGCAAGGATACCGTGGCGGTAGAAACTTTCATCCCGCTTCGCTTTGGCTTCTGTATAGGAGGCAAGTGCTTTGGGTCGGGAAAGACCGATAAGCGGTTCATTTTCTTCATCCGGAAAGACGAGGATTCCGATGGAAGGGGGTGTGATGGAAACGCCCTTTGTGGTTGTAGAAGACTTGCTTTCCGTTTTCACTGTTTCTGTAGAAATTGTCGTGCTGGACTCGTGGCGCCGTATATGTGTGGCGGTGGTGACGCCTTTTTCCGCCTGTACCGTATATATACTGTGCAGAGATGATGCAAGCAGGAATGCGAAGAAAGCGGCTTTCCATTTTATCTGTGTCATGAGGAACCTCCGGGTTTACCAAATAATATCATTTGTGCATTATATCATGCATGGGAAAAGAATGGAAATATCGATAGAAATCTATGAAAAGCATGTCGGGAAAATGAAAGGGTGGAAATAGAAAATATGAAACTTATCCGGCTGCTTTGCATAAGGGGAGGGCGTATCCGATACAGGGAAAACATAAATAAAACGGTGCATTGTGAACCTTGAATTAAGCGCTGAGTTGTTATATTATTTATGTAATGTAAATTTGAATGCATAAAAAGGTAAACAATGGAGGCGATGATGTGGAAAGAGAAGAGATATCCGCAGGAAATCAGGGAAAGGCAAAAGAACTGGTATTGTTTTCTTTATTTACGGCGCTTACGGCGATTGGTGCGTTTATCCGTGTGCCTGTACCGCTTTGCCCGTTCACGCTGCAGCTTTTATTTACTACTCTTTCGGGGCTGATTTTAGGAAGCAGGAAAGGGGCGGCTTCCGTGGCGGTTTATGTGGCTCTCGGTCTGTCGGGAGTTCCCGTTTTTACGCAGGGCGGAGGGCCGGGATATATTTTCCAGCCTACTTTCGGTTATCTTTTGGGGTTCATCGCGGGCGCCTGGCTTACGGGGAAATTGTCGGAGCATATGGAAAAACTGTCATTTGTCCGCATTTTATTTGCGAGCTTGGCAGGACTTCTTGTGGTCTACCTTTTTGGAATGGTTTATGTATACATCATAAATAATTATTACCTGAATACGCCTATCGGTATCTGGCCTGTGGTGCTTTATTGTTTCCTTCTGGCCGTGCCGGGCGATATCTGCCTCTGCGTTTTGGCGGCAGTGCTGGCGAAAAAGTTATACCGCGCAGGACATGCGTGGTAAAAAATAGGGAAATCGGCTGTGCAGAGAGCCGTTTCCATTTTTATTTGTCAGGGAAAGAGAAAGAAGGAATAGGATGGGCAGGGGACTTTTTATCACAGGAACAGATACGGATGTCGGCAAGACCTATGTGACGGCACTCCTGGTAAAAACTTTGAGAAGTGCAGGGTATGATGTGGGCTATTACAAGGCGGCCATCAGCGGGGCGAGGACGGTGGAGGAAAGCGATGCGGGATTTGTAAATCGTTTCGCGCAGATCCGTGAGCCTGAGGATATGCTCCTTTCGTACTTGTATCAGAATGCCGTATCGCCCCATCTGGCAGCAAGAATTGAAGGGAATCCCGTGGAGAAGGATGTCATTATGAGTGCCTGGGAACGTGTGACAACGGCGTATCCCTATGTGACTATGGAAGGCAGCGGAGGAATCATGTGCCCTATCCGCCATGATGAAAAAGCGGTGTATTATCTGGAAGATATTATCCGATGGCTCCGCCTGCCCGTCCTTGTCATCGCCGACGCGGGACTGGGGACAATCAACCGAGTGGTGACTACCTGTGAATATATCCGCTACAGGAATATTTCTGTCAAAGGGATTATCCTGAATCATTGGAAAGGCGGTGTGATGGAAGAAGACAATGTGGAGATGATTGAAGAGATCACCGGTGTGAAAGTCCTGGCAAGGGTGAAAAAGGGAGATATGGCATTGGATATCGATCCGGAAACGATTATATCGCTGTATGAATAAGGGAGTATTTAAAATTAGGGAAGTTGGGAGCTTAAATGGAACAGAATTATTGGGAAGCGGAAGATAAAAAATATATATGGCATCCTGCCATGCAGATGAAGGACAATGAAGTATTTCCGCCGGTCGTTATAGACCATGCGAAAGGATCTTACCTGTACGGGACGGACGGGAAAGAATATCTGGATATTATTTCATCGTGGTGGTGCAATCTCCTTGGGCATTGCAATGAAGAAATCAATGAAGCCCTGAAAAAGCAGGTCGATGAACTGGAGCATGTGATTTTTACAAACTTTTCCCATAAGCCTGCTGTTAAACTGGCGCAGGAACTGGAAAAGGTACTGCCGGAAGGACTCTCCCGCTTTACCTTTCATGACAACGGTTCATCCTGCGTAGAGGCGGCGCTCAAGATGGCTTTCCAGTACCACTACCAGACCGGCCATCCTGAACGGACGCGGTTCATGTGCCTTCCTGAATCGTACCATGGGGAAACGATCGGCGCGCTGTCCGTCGGATCAATGGACTTTTATGCGAAGATATTTCACCCTATGCTTATGGACAATATTCATTTTGACGGTCTGGACTGCTACCGCTGCCCTTATGGGAAAACGCGGAATCATTGCGGCGTGGAATGCTTTGAAAGCGCGGAAAAAGCATTTAAACAGCACGGAAAAGAAACGGCGGCAGTCATTGTGGAGCCGATCCTTCAGGGGGCGGCAGGCATGCGTATCTATCCTGCCGAATATTTAAGGAAGCTCCGTAAGCTCTGTGATGCATACGGCGTGCTTATGATTGATGATGAAATTGCCGCCGGTTTTGGCAGGACGGGGAAACTTTTTGCCATAGAACATGCCGGTATTTCTCCGGATATCCTCTGCACATCAAAAGGGCTGACGGCGGGATACATGCCCATGTCTCTTGCCATCACCACGGACAAAGTGTACGATGCTTTCTATGATGATTACGGCACGCATAAGGCTTTCGTCCACAGCCATACCTACGCAGGCAATCCCATGGGCTGTGCCATTGCGTTGACCGTACTGAAAATCATGAAACGGGATCATATTCTGGAGAAAGTCAATGAAAATGGAATCTATCTCCATGACAAGCTCATGAAAGCCCTGGGAAATCACAGGCATGTGGGAGAAATCCGCCATATCGGATTAATTAACGCCATCGAGCTGGTGGAAAACAAAGAAACGAAAAAAGCTTTTGATCCGAAAAAGCGTATCGGCTGGCATATCTTCCGGAGAGCTATGGATATGGGACTGGTTCTTCGACCGATGGGAGACATTATTTATTTTAATCCACCGCTGAATATAGAAAAAACGGATTTGGACAAAGCGGTGGAACTTTGCCGGAAAGCGGTCGTTACGGTTCTAGGTGAATAAATAGGAGTGAAAAGGGAAAAGATGCCTGTCAGTGTGGAATATTCACGGCAGGCATCTTTTTTTAAGCAGAATCTCTGCGGGTATGATGGAAGTAGGAAAAAATAGACTGTATTTGTATGCCATTGGATGACAAAGTAGAAAAAATGAATGGCGGTGTTTATGGCGTATTAAAAGTGTTGCTGGGCAAGGCAGGAAATAATATCGTAGGAGCCGTCAATTATAGACGAATTGAGACCTATTGGGGAAAACGGTCTATGAAAGTGTGGAAACTTGTTTATCTGTGGTAAGATGTGTGTGGAAAGCCGTCGGTGATATTCCTTTCTTTTTGATTCAGACACTCAAATTGTATCATAGGCGGCTTCTTCATTTTTCTGACTTATTTTTACTAACCGGGAAATATTGCTAAATAAGATGTTTCATTAAAAAGAGGAGCATAATGATGTTGGAAATCAGACCGAACAATAAGAACTGGCATACCAGAGGTGATGATACTAAAGCAAGACTGGATGCCGCTGCCTGTTTAGCCAAAGGAAAGATTGTTGACGCGAAAGATACGGTTGCTCTTTTAGAAGCGGTCCTGCATCCCGGTGACAATGTCAATATAGAGGGGGATAACCAAAAACAGGCGGATTTCCTGGCGGGTGAACTTTGCAAGGTCGATCCGACCCGTGTTCATGATCTCCACATGATCCAATCCACGTTGTCTATCCCTGAACATTTGGATGTGTTTGAAAAAGGGATTGCAAAGAAATTGGATTTCGCGTATGCAGGGAGCCAGGGCAAACGCCTGGCGCAAATGGTACAGGACGGAAGCATCGAACTGGGCGCGATTCATACCTATCTGGAAATGTACAGCCGCTATTTTATCGACCTGATTCCGAGAGTGTCTCTTCTTGTAGCTGATGAAGCGGACAGGGAGGGAAATATTTATTCCGGCTGTTCCACGGAAGATACACCGGCGATTGCGGAAGCGACAAAATTCAATCAGGGGATCGTCATTGTGCAGGTGAATAAACTGGTGGATAAAGTATCCCGCGTGGATATTCCGGCAGACTGGGTCGATTTTGTGATTGAAAGTCCAACGCCGTACATGCTGAATCCGCTTTTTACCCGTGATCCGGCGAAAATCAGCGATGAAAGAATATTAAAAGCCATGATGGCTATAAAGGGAATTTATGGCGAATATGGCGTCCAGGTACTGAACCACGGAGTCGGTTTTGATACAAGTGCCATTGAACTTATTCTTCCGACCTATGGGGAAAGCCTTGGACTTCGGGGAAAGATCTGCAGACACTGGGTACTGAATCCGCACCCCACCATGATCCCGGCGATTGAAACAGGATGGGCGGAAAATCTTTACTCTTTCGGCTCTGAAGTAGGCATGGAAGAATATATTAAAGCAAGGCCCGATGTTTTTGCTGTCGGACCGGACGGAACGATGCGTTCTAACAGGGCTTTCTGCCAGGCGGCAGGCCACTATGCGGCAGATATGTTTATCGGCTCCACCATGCAGATTGACCGTTACGGCAATTCTTCCACAGCAACAAAGAACAATGTGGCAGGTTTCGGCGGCGCTCCGAACATGGGGTGTGATGCCAAGGGCCGGCGCCATGTGACAGAAGCATGGTTCAAGTGCGGCAATGAGGTGGCAAATCGCGCCGAACTTACGGGGGAATGCAGCCGCGGCAAGAAACTTGTTGTACAGGTGATTACGACCGTATCTGAAAAAGGGTTCCCCGGCTTCGTGCAGGAACTGGATGCGATCCAGTTGAAGAAGAATGCTGGATTGGATCTGGAACCGGTTATGATTTACTCTGACGACCTGACCCATATTGTTTCCGAAATCGGCATCGCGTATCTCCATAAGTGCCGCAACATGGAAGAACGGATGAATGCTATCCGCGCCATAGCCGGCAAGACGGAAGTGGGCATGCTGGAAGATCCTGCTGAGACACTGCGTCTCAGGAAAGAGGGCATTGTGAAGCTGCCGGAAGATTTGGGCATTGACCGTTCAACGGCGACAAGGGAACTTCTTGCCGCGAAGAATATGAAAGACCTTGTGGATTGGTCCGGGGGACTCTATAATCCGCCGGCAAAATTCCGCAACTGGTAATTTCTCATAAAAGTAAAAACCTGTTACCCTTTTTATTTCGGGTAACAGGTTTTTACTTTTGGGATAATAGGAAGCTATCCTTTTTTCTCTTGAGAAGGGGTATTTACCGTGCGGATAATCCATTTTTCGCCGCCGGTAAATCTGGAATTATGCTTTTCGGCAGCGTATTCGTATCTTTTATTCAAATCGGCGACAGCCTTTTCCAGCGATTCCAAAGTATGGATGACTGATTCGGCACGCATGTCACAGCGGCAGACCGGACAGGCGGGCGGTGTAAAATATCTGCTGTTGATTTTTGAACGGCATACGGGGCAAGAAACAAATTCCGTACGAAACTTCCGCATGGCCTGATCGTTTTTATATTCTTCAAGGCGTGCCTTTTTGTCGTCCAGCCGTTTTTTTAAAGACACCATCCGGGGAGACGGTTCGATTCCGATTTTATACTTGACCGCATACGTGGTAGGAACCGTTTTCAAATAAGCAAGAGCCTGGTTTTTGGTATTGAAGATTTTTTCTTTAAATACAAGACCCCTGAAGATGTGGTTGGCTTCTCTTTTGGTGAACCCTTCTGCTACCATGTGCTCTTTCATATCGTCACGGATCCATTGTGACGGTTTTGTAATATCATACTCCCAGAATTTTTCCGTCCATGCGGGTGTTGCTGAAACGGGACAGTCTTTCAGCTGCGAAACCGGTATTTCTTCTTTTCCGGGCGCCGTTTCAGGTTTGATTGCTTTTACAGCCGTTACCGCCGATTCTTTCCCTCTTCCGTCCTTCGGTGCGGCATCTTCCGTTTTTTCATTCTTTTGTTCTTTTTTGTCAGTTTTCTTTTCTTCTGCCGGGAAAAGATCAAAGAGAGAAGTCTCTTCAAAATCAGGATTCTGTGACATAGCAAACTCCCATCTATCAGAATATAAGTCAATCATATCATGGATAGGCGGAAGGGGGAACTGTTTTTAGCAAAACATATTTCCCAATATAAAACCGGTTTCCATCATCCATATGGGACGAAATATCTCCTGCTGCTTAAAAAGTATTTCACAAAAAAATATCCGGCAGGGGCAGTGCCGGATGTAGAAAAGGATTACTCGAAGTTTACTTGTAATTTTTTGTTTTCTTTAGCAGCGTCATGAAAAACGGCAATCATTGTTTTTCCATATTCCCCAAGGTAGCCGTCCGAAGCGATTACGCGGGGAACGGTAATCGTGGTTTTCGTAATGATTTCACAGAGACAGTCGTAGAGGGCATCTAAGTTCCTGCCGTAATAGTCCGGGAGATGAAGTATTTCCTTCAGGTAGGTGTGGGCTGTTTCTCTTGTTTTGAAGTTTTCAGGAGCAAGTCTGATCTGCATAGGACAATCTCTTAATATATTTTTTCAAAATCCTGATAGTGGGATGAGGTGTAGTAGATAAGGCCATCATTGGAGAAACAGATACGTTTTGCGTTCCTGTTCCCCCTGACGTAGTCAATGTCGCATTCTTTCCAGCTGCGCCCCGGAGCGTCAGGGAGGATTTTTTCATAATTGCTGAAGCGGTCGCCGCCGATGCTTTTTCCCGGAGCGACTTGATCAAGTGTCCCCTTATCTTTCCATCCTAAGCTTCTGGCTTCCGCCTTGGTGATATAGTTGGGCGGCAGTTTCCTGTAGATATGGATATATGCCGCTACATGATCTTTGTCGGTATAGGCCTGATCCGATTCTACACGGATTTCCGCGCTGCCCGGACTTTTTGTGTCGGATTGTTCACCGTTTTGGGAAATGGACTCGGAATCTGTGTAGATTTTATTTTGCCTGATGCGGCTTTTTGATTTATCTGCACTTCCTGTATCTGATCTTTCAACGCTTTGAACAACCGGCGCGGAAGAGGCGCCATGCTGCTGTCCTCCTCCACAGGCGGTAAGGAGTCCGAGGGAAAGAAAGACAGTTAAAATGGCGGCGAAAAATTTTTTCATGGAAATCTCCTTTATGGCAGATGGTTATATAGGACTGTTTACACCGGCATATTGTTCGGCGAAACGTTTAAAGTTTTTAATGAAATAGTTTTTCAGTTCTTCCGCCGGCGGGGTAAGGGGGGTGTTTTTGTCCCATGACAGGCTGATGTACCGCTGGCAGCCCGGTGTAGCGATAGGAACGAGTGCTACATGGTCGCCGCCGACGCCGTACCAGGTGATTCTCGGTGCGAAGGAGACGCCGAGCCCCGCTTTAATAAATTCCCGTACGGTGCCGGGGTTGTCGCTCTCCAGAATGACATGAGGAGTGAAACCCGCCGCCCTGCAGTAAAAGTCTGTAATATTTCTTAAAGCGACGCCTTGTTGGAGCGTGATGAAATCCGCTTTTTCAAAGTCTGCCAGATTAACCGAGGCATGGGAGGCAAGCGGATTCGTATCGGGCATGGCGAGAAGGATGTCTTCTTTCAGGAGTGTGATGGAATGATCCGTGTCAATGGGGTTGATACTGCTTGACAGGTACAGATCCACACGGGAGTGATGGTTTATTTCCTGACGGTCCCGCTGCTGGATGATTTCGAAACGGATATGGGGATGTTCTTTTTTAAATTCTGTAAGGAATGCCGGAATAATCATGGATGCGGCGAAAATGGAAATCGTCACCGTCATGTCCTGTGCTTCTTTGGCGTCTTCCAGCTCTTTCTGCGCATGCTTGAGCTCGCTCATAATCCTGTTTGTATGGCTGAGAAGGATTTCTCCGTACTTGGTGAGGACGATGTTTCTTCCGGATCGGCGAAACAGGGGGACGCCCAACTCTTGTTCCAGCATTTTAATGGTGTGGGACAGAGACGGCTGGGAAATGTGAAGCGCTTCCGCCGCGTGGGTCAGATGCTGGAGCTCTGCGGTCTTTTGGAAATAGGTCAATGCAAGAAGCGTGAGTTTCATAAAAGCCTCCTCGGCATAATATATAATTTGTTACTTATATATAAATTATACGCTTTACTCTATAAATGTCCAATAGCTCATGGAATCCTTTTATCAAAGGTTATGAATATTTCATAAGTCATGAGATGATCTATTAATTGAGAAGGCAATACAATTAATTGAAGAATCCGGAGTGGCAAAGAAAAGGAATAAGCAGTATCATAATAATATTATGACAAGCCGGAGGCTCCGGCGGGAAATGAAGGAGCGAGAAAATGAAAATATTTATTGATATGGCTGATGTGGAGGCTATCCGTAAAGCAAAAGAGATGGGATTCATTTCCGGGGTCACGACAAATCCGTCATTGATAGCGGCGGAAGGAAAGGATTTCCATACGGTGATTAAAGAAATCGCATCGATTGTGGACGGTCCGGTATCGGCAGAGGTTCTTTCTGAAACGGCGGAAGAGATGATTGCTGAAGGGCAGGTTCTTGCAGGACTTGATCCTCATGTGGTCGTGAAAATTCCAATGACGGAAGAAGGCATGAAAGCGGTGAGCGCTCTGTCTGACATGGGGATCCGTTCTAACGTGACTTTGATTTTCTCGGCGGGGCAGGCACTGCTGGCAGCCCGTGCGGGGGCGTCTTATGTTAGCCCCTTTGTGGGACGTATCGATGATATCGGCTGGGACGGTGTAGAACTGATCCGGACGATTGCCGATATATTCCGTCTCCACAAGATCAAAACGGAGATCATTGCGGCCTCTGTCCGCAAGCCGCAGCATGTGGCACAATGTGCCCTGGCGGGGGCAGATATTGCCACTGTTCCGTACCAGGTGCTTATGGACACTCTTAAGCATCCGCTTACCGACATCGGCATTGCCCGTTTTAAAGCGGACTGGGAAAAAGCACATAAGTGAGACAAAGCGCCTTTCATAGGGAAGGGCGTTTTCATTTGGAAAGATTCTATATTTCAGGAGAAATCGTTATAATAAAAGAAATCAAATGAATTGTCCGGTTCCCTTTTGGAGGAAATATGAAAAAGAAAATCACCGTGATGACTAAAATGGAAAGAATTGCCGCCGCTATCCGCGGGGACGCTGTCGATACGGTTCCGTATTCTTTGTGGTCCCACTTGCCGCTTATTGATTTGGATCCGGTAAAAAATGCGGAGCAGACCTACGGTTTTTATAAAACGTACGATGTAGATATTTTAAAAACGATGAACAACGGCATGTACAGCGTTGAAGATTTTGGTGCCGTGGCGGACTACTCGGAAATCGCCGGGGGCGGCGTGGCAAAAATCATTTCTACACCTGCCCACAGACCAAAGGATTGGCTTGATTTGGAACCGGTATCGGTGAATGCGGGTGCTCTGGCAAGAGAACAGGAATACCTGCGGCTTCTTCTGGATAAGACAAGAGGCGAAGTGCCGGTAATTTTTACAGTGTTCAGTCCTTTGACGACGGCATACAAACTCTGCCCCGATTTGATGAGGCATGTGGCGGAGGGGTTTGGAGAAGAAGTGAAGGCGGGACTTCGGGCGATTACGGAAAGCACCTGCGCTTTGGTGCAGCGGGTCATTGAGATGGGGGCGGACGGCATTTTCTTTGCAACCCAGCTTTCATCATATGCGGCCGGAGAAGAGAGTTTTTACCGCGAGTACGGTATGCCTTATGATCTGGCGGTGCTTTCTGCATCATCAGGGTGGTGCAATGTGCTCCACGCTCACGGGAAAGACATCATGTTTCCCCTGCTCAGGAAATATCCGGTGCAGATTTTCAACTGGCATGCCTGGGAATCCTTGCCTGAAATCGGTGAGGCGCAGGCGCTTACGGGGAAATGTATCATGGCAGGGCTGGAGCGGATGGATATCACCGGCGGCAGAAAGAATGAGATCGAATACCGCATTTATGAAACGCTCAGGCAGACAGGGGGGCGGAAAGTCATTTTATCTCCCGGTTGTGTGATCCGCTATCCTCTTGATGAAGAAATACTTGCTTTTGTGCGGAAAGCAAAAAATGAAATTGAGGAAAAGCTCCTGAAAACCAGATAAGGGAATAAAGTGCACGATCCTGCATCCATTCTTGTGGAGCAGGATTTTTTATAAGAAAGCAATCAAAAACGCCTCCCGTGAAGAGAGACGTTCTTGTGCATTTGTATTTATTCTTTCATGACTGTGCCGTCAGCCAGGGTGATGGTATAACCGTTGTAGTTGATCGTACCTAAGTTGTAGAGGCTTGTCAGCGTGGAGTTGCCCGTAAGGTTCCATGTGGAGCCTGCCGCTATGAAGACATCGGCGTTTGTTTTGTACTTTTCGCCGCCTTCCACATTGGGGACGATGGAAATCATTCCGTTAAAGGTGGAATTGTTTTTCAGCGTCATGTTGATGTTGGAAATGGAGTCGACAGAAATATTTCCGGTGAGAACCTGATTGTCTGTGACAAGTTCCACATGGCCGCCATTGCGTCCCGGCGTACCCCAGCCGTTTGCGCCGTCATTACCTGCGACGGTAATAAGGTTTGCCGCAGGGGTGTCCATGGTGATCGCGGTACCGTTTAAGGAAATTTTACCGTGGGTGGCGGTTACATAGAACATGCCGCCTTTGTGGGAAATAAGAGAACCGCCGCGGACATCGAAATGCTGGGTGCCCATGGTGCCGATATCTTTTTCATCAGAGAAGAGAACGATATTGTAAGGAACAGTGTCCGTCGTTTCTTTTCCTTCAAGGGTTGTGCCCGAAAGGGTGATTGTATTATTTCCTTTAAGAACGGCTGCTTTTGCGTTCAGTGCGTTTACGGAAGCATTGGTGACGGTAACGTCGCCTTTGGAATAAATGCCCTGCGACATAGCGCCGGAAGTGGTAAAGGAGCCGCCATCCGCGATGAGGATACCGCCCCCGTCAGCAATCATGATGGCAGGAGAACTGTCACCTGTGGTAGAAACGGTGGAGTTTTCCACTTTCATCATGGCACGGGCGGAAACAGCGGTGCCGGCGGAATGATTTCCCGTAGTAACAACGGAAGAATCCTTCAGGCTGATATAGGTGCTCTTGCTGTAACCGTAAGCACCTGTCGATCCAATGCCGGAAGAGGAAATACGGGCGCCCGTCATCGCCGCGCGTCCGCCGTGGGTGGCAAGGAAAGCGGCATTCTGTCCGTAAAGCCTGGAACTGTCTACATCGGTAGAATCACCTGTTTTTGTAATCTGTGCGTTGGGGGCGGTAATGTATGCCATGGGGACACGGAGAGCATTTTCATCTGCTTTATCAGAAGTGTAAACTCCATTTTCATAGTTCCCGTCGCTGGAAAGCTCATTGGCGGTTTCGCCCTGGCTGATGGTATATTTTTTTACCGGCGGGGAAATCGGTTCGGGTTCCGTTTCCGGTTCGGGTTCTTCTGCCGGTTCCGGTTCTGCGGCCGGCTGTTCGACAACCGGCTTCGGTGCCTCGGGGGAAAGATTCTTAAAAGTACCCGATTCTACGGAAGCCTGTACGTCAGATACAGTCAGATCGAGGCCTTTCAGCAGGGCGTCTGTATAATTCACATCACCCGCAGAGGCTGCTGCGGCGGGAGCAGAAGCAGGAGCGCTTTGCTCTCCCTTCTTTTCCGCTTTTTCCAAGTCTTTCATTTTTTGAACGGCAGCACGGTATGGATCCAGCGGTGTGCTGCCTGCCTGTGAGGCAGCAGTGGCGGAAATACAGCCGGAAAGAGCCAGCGTGCAGAGAAGGGCAGTCATTTTTGTATGTTTCATAATAACCTCACTTTTGATAAATTTTTGGATGTCCATTTTTGAGCATAATATAACATTCTTATTTTACAACATCAGGAAAAGATTGTCATTTTTGTCAAGGGAAAGGAAAGTTCTGATATAATAAAAAGAAAATAAATGGAGGTGGCCATGTTTACCATAGGGTGCCACTTGTCGGTTACAAAAGGATTTTATCATATGGCGAGGACGGCGACGGAACTCGGAGCGAATACGTTCCAGTTTTTTCCCCGCAATCCCCGGGGCGGGGCGGCAAAACCGTTAGCAAAGGAAGATATAAGGCAGCTGGAAGAATGGATGGATACCCACGGTTTCGGAGAGATACTTTGCCATGGCGCCTATACGATGAACGGCGCGTCAACGAAAGAAGAAGTCAGAGAGTTCGCGCGGACCGCTATCAGGGAAGATCTGGCAAAGGTGTCCCTTCTGCCGCGGTGTCTTTATAATTTCCATCCCGGCGCCCATCTGAAACAGGGGACGGCTGTCGCCATTCCTCTCATTGCGGATATGGTGAATTATGCTATGGATCAGGAAGGCCTGAATACTACCGTGCTTTTTGAAACGATGGCGGGAAAGGGGACGGAAGTGGGCCGTACGTTTGAGGAGCTGGCGGAAATAATTTCCCGTGTAGAAAGAAAAGACCATGTCGGTGTCTGTCTGGATACCTGCCATGTGTATGACGGCGGCTATGACATCGTGAATGATCTGGACGGCGTTCTGAAACGGTTTGATCAAATTGTCGGACTGGAAAAGTTGAAAGCAGTCCATCTGAATGATGATAGGAATCCTTTGGGCAGCCATAAGGACAGACATGAGAAAATAGGAGAAGGGACGATCGGCACAGAGGCTTTCGCGCGGATCATCAATCATCCGGCCATGAGGGAATTGCCGTTTTTTCTGGAAACACCTAACGAACTTCCGGGATATAAAAAGGAAATTGCTTTGCTGCGTTCTCTTCGGCAGGAGGAATAAGATGAATGAAAGAATAAAAATAAAAGTGAAACAGATGCTGGACCGCGGCGCAAAAGGGCTGCTCCGTTTCCGCACGGCATTTCTTTTTTCCCTGTTTCTTTTTCTTATCGTTTTCTGCCGTGTGGCGTATATGCCCGGCGAAACGAGCTTTGATGAATTGTTTCCTGTTTCTCTGGGATATATTCTGATTTCCCTTGGATCTACAATTTTATTTTCCGTACTTTGGCGGCTTCTGCTTGAATGGAAGCATAAGGTTTCCCTGCTTTATGAGGCGGTAAATATTCCCGCACTGGCAGGATTTTATTTTCTCTGGCATATGATGCCGATGAATCATTACTTTGCCATGTATGTGGCAGGTCTTTCCTTTTCTCTGCCCTGTCTGTGTCTTTTCCTCTTGCAAAGGCAGATGGCAACAGGATTGTTTCCTCATGTTTTTGTGTCTTTTGTCCAAGCTTTCGGAATTGCTGTTTTGACGATGGGGCTGGGTGGAATCTGTCTTCTGGGCATTAACGCGCTCCTTGTCCCTATAGCTTGGAGCTGGGGATATGCTTTATGTGCATTTTCTTTTGTGCTTGTAGGGATCAACGTATTTTTGTCCTGCTTTCCTTGTGAAAAGGAGTGCCCGCGTTCCGCTTCTTTTCTGTACTTGCTGAAACGGGTGTTTCTGCCGGCTTATGCAGTTCTGCTGGCGATTCTTTACGGATATATAGGGAAAATTCTGTTCCTTTGGGAAATGCCTGTGGGGAAAATGAATTGGTATGCTTCTTTTGCTGTCGCTGTTTTCAGTTTATTTTATTTCTGTCTTTATGAAGAAACGGACAATGGCAGCAGACGTTTTCTGAAATATGGCGCGTTGGCGCTTTTCCCCGTCATGGTTGTGCAGGCGCTTGGTATTTATATCCGTTTTGAGGCGTATGGATTGACGGCGGCGCGGTATGCTTCGATGATATGCAGCGGATTCGGTCTGGCGGTCATCGCGTTTGCCTTTTTCCGCAGAGCCGCCTATCCGCTTTTTCTTTTGGCAGGGATTATTGGCGTCCTGTGCAGCATGACACCGCTGAATCTCATTGATGTGCCTGTTTATGACCAGGGCCGCCGCATGGAAAGGGTACTGATAAAAAATCAAATGATAAGCAGCGGAAATCTAAAGCCGCCGGTTTCTATTACTGAAGAAGACGCAGAAGTACTGCGGAGTGCTTATAATTATCTGAAATACAGTGAAGGGGCATGGCGGTTTTCCGTGGTGGAACAGCTGAAAAATGATGACCGCTTCACAGAACTCCTGGGATCTGCCTATGATCAAAGAAGAGTGATCCGCAGCTATGAATGGAATGAAATTCCTGTCACCGGATACCGGCGGCTCATTCATTTCAGATCGGATACAACGGAAAACCATGGGGAGCTTCTTATCACGAATGGGGATGAAATAATTTGTTTGGATATCCGGCCGTATCTGCAGGAAATAAAGGAAAAGGGATCGGGCGAACAAAAGGAGACGGCGGAAAATATGACTTACCGTGTAAATGAAAACCGGATTCTCCATTTTGTCTGGATCAATTATTATTGGGGGAAAGATCCCCACTTTATGAGTGAAGGTTACTTATTGGAAAAATAAGGATGGGAATATTATGAAGTTTATCCATACCGCCGACTGGCATCTGGGAAAATTATTTTACGGGGAGTATCTTACGGAAGAACAGGAATGGCTTCTGAAAAATCAATTTTTACCTTTGGTAGATGAAGAAAAACCGGATGTCATCCTGTTGGCAGGAGATGTGTATGACCGTTCCGTCCCGCCGGCGGAAGCGGTGGAGCTTTTTGACGAAATGATTTCTGAAATCACAGGAAAACGGAAAATCCCTTTTATTGTAATCAGTGGCAACCATGACAGTGCTGAAAGGCTGTCTTTTGCCAGCCGCATTCTCCGAGGGACCGGATTATTCCTTTGCGGTGACTTGTACCACACTTTAGCGCCGGTCATATTGAAGGACGATGATGGTGAAGTGGCATTTGCTCCTCTTCCCTATGCGGAACCGGGAAAGGTGCGGGAAGCGCTTTCCACTGATGTCCATACCCATGAGGAGGCAGAACGGGCGCTCTCGGATTTCCTTTTACGGCAGATGGGACATGCGGCAAGGAAAATTGCCATTGCCCATGAATTTGTGGCAGGCGGCTCTGCGAGTGACTCGGAGCGGCCTCTTTCAATCGGGGGGACGGATCTTATCAGTGCAGATATATTTGCACCGTACAATTATACGGCACTGGGGCATCTCCACGGGCCGCAGAAAGCAGGGGGAAAGGAAAATGTCCGTTACAGCGGAAGTCTTTTGAAATATTCTTTCAGCGAAGCTACCCAGAAAAAAGGAGTCATTGTAGGAGAAATAAACGGAGCAGGGCAGGTGAAGACCGAATTTATTTCTCTTTCACCCCGTCATGACGTACGTATCATAAAAGGTTTTTTTGATGATCTTATCAAAGAAAAAAGTGAGGATTTCCTCATGGCGGAGCTCTTGGATGAAGGCCCTGTCATTGACGCTATGGCGCGGCTCCGTCAAAAATATCCCCGCATGATGACGATACAGTCCCATCGCAGGATGAACAGCGGAAGCGGGGAAAGAAGCTTTGACCTCATGAAAAAGGTAGATCCTTTGGATATGTTCCGCGTTTTTTATAAGGAATTCCAGGATAAAGAATTTACGGAAGAAGAGGAAAACTACATGAAGGAACTGTGGGAAGATCTGCGGAAGGAGAACGACTGATGAGACCGGAACGACTCAGGCTCAGTGCTTTTGGCCCTTATGCAGGCCAAGAGGATTTGGATTTCTCCGCTCTGGGGAATCATACGCTTTTTCTCATTTGCGGCCCTACCGGCGCAGGGAAATCCACCATCCTTGATGCCATGTGCTATGCGCTCTATGGGAAAACCAGCGGCGCCGTCCGATCGGGAGAAGATTTGCGGAGCAACTATGTGGGGTATGACCGAAAAACCTATGTGGAATTTGATTTTGCCATAGGAAACAGGCATTACCGTATCTATCGAAGTCCCACGCAGCTGCTGGAGCGGCAGAAGGGTGACAGGAGCAAGCCTGTAGAGCATAAAGGGAAAGCGGACTTTTATGAAATAGATGAAGAAGGAAGGGAAAAAGCCCATATCACTTCAAAGGGGGTGGACAGCGCTGTAGAAAAGCTGCTCGGTGTCGGATTGGAACAGTTCCGGCAGATTATCTTGCTGCCCCAGGGAGATTTTCGTAAACTGCTGCTGGCGGATTCGTCGGACCGGCAGAAAATCATGGAACAACTTTTCCAAACAGGCATTTACCTTGCTTTTGAAAAGAAATTACAGGAAGAAACAAAAAAGCTGGAAAGTGATTATGAACAGGGGAAACAGACAAGAGTGACTTTACTTGAAACTTGTCATGTGGAAGAAGATGATGCATTAAAAGGAAAAATTGTGGAGAATAAAAAACTTTTGTCTGAAAAGGAGAAAGTGACGAAAGCTTTATCGATAAAACAGGAGACTTTCCAAAAGGAGTATGCAGGGGCAAGCAAACTTTTTGATGCTTTCGGACGCATGGAAAAAGCAATTGAACAGTTGAAACGGTTGGAAAGCGGGAAAAAGGAAAATACCGAACTTCGGGAAACTGTAAAAATGATAAAAGCATCCCAGCTGGTATCGGAAGAGTGGGCTGCTGCTGAAAGTACAAGACAGCAGTGGAAAAAGATTAATGCTGCTTTGGAATCTATTCTTAAAGGACTGCCTGAAAAAGAAAAAGCAAAAGAGGCGGCTGATAAAGAGCTTGAACTATTAAAAAAACAAGAAGTGGACCAGAAGAAAAAAATAGAAGCTAAAGGGAAATTAAACCAATATCGTGATTCGGCGGCATCTTACGGAAAAGCAGCAGGTGATGTAGAAAAGTATAAAAAAATATATGAAACCGCTGTAAAAGAAGAAAAGCAGCTTCAGGAAAAAGCGGCAGTTTCAGAAAAACAGGTGGAAGAAGCTCGTAAAAATTGGCTTTGTCGGAACCAAATGTTTTTAAATGGACAGGCTTTTGTGCTGGCTGAAAAGTTGGAGTCCGGCAAGCCTTGTCCGGTTTGCGGCGCTTTAGAACATCCTCATCCTGCGCTGTCCGGAGATGACCATGTGACGGAAAAAGATGTAAAAGATGCAGAATTTCTGATGAAAAAAGCGGAAGCGGCAAGTAAAGAGGATCAACAAAAAGCTGAAGAATACAGAATAAAAAAAGTTGTAGTTGCCAAAGGAGATCTGGATAGATCCGCTGCCGTTTTGGATGAGCTTGAAAAGACACTTCCTGATGGATATAGAGATTTAAAAATCCTGGAAAAAGAAATAGAGAAAATCCAAAAAGAAATTGATACATTCGAAAAGGCTTTAGCATCAGCAGAAAAGATACAAAAAGAAGCGGAATTATTATTTCAAAATAGCAGCAAACAAAAAGAAATTTTGGGAGAACAAGAAAAAGAGCTCCGCGAAAAGTCAGAGGAACAGGTTAAGCTGCTTCGGGAAAAAGTGGCGCGGGCAGGCTTTGAAAGTTTGAAACAATGCGATGAATACAGAAAAGAACAAAATAATCTGGCAGGCTACGAAAAATCGTTAAGCGCTTATGACCGGGCTGTCCATGCGGAAAACGAAAAAATCAAAGATGAAACGGCGGCTACTAAAGATCAGACCAAGCCGGATATGAAGATTTGGGAAGAAAAGCGGTTAGCATTGCTGAATGAAATAGAAACGGTAACCACTGAAAAAGCGGCTATGGAAACAGAATTAAAACAGCAACAGGAAACTTTGGATAAATTGGTAAAATTAGCAGAAAAGCAAAAGGAAATTGACAAGAAATATAAACTTATTTCTAATTTGTGGGAAATTGCCCAGGGAAAAGAAACGGGCATCAATTTGGAGCGGTTCGTTCTGGGGGCGCTTCTTGATGCTGTAACGGAAAAAGCGAATCTTCGCCTGATGGAAATGAGCGGGAACCGCTATGAGCTTCTCCGCAAGCGGGGAGAGCGATCTGATGGGAGAAAGAAAGCGGGGCTCGATCTGGAAGTCTTTGACGGCAATACGGGCAGGGCAAGACCGGCGGCCACTCTTTCCGGCGGGGAAACCTTTCTTGCTTCCCTTTCTTTGGCTCTGGGCTTGGCGGATGTGGTGCAGGAATATGCCGGCGGGGTCCATTTGGATGCGATGTTTATTGATGAAGGTTTCGGCAGTCTGGATTCCGAGTCCCTTGATCTTGCCATGAAGACACTGCAGGAATTGAAAGGGCAGAACCGTCTGATCGGACTGATCTCCCATGTGGGAGGATTGGAAGAACGTATTCCCGCCAAGTTGAAGGTGACGAAAACACAGACAGGGAGCACGGCAGCTTTTGAGGTGGGATAGTGTGTGATAAACGGGGGAAAGGAAATGGAATTTCGGAGGGCGCGCAACGCGGAGCAGAAAGATATACGGCGGCAGCAAATCATAAACATGACAGCCCGGCTTTTGGAGGAAATCGGGTATGAGAAAATTACATTTACGGAAATTGGCAAATGTTTAAGCTTTACGCGGATTAATCTGTATCATTACTTTGCTAATAAGAATGATATATTTCTTGAACTGCTGCTGCAGGATATAGAAGAAATGGTACAAGACGCGGAGAATACTTTCTCCGAGCCAGTGAAGAACTGTGAGGTATTTATCGGAGCCTGGACCGAAATGATGCTTCGGCACCAACGCATGATGGCGCTTTTCAGTATTACGAATACGGTTTTTCTGAAAGGCGCTACTCATGAAGTGCATGAGGCTTACCGGATCAGACTGCACGAATTGTTTCAGCGGTTGGAAAGGGCGGTGCGCGCGGCTCTGCCTTACTTTTCACGGACAGCGGTTTCTTTATTTGTGGAGTTTGAAAACAGCTATGCCATGACTCTCTATCCTGCTAGTATGGAGTACAAAAAAGCACAGCGTATTGAAATTCTGGAAAAGGTAGGGTTCGGAACCGGGCATTTCAGCCCCCAGTTTTCCAAGTACTTGGAAATTATTTTAATGGGGCTTGCAGAAAAAGATAAGAATGGCGCCTGAACGGAAACTTGGCAAAGGAGCGGGCGGATTTTCCGAATTTAATGAAAACCTGTTTTTTCCTTTGTCAATTTTTATTTTCAAATAATTTACAGCTTGTAAATTACAAGAGGGAATGATAAAATTCTAATGAGAGAAAATTAAGCAGCGGCTTAATTTAAAAATGTTGTTGAAGAAAAGGAGCAGAGTTCATGAAATCTATTTACAAAAAGGGAGCGCTTCTGGCGGCAGCCGCGCTTCTGACATTTTCTTTTTCTGGCTGCGGCGGAGACAAGAATGTATCTAAAGGTTCCAAAGAAACGCTCACCGTAGGGATTACCAATTTTGCTGATAGTCTGGAACCGACGGATAACTATTTCGGTTGGCAGGTTATGCGGTATGCGATTGGGGAATGTCTTGTTCATTTCGATAATAAAATGAATCCGGAACCGTGGATTGCTGAAAGCTGGAAAGTGTCCGATGATAAACTTTCATGGACATTTAAGATTAAAGACATTAAGTTTTCCAATGGCAATAAAGTGACGGCGGAAGCGGTCAAAAAGTCACTGGAACGTACTTTTGCCAAGGCGCCCCGTGCCAAGGTCATGTTTGAATATGAAAGTATGACGGCAAACGGACAGGAACTGGTTATCAAGACAAAGAAGCCTTACGCAACGCTTCCGGGGCTTTTGGGCGATCCTCTTTTCATCATTGTTGATGTGACGGAAGACGGAAAGGTAGATTTCGCTAAGAGCGGACCGATTTGTACAGGTCCGTATAAAGTGACGTCTTTTAGCAAGGCGAAGTGTGAACTGGATGCAAATCCGAACTATTCTGGAACCGTTCCGTTTAAACATCTTATCATCAATACCATAGATGATCCGAATACCCGCGCTATGGCACTTCAGAAAGGCGAGATTGATATGGCTGTCAATATCGGCGCGGGAGATTTGGCATTATTCCAAGATAAGAACAAGTTCAATATCAGTGAAATTTCTTCTATCCGCGATACGCTGTTGCGTTTGAATCAGAATCCGGGAAGACCGTTGGCGGATAAAAATGTGCGTAGAGCGCTGATCAAATCAATGGATAGGGAAACTTACGGAAATGTACTGCTGAAGGGAACCTATATCCCCGGCGGTCCAATGCTTCCTCCATCCCTTGATTATGCGTTTGATGAGCTGGATAAAATGAATCCGGACAAGTATGATGTGGAAGCCGCTAAGAAACTGCTGGCTGACGCGGGATGGAAAGATACTGACGGAGACGGTTTCGTGGATAAAGACGGCAAAAATTTAGAATTAAACTTTACGTTCTACAGCGGCCGTGCGGAACTACCGCTTTTTGCTGAGGCCGTTCAGTCTGACGCCAAGAAGGTGGGAATTAAAGTTAATTTGAAAAATGTGGATTATAATATTCTTTTCGATATTGGTAAAAAAGGTGAATATGATTTGCTGATTTCCAATATCCTAACAGAGCAGGCAGGGGATCCGGAATTCTTTATGAACGTATACTTCCGTACCAATAAAGACGGAAATACGCCTGAAAACGCTTCCGGGTACAGCAATCCTGAATATGACGCTCTCAGCGAAAAACTGTCCGGTGAATTTGATCCGGCAAAACGGAGAGATATCATCATACAGATGGAGAAAATCATGATGAATGATGCCGGCACTGTCGTATTGGGGTATCCGAAAACGAATCTGGTCAGCAGCAAAAATATTGCCAATGCCAATATTTATCCTTGCGATTACTACTGGGTGACCAAGGATATTACACCGGCCAAATAATGAGGCAATTTGAGAATTGACGACGTTATGAGCAAAGCATAGCGGATTAGTTCTCTTTGCAATAGATTTCATTGATGAAAGGACAGCTTTTGAAGGCTGTCTTTTCATTTGCAAATAAAAGAAGAATCGACGCCGTAGCGACAGATCCTTCTTTCAGATTACTTATTTTTTATAGGTCTTTCAGTATTTTTATTCTTTGATTGCGATGGAGAAATAATTTTTCTTACCTTTGCGGATGATGATGAATCGGCCGTTCGTATTCGGATGGGCGGAGATGGACGCTTCCGTATCTTTGATCTGTACGCCGTTTACGCGGACAGCGCCGTTGATGACATCTTCTCTTGCCTGGCGTTTTGACTTTTCCACACCTGCTTCCACGAGGGCGTCTACGATATTGACAGGAGCAAAAGACACTTCACCGCCTTTGGTGTTTCGGAAAGCGCCTTCGATTTCTTCACCTGTCAGTTCGGCAATATCACCGGAGAAAAGGGCGGCGGTGACTTTAAGAGCCTGTGCCAGGCCTTCTTCTCCATGAACGAAGCGGGTGACTTCTTCCGCCAGACGTTTCTGGGCGGTGCGGTTTTCCGGATGTGCCTGCACCTCTTTATCAAGGGTGTCGATTTCTTCTTTTGTAAGGAAAGTGAAATATTTCAGGTACTTGACGACATCCCTGTCATCCTGGTTGAACCAGAACTGATAGAATTCATAGGGCGAGGTCTTTTTCGGGTCGAGCCACACGGCGCCGCCGGCAGTCTTGCCGAATTTTGTGCCGTCTGCTTTGAGCATGAGGGGGATGGTTAGTCCGAAGGCTTCATGGGTTTCATTTGTTTTTCTGATGAGTTCGATGCCGTTTGTGATATTGCCCCATTGGTCGGCACCGCCGATTTGCAGCTGGACGCCGCATTTTTCATAAAGCATTTTATAGTCGATGGACTGGAGTATCTGGTAGGAGAATTCCGTGAAGGAAATGCCCGTTTCCATGCGGGAGGCGACTACGTCTTTCGCCAGCATGGTATTGATATTAAAAAGTTTGCCGTAGTCTCGGAGGAAGTCGAGCAGGCTGATTTTTGAGAGCCAGTCATAGTTGTTCATCATGGTGAAGGATCCGTCTTCACCGAAGAGTTTTTTCATCTGCGCTGTAAGAGAATCCGCATTATGCTTTACCTGTTCCGCGGTCTGGAGGACACGCTCCGTGGTACGCCCGCTGGGATCGCCGATAGCGCCCGTGCCCCCGCCGATAAGGATGACGGGATGGTGGCCGGCGAGCTGGAACCGTTTCAAAATCATAAAAGGGATCAGGTGGCCGATATGCATGCTGTCTCCCGTAGGATCGATACCGCAGTACAGGGAGATGGATTTTTGGTCTACCAGTTTGTATAGTCCTTCCGCATCTGTCTGTTGGTTAATTGCGCCGCGCCATTCCAATTCATCAATGATGTTCATCAAATTCCGCCTTTCTGTGCCGGTTACATAGTAATCAGTGTTGCAATAATAATCTTATTTAATATAGCATATTTTGAAAAATGATGGTATGGAAAAGCATGATGTCCGCTGTTTAGGAGAGGGAAATTGTGATATACTTTTCATATGAATATTTTCGATATAGATAAATGGAGGATTTATGAAATTTACTTTTAGCCACAACAATTTCAATGTCCTTGATCTGGACAGAAGCATTTCTTTTTATGAAAAGGCGCTGGGATTAAAGCCTGTTCAAGAAAAAATTGCTGATGACGGCTCTTTTAAACTTGTTTACTTAAGTGACGGCGTGACGGGACATACTCTGGAACTCACCTGGCTGCGCGACAGGAAAGAACCATACAATCTGGGGGAGAATGAATTTCATCTGGCTCTTTCCGTAGAGGACATGGAAGCCGCCCATGCGCTCCATAAGGAAATGGGCTGTATCTGTTATGAGAATCCCGCCATGGGCATTTATTTTATTTCCGATCCGGATCATTACTGGATTGAAATTATTCCGGAAAAATAGGATGAATCCTGTATTTCAAAGGACGGCGCGGATAATCGGCGAAGACGGAGTGGAGCTGCTGGCGCGGAAAACGGCGGCGGTCTTCGGGCTCGGCGGTGTGGGTTCGTATGCGGCGGAAGCGCTTGCCCGTGCAGGTGTAGGACATTTGATTTTCATTGATAAAGACAGGGTGGATGTTTCCAATGTAAATCGGCAGCTTGTAGCGGATATAAGTACACTCGGCCGCTTGAAGGCGGATATCATGGCAGAGCGGGCACTTCGGGTGAATCCCAATTGTGATGTAAAAGTACTGCCTGTGTACTATCGCCCTGATGATACGTCATTTATTGAAAATCTCCATGCCGATTTTATTATTGATGCCATTGATGACGTGCCTGCGAAGATTTCGATTATCTGTGAATGCGACAGGTTTCATATCCCTGTGATTTCTTCCATGGGGACAGGCAACCGCCTTCACCCTGAAATGCTTGAAATCACAGATATTTATAAAACATCGGTATGCCATCTGGCGAGAAAGATAAGGAAGGTACTGAAAGAAAAGAGAATCCGCCATCTGCCCGTGGTGTACTCCAAAGAAGTTCCCTGTAAAATAGTCGGCGAAGATCATGTGCCGGGATCCGTATCTTTTGTCCCGCCGGTGTCCGGTATGATGATGGCGGGATACGCTGTGCGGAAACTGCTGGAAGAGCATATGCCAAAACAGGGATAAGAAGCTGTTTTGGCAATGGTATAATAGGGGAAACCGGGATAAGGGGATTTCCCTTACGAAATGAATGATAACGCAGTTTTAGCAGGAAAGAGGAAAGTATGACAGAAATTTGTCATCCTGAGTGGATTACGGTGACAGCGGACGGAAGTGCGCATAAAGGATATGATCAGGACTGGTATCCCGAGAAACGTCAGCAGATCTCAGGCTGCGGGCCGACAGTGGGTTCCATGATGGCCGCTTATACGCAAAGGAAATTGGAGAAAAAGGAAATCACTACGAAAGACGGCGCTGTGGAGCAGATGCTTGAAATATGGCCGTACGCTACGCCTCATCTTCACGGTCTGTACAAGACAAGATGGCTTATGGAAGGATTGAATCATTATTTCAGTGATAAAAACCTCTCTGCAGAAGCGGAAATGATTTCCATCCCTCCTGTCCGTATGCTGGCACCGTCTTTTGTAAAAGTAAAAAAATTTATTCAAGAGGGTCTTGCAGGAGATTGGCCTGTCGGATTTTTAAATCTCCACAGCGGGGGAGAGCCGATCCCTTATCACTGGCACTGGATGATTCTTGTAAGAATGGAAGAAAACGGCGGCAGAACGATTTGCACTCTTTGGGATGAAGGGAAAGAGTATCCTTTTGATTTGGAAAAATGGCTGCATGCGACTAGATTTGGCGGCGGCTTTGTCCGTGTCGGCAAAAAGTAAGTATTGAGAGAGGGAAAACGATGAGAAAAATCATTTCTTTTTTACTGGCAGGCGCTGTTCTGCTTCCAGGGGCGGTGTCCGCTGCTTTTGTGAAATCGGATAAATTATTTAATGACTATGATCGCTATGCTGTAGTGTACATGGACGGCACGAAGCGTGTCTATGTGGATACGGAAACGGTGGAACAGGATTATGCTCCCGCGGGAACGTTTCCTGTTATCCGCGGAAAGGTATACACTGAGGTTTATGCAGAACCTCTTGATTATCCCGCTCTGGGTAACGGCCGCATCGTAAAAGCGATTGTGGAATCGGAGTTGGCTGTGGGCGCGGATCGGCTGGGCAGTGAAATTCGATACCGCCTGCTGGATCAGAATGTGGCGTCATATGATCTGAACGGAAATCCCGTGCCCGCTGCATCCGATGTGAAAGACACACAGGAAAATGCGCAGGAATTATATTTGAATATGTACCGTCTGGTCAAGAAATCAGGCTGAGACGAATGATCCGATTTTCCTGTAAAGTGACGGAAATCGGATCAATATGATGGAGCGCAGGCGATGCGGAGAAATAGGAAAATCAGAAAAATGGAGCCCTGGTACAGGCGGTTGTTCGAGAGAATAAAAGAGAACCGGAACCGGATCAACAGGGGAACTACAGAACCAAAGATTCTGGAGAATCCCTTTATCAGCCGGGCGTATGATAAAATTATGCGAAATCACAGGAATCATGTGTTGGGCATGTGCCTGTCGGGGATCATAGGGGGCACATTTCTGTTCCTCATATGGGATGCGCTGTGCCAAGCTGTTTTGGGCGTATCGTCCCGGGAATGGCTAGGGCGCGGTATGGACCAGATTCTGACCTCTCTGTTTTTCGGGTTGTCTTTTTGTGGATATGGGTATGTGGAAAATACCGTTTTCCATTCCATGGATCATGTGCTTCTGAAATACTGGACCTGTCCTTTCTGCCATAGGGAACTGCCGTACAAGGTGGAAATCAGTCAGAACATCGGAAACGAACGGTTCCATCTGCTTCCGGGTGCGGTGGAGGACTGCTGCCCCTACTGCGGGAAGCGGCTCAGCATCCTTCCGGAAGAAAAACATACCGGCGGGAAATGATGCTGCTGTGGGGATCAGGACTATGGTATGATGATCCAATGGGATTCAAGTGAAACAGTTTGCTTCGGGCAGGCTGTTTTTTATTTTTATGTCGGTGATATATAATTGGAGTGATATGGAAATGCGGAATTCGAGAACTCTTGATAAAAATAGAAAGGAAAGAAATGATTTTTCTGAAATGGCTTCACTGCCGGCAGGATGAAGAACTTCTGAAAACGGCAGAGCAGGTGCTGAAAGATTTCCGGAATGAGATTTCTTCCATGGAGGTTTGCGGAGAAGAAAGGGAAGTTCTGGAAAATATGATTTTCCTTTTGCTGAATACGTACATGGAAGAGGATGAAAAAAAGTTTCTCTGTGACACAGACGGGAAGGGCTGCCTTGATACACTGGCGGCACCGCTGGTATTGGGAGAAAACGGAGGAACCTATGCCGCTTCTTATGACCGGTGTCTGGAAGAGGAGCAGGGGAAGTACAAAACATTTGCCCGGTATTTTGGAAAAGATTTCACCCCTTTCGGATTTGATGTATTTACAGGAATGGTACTTCTGTACACAAGAAAGACAGGAGATAGAGCGGAAGGGACACAGCGCCTGCTGGACGCTGCCGACCGGGTGCTGGGGGATTGGAAGTCTTTCTATCATTCTTTTTTGTTCGGTTTCTTTATGGCAGCGTATGGACGGGAGGCTGTATCTTCCGCGGCGTGGTTAAAAGCGGCGGACAGGCAGATTTTGGACTTGCTGCATGGGTTTGAGGAGAAATGACTTTTGGCAGTGCAAGAGGAAATCATGGCGGAAGATAAAAGGAAGAAATGGAATCAATGGGCGGAAGTTTTGTGGAATATTATTCTGATCGTCGGATGCATGTATTTCTTTTGCAGACTTCTGGCAGATATGAATGAATCCGGTTTTGCACGGATGGCGGCGGAAAATAGGATCCTGCTGCCTGTGCTGGGAGTATTTCTTCTAAATATGGCTGCTTCCACTTGGAAGAATATACAAAAACCGGGGGCCTGTGATGAACAAGGCGGATCTGCGCCGGAAAAAGAAGCCGGGGAAAGGCGGCTATACCTGTTCATGGATATGTACAGGCGTGTCGTCCGGCACCGTTTCCCTGTCTGAGGAAAGGAAATCAAAGTTATGTATCCGGATCAATATCAGATTATTTTCCTGGCGTGCGTTATATCTGCCAGCGTGCTGGTGCTTTTTTTACATTGGCGCTGGAAGGTCCGGCAGAGGAACCGGCTGGCGGAGCGGCATAGGAACAGCGCGGTCATCCGGCTGCGGACAAAATCATTTCAGGGATTCGGCTGTACTTCTTCCGTACGGATCCTGAAAGTGGACGGAGAGAAAGCAGATACGTTCCTCTATAAATGGCCGTGGAGATATGCGGTCTATGTGAAGCCGGGGGTGCACAGCATGGAGGTCCGCGCGGACTGGCCCGTACGAACCGGGTACCATGATTCTATCTGGTTTCATTACGCGGTGGAAACACTGCCGGCGGTCACGGTGGAAGCCGGGGCAGTATATGCGCTGGAATATGAGGTGAAGACGGATACGTGGACTTTATTCCGGTTGGAAAAAGACAGGCAGGCTTGTGAAAAAGAGTCAGTTCAAGAAAAATTTATAAAACCGGAAGGATATGTATCGGACAATCATTTGTGGCGATGGAACGCCATTATGATTATATTTTGGATCTTGGGCATATTATTTATAAAGTACTGGTAATTTCTTCAGGAGGGGAGTTTGCATGAAGGAATTCAGAATAGAGAGGCATCATGCGGGGAAACGCCTTGACCGTTTCATGGAAGAAATGGAGCACTGGCCCCATGGTATGGTGGTGAAAGCGATCCGTATGAAAAAGCTGAAAGTAAACGGGAAAAAGGAAGACGGAACGTATCGGCTCTGTGAAGGAGACAGGGTGGTTTCCTATGTCCTTCCGAAAGAAAAAAGGCACGATTTCACGATTGTGTATGAAGATGAGCACATATTGATTGCCGATAAAAAAGCAGGACTCCTCTGCATGGACAGTACGGGAAAAACAAAGAGGACTCTTATTGATGAGGTGAATGAATATCTGGCAGATAAAGGAGAGCCTTCCGCGCACATGGTCCATCGTATTGATTTTAATACGAGCGGGCTCATGGTAATTGCTAAAGATGAAGAAAGCAAAGGGATCCTTGACCGTATGATCAAAGAGCGGGAATTGGAGAAAGTTTATCTCTGCATCGTATCCGGGGTTCCGAAGAAAAAGGAAGGACACCTCATTCATTATTTATTTAAGGACGCGAAACAGGGAAAAGTATTTTTGTCTGATGTTCCGCAAAAAGGGGCGAAGTCTGCTGTTACAGACTATCACATCGTGAAGACAGGTCAGAATTTGTCTCTTCTGGAATGTACGCTTCTCACCGGACGGACACACCAGATCCGCAGCCAGATGGCATATATCGGACATCCGCTTATTGGAGATGACAAGTACGGCAGCAAGGAAGTAAACCGCCGATATGGGGAGAAAGGACAGCTTCTTCATGCATGGAAAATCACATTTCATTTACAAGGAAGCGGGCATCTTTTGTCTTATCTTGACGGGCAGACCTTTACAACGGAAAACGTTCCTTTTCTGAAATCATATTTCCCTGATGGGAACAAAAATTTCGTCATAAAATGATCGGGTTTGCTTTCCCGGAAGGAAAGGGATAAGGGGATGCAAAAAATTCATGTCACTTCGGATAGAAAAAATGGGTATTGGCAGAATGGAAGAATAGAGTTATTATAAACGGGTACATGTTTTTAATTTGTTTTCAGTGTTATCGGAGTATAGGATTATGGGAGAGAGAGACGGTTTTAAGTCCCGCATGGGATTTCTTCTGGTCAGCGCAGGTTGTGCCATCGGCATCGGGAATGTGTGGAAGTTCCCTTATATTGCCGGTCAGTACGGCGGCGCTGTTTTTGTGCTGTTTTACCTGGCATTTTTAGTGCTTATGGGGATTCCCGTCATGACGATGGAGCTGGCGGTAGGACGCGGCAGCCGCCAAAGCGCGGTGCTCGGCTATAAGAAGCTGGAACCGCAGGGGAGCCTCTGGCATATTCATGGATGGTTCTGCGTCCTTGGCTGTTATCTTCTTATGATGTATTACACCACTGTTTCCGGATGGATGCTGGCATATTTCTGGAAGTTTATCAACGGCACGTTCAGCGGCGCTTCCAAAGAAGCTGTAGGTGCCGTGTTCGGGTCCCTTCTCGGCAGCCCGCTGGAAATGGGCATCTTCATGGCGATGACCGTATTCCTCGGATTTGCTGTCTGCGGGTTCGGCGTACAGCGCGGCGTAGAGCAGGTGACAAAAGTTATGATGATGGGGCTTCTTGGGCTGATCGTTCTTCTGGCAGGCAACAGCCTTATGCTGGACGGCGGTGCCCCCGGCCTTGCCTTTTACCTGCTTCCTGATTGGGGACGGGCGGTTGAGGCCGGTCTCGGTAATGTGGCGGCAGCCGCCATGAATCAGGCATTCTTTACTTTGTCCCTCGGTATCGCGGCCATTGAAATTTTCGGCAGCTACATGTCTGATGAGTTTACGCTGACGGGAGAAGCGGTGCGGATTACCGCGCTTGATACCTTCGTGGCGTTTATTTCGGGACTCATTATTTTTCCCGCGTGCTTTGCGTACGGTGTTCAGCCCGATCAGGGACCTGCTCTCATTTTTATTACTCTTCCGAACATCTTTGTAAATATGCCTCTCGGCCAGTTATGGGGCGCTTTGTTCTTCGTCTTCATGACCTTTGCCAGCTTTTCTACGGTGACGGCGGTCTTTGAAAACCTTATCGCCTGTTCCATTGATAATTTCGGCTGGAACCGTAAGAAAGCGGTGCTTGTCAATTTAATCGTCATTTTCCTGTGCAGCATTCCCTGTGTCCTTGGGTACAATGTTCTTGCAGACATGCATTTCATCGGCAGCCGTGACGTGCTGGACAGCGAAGACTTCCTGGTAAGCAACCTGCTTCTTCCCTGCGGTGCGCTGGTTTATCTTTTATTCTGCGTCACCAAATGGGGCTGGGGCTTTGATCATTATCTGGCGGAAGTGAATAAAGGAAGAGGCATCAAAATGCCGGGTGCCATGAAACCGTACTTCCAATATGTCCTGCCGGTGCTGATCCTTGTCATTTTAATCCGCGGACTGATGTAGGATGGGAAATATAAAGCCGGTTATGGAAAAGCATTTTGGAGGAAAGAAGTATGGAAGAAAGAGACAGTTTTAAATCCCGCCTCGGTTTCATCCTGGTCAGTGCGGGCTGTGCCATCGGTATCGGGAATGTGTGGAAGTTTCCATATATTACCGGAGAATATGGCGGTGCTGTTTTTGTACTGTTTTATCTGGCGTTTTTAATCCTTCTCGGGATTCCGGTGGTTACGATGGAACTGGCTGTCGGCCGTTCGAGCCGCAAAAGCGTGCTTCGCGGTTTTGAAACGTTGGAACCGAAAGGAACGTACTGGCATCTGCACGGATGGGTGTGTCTCATCGGCAGCTATATCCTTATGGTTTATTACACCACCATTTCCGGATGGATGGTTGATTATTTCTGGAAATTCCTGAGCGGTTCCTTTGTGGAAGCATCGCCCGGCAGGGTAGCGGATATTTTCGGACAGATGGTTTCCAGTCCGATGGAACTCATGTTTTTTATGGGACTTACTGTACTTGTAGGGTTTGCGGTCTGTGCAGGCGGTGTGCAGGGCAGTCTCGAAAAAGTGACAAAGTTCATGATGCTTGGACTTTTGGGGCTGATTATCCTTTTGGCGGTGAACAGTGTCATGATTCCCGGCGGTGAAAAAGGGATTGCGTTTTACCTGCTTCCCGACTGGGGGCGGGCGGTTGAGGCCGGTCTCGGTAATGTGGCGGCAGCCGCCATGAATCAGGCATTTTTCACTTTGTCTGTCGGCCAGGGTTCCATGGAAATATTTGCGAGTTACATGGATAAGAAGAACAGTCTTGGCGGAGAAGCGGTACGAATTACGGCGCTTGATACCTTCGTGGCGCTTCTCGCCGGCCTTATTATTTTTCCGGCGTGCTTTGCGTACGGTGTGGAACCGGATCAGGGGCCGTCCCTGATTTTCGTTACGCTTCCGAATATTTTTATCAATATGCCTATGGGGCAGATCTGGGGCGGATTGTTCTTTGTTTTTATGACCTTTGCCAGTTTTTCCACGGTGACTGCTGTATTTGAAGCACTCATCGGCAACTGTATGGATAACTTCGGATGGGGCCGCAAAAAGGCTGTTTATATCCTTTTACCGCTTGTATTTTTCGGCAGTATCCCCTGTGTTCTCGGATTTAATATGTGGTCTGATGTACAGATTTTGGGATCAAAAGGGATCCTTGATACAGAAGATTTCATTGTAAGTAATCTTGTGCTTCCCATCGGTTCCCTGATTTTTGCCCTTTTCTGCGTGTCGAAATACGGCTGGGGATTCGACCATTATCTGAAAGAAGTGAATACCGGCGACGGCATGAAGATTCCCCGCTGGCTGAAACCGTATTTTCAAATTGTCCTGCCGCTTCTGATTACGGTCATTGCAGCGCGCAGTCTGATCGGATGATTTGATTTCATAACTCTCCTCAGGGGGAGTTTTTGTTTTGCTGATAGGGTATACTTAAAGTGATGAAAATAAATGGTTTATCCTGTTTATGAAAAAGAGGTGCTGAATGACAAAAGAAGAACGGGCTGAAAAATGGAGCCGGGGCATACCGGAAATGGAGTGCCTGACGCAGCAGGAAAAAGAAGAGATATGCCGGCGTGTTACTTTCCAATTATTGGTTTTAACAGGACTTCTGGCAGGTGCCGCCCTTTGCTGTCTTTCTTTCCTTTCGCTGGAAGATCCGGCGTTTTTTGATGTGTTGAACCACAGCGCGGACAATGTGAATGAGATTCATAAAAACGTGCATTCCATGGCAAAGCGGAAGGGAGCGGCCGTTATGAGCCTTCCTTATGTGCTTCCCCTTGTTTTGCCGATCGTGATTCCGGTGCTTGCCGTCGTTTATTTTCTGAAGAAGCCGCTGTTGAGGAGGGAAGCGGGGAAATTATCACAACGGTGGCGCCTGGAAACGGATGTGAATACGACTGTACAGTTTGCCTCGGAAGACATCAAAAAAACAATGGAGCTTCTGCAAAAAGATGATGTGCAGTATCTGATCCTGACACCGCCTGCGCCCGTCATGGGCAGCCTTTTCATGCAGACCGCTCATGATGAGGGGAATCTGTTTACTCTGGAAATCAGCAAGGCGGAAGAAGGTGGAAGCGTCATTTACGGAAAAGAGAGGCAGACTGGGGAGCAGGTACTGTATGCGCTGCAAAATTACAGGAACCGGAATATCATTCCCGATACCTCCGGCTGGGAAAAGCTGTACACACTTAAAGATACACCGGATAAGAGGAGTGGCGGGGATCCGGCTCATACGCCTGCAGGCGGACAGGATGGAGCGGGCACATTCCTTCGGAACCTTCGCGAAAAGGGGGAGGAAATGCTGAATCACATTTATTGGGACTTTGATGAAAAAACATATACATCAGTAGACACTTTTTCTGAAGATTTGAAAAGTTATATGGAAGACAACCGTAAAAATTGGAAACCGGAGGAAACCGCTGTGAAAGCGGGAAAAGTCTATATTGTCTATGAAGCGTTCCTTTCAGGGAGAGAAGAACTGCTTGCCAATGAAAAGGTGGTCGATGAATCTGATTTGGATGAGGAGAATCGGATAGACGGCCTGTTTCAGACGGATATAGAAGCCCTGCTGTCCGCAAATAACGGAAGCTGTTTCACGAGCGGGGAGCTTTTGATGAAAGTGCACAACCAGCTGGCAGGGAAAGATTTGGGCGATCATTATTTTTTCGAAGGACTGGAACGGGTAGAGACGGAGGATGGCATTCCCTGCTGGCGGGTTCGGCTCGGCTCATGAAACCCATGCGGGAATGTCTGATTGACTTTCTGTCATCATAAACATTTATATTATACAAATAAGGTATAATGTGACGATTTAAGTGTAATCCTGAAAGCAAAGTGGTATATTTATCTAAGATGTTCATTTTATTTTTATCTTTGAGGTGATGAAATGGCAAACTACAATCCTTATGAAAATATGCTCCATGTTTTGGACAAGGCAGCCGAAGTTTTAGGTTACAAAAAGAATGACTATGAATTTGTGCGTTATCCGGAAAGGGAACTGACCGTGAGCATTCCGATTACCATGGATGACGGCCATGTGGAAGTGTTTTCGGGGTACCGTGTACAGCACAATACGGCCCGCGGCGCGGCAAAAGGCGGTATCCGCTTCCATCCCGCTTCTGACGAGAATGAAGTAAAAGCTCTTGCTGCATGGATGACAATAAAGAACGCGATCGGAAATATTCCTTACGGCGGCGCTAAAGGCGGTATCAAGGTGGATCCCCATAAACTGTCTCAACGTGAACTCCAGCGTCTGGCACGCGGTTATGTACGTAAAATTTTCCCGATTATTGGACCTGACAAAGATGTGCCGGCTCCTGATGTAAACACAAACGGTCAGATTATGGCATGGATTGCTGATGAATACGCCGCCCTTTCGGGTAAATGGGAACCGGGGGTCGTTACCGGCAAACCGCTGGCGACCGGCGGCTCTCTCGGCAGAAATGAAGCGACTGGACGAGGACTTCTCTTTACACTGGAAACCTGGTGCGAAAAGAATCATAAAAAAATGGACGGACTCATCATGGCCGTACAGGGATTCGGCAATGTAGGCTCTGTCGGGTCTCTCCTGATCCACCGGCAGGGAGTGAAAGTGGTCTGTGTCGGCGATATTAACGGTACCTGGTACAACCCAAATGGTCTTGATATCGAAGCGATGTATGTATACGCAAATTCCCACGGAAGATCCCTGAAAGGCTATACCGAAGCGGGGGCAACCATCATTCCGGATATGGATCTTTTCTCTCAGGACGTGGATGTGCTCTTTATGGCGGCAATGGAAAACCAGCTTAATGAAAAGACAATGGAACTGGTGAAAGCGAAACTGGTACTGGAAGGCGCTAACGGCCCGACCACCGAAGAAGCGGATATCTGTTTTGAAAAGAAAGGCATCGAAGTGCTGCCTGATGTCATGTCCAATGTAGGCGGTGTGGTCGGTTCTTACTTTGAATGGGTACAGAACCGCACCGGTTATTACTGGACAGAAGACGAATACAATGAACGGTTGAAAATTAAAATGCGCCAGGGCTATGAAGATGTACTGGAACTGAAAGAAAAATATAAAGTCACTTATCGACTTGCTGCGTATATGCTTGCACTCCGCCGTGTAGTAGAAGCGCAGAATACAAGAGGCTTTCTTGGATAATTGAAGAGCACACAAAAGAACCGGCCTCCATAAGGAGGTCGGTCTTTTATGGTAACAGGGACAAATACGGATTTAATACGGAGAAGGATAGATTTTATAATCTGTGGCGCTATGGAATTCGCTGCTTCCATTCGCTTTGCATGGATCTGCTTTTTTCGGATATTTCCTTCTTATCTTTGACGGAGGCCGGCGCGTATCATATGATATAAAAGTTATGACGGGTTTTATAAAATATAGGACGAAAGGGGCTGTCTTATGATGGTTGCTTTGGGAGATTGTATGCCTATGACATCCTGGCTTGTGCTGACTATGTATTTTTGCTTTTTCTGTCTTACTTGCCGGTATGTCATCGAAGGGCCGGGCGGGAAGATCTTTTCCGTCATCTCTTTTATAATAGGCGGTACTGTCATTGCCATGGATACGGGAGAAGGCACTGCGGGAGGCATCATCTGTCTGCTGGGTGTATTGAACCTGGCCAGCCATAGACCATATTTTGGCCGTAAAGTTGCTCCGCGGTATGTTACGTCATTTTTTTCTACAGATCTGGAATATGATCGGAGGAAGCTGTTTTTCGCCAGTATACTGCTGGCAGTTCCGGTTGTACTTTTTTGCCGCTTCCTGCTTAACACGGAATCATTATGGCTGATGGCCGTGTGTGCTTTCCTTTCCGTGTTCTGCATGCGTGACATCCTTCTCCATTGGGTGGATCCGTTTTGTATCCATGGGAAAGAAAGCAGAATTTTTACACTCCGTGATTACCAGACACGGCGGTTATCTGCCGGATATCGCAACCGTTGGGCAAATACACATTTTTTCTGGTTTAAGGAAAGCGGGCCTTATGTGGCGGATGCATGGCGCCAGCGGCTGTTTGTTGATCATATTGATTCAAAATACCAATGTGTAACGGGAAAGGGCCTTTTTGGAACGGAATATATCGTTCGTGTGCAGATGGCGGAAGACCATGGAATCCGGTCTCCGGAGCCAATGGGGTATGGGAAAGGGTGGCGTCTTACGAGGCAGACGTATTCCAACTATTTCATGCTTCCTTTTCTGCTCATGGGGATACTGCTCATCATCTTGCCGGTGATGGAACTGGTCGTGCTATCTGCGGTAGAGGTATCATTTCCTCCCGATTATCTTCTGTTTTATGCGGGGCTGCCTTTTCTTCTGGGGGTAATGAGTCTCTTTCTGGGGCTGTGGGTGCGGCGCAGGCAGTCGCGGAATCTGGTTCATCTGGGAACAGGGCGGGAAAAAACATTTCTCCAGTGGGAGCAGATCATGCCGGAATTGCAGGAGCTTACAGAAGGAGAAAAAGCGCGTATTTATGATGAAGTAGTATGGAAGATCAGGATACTTGTTCTTGTTGTATTGATCCTGCTGGCGGGGATTCTGCTGCTTGCCCTTCCTGCGGCGTGGAAATGGTTTGTGGAAGTGTATTTCCCTTTGCTGCGATATATTGTGGATTCTGCGGCAGAGATGCCCGATTTGTATAGCGGTTATGGAGTCAGACTGTTTGCTTCATCCCTGTCGCTTCCGGCCATGTTCTTTATTCTGCATTTGGTAGTGAAAAAGATTTTTTTGCGGAGTTTTCTTCATACAGCATGGGAACATGTGAAAAACAAGACATAGTATAAGTTGGATATGGAAAACTTCATTTTATGCAGCAGGGGTCAGGGATTTTCTTGGATAAACAGATCAGGAAAAGAAATCAGCCCCGCAAGCGGAGGATATATTTTCTGCAAAAGAACGTAGCCGGAATAGGATACCGGTATCAGAACGGATTTGAGAAAGGAAAGGGACATCATGGATCCTTTTTTGTGGCTTTGTGGGATTCTCCATTCCCATTCGCTTCGTATATACCTGCTTTCTTTGGAAATTTTACTCTCATTTTTGACGGAGGCCGGCGCATATCATATGATATAGAAGTTATGACGGTTTTTATAAAATATAGGACGAAGGGGTCTGCCTTATGATGGTTGCTTTGAAAGATTTTATGCCTGTAAGTTCCTGGCTTGTGCTGATTATGTATTTTTGCTTTTTCTGTCTTACTTGCCGGTATGTCATCGAAGGGCCGGGAGGGTGGATTTTTTCATCCATCTCTTTTGTGAATTGAATTACTGCAATTACTTCCCGATTACATGTGAGGTGCATATTATGGCTGTAAGCTACAAAAAACTCTGGGAACTTTTAATAGACAAAGATATGAAAAAGAAGGATTTAGAAGAGCAGGCAAAAGTAAGCCACTATACCATCAGTAAGATGTATCGCGGTGAAAATATCACGATAGATATGTTGGAGAGAACCTGCAAAGCACTAAATTGTATACCGGATGATGTTATGGAGTTTATTCCGGATGAAGATGACAAAACAGAATCCTGATTATGGGATACCGAAAGGAATATGATTATAGATGGGTAAGCAGATTTCAAAATATAAATATCAAAAGCATGGCTCAGGCGGGCTGATGAAACCAATTATTTTCTGCTGCCCGGATGAAGAGCTTGAGAAAAATGCCATTGCCTTAAATGTTAGTATTGCAGAAAAACTTATCACCACCAAACCATCTCGTAGGTCATTCAAGCTGCCGAGCATTATCGACACGATTATTGCGGATCTTCCGGAGGGCAGCATAATAAAAGATTTCGATGTACTTTTTAATCCGGATTACCAGATTGATGTTTTGCAGCTTTTGATTGCAGCATGTAAGAAGAAAGAATTTGCAATTCTGTGGCCAGGTACATACTCAGACGGAAAACTGATGTATGCAGAGACCGACTATTCTGATTTTAAGATTTACGATTTGGACAAGTACGATGTAACTTGCATCGTCTAATGAGGGAGGCTAACCAACCATGAAATACTCGGATTTAATTTCGTTCCATCCGATAGAGGATGTCATCCAGCTCGTTACGGCTGAAAATAAGGACAAGGCGCGTGAATACGTAAAGACCTACGTTATGTCCGATACCATGGCAGAGAGCTTGCAGGCTCCTGTGCTCGATCAGCTTCAGATGGACGAAGTGGTGGACAACAAAGGTGTGCTGATTGTTGGTAACTATGGTACCGGTAAATCTCACTTGATGAGTGTTCTCTCTGCCATTGCGACCGATGCGGATAATGTCCAGTATCTCCAGAATAAAAAGTTTGCTGAGCAGGTTAAGCCCATTGCCGGCAAGTTTGAAGTTCTGCGTATTGAGATTGGCGGTGTAGTGATGCCTCTCTATGATGTCATCATGGGTTATGTGCAGGAAGATTTTGAAAGGCGCGGCATTGACTTTGATGTGCCGGACTACAAGAGTGTCAAGAGCATCAAGACTGTTGTTAAAGACATGATGATTGCCTTCTCCGAGAAGTATCCGGACAAGGGATATCTTATCATCGTGGATGAGTTCTTGTCCTATCTGTCTTCTCGAAACGAGCGCGAGATTGTTCTCGATCTGGAGTTCTTCCGTGCCTTGGGAGAGATGTGTTCCAAGTCTTCACTGCGCGTGATGTTCGGTATGCAGGAGAAGATTTTTGACAATCCGAAATTCGGTTTTGTTGCTGATACGCTCAAGCATGTCAGTGACCGTTTCACGCAGATGATTATCACGAAGGAAGCAACTTCCTATGTCGTTTCCGAGCGTATTTTGAAGAAGATGCCGGAGCAGAAAGCACTGATTCGCGATCATCTGGAAAAGTTCTGCGGTCTCTATACAGGCATGTCCTCCCGCCTGGATGAGTTCGTAGATTTGTTCCCGATTCATCCGTCTTACATTGATGTTTTTAACAAACTCTATCTGATTGAGAACCGTCATATCCTGAAAAATATATCGACCACTATTAAGGGCATTTTCGATACTGCTGTGCCGGAGGATGCTCCGGGCATTATATCTTTTGATAACTACTGGCCAGCTATAAAATCCAACGGTCTTCTTAAGAGCGACCCGACCATCAGCTGTGTTGTAGTCGCAAGCCAGCAGTTGGAAGATATTATTACTCGCGCATTTCCTAAGGCGGCGTATAAGCCGATGGCAATGCAGATTATCTATGCGCTCAGCGTGCATCGATTGACAACAAATGGTCTGGATGTGCAGTTTGGTATGACGGCAGAAAATCTGAAAGATGATCTGTGCCTGTATCTGCGTATGCCAGAGCAGGACGCTGATTTCCTCCTTTCATTGGTTAAGACAACACTGCGGAATATCATGACTACTGTTTCCGGTCAGTTCATCATTTTCAATGATGCAAACAGCCAGTATTACATTGATGTCGATAAGGTGGTTGACTACGACGAAAAAATCAAGCAGAAGGCAACGCTTCTTGCAGAAGATGAGCTGAATCGTTCCTTCTACAGTGTTGTCTATACATGCCTTGATTGGGATGCCAAGCAGTATGTGACCAACTTCAATATCTATGAGTATGACCTGAACTGGGATTCCCATCAGATTTTCCGCGAAGGCTATCTGTTCATGGGCTTACCGGGCGAGAGAAGCACAGCTCAGCCGGAGCGTGACTTCTATATCCACATCATGCCGCCATATGACAAAAAAGGCGTAAGAGTACAGAATCTCCCGGATGAAGTGTACCTCTACTTCAAGTCTACAGAGGAATTCCGTGAAATGCTCGGCATGTATGCTTCTGCAATCAGTCTGGCGTCCATGAGTGAAGGTAAGGACAAGGACGCTTATTTGAATAAGGCAAATGTCATTCGTAAAAAGCTCGTGCGTCTGCTGAATGACAATAAAAATACATGCTTCGATGTTCTCTATAAGCGGGAGCGTCGACAGCTCATCGAAGTCCTGAAGGGTCGCTACAATCGCGATATGACATTCAAGGACACGATCGACCTTGCGGCATCGATTTGCTTCGATAGTTATTTCAGTGAGATTTATCCGGAGTTCCCGGTAATGAAGACTAAGATAACCCGCAGAAATATGGCGGAATCTGTGCGTGCGGCCTTTGACCATTTTGCAGGAAGAAAGAGCCAGCTTTCTACAAGTATGCTGCAAAGCTTTGGCGTGCTGGATGACGATAAGATTTCAACAAAGAACTCCAAATATGCAGCTTATTTTATTGATAAACTGAAATCTCTGCCGCCGCAGGGAGTTATCAACTATTCGGATATTTTTGAAGAAAAATTCATGGGCGATTTTGAAGATAAGCATTTCAAGATCGGGTACATTTTCACGCCTATTATTTTCCTTGCCATGGTCTATGATGGCTATGCAATTATCACACTTAAGAGTGGGAAAGCATTGACTGCCTCCAATCTAGACGAAGTGCCGAAGACGAACGTAACAGATCTTTATGAGTTTAAGTTCCTGTCCAGACCGTCTGAGATGGCAATGGCAGAGTTAAAAGCATTGTTTAATAAAGTATTGGATATCAATCCGGCGTTGCTGGATAATCAGGCGGCCCGTACAAAGGGTGTGGAAGAGCTTTTGAAAAAGGCTCAGGCAAACAGCAATGCAGCTGTGGTTGCCAATACGAAACTCAGTCAGGATTTCACACTTTGGGGCGAGGCACTGGTGCCGCCGGCAAGGATTGATCAACTGAAGAAGGCTTGTCAAAATGTAAGAGATGAGTTCAGTAACTATCAGGCTCGTTTTAATACTCCGGCGAAGCTGAACAACTTCAGTCTTACGATGGAGCAAATTGATTCTCTGGCAGATGATATTGCTACAATCCACAAAGTCAGTGAGTATCTTACATTCAAGACTGGTTGCACGGCGATTGTTTCTTATATGACCAGCATCGAAACAGTAGAGCTTGGTGATGCGTTCGCTCGTGAGATTGATGAAGCAAAAGAGGCATTCCGCACGATTCGTGACAGCATTTGGGATGGTGAAACCGGTGATGTAGCTACTCAGAAGGCAGAGGCGGAGCTAAATAAGATAAAAACAAAGTATATTGATCTGTACTTCGAGGAACATAAGAAGAAAAGACTGGATATTACGGATGCACAGCGCAGAGGAAAAATCCAGGAAGGACGAACACTTCTCAGCCTCCGCAAGCTGCGTAGCATCGACATTCTCTCCGTTGCAAAAATGACGGATTTAGAGAATGAGCTGTCCAATCTGAAGGTTTGTTACGAGCTGACACCGGAAGAATTGAAATCATCTGCGGTATGCCCGCATTGCCACTTCCGTCTGGATGACAATGTGAAGCCGGTTCACGGCAAACTGGATAATATCGAGAGTCGTCTGGATTCGCTGCTTGAGGAGTGGACAAAATCTCTGTTGGATACGATTTCTGACCCGATTGTTGCAAGTCAGAAGGAATATCTGAGCGATGCACAGCAGAATGTTATTGACGAATTCATGGCGACAAAGGAATTGCCGAAGCGTGTGGACGATTTCTTTGTCAAGGCAATTCAGGCATTGCTCAAGGGGTTTGAACCGGTAGTTGTGGATGCAGATGATCTGATTGAGAAGCTGACGATGCTGCCACCTCTGGATGAGCGGGCTTTCCGTCAGAAAGTTAGTGAGCTGATTGGCGGCTATACCAAGGGCAAGGATGCCGGCAAGCTACGTATTATTGTTAAAAAGTGACACAGACTATACCGAAAGCGAGGGGAAGCGTGTGTTAATGAATTCATCGGAGTATGTCTCCATTGTTGAAAATATCAAGCGTGAAATTACAGGAGCGCAATATCGTGCAGCAGTGCATGTGAATGTGGATATGTTACTTCTCTATTATGACATCGGGAGTATCATCAACGAGCATAAATCTTGGGGGAACAAGTTTATTGATAATCTTGCTGCTGATATTCGCATAGCTTTTCCAGAGAGTAAAGGTTACTCAGTCCGTAATCTGAAATATATGGCGAAATTTGCCGAGGAATATCCGGATCGAGAATTTGTGCAACAGGTTGTTGCACAAATTCCATGGGGACAAAATATTATTCTTATGGATAAGATATCCGATCAAAAGGAACGGGAATGGTATATCAAGAAATCAGCGGAAAATGGTTGGTCTCGCAATGTGCTGGTTCATCAGATAGAAAGCGGGCTATATCAGCGGCAAGTGTTGGTTGATAAGGTTTCTAATTTTGAGAGCCGCTTGCCATCACCGCAAAGTGAGTTGGCAGTTCAGACCATGAAAGATCCGTATGTGTTCGACTTTATCCCATTCCGTGAAGATATGGTGGAGAGAGATATTGAGCAGGCGCTTGTTCGAGATGTCACGAAGCTTCTACTGGAACTTGGAACAGGATTTGCATTTTTAGGCAATCAGTACCATCTCAATGTCGGCGGCGATGATTTTTATATTGACCTGCTATTCTATAACCTGAACCTGCGGTGCTATGTAGTTATCGAGCTAAAGACGGGAGACTTCAAACCAGAATATGCCGGTCAGCTGAACTTCTACCTGTCGGCAGTAGATGGAATCCTAAAGAAAGAGGAGGATAATCCGTCCATCGGCTTGTTGCTCTGCAAGAGCAAGAATAATTTGGTTGCAGAATACTCCCTAAAGGATATTTCAAAGCCGATTGGCGTGAGCGAATATAAAGTCACCAGCAGCCTGCCAGATGATCTGGAAAAGCAGCTGCCGTCGGTTGAAGATATTCAGAAGAGAATTAAGTAAATTGTGCAAGAGGTGCTTGCACAATTTAGAAAACGAAAGTGAGGAAACAGCTATGGAACCCAGAAAGTTGACCAAAGAGAATATAGATAAGGTACGCGATATCGAAGGCTTCCCCATCGGCACCGATGAGGACATCATTGCACTGTCCGATGCGCCGTACTATACTGCCTGCCCGAATCCCTTTATCGAGGAGTTTATCAAGGAGAACGGCACGCCTTATGACGAGGCGACGGATGATTATCATCGGGAACCGTTTGCAGCGGATGTAAGCGAAGGAAAAAATGATCCTATATATATGGCTCACACCTATCATACAAAAGTTCCTTACAAGGCCATTATGAGATACATCAAACATTACACAACCCCGGGTGACATTGTTTTTGATGGCTTTTGCGGAACAGGTATGACCGGAGTAGCGGCTCAAATGCTTGAATCAGATTTTTCTTGCATTGATATGTTTAAAACGAAAGATGAACACAGAAATGTTATTGTAAGTGATTTGTCGCCAGCGGCGCAGTATATCTCGTATAACTATAATACATCTATACCAGTATCTAGTTTCTATGAATCTGCCTGCAAAATCATTGATGAAGTTGAAAAAGAATGCGGCTGGGTTTATGAGACTAAACACAACGGAAGTGATGAATCCTTCATTCAAACAAATCGATTGGGACGAATAAACTACACTGTTTGGTCAGATGTTTTCGTGTGCCCACATTGTGGTGAAGAAATCGTATATTGGGATGCGGCTGTTGACTCAGAGAGTCGAAAAGTTGCCGACGAGTTCAACTGCCCGAAATGTGGGATGGTATTAAAGAAGAGAGACTGCGATAACGCTATGCAGACATATTACGATGATGCATTGCAAACGACAGTTTCAGTCTCAAAGCAAGTTCCTGTTCTAATTAACTATTTCTATGCAGGAAAACGCTATGATAAAAAACCTGATAAAGAAGATCTTGCACTTGTGGACAGAATTCAGGAAATGAAGATCCCATATTGGTACCCTACAGACAGAATGTGCGAGGGATCAGAAAGTCGTCGAAATGACAAATATGGCGTCACACATGTTCATCAGTTTTATACCAAAAGGAACTTATATGTCTTGTCTGCCCTGAATGATAAGATTGGCAATCATCGGCTTAAAATAGTTTTCCAGTCAATCAACCCCACTCTTGTTTCAAAACTAGTCCGCTATAACATGGGCAAACGAGGAAATGGAGTGCTAAGTGGCACACTATATCTACCGTCCTTAAATGCGGAAGGTGATGTATTTAGAATGTTAAGGGGAAAATTGGATGATTTCGTCAAAGTATTTTCCCGAACAACGACGTTTAAACATTGTATTGAAAACAATGCATCATCAACAGATTTGAGAAACATCCCAGAAAATTCAATAGATTACCTATTTACCGACCCTCCATTTGGCGACAATCTGAATTATTCTGAGCTTAGCTTTATTTGGGAAACTTGGCTTAAGCTTAGGACAAATACAAAAACAGAGGCAATAGTAAATGATATACAAGGTAATGGGATTGTTGAATATCAAACCTTGATGACACGTTGCTTCTGCGAATTTTATAGAATATTAAAGCCCAACAGATGGATGACAGTGGAGTTTCATAACTCTAAGAATGCGGTTTGGAATGCTATTCAGGAGTCTCTTCTTCGCGCAGGCTTTATCATTGCGGATGTTAGAACGTTAGATAAACAACAGGGAAGCTTCAAACAGGTCAACAATTCCTCTGCTGTAAAGCAGGATCTTGTTATTTCAGTATATAAGCCGAAAGATAGTTTCCATAGAGATTTTCTTACGAAGGCAGGCTCCGAGGAAACTGCGTGGGCATTTGTTCGTCAACACTTGGATAATATTCCGGTAGTTGTTATTAAGGGCGATAAGATTGAGATCATTGCTGAACGCCAAGCTTACCTACTTTTTGACCGTATGGTAGCTTATCACATCATGCAGGGTATTCCTGTGCCGCTGGATGCTACTGATTTTTATCGCGGATTGGATGAAAAATTCCTGAAACGCGACAACATGTACTTCCTGCCGGATCAGGTTAATGAATACGATACAGCGCGCATTAAAACGGAGGTAGAGAACATACAGTTCTCCTTGTTTGTAACCAACGAGAAGACGGCTATTTCCTGGCTGTATCAGCAGTTGGATGAGAAGATGGACGGCCCGCAGACCTACGCCGAGATTCAGCCGAAGTTCATGCAGGAAGTTAAGAGTGTTGACCGTTATGAGGCTATGCCGGAGCTGTCTGTCATTTTGGAAGAAAACTTTCTTCAGGACGAAAAGGGACGCTGGTACATCCCGGATGTCACCAAGGAAGGCGACGTCGCCAAGCTGCGTGAAAAGAAGCTCTGGAAGGAGTTTGAAGGCTATCTGAACAGCAAAGGCAAGCTCAAGTCCTTCCGCTCCGAGGCTATTCGCGTCGGCTTCAGCCATCTGTGGAAGGATAAAAACTATCAAGCTATTGTAGCCATCGCTGAGCGCTTGCCGGAGTCTACCATCCAGGAAGACCCGAATCTGCTCATGTACTACGATATCAGCCTGGGGAGAGTGTAAGAGTTAGGAGGATGCGCACATGGCGGATAAGAAATTTACCGTTTCGCTGAATGTTGAAAATATAGGACCTCACTCGGATGATCAGAAAATAGTTTTCTCCGATAAAGTCGATTCCAACAAAGCCATATTTTTTGCGACAAACGGGACTGGAAAGTCTTTCATAAGCAGAGCTTTCCGCCTGTGCGCTCCTTCTGTGGCGGGCTCTTTATCGGATGATGTATTAACCATTGGCAAGGACAGCGGCCAGATGCAGTTTAGCATACAGGCTGATAACACCACCAAAGACTTGAGAATTGATGTCCACAGAGGAACTGCGCCTACAATACAGAATAACACTGGATTGCTGTTTCACGTTTTCAACAATGATTACGTGGAAGAAAACATAAAGCAGAAAAACTATACTCCGGACGGACAAATTGAAGGATATATCCTCGGTAAGGTGCAAATTGATCTGTCCGAAGACAAGCAGCGGGAAAAGGAGCTTGGCATTGAAGTAGAAAGCGACAGCAAGAAGATAGATGAAGCCATTGAGGAGGCTAAATCTGATCTGCACGGTGAAGGAATAACTCCACAAACAAATGAGTTTCGACGGATTACAAGGGAAAGTGTTGATAAAGGCTTTGACTTTGAATGCGACGATTCTGTCGAAGGCATTATCCAACAGTTGCATACGCTTGAAAAAGTTCCGGAGGGCATTCCAAGCATTGGATTTACTATACCTTCTTTTAACCTTGATTTTCTTCAAAAAATAAGCGAGATTCTCGGGACAGAGTATCCTAAATCAGAGTGGGATGATGATTTTGTCGAAGAATATAAAAAGCACCAGGCTTTCATTGAAAGCGGTCTTGCTGCAGAGCATTCAGACACAATCTGCCCATTCTGCAAGAGAGAATATGATGAAAATGCGCGAATGTTGATTTCTCAATACAATGCATACCGAGCAGACAAAGAATCTCAGATAATGGGCATGCTTTCCCAGCTGCTTAAAGAGATTGATTCCATTACATCTGCAATAAAGAGTCAGGATGACCAAAACAAGCGAGCGCTTGTGCAGTTGACAGAGATTCAGAAGTATTTCCCATCGCTCCAGAACAGCAGCATTCAACAACTTTCTGCATTGGATAGCTACATTTCACCGTGGATGATCATTAGTGATATGATTGAGGTCAAGAAGCAAAACCTTTGCCGTGTTCCTGCCGGAATATCTGATGCAATATCAAATTGTAAATCAGCATGTGAAGCAGTGATAAAGCTGCAAAAGGTTAATGCAGATGTTGTCAAGCAAGCTAATAGCGTTAAGGATAACTCTAAATCTGAGAGGCTAACATTGCGCAGAAAACTGTGCAATGCCAAAGCTCTTTTTCTGCATGCTGAATTACAGCAGTCTTTTGAAAGCCTCAGAAAAAAGCAGAGTGATTTGAGGAAATTACATGAAGAGATTGAGGCGAAGGAGCAGACGGCAAAAGTTCGTAAAAGGGATAAGGTATACGAGACTCTTGAAACCATGCTGGATAACTTCTTTGCTGGAAAGTATCAGATAGACAAAGATACATTCCAAATTAAGTTCCGCGGGAGCAAGCTTAACGGCAACGCGTCAAAAGTACTGAGCGACGGGGAAAAGAGCATCGTTGCTTTCTGCTGGTATCTTGCAGAGACTCATACTCTGGTCGAAAAAGAAACGGATTATGACAATCTCTTCTTTGTCATTGATGACCCAATCTCCAGTATGGATTTTCATTTTGTGTACGCTGTTGCACAGATACTGCGGAGTATCAAATCCATATTTGGAATGTCAAGACATGAGCGCTTGTGGGTTTTCACGCATAACATAGAATTTTTTAGCATCGTTGCGAGAAATCATGTCTTGGTTGCTACATATATGCTCAAACCTGGAAAGATTGTTCCATTTAATCATCAGCTATTGCTGCCATATGAAAATCATCTTTTCGATTTGCTTGAAATTGCAGAGCGAGGCAAAACACCAAATCACACGACAGGAAATTCCATCCGGCATGTGATTGAAACGATCTCAAAGTTTGAAGATCCGGAGATTAGCATTGAGAAGTATGTCGTCAATTCGCCAGAACTTCAAAAAGATCCGTGTATTTTTTCGCTGTGCCAGGATTTGTCTCATGGTACGGTTCGGAGAGAGCTTCCATATGACGAAGAACTGCTAAAAGCTGCTTGCAAAACGGTTATTGCCTTTGTAAAAGCAAAATATCCTAAGCAAGTGGAAAAAGTGAGGAAGTAAGAATGTTTAATATCGGTGATTTCGTTTTTGACACTATTGCCGGAGTCAATGTGCAGATCATGGAGCGGATTGAGCTGTGGGGATACACGTCCTACAAGGTCTTCAATCCGGCCAATGGCAGCGTATATAAGGCGACCGGTGAACAATTAAAGATGGGAGGCAGTGAAGCACAGCTAGATGAGAACTACCTGCGCTATGTTACGTTGCTCTCAAAAATCAAAAACGAGACATCTGCCGGTGTACTTTCCACACTTTCCAGCGGCGTGATTCCGCTTCCGCATCAGCTGCATGTGCTGGAGCGTGCATTGGAAACGCGCAACGTTCGCTACATTCTTGCAGATGAAGTCGGTCTCGGTAAGACTATAGAAGCCGGCATGATTATCAAGGAGCTAAAGGCTCGTGGCTTGATTACGCGTATCCTGGTCGTTTGTCCTACCGGACTGGTAAGTCAGTGGTCTGTTGAAATGCAGGAGAAATTCCATGAAAAATTTCAGGTAATCCTGCCATCGGATTTTGATACGATACGACGTTTGACCGATAATGACGATGTGTACGGTCAGTTTGACCGGGTCATCTCGTCCATGGATTCCATCAAGCCGATAGAAAAGCACGCCGGCTGGTCGGATGAACGGGTGGAAAAGTATAATCAGGAGCGCGTAGAAGCCATCATCAATAGCGGATGGGATTTGATTATCATCGACGAGGCGCATCGTGTCGCTGGCTCATCAAGCGATGTGGCACGATATAAGCTGGGTTATTTGCTCTCGCAGGCAAGTCCGTATCTGCTATTATTAACAGCAACACCGCACAATGGCAAAACAGAGCCATTCTTGCGTTTGATTCGTCTGTTGGATGAACAAGCCTTTCCGAACTACAAATCTATCGTCAAGGAACAAGTAGCACCCTATCTGATTCGCTCAGAAAAGCGAGAAGCCATCGACAATAACGGAAACCTGCTTTTCAAGAAAAGATATACACATTTGGTAGAGCTGACCTGGGATGAACGTCACTCGCTTCAGCGTCAGCTGTATGAGATGGTAAGCTCATATGTTTCTAAAACTTATGATAAGGCGCGTCGCAATCGAAAAAAGAATATGTGCCTTATCTTTCTGATGATTATCATGCAGCGCATGGTGACAAGCAGTACGGCAGCAGTTCGTCAAAGCCTTGAGCGACGCTTGCATGTGTTGCTTGAAGAAGAGACGCGAGCAAACACTATGAGCGAAGCCGATTTGGATGAGAGAGATATTGAGAATGGTGACACCGATGCCATGGAAGCAATATCGCTAGACCGTACCGCAGAAATTGAAGAGCTAAAGATGATTATATCAACAGCGAAACAGGCTGAGTTTCAGCATCATGATGTTAAAGTGGACGCGCTGTTTGATACGATTGACGCGCTTCAAAGTGAAGATCCGGCACAAAAGATTATCCTGTTCACGGAGTTCGTAGGAACGCAGGTTTATCTAAAGGAACTATTGGAATCCAGAGGATGTTCGGTAAGTGTCCTGAACGGCAGCATGGATATTGAAGAACGCAATGATGCATTGAAGGAGTTCAAGACAACTACCAGTATCTTTATTTCGACCGATGCTGGCGGTGAGGGTCTGAACTTGCAGTTTGCCAATATCATTATCAATTATGACCTGCCTTGGAATCCGATGAAGATTGAGCAGCGCTGTGGCCGTGCAGATCGTATCGGTCAGCAGCGAGATGTCCATATCTACAACATGATTATCGGGGACACGGTGGAAAGCCGTGTCCGTGAAGTGCTGGAAGAAAAGCTCTCTGTCATTATGAAAGAGCTCGGCGTAGACAAATACTCTGATGTACTGGACAGCGAAGTGGCAGAATGTGATTTTACGGATGCTTACATGAGCTCCATTGGACACGCTTCACGCATTGAACAGAATATTTACTCCGTAGAGAAGGAAATGCGCCAACAGGCGGAGAATGCTCTTAAGTACAAAGATATTCTCCATGAAGAGAAGGACCTGACACAGTTGGTCGGTAAAGAGTCTAACTTTGATGTAGATACTGCTCTGCATCAGATGCTGACCTACTATGAGTCCTGGAAAGGAAACGACCTGACTCTCATTGACAGGATCAGTATCAACGACGAGATGATTACAAAACATCTCTGCGGCAGTATTGTGCAAGACCACACTGGACAGCTTCTGTCGGTTGGCATTTGGAACTTCCCGAATGAAGCTGGCTACTTCATGCTCTGGGAGCTTTCTGTTTCCGAGGATACACAGGATAAGCGCATTATTCCGATTTTTGTGAATGATTCGTATGTGCTGCGTCCTATGGCTGGCAGCAGAATCATGGATGTATTCCTTGACGGAAGCAGTCGGCTGGATTGCCGGATGGTGCCCAATCTTTCGCAAGAGGATTATCAGCGCTTGCAGGAAATCTGCATGAACTTTGCTTACAACACATTTATTGAGCTGAAAGAAAAGCAGACAAAGCAGAGCACAGAACAGTATGAGAAGTATAAATATGCTCTTTCTCTGCGCAGAGAAGCCGCAGGGCATATCGGTATAGAAAACATTCGACGTTCGAGAATTGCAAAGCTCGACTGTGAGGAGCGTGAGATTGAAGAAGAGCACAAGCGCAGCGGAACTGTGCTCCCGGACTTCCGGCTGATGATGTTGATTCGATTGGAGGTGTAAACAATGTTTGGAGAGTATGTGTACGGGAATTCTCCGGCAGCATATGCAAATCTCATATGGATAAACGATGCGGATCGCCTGAATCGTGTCGCAGCTTACAGCAGTGCCTTTACAGAACACGGATTTGAAGTAGTCGAGTATCAGGACGATCTCAGTTTCCGTATCGGATATGAGCAGAAAGTGAAATCTGGAAATGAAAAGCTTGCCGTAATGAGCTTTGGCAAAACTTATATCCCCTATGATATTTTGACACGCTTTACTGCATACACGGTCTCGCTCAGAACGCTATTTCCTAAATTAAATTCAGATGTTCTGCACCATAAATTGAAGATGGATCTGGATCTATTGACGATGGTCATTGCAAAGAATTTTGATAATCTGACCACACCGGCGCAGACAGAAAAATTCTTTGAGACGGTTGCTTACGGCAAGGATAACCTACTTCGATACTTCCAGTCGAAATTGAAGCATGTACTCCAAAAGGCAAAGGACAATCCGTCTTACCGTGTCTGGTATCGCATTGCGGAGATAAAAGCCCATATTGACCGATATTCCGTCCAATATGGGCTGAATATAGACACTAGCGAGATCAACAAGCTGTTTCAGAACTTCGTACTCAAATCATTCGGTACGCTGTCTTCTAAGATTGACCGAGATACACCTGTGCTGGTGAGCCGTGCGATGGAGTACATGCATGGCAAAAGTGAGAAGTTTGCAATTATTGTTATGGATGGCATGTCGGAATTCGATTGGAGCATTATCTCTCAATCCTTTGCCGGCGTGCAATTTGAGCAGGAAGCGGCATTTGCAATGATTCCGAGCACTACATCCATATCGAGACAATGCTTGCTGTCAAATAAGTTCCCAAGTCAGTTGATCGCACCATGGGTTCAGAATAAGGAAAAAGCGGAATTCACCGAGTGTGCCAAATCTTTGGGATATGCTGACAGCCAGATAGGATATGCTCGCGGGTACGACACGGACTTCAGTAGTTCTGTCCGCTGCGGGGCTGTAATTATCAATGATGTGGATGATATGGTGCATGCGCAGCCGCAAGGTCGTCTTGGAATGTATAACGATATCTCAGTCCTATCTGAGGAAAGCAAACTTCGTCATCTGACAGATTGTTTGCTTTCAAAAGGATTTGATGTGTATATCACAGCGGATCACGGCAATACACTATGCAACGGAATCGGAAGATTTGTCGGTGCTGGTGTAGATGTAGAAACAAAGAGCCATCGGATGGTGGTGTTAAAGAATTTCGCCGATAAGGCAAAGATGGCAGATAAATTCGGACTGATTGAATACCCGAAATATTATCTTCCCAAGGAATATGATTACTTAATCTGCAATACGGATACATCTTTGGATAATCCGGGAGAGCAGGTTATGACCCACGGTGGAATGACAATCGATGAAGTCGTTGTTCCATTTATCAAAATAAAGGCGGTACAGAACAATGGCTAAGATGGTTGGATTATCTCGAAATTTGAAGCTTCAATGGCTCAATAAGACCGTGGAGCTTGCTTCGAGTGACCTTACTGAACAGGAAATAAAAGATCGGCTAAACGACTATTTGAGCTTTGAAATTTCAAGCCCGACAAATCTTCGTAAGACTCGGGAAATACTAATGAACATATGGGTTTACGAGAATGATATCAGCAATAAGCTAAGAGATGAAGCAATCAGTATTGTTCGTGATATGCCGGAATATGCGCTGGTTGCCCATTGGTGCATGATGATGGCAAACTATCCGGTTTTTGTTGATATGTGCAAGCTGATTGGAAGACTATCAGAGTTTCAGGATGAAATCACGCTAAGCCAAATCAAGCAGAAGTTGTATGATGAGTGGGGTGAGCGTACGACCCTATATCATTCCATTGATAAGCTGATTTCGACACTGAAGGCGCTGAGTGTGCTCCAGTGCGATAAGCCTGGAAAATATCAAATTGTAAAGCATTTTGTTGGCAATAGCAGAGTTTCAGCATTTATGGTATATGCGATGATGCTTGTGGATGACAGCGGATATTATCCTTTTGCAGAATTGAGTGGCGCAGTATATTTCTATCCCTTTGAGTATCAGGTAGAGAAAGAGATATTCCTCACCGATAATCGCTTTTCGATGAACAATTTTGGAGGAGAGCTATCTGTCTCGGTGAACGCATAAGGCCATCGGAGGTTGATTCTATGGATGAAATAAGCAACACTACAAATAATGTTCTTGCTGAGCAATCAGATACTGTGCCGGTACCTGCTTCCGGTAAAACGCTGTATATTACAGAATCTACGCCAGACTTTGACTACAAGCATTTGCTCGGGCAGTTTGTACAAGTTGTAAACATGAAGGATATTCTTGCCAAGATTAAAGCGGGAACCCAATATGTTGTGCAGATCGGCTGAATTTCAACAGGCTTACAATTCCGGTGAGTATTTCATTATGCAGAATGCAAAAACCGAAAAAATGTGGTCATCTTTGATGAAAGTAGCCGAAAACGGCCATAATCAGGTAGTTACTCCGCTCCTAATTGCAGAACAGGCAATCATCCAAGTCAATCCTATTCAAGATTTGTCAATGAGCTATCACAATATGCTCGTGTAGCAACAGATGACTCAACTCACTGCTATCGTTGAGGAAACATCCATTGCAGTAAAATGTATCGAGCATGGTCAGATGGATGATCGTATTGGGGTACTTGAAGCAGGTAAAACGGGATAAAGCTTGCACTTTCTATGCCAGAAGGGCAAGAACGCACTATGCAAATTGATTCAAGCCGACAGAACCTTCTGGTAGCGCAGGCTCCATATGGATATATGAAAAGCCCGGAGGAAAAGCGCAAGATGGTTCCCAATCCGGATACTGCACCTGTCGTGCGAAGATATTAGACCTGGCGCTGAAAGATAAAAAGAGCACCGAGATTACGATATTTCTCAATGACTGCAAGATTGAAACTCCGTCCGCGTATTTCATGCGGATGAATCTAGGAAGCAAGAAGTTCCGAGGTGCTTCTTCGGAGGTCTGCTGGACATCGTTAAATGTGCGGGATATCCTGAAGCGTCGTGAATATACCGGCGTGATGATTATGAACAACCGGCTCTGGAAGGGCTTGGACAATCCGAGGACAGTCTGGATCGATGAATCCGAGTGGAAGGTCATTCTGGACTGCCATGAAGCGATGGTCAGTGAGACGGAATTTGAGGAGGCATAGAAGATATTCTGTAAGGTACGAAAGGCAGATAAATTGCCAAACCAATATCTTCTTCGCAGATTGATTCGCTGCGGCAACTGCGGGCGTTCCATACGGCACCAGAAGCACACGCCTGCAGTGTATTATCACTGCTGCAAATCATCCGCGAATAAAGAAACCAGCTGTCCTGTGGACGATCGCTTCTACGAGAAAGATCTGGAGCGAGTAGTTCAAAATGACCTGCTGGAAAAGCTGCGGCTGCTGGTAGAAGCAGATGAACGCCTGCATCAGACTGTGGCATCTGCCAAAGGCACAGAGAAGAATCTACGTTTTCGGCTGGATCAGATAGAGAAGCGACTCAAGCAGATATCTCTGAGTCGTACCGGAGCCTATGAAAGGTACGCTGATGGCTCTCTGAGCCAGGAGTTATACCTGGCAGAACGCGATAGGCTTTATTCCACAGCAGACATACTGGCCGTAGAAAAAGAAAAACTGGAAAAGGAGTTGGTATCCCTTATCCGAAGTAAGAATCAGGACATGACGGATACGGTTCAGAAGGCACAGGAAGTGCTTTCGGCCAGCGAGCTTACTAACGATATGCTTCTGTTTTTCATTGATCGTGTGAATGTCTACACCGGCATGAGAGTGGAGATCATCTAGCGCTTCTCAGATGAGATCGCAGAAGCTATGTCAGATGCTGAAAATGGCTAAGAATAAGGAACAGTGCGGATTTCGGATTGTTTCGGACACCGCACGGTACTATACTTTATTTTAAGATTTTATACTCAAAACGAAAAGCATCGCGAAAGGTACGGTAGTAGATAGATTTTGAAAGCACCATATTTTTTAGTCTTTGCTTAACACCAGCAAAGGGCCTTTTTGGAACGGAATATATCGTTCGTGTGCAGATGGCGGAAGACCGTGGAATCCAGTCCCCAGAGCCAATGGGGTATGGGAAAGGGTGGCGTCTTACGAGGCAGATGTATTCTAACTATTTCATGCTTCCTTTTCTACTCATGGGGATACTGCTCATCATCTTGCCGGTGATAGGACTGACCGTGCTGTCTGCGGTAGAGGTATCATTTCCTCCCGGTTATCTTCTGCTTTATGCGGGGCTGCCTTTTCTTCTGGGGGTAATGAGTCTCTTTCTGGGGCTGTGGGTGCGGCGCAGGCAGTCGCGGAATCTGGTTCATCTGGGAACAGGGCGGGAAAAAACATTTCTCCAGTGGGAGCAGATCATGCCGGAATTGCAGGAGCTTACAGAAGGAGAAAAAGCGCGTATTTATGATGAAGTAGTATGGAAGATCAGGATACTTGTTCTTGTTGTATTGATCCTGCTGGCGGGGATTCTGCTGCTTGCCCTTCCTGCGGCGTGGAAATGGTTTGTGGAAGTGTATTTCCCTTTGCTGCGATATATTGTGGATTCTGCGGCAGAGATGCCCGATTTGTATAGCGGTTATGGAGTCAGACTGTTTGCTTCATCCCTGTCGCTTCCGGCCATGTTCTTTATTCTGCATTTGGTAGTGAAAAAGATTTTTTTGCGGAGTTTTCTTCATACAGCATGGGAACATGTGAAAAACAAGACATAGTATAAGTTGGATATGGAAAACTTCATTTTATGCAGCAGGGGTCAGGGATTTTCTTGGATAAACAGATCAGGAAAAGAAATCAGCCCCGCAAGCGGAGGATATATTTTCTGCAAAAGAACGTAGCCGGAATAGGATACCGGTATCAGAACGGATTTGAGAAAGGAAAGGGACATCATGGATCCTTTTTTGTGGCTTGTGGGATTTGTCATCTTTGCAGAGAGTGTATTTTTTCTTGGCATCTTGTTTGTACTTGCCTTTTACGGCTGGCGTCTGCTCCGCCATATCTGGCAGGGGACAGCGTTTACCGCTTATCATATAGAAAATGAGATACTGTATATCCATAATGTGTTTGAAACTTCTTGTCCCCTGTCCGATATAGAACGGGTGGAAGCAAGGAAAGTACTACTATACCGCCGCCCGCTGAGTGGGGGCGCCAAGTACTTTATTCGTCTGTATCGAAAAAACGGCAGGAAGACAGGCATGATAATCTGGGGAGAGGGATTTAAGTATTATAATTATGAAAGTGCCGAGGAAAAATTGAAAGAGTTTTTTCAATTGATGGAGTCCAGGGGGATTCCCTGCCGGATGACGGATGGATGGGATTGGTTTTTCCATGTATAAAAAACAGGGGATACGTTTTTTGAATGAATTTCACTGAGGCGGTAAAGCGGTATCGGCATGGAAAGAAAGGGTAAAGCTGCCTGTATACTGCTCTTTATTATCTCATTTCCGTGTAGAGATGAAATACTTCCCGCAATAAGACATGCAAAGGTATCCGCTATCCCCGGCGGGTGCTTTTTTGTTGGACAGAGCTATCTTTTCCTTTAGGTGCAGCAGAGAAATATGTCTCTGCGGAAATAAAAGGCGCATGCGGGGAAACATGAGGACGGCGGGGAAAGCTTTGTGGTAATATAAGTGTGTATAAACAGGTTTGTTCCATTTATTTCCGTTCTGTCATTTGGAAAATATATGAAAGAGAAGGTGTGCACTTTGTCTGACATTAGACGGCTTTACGTGAGAAAGAAAGAAAACTTCCGGCAGGGAGAAGAAAGTCTGACTGCCCAGCTGAAAGAAATTCTCGGTGAAAGGATTCATGAAACGGCCATTTACCACCGTTATGATGTGGATCATCTGAGTAGTGACGATTATGAAAAGGCGGTGGCGACCGTTTTCTCCGAACCGCCGGTAGACTCCGTGCAGGCGGAATTACCGAAAGGGGATATGGTGATTGCCGTGGAATTCCTTCCCGGCCAGTATGATCAGCGGGCGGACTCGGCAGAACAGTGTCTTGCTATTGTTACAGGCCGTGACGGTGCCCGTGTACGGTGTGCTCTGGTGTATGTTTTCCATGGTGATTTTACAGACGGAGATCGGGAAAAAATTTTGAAATTTCTTGTAAATCCTGTGGAATCAAGAGAAGCATCTCTGGAAGAAGCGGAAACCCTGGATCTGCCGGTTGAAGAGCCGAAGCCTGTAGCGGTTGTAGAGGGTGTCCGTAAATTGGATGATGACGGGATCGACAGACTGATTAAAGACATGGGACTTGCCATGAGCCATGATGATCTGGCTATGATTCGTGAATATTTCAGGACGGAAGAAAAGCGCGATCCGACAGTCACTGAGATTCGTGTACTTGACACTTACTGGTCCGATCACTGCCGTCATACCACGTTTTCCACGGAACTTACCGAAGTAGGAATTGAAGACGGCATTTTCACCAAACCGATCAAAGAGGCATGGAATGAGTATGTAGATAGCCGTCTTTGCGTGTACGGGGAAAAGACCGACCGTCCTGTGACACTCATGGATATGGCGACGGTGGCCGTGAAGGCGCTTCGCAAAGAAGGCCGCCTGGAAAATCTGGACTCTTCCGAAGAAATCAATGCGTGTACAATCAAAGTGACGATTGACACTGTCGATGGAGAAGAAGACTGGCTCCTTCTCTTTAAGAATGAAACGCATAACCATCCTACGGAAATCGAACCTTTCGGCGGTGCGGCGACCTGTCTCGGCGGCTGCATCAGAGACCCGCTGTCCGGACGTTCTTATGTATACCAGGCGATGCGTGTCACCGGCGCTGCGGATCCGCACACACCGCTTTCCGAAACACTTACGGGCAAATTACCGCAGAAGAAAATCGTTGTGGAAGCGGCGAAAGGGTATAGCTCTTACGGAAATCAGATTGGCCTTGCCACAGGGGAAGTGAAAGAATATTATCACCCCGGATTCATGGCAAAACGCATGGAAATCGGCGCTGTTATAGCAGCGGCTCCGGAAAGCCATGTCATTCGTGAACGGCCGCAGGCCGGTGATGTGGTCATCCTTGTGGGCGGCAGGACAGGCCGTGACGGTATGGGCGGCGCGACAGGCTCATCTAAAGAACTGAATACGGAATCTATCGAAACCTGCGGCGCGGAAGTGCAGAAAGGCAATCCGCTGACGGAGAGAAAAATCCAGTGCCTTTTCCGCCGCGGCGAAGTGACCCGTCTGATCAAGCGGTGCAACGACTTTGGCGCGGGCGGCGTATCCGTGGCGGCAGGGGAACTGACAGACGGTCTTTCCATCAACTTGGACAGCATGCCGAAGAAATATGAAGGCCTTGACGGTACGGAACTGGCGATTTCCGAATCACAGGAAAGGATGGCGGTGGTTGTCAGGAAAGAAGACGCCGATCGTTTTATTTCCTATGCAGCGGAAGAAAATCTGGAAGCGACAGTCATTGCCGATGTGAATGACAGCGGCCGGCTTGTCATGACCTGGCGGGGCGATAGGATCGTTGATATTTCCCGTGCCTTCCTTAATACAAACGGAGCGTCCCAAAGAAAAGATGTATATATTGCCAAACCGGATGAAGAAGGCTTTTTTGTCCGTCCTGAAATCAAAGATATCCGTGCGATGTGGTTAGAAGCCATGGGTGACCTGAATAATGCGTCCCAGCAGGGACTTGCAGAACGTTTTGATTCTACTGTCGGAGCGGGGACGGTTCTCATGCCTTTTGGAGGCAGGTACCAGAAGACGCCCGCTGACGGAATGGCGGCTAAATTTCCTGTACGCCGGGGCCAGACGGACAGCGCAAGCTTCATGGCACACGGCTTTGATCCGGATCTGGCGGAGTGGAGTCCTTTCCATGGCGCCGTATATGCGGTTCTTCTTTCCGTGACACGCCTCGTGGCGATGGGGGCGGATTGGCGCAGGGCATACCTCACGCTCCAGGAATATTTTGAAAAACTGATAGACAGGACAAGCTGGGGAAAACCTGCTGCTGCTCTTCTTGGTGCATTCCATATGCAGGCGGCTCTCGGTCTCGGTGCCATCGGGGGCAAAGATTCCATGAGCGGTACGTTTAATGATCTCCATGTACCGCCGACGCTTGTTTCCTTTGCTGTTGCTCCCGGAAAGGCTTCTGAAGCGGTCAGCCAGGAGTTGAAACAGGAAGGAAATACCCTCATGCTTTTCGGGATGCCCAAAGATGAGACAGGAATGCCGAACCTTGACGTATTTAAACTGCATGCCGATTTCCTGTATCAGGAAGTGAAGAAAGGAAATATTGCGGCCATGAAAGCCGTAGGACATGGCGGTGTTGCTGTGACTGCAGCAAAGATGGCTTTCGGCAATAAGCTGGGCGTGGACTTCACGACGGGGACTTTACCTCTGCCGAAGTATTTTGGGAACTTCTATGGAGCGATCATTGTGGAAACTGCGCCGGAGTTGGCGGAAGAGTACGCAAAGCAGCCGCATACAAGAATCCTTGGCACGATCGGCGGAGATGTGATGAAAGTGGCGGATACGGAAATCTCTCTGGAAGACCTTCTTCGTGCTTATGAGAAGACGTTGGATCCTATTTTCCCAAGGCGTGCGGAAGATCTTACGGGAAATATTCCGGTCATTGACGAAACGGAACCGAAATTCCGCTTTGCCGTGAAAACCGCCATTACAAGACCGAAAGTATTTATTCCCACGATGCCGGGTACCAACTGCGAAGTGGACAGTACGAGAGCCTTTGAACGGGCAGGCGCCGACACGGATATCTTTATTATGAGGAACAGAGACGCGGCGGAACTGAAAGAATCTGTGGAGGAAATGGCAAGACGTATTTCCAGATCACAGATTGTCATGTTTCCCGGCGGTTTCTCCGCAGGGGATGAACCGGATGGAAGCGGCAAGTTTATTGCGGCCGTATTCCGCAACGCAAAACTCATGGAGGCTATGGAAGAGCTTCTCCATATAAGAGACGGATTGGTTCTCGGTATCTGCAACGGATTCCAGGCTTTGATCAAACTGGGGCTCGTTCCGTACGGTGAATTTAAGCCGTTGACAGAAGAGGCGCCGACGCTGACATTCAATACCATCGGACGCCATCTGTCCCATTATGTAACGACAAAAGTGGTTTCTACAAAATCTCCATGGCTGTCTTTGTGCCGTCCGGGGGATCTGCACAGTATTCCCGTAAGCCATGGGGAAGGGCGCTTCATTGCGTCTGATGAACAGATCAGAGCGCTTATTGCCAATGGACAGGTAGCAACACTTTATACAGACAGTGAAGGCCACCCGACTTATGACAGCCGGTACAACCTGAACGGGTCAAATTGGTCCATTGAGGGCATTACCAGTCCTGACGGCAGAGTTCTGGGCAAGATGGGGCATACGGAAAGAAATGGCGCGAATATCGCGAAAAATATTTACGGCAATAAATTCCAGCCTTTGCTGGAAGCAGGCGTGAAATATTTTAAGGGATAGTTCTTACTTTTGATGAAAGGGTCTCCGTGAGGAGGCTCTTTTTGTGTAGGCGTGGACATGTAAGAAAAGAGGATGATAGAATGAAATCAATGTAACAGGGGTTATCGGAAAGGCGGGATAGAGATGTCGGATGAAGAAAAATGGGTGAAAGCATATGAAAAATTAAAGAAGGAAGGAATGCTGGCACCCTCTGTCGATTATGAAGAGTTGTTTGCAAAAAGTGAGTTTCAGGGTAAGAAACTATTTTTATTTTCCATGGGAACCGTAACTTTCCCTACAGGGAAGATCATTGTATGCGACCCTCTTGTGTATCTGGATAAAAACACTGTGCCGTACAGGGAGAAAGTTCCTGTTGGAACGTTTATGCTGGAGACACTGGCGGCGGAAATGGAAGAAGGAGGTTTCCGCTACATTGCTACACGGATCCGTTTCACTGAGGAAGAAGCAGCTTATTATGAATTGGCGCTGACCGGTACAGAAGATTTGTCTGATTGGAAAAATTTTGATTATATCGGATTCGCTGTCGATGCAGGGCTGGCGACTGTGGCAGATGTCAAAGTAAGGGACGCTTATTGCAAATTTGAAAGTGACTGGTATGAAAAGAATCCGGAAGGAAATATATATGATGATTTCTTTGCAGATATATTTGCAAAGAGCTATGAAGCAGCGCCCCGGTTCCAGAGAGAAGGGGGCGACTGGATCAATTTCACGATACCGGGGACTTCATACCGGCTTCCCATGATACAGAGCGGATTCGGAGATGGCTGCTATCCCGTGTACTTCGGTTACGACAGGGCGGGAAATCTCTGTCGGATGGTCATGGAGTATATCTGCTGTGAAGCGGAGGAGGAGTATACACCGGAAGAGGAGGCTTATTTTGATAAGAATCGGCCGTTTCTGGAACAGATTGCAGAATGGTATGTAGATGACGAACCGCAGAAAGTCATAAAGGCCATTACCTCTCTTCCCGAAGAAGAAAAGACAGATCTCCTGATGGGTGAGCTGGCCGTGGCTTATAATAATACGGAGCAGTATGAAAAGGCGCTGGAAATTCTGGAAGAATGCATGGATCGGAATAGGGAAAACTATGAATGGCATTACCGGCTCGGGTTTGCCCTGTATTACTGCGCGGAGCAGGAAGAAGATGTAAAAAAAGCGGAGACATTGAGCCGGCGTGCGGGAGAAGAGTTCCGATGCGCCCTGGCATTGAAACCTTCCCCTGCATTCAAGGCGGAATGTAAAGAGTTTTTGGCATGGATAAAGGAAGATTTCTCCAGTTATGAGAAAGGGATCAAACCGGCTAAAAGGGAATAGTGTGATCAGGAGATTCTTTCGGGAATCTCTTTTTTACGGACGGCTCTGCGGCGTGTAATTACAGGAGATGGATTTTTAAGGAGAAGGATATGGGGTTGGAAGAAAAAGTATTTGAACGGAAAAGACCGGATTTTGAGAAACTGAGGGGGTTCGGGTTTCAGAAGGACAAAGAAGGGTACCATTATTCCCAATTATTTATGGATGGAGATTTCAGGGCGGATATTTCTATCAGCCTTGAAGGGAACGTTTTCGGGCGCGTTTTTGATACGGCGGCGGGAGAGGAGTATCTGCCCGTCCATGTGCCCTATCAGACGGGGGCCTTTGTGAATATGGTCAGGGCCCGTTATGTGGAAATATTGGAAACGATAGGCGCCGGATGCTTTACTGACAGACTTTTTCTTTTCGACCAGTCGGAGCGGATTGCGGAGATGATTAGGATGCGGTATGGCGACCGTCCGGATTTTCCATGGAGAAAATATCCCGGATATGGCGTATTTAGAAATCATGAAAATAAAAAATGGTACGGAATCATTGTGGCAATTCCGAAAAATAAACTGGATGGTGGAAAAGACGGGGCGGTTATAGAAGCGATCAATGTGAAAATTCCGCCGGAAGAGGGAAAAAGGCTCTGCGGAACAGCAGGTATTTATCCCGCCTGGCATATGAGTAAAAAGAGCTGGGTGAGTCTGATTCTGGACGATACACTGCCGGATGGACAGATTATGGAATTTCTGGATGAAAGTTACCGATTGACGAAGAAAAAGAAGAGCGGATCAAAACAGGACACCGTGCCCCATACATGGATCATACCGGCCAATCCGTATTACTATGACATCGTTTCCGCATTCCGGAAGACGGATGTTGTGGAATGGAAGCAGGCGGGACATATCGAGGAAGGAGACACAGTGTACATGTATATGGCGGCGCCTTATTCTGCTATCCTGTACCGCTGTGAAGCGGTGGAAGTCGATATTCTCTGCCGAAAAGAAGATAAGAAACGGGAACGGTACTGTATGCGTATCAGGCGGAATAAAACCTATGACCGGTCATTTTGTCCCCTGTCCGAGATGAGAAAGCGGGGCGTACCGGGTGTCAGAGGACTGCGTACAATGACGGCAGAGCTAAAAAGATATTTAGATGAAGCGAAATAAAAATTTCTAAATGATAATGTGTTTCAAGTGTCAGAAATACGATGAATACTGATTGTTTTCCTTGACAGACGGCGGATTTGGTGATATTATTCTCAATAAGTGGGGGAGTAGCAAGCATCCTGTGCAGTAAGTCAACATGCTGACCTTATGGTCTGGCTCTACTTTAAAATGCGAGACTCACGTGTTTAGCAAAAGCTATGCGCGGGATCTCTGATTAGGAAATTTACCGGGCATAGCGTTCCGGTTTTTTATTTTCCGAAAGAGAGAAAATATGGACTTTGTATTTCTGCTGAGTAGCGTGCTCCTCGGTGCCGGTCTTGCGATGGATGCTTTTTCCGTTTCTCTGGCGAACGGTTTTCATGAACCGGGCATGGGATGGGAAAAAATCAGTTTTATGGCGGGCACTTTTGCATTCTTCCAGTGGCTTATGCCTATGGCGGGATGGATCTGTGTGCATATCATTGTGGAGGTATTCCAATTCTTTGCGTCCTATATCCCATGGATTGCCTGTTTTCTTCTTTGCTTTATCGGCGTAAGCATGGTGAAAGAAGGATTTTCCGGTGATGCGGGACATATCCGGGCCGGCGTGGGGGGAAAAGCGCTTTTGCTGCAAGGCGTCGCGACTTCCATCGATGCGCTTTCCGTAGGGTTTACCAATGAGCAAATGGACTTGGCGGCCGCATTTGTCTGTGCTCTCATTATTGCGGCAGTAACATTTGCGGTTTGTGTGGCTGGCGTGATGATTGGCAGGAAATTCGGAGTGAGGCTGGCGGATAAAGCTGCTGTCCTCGGCGGAATTATTCTCATTTCCATCGGATTGAAAATGGTGCTGCTGTAGCAGACCGGAAGAAATATTTTGTTATCGATACAGCTTTGGACGAAAGGCTTCAAGTTGTTTTTATTTTAGGGCAAATCTTGTTATAATGGGTGAAAACGTAAAGGGGGATTTTCGGATGGGGTATCGGCACAAAAAGGAAGGAGCACTCTCTCTTCTGCCTTTTTTAATTTTTATCGTCATTTATCTCGGCGCGGGGATTTATTTTCAGATTCATGGCGTGGAAATGGCATTTTACCAGTTTCCATCGGTGACAGCCATGTTTATTGCGGTTCTTTCCGCTTTCTTTATGGGAGATGAAACACTCCAGGTAAAATTCGGCATTTTCTCACGAGGCGCGGGCAACGAAAATGTCATGACCATGCTCATGATCTACATCCTTGCCGGTGCATTTTCCGCCGTGGCAGCCGCTATGGGCGGCCGTGACGCGACAGTAAATCTGGGGATCAGTTTTGTTCCTGCCCAATACCTGACGGCAGGCATTTTCATTATTTCTGCGTTTATGGGGACGGCCACGGGGACTTCTATGGGAACCATTGCGGCCATCGTGCCCATTGCAGCGGGAATTTCCGTGAAGAGCGGAATTTCTGAAGCGCTCATGGTGGCGGCCTGTGTGGGCGGCGCTATGTTCGGAGATAATTTATCCATGATTTCTGATACCACGATTGCAGCGACACGGACGCAGGGCTGTGAGTTGAAAGATAAATTTAAAATGAACTTCAGAATTGCCCTTCCAGCGGCAGTTCTCACGATTTTTCTTCTCCTTGTTATCGGCCAGCCGTCAGCGGCAGCTGATTTGCAGGAGCTTGATTACAGCCTGCTTAAAGTATTTCCTTATATTGCCGTTCTTGGACTGGCGCTCCTTGGGGCAAATGTATTCCTCGTACTCACTGCAGGAATATTCCTTGCCGGATTTATTGGCATGGCATCGGCGGAGCTTACGGTTATTACTTTCGCACAGAATATCTGGAACGGCTTTATGGGGATGGGGGAAGCCTTTTTCCTTGCTCTTTTCTGCGGCGGTATTTCGGAAATGATCGCTTACTATGGCGGTATCGAATGGCTTATTTCCAAACTGCGCAAAATGATCAAAGGGAATAAATCCGCCCAGCTGGGCATTGCGGCGCTCGTGTCCCTAACGGACTGTGCCACGGCAAACAATACGGTGGCGATCATTATCAGCGGCGGTGTGGCAAAAGATATCAGCAATGAATATGGGATAGACTCCCGCAGAAGCGCGTCGCTTTTGGATATTTTTTCCTGTGTGTTTCAGGGAATTATTCCCTATGGTGCCCAGCTTCTGACCGCTTCCGCGCTGGCGTCGAAAAATGGTATTGTGATAAATGCGATGGAAATCATTCCCCATATGTGGTATTGCTGGTTTCTGGCCATTTTCGGAATCCTTTCCATCTATATCCCTTACGCTGATGGCGGCTTGAAAAAAGAGAGTGTGAAAGAATAAATACGTTTGTCCCGGGAGACGGCGGTGTGTAAGCCGCGTGACATGGAAATAAATATATTTTATGCCTGATTATTTATTAAGTATTAACAATCATGTGCTGTTGTGCTATTTTATATCTAAGAATCCTGTCAGCAAAAGTAAAGGAGATAAAGAGATGAAAAGTAAAAAGTATGGAATTATGTTGGCTGTATTGGCAGCCGCGGGTGGTGTAAGCGCAAGTGCGGCGCCTTTGCCAGTGTATGAACTGAAAGGGCTCACCGTCACGGCGACCCGGCAGGCAGAAACGACAAAGGATGTTCCTGCGAATGTACAGATCGTGACAGAAAAGGAAATTAAGGACCGCAATGTGCAGAATGCGGCACAGGCCGTCGCTTTGGCGACCGGTGTGCAGGTGGATACTACGGTGGAAGGCAGCGTGAACCTCCGTGGATATAATTCCAAGAATATCCTTGTCCTCGTCGACGGACAGCAGATGAATACCGCCTGGAACAGCACAGTGGACTGGAATATGATTCCTGTGGAAAATATCCGCAAAGTGGAAGTGGTCAGCGGCGGGCAGTCGGCGCTCTATGGCGGTCGTGCGGTTGGCGGCGTCATCAATATTATGACAAAGTCGGCGAAAGAAAATGGCGTCCACGGTGCTGTAAACTTGGGCTACGGCAGCCACAACACAGTGAAGCAGAGTTACATGGCAAGCGGACGGAAGGATCGATTGAACTGGGGTGTTTTCTATGAAAATAAAATGACCGATGGCTGGCGTTCGTACCTGTCCTCTTATGCCATAAAGAATAGCAAAGGAAAAAATAATTTTACCGGCGTGGATATTTCTTCTCTGGACACGACTGCTGACGGGAAAGAATACATCATCGGCGACCGAGGGAAGAAAGAAGTCATGTCTGAAAGCTATGGCTTCAATCTGGGCTATGATTTCACGGAAGATAGAAAGCTTACTTATAAATTCACCCATTCCAACTATACATGGAAATATACGGATCCCCGCTCGTACCTGCCTGCGGGATTCAGCAAACCGTCAGGCGTACCGGCGTCCACGTTTTTCGGCAACAGGGGCTGGCGCGTCTATGACATGCACAGTCTTACCTACAATGATCAGAAGGATAAAATCCATGCCCATTTCGGCATGACTGACTACACAAAAAGCGGATATATCACGCCTGATAAAACGGTCAAGGCAAGCCATACTTTTGACGGTGCCGGCAGCAAGACATCCTATCCTTCAAAATCGTGGGATTTTGATCTGAATAAACGCTGGACCGCAGGCAGCCATACCATCCTTTTTGGCGGTTCTTACGGGAAGGACCGGTTTGATGAAACCATTTATAAGACCGTTTCTGACTGGAAATCATGGGACAGTGCCGTGAAAGGAAATAAAGATGATCAGTGGCTCGGCGGCAAGGCGAAGTCCTGGGCCTTATATATTCAGGACAAATGGAAACTCAGCAGCCGCTGGGCAGCGTACATCGGCGGACGGTACGACTATTATGAAAAATATGGCGGTTATAATTATTACAGAGGAAAGGCGCCGACAAGACTGGAATCTGATTCCTATCACCAGTTCTCGCCCAAGCTGTCTGCCAGTTATGCGCTGGATAATCATACCAATCTGTACCTGTCTTTCGGAAAATCGTTTGCGCCGCCCCTTCTCTACCAGCTCTATCGGTATGCGGAACCATCCTATGGCGGTCGCTATGAGCCGAATCCATCTTTGAAACCTGAAACTACGACAAATTGGGAGCTGGGAATTAAAAAAGATTTGGGGAAAACAAAAATTTCCGCAGACGTATTTTATGCGAGGACAAAGGACTACATTGACCTTGTCACTATCGGAAAAACTGCTAAAGGTGCTGCTATAAAGACATATAAAAATGTAGGAGAGGCCAGAACCCATGGAGCGGAACTTTCTGTCACCCATAAGTTCAGCGATTTGTGGTCGGTTTATGCCAACTATACTTGGCAGCTTGGCAAAGTGGCTGATGCGGATAATGGCTATGCCATGGGCAGAGATTATGAAATTCCCCGCCACCTTTTCCATTCCGGTGTGACGTACACAAATCATCCATGGACCGTGAATGTGGACAGTATGTTCGTTTCCGCAAGGAATGAGCCGGGCTGGAAAAGCGGCAAATTCAAATCCCGTGATGCCTACTTCCTTTTGAACATGGATACCGCTTATGCGGTGAACAAAAATCTTTCTGTCCAGTTCAGCATTTACAACATCCTTGACAGGGAATACTATGATCAGGAATCCGCCTCTGATAAGTATTATGCGGGTGACGGGAGGACATTTACCCTTTCTGCGCGATACTCTTTCTAAAAATAAATTTTGGCTTATAAGACCGTTTGTTCTTTGAAACAGGCGGTTTTATTTTGTTTTTGTTTTATTTATAATGAAGAAATAGAAATGCAGCAGCGTAAGGAGATCTCATGAAAAAGAAAATAGCCCTTATACAAATGCAGGCGGTTCTTGCCGATGTGGAAACGAATTACCGCCATGCGGAAGAATTGATGGAACAGGCGATGGAGGGAAATCCGGATATTCTTGTCCTTCCTGAAACGTGGAACACGGGGTTTTATATTTCCCGCAAACTGAAATCAATTGCTGATGAAGGTGGAAAGCGGACGGAAACGTTCTTGTCTTCTTTCGCAAAAAAACACCATGTGAATGTCGCAGGCGGTTCGGCAGCTGTTCTTTGTGGGGACGATGTATATAACCGTTCTTTCGTTTTTGACAGGGAAGGACGGAAAATTGCTGAATACGATAAAGTTCACGGGTTTTCCTATGCCCATGAACCGATGTATTTCAAAGGCGGTGATCATGCGGTTTCCTTTGCGTTGGATGATATTTCCTGTTCCATGGTCATTTGTTATGATATCCGCTTTCCCGAGCTTGTGCGCCGTTCTGTCCTGGAAGGGAAAACGGATTTATTTTTTGTCCCTGCCGCCTGGCCGAAGGCGCGTCTTTTCCATTGGACGCTTTTAGGGCAGGCAAGAGCGGTGGAAAACCAGGTTTACCTGTGTGCCGTCAACCAAGGCGGAATTTCAGGGAGAACGGAGTACGCGGGAAACTCGGTGCTTCTCGATCCCTGGGGGAATGACGTCTGTCGTCTGGGAACGGAAGAAGGGATTGCTTTCGGGGAAATAGATACGGATATACTTCAACAAATCAGGGATACTATCCATGTATTCAGGGACCGCCGGCCTGAAATCGATGTGGTGCGGTGATTGCAAAAAAAGCATATGAGAGTATAAGCAGACGGATAAATTTGCATAAAGGGAAAGATGTTTCCTGCCGGATAGAAATGAAGGAGGGATGATATGGCATCGAGTAAAGAATATTTAAATTTTATTTTGGCACAGTTGTCTGATTTGGAGGATGTAAGCTGCAGGGCCATGATGGGAGAATATATTCTGTACTACAAGGGCAAAATTGTTGGAGGGATATATGATGACAGGCTGCTTGTAAAATCTGTAAAATCAGCAGTACGGTATATGCCGGATGCGGAGTATGCGCTGCCTTATGAAGGCGCGGGGAAAATGTTACTGGTGGATCATGTGGATGATCAGGATTATTTAACGGGATTATTCAAGGCGATGTTTGATGAACTCCCTGCGCCTAAAAGCAAAAAGAAAATATAATAGGAATGAAACTGCCTCTATAAGCCGAATTTTCCGGATCTGACTTATAGGGGCAGTTTCGTTATTTGGAAATATTCTTTTTTGAAGCGTCATTTGATGGCAATCATCTGTCCCCAGTGGAAAGACCACAGGTATGCGCCGATAACCGGCTTGCCGAGAAGCTGCTCTGCTGCGTCTTTATAGACGAGAAGCTGGGTTCTGTAATGGCTTTGCAGTTCTTCAACGGAGTCGGTACGATCCGTTTTATAGTCAATGATGACGATATGGCCGTCACGCTCAATGAGGCAGTCCATGATGCCCTGCATGAAAACTTTTTCTCCTTCTTCGCAGCCTGGGTAGAAACGTTTCGCCGGAAGAAGAAGGGAGAAGGGCATTTCTTTCCGGATTACCGCGGCTTTTTTCATAGCGCGGCCTAAGGCGCTTTCCGTGAACTGCTGGATATCACGGAGCGGCGCGCGGTATTTTGAATCCTGGAGCAGGGCGTTCTTTTCTTCTTCCGTAAAACCTTTTTCTTCATAAATGCGTTCCACTTCTTTCCTAAGATCTGAAATGCCGTCATACGGTTTGGTGAGATCTATGAGTTCCATGGCTTTATGCATGAGGGTGCCGTAAGATGTACCCGTGAAGGCAGGAGTTTCTGCAAGGAATGCGGGCGGGTCTTCATAGCCCGGCAAAAGGGAGGACTCTTCGCCGGAAGGAATGCTTTCCATGGCAGGAGCCAGCGTTTCCGATGAAAAGGGTTCTATGCCTTCAGCGCCGGATTCCTGCTGCTCTTTCAGGGCAACTGCGGCGGTAGCGGTGAGCTTGGCAGGCGTTTGAACGGCTCCATTGAAACTGTACTGCCAGCGCAGCTGCTTTTCCATCCAGTCCGGCACGTTTGAAGCGGGAGCCGTAAGAAAAGCTTTTATGTTGTCAATATCTTTTGCTTCTTTTTGTTTCTTTTTCTCTTCCCATTCTTCGAAGTCCATTTCTCCGTTTATTTCTTCTGTCCGCCGTTCTTCTCCGGTGAGCAGTTCCTGCCACGGTGTGATGGTGAAATGAAACGCAGATGGGCTGTCGTTTATGTCAGGTGCGAGATAAGAGGGGATCTTTCCCACTGTGTCCCACAGATAGGCAGCGCTTCTGTGGCGGGCGGCAGCCGGAAGAATCCAGGAAAGATAAGATTTCCCGCCGGCCGTTATGTGGGCTGGCAGGCGGCTTTCCGCTTCCGTCAGGGAGGAAAGCGGGGTCAGACAGGAAGAAATATAAGGAATGAAGTTTTTTCTGAAAGCGGTGATACAGAGCAAATCCCGCGCTCGTGTCATGGCGACATAGAGAAGGCGCGCTTCTTCCGCCTGGGCTTCACGGCCGGCGGCGGTACGGATCGCCATCCAGTAAAGAGACGGCCAGTGTGCCATATGTTCTTTATCAAAGTAATGGATACCGAGTCCCATTTCCCGATGAAAGATGACAGTCCGATCCAGATCTTTCACATTGAAAGACTTTGCTGCGTCCGCCAGAAAAACCACGGGGAATTCAAGCCCCTTGCTTTTGTGGATGGACATGATCTGTACGGCATTTCCTTTGGCAGACGTGGAAATTGTCTTAAAATCTTTCTGCGCCCGCCGTAAGTATTCCAGGAAGGAAAAGAGGCCGTTTACCGCAGCGGAGTCTCTTGTCTTTGCCAGTTCATAGAAGGAAAGGACATGGGATTTGCCGGCGGTGCCGTTAGGCAGTCCCGCCACCCATGACAGATAGTCCGTGTCCTCAATGATCCTGCGGAGAAGGGGGGCGACGCCGTCTTTTCGTGCCTCTTTTCTCCACGTTTCATAAAGTGAAAGAAAACGGGAAAGACGGAGGGCTTTTTCTTCGGAGATAATTCCTTTGGCCCGCGAAAGAATATCCCAGAGGGAATCTTCCTCCGGCGCGAGGGCAAGGCGGAGACGGGCGAAATCTTCTTCGTCAAGTCTCGCAAGAGAGGAGCGGAGCACCGCAAGAAGAGGTAAGTCCTGCCGCGGATTGTCTAAAATTTTCAGGAGCGACCAAAGGATCTGCACTTCCATGGAGCGGATAAAATCATCATCTTTATCAGCGGTGGCAGGAATATGTTCCTCGTTCAATACTTTGAGGAGCGCAGGCGCTTTTTTATCGATACTGCGGAGGAGGATAACGATATCGCTGTAATCTATGGAACGGAAGGTGCCGTCTTTGTTCATGATCTGCCGCTTTTCTTCCATAAGGGCGCGGATCTTTTTGGCGATGAGCCGGCCTTCAAAGGTGATGCTCGTGATATCATTGACGGACTCATCCATGGGAACAGTATTTTCATCGGTTACTTTATCAATCAGTTCCACTTCGACTGCACCGCCTGCGTAGGCAGCGGGACGGGGGTCTTCATGGCGCCCCGGATAAAGCGCTTCTCGATCGCCGTAATCGAGCTCCAACAGCTTTTCACTCATAAGCTGGCGGAAAATATAATTGATTGACGCGAGAATCGCGGCGTCACTGCGGAAGTTCCGGTTGAGATCAATGCGTCTGTCTTCCGCATTTTCATCAGAGGAAAAACTTCTGTATTTCTTTTGGAAAATGGTGGGGTCAGCCTGGCGGAAACGATAGATGGACTGCTTGACATCGCCTACCATGAAACGGTTCCTGCCATTGGAGAGAAGCGTGGCGATCAGTTCCTGCACATCATTGGTGTCCTGGTATTCATCAATCATAATCTCTTTATATTTTTTTTGCAGCTCCCGTGCCGCCGATGACGGGAATTCTCCCGCCCGCTCCGGTGTGAATCCTTCCGCGGTTTTGTCTACAAGGATGTCCAAGACATAATGTTCCATGTCGGTGAATTCCATAAGGCCTTCCTGCTTTTTGCGGTTGGCATAAGCACGGGAAAAAGCAATGGTCACATCCGACAGGGCACGGACGATGGGATGCATCCGGATCACGTCATGGAGCCATTGCTCTTCCGAAATCGCAAAGAAAGGGATGAGCTTTTCGGAAACTTCTTTTTTCACACTGTTTCGAATTGCCTGGACGTTGTTTTTTATTTCTTCAAAGCGGATAGGATCTTCAGAAAAGGATTTCTTCACCGCCTTCAGTTTGGCAAAAGAAATGTTCGGCGCGTCTTTGTACCATTCATCCCATGTTTCTGCTTTTGAGAGGATGGTGAAGGCGTCAAATTCATCAGACAGCGTTTCCGCATACGGCGCGAGGGCCGGTTCGTTTTCCAGAAAAGTGAAAATCTGGCGGTAGGAATCAGCCCAGCTCTGGGCACGGCGCCGGAAATCTTCAAGAATGTCTTTTGTCCATGGAAGATCGCTTAAGGCAGCTGCGCCGTTTTCGCCGTAAGGACGGGAAAGGCTGCCGAGCCAGTCTTCCGGGAAGGGCATGGAACAGGAAAAGTGATAGAGGGAAAGAATGGTATCTTTAAAACCGCTGTCCTCAAACCCGCCGGAAAGCAGATCCGCGCAGTCAAGGAAAGCGGGTTCACCCCTTTCATAGTACGTTTCCAGGACTTCTGAAAGCACGTCCTGCTCCAGGGCATATATTTCATTGCTGTCTGTCAGCATTTTCGTGTTCGGGTCGAGGTCGATCAGGTAAAAATACCGGCGGATTAGGGTCTGGAAAAATGAATCAAGTGTGGAAATCTGTGCGCTTGACATCAGCGCGAGCTGGCGGGACAAATGACGGGCGAGAGGCGTATTTCGCTCCTGCTCCGCTTCCGAAAGGGCCTTTGCAATGCCTGAAGAAATGCGGGTTTTCATTTCCCCTGCCGACGCGCGGGTGAATGTAAGAACCAGAAGTTCCGTAATGTCGGCAGGATCATCCATATCGGTAATCAGTTTTTTGATACGCTCCGTGAGTACCGCCGTCTTACCGCTTCCGGCGGCGGCGGAAAGGAGAAGGTTCTGTCTGCGGGCGTCAATAGCTGCCTGCTGCGCGGTTGTCCATGTCATTTGACTCATAGGTTCTCCTTTCCGTTCCTTTTCATTTCCTCGTCCAGTTTTTCCCGGATCGTTTTGTCAGAAACTTTGGAAATGTAATCAAAACTGTTTTCGGGCAGTGCAGGATCAAAGCGGCAGATACTCCGATAGGGACAGTATGAGCAGGGCGACAGCGTTCCGTTCTTGACGGGATGGATGGCAATTTCCCCGCTTTCAAGGCGGCTGTACAGCCTGATCAGTATTTTTTCCGTCAGTGCTTTCAGTGCTTCAAACTCCTCTGCCGTAAGGACGGGAGAGGTTTTCTTTACACTGCCGTCTTTTACATAAGAAACACCGATAAATCCGTCATCCGTGCCTGATTGGGAGTCAAGCGTGCGGAGCACATCCGGGTCATTTAAGAAAATACCGTTGGTGTTTTCCTTTTCTTTGGGATGGGGAATTCCGTTGGGCGGTACGCTTATGGATTTCGGCCGCCCGTGGAGATAGATATACATCATGGCGGCAGGAAGCAGATCTTTCGTATCCTTTGTTTTTGAAAGCGCCAGCAGGTAGGTAATAAGCTGGAGAGAGAGACCTTCCATGATTTCATTCAGGGAGAGCTTCGGCGAGCCTGTCTTGTAGTCGCAGACTGCGGCGTACCTGCCGTCTGTATCTACACGGTCTATTTTCCCTGTAAGGGTAAAGCTGTCAGTGGGACTTGCGGAAATACGGAGATAGAATTCTTTTTCCATATCCAGCGTGTCGAAACCGCTCTGCCGGCTCCATTGACGGAATCTTTGAAGTGCCCGCCGGAAGGTCTGATCCAGAACGCGGCGGGTATACTTTGCCGACTGATCCGAGGAAAGGGCATCCGCCTTGATGCGCGGTGTGATTTTTTCCGTGATGTCTTCGGAAATCTTTTCAATTTCTTCATCCGTCGCCTGCCGCCACTGGCGGTTCTGCGATTTCAGGACTTCGCCGAATTGGTGGAGCCCCGCGTGGAGATAATTGCCGTAGTCCAAATAATCCGCTTCGCCTGTATCCCGCTCTTCTACGCCGATTCCGTAGCGAAGGAAATACTGGTAGGGACAGCTTCTGTAATTTTGCAGTTTTGTGACGGAACCGTAAAAGCGTCCTCCTTTCATGAAAAGTTTGCGCGCAAGCATTTTTGGCAGACGGGCGGCGGTATTTTGATACCGGAGCCCTGCCAGTTTGCTTTCCATGAGCTCTCTGTATTCATTTCCTTCTGCCCAGTCTTTAAGCGCTGCCCAGTTGCCTGTTGGTGAGGGGCGGCCATTGCGGAGTATTTCAGGAAGAAGAGACAGGGCCTGGTTGGGGTTGGCAAAAAACGAGGGGTCGTCATGATGGGGAGAGGGCGGGAGTATTTCCATGTTTTCCGTATAATAGCCGAGGGCTTTCAACCGCTCCAGCAGGAAGGACGGTTCTGCGGCGCTTCCGTCGGCAGCAGCGGCGGGGTACGACAGATAGAGTGCGTCCGATGCCCGTGTCAGGGCGAGATACGTATAAAATTGTTCTTCCTGCACCAGCTCCATCAGGTTGTTTCCAAGATTGATGCGGGCGGATTTCAAAAGAGTCTGCTTTTCCGTTTCCGTGAAAAATCCTGAGTCATCAATTTTTTTAGGGAAAGAGCCTTCCAATGCGCCGGGGATGAAGACCACTTTCGCTTCCGCCGCGTATCCTCTGTCTATGGAGGTGACCGTCACATGGTCAAGAGTGGGAGGAATCATGGAGAAGGTAAGGGCGGAAAGACCATCAGCAAGAATACCGCAAAGTTCCTCTTCGGGGAGGATGTCTTTTCCTGTGACATGGACGATTTCGTCAAGAAGAGAAAGCACTTTTTTCCAAACCTGGAGATGGGGACGCTTTTTTGTTTTTTCAAATTCCAGTTCATCCCAGACGGAAAGCGTTTTAGGGATTTGCTGCTCTGTTAACCACCGATAAAGAAAGGCGCATTTATCCTCTGCGGCGGGAGATCCCTTCCAGCCCGCAAGAAAAGGATTCAAAAGGGAAAGGACCTTTTCTCTCCATGTATTGGCGGTGTTCTGTTTTGTAATTTCTTTATCCGAAAGAGGGGCCGGTTCCTGATCAATGCTCCGGTAATCGCGGAAGGCCCAGGGCTTTTGCCACGTGGAAAAACGGATATGGTATTTCAAAACATAATTTTCCAGCTTATCTATCATATCCGTAGGGAAAGAAGGAAATATTTCCGTTTTTAAGATGCGGAAAATATGCTCTCTTGTAAATCCCCTGTTCTTGCCCCGGCTTTCCGCTTTTATGAAATGGAGAAGCCCGTCAAGGAGCATGACAAGGGGGTGGTTATTCATGGGCTGTTTTTCGTCCGTAAAGACCGGAATCCCGTAGCGTGAAAAGCTTCTTTCCAGCGGATCCGTATAAGTGTCGGCGGAACGAAGAAGGACGAGGATATCCCGCCAGCGGAGGTTTTTATCGCGGACAAGTGACAGAATCCGGCGGGAAATGAAATCCGCCTCTGCCTGGCTGTCCGGTGCGGAAACGATATGAATGCCCTTTTCGGGAACCGGGGAAGTCTCTTTCGGAAGCGGACAAGGAGAAGGAACATTTTGGAAATAGTCTGCTGCGAGACAACGGAGACGGGGACAGCGGAACCGTTTCCTTTCGGGGAGTGTTACGGAATCAAAGTGGGGCTCTTCTTCCGAAAGGAGAGCATATAAATTGGCAGGGCGGGCGAATATTTCATTGGACAATCCTTCTTTTGCGTCCGGGAGGGGAAGTGTGAATGTCACTTCTTCCGCCGTGCGGATAAGGGCGGATACGATGCGTATCTTTTGGGGTGTCATACCGTTGAAGCCGTCAATCCATATACGGGATCGGCGGAGTATTTCCGATTTCGGTATTTCCCCGGCAAGCAGGTCAAAAAGACTGCCTTCATAAGAAAAGCGGGTATGGAGGTAGTCATGGTAATTTTTATATAAGAGGGAAAGATCCGCCAGTTTGCGTCCCAGTGGTGTCCCTTCTTCGGCAAGAGAGACATCATGGAGCGCCGTTTCAGAAATGCAGAACATATCAAGCTGGTGGAAAAGGTTCATGAGATTTTCCGCAAAATGAGGCTGAGAAGAAATTTTCATGAGCATTTGCAGCTCATCCCTGTGTTCCGCAAGGATGCGGCTGATGATGATCTGCTGGCCCAGCGGAGAAAGAGCATCTTGCACAGGGGAGCGGAGCTCATTAAAAACGCGGTAGGCAAGACGCGAAAAACCGCAGACCGTGGCATCGATAAAACCGTGGCCCGGGAAAATATCCGCCAGCATACGTTCTGCGGTATATGTCTCCTGATCAGGCACGAGGAAAAAGGCGGAGCGCCCTTTTTTACCGGTGACATAGTCGCGTATTTCTTCACAGCAGCGCCGCGTTTTGCCTGTTCCCGCCGCGCCGAAAATAAAATGGAGTCCCATGAGCATCCTTCCTGTCATTTTAGTAATATCTTTCTTTTTCTTATTATAAAGGGAAAGGACGAAAAGGGAAAACACAGCAGAAAAATATTTTACAAAAGAAAAAGAGAAATACTATTTTCGCAAAATATCGATACGAAAAAGACAATCTAAATATTGACATATTTAGATATGGTTGATACAATGAGCACATAAGCAAGTTAAAACTGTTTTAATATTTGAAGGAGGAATTTTAAATGTCTTTAAACGGTAAAAAAGTAAGCGAATTTACAGCAGATGCATATCTTAACGGAGAATTTGTCAAGGTATCCGATAAGGATCTGCAGGGGAAATGGAGTGTTCTCTTCTTTTATCCGGCGGATTTTACTTTTGTCTGCCCGACTGAGCTGGAAGATCTCCAGAGACTCTATGGCGATTTCAAAAAAGAAGGGTGCGAGATTTATTCCGTGTCCTGCGATACCCACTTTGTGCACAAAGCCTGGCATGACTCTTCGGAAAAAATTGGCAAGGTTACCTATCCGATGATTGGCGATCCGACGGCACAGCTTGCAAAAGATCTGGATGTATATATTGAAGCTGACGGCATGACCGAGCGCGGCACTTTCGTTATCAATCCTGACGGAGAAGTTGTTCTTTATGAAATAAGCGCCGGCAATATCGGCCGTAATGCTGATGAACTGCTCCGCAAGGTAAGGGCTGCCAAGTTTGTTTATGAACATGGCGATGAAGTCTGCCCGGCCAAGTGGGAACCGGGGGCGGCGACATTGAAACCGTCCTTCGATCTTGTCGGTAAACTTTAATAAGAGAGGGCATCATGGAAAAAATGTATGATGCCATAGTGGTCGGCGGAGGTCCTGCAGGGCTTTCCGCCGCTATTTATATGGCAAGAGCGCGTTTCCGCGTATTGGTTATTGAAAAAGAAAAAGTCGGCGGCCAGATCACTATCACATCTGAAGTGGTGAACTATCCCGGCATTATTATGACAGACGGGGAACAGCTGACCGGTAAGATGCGTCAGCAGGCGGAAAATTTCGGAGCCGAGTTTTTATCGGCGGAAGTAACCGGCCTTGATTTGGACGGCGACTATAAAACAGTTCATACCGATCGGGGAGATTTCAAGGCGCCCGGCATCATTTATGCGGCAGGCGCTCATCCCCGGCTGGCCGGATTTGAGGGGGAAAGTGAATTCCGAGGACACGGTGTGGCATACTGCGCGACCTGCGACGGCGAATTTTTCTCCGGCAAGGATATTTTTGTCATCGGTGGGGGATATGCAGCGGTGGAAGAGGGACTCTTCCTCACCCGGTATGGAAAGAAGATCATGATGGTCGTCAGACGCGACTGCTGCTCTATTGAAAATGCGGAAGTCGATGAATTGAAAGAACATCCGAATGTAGAAATGATGTTCAACACTGAAGTGGTAAGAGTGGAAGGCGATTCCGCCATCCGTAAAGTTGTTTTGAGAAACCGGGTGACCGGGAAAGAAACAATCTATACTGCCCCAGAAAATGATTTTTGCGGCGTATTTGTCTTTGTCGGCTATGCGCCGGAAAACGAACTGGTTAAGGGAAAAGTGGAACTGGATCCCCAGGGGTATATCATCACTGACCGTGATCAGAAAACGAATATTGACGGCGTTTATGCGGCAGGCGACATCTGCGTGAAAAATCTCCGCCAGGTGGTTACCGCTGTTTCGGATGGAGCCGTGGCGGCCACATCTATGGAAAAATACCTTGGGCAGCTCTACAGAAAGTTAGGCATCAAGAGAACTTATGTAAAAAGGGAAATGAAGGAAGCTGCCAAAGCGGAAAATGCCCCGAAAGAGGAGGCGGGTGCTTTTCTTGATGATGCGACCCGTCAGGCGCTGGCTCCCGTACTTGCCCGCTTTACCCGTCCGATCCGTCTCCGTCTGTATACGGATGACAGCCAAATGACGGAAGAAAACCGCCGCATGGTGATGGAGCTTGCATCTCTTTCTGATAAGGTGGAAGCGGAATTTGTCCCGTCCGCGAGAGAAGAAGACAACCATACCATTTCTATCTGTGACGCGGAAGGAAATGAAAAAGGACTTCGTTTCCACGGCGTACCCGGCGGACATGAATTTAATTCTTTTATTCTTGCCATGTACAATGCGGCAGGTCCGGGGCAGGACGTGGGTGAAGCACTGCAGAAACGCATCAAAGGCATCAGCAAGCCTCTCTATGTGAAGATTGCCGTATCTCTTTCCTGCACAATGTGCCCCGACCTTGTAGCGGCGGCGCAGCGTATTGCCGCGGATAATGAAAATGTAACGGCCGACGTCTATGATCTCCAGTACTATCCAAACCTTAAAGAGAAATATAATATCATGAGCGTTCCCTGTCTCATCATCAATGATGACGAAGTGCATTTCGGAAAGAAAAGCGTGTCCGACCTGCTTGATATTTTTCAGGCATAAGGACCGGGAAAGATTTCTGTTATAAAAATATAAAGCCCCCATACGTTAGACCTGAAATCTGACTTATGAGGGTTTTATTTTTGTTTGAATATGCCGGGATCAGGTAAGCTCATTGGTTAAAAGATCCGTATTCCTGACGACTCTTGCGGCGAGAAGCAGTCCCGCTAAGCTGAAAAGCAGGACATACATGGCTGAAACTTCACTCACCGTTCCGAACGCGGCCGCCCGCATAGCGCTTAACTGATAAGTCAGCGGGTTTATCAGGGCGAGTACCTGTATAAAAGAAGGGGCATCGTGCAACACATAAAAAGAGGGAGCGCTGAAAGAAAGAGGCATGATCAGAAAGGTCAGAACCATGTCACGCATCTGATATGTCTTTATAAACATTGTGATGACAGTGCCCAAACTGATCCAGAAAAATAAACTGATTAGGCCGATTCCCCACATACATATAAAAGAAAATAAAGTAAAATGCAAGTGAAAAGCCAGGATAATGAGGTAGAAGACAACGGCTTGCGTGGCGTAGCCTAAAACAGCACCGGTACTCATCGAAAGAATATAGAAAAATGGTTTTATGCCAGCCTGCATCTTCAAGGCGAAAAAGCCATATCTTCGGTCGACAGTCATGCGGTAAATGACTCGTGACATCTGTCCCATCATGCTCATGGTCAGGATACCGACAAGGGCGTATTCATTGTAAGGGATTAGGACACCGTTCACCGATATATTTCCGATCGTTTCGGACAACGCGGTCACGATGAAAATGAAATAGAGTAAAGGAGTCAATAATTGGGAGATTAACATGGGACGCGTCTGGAAGAAAATTTTTGCTTCCATGTACGTTGTGGAGAGAATGGCAGGTATGTTTAATGCCGCGTAGTGCTTGAATAATAAAGGGTTCATGGTCATAATTACTCCTTCGTGCCGGATGTAAAGAAACTTCGCAGTCCGTTTTCTGCCAGGTTCTTTATGTTCTGGATATCATTTTTTTGTGCGATTTCCGCAAGCGCTGCCGACAGTGAGCAGCCTTTTTTCAATTCAATTTCTATGCAGTTGAGATCCTTACCCGATGCGGGGGTTCTTATAAAATAGGAAGCCGATATGTCGTCATTCGGCCGGTACTTTTCTTTTAGATGGATGTGGTACCTCAGGACAGGCGTATTTTTATCCAAAAAATTATTCAAGTCTCCAAAGTAGTTCAGCTTTCCATTTTCCAGATAAATCAGTTTGGTGCAGTATTTTTCCAACAGATACAAATCATGAGAAGATACAATGATGGTTTTTCCTCGGCGCCGTTCCGTTTCAAGAAAGGAAAAGAGATTTTCCGCATATTGCGCGTCAAGTCCGGTGGTCGGCTCGTCTAAGATGTAAAGCTGCGGCCCGTGTACGATAGAACGCGCGATTTGGATACGCTGCTGCTGGCCTCCGGACAGGGTATCCAGCTGGCAGTCCGCCTTATCAATCAGACCGACTCGGTTTAATGCGGATTCAGTCATTATTTTGGCTTCCCTGTGTGAGATGCCAGCCAATATGCACCCCATAAATACATTGTCCCAGGCAGTCAAAAACCAGTCCGCAACAAGACGCTGCGCACTGAATCCGATGGAGGCATACGGATTTTTCCTGTTGATATATTTATCGTTAAAATATACTTCCCCTTGACAGGGGGAAAGCGTGCCGTGGAGGATATTCAGCAGCGTGGATTTTCCCGCGCCGTTTACGCCCATGAGCGCAACAAAATCGCCGGGATTCACCAAAAATGAAATATCTTTCAGCGCCTGCAGGTTTTTATAGAAAAAATTTATATTGTTTACGGTGATGATGGAATCCATAAGCGTCCTTTCTTAAATGAATACCATTTAAAT
>ENA-UONT01000034-UONT01000034.1-human-gut-metagenome-genome-assembly--contig:-CS20-NODE-34-length-199710-cov-51.789457_pt1 | contig 199710 bp, 177 predicted proteins | sample MGYA00242459_ERZ724006 | MGnify/ENA metagenome assembly ERZ724006
ATAAGAGGGAAAGAATAAAAAATCAGAGCCGTGACACAGTTCAGTTTACACTACCTGAAAAATATTCATTTCAACAAGTCTTTAGACCTACCAATTCTATCATAATTCTGCAAGCTATCTCTTCCATAAATATATTTACAGACGGATATTTATCAAAAAAGACATAACTATCATCCGAATACAAATTGTGTTCTGATTCATTTCTTAAATCTGTGAGACAGGATATATTTTTCTCATTTCTTCTTAGACCAGCATCTTTGATTACACCTTTTATTTCTTCTAATCCCTCTATCTGAAAGTGGGTAATTGTACATTTAACTAAATCACCACCGCTCTTGTTTCCTGCTCCAAGTATGTATTCTGCGTAAGAAGATGCCATAGCAAAAAGCATATTGAATCTTTGTGGTTCACTCACATAATATGAATCCACGAACTGCCTAACATACCTTGGCATATCATTAATATGAGAATGGTTAAGATGTGCATATTGTATAAATTCCGCAATATTACCTACTTTTGTGCGCAAATTTATTGGAGATGTATTTCTTTCAAAAGTATGTTTTTGGCTATACATCTTAACTTTCGTTTGGTTATTTACTTCATCGTTACAAAACTCGCAGAGTATTTCTATAGGGTAGCAGCAATATAGAGATATCAAACTCACCACATAATTTTGAATGTTTTTAGGACAAAACAAATATGTTGATTTTTCATCATTATAGCAGAAGACAATCTCACTTTCTAATGCCTCGATTGTTTTCTGTTTTGATTCCTCAGTTAATCCATCTATTTGCTTAGGCGGCACATTGATAACAATACAATCAGTTGTTGAATTATTTTTATGTATTAATTCCACCCTATTCAACATTAATTCACAAATATTACCTATAAAACTAAAATCTTCAATTGAAGAGTTTTTCAAATCCACCTCAATATTCTCTTTATCAGATTGCAGAGTAAAATTCTCAAGCAAATCTCCATTATTAAAACAATCGGTAATAAACCCCGATATCTCTAATATGTGGTCTTTAGCTTGAAAAGCAAGAACTATATGATTATCTATGTATGAAAAATTAGCTTTACACTCAGCGATTTCATTTCCTAAGTCGATTTTTAACAATGCCATATTATATCTTTTAATTTCATTTATGAGTAGCTCTATATAGACAGAATCTATTGTTACCATTTATCAACTTCCATGGCAGATACAAATCATGCTTTATATTCACATCGGATTCAACTTGTATCTACCCTTCATCTCCATGTCACATACAAGTAATGACAGCAACTACGATGTTGCCAGCAACTTGTAACAACCCTTCATTCTCTTGTCACATACAAGCGCGCAGCACACCGAGGCTCTTGCCAAGAACTTGTAACAACCCTTCATCCTCTTGTCACATACAAGTAGTTACGAAACGCGCATCAGGGTCGGTACTTGTAACAACCCTTCATTCTCTTGTCACATACAAGGGCTAAAAGATATGTAATTGTGACACAGAGTAAAGGATAGGACGTACTTACTTTAAAGAGTTTCTGAAATCGTTCGAAAAGATTCTCACGAATGTTTTCTACATGATTTCATTCTGCTTTCTTTCAATACATCTTTGTTTTAGCAATGACACTAAATGTCAATTAGCGCTAATGTTGGTTTACAATACCATTATTTCTTTATACTGAAAGGAGATAACGCTCCATTACACAAAACTTATTGTATGATACTTTCATTTTTACGATGTCAAAGAACTCTTTTGATTTTGTGACTTTCTTCTTTTTAGTAGAAGTATCATTAACTATAGCATTCTTTATATTGAACGCAGCAAGTGTGTCGCGATTATGTTGAATACCATCAGAAGTAACAATTCTTCTTTCTGATATTTTATGTTCTGTAAAACTCTCATTAGTAAAGTCAAACTGTGTACATGCATACGATGAAGGTACATCATAGTATTTGCCTTTAGGATAATAAAGCAACTTGTTTTTCAATATCACCAAGAACTCCGAAGGTGCTCTTTTCTTTATTGACTTGCCATATCGCTTTTTAGACCTTATCCTTCCTGACTTTGTCATACTTGTAGCTTTTGTTCTTGCCTGCATAGACTTATATGAATTTGCTTCAACCTTGAAAGTGTCACCATATTCAAGCAAAGTATTGGCAAGCTCATTATGCGCAATCTTTCGTTTGGCAGCTAATTTACGTTGAGCATCAGCCAACTGTTTTCTTGTTTCGTTGTAAGCTTTAGAAAAACATGTCTGACGCTGACCTTTAATAATTGTGCCATCCTCATTATACATGTGAGGATTAGTAGCTCTGCGACTTCTATCAAGTTTCCTTTTTAGTCGAGCTGTTTTCCTCTCATCTTCTTCTATATTAGGTGCAAGTTTTACTATTTCTACCTTATTGTCACCCACTATGGCTATTTTGCTCGGACCTGGATCTATGCCTACTATTCCAGTTCCAATATTCTTTCCCTTATTATAAGGAACTCCGTCAAAAGTAAACTGGACATAATACTTGTATTTGCTTCTTATCAATTTTCGTACTATTCCAATTCTACATATTTTTTGAGACAGCGCATATAATTCATATTCACTATTCTTATTTACCACAAAAGGAATTGAACATATTATCTCCTTTGTACATGTAGATTTTATTCTTATTGTGAAAGTACTGAGGTCATAATCAAAACCACAAAACCTTCCTTTCTTATTTCTACTGCAGAATATATTTACGACCTTATCGGTTTTCACAAAATCCCCCTTACCAAAGAGTTTCTTATCCCAAGCACTCCAAGCGCATTGGGAAAGGTATTGCAAAAACATGGAGTTTAATCCACACTGATATAAAGCCCCCTTTGTGTCTGCTTTAAAGAATGCATCCAAGCCATATTGCGAGAATCCTTTTTCCTTCATATAGTTTTTAAAGGCAACAACACCTTTGCCTTTCGCTTCCTTGTATGCCTTAGAATGCGAAAGGTAAATGTAACGACGAACAAGTTTTCTTTGTCTGTCATTATAGAAAGTTGTAAGCATTCGCATCATCTTGTCAATCCTATCCTCCTGCCATTTCTCGGTACGAAGTGGGAATGTAACGACGAATGCCTTTTGATTTTCTTTGTGTGCCATATGCGTTCGTTATAAAACTTGTTGCAAATATAACGATTATATTTCAAACAACCTAAAACCCATTTATGAAGAGGATTCCTCAAGGGAATAATAAACTATTGATTTAAATTAGATTATAATCAAACAAATTAAAGGTTTAGTATTATTATAATTTGTTTTCGAAGTAAAAAATAAAAGTATACCTTTATTCTTAGTAATAGTAAAGTATTATATACAGTTGCGAGGAGCATTTAAAAGTTTATATTTTATTAACCTTCAAATTAACAATACGAAACACTTTACCTCATATGGAGGTCCTATATACAAAATCACTCGGGTTTTCTGTATTTTTAAAAGTCGGAATCATCCTTCATACAATCCTCTACGATTTCTCTTTCACCACATGTAATAGCCACTCACAGGCTGGAAACGACCTATGAGAACTGCAATAGCATAGAGAATCTGCTGATTGCAAGTTAGATGGAGACGCAAGCATGACTTTCGCAAGTTCGGATAATTACATGATAAAACCTGTTGGTGGAATTAATTTAGTGCATACTTAATTCTGCCAATGGGCTTGTTGTTAATGAAGTTTACGTATTGCAGAATGGTAAGTGCACTAATTGCCCTATCCGCAACGTCCTTGCGCGTATAGGTGACAAATGGTCGCTCCTTGTGCTGTACAACCTGCGGCACAAGGAGTCTGTGCGTTTTAAGGAACTACAACGGCTAGATTCCCGATATATCGCAAAAGTCTCTAACACAAACGCTCCGCACCCTTGAAGAGGATGGCTTCGTAAGCCGTGAAGTTTTCCCGGAAGTTCCCCCACGTGTGGAATACAACCTAACACCACGCGCCCTCTCCTTCCTGCCGCTCGTGGAAAACATAATAAACTGGGCAAAGGAGAACATGGAAGATATAATGGCAGACAGAGCGAAGAACAGATGTTAAATAAGATAATTCTTGTTAAACAAATCATATCTTACCTCTCATGTTTATACCTTTGCGAACAATTTGATAATCTAAAGGATAACATTGTTTAATTAAAAAGAGAAAAACATGAAAGAAGATACAGAAAAATCGGTAGTCTGCAACCATCATCAAATAGGATTATTGGGATTGCTCGTCACTTTAGGCATCGTGTTTGGCGACATCGGAACATCACCACTCTATGTGATGAAAGCCATCCTCCATACAGGCGAGACCATCAACGAGAGCACCATACTGGGCGCATTATCCTGCATCATCTGGACACTCACCCTACAGACCACCATCAAATACGTATGCGTGGCTCTGCGAGCCGACAACAATGGCGAAGGAGGCATTCTCGCTCTCTACGCCCTGTTGCGCCGACTCAAGAACAAGTGGATATACATATTGGCTATCATTGGCGCCAGCACCTTGTTGGCTGACGGAATCATCACCCCTGCCATCACGGTTACCACAGCCATCGAAGGACTCGAAAGCATCAGTCCTGATCTGCCGGTCATCCCAATTACACTTGCCATCATCACCATCATCTTCTTCGTACAGCGGTTTGGCACAGAGAGCATAGGCAAGTCGTTTGGAGTATTCATGCTGCTATGGTTTCTGCTGCTGGGCGTGGTGGGAGCCGTCAGCATCACGTCTTACCCCATGATACTGAAGGCTTTCAATCCCTATTACGCAGTTGTTCTGCTAACACAATCGCCTGAATGGTTCTTAATCCTTGGCGCCGTGTTTCTCTGTACTACCGGTGCCGAGGCTCTCTACTCCGACTTGGGACATTGTGGCAGAAAGAACATCACCATCAGTTGGGCATTTGTAAAAACCATGCTCATTCTCAACTATCTGGGACAGGGCGCTTGGGTGCTGAACCATGTGCCAACAGCCTTGTCCGTGAATCCGTTCTTTTCCATAATGCCGCAGAGCATGCTGTTCTTCGCCATCATCATGGCCACGGGTGCGGCTATCGTGGCAAGTCAGGCACTTATCAGCGGCACCTTCTCCATATTGAGCGAAGCCATGAACCTGCACTTCTGGCCGCGTATGCGTATAAAGCATCCTACTCATGTAAAAGGACAACTCTATATCCCGATGATCAACCTTGCCATGTACATCGGCGTGGTTCTCATCATTCTTCTCTTTCGCGACTCCTCACACATGGAGGCTGCGTACGGACTCGCCATCACTATCACCATGCTGATGACCACCCTGCTGCTCGGTTTCTACCTGCACAGCAAGGGCGTGGCACGAGTCTTCACGCTGCTTTTTATGGGCGCATACTGCACCATCGAAGCCATCTTTCTGGCAGCCAACCTGTCAAAGTTTCTCGCTGGAGGATGGTGTACGATGCTCATTGGCGGAATCCTGTTCCTGATGATGTATGTATGGGTTAGAGCCATGAAGATACGACGCCATTATGTCTGCACCAAACCGCTGGATGACTATTATCAGATTATCTCCGACATCAAAGCCGACGAGAGCATACCTAAGTACGCCTCCAATCTTGTCTATGTAAACCATGCCAGCAAGGAAGGCGCCGTAGACGACAAGCTGCTCTACTCCATCATCAACAAGCAGCCGAAACGTGCCGATCATTACTGGCTTATAAATATGGAGTTTGTAGACACTCCTGACACGTTGGAGTACAGCTGCGAAACTCTGGTGCCAGACACTCTCTATAGTGTGACGATGCACATAGGTTTTCGCATAGAACCTCGTGTGAGCCTCTATCTGAGACAAGTAGTGGAAGACCTTGTGTCTGACGGAAAGGTAGATTTGAGAAGCACCTATCCTTCGCTCCGCAAAAACAGTATTACAGGCGATTTCCGATTCATCATCATCCACCGCGTATACTACCCGGAGAGTTCAGACAACCGTCAGCAGAACTTGTTGATGAGTTTCTACGCTCTTATCAGCAAGATAGGCATCGACGAGCCTAAGGCATTGGGGCTCGACACTTCTATGGTGGTCGTAGAACGTGTGCCGCTCATCATCAACCAACGTAACAGAAGCATCAGGCGCATAACGCAGATTGTGGACAAAAAGAAAGAATAGAAAGAAAAGAATGTTTCTAATAAACTTTCGCGAACGATTTGCGTCTAATTGAATATATCGTATTTATAAATCTTTAATTTGTAGCTTTATGAAAAGAATTATGAGAATTTTGATTATTGCCGTTTGTTGCATGATGTCATTCAGTTTCGTAGCAAATGCCGACAACGACAAACCCATCAACGTTAAAGAACTTCCTGCCAAGGCCCAGACCCTGCTTAGCAAACACTTCAAGGGTCAGAAGGTCATGCTTGCCACGATTGAGTCCGGCGTTCTCAGCAGAAGCTATGACGTCGTTCTGCGGAATGGCACCAAGCTGGAGTTCGACAAGAAAGGCAACCTTACTGAGATTGACTGCAAACAAGGCATCGTGCCCAGCCAGCTCATCCCGCAACCCATCAAGAACTACCTGAAGGAGAACTATAAAGGACAATCCGTGAGAAAGATTGAGTTTAACACGAAAGAATACGAAGTGGAACTGACGAACGGAATTGACCTCACCTTCAACCGCCGCTTCCAACTCATTGATATCGACTAATCGGCAGGATAAATATGGGCATGGTCAACCGTCACGGTCGTCCATGCCCATTAACGTCCATTATGATTTATTCAATAATTAATCACGTCTATTTTAGCTTCTTGTAACCGTAAGCTGCGTTATCCCCCAACTGCTCCTCGATACGGATAAGCTGGTTGTACTTTGCCATACGGTCCGTACGGCTCATCGAACCAGTCTTGATCTGACCCGAGTTTGTTGCCACAGCGATATCAGCGATAGTAGTATCCTCGGTTTCACCCGAGCGGTGCGATGTAACAGTTGTGTAGCCATGGCGATGAGCCATCTCTATCGCATCCAAAGTCTCGGTAAGCGAGCCAATCTGGTTCACCTTGATAAGGATAGAGTTCGCAGCACCCATTTTGATGCCCTTCTCCAAGAACTTCACATTCGTCACAAAGAGGTCGTCACCAACCAGCTGGCAACGGTCGCCGATGGCAGCCGTAAGCTTCACCCAGTTGTCCCAATCGTTCTCGTCAAGACCGTCCTCGATGGAATCGATAGGATATTTGCTTATCAGTTCTTCCAGGAACTTTATCTGCTCTGCAGCCGTGAGCTTCTTGCCGTTGGGATCCTTCTTCTTGCCGTCCTTCAGCTGGCGATAATCGTAATACCATTCACCATTCTCCTGAACAGCAAACTCGCTGGCAGCGCAGTCCATTGCTATCTTCACATCCCTTCCCGGCTCATAACCGGCATCCCTGATTGCCTGACAGATGCTCTCAAGCGCATCCTCTATACCATTGAGCGCAGGAGCGAAACCACCCTCGTCGCCGACAGCAGTAGAAAGACCGCGACTCTTCAGAAGCTTGGCCAAGGCATGGAACACCTCAGCACCCATACGGATGGCCTCTCTCTCATTAGCAGCACCCACAGGACGGATCATAAACTCCTGGAAAGCGATTGGCGCATCAGAGTGAGCACCGCCATTGATGATGTTCATCATAGGAACGGGAAGGCTGTAAGTGTTGCAACCGCCGATGTAGCGATACAACGGGATGTGGAGATACTCCGCAGCAGCATGAGCCACTGCAAGCGATACGCCAAGAATAGCATTGGCTCCTAAGTTTGACTTGGTCTTGGTGCCGTCCAACTCCAACATCTTATAGTCGATAGCACGCTGCTCCAAGGCAGAGAAGCCGACCAAAGCCGGTGCAATCACGTTATTCACATTCTCTACAGCCTTTAAAACTCCCTTGCCACAATAGCGGCTCTTGTCGCCATCACGAAGTTCCAAAGCCTCATTCTCACCTGTTGAGGCACCAGACGGTACTGATGCGCGACCAACGATGCCAGACTTTAATGACACCTCAACCTCTACTGTTGGATTGCCACGAGAATCCAAGATCTCTCTTGCATGAACATTTTCGATAATCATAATACAATAATCTTTATAATTATAAAACTTTTATATAAACCGCATGAACACAACTATCGGTCGTGTAAATACGATTCTTTTCCGAGTGCAAAAATAGTAATCATAAAAGAAACCACCAAATTCGGAGCGTCATCAAAAATAGGTATTTCACTAAAAATACCCAAATGTAGATATGGCATATTGTCTGTATTATGCTAACAATTGTGCTTGATGGAGTGATGGGGTAAAAGAATATACTAACAAAACAGAAATTCCACGGCATTTAGTTAAAGAATACCAACATCCGACATCAAAGGAATAAAAATACCCACAAAATAGATATCTTTGTGCAGTAAATGATACATTTCATGGGCTTAATCATATTATACTTCTTAGGTGCTCTGTCACTATCCTTTCTATGTTCCGTCCTCGAGGCGGTACTCCTGTCCACTCCTATGTCTTTTATCTCGATGAAGGAGAGTCAAGGCAGCAAGACTGCCGCTTTGATGAAACAGTACAAGAACAACGTGGACCGTCCCGTAGGCGCAATCCTTTCGCTCAACACCATTGCCCACACCATCGGTTCGGCAGGTGTCGGCGCAGAGTCGATGAAGCTCTTCGGCGAAGAATACTTCGGACTGATATCAGCCATTCTCACGCTGTTGATTCTTGTGCTTTCCGAAATCATCCCCAAGACCATCGGAGCATCCTACTGGCGTTCGCTCGCCATGCCTTCCACCAAGATTATCCGCGTGCTCATCTTCATCACCTACCCTCTCGTTCTGCTCTCAGAGCTAATCACAAAGGTGTTCACCCCGAAAGCGCATCAAGCTTCCGTGAGCCGCGAAGAAGTGTCGGCGATGGTTGACGTAGGCACCACGGAGGGCATCTTCCGCGAGTCAGAAAGCAAGATTATCAAAAGCTGCATCCGTCTGGCTGCCGTTAAGGCACGCGAGGTGATGACACCATCCATTGTGGTAGAATCTGCCAACGTGAACCTTACCATCAAGGAGTTCTACGAGCAGCAGACATGGAACTTCTCACGCATACCCGTCTACGACAAGAGTAAGGAATACATCATCGGCTACGTGCTGAAAGACATGGTGCTGAAGAAGTTGTCGGACGACAAATTTGAAACCAAACTCTCCGACCTCATGCGCCCGATACTTTCCTTCAACGAAGACGATTCGGTATATCAAATATGGGAGAAGATGCTGGAGAAGCGCGAACACATTTCCATCATCCTCGACGAATACGGATGCCTACGTGGCGTGGTCTCAATGGAAGACATCATAGAGACCATGACCGGCGTAGAGATTGTGGACGAGGATGACGTGGCTGTTGACATGCAGGCTTTCGCAAAAGAAAAGTCGCGTAAGATGTTGCAAAAAGGAAAATAGCAAAAATCCATGCCACAAGTAAACATCCAACATTAAGAGCGCAAAGAGTTTGCTCATCTCAGATTGAATACATATCTTTGCAACATAAAACAAAATAAAAACAAAAACAACCCAATTATGAACATAGGAGACAAAATACCCGAAATTCTTGGCATAGACCAAGACGGACGTGAAATCAAGGCAAGCGACTATCAAGGTCGCAAAATCATACTCTACAGCTACCCCAAGGCAAACACCAGCGGATGCACAGCCGAGGCATGTTCCCTCCAGGCACACAAAGAAGAGTTGGCAGCTGCCGGCTACGACATAATAGGCGTCAGCAAGGACAAGCAGACCCTGCAGAAGAAGTTCGCCGACACTCAGGGACTGCACTTCCCGCTCATCGCCGACACCGAGACAACACTCCTGCAGCAACTTGGTTGCTGGGGCGAAAAAGTAGCCTGCGGCAGAAAAACCATCGGCATCCTGCGCACAACATACCTCGTTGACGAAAATGGCATCATCCAGAAAATCTTCACACCAAAAGAGATAAAGACGAAGATTCACGCCGAACAGATCCTGCAATACATCAATAAAGAATAAAACTTTCGCAAGTTCAGAGAAGTTTAAGGAGTTAAGGAGAAGTTAAGGAGTTAAGCCAAATGTTTTTAATGCTGTAAATCAAGCAAAAACACTAATGGCTTAACTCCTTAACTTCTTAACTTCTTAACTTCTTAACTACTCCTTAACTTCTTAACTACTTCTTAACTCCTTCACCCCCTCCGCTTTGAAAGATTTGCCATCATCACCGCACTCAGACCCGCAGTCTCCGTACGCAACCGACTCCTGCCAAGCGATATCGACTCGTAGCCATGCTCCATAGCCAACCTCACCTCATCGATAGAGAAATCACCCTCCGGACCGACAAGCACCGTGACCGGCGTTTCCGCGTCCATCGCAGAAAGCTCGTCAAACAAATCCCGACGCGCCACCTCCTCATAACAATGAGCAATAAACTTACGACCCTCGCGCTCCCTCGCAACAAACTCCCTGAAGCCACACATCTCGTTCACCACAGGCTTACAAGCCTTGTGACTCTGCTTCATAGCCGAGACAACGATACGCTCCACCCTGTCCGTACGCAACGTCTTGCGCTCAGAGAACTTACAATCCAAGAAGCTAATCTCGTCGAAGCCAATCTCAGTAGCCTTCTCCGCCATCCATTCCATACGGTCCATCATCTTCGTAGGCGCAATGGCAAGACTTATACGTCCACGCCACTCACGCTCATACGGCAGAGTCTCCAGAATGTTGTACAAGCAATGCTTGCCCGATGCCACACTAACCTCAGCATCAAACAATCCCCCCTCGCCGTCCACGAGCACCATACGGTCGCCACTTTGAAGGCGAAGCACCCTGACAGCGTGCTTCGCTTCCTCCTCCGGCAGTTCACCAACGCTCGCAGCATTGGGAACATAGAAATATCTGATTTCCTTCATGCCCTAAGCCTTAACCTCCTTCTTCGTTCTGAACATCACAAGGAATAGCAATGCCACAACAAGTGCATAACCAGCAAAAATGAACCAACAAGTCTGCCAATCGCCTAACAGATAACCACCCTCTGTCCAATGGCAATAGTGATTAATAACCTGACCAGCAAGCAACGTACCGACCGTTGCGCCCAAACCGTTAGTCATCAGCATGAACAAACCCTGCGCAGAAGCCTTCACATTCTCATCACACTCCGCGTTCACAAACAATCCGCCCGACACATTGAAGAAGTCGAACGCCACACCATAAACCACACACGACAACACGAAGAGCAGCACACCCGGCATCATCGGGTTACCCAAACCGAAGAAACCGAAGCGCAGCACCCAGGCGAACATCGCGATGAGCATAACCATCTTTATGCCATAACGACGCAGAAAGAATGGAATAAGAAGAATACACAAAGCCTCTGCCACCTGACTGATCGAAACGAGCAGCGTAGCATTGTTGGCAGCGAAAGAGTCAGCCATCTCTGGTATACCCTTAAAACTTGTAATAAACGGCGTTGCATAACCATTCGTCACCTGCAGCGACATTCCGAGCAAACCAGAGAAAATGAAGAACAAAGCCATACGCTTAGTCTTGAACAGCTTGAACGCGTTCAAGCCGAACGCCTCCGCAAGCGACTGCGCCTTCTTTGCCTGAAGCTTGCATTGCGGCAGCGTCATACAATAAACAAAAAGCACAAAGCTCAACACACCCGAAACAAGAAACTGCAAATGAGTATATTGAAACTTATTAGCGTTATCAGCAAGTGTCAAACCAAACGAGCCACCATCTACGACAGCACAATTCACAAACCACATCGTAGCGATGAAACCAACAGTACCAAACACACGTATCGGCGGAAAATCCTTAACCGTATCAAGACCATGGTTAGTAAGAATAGCAAAAGCAGCTGTGTTAGACAACGCAAGCGTAGGCATATAGAAAGCCACACTCAACGTGTACAACGACATAAAGAGTGTCTTGTCCGGAGTCGCACTATTCATGCCCATCATAAACAGACCAACCATAAACACACCAGCAAGCAAATGACAATAACCAAGCAAACGCTGAGGTTGTATAAGGCGGTCAGCCACAATACCCATTAAGGTAGGCATAAAAATCGAAACGATACCCTGTATCGCATAAAACCAAGATATCTCGGCTCCCATACCTGCCTTTCCAAGATAATTACCCATAGAAGTGAGGTAAGCACCCCAAACTGCGAACTCCAAGAAGTTCATTAATGCCAAACGCACTTTAATATTCATAATTGTAATAGTATTTGTTTTCTGATTATGAGGTTAACGACCCAATTCGTAGCCGTATATTTCGCAAAGGTACAATCTTTTTTAAAAATACAACAAAAATGAAGAACAAAATACACGCCACGCATAAGTTTTGCATATTTAGATTTGTGTGTATCGGCAAAAAATCGTACCTTTGCAGGGTTTTCGTAACCTTTGCGAAAACAGACATCAGTTTATTACGCGTAAGAAAGTTTAGGTATATAAGATGAGACAACTTAAAATTCAAAAAAGTATTACAAACCGTTCCAGTGAAGCACTTGACAAATATCTTGTCGAAATTGGTCGTGCTCCGCTGATAACCATTGATGAAGAGATTGAGCTTGCGCAAAAAATCAAAAAAGGAGGTCCGGAGGGCGAACGCGCTAAGGACAAACTTGTAACAGCCAATCTGCGATTTGTGGTATCTGTTGCCAAACAATACCAGCACCAAGGACTTACCCTTACCGACCTTATCGACGAAGGCAATATAGGTCTGATAAAAGCTGCTCAGAAGTTTGACGAGACCCGCGGTTTCAAATTCATCTCATACGCCGTATGGTGGATTCGTCAGAGCATACTTCAAGCCATTGCAGAACAGAGTCGCATCGTACGTCTGCCACTCAACCAAGTTGGTTCATTGAATAAAATCAACCACGAGATTAACAAGTTTGAACAGGAAAACCAGCGACACCCATCTGTTTCAGAACTTTCTGAAGCTACAAACATAGACGAAGAGAAAATCGGTCAAAGCCTCATGGCAGACGGACACCACGTAAGTATCGACGCTCCTTTCCAAGATGGCGAAGACAACTGTATGCTCGACGTCATGCCGAGTGGCGAAGACAGCCGAACAGACCGTCAAGTCGACCACGAGTCAATGGCATTAGAACTCAACTCGGTGCTCAACAAAGTGCTCAAGGATCGCGAAATCACAATCATTCGCGAGTGCTTCGGCATCGGCTGCCACGAGAAAGGTCTTGAAGAGATTGGCGACCAGCTCGGTCTGACACGCGAGCGTGTACGCCAAATTCGCGAGAAGAGCATTGCGAAACTCCGCGATAGCGGTAACGCAAAGATTTTGATGAAGTATTTAGGTTAGGCTAAATTTTAATTGTTCAGTAAGTGGCGAACAGTTAGCTTCCGAACTGATTGTCACTTATAAAAGTGCCCTCGAAAAAAGCAACCGCTTTATTTCGGGGGCACTTGTCTATTCATTTCACGAGCGAAGCGAATTATCTTAGTGTGCAGAACGTGCAGACCCACCAAAAACAATTTAGGCGGCAAGTCTCTTTATTATCAGAGACTTACCGCCTAACTCGTTAGTTACGAGGGCTTATCTTATTCCTCTACTGCAGCTTGCGCCGCTGCGAGACGTGCGATAGGCACACGGAATGGAGAGCATGAAGCGTAGTTCATACCAACCTTTGCGCAGAACTTAACTGATGAAGGCTCACCACCGTGCTCACCGCAAATACCAGTACGGAGGTTCGGACGAGTAGCGCGACCATTCTCAACAGCCATCTTGATAAGCTGACCAACACCTTCCTGATCAAGAACCTGGAACGGGTCAACCTTCAGAATCTTCTTCTCCATGTATGCAGGGAGGAATGAAGCAATATCGTCACGAGAATAACCGAAGGTCATCTGTGTCAAGTCGTTTGTACCGAATGAGAAGTACTGAGCCTCTTCTGCAATCTTACCTGCAGTAAGGGCAGCACGTGGAATCTCAATCATTGTACCAATCTCAAACTCTACCTCTACACCATACTCAACGAATACCTCCTTAGCAGTAGCAAGGATGATAGACTTCTGCTGCTTGAGCTCCTGAACTGTACCGATGAGTGGCACCATAATCTCAGGACGTGGGTTGAAGCCTTCCTGCTTCAACTGGCAAGCTGCACCGAGGATAGCACGAGTCTGCATAGCTGTAATCTCAGGGAATGTGATACCAAGACGGCAACCACGGTGACCGAGCATTGGGTTGTTCTCAGCCAAAGAGTTTACGCGCTTCTTGATTTCCTCTACGCTTACGCCCATTTCCTTAGCCATTGTTTCCTGACCAGCCTTATCGTGCGGTACGAACTCATGGAGAGGTGGGTCAAGCAGACGAATATTTACGTGGCAGCCATCCATAGCCTTCAAAATGCCGTAGAAGTCAGCCTTCTGATATGGGAGAAGTTTAGCAAGAGCCTTCTCGCGACCCTCTACAGAGTCTGCCAAAATCATCTCACGCATAGCAACAATCTTCTGATCATCGAAGAACATGTGCTCTGTACGTGTTAAGCCGATACCCTTAGCACCGAATGTGCGAGCTACCTTTGCATCGTGTGGAGTATCTGCGTTGGTACGGATTTCCATCTTTGTGTACTTATCGCAGAGGTCCATGAGTTCCTTGAAGTCGCCTGAAAGTTCAGCTGCCTTGGTCTCAATCTGACCTGCATAAACCTGACCTGTTGTACCGTTCAAAGAGATGTAATCACCCTCCTTGTACACAACTCCTTCAATCTCTACGGTCTTAGTCTTGTAATCAACATTGATAGAGCCAGCACCTGAAACGCAGCATTTGCCCATACCACGAGCAACAACGGCAGCGTGAGAAGTCATACCGCCACGAGCTGTAAGGATACCCTCTGCTGCAGACATACCTGCGAGGTCCTCAGGAGATGTCTCGATACGAACCATGATGACCTTCTTGCCGTCCTCATGCCATACCTCAGCATCGTCAGCGTGGAATACGATCTGACCACAAGCTGCACCTGGAGAAGCAGGAAGACCCTGTGTAATAACCTTAGCTCTTGAGAGTGCCAACTTATCGAATACTGGATGCAAGAGCTCGTCGAGCTTCTGCGGCTCACAACGCAAGAGGGCTGTCTTCTCGTCAATCATACCTTCGTGGAGAAGATCCATCGCAATCTTAACCATAGCAGTACCAGTACGCTTACCGTTACGTGTCTGGAGGAACCAAAGCTTACCCTCCTGAACGGTGAATTCCATGTCCTGCATATCGCGATAGTGCTTTTCGAGCTTATCCTGGAGTGAATCGAGTTCCTTGTAGAGCTCTGGCATTGCTTCCTCCATTGAAGGATAATTTGCTACGCGCTCTTCCTCTGAAATACCAGCACGCTCAGCCCAACGCTGTGAGCCAATCTTTGTAATCTGCTGCGGAGTACGAATACCTGCAACAACGTCCTCGCCCTGAGCATTAATCAGGTACTCACCGTTGAAGAGGTTCTCGCCGTTACCTGCGTCGCGGCTGAAGCATACACCTGTTGCAGATGTCTCGCCCATATTGCCGAACACCATAGCCATAACAGAAACTGCTGTACCCCACTCGTCAGGAATTCCTTCCATCTTACGATAGAGAATAGCACGCTCGTTCATCCAGCTGCGGAACACAGCGCAGATAGCACCCCAAAGCTGCTCCTTCGGATCAGTTGGGAAGTCGCTACCAGTCTGCTCCTTGATAGCCTTTTTGAAGAGCTCAACGAGCTTCTTCAGCGACTCTACAGAGAGGTCCTTGTCAAGAACAACGCCCTGCTCCTCCTTCACCTTTTCAATAATAGCCTCGAACGGATCAATATCCTCTTTATTCTCTGGCTTCATGCCAAGAACAACGTCACCATACATCTGAACAAAACGGCGGTAGCTATCATATACGAAGTGCGGGTTGCCAGTCTTCTCTACCATACCCTCAGCAACCTCGTCGTTCAAACCAAGGTTGAGGATGGTATCCATCATACCCGGCATAGAAGCACGAGCACCTGAACGTACAGAAACCAACAGAGGATTCTTCGGGTCACCGAACTTGCAATTCATCAGTTCTTCAGTGTGAGCCACAGCTGCGTCAACCTCAGCAGTAAGCAGCTCAACAATCTTATCCTGACCTACCTCATAATATTCGTTACAAGTATCGGTTGTGATTGTAAAACCAGGAGGCACAGGAACACCGATGTGGTTCATCTCGGCAAGGTTTGCACCCTTACCACCGAGTACCTCACGCATTGAAGCATCACCTTCGGCTTGTCCATTACCGAAAGTATAAACTCTTTTTTCGCTCATAAATAGTAATTATATGTCTAAAACGTTAATATTTTTTCTTGATATTACATCATATCTTTCTGCCAAAGCAAGCGTTTGCATATCGTTTTCAATACGATTGGGAACGTTTGCATTATCTAACTGCAAAGATAATCTGTATTTCGCAAAACGCCAAAGTTTTTCAACTAAATTTGCTAACTCTATGTTGCATTTCATATTGTTCACGCAAACACATCAGTAGCAATTTGCTTTTTTATGCACGCAAATAGCCGTTGTAGCCCATTGTCGATATTTAATTATTTACAAAATGATATTTAAGCAAGCCTTCAAGCGGACTTTTTAATATTTTTCCCAATCGATAACCCTGTCTGTTTGCAGCCTGTTCCAATTGTTTGTGATATAGGCAAGCCACGCTACCCACAGCATTTATCACTGGTTCTGCATACGCATAGTTTTTAACATTATTAATTATAAAACTTTCAAAGTTCCGAACGACAAGTGCTTCCAACTTTTCATTACTAATGCGTGGCAATATAAACTTAGAAAGCGATGCAAGAAAACGGTTAGGTAAAGCAGAATGATACACATTGTTTATAATATCAGCTTGGCTTGTATGATACTCTTCAAAGAACTCGTCACGCAACTCTTGTGGCAGGGTGCCTTTCAATATACCATTAATAAAAGTGCGTCCCAGAACTGCACCACTACCCTCGTCACCCAAGATATATCCTAACGCAGGTGTATGTTCTTTGATTTTATCACCATCAAAGTAGCACGAATTAGAACCGGTTCCTAATATACATGCTATACCAGGATGCGTACCACAAAGCGCACGTGCTGCTGCCAACAAATCGCTCTCAACATAAACCGAAACACTTTCACCAAGAGCCGAGTGCAACGCCTTTTCCACAATATGGCTATGCTCAGGTGTACAACCTGCTCCGTAAAAGAACACATTCTCCAAAGATGCCACATCTATAAATTGCAGCTTAGCGCGAGTAAGCATTTGATCTTGCACAACAGACACGATCTCATCGAATGATTGCACAATGGGATTTATTCCGTCTGTCTGCACTAATACATATGTATCGGAAGATTGCGCAAAGCACCAGTCTGTCTTGGTACTTCCGCTGTCTACAATCAACTTCATCTGAAAGCTAAATGTTTTGTGGGGTTAAGCAATAAACTTGAAATACATGAATGCTATAGCAGCTAACACTACAAGTGCTATTACAACTTTTATCATACAACTTGTAATTTTCTTAACTACCAGAAAGCCGACCACTGCAGCCAATATACATAAAAGATAATAAAAGAAATGATTTTCCATTTTCTTATTTATTTGTTTTATTTGTTCTAAAATGCAAAGTTAGCAATTTTAATTTGTATTTGAACACAACACATCCATTAATCATTTTTAGGTATTTGAAAAAATGTACGACATGAAGTTATTTCTTTTTCATTTTTTATGTGTACTTTTGTGCCCTTATAAGACATCGTATATTAATAACATTCACTTTCAAGAGGGGTAATATCATCGAACAAATATTGAAACAATATGAAATTATCTGAATTAAAGACCGGCGAACGCGGAGTAATTGTGAAGGTCATGGGACACGGAGGCTTTCGCAAACGTATCGTCGAGATGGGATTTATCAAAGGAAAAGTAGTTGACGTGCTATTAAATGCGCCACTGCAAGACCCCGTAAAATACAAAATTCTGGGCTACGAAGTTTCTCTTCGTCGCTCTGAAGCAGACATGATAGAAGTGATTTCGGTAGAAGAAGCAGCCGAGATAGAAAAGAATAGACCCAAGATTTCAGAACCACTTGAGAAAGGAAGCGATAGCTTGAGCGACACACAGCTACGCGATGCCGCGATGAAAAAGCGTCGCACCATTAACGTAGCATTGGTTGGCAACCCGAATTGCGGAAAGACATCGTTGTTCAACTTCGCCTCTGGAGCTCATGAGCGAGTTGGCAATTATTCAGGAGTTACTGTTGACGCAAAGACGGGACACGCCTCTTTTGAGGGTTACGACTTCAATATAGTCGACTTGCCTGGAACATACTCACTCTCAGCATATTCTCCAGAGGAGCTTTATGTGCGCAAAGAGATTATTGAGCACACGCCTGATGTTGTTATCAACGTGATTGATGCAAGCAACATTGAGCGCAATCTTTACCTCACAACCCAACTCATAGACATGCACTTACGCATGGTTTGTGCTCTAAATATGTTCGACGAAACAGAGAAGCGTGGCGACAATGTCGACTATGCGAAGCTCGGCGAACTCTTTGGTGTGCCAATGATTCCCACAACGTTCACCACTGGCAGAGGTGTCGAGCTGCTTTTCCACATTATTATTAATATGTACGAGGGCCTCGACTTCCTCGATGACAAAGGCAATCTCGACCCAGAAGTAGCTGAGGGCATACGACAGTGGCACGAGCAATACCGCAAATCGGAGAAGGAGGATGCAGAGCACGAGGAGGACTTTGCAAGCGGTGTAAAGCCTAAGCACAATGTGTTCCGTCATATCCACATCAACCACGGTCCATACGTAGAGGAAGGTATTGAGGCTATACAAGCCGTACTAAAACAGGAGAACGATTTGCGACATCGCTACTCCACTCGCTATCTCGCCATAAAACTCTTGGAGAAAGACAAGGAGACCGAGCATCTCATCGTTTCATCAACAAGCCGTGCAGAAAAGATATTCTCTGTGCGCGACAAGGCTGTTGCTGATGTACAGAACTACACCCATGAAGACTGCGAAACGGTCATCATGGACGCGAAGTATGGCTTCATTCACGGTGCGTTGCAAGAGGCAGGCTACCAAACTGGCAACAAAAAGGACACCTACCAGCTGACACACCTCATAGATCAAATTATCACCAACAGATACGTTGGTTTCCCAATCTTCATCCTTATGATTTGGATAATGTTTGAAGCAACATTCTCCTTGGGTCAGTACCCTATGGGGTGGATTGAGAGTGGTGTTGAGTGGCTTGGAACAACAATAGCCGGCACCATGCCAAGCGGTCCTCTAAAGGACATGCTTATCGACGGTGTCATCGGCGGTGTTGGCTCGGTGATTGTCTTCTTGCCACAAATCTTGATACTCTACTTCTTCATATCTTTCATGGAAGACAGTGGATACATGGCTCGTGCTGCTTTCATCATGGATAAACTGATGCACAAAATGGGGCTTCATGGCAAGTCGTTCATACCGCTCATCATGGGCTTTGGCTGCAATGTGCCAGCCGTAATGGCTACACGCACCATTGAAAGTCGCCGCTCACGACTCATAACCATGATGATACTTCCACTTATGAGTTGTTCTGCACGCTTCCCTATATATATAATGATTATAGGAACGATGTTTGCGCAGCAATATCGCTCCAGTGTGATGATGTCTCTCTACGTCGTAGGCATAATCATGGCTATACTCATGAGCCGTCTCTTCAGCAAGATGTTGTTCAAAGGTGAAGACACTCCGTTCGTTATGGAGCTTCCGCCTTATCGCTTCCCAACAGCGAAAGCTATTGGCAGACACACTTGGCAGAAAGGCAAAGAATATCTGAAGAAGATGGGTGGTATCATCCTGGTTGCAAGCATCATAGTGTGGGCTCTTGGCTACTTTCCACACAACGAAGAACTTTCGCGCGTAGAGCAGCAGGAGCAGAGCTACATCGGACGCATCGGTCGCGCTATAGAACCCGTTTTCCGCCCACAAGGCTTCGACTGGAAGCTTGATGTAGGTCTTATTTCAGGCATCGGTGCAAAGGAGATTGTAGCCTCTTCCATGGGAATTCTCTATCACAACGACGATGTGGTAGAGGAAGGAAGCGAAGAGTCTTATTCTAATCTGCGCAAGCAGATGGTAGCCGACGGCATCACTCCGCTCTCATCATATTGCTTCTTGCTGTTTGTTCTGCTCTACTTCCCTTGCATCGCAACCATCGCTGCAATAAAAGGCGAAACTGGTTCATGGAAGTGGGCATCATTCGCAGCTGTTTACACAACAGCATTAGCATGGATTGTATCGGCTGTGGTCTATCAAATAGGAACTATGTTGGGGCTATAAAAAACAATGGAAATAACACTTCCAATATAAGACAAATATTGTAAAACGATATTAAAAGCACCATACAAAGTGCGTCCGTTTACTTAAATTATATTATTTTCAATGTGTTATTTTAGAACAACACTTGTCTATATTATAAATTCAGACTATCTTTGCAACGTGTTTTTCATGGTATTAGATTATTAAGGTTAAGAAAGCATAGGTTGTCGTGAGACAATCTATGTTTTTTGTTTTATATCCAAATGAAATATTCTTGATAATACAACTCGAAAAATAGAGAAGCGGACTAAATCACTTTTTAATCCGCTTTATAAGTTTACCATTAAACTCTACAATAGATTCTACCATATAGCTTATTGATGTCTCTGGCATAGCAAGAACAGAGAAAAAATGTAAACCTTCCGCATCAATACGATCAAAATACAAATCGCTATAAACTGCTTGTTTTAGGAACTGTTCTGGCACCTCATTGACGAATGCCTCCTTACGCATATCGGCAGAGAATAAGCGTTTATTTCCATTGAACACCGTTAGGTTAACAATATTGTCATAATACACATTGTCCACCTCTACTCCGTCATCATTAACAGATGGCTTCACCACCTTATATGTTGTTGGATTAATCTGTATGTAGCAATGATACTTCTCATCGTTGAAGAAGACAACACTATCGCGCTTCACCACTTTCTTTTGATTAATATTCTGCACCGCCTTTGGCACGAAAGCATCCATGTACGACGCGTCGTTAGTCTTGTAAAGCTTCACAGTCTCACCACTTTGGTTCTTAAACTCGAACACATTTGGTGTCTGTTTCATTATCTTATACTTAGTAGTCTTGCCTCCTATGAGCACAAACGAGTGGTTCTCGATGCGGAAATACGTAGGTACACTTGTCGAATCGGGGAAATAAATAGAGTCGCCCTTCACACGAAAAGCCACATCTTCCCCATCCTCATCAAGCCATATTCCTTGCAAATCATGCTTTGCTGTTAAATCTTCTGTCGGCTCTACCGCCTTATTCTGACGATTTCCACACGCACTTACCTTGAGGACAAGCAGCAGAACAAATAAAGTTTTTGCTATATTTTTATACATAATTATTACACGTTACTCAATGCTGATTTCACAGCCATAACACTTGCAAAGTTAGCATATTTCGCAAGAAAACCAAAACAATAAGCATATTTTAATCTTTTCCACTCACTTTTTATTCATTTATATCAAAGTTATAATTAAAAATTCGTAAATTTGCAGATATGAGATATTTGGAGAAACATATAGCAAGGTTACTGTTGAACAATGATTGTGTCATTGTTCCGGGCTTTGGTGGATTTATGGCTCATAATATTCCTGCCAAATACGATGAAGAGAACTGCATCTTTATTCCTCCGATGCGCATTGTTGGCTTTAATCCGCAGTTGACTATGAACGACTCGCTCTTAGCCCAGGAATATGTCAACACATACGACATCAGTTTCCCTGAAGCACTTAAACAGATAGCAACAGATGTTGAAAGTCTCAGACGTCACATCGAAGAAGAGCACATATACGAGCTATTAGGAATCGGTAAATTTGTCATCAACGGCTCCACATTAGAGTTCATCCCTGAAGAGACTGGCGTTATCACTCCTGCGCTCTACGGACTTGACGCTATCAACATACGCCCTGTGGCAAATACTGTTGAGGAAAAAGCCATAGCTACAGCAAAAGTAAGCGAAACTATCGAGCAGACCGAAACAGAAGAGGACGTGGCAGACGAAACACTATCTGTACACATTCCGTTGCGCTACATAAAACATGTGGCTGCAGCTTGCATTGCCATCATCTTCATGCTCACAATGCCTGCCAAGTTGGGCGATTCGAGCAAGCCCAACATCAACCAAAGTGCTATAAACGCAAACTGGTTCTACGAGATTATGCCAAAAGACATAACCAGTGGCACGCCCGATAAACTGAACGACATGACAGCAACCGAAGCGGCAGAAGAAGGCGCAACAAACACTGAAGCGAACACAGCAAATAACGCTGAGAACAAAGAAGTTGCAACAATAATCAACAACACCAACGAGCAAACATCAGAGCGATACTTCAGCATTGTGCTTGCAAGCCGTGTAGCAAAAAAGAACGCAGAGGAGTATGTAAGTAAACTTCATCGTAAAGGCATGAAAGAAGCTCGTGTCTATATCGGTGCCAATGGCCACGTAAAGGTGATATATCGCAAGTTCAGCACTCGCGAAGAAGCAAACAAAGCAAAGAACATGCTGACAGACAACATCGAATTTGAAGGATCTTGGATAACAGAAATAAAATAAATGAAAAGAGTAAGATGCCCAAAATGTGATAACTTCATCACATTCGACGAGAAGAAATACACCGAAGGACAGTCGTTAGTATTCCAATGCCCCGACTGTGGCAAGCAATTCGGCATACGCATTGGTGTTTCAAAACTGCGCAACACGCAGAAAGAGGATATTCCTGAAGAAAATGCAGAAGGAAACGAGTGTGGCTACATCACCGTTATCGAAAACGTATTCCATTACAAGCAGGTCATTCCGCTACACATGGGTGTGAACGTCATCGGACGCTACATGAAGAATAGCGGTGTAAACTGCGCTATCGAGACAAACGACCCGAGCATCGACATCAACCATTGTTCTATCACAGTAAGCCGCGACAAAAAGGGCGACTTGAAGTATGTGCTTAAGGACGGACCGAGCTACACTGGTACCTTCGTCGACAACGTTATTCTTGGCGACCGCGAGCAACGCGTTATCGAGGACGGCACATTGTTCACAATTGGTGCTACGAGTGTCATTCTGCACACAGACAACATCAACGACACAACGCAAGAATAGACAACATTACATCCACACAATTACGCTGTGAGTTTGCCACGCTACGGCAACATTGTTGTCGCGCTACGGCAATAAAGTTTCGGTAGCACAACAACAATGTTGCCGTAGCGTGGCAAACTCGCAGTTATAATTTATTGGCAATTTCCTTGCCCATTTGCATCACGTAGGTAAGGTTTATATCCTTGTCGTAGACAACGATATCGGCATCCTTACCCTCCTCTATTGAGCCTTTGCGGTCGAACACGCCCATAATCTTTGCAGGTGTCTCGCTTGCCATACGGAACACATCTATCATCGGTATTTCTGCCTTTTGTATACATGTGCGGATGAGCACATCCATAGTGGCAATGGAGCCGGCAAGCACCGAGCGGTCGGCGAGTTTACACACACCATCCTCCATAATCACACGAGCCTCCGGAGACACATCACCTTCGCTTGCTGCATAAGCCAAAGAGTCGGTTATGAGGGCTGTTCTTTCTACGCCTTTTATCTTATATACAATATTAAGCATTACTGGTGGCACGTGTATACCATCGGCAATCACCTCTACCGTCATATCCTGCAGCGCATAAACACTCTCCACGGTGCCTGGCACCTTGAACTCGTGCTCCTTGTACACTACGGGCATTGCGTTGTAGAAGTGCGAGGCATGTGTCATTCCGGCATCATGCGCCTTCACCACATCCTCATAGGTAGCGCGTGTGCAGGTGAGAGCAGAAAGCACGCCATGCTTGCGTAGCTCTTTGATAAATCTAACCGAGCCGGGCAACTCTGGTGCCTCATCCCAACGCTTGATGCACTTATACTTTTTGAGCAGCGTCTCATATTCATATATAATAGGTGCCTTTATCAACACTGGGTTTTGTGCACCAGCTTGCTTTCTATTGATATACGAACCTTCGATGTGCAATCCAAGCACTGGGCTATCTTTCTCCGCCATGAGCTTCTGACACACGTTGCAGGCAGCCTCAATGGTAGGTATTGTCGACGACGATAATGTTGGGTATATTGCAGTGGTGCCATGCTTCAGATGAGCATTGACACCTGCACGAAAAGCATCCTGCGTGGCTTCAATGAAGTCTCGACCGCCTCCGCCATGAGCGTGCATATCAATGCCGCCTGGGACGATATAGCCTCCTTGGACATCGATGATTTCAGCTCCCACAACATGCAAGTCGATGTTCGAGACGGCTCTGATTTTGTTGCCGTCCGTCACTATGGAGCCGCCATCAAGCCATCCTTTAGGTGTTAGGATGCGACCATTGACAAATTGTTTCAACATATTATTTCTTTTTAGAGTTCGTTAGTCACCTCGTTACCCATCTGCATTACGTAGGTGAGTTTAAGGTCTTTGTCGAACATCATGATATCTGCGTCCTTACCGTCCTCGAGCGAGCCCTTACGATCGAACACGCCCATAATCTTTGCAGGAGTCTCGCTCGCCATACGACATGCGTCCTCCATCGGTATGTTTGCCATCTGCACACACGTGCGGATGAGACGATCCATTGTGGCGATAGAACCAGCGAGGGCTGAGTGGTCGGCAAGCTTGCACACGCCGTCTTCAAGTATCACGCGTGGGTCGAACGCCACGCCCTCTTCGCTTGCAGCACATGCTAACGAGTCGGTGATGAGGGCAGTTTTCTCTACGCCCTTTATCTGATAAACCACGTGGAGCATCACTGGGGGCACATGTATGCCGTCGGCAATCACCTCTACGGTCATATCCGGAAGGGCGTACACGCTCTCCACGGTGCCCGGCACCTTGAACTCGTGTTCCTTATATACCACTGGCATTGCGTTGTAGAAGTGTGTAGCGTGCATCATACCAGCATTGTGTCCGGCTACGACATCTGCGTATGTGGCGCGTGTGTGACCGATAGATGCCACTACGCCGTGCTTACGACACGACTTTATGAACTCCACAGAGCCTGGCAGCTCCGGAGCTTCGTCCCAACGCTTAATGCATGGATACTTGTCGAGCAATGGTTCGTACTCTTCCGCCAGCGGTGGCTTTATCCATTCGGGTATCTGTGCGCCTGCCTGCTTCGGGTTGAAGTATGGACCTTCGAGATGGAGTCCGAGTACGGGGCTATTCTCTTCTTCCATGAGTTTCTGACAGGTCTCGCAAGCTGCCTCAATCATTGGCACGGTAGAAGACGAGAGGGTTGGGAATATAGAGGTTGTGCCGTGCTTCATGTGTGCTTTTATGGCTACACGGAACGCCTCCTCTGTGCCCTCCATGAAGTCGCGTCCGCCTCCTCCATGCACGTGCAAATCTACTCCGCCTGGTACTACATAGCAGCCTTTGGCGTCGATAATCTGAGCGTTAACGATGTGCAAATCACTGTTCGATACGGCTAAAATCTTATTACCGTCAATGATTACAGAGCCGCCTTCAAGCCATCCTTGTGGAGTAAGAATGCGACCATTAATTATTTGTTTTAACATAACTGAATGATTAGTTTGGGGACTATTGAGCAGCACATCCTGCTTGTGCAGATTGTGTGTGCAAAGTTCCGTCGTCCATTAGTAGGTTTTTTTTCACAAGCAAAGGTACATATTATTTTTTATTGCAGCCAACAAAATAACAAAAAGAATTATTAACTTTGTAACAAAATCACAAAAATACAACAAATGATAACAGGCGAGATAAAAAACAAAATCGACCAGATATGGGACACGTTCTTTGTGGCTGGCATCACTAACCCCATCACCGTACTTGAGCAGATGACGTACATCTTTTTTATGAAGATGCTCGACGACAAGCAGTTGCAAGAGGAGGAGAACGCACGCGACTGGGACTGTGAGGCAGAGAACCCCACCTTCCTCAACGGACAGCTGTGGGTAAATCCGGAGGCTGTGAGCGACGAGGAGCGAGCAGGTGTACCCTACGAAAATCTGCGTTGGCATGTGTTCAAGAACTTCGGTGCCAACAATATGTTCAAGGTGGTTCGTCAGAGCGTGTTCGAGTTTATCAAGCACATCGGCACTGGCGAGGAGTCTGCCTATAGCCGCTACATGAAGTCGGCAATCTTCCTCATCCCCAACGCTCGCACCATTGCCAAGGTGGTGGACGGTGTCGACTCGCTCGATATGAACAACCGCGATGCCATGGGCGATGTCTACGAGTACATCTTGGGCAAGATGGCAGCCAGCGGCACCAACGGTCAGTTTCGCACACCTCGCCACATCATACGCATGATTGTGGAGCTGATGGAGCCTACCCCACAAGACTATATCTGCGACCCTGCGATGGGTTCGGCAGGCTTTCTCGTAGAGGCTGTGAAGTACATCAAGGAGAAGCACGCAACGGCGATGTACGTAAGCGAGGAGGTGCAGCACATGAAGACATCCATGATTAACGGCTACGATACCGACCAGACCATGCTTCGCATCGGTGCCATGAACCTCCTGCTGCACGACATAACCGCTCCCGAACTGGCTTGGCGCGACTCGCTTTCTGAGCAGAACGAGGACCAGAGCTGCTACACGCTCGTCATGGCGAACCCTCCCTTTGCAGGCAGTCTTGACAAAGGCAACGTGAACAAGCGCATCCTCAGCTACGCCAACACCAGCAAGACCGAGCTGCTGTTCCTTGCGCAGTTTGTGCGCTCGTTGGAGATAGGCGGACGTTGCGCCAGCATCGTGCCCGACGGCGTGCTCTTCGGCACCAGCAAGGCGCACGTGGCTATACGCAAGGAGATTGTAGACAATCAGCAGTTGCGTGCCGTCATCTCCATGCCAAGCGGTGTGTTCAAGCCCTATGCCGGCGTGTCGACGGCTGTACTCGTATTCACCAAGACCAACTGCGGAGGCACCGACCGCGTTTGGTTCTACGACATGCGAGCCGATGGTTTCTCGCTCGACGACAAGCGTGCAGCCATCAACGACAACGACATACCCGACATCGTCGAACGCTTCCACAACCTCGCTGCCGAGGAGCAGCGCACACGCAAGGAGCAGAGCTTCTTTGTGCCCGTCGACGAAATCCGTCAGAACGACTACGACCTTTCCATCAACAAATACAAGGAGATAGAGCACGAGCGCGTGGAGTACGAACCGGTGAAGGACATACTCGCACGATTGGAGCAGAACGAAGCGGAATATGCCAAGGGGTATGAAGAGCTAAGAAGCATGTTGGAGGAGTAAAGAAAGACGGTAATGGGAAAGTCAGGACAGTTATATTTTGATTTTGATACGTATTTGCGACAGGGCGAACCATCGCAAAGAGAGAAAGCCATAGTATGGGGTACAGCCATCGGCCTACAAAAGGTGGATGGACTGGAGACTTCTGCCTATCTTCAACAGACAGCATTAAAAAACATTGAGGGCGAGATAACGATTGACGAGGCTAAAGAACTTGTCAACACCTATTACATTAGTCGCCAGGCACACAACGAGGACAACGAAGACAAGGAGGAGGCAGATCGTGTGGCAGCCAACATTGCAAAACTGCTGAGTTCAAACACACTTGCCTTCAGTTTCTTTGGCTATATCCAGGTGCATCGCAACATATTTGAGGGCGTATTCAAGCACGCAGGACAGATACGCGATTACGACATCACCAAACGCGAATGGGTGCTAAGAGGCGACACCGTGAACTATATGTATGCCGCCGACCTTCAGCGTGCCATAGAATACGACTTGGAACAGGAGCGCATGTTCGATTATGGCGGTCTGTCGTCTGACGAGATAATACGCCACGTAAGCCGTTTCACAGCCAATCTGTGGCAGATACATGCGTTCTGCGAGGGCAACACACGCACCACGGCAGTATTCGTAATTCAGTATCTGCGCTCTATGGGTTTCTCTGTGAACAACGAGATATTTGCCCGCCATTCTTGGTATTTCCGCAATGCCATGGTGCGCTACGTATATAAGAACAACGAGGGCGTTATGCCCGAACCTAAATTCCTGGAACATTTCTTCCGTAACATGCTTCTTGGCGAGCAATGGGACCTTCGCAACAGATATCTCGTTATAAATCCGCCTGCCGAATATGCGGAGCAACCGAGACTCGATACCCCCACAAGTACAATGCAGACCGAACAAGTACCGAACAAGTAAAGCATATGGCACAATCACTTTGTAAAATCTATTTGCACATCATATTCCACATCAAGACCACAAGTCCATGCATTCTTGATGACGACCTCAAACGTGTGCACGCCTATATCGGCGAAATAATCAACGACTCGAAATGCACGACTATTTGGGTTGGTGGTGTTGGCGACCATGTACATGTGTTGTGTCTATTAGGGCGTGAGGTATCGATAGCGCAACTTGTGGAGACTATGAAACGCAATAGCAGCCGATGGATAAAATCGCTATCACCAAAATATTCATGGTTTGCATGGCAGGGCGGTTATGCGGCTTTGTCAGTAAGCCAGTCGGTTGTAGACAAGACAGTGGCGTACATCAAAAACCAAAAGGAGCATCATAAGAAAACGTCATTCCAAGATGAATACAGGCAGTTTTTGAAATTGTATAATATTGAATATGACGAGAAGTATGTGTTTACGGATTAGCAAGGATGGAAAAACCAATAACGTTTGCAAAGACGTGAAACCAATAACGTTTGTGCAAGGACGGGAAACCAATAACGTTTGCGCAAAGACGGGCTGAAAGCCCAATGTTTCCATAGCCCAGGGCATCGCCCTGGGTAAACGAACACAAACGCCAAGCGCCCTGTAAGGGCAGCTATAAAACAACAAACTATTAGAGCTGCCCTTACAGGGCGCATAGCTCATAATCACATCATACCCAGGGCGATGCCCTGGGCTATGGAGAGGTTGCCCCTCCGGGGCGCACAGCTAATAACAATAACGACAAGGAGGAACAATGAAACAAGGATGGGAATATAAGAAGTTGGGAGAGGTGTGTCATATAACAATGGGACAATCGCCTGATGGAAGCAGTATAAATGACAATGAAGGAGTTGAGTTTCACCAAGGTAAAACATGCTTTGGCGAACACACACTTGGTGTTTCTAATTTATTTAGTAATGCCCCAGTAAAACTTGCTGAGGCGCATAGTGTACTTCTATGCGTTAGAGCCCCTGTCGGTTATCCCAATATAACAGATCGAAAAATATGCATTGGTAGAGGTCTTTGTGCCTTATATGCTAAAGAAGATATTGACAATAAGTTCCTTTTTTATTCACTATTAGGCAAACAATCTCATTTTGAAAAAAATGCAACTGGATCTACCTTTAAAGCAATATCATCAAAGGTAGTTTCAAATACAGAAATCCCCATTCCTCCCAAGTCCACCCAACTTGCCATCGTCTCCGAACTTGACAAGATTAACGAGTTGATTCGTTTAAAGAAGGAGCAACTGAAAGATTATGACAACCTCGCACAAAGCATCTTCTATGAGATGTTTGGAGACCCCGTGGAGAATGAAAAGGGATGGGAAGTGAAGAAAATAGGCGATTTAGCAATAGTAAAAACAGGCCCCTTTGGTTCCATGTTACACAAGGAGGATTATATTACAGATGGTATACCATTGGTTAATCCTGTACATATGAAGGATTTCAAGATTGTACCAGATAAGGAATTTACAATTTCAAAAGAAAAGGCTTGTGATTTGGAAAACTATATGTTACAAAACAACGATGTTGTATTTGCACGTAGAGGCGACATAGGAAGATGTGCTATTGTTTCAAAAACAGAACACGGATATCTATGTGGAACAGGAAGCCTATTTGTTAGATTTACGGAAGATATAGAATCTGTCTTTATTATGTATATTGTACGTTCCGAGTCTTTCTCTAAACATTTAGTTTCAAAAGCTAAAGGAGCTACAATGTTGAATATTAATTCAAATACTATTGCTGATTTGGAAATTCTTCTTCCTCCCCTCCCCCTCCAACACCTCTTCGCCCTGCGCATTGAGCAGATTGAGCGTCAGAAGTCAGAGGTAGCGAAAGCAATAACCGACCTTGAAACCCTCCTCGCCTCTCGTATGCAGCATTGGTTCGAGTAACGGAAACTTAGGAGGGTTGGGCATCCCTGCCCTACCCACTCTGCCTTAATTTGCAGTTGATTGAGTGGGTATAGCAGGGATGCTATACCCTCCTATAGATAGCCAGCTGCTTGCACAAACTACAGCGAGGACATCATAGCCTCCTACGCTTTGCATCAACCATCCATATTATAGACGACTCTAAAAACTTGAATATATGGCAAAGAAATTTGAAATACGAAATAGTACTGCCGAATTCCTTATCTTCATGGCAGAGGGTAAGGAGGATGGCGTTCCAGTGATTTATGACAAACAAATACAACGACCCTACATACATTATAATATATGAAGAACTTTGACTTTATCAAGAAACTGGCGGAGATAATACCCGACTTCGCCCAGCTACACGAATACTGCGACAAGGCAGAAATATTTCAAAGCACATTCCCAGAGGAGAGTGCGAGCAATGCGCGTAAGGCATTGGAATGGTTGGTGAAGAACCACCTTTCGATGGCAAACGTAACCTTAGACCCTTACGAAACGCTCAGCCAGATGATAAAACGCCCACAGATAGACGCGTTCATCAACGACGACTGGAACTTTGAGCAACATATGCGTACGGTGAAGAAGATTGGCAACTACGCCTCGCACATTGGTTCGCAGCCGGTGAGGAAGAACGATGCCTTCGTCTGTCTGCGTGCCTTGTACTATGTTGTGAGCGGTTTTCTCTTCCGCTGGCAAGCCATAAAAGAAATTAAAGCCTTCGATGCTACGCTTGTGCCTACTGGCTTCAGTGGGATGCACGTGGCAGACCAGTCGGAGCCTACCGTGTCGCTGCAGGTGGTAGACAGCGTGCCGGCTGAGGCGATAGAGCACCCGAAAGCACCTGAGCAGGAGCCAAAGGAGTCGCTCGCGAGCGAGGCAATCACACGCAAGTGTCTCATCGACTATATGCTAAACGAAGCCAAATGGGAAATCCTTAATGTGAAGGGCGACATACAGGGTGGCAAGGCTGCCATCGAGGTGAAGATTGACGGCATGGACAAGGCTACGTATCCATCGGGCATTGGCTACGCCGACTATGTGTTGTACAACAAAGGTGGCAAGCCTTTGGCGGTGATTGAGGCGAAGAGCACCATACAGAACGCAGACAAAGGACGCAAGCAAGCTATGGAGTATGCCGACGGGCTGGAGAAGAAACATGGTGTGCGACCGGTGATATACTATACCAATGGCTACGAGACCAAGGTGATTGACGGCTTGGGCTATCGGGATCGTGAGGTTATCTCGTTCCACAGCGGGGACGACCTTGAGCGCATGATACAGAAACGTGGACGTGCCGACATCACCGACCTCACCATCGACGACGAGATAACCAACCGTCCGTATCAGAAGACAGCTATCAAGAGTTTGGTGGAATGGCTCAACAAGAAGCATCGCCGTGGACTGCTTGTGCTTGCTACCGGCACGGGCAAGACACGCGTGAGCATATCGCTCTGCAAACTGCTCTCTAACAACAACTGGATAAAGAAGGTGCTCTTCCTTGCCGACCGCACCGAACTGGTAAATCAGGCACATGGAAAGTTTGAGGAGTTTCTGCCCAGCGAGTCGATGAGCTGTCTGTCGGAGGACACAGACCCCGACTTAGGTGCACGCTTCATTTTCTCTACCTATCAGACGATGATCAACTACATCAACGCGGTGCCGGTGGAGTTCTCCGTGGGACACTTCGACCTCATCATCATCGATGAGGCTCACCGAAGCGTGTTCGGCAAGTATGGAGCTATTTTCCAATATTTCGACTCGCTCCTCATCGGATTGACAGCAACGCCACGCGCAGAGATTGCCAAGAACACATTCAAGCTGCTTGAGCTTGAGAATGCGCCCAACTACGAATACACCTACGACGAGGCTATCGGCGACGGATATCTCTGCCCCTACCGTCTGAAGAACTGCACATCGAAGATGATAAACCGCGGCATTAAGTATGACGAGCTGAGCAAGGAGGAGCGCGACGAACTGGAAAAGGTGTGGGAATACGAGAAGGCTCTGAAGGGCATACCGAATGCCCAGGAGTATCACCGCGACATACAGGGCAACGAACTATTCCGCTACCTCATCAACGACGACACCATCGACAACGTGCTCTCGGAACTGATGACCAACGGTTTGAAGATTAATTGTGGCGAGGATGTGGGCAAAACAATCATCTTTGCATACAACCACAAGCACGCAGAGCGCATAGTGGAGCGTTTTCGTGCGCTTTACCCAGAGCGTGGTGCCGACTACTGTCAGCTGATAGACAATCAGGTGAAGCATCATTCGGCTATCATAGCCGACTTCAGGGAGGCTGAAAAGATGCCACAGATAGCGGTGTCGGTGGATATGCTCGACACCGGCATCGACGTGCCGGAGATTCTTAACCTCGTGTTCTTCAAGATAGTGAAGTCGAAGATCAAGTTCGACCAGATGATTGGTCGCGGCACACGTCTGTGCCAGGACATCTTCGGTCCAAACCAAAACAAGAAGGAGTTCTACATCTTCGACTGGTGTGGCAACTTCACCTACTTCTCGAAGAATGGCGACGACATAGCACCGACAAACATAAAGACACTAACCCAGCGACTCTTCGAGCTGCGCGTAGACATTGCGAAAGAACTGCAGAGTGCCGAACATCAGGAAAAGCCGTTCGACAAGCAACTACACGACGATTTGAAAACACTGCTGCACAAGCAGGTGGCTTCCATCGGCAAGGAGCGCAAGGAGACGCGACCGTTCCTGGGCATCATTGAGCCGTTCCGTGAGAAGGACAAGTGGACATATATCTCAGAGGTGGTGCCCTACAACTAAAGAAGATTAGCCACCTTGTACCTGTAGAAAAGGACGAAGAGGAGACAAAGAGGTTTGACGTGGTGATGCTCCACATAATGCTGGCACACATCAACACAACGGTAAGTGTGGGACAATTCCGCCAAGTGGTGGTGAACGTGGCTGCAATATTGGAGAAGAAAGCTACTGTGCCGGCTGTAATGGCACACATCAACACCATACGAATGGTGCAGACACCACATTTCTGGGAGAACGAGTCGCTTGACGCATTGGAGGGTGTGCGCATAGAACTGCGCGAAATAGTGCACTTGCTGAAGGAGCAACGCCAAAACAAGAAGTTCATCATCGACATAGAGGACGAATACACCACCTCCAAAGCCCCCGTCAACGTGGTTATACAGACTACGTACAAGCAGCGAGTAATCGATTACTTGGCAGAGAACAGCAACAACGAAACACTGCGAAAGATACAGAACTTTGAGCAGCTCACCGCTGCCGATATACAGGAGTTGGAGCGTATCTTCTTCGAGGAATTGGGCACCAAGGACGAGTACAACGCACTCACCGAGGGACATCCGTACAAGAATAATGTAGCTGCCTTCATACGTGTCATCAACGGCATCGACCACAAGAAAGCGTTACAGATATATCAGCAGTTTGTAGATGGCTATAATCTCACTTCGGAGCAGGAGCAGTATCTGAAGAATATCCTCGACTACGTAAGTATGAATGGCGATATTGAAACAAAAAACTTTATGGAGTATCCGCTGAAACAATACAACTGGCGTACTATCTTCGGCGACCATTTTGTAAATCTAAAGGATTTCATCAAGCAGATTCATGAGGTCATCTCTGCATAAACAGAAAACAAGTTAAGTGCTTTTTGAAAGAAGATGGTTGTAGATTTTCTTCACGGCAATGTGGTAGCTTGCTTTTAAGGAGCCTTCTGAGGTGTTGAGCAGGCTACTCATTTCCGAATACTTCATTTCTTCGTAATAGCGAAGATTGAAGACAACGCGTTGCACATCGGGCAGTTTTGCAATGGCTTCTTGCAAAGCTGCTTGCGTGGCATCGCCGTCAAAATATTCGTCGGCAACAAGGCGCGAGCCAACTCCATCGGTAAGATCGGAGTCGTAAGCTACGAAGTCGCGCTTACGGCGTAGAAAGTCGAGCGACTCGTTGATGGCTATACGATAAAGCCAGGTGGATGGTTTCGAACGCTCTTCAAATTGATCAAGGTTGTTCCATGCTTTTACAAAGACATTCTGCATTACATCGTTGGCATCGTCGTGATTGAGCACAATACGACGTATCGTCCAATATAGTTTTTCGCTATATTGGGCAACCAATTCAGTAAACAGTTTATTCTTTTCTGTATCTTTCATTTTGCCTTGAACATCTTGGTTAAAGATACTTTTGTATGTTGTCGTAGATTATACTGTCATAGCCATATATGTCGTCATAGCGAACAAGATTGCCATTGCTATCAGGATAGAGCGTATAATAGGTGATGTATATCGGCACTAATGGTTCTACCTTCAAACTACGCACCATCTTTGAACGATTAGGACGTTCTGCTTCTGGCACATCTTCGCGTGGCCGTTCGCTAAAATCGGCAGCCATAGAGTACTTCATCTTTTCCATCAGCTTCTCGTTTTTATCGTTCAGCATGAAAACAGCCAACTCGTAGGGTTTCTCTACACGTATGCAACCATGCGACACCATGCGGTTGTTACGGGCGAAGACTCTGGGCGAGGATGTGTCGTGCAGGTATATGCTATAATTGTTGTCGAAACGGAAAATAACTCTTCCAAGCGCATTGCCACGCCCACCCCACTGCACAACGGAATAGTTGGCACTAAGAAGCATGTCGCGTGTAACGTTCTCAGGTGCTACAATCTTACCCGTGTTGCGGTCGCGCACAAAGTAATTGTTATTATCGAAATATGAGTGATTGCCGACATGGTGTATTACGCTTGTCTTCACTATGCTTTTCGGTATTATCCACTGCGGATTGAAGTCCATACGTTTTATCTTGCTGCTTAATAGCGGAGTCTTCGTCTCAAGACTACCTACAGCCACCTTCATAACCAGACGTTCGTCACCATCATGGGCAAACAGAGACAGAGCGGGCACGTTCACAACCACATACTTCTTGTGCAACTGCGGGTAGTCGCCATCGTTTTCCCAACGACAGCGCTCTATATTGCAAAGCAAACGACGGCGATAGTCCTTGTCCCTGGTCTTGTTCAAAGCAGAAATGTATTTGGCGTATAATGGATTGTGGGGCTTCGACTTTGCGAGAAAGTCTGCAAACTTATCCATATCACCCTTTATCACAGCACAAGCGGTTGCAAGATAGGTGTCATTGGGCAGACTTGTATGCCAACCATAAAGTGAACGATATGTGACGTGTAGGGTGTCGTCTTTACGCTGATCGAGTCGATTGAACGCTTTGTAAGGGTTCATAAAACCAAAACGCTGCCCCTCTGTGTAGCGCAAGAAGGCTTTTGTAAGATAATACTCTAAGCGTGCGAACACTTTAACAGCCGAATTGTCGGCTGTTTTAATAGAATCGAAATCAAGGGTGCGTACACGTTGTAAATCTTCTTTCAGTAAGGAATAATAGAATTTGTCACGAGAGAAGCCCAATGAGTCGACGTGTGAAATATAGCTAAGTAAGGTATCTGCTTTTGAAGAAACATCACCACGCGTTATCCACAGCATCTCCATACTGGTGTTGTAGTGCTTGCGAGCGTGTATGTCGGCTGGACTATTAGACTTGTCGGACAGAATGAGTGTGCGGATATTAGAGAATACTCTATCCGCAGAAATATCGTAACGGGATGTTCGCAATGTAGCAAAATCGTCTAACGATACATACATACGTTCTTCTTTCTTATGACATGAGCATAAAACAAAAGCCATAAGAAAGAAGAGAAACAATGAGAACTTGCTAATATTCAAATTGGATATTGACAAAACTTGTTACTTAATCACAATTTTACGTGCTATCTTACCAACTTTAACAATGTAAATACCCTTTGGCAAGTTCAAATCAAATCGTTTGTCCTGACTATCAATCTTTACAGACATAACTGGAGCGCCTCCTGCCAGATTGTAGATGCTCATTGTCATTCCAAAAGCATCTGTGACACGCACAACGTTATCCTCTATGGATATGACGGGCTTCTGCACATTATCAATGAGCTCAATTTCTGGCATACACTCAGCCATTGCTGATTTTGGAGCACCTACCATAAAGATAGCAAGTAATATAACGAGTATATATTTTGTCATAAGCTAACGTTTTAATGTAATGATTTGTTTTTGCAAAGATACAAAAACTTTTAATACGACAATAATAATAGTGTAAAAAAACTGAGTTGTTCAGTTTTTTTACACTATTTATCGAGATTATTGCATCACAAATGTCAATGTTCCACCTTTCAGAATATCTTCATGCGAAATGTTCGTGCTACGAAGTCGCTTACCATTGAGCAGTACTTCCTTTACAAGATACTTCTCTGGCGAATAGCCTTCTGCCTCGACCTTAAACGTATTACCATTCTCCAAGTGGATTGTTGCGTTGCGGAAGAGCGGTGAACCAATCTCGTACTCGCAACTAACAGGATTTAATGGATAGAAGCCTAACGCACTGAAAACATACCAAGCAGACATCTGTCCGCAGTCTTCGTTTCCACAGAGTCCGGCAGGTGTGTCGTTGTAGAGTTCTGTCAGTATTTGGCGAACATACTTCTGCGTCTTGTGGGGATGACCTATCTTGTTGAAGATATATGCAGCATGGTGACTGGGTTCGTTTCCGTGTGCATATTGTCCTATCATACCCGTACTAAACAATGGCAGTTCGGCATTGGCAGTTGGCGTATAAGTGAAGAAGCTATCAAGTTTTTCTGCAAAACGTTTCTTGCCAACAAGTTTCTCAAGTCCCTTTATATCATGCTGCACCGACCACATATAGTGCCATCCATTGCTCTCACAAATGTGCGCTGTATATTCGTCAGGCGAGTAAGCCGGCTGGAAACTGCCGTCGGAATGGCGCGGTTGCATGAACGTAGAGCCCTTACAGTACACATTGCGGTAGTTCTGCGCGCGCTTGCTGAACTCTTTATAGACGTCGATCTTGTTCATCGATTTGGCAAGCTCAGCGATGCATGCGTCGTCATAGGCATACTCAAGCGTACGCGAAAGCGACCAGTTGTCACCGAGTGTAGGTTCCTTCACATCATAAGGTACATAGCCCAACTTCTTATAAAGTCCGATACCTCTATAGTCGTCTAAGTTGGCTGTCTTCACGCACTCTGCTAAAGCCTCTTCCTTGTTGATATTAGGCACACCTTTCAGAATAGCTTCAGCAATAACAGAAGCGGCATGATATCCAATCATCATATCCGTCTCCGACGACCACATATTCCAAATTGGCAAACGTCCGTTCTCCTTACTAAACGCAATGAGCGAATTGACCATATCGCTGGCACGTGTAGGCATTAGGATATCATAAAGCGGATGGGCAGCACGATAGGTATCCCACAACGAGCAAGTCTCATAGTTGAACCACCCATTCGCCTTATGCAGCTGACGATCAGCACCAAGATAGCTGCCGTCAACATCGCAGAGCAACGTAGGCGCAGACATGGCGTGGTAGAGTGATGTATAGAAAACTGTTTCCTGCGACTGCGAACCTCCCTCTATCTCTATCCTACCCAATTCCTTGTTCCAGAGGCCTTCAGCCTGTCTTTTCACTGCGTCGAAGTCGTCAGACACTGCTTCTGCCTGCAGATTCTTTTGTGCTCCTGCAAGGCTTGTTGGCGAAAGAGCTGTTGTTACCACAAGTTTGTCAAAACCCTCTGAAGCAAACTTAAAGCGAGCAATGCAGCCTACTCCATCCCGATTATTCTTCAACGCTTTACTATCAATCTCTACAGATTTGATAGGTTGTGAGAAACGTGTTCTGAACCAAACTCGCTGATTGCGAGCCCAACCATCCGAATAACGATAGCCTTCAATGGTGAAAGAGTCAACAACGCTTATCTTGCTGTCAACCGTTGCGTCCCAGTTCATCGCCTTGTTCAAATCTAAGATGACCATACGTTCCTTGCCATCATTAGGGAATGTATAGCGCTGAACTCCACACCGGGGCGTTGCGGTTAGCTCTACGTTAATGTCATAGTCGGTTAGACGCACTTGGTAATATCCTGCATGTGCCGTTTCGTCCTTGTGAGAGAAGCGCGAGTGTATGCCCAACGGCTCTTCAGCCTCGTTGTACGGCAACGTTACGGGCATAAACGAGATATCATACAAATCGCCAGCACCCGTTCCTAACAAGTGAGTATGACTAAAACCGGCTATCGTACTATCAGGATAGAAATAACCAGCAATACGATCCCATCCAGGCAAACCGTTGTCTGGACTTAGCTGCACCATTCCGAAAGGCACCTGTGCTCCAGGATAAGTATTACCGGTATAGTCGGTACCTATAAGCGTATTCACTTTTGAAGCATAATCCTTGGCATACGTAGTAGTATGTAAGGTACAAGCAGCAAAAAAAATAATAGAAATTAATGTCTTTCTCATCATTATAAGATATGAAGATTTGAATTGAAAAGATGAAAGATAAAAATAAAGTCCACTTAAGGAATGTCCAATTTGGCCATATCTTTAAGTGGACTTATCTATTATTATATATTCAAATTGCAACTTCCGAGGAAGCTGTATTTTAATTAGTCAAGGTGAAGCGACTTCTTGATAGCTTCAATCTTATCGTCGGCAGCCTTGCTGCAACGCTCGTAGCAACCAGCGCACTTGAACGACGGATCCTTAACCTCAAGATAGAACTTAATCTTAGGTTCTGTACCCGATGGGCGAACGCTAACCTTAGTGTTGTCGTCGCAGAACCACTGGAGCACGTTGCTTGTTATAGGCATATCGAGCTTCTCTACAGTGCCGTCGGCCTTTGTAGAAGTAAGAGCCTGATAGTCCTTCCAGAGAACCACCTTACTACCACCCAACTCCTGAGGAGGATTGGCACGGAAGTCAGCCATCATCTGCTTGATTTCGTCAGCGCCAGTCTTGCCCGGGCGAACTACGTTCACTGTGAACTCCTTGCTAAAGCCATACTCCTGATAAATCTGCATCAAGAGATCGTAGAGAGTCTTGCCTTGGTCCTTAGCCCAAGCAGCGATCTCGCAGATAAGGCAGATTGAAGCTGGAGCGTCCTTATCGCGAACCTTGTCGTAAGGCAGGAAGCCGAAGCTCTCCTCGCCACCACCAATGTAGTCCTGCTTGCCCTCAGAGATAGCAATCTCACGTGCAATCCATTTGAAGCCAGTGTAGCAGTCGCGAAGTTCCACGTTGTTCTTCTTAGCGATTTCAGCAATCACCTCTGTTGTAACGATAGTCTTAACAAGGAAGTCTGTCGGCTTCAGCTTACCAAGCTTCTTCTTATTCTCAATGATGTAATAGCAGAACATCATGCAAGTCTGGTTACCATTGATAATCATCCATTCGCCCTTATCATCACGGCAAACGATAGCAAGACGGTCTGCATCGGGGTCAGTAGCAACAACCAAGTCGGCATTGAGCTTTGTACCAAGCTTCATACCTAATGTCATTGCTTCTGCATTCTCTGGGTTTGGAGAAACGACAGTTGGGAAGTTACCGTCAACAACCATCTGCTCCGGAACAACATTTATGTTCTGGAAGCCCCATGAACGCAAGCAAAGAGGTACAATAACACGACCAGTGCCATGCATTGCAGAATAAACGATATTGAGATCCTTCTGGCGGTTGATAACATCCTGGTCAATCATTGCAGAATGAACAGCTGTCATATAGTCGTAGTCCATCTCGCCACCAATAATCTTAATCTTATCCCAGTTAGCCTCAAACTTAACGTCATCAATAGTCACCTTGTTAACCTCATCAATGATGCCCTTATCGTGCGGAGCCAATACCTGAGCACCATCGCTCCAATAAGCCTTATAGCCATTGTATTCCTTCGGGTTGTGAGAAGCTGTTACGTTTACACCTGCTTTCGCATCGAGCTGGCGGATAGCAAATGAAATCTCTGGTGTAGGACGGAGTCCCTCGAACAAATAAGCCTTAATGCCATTTGCAGAGAAGATAGCAGCAACAGTCTCAGCAAAGAGACGAGAATTGTTACGGCAGTCGTGACCTACAACAACAGAAAGGTTCTCCTCGCCTGGGAACGCCTTTAATATATAGTTAGCAAAGCCCTGTGTTGCCATGCCAACGATGTACTTGTTCATACGGTTTGTACCAGCACCCATAACGCCACGCAGACCACCAGTACCAAACTCGAGGTTCTGATAGAAAGCATCGATAAGTGCAGACTTGTCCTCTGCCTCAAGCATTGCCTTCACCTCGTTACGTGTTTCCTCGTCGAAAGCAGGGGTAAGCCACTGCTGTGCTCTTTCCTCACACTGCTTTATGAGTTCTCTATTGTCTCCCATAATATAAATGTATGTTAACGTTATTAATAATTTAAGTTTCTAATTAATATTACAAAGTTAGTTATAATAAATGAAACAATAACCTTTCGCCACTTATTTTTCACTTAAATTATTCTAAAATCTTTGTCATATTCAGCTCCGTAATTCTGCCATCAGGATTAACCTTGGCATTAAAACGAAATCTTGTCTCGCTTGAACTGTTGTCTGTATGTTCCACCTTCTGCAACCCAGAGAAGACAACAGTGTACTCATATTGCTGATCGCCTACTTCCTTTTTCGTTATGGCGTAATCCTCAAGCGACATCCAATTCATCGAAGCCACGTCACTCTTGTAGATTTTGTGCATAAACGTAACTACGTCGCTGCGTGTGGCGTTTGCCTTTCCAAGAAACTTTGCAATCAGCGGACTGAATGAATTCATCAATCCATTTTCATCTCGGTTGTTTAGACTTTGGAATAATCCATCAAACACTGTTCCTACGAGTATTTTATCCTCTGGGGTCACCGTGTTTGCATTAAGCATTTTCATCTTATCTGTAGCTTCATCGAAATGCTCACCATCAGGATGCTGCTCCAAATAGAGTTGTACAGCCTCAAGGGTGTTCGCCGCATCAGCCCTCGACCAATCAATAGAGTCAATCTTGTGTTGCGCAATTTGGCAGAACGGAGAGTTTGGATGTTGATCGATGTATCGTTGGAAGTCGCTTTTTGAACCACTAACAACAACATTAGTCCAATCGCGGTCAAGCTGTGCAAAATATTCCAAATGTGCAGAAATAGAATCGCGATGAGCTTCAGGCGCATCCGTGTATGTATTCAGATAGTTCTGCAACACTTGGGGGTCGTTGCTCGAAAGGGCGAACTCATACGCAGACTCCTCCTTATCGCTTTGAGCATTTCTATAGAAAGCGTATAAAACAGCACCCAGAACCACTACAACCAATGACACAACTGCTATTACAATACGATTATTGCGTAAGCCCGAAGCCTTTTGATTGACTTTACAATCACTCTCGTCTCCACACATTGTAGTATTATCAACTGTGGTTTTATGATGGCATTGTGGACATTCCGCATTGCTATTAAAATACGTAAACCCACATTGCGAGCAAGTTGTAACATGTCCTGCAATAGGTACTCCACATGAAGGACAGACTGGGGCTTTGTCACTAATTTCCTGATTACACTCAGGACACTTAATTATTGCCATGATTTTAAATTAATTATATTATTCTATTAAACACTTTCATCTACTGATGCAGCTGTCAGTTATATACTTTTCACTCTCAACGTCTTTGGTATTTAAGTTCGCGCAAACTATGTCTACCCATAAAGCGACTTTTATCTACATAGCCCTTAATGCCATCGATGTATCCCTTACCAGTATACTGCCATAACATATAGTCTTTATCATCTGCCAATATTGGTTCGTTTTTAGAGTATTGCGCAATCATCAGCTTATAGTCATCTAACACTCCTACAAGATATTTGTTATAGAAATTGGTACCTGTGTACACAAGAGGTTTCTGATGATAAGCCTTTTCTACCATAACAAGAAACTTCGCAACAGAATCGCGGAATGCCTCTGTGCTCATCCCTTGCTTTACTTCGATATCTATCATCGGTATCAGATCTTGTTGACTGGGACGGCACTGGGTCTTAAAGTTTGCTAACTGCTTTGAGAGGTCGGTCTTTGGTCTGAAAAAATGATACGACCCTACCTTCAAGCCATACTTATGTGCTAAATCAATATTCTGCTCGTACATGTGATCTATACGATCACCACCTTCAGTAGCCTTTAGATAGACATAAGCCATTTTTGTATTATTGCCTATTACTTCCCAAAACACCTCGCCTTGATAATGACTCAAATCGATACCATGCACATGTGCACAGGTGTCTTCGCATTGCACAAGATTGTCTTGAGAAAATACGGGGCAAGAATAAAACAGTCCTAATATGATATATATATGTATGTAAAAAATCCTCTTCATAAATGCAAAGTTACTGTAAAATAGACAAAGAGGCAAAAAATCATTACATTTTTAAATTGTATTAATACAACGCAAAAAAGACCGTCCTTGTACAAAAGTGTACAAAAACGGTCTTTGCTATAAAATAATAATCGATTATTCTTCTTCCTCTGCCTCTGCTGCGTGCTCCTCAATAAGCTTCTGCTGCAAATCGTTCGGAACAAGCTCATAGCTTGCGAACTTCGTTGTGAACGAAGCACGACCACCTGTCAAGCTACTCAATGAGATTGAATAGTTGCTGAGCTCCTTCAATGGTATTTTAGCCTGAAGTTTCTGATAGCCAGCCTCACTATCCATACCCATAATGAGCGCGCGACGACCCTGAAGATCAGACATCACGTCACCCATATAGTCGCTCGGTACGTAAACCTCGAGATCGTAAATAGGCTCCAAAATCTTCGGGCCAGCCTCCTTAAACGCTGCCGAGAATGCATTGCGTGCTGCCAACATGAACGAAAGCTCATTAGAGTCAACCGGGTGCATCTTTCCATCATAAACGATAACACGCACATCACGTGCATAGCTACCAGTCAATGGTCCGTGCTCCATGCGCTCCATAATACCCTTTAGGATAGCAGGCATGAAGCGTGCGTCGATGGCACCACCGACAACAGAGTTGATGAATACGAGTTTGCCGCCCCATTCCAAGTTAATCTCTTCGCGCCCCTTGATATTAATCTTAAACTCCTGTCCGTTAATCTTGTATGATGTAGGATCAGGCATTCCTTCTGCATACGGTTCAACGATGAGGTGTACCTCACCAAACTGACCTGCACCACCCGACTGCTTCTTATGACGATACTCTGCGCGCGACATCTTTGTGATAGTCTCACGATAAGGTATGCGTGTCGGCTCAAACTTGATAGCGAGCTTCTCATTGTTCTCAAGACGCCACTTCAATGTGCGGAGATGGAATTCGCCCTGACCACGTACGATAGTCTGACGCAACTCCTTGCTCTGCTCGACAAGCCATGTCGGATCCTCCTGATGCATACGCAGCAATGCCGACATAAGTTTTTCTGTTTCTGCTGTATTGGCAGCCTTGATTGCACGTGAGAACTTAGGGTTAGGATATTTGATAAAGTCAAAGCGCCATTCGCAATCTTTACCATTGAGGGTGTTTCCTGTCTTTACATCTTTCAACTTAACTGTGCAACCGATATCGCCGGCAACGAGTTCGTCCACTGGTATTCTGTTCGCACCAGCACAAGCGAATATCTGACCGATACGCTCCTTTGAGCCACGATCAGCGTTTGTCAAGTCATCACCCGACTTAATCTTGCCGCTCATAACCTTGAAGTAGCTTACCTCACCAATATGCGGTTCCAAACCTGTCTTGAAGAAGTAAACAGACTCCGGTCCGTTTGTATCAGCAACAATCTCCTCACCACGTGTATTGTGAAGCTTCGGCATTTCGCTTACGAAAGGTACTACATTGCCCAAGAACTCCATCAAACGACGAACGCCCATATCTTTGCCTGCACAAACGCAGAACACGGGGAATATAGAACGTGTAACGAGTCCCTTGCGGATGCCTTCACGCAATTCGTCCTCAGAAAGAGCTCCTTCCTCAAAGAACTTCTCCATTAATGTCTCATCGTTCTCGGCTGCTGACTCAACAAGAAGCTTATGGAGTTCCATTGCCTTATCCATCTCTTCTGCAGGGATGTCAACGATTGTAGGCATACCACCTTCTGGTCCCCATGTGTACATCTTCATCAAGAGCACATCAACGATAGCATTAAAGCCTGCACCTGTGCTTACCGGATACTGAATCTGAACACACTTAGAGCCGTAGATAGCATTCATGTTTACCATGACATTGTCGAAGTCGCACTTATCAGAGTCCAACTGGTTGATAAGGAAAATGACTGGCTTATGAAGTTTCTCGGTATAACGGAAGTTGTTCTGTGTACCAACCTCAGGACCATACTGACCGTTAATAAGGATAACAGCCTGATCGGTTACGTTGAGAGCCGTGATTGCACCACCGATAAAGTCGTCAGAACCTGGGCAATCGATAATGTTGAGTTTCTTGTTGTTCCACTCTACATGGAAGACTGTGGGGAACACCGAGTAGCCATACTCATGTTCTACCGGGAAGTAGTCGCTTACCGTGTTCTTTGCTTCCACCGTACCACGGCGCTTGATAATACCACTACCATAAATCATAGACTCGGCAAGGGTGGTCTTGCCGCTACCCGCACTGCCTAAAAGGGCAATGTTCTTAATCTCATTTGTTTGATAGACCCTCATATTCTTCAGGTTTTAAATGGTTAATAATAAATTCAGGCGGATTGACTTTGGGGCGGGTGTCTATCCGTCTACTAAATTATATATTTATATGGTATTTCCAAAAGAATTGCACAAAAACTAATCAAAATTTTAAACTTATTAGTAAATTTGTAGCCATAAAACATAGTGTGACACTATGTACACCTTATTATATAGTGAATGAAAGCAGGAATATACGTACATATACCATTTTGCGAGAGCCGTTGCATCTACTGCGGCTTTTATAGTACAACGGCAAAAGACTGGTGTACTCGCTACGTAGACGCACTTTTGAAGGAGATGCGTATGCGCAGCGATGAGTTACACAGCCTTTATCCTGACAACGAATGTACGATTGATACTGTTTACATTGGCGGCGGAACACCTTCTACACTCTCCACTGAAGACATCGCACGCATCATAAACACTATAAAAGAGGTTTATCCTTGCACTACACGCGAGATAACGATGGAGATGAATCCCGACGATGTTACGCCCGAACTCATCACCTCGGTACGTGCGCTTGGCGTGAACCGCATCAGTCTTGGCGTGCAGACCTTCAGCGACGAACGCCTGTGCTTCATCCGTCGTCGCCACAACGCTGCGCAAGCCGTAAAAGCCGTTGAGACAATCCGGCGTGCAGGCATCGATAACATTAGCATCGACCTTATGTTCGGCTTCCCAGACGAAACACTAGATGATTGGCAGAACGACTTGAACACAGCCTTGAAGCTACGTCCAAATCACATATCAGCATATAGTCTGATGTACGAAGAGGGCACTCCACTCTATCTGCTGCTTCAAAACGGCAAGATCAAACAGACCGACGATGATACTTGCCTTGCTATGTACACCATGCTTATGGACACGCTTTCAGCCAATGGTTACGAACATTACGAGATAAGCAACTTCTGCTTACCTGGCTATCGCGCCATACACAATAGTAGTTATTGGAACGATACGCCATACTTAGGTTTTGGAGCAGCTGCCCACTCGTATAACTTACTGACACGCAGTTGGAACGTTGCTGACATTAAAGAATATATTAACACCATCAAACGTGGCAAACTGCCGTCTGATAGCGAGCGCATTGACGACGACACTCACTACGACGACATCATTACGACTGCCATGCGAACCCACGAAGGCGTAGACTTGAAACGTCTGAAACCTGAGTATCGCGACTATGCTCTGCGTTCTGCAAAGAGCGATATCGACGGCGGACTTCTCGAACTCACCAACGACCATCTGCGACTCACACGTAAAGGACTTTTCGTTAGCGATATGGTGATGAGCAACCTTATGAAAGTCTGATAAAAGTAAAAAGGTAAAAAAGTAAAAAGGACATATAAATCACATATTAATTATAATCAACAAATAAGAACATGGAAAAGAAACTTCGCACCGCTTCACTTTGTGTGCAGGGCGGTTACAAGCCAAAGAATGGCGAACCTATTGAGGTACCAATCATACAGAGTACTACATTCAAGTACGACAATTCAGAGGAAATGGCTATGCTCTTCGACCTCAAGAAAGAAGGCTATTTCTACACACGCTTGCAGAACCCTACAAACGACGCTGTAGCCAATAAGATTGCGCAACTTGAAGGTGGCGTAGGCGCAGTGCTCACCAGTTCTGGTCAGGCAGCCAACTTCTACGCAGTGTTCAACATCTGCGAGGCTGGCGACCATATCGTAACATCTAACGAAATCTACGGCGGAACATACAATCTCTTCGGCGTAACATTGAAGAAGCTCGGCATAGAGTGCACTTTCGTTAATCCGAACGCATCTGAGGAAGAAATACAGAAGGCATTCCGCCCGAACACAAAGGTTGTATTCGGTGAGACAATCAGCAACCCTGGTTGTGCTGTGCTCGACATCGAGAAGTTCGCACGCATCGCTCACAAGAATGGTGTACCTCTCATTGTTGACAACACCTTCGCTACACCTATCAACTGTCGCCCGTTTGAATGGGGCGCAGACATCGTAACCCACAGTACAACAAAGTACATGGACGGCACAGCGAGCCAGGTCGGCGGCGTAGTTGTAGACAGTGGCAACTTCGACTGGATGGCTAATGCCGAGAAGTTCCCAGGTCTTTGCACTCCCGACGAAAGCTACCACGGACTCACTTACGTGAAGGCGTTCGGCAAGATGGGCTACATCACAAAGCTCGTGGCTCAGCTCATGCGCGATCTTGGCTCTATCCCAGCTCCGATGAACTCGTTCATCCTCAACCTCGGCTTGCAATCGCTCCACCTGCGCATGAAGCAACACTGCGAGAACGCACAGCGTGTTGCCGAGTTCCTGAAGGCAGACGAGCGTGTGGCATGGGTACACTACTGCGGTCTGCAGGGTGACGAGTACCATGAACTTGCACAGAAATATCTGCCCAACGGTTCTTGTGGCGTAATAGCGTTCGGACTGAAGGGCGACCGCGAGACTGCTATCCGCTTCATGGACTCGCTCGACATGATTAACATCGTGACCCACGTGGCTGACGCTCGCACATGCGTGCTCCACCCAGCAAGCCACACCCACCGTCAGCTCTCCGAAGAGCAGCTGCGCGAGGCAGGCATTGCGCCCGACCTTATCCGTCTCTCTGTAGGCATTGAGGACCCTGAGGACATCCTCGACGATATCAAGCAGGCTCTCAACAAGATGTAAACCGACATGAGCATGACAAACAACGAAGACAAGGAGCAGCTTTTCCGCGATGACCTCCATCAGTTTCTACTCTCTGTAGACATGATTGATGAGCGTCTGCCGGAAGCTCCCGACCTCGAAGAGTTGTGGCAGCCAATAGCTCAGAGCTACATGCCCGATGCCATACGCGAGTTCAACGGTGAATATCCGCGTGTGGCGTTCGGCTGGATAATGTACGTGGGCATGGCACTCGCAAAGTATTGGGACGTGGAATGGTCTACCTACTCGAAGGTGACCGACCTCTATGCCTATCTGCGCGACCGCATCGACTTCGACCACATGGACGACTATATCTGCGAAAAGGTGCTGTGCCTCGATGCTAAAGAGCACGAAGTGGTGAACAACGTGGTGGGCGAATGCGCTGCACGCACCTACACCAAACTCTGCCGTATGCGCCTTGAGGCAGGATCAAAAGAGGCGTTCCGCACCTTTGTAGCAGCACTTCACCAGATGTATCTGATGGGGATTGCCGTAGAGTTGCGCAGCCTTGGCTATCACATGACAAAAGTACAATAGCATGACTGACAGGGAATTTGAGACTTATTAGAAAGAAAATCGCATGACGATACTCGAGAAAAACGACGAGTATCGCCATGCGAAAGAGAATTTCAAGATACACTCCGGCGCCGACCTTATTCTGTTTGGCATACCCGTAGTGGCAGGCATAGTGTCTATAAACAACGTGCCGCTGCAAAACGAGCTACTCAAATGGATTGTGAGTGCGGTTATCACCATTGTATGCTTCGTCCTCAGCGTGTGGGTGAAAAGCTTGATAACCGGCACGGTGTCGCCCGACGAAGTGGAACAACGACTTAAGGAGGCAAAGAGACGCGAGTTGGTGGAATAGTACTTACTTTCCACCACCTTCTGCGCTCTTAACGTCGTCGTTAGAGATAGATCGCGCCACCTTCTTAACGCCCGACGACAATTCGCCAATGCGCCAGCTCACGTTTATGCCGACGCGCCACGGATTATACGACGAGTCGCTACGCGTTATGAAGTTCGCGCCTGTGACTGTCGATTTATAATGGCGCTTTGCATCAAGGAAATTACTTGCATACAAGTAGAAGTTGAGTCTATCCTTGAGGAACGACTTCTGTACATTCAAGTTATAGTTGTATATGCCCTCCGTCTTCGATTGAAGATTTGGGTTGCTCGTACAACCATAGAAACCTAAATTCACTCTCCAATTCTTAGGCAACGTCTGTTGCACGCCCACATACGCCGAACCGTAATAGCCATAATTGTGCAGCGACTGACGGTCGTTGTAGTCGGAATAGTCGCCCCATAGATTCATGGTCAGGCGTGTGTTCTTGAAAATATTCCAATTGACGTAGCTCGACAGCGACGCGGTCTGTGTGCGTCCGATGTTGCGGTACGTAGTGTAGCTTACGAGCTTGCCAGTCGGATTCTTCACGCTCTCAATAGTGTTGTCCTCCACGAGCGACGTAACGCTTGAAATATTGTTGTTCGTGAAGCTGTAGCGCATGGTGCAACTAACGGAGAACTTAGCAGCAAAGTAGCTGTAGGTCAATTGCACGTTGTGATTCTTCTCGCTCACCAGATTAGGGTTGCCCTGCTGTAGCGCTTCGGGGTTAGTCTGATTGAGATACGGATTGAGCGACCAGATGCCGGGGCGGTAGATACGCATATTGTAGCCGAATCGCAGATTGTTCTCGTCGTTTATGCGATAACCGAGACTTGCCGACGGCACCACATCATCGAACCCCGTAGAGAAGTTCTCGCCCTCGCCCAACTCATACTTTATCTTCTGGAACGTATGTTCATAGCGTGCGCCGAGTCGTCCCGACAGATTTCCTAATCTTAAGCCATAGCCCAAGTAAGCGGCGAGGATGTCGTTCTCGTGACGATAGTGCGACGAATACTGTTCGTCGAACGTGTATTCGCCGTCGGTTCCGTTCTGGCGCACATAGCGGTCGTCGTCCGAACGGTTGTCACGCAATATATATTTTGCACCCACCTCCACGTTGTGCGCCTTGCCGATAGGCGTAGTATAGTCTGCCTGCAACGTGTGCTCCATGCTTCGTCCGCTGCTTTCAGTATGCTCGTCAGACAAGCGCTTCACGAACGGCAGCCACTCGTCGGTAGCTTCAGCCACATCATAAGACGAATAGCTGTCGCCGCCATTGGTGCCTCCGCTTATCTTGTAGGAGAACGTAAGCATACGCCCCTTCTGCTTGAAGAGGCGCTGATAGTCGATATTGCCGTAGAGATACGTATTATCCGAGACGCCACGCCCATTGTTTGCATACGAATAGAGCGTTGCGCCAGACAACAGCGCAGTGGCGTTGCTTCTTGACAGGCTGTGCGAATGCGACCGATTGGTCCAAATGCCGAACGAGGCTGTGACGAGTCGCAGCGAGTCCACATCGTAGCTCGCCTCAAAGTTGCCCGAGTGCGAGTGGTTATACGAACGGCTGTCGCCCGTCTGATAGCGGTTGGAAGCAGAAGGCGTTGCTGGGTCGCCCGTGAACAGACGGCTATAGTTGTTGTGCATATTGCGTCCGTCGTAGTAGTTGTACGAGTAGGTTCCGCTGACGGTGAGCTTACCCTGCTTCACCGTAGCATACATGCCCGCATCAACATCGGTATTCGACACTCCGGCGTTAGTAGTCACGGTGTAGCCCTCAATGCCTTTGCCTACAGTCACAATGTTTAGGATGCCACCCACGCCCTCCGCGTCGTACTTCGGTCCTGGGTTTGTAATCACCTATATCTTCTTTATCGAAGATGCCGGCATACTCTTCAGCACCTCCTTCGGGTTCTTCGACATCATACTGTTAGGTCGTCCGTTAACGTACACCTTGAAGCCCGAGCTGCCGTTCACCTTGATATTGCTGTCGCCGTCTACCGTCACCATCGGCACCTTGCGCAACATTTCCAGTATGTTGTTGGTCTTCGAGTCGGGGTCTTCCTCTATGTCGTACGTAATTTTGTCGATGTCGGCTTTCACGAGCGGCTTCTGCGCCACAATCTCCACAGCGCCCAGCACGTGCGAAGCCTCCTTTATATACAATGTGTCGAGCGCGGCTACGGGCTTGCTGTCAGACACAACGAAGTTGCGCACGATGGGCTGCTTGCCCATTGCGTTGACAAAGAGGCGATAGCTGCCCGCCTTCTTAAGAGTCATGCTGAACGTGCCGTCTGCCTCTGACACGGCGAGTGCGGCGGTGGATGTAGAGTCGGTTTGCGATGTGATTTTCATGGTGGCGTACTGCTCGCCTTCCTTAGTAGCGGCATCAGCCACTACACCCTTCACCACGAAACGCTTTGCGGTCTGGGCTGTTGTCTCGGTCGCTGCGAACAATAGTGGAGTTACGACAGTGGCAGTCAGAAGAAACTGACCTTTGAAACAAGTCATATATTACAAGATTATTGGTTCATACTTACATTAAAACGCAGAGGACTTACGCCACTCTGCGCCATTAAGAATTCAAAGTTAATTATTATGTATAAACCAAGAGTTGTTTCGTGTGTTCTTTTAACAATTATTACACTAACCGCACCTCATATTACTGAGGTAGAACATCTCCGCAACACTTAATTGTCACTAATGCCACTAACGGCGGCTTCCAAACGGGTGCTTCTCATACCAGTCGTCCTTATCGTATTTACGATGCTTGTCGTGCTTATGGTGCTTGTCATGCTTATAGTGTTTGTCATGCTTGTCATACTTATGATGCTTGCATGGCTTGCACGACTTGTAGTGCTTATGGTGCTTACAGGGTTTCGACTCGTGTACGACAACCACTCTGTTCGGATATTTTGCATATATATTGTGTATGTAAGCGTTGCTGCGCCAGTCGATAGGCTGATAGAAGTAATAAGACTCCTTGTAGCGTTTCCATTGGCGGTCGCTCATCATTCTGCGCAACTCCTTGTTGCGGTGCTTCCATGCCTTGCCGTTTATGTCGCGATAGCTGTTGATGGCATCGAGATAGCTGAGGTTGAGCTGCAGAATGTTGTTGCGCTGCACATTTGAGAGTCCCAGTTCGAGAACCATCTTGTCGGTTATAAAACGTGCCTCCACCTGAATATTGGCGAGTCGCTGTGCGCTTGCTGAGAGTGCCGTTACGAGAGCTACGGCGAGTGTCAATACTAATCTTTTCATAATCGTAAGCTGCTAAGTTATTAACTATTGTTTTTCGATGTTGCAAAATTACGCCAAAGAAAACATAAAAGCAAGGGATTTTTCATATAAGAGCATAGGATTTACCCTATAAGTGCTTAGTATTTTCCCAATAAAACATCAAGACAAGCAGACGGACAGCGGACGCAATCTAATCGGACAGCGGACGCAATCTGATCGGACGGCGGACGCAATCTAATCGGGTGGCGGACGGAGCACGATGCAAGAAACCGAAGAAACGACAAATAAACTTAATTATTTTACACAACAAAACAACAATGTATAAAAAACTTGCACGCATGAATTATTCTGTATAATTTCGCAACAAGTTTCCCGAGATTTAGTCGTAGATGCTCTGAAAGGACTGCAACAGGAGACCGATAACACACACATTATTATATATATGTATGAGAAAACTGATTATAACACTTATGCTTGGCATTGCAATCGCACACAACACCACCGCACAGACACGCTCCGACCTGCGCGACAGCCTTTCGGCAGCGGTGCAGGTATTGGCGTTCCACCCCGACTCGCTTGAGCTACGCATGAAAAAGGCGGCTTGGAACATCGAACTCGAACAATGGCGATACGCTCAGGAGGATTACGACTTTGTGTTGAAATGCGACGAGCGCAACATTGCCGCCCTATTCTACCGCGCATACGTCAACGAACGACAGGGCAGATACAAGTTTGCTCGTCTCGACTACGAGAACCTGCTGCGCATCGTGCCCGGACATTTTGAGGCTATGCTTGGGCTTGCGCTGCTCAACCAGAAGGACAACCGACCGACAGAAGCACTCAACCAGATAAACATGCTGGTGGCGCAGCACCCGAACAACGCCGTGGCATATGCCGCACGTGGCGGAATAGAACTGGAACGTAAGATGTATACACCGGCAGAATATGATTTTTCGCGCGCCATAGAGTTACAACCAACAAACACCGACTACCGTCTAAACCGCGCAAACATACGCCTTCTGACCAACCGAAAGAAGGAGGCACGTGAGGATTTGGATGCTATGGTGCGCCTCGGAATACCACGCGCAAACCTCAACGAATGGTATAAAAAGTGCAGATAAAGCGGTGTTCGTTTTGCCATTTACACAAAATGTTGTAATTTTGCCCGATATTTGAAATACAACAACATTTAGAAATGGCAGAATATTTAAGCTCAAGTAAGAAGAAAGTAACTGCACCCCTGTTTTTTGAAATGAAGAAATGTGGTGAGAAAATCTCATGGCTCACAGCCTACGATTACACCACTGCATCCCTCCTCGACCAAGCAGGTATCGACACCATACTTGTAGGCGACTCTGCATCGAACGTGATGCACGGTAACGCTACAACACTCCCTATCACCGTTGACGAGATGATTTTCCACGCTCGCGCCGTGGCTCGCGCCGCAGAACACGCCTTCGTAGTGTGCGACATGCCCTTCGGCAGCTACCAGATTTCAGAAGAAGACGGCATACGCAACGCAGTACGCATCATGAAAGAGGCGGGCGTAGACGGTGTAAAACTCGAAGGCGGAGCAGAGATAGCCCCTATGGTCAGCAAGATTGTGGCTGCAGGCATCCCCGTATGCGGACACCTCGGACTAACACCGCAGAGCGTTCACCAGTTTGGTGGCTATGGCTTGCGCGCAAAGGAAGAAGCTGAAGCCGAGAAACTCATCGCTGATGCGAAGGCACTTGAGGCAGCTGGATGCTTCAGCATTGTACTTGAAAAGATACCTGCAAACCTTGCCGAGAAAGTAAGCGCAATCATAAAATGCCCGATTATTGGCATCGGAGCAGGCAATAAGTGCGATGGACAAGTGCTTGTATATGCCGATATGCTCGGCATGAACAAAGGTTTCAAACCGAAGTTCTTGCGCCAGTACGCTGACCTTCACTCTATCATAACCGACGCCGTAGGCAAATATGTAGCAGACGTAAAGTCGTCGGACTTCCCTAACGAGAACGAGTCATACTAAGACATGGACACTCAATACACACCCACTTACAACCGATTGTGGAACCGCGAATTCACGCTGCTCACAATAGCCGAGCTATTGTTGTGCATATCGTGCTACATGACAATACCGCTACTACCGTTCCGCCTCACAACTGAGGAGCACGCAAGTAGTTGTTTGGCAAGTTTCACAATCGTCACTTTTATTATAGGAGTCTGTATATCAGGCTTTTTCGGCAGTTGGTTAATACAAAACTACCGACGTAACAAGGTGTTCCTCGTATCGGCAATATGCCTCGGTCTACAATTCTCGGACTCTCTGCTTTTGAATTTCAAGAGCAACCGATAGTGCGCGAGATAGAAGAATACACACTATTAGCAATCTGCTTCGCAAGCGGAGCTGTTTTCGGCACAGCCAAGCGTGTGCTCTCGTGTACGCTCCTGATAGACAAAACAGAATCGCGTCATCGCACCGATGCCAACTACACGGCTATATGGATAGCACGCCTAACGGTGATAATAGGTCCGATACTCGCCTTACTATTGCGCGAAGAGTTACGTGGCTCACTGTTCTACATCGTTGGAGCAGCCATGTCGCTCGCTTCAGCCGTGCTCGTGATGTGCGTAAAGTTCCCATTCCGTGCACCAGAAGAAGGTGTGCATTTAGTTTCTATCGACCGTTTCTTCTTGCCACGTGGCGCAACAATAGCACTTGTGATAGCACTTATCACCGCCTCGCTCGGCATAATGATGACCACACGCCTAACGATAGAGTTCTGCGCATCGGTGATGGTAGGCTTCTTCTTGGCAGCATGTGCACTACACATACCAGCCATAAAGAACGCACGCTTCGCTTCTGCCGTAGGAAACGCACTGGCGATAATAGCTATTCTCACAATGTTCGCACACGACGACATTCTGGACAGCACCCTAAAGCCCATGCTCTTCGGCTTCGGCATAGCACTCAGCTCGTCAGAGCAACTCTACAAGCTGCTCGGTAGCTGCGACCACTGCCAACGCTCTACAGCCGAGAGTACCTACTTCCTCTCAAGCGACGGAGGATTGTTCCTCGGCATTGCAGCCGGATGGCAGCTAACAACAGCCGTGAAATCAGCCGAAGAAATAGCATTGGGACTACTCGTCGTAGCAACGATAATATGCTCGCTAAACGTGCTCATAAAGAAAAAGCAAGCAAAACATCATGCATAATAATTCTAAAAAGGAGGTACAATATGATTATCGATTTTGAAAAAACAGAAGAAAAGGTAGTCGAGAACTTCAAAGGTGGCAACGGCACACTTATCATGCGCGCTACCGACGATGGTAAAGTGAAGATAATGCGTAACACACTGACAGCTGGCAGCTCGATTGGTATGCACACACACGAAGGCAACTGCGAGGTGATGTATATAATAAAAGGTGAAATCACCTTCGTATGCGACGGAACAGAAGAGACCGCGCACGCCGGAGAGGTTCACTACTGCCCATGCGGACACACCCACAGCGCAGAAAACCGCACAGCTGAAGATGCCGAATTCTTCGCCATTGTGCCCGAAACGAAGTTGTAGTTTTCGACAATTAGCCCTACCCCACCCACCATCCGATGCTTAACAACGTGAAAATTAATGAGTTCGGAGGGCAAATATTTTGATATAACACAAAAAAGTTACTAAGAAATTTTCGTATAACACGAAAAACTTGTATCTTTGCACGTCCTTAGAAAAAGGTAATAACAAAAGAAATAATAATATAATACATTCAAATGACTAAAGCAGATATCATCAACAAGATTGCAGAAAGCACCGGATTACAGAAAAAAGACGTATCAGTAGTCGTAGAAAGCTTCATGGAAAATATCAAAAACAGTTTGTTGACAGAGAAAGAGAATGTGTACCTGCGTGGATTTGGAAGTTTCATCGTTAAGCATCGCGCCGCTAAAACAGCGAGAAACATACTCAAGAAGACAACAATGAAAATCGGCGCACACGACCAGCCAAGCTTCAAACCGGCGAAGTGCTTCATTGAGGAGATGAAGAACGCCACAATGGAGAAGTAAGGATTGACCCACATTCATTTGAACAAAAAGAGAATATATCATTAATATTAATATTAAACAATAAAAATTTAAAGCTATGCCAAACGGAAAGAAAAAAAAGGGACACAAGATGGCTACTCACAAGCGTAAAAAGAGATTACGCAAGAACAGACATAAGAGCAAGTAAGAAAGCCTGCCCATAAGGGTCAGTTCCGATATGGGGGCGCGTCAAAAACCCATTGCATCAGCAATAATTTTGATGCGCCCCCATGCTTTTATATCATTATTTAAAGAAAGTTCCTAAATTAGAAAAACAAAAGAGAAATGACCAGCGAAGTTGTAATCGATGTACAACAGAATGAAATCTCCATCGCGTTGCTTGAAGACAAGCGACTCGTGGAATATCAGACTGAGCCAAGGTCTGTTTCATTCTCTGTTGGAAACATCTATGTTGCAAAAGTAAAGAAGCTCATGTCTGGACTGAACGCAAGTTTTGTTGACGTGGGCTACGAACGTGATGCCTTTCTCCATTATCTTGATTTAGGCAACCAATTCAATTCTTACGAGAAGTACCTCAGACAGGTACAAAGTGACAGAAAGAAACTTTATCCTTTTGCCAAGGCTACAAAGCAGCCCGACCTCAGAAAGGACGGAAGCGTACAGAGCACACTAACAGTAGGACAAGAGGTATTGGTTCAGATCGTGAAAGAACCGATATCAACAAAGGGTCCACGACTCACGGGCGAACTTAGCTTCGCAGGACGCTACTTAGTACTCATGCCTTTCGGCGATAAAGTTTCGGTATCGACAAAAATCAAAAGCGGAGAAGAGCGCGCACGACTAAAGCAACTCATCAATAGCATCAAGCCAAAGAATTGCGGTGTTATTGTGAGAACGGTAGCTGAGGGTAAACGCGTAGCAGAGCTGGATGCAGAACTCAAAGTCCTGACAAAAAGATGGGAGGACGCACTCATAAAGGTGCAGAAAACCCAAAAACGTCCACAGTTGATCTTCGAAGAGACAGGTAGAGCTGTAGCCCTATTAAGAGATTTGTTCAATCCAACCTACGAAAACATATACGTCAACGACGAAAATGTTTTCCATGAAGTAAAAAACTATGTTTCACTCATCGCCCCAGAGAAAGCAAACATCGTTAAGTTATACACAGGAACAGTTCCCATCTTCGACAATTTCAACGTCACGAAGCAAATTAAATCCAGCTTCGGCAAAACCGTCAACTACAAACATGGTGCTTACCTGATTATTGAACACACAGAAGCACTGCACGTTGTAGACGTGAATAGCGGCAACCGCTCACATTCGGACAACGGTCAAGAAGCAAATGCTCTCGACGTAAACCTCGGAGCAGCCGATGAGTTGGCACGCCAACTGCGCCTGCGCGATATGGGAGGCATCATCGTGGTCGACTTTATTGACATGAACCTCGCCGAAGACCGCCAACTGCTCTACGAGCGTATGTGCAAAAACATGCAGAAAGACCGCGCTCGCCACAATATTCTACCCCTAAGTAAGTTCGGACTAATGCAGATTACGCGCCAACGTGTCCGTCCTGCTATGGATGTGAATGTGGAAGAGATATGCCCCACCTGCTTCGGAAAGGGTAAGATTAAGTCGAGCATTATTTTCACCGACCAACTGGAAAGTAAGATTGACAGGCTTGTCAACAAGATTGGAATAAAGACATTCTATCTTCACGTACACCCATACGTGGCTGCCTACATCAACAAGGGACTCGTCTCGTTGAAGAGAAAGTGGCAGATGAAATACGGATTGGGCGTACATATCGTTCCATCACAGAAACTTGCGTTCCTGCAGTACGAATTCTACGACAACAAACGCCAGTTTATCGATATGAAAGAAGAGATAGAAACAAAGTAGAAAAGAACGAAAAGTAACACCATAAGAAGAAAGGATATGTAGCATTTCGCACAAAAAGCGAGACTATGTATCCTTTTTTCTTGTAAAAGAGGCTATTATCTGCTGTTTAGAACGAAAATAAGCAGAAAAACATTTCGACATTCAAAATAAACTTAGTACCTTTGCAGTCGCTATTACGAGATAGTAGCATAATTCAAACCACAAATTAAAATTAAATTTTAAACAATGGCAACAAAGATCAGACTTCAGCGCGGCGGTCGTAAGAGCTACGCTTTTTATCGTATCGTAATCGCTGACGCAAGAGCACCACGTGATGGTAGATTTACTGAGAAGATTGGTACTTACAACCCTAACACCAATCCTGCTACTGTAGATTTGGATTTCGACCGTGCACTCTATTGGGTAGAAACAGGCGCACAGCCAACAGCAACAGCTCACAACATCCTCAAGGGCGAGGGCGTTTATCTTATGAAGCACCTCCGCGGTGGCGTTAAGAAGGGCGCATTCGATGAGGCTACAGCACAGAAGAAGTTCGACGCATGGAAGGCAGACAAGCAGAAGGGCTTGGACACCGTACGCGAGAACGAGGCTAAGGCTAAGGCAGAGGCTGCTGCTAAGGAGCTCGAGGCAGAGAAGAAACTCAACGAGGCTATCGCTCAGAAGGTAGCTGAGAAGAAGGCTGCTGAGGCTGCTGCTAAGGCAGAAGCAGAGGCTGCTGCTAACGCAGAAGCAGAGGCTGCTGCTAACGCAGAGGCTACAGAGGAAGCTCCAGCTGAGGCTTAATCAACGAAAATTCCGTCACAAGACACATATAAATCCCAAGAGCACCAGTTCTTGGGATTTATTGTTTTATAATCATACTGCTTCAACCACAACAACTACCCCACTCACATTCTTCCTAAAAACACAACTTATTGTGCAATAAATTCTTAATAAGAAAGAATTACATTAAAAAAACAAGCTCATAAATAGGGTAAAGCAAAGAAAGCAAGCGTTTTCTGAGTTTTTTTTTGTAACTTTGCACTTGTGCTTATGCGTATACTTTGATGAACAAAACCATAAGTAACGCAAACTACGCACATATTAAATATCAAAGCATGGCAAAGAAAGTACTTTTTATCAATCAGGAGATTGCTCCGTATGTTCCCGAAACAGCACTCTCAATCATGGGAAGAGACCTTCCAACCAAAATGCAGGAAGAAGGTTTTGAAATTCGCACGTTCATGCCCAAATGGGGAAATATCAACGAGCGCAGAGGACAACTTCATGAGGTAATCCGCCTTTCAGGAATGAACCTTGTCATCGACGACACCGATCATCCGCTGATAATCAAGGTTGCGTCTATCCCACAAACACGCCTTCAGGTGTATTTCATCGATAACGACGACTACTTTATGAAGCGTAAGATGGCTCTTGACGAGAATGGTGAGGAATACGACGACAACGGCGAGAGAGCTATTTTCTTCGCACGTGGCGTACTGGAAACTGTAAAGAAGCTCAGATGGTCGTCAGAAATAATACATTGTCAGGGTTGGATGTCATATATCGTACCACTTTTCGTCAAAGCTGCATACAACGACGAACCGACCTTCACCGACACCAAAATTGTTACATCAATATTCAAGGATGGTTTGTCTAAGAACATCGGAGACAACTTCAAAAATTGCCTTGAGTTCAAAAATATCACTGTAGATAGTCTTAGTGACTACAAGGACGACTTCGATTTTATGGAGTTCTGCAAATTGGCGATAGATAATAGCGATGCCGTAATTGAAGCAGAAGAAAACGCCAATCCAGAATTGATGGCATATGCTGAGAGCAAGGGTCTGCCAATATTAAAATATCCAGGAGAAAACTATACTGAAGCCTACAGAGATTTCTATGAGAAGCTGTAGAGTGGAGAATTCAAATTAATCAATTTTGAATATGAAGCTAAAATATTTGGCAAGTCTCATGCTTGCCACCTTAATATTCACATCGTGTGACGATACCACTGGCGACATCGGCAGTGGTACGCTCATTGATGGTAGCGACAACTTGAATATAGTTACTGATACCTTTGAAGTAAAAACACGCTCAATTGTTGCAGACTCGGTTTTGGCAAGAACATACACCAGCTACATTGGTAAGGTGCGTGATCCGGAAACAGGTGCATACCTTAGTAGCGACTTTATGACACAGTTCTACATGCCCGAAGGTTTTGATTTCCCGAACAAGGATAGCATAAAGATTGCCAACAATGGACAAATAAAAGCAGATTCTTGCGACATACGCCTTTACTACAAGGAATTCTATGGCGACTCATTAGTACCTATGAAATTGACAGCTTACGAATTGTCTGCGCCCATCCCCGAAAAGGTCTACTATTCGAACTTCGACCCAAAGAAGGAGGGATTTGTGGACGAAAGCACTGCTGTCAATAAGGTTTACACGCTTACAGACCTAAATGTAGACGCATCTGTACGTAATGGTTCAGACTACATCAAGTCAATATGTATTCCGCTTAACGATTCGTTCGGTACAGAGCTTATCAATCAGTTCTATGACCACAAAGAGGACTTTAAGGATGCCTACACCTTTATAAATAAGGTTACACCTGGCTTCTACTTTAAGACTCAAAGCGGACTTGGAGCTATGGCGCACATATATCTGAGCCAGTTGAATGTCTACTTCAGACACAAGACAACCACAACAAAATCAGACGGCACCAAACGAGATACAGTCATTATCTCTTCGGCTTCATTCCCTGGCACAGAGGAAGTGTTGCAAACAACGAATATCATCAACGACAAAGCCGCTATTAAGCGACTCGCCGAAGAGGACACATGCACATACATCAAATCGCCTGCAGGCATATTCACCGAAATGACAATCCCCGTAGACGACATATTTCGAGGACATGAAAACGATACAATCAACACCGCAAAGGTCAGTTTGACACGTATCAATCCAATCGCAAATGGCGATTATGCGCTGAATGCACCTACTACGTTGCTGATGATTCCGAAGGCAGAGATGTATAGCTTTTTCGAGAACAAGCAGGTGGCAAACTATAAAACATCGTTCCTTGCTACATATAGCAGCACGACGAACCAGTACACCTTCAACAATATAGGTAGCTTAGTACGCTATATGGGCGAAAATCGCTCAAAAGAAGATTGGAATAAGGTGGTGATAATACCTGTTACTGTTACGAAAAACACATCGGGTGAGCTGACAAACATAACCCACGATATGTCAATTGCAAGTACAAAACTGGTCGGCGGTAGTAACAATCGCAATGGAGCTATAAACATCACTGTCATCTATAGCAAATTTAAATAAACACGCCAATGGCAGACAATTTTCTTGAACGCCAACGACGCGACTACGAAGAGCGTAAGCAACAATGGCAGAAATCGACTAAGAAGGTTGCAAGCGTATCTGAGATTTTAAGAAAGGCGCGTGAGAAATTCAATAACGACTAATTTGAACACTTATAAAAGCCGTTCCATCATATATGGAGCGGCTTTTTGTATTAAAAACTTTCGAAAAGTTTTGGTAGAGAATTTATTTTGCTTAACTTTGCGAAATAACTAATAACTTAATAAATTAACCTAACCGACAAAAAACTTTATGGCAACAGAAAAGAGAAATCTCCTTAAAGGAGACTTTAGCAAGAAAAACGCCCTACTCTTTGCTTTAGCTGTTCTTGTAACAATTGTGCTATGGAATCTGCCGACAAGCAGTTTCGGAATCGAAGGTCTCACCGTTATCCAACAACGCATTATTGCCGTGTTCGCATTGGCAACAATACTGTGGGTGACAGAAGCAATTTCGCCTTGGGCAACATCTGTGTCGCTCATCGGCTTACTGCTTTTCACAACATCAGACAATGCGTTCCACTTCTTCCGATCAGGCATTGAAAAAGAAGAACTGCTTGACCACAGCACACTAATGGCTACATTCGCCGACCCTATAATCATCCTCTTCCTCGGTGGCTTCATACTTGCTATCGCAGCAACGAAGTCAGGACTTGATGTGCTCTTAGCACGTACACTGCTCAAACCTTTCGGCAATAAGAGCGAGAACGTACTACTCGGCTTCATCCTCATCACTGGTGTATTCTCTATGTTCGTCAGCAACACCGCTACAGCAGCGATGATGCTTACTTTCCTTGCCCCCGTATTCAAGGCTCTTCCCCCAGAAGGTAAAGGACGAGTTGCTTTGACACTCTCTATCCCCGTGGCTGCCAACATCGGTGGTATGGGCACTCCTATCGGCACACCCCCTAACGCTATCGCACTGAAATATTTGAACTCACCAACAGGTCTGAACCTTGGTATTGGTTTCGGCGAATGGATGATGTATATGCTTCCACTCACCGTGATATTGCTTCTTATTGGTTGGTTCTTACTGAAGAAGTTCTTCCCATTCAAAAAGCAGACAATCGAGCTTGAGATTGAAGGCGAAGTGCAGCACAACTGGCGCACAATGGTAGTTGCCGGAACATTCATCGTTACTGTATTGTTGTGGATTTGTGACCGCTGGACCGGTGTTGGATCTAACACAGTTGCTATGTTACCAATCGTTGTGTTCGCATTCACTGGCGTAATCAAGGCACGCGACTTGGAGGAAATCAACTGGAGCGTTATCTGGATGGTAGCCGGTGGTTTCGCACTCGGACTTGCACTCAACGAGTCGGGTCTTGCAGAAAATGTTATCAAGAGCATTCCGTTCAGCTCATGGTCGCCGGTAGTTATCCTGCTTGCTTCAGGTATTATCTGCTACCTTCTCTCAAACTTCATCTCAAACACCGCAACAGCAGCACTCCTCGTACCAATCCTTGCCGTTGTATGTAAGGGTATGGGCGACTCACTCGAGAGCATCGGTGGTACACCGACTGTACTCATCGGTATAGCTGTAGCAGCATCGGTAGCGATGACACTGCCTATATCTACACCTCCAAATGCCATTGCTCACTCAACAGGCTTAGTAAAACAGAACGAGATGATGAAGATTGGTTTGACAATGGGTATCATAGGTTTGGTGCTCGGTTACTTACTACTTTTCTTCCTCGGCGAGATGCACGCATGGCAATAGTACATGCATGATTATATATTGCGTGCAATAATATCATAAACCATATTATTGCACGCATAATAATATAAAGATATAAAAATGTCTTTTTCACAGGAAACTCTCTACGCTATAGCGTTGACCCGCATTAGCTATTTCAACATTGCCACATGCTTACAACTATATCGCAAGCTTGGTTCGGCAACAGCTATCATGGAGAATCGCAATAACATTAAGGATGTTATCAGCGATGCTTCTCCAAGATTAATTCATGCACTAAGCGATGTTTCCGAAGCCTTGCATCGTGCAGAGGCTGAATTAGAATTTGATAACGCACATGCCATTCGTCCATTGACGATGGCATGTGACGATTATCCAGAACGTCTACGCGACTGCGATGATGCGCCTATTGTGCTTTTCTATCGCGGCAACGCTGACCTCAACCAACGTCGCATTGTGTCTATTGTAGGTACACGTCATTGCACAGCATACGGCCAAGACATCCTTACAAAATTTTGCCAAGACCTAAAAGAGTTGTGTCCTGATGTGCTCATCGTAAGCGGATTAGCCTATGGGGTTGACATCTGCGTTCACCGAAACGCTCTGAGAAATAGTTTTGACACTATTGGCGTTTTGGCTCATGGTCTGGATATGTTATACCCTTCTGCCCACAGAGACACAGCTAAAGATATGCTCTCGCATGGCGGACTACTAACGGAGTTTCTTACAAACACGAACCCCGACAAGATGAATTTCGTAAGGCGAAACCGCATCGTGGCAGGCATAGCAGATGCTACTATTGTAGTGGAGAGTGCGGCACGTGGCGGAAGCCTCATCACTGCAGACATTGCACAAAGCTATGCTCGCGACGTATTCACCTTTCCGGGCAATGTAAACTCGACATATAGCGAAGGCTGCAACAACCTGATTAGAGACAATAAAGCAGCACTCATCACCTGCGCAGAAGACTTTGTTAAAGCAATGGGTTGGGAACAAGACAACCAAGTGAAGGAAGCACGAGCAAAAGGTATCGAACGCCAACTGTTCCCCGAACTGACCGCAGAAGAGACACGTATTGTCGAACTTCTTCAACGTAACAACGACTTGCAGCTGAATATCATCGCTGTACAAACAGGATTGCCGATTGGCAACATCTCTGCACTATTATTCAGCCTCGAATTGAAAGGTGTTATCAAGCTATATGCAGGAGGAGTTTACCATTTGCTGGGTTAATATTGGAATTTTTAGGTTAAAAATTTTGCACTTACTCCTATTTGTCGTAACTTTGCATTAAGCAGTAAGAAAAAGTATAACATAAAATAAACGCAAATGCCAGAAATTTCAACACGAGGACTTGAAATGCCCGAATCGCCGATTCGCAAATTAGCGCCTTTGGCAGTAGATGCCAAAAAACGTGGTGTGAAAGTCTATCACCTCAATATCGGACAGCCCGACCTTCCTACTCCAGAAGTAGGACTTGACGCATTGAAACACATCGACCGCAGTGTGCTCGAATACTCTCCGTCGCAAGGTTATTATTCATATCGCGAGAGACTGACCGGATATTATAAGCGTTTTAATATTAATGTATCGCCTGATGACATCATCATTACAGCAGGTGGTTCAGAGTCAGTACTCTTTGCATTCATGTCGTGTCTAAATCCGGGCGATGAAATTATTATTCCGGAACCAGCCTACGCCAACTATATGGCTTTTGCAATCTCGGCTGGCGCAAAGATTAGAACTATCGCAACAACAATAGAAGAAGGCTTCTCGTTGCCTAAGGTGGAGAAGTTTGAGGAACTCATCAACGAACGCACACGTGCCATCTTGATTTGTAACCCAAACAACCCTACGGGCTATCTCTATACACGTCGCGAGATGAATCAGATTCGCGACTTGGTGAAGAAATACGACCTCTATCTGTTCTCAGATGAAGTCTATCGCGAATACATCTACACTGGTTCACCTTACATCTCTGCCTGCCACTTGGAAGGTATCGAAGATAATGTGATACTCATCGACTCTGTGTCGAAGCGTTATAGCGAGTGCGGTATCCGCATCGGAGCCTTGATTACAAAGAATTCGCAGGTGCGTGCAGCCGTAATGAAGTTGTGTCAAGCACGTCTTTCTCCTCCACTCTTGGGTCAGATTGTAGCCGACGCATCGCTTGATGCGCCCGAAGACTACTACCGCGATGTTTACGAAGAGTACGTGGAGCGCCGTAAGTGTCTCATCGACGGACTAAACCGCATACCAGGTGTCTACTCACCAATTCCTATGGGAGCCTTCTACACAGTTGCAAAGTTGCCAGTAGACGATAGCGAGAAGTTCTGCCGTTGGTGCCTTGAAGAGTTCCAGTACGAGGGTGAGACCATTATGATGGCTCCTGCTGCTGGTTTCTACACCACACCAGGTGCTGGTATCAATCAAGTTCGCATCGCTTACGTACTGAAGAAAGACGACCTTGAACGAGCACTCATCGTGCTACGTAAAGCACTGGAAGCATACCCGGGCAGAGTAGATAGCAACGATTAAAACTATCCAATACTTTTAGGATATAGAGATTGAGGAGCTAAGAAGTTAAGCCAATGGTTTTACAGCAGATGCTACAAGCTATAACAACGGCTCAACTTCTTAGCTCCTTCTTTATTAACTACCAAACAAAAGATAATGAACTTTCCTCTTTTTGTAGCTCGACGCATATATTCAAACCAAATAAGCGACCGCCAAAAGGTATCGAAGCCAGCTATCCGCATAGCCACAATGGGCGTAGCAATCGGATTGGCGGTGATGATTATCAGCGTGTGCGTGGTGCTTGGCTTTAAACATACTATACGCGACAAGGTCGTTGGCTTTGGCAGTCACATACAGGTTGCCAACTTCTATGCGCTACAATCGTCAGCCACAGACCAACCGATTATTATCAACGACTCATTAGTAAAAGTGCTTAAAGGCATTAACGGCGTGAGTCATGTGCAACGCTTCGCACTGAAGCAAGGCATCTTGAAGACCGATAACGACTTCTTGGGGGTTGCATTCAAAGGCGTAGACGAAGCCTTCGACACCACCTTTATCCATAACAACATGGTTGAAGGCTACATACCACAGTTCTCAAGCGAGAAGAGCAGCAACAAGATACTCGTATCGAAGACGATGGCTGACAAGCTGCAGACAAAGTGTGGCGACCGCATCTTCGCCTACTTCATCGACCAAAACGGAGTGAGAGTACGTCGGTTCACCATCACTGGAGTTTATCAGACTAATCTCAGCCAATACGATAAGACAATCTGTTTCTGCGATTTATACACAGCCGTTAGACTGAACAACTTCAGTGAAGGACAAGTTTCGGGTGCCGAACTCACCGTGGCTGATTTCAGCAAACTCAATGAGACGGAGGACATAATTGTGCGCAAAGTGAACCGCACAATGGATAGCAATGGTGCCACCTACTCATCAAAGACAATACGCGAACTATCGCCTCAGATATTCTCGTGGCTCGACTTGCTTGACCTTAATGTGTGGATAATTCTCGCAATTATGACCGCCGTGGCAGTGGTAACAATGATTTCAGGACTTCTCATCATCATTCTTGAACGCACAACCATGATTGGTATACTCAAAGCACTCGGAGCCCGCAACAAAACTGTGCGCCATACCTTCCTTTGGTTTGCAGCATTCATCATAGGTAAAGGATTGCTTTGGGGCAATTTATTGGGTTTGGGACTTGTCATACTACAACACTTCACAGGTTTTGTTAAGCTCGACCCTGCTACCTATTACGTTGATACCGTTCCCGTAGAAATCAACTGGCTCTTCATTGTCGCCCTTAACGTTGCAACTATGTTCATAGCCATCGTGGTACTCATAGCTCCGAGTTTCCTCATTTCGCACATTCACCCTGCGCGCTCTATGCGCTACGAATAATAAAAACACTCATAAACAAAAGAAACATTTACAATATGGATATAAAGAAATCAGAATTTACGATATCGTCTGCAACCGTAAGCCAGTGTCCGAAAGACACAAAGCCTGAATTTGCATTCATCGGACGCTCGAACGTAGGCAAGTCGAGTCTCATCAATATGCTGTGCAACCATAAGGGGCTCGCAAAGACATCAGCTACACCAGGCAAGACCCTACTCATCAACCATTTCATCATCAACAACGACTGGTACTTGGTTGACCTTCCGGGCTATGGTTTCGCTAAGCGCTCCAAGACCGTGCAGAAAAAACTCGACCAGATGATTACATCATATATACTGCAGCGCCAACAACTGGTAAACACCTTCGTACTGATCGACATCCGTCACGATCCAATGAAGATTGACACCGATTTTATCAACTGGCTCGGCGAGAGTTCTGTACCTTTCTCCATTATATTCACCAAGGCCGACAAACTCGGACCTGTGCGTGCGAAGCAGAATGCAGCGAAGTGGATGAACTCGCTGAAGGAACAGTGGGAGGAACTGCCCCCCTACTTCATTACAAGTTCGGAGAAAAAATTGGGACGTGACGAGGTGCTCGACTACGTTGGAAACATATTGAACGAAATTAAAGCAACTGAATAAATGACTCCATTACTTGACGTTCAAAACATATCAAAGGCGTTCGGTGCGCATGTTCTGTTCGAGAATATCTCGTTCTCAATTGCCGAAGGACAACACGTCGGACTGATTGCAAAGAATGGCACGGGCAAGTCTACCCTACTCTCTCTACTCTCAGGCAAGGAGAGTGTCGACTCCGGCAGCATAATCTTCCGTCGTGACATAAAGGTTGGCTTTCTCGAACAACAGCCTAAGTTCGACCCGGAGGAGTCAGTGCTCGACGCTTGCTTTAACCATCAGGGCGACCCCGACCGTATATTGAAAGCGAAGCAGATTCTGACACAGCTGCACATCACCGACCTCACACAGCCTATGGGTCAGCTGAGTGGCGGACAACAGAAGCGCATCGCACTCGCCAACGTACTTATCACCGAGCCCGACCTGCTCATCCTCGACGAACCTACAAACCACCTCGACCTCGAGATGATAGAATGGCTTGAGGGGTATCTGCAACGTGGCAACAAGACTCTGCTCATGGTGACACACGACCGCTACTTCCTCGACCGCGTATGCAACCTCATCCTCGAACTCGATAACCACACTGTTTATTCATATCGTGGCAACTTCCAGTACTACATGGAGAAGCGTCAGGAGCGCATCGACGCAACACGCGCCGAGATTGAACGTGCTAACAACCTTTACCGCCGCGAGCTGGAGTGGATGCGTCGCCAGCCACAAGCACGCGGACACAAGGCGCGCTACCGTGAAGAGGCATTCTACGACCTTGAGAGCAAGGCGAAACAGCGTATTGAGGAACGACAGATGCGTCTGAAATCGAAGAATGTGTACATTGGTTCTAAGATATTCGAGTGTCAGTACGTATCGAAGGCGTTCGACGAGAAGGTGATACTGAAGGACTTCTACTACAACTTCCAGCGCTTCGAGAAGATGGGCATCGTGGGCAACAACGGCACGGGCAAGTCTACCTTCATCAAGATGCTGCTCGGTGAAGTAGCTCCCGACAATGGTCGCTTTGACGTGGGCGACACTGTGCGCTTCGGTTACTTCTCACAGGACGGCATGAAATTCCGCGACGACCAACGTGTCATAGATGTGATAGCCGACATCGCCGACTATATCGACTACGGTGGCGGCAAACACATCACCGCGACACAGCTCTTGCAGCACTTCCTCTTCACGCCCGAACAGCAATACGATTATGTTTACAAGCTATCTGGTGGCGAACGACGCAAACTGTATCTGTGCACCGTATTGATGCGCAATCCCAACTTCCTCGTGCTCGACGAGCCCACCAACGACCTCGACATACAAACGCTTGAGGTGCTTGAAGAATATCTACAGGACTTTCCAGGCTGCGTGATAATCGTGTCGCACGACCGCTTCTTCATGGATAAGATTGTAGACCACTTGCTCGTGTTCCGTGGCGAGGGCGAGATAAAGGACTTCCCTGGCAACTATACTCAGTTCCGCGAGTGGGAGTCGCTGAAACCAAAGGAACTTGCCGACAATAAGAACAACACTTCAGACACAGAAAAGAAAGAGAAACGCGAGTTTGTTGGCGAACAACGCCGCAAGAAGACATATAAAGAGAAGTGCGAGTTCGAGCGTTTAGAGAAAGAAATCGCTGCACTTGAAGAGGAACAGAAAAGCATCGAAGAAGCGTTGTGCAGCGGTATGCTCCCCATCGACGAGCTAACCGAAAAGAGCAAACGTCTCCCCATCATCAAGGATGAACTTGAAGAAAAAGAGATGCGCTGGCTTGAACTTTCAGAAATAAACGGATAGAAAAATGAATATCTTTAAGAAACTATTTGGTAGTCAGACTACCTCCAAGGAAACCAAACAAGAGGAGAATAAAAACTTCGATGTTTTGAAATATGACGGAGTACGCGCCCTTCGTATGCAGCAGTTTGAGTATGCTGCAAAATGCTTTGTACACGCCATCGAACTGAACGCTGACGATCTCGAATGTCGCGATTATCTTTCACAGGCATACATCTCGCTTGGCGACTTGGAACATGCCTACGAACAGCTACAAAAAATTTCAGAGAAGCAATCTGACAACATCGCCGTGTTGTTACGTATGGCGGAGGTGGCATATATGATGGAAAACTACTCCACAATGGCAGATGTATGCGAAAAAGCCCTGCTACTTGACGACAAAAACGTAATGGCATATTATCTCTATGCCAAAGCTTATCACGGACAGGGCGACCTTAACAATGCAACATCAATGCTGACAAAAGCAATCGAGTTACGCGCAGACTTCGATGTGGCTCGCTTACTACGTGGCAACGTGTTGTTGGAGAATAAAGCTATCGAAGAGGCTGCACTTGATGCCGACTATCTATACGAACGCATAGAAAGCAACGAAGATGTATTGTTGCTTAAAGCCCGTGTGGAGAAAGCCAAGGCGAACCTCAACGAAGCTGAAAAAATCTATAGCGAAGTAATTGATTTCGACCCATTCTCAATAGAAGCTTACAAAGAACGCAGCGAGGTACGTAAAAGCCTCGGTGATATCGTTGGAGCGACTGAGGATGAGGAGAGAGCTAACGAAATGGAGACAGAGGCACCCCAATCCTCAGAAGGAATTGAGCAGAATATCAAAAAGAAAATGCAACAAATGGATCCTTACAAGGTTTTTTATAATAGCTACACCTTCTAACCACCCCATCATCCTTTTACTAAACAGCAGTAGTTTTTATAGCTATCCCCACCATCCGCGTCGACCGACACAGATGCTCGTAACGACCGACGCGGATGCACGTATCGACCGACGCGGATGCTCGCAACGACCGACGCAGATGCACGTATCGACCGACGCGGATGATATACTCACACCATTAGCGATGATAGCATTTCGGATATTGAAGATAATTATGAGAGCGAAGGCGGTTGCAAGGGGATTATTCATCTCTGACTACATAGAACCGACGGCACCGATGCCTTCGATACACTCTACATCGGCTGCGAGAAGTTCCCACAACACGATTTATATCCGATTGCGATTGGTGGAGTAAGATAATTGTTATATCTTTGTGGCATCATCTTAAAAATGCTGATATGAAAGTTCTTTCTTACAATATATCATGGTCAAAGCAATTCAAAATTGACTGGCTTTTTAACAACAAGGGTATTGATGCTTTTGTGGTTCCAGAATGTGCAAACAATGACAATATCGTAGTGCCTGATAATTTCCAATTCTATTGGGTAGGCAACTATGCTACTAAAGGTCTTGGAGTTTTCGTTTCAAAGGAGCATAAACAAATAACACCAGATTGGGCAAACCCTAAACTCAGCTACGCCATTCCTATCATAATTGATGATGAATATTTATTGCTCGCTGTTTGGCCAACTATATTGAAGGGCATCACAAGTGATTCTTATGTCGACATCCTTTTAGAAATATTGGAGTGTTATAAAGAATACATCGCCAAATACAAGACAGTTATTATTGGCGACTATAATGTCATTTCTTCTAACAAACGAGCAGGAAAAAACAATCCATATCCAATTTTTGACTGGATGCAAGAACATGGATTGAAATCGGTGCATCATTCGTTCCTCAATGAAACTTATGGCAACGAGTCGCTTCCGTCATATCATCACCTATTCAAGGAAGAATCTAAGTTCTTTATCGACTATGCTTTCACAAATGCAGAAATAGTAGATTACAAACTATTCACATGGGATGAAACGAATCGCATGAGCGACCATGTGCCTATTATGGTAGAAGTTAAGTAGATTTTCTATGAAGCAGAACCCATCAATTTAAAGTGCAAATACAGCAGCCGCTTCCCAATCACCACCCTCAGCAAAATCCTCTCCATTATAGAACCCACAGGCATCCACCATTGGACTCGCAGCGGTGAAATCCAGTCCTGGCACCGCTGCATCTCACTCAAATATGACTTCTACAAAGGCACAAGACGAATGAAACTGCTGGACTCCAACGAAATCCGGCAGCTTCGAGATGTGTGTATATTTGAGGTGAATGGGATTGAGGTGTATATGTAAAAAAGATACAGTCCCCTTTGTAAGACTAGGGCGAACCATTAAAGGCGCCCACACCCTAATCTTTATTGGGCTTGAGACTGTATCCTGTTAAGAGCGCTAAATTACATATTTATTTTTAAATTTACAATTCTTTGATTCCTTTTTTTTAGAAAATCATATTCCTTCCCTATAAAAGTAAGATATTCATCTGCAGTGTGTGGCACTGGATTTTTCTCAAAGAAATCATTACCGAGCCACAAGTTCACCTTTTTGTAGTCTTTTGACACGCAGTCTTGCAAAAAGAAGAAATCAACATATCCTTTGAAATCAACAAACAAATCAAAAAAGACCTTGTCTTTCAATAATGATTTATACAGCGGACTTTCCTTCCCTTGATAGTACCGCCTTATACATTCAAGTGTTAAGTCCCATCTGTCACGTATTCGCTGATGACATCCACGGGCGCAGTTAAGACTGAACCGCCGCTGTGGAAAGATAATCATTCCGCCTATTGTATAAAAATCACGGACATACTTCTCTACAAATGATTTATAGTCAGACACCTTTTCTTTTACTTCATCAAGCAACGCTTTTTTGTCACTATGGCGGAAACTCACCAAAATGGAATCACTGCCAAAATAGAAGTCTTTCCATTTCAGATAATATCTGCTTTTCCCATCGGTCAGCTCCATTTTCTCACCGCACGGCAATTCTCTACTCCAAAGTATCTGATGATATTTCCTTAGCATTGGACTTTTTGAGTCCGGATCTCTCTTTGAATAGCCAAGCTCATTGTCCCAAAAACCATCCCAATAATAAGGTGTGTCTGAAGTAAAGTCAAATGTTACATCAATATTTTCCATATCAAAATTATTATTTCTTTTCCACATCAGGCTCTGCTGCCATCACTCTTTCTTCTTCCCGCATCTCATACCTCTTTACCTTGTGGTCTTCAAGATAAATGTGGCATAGCGTATATTCAAGCGACTGCAAGGTCTTTCCCTTACTTTCGGTTTCAGTTGACACTCCCACACCGTAATGCAGTGCCAACCCATTTCCGCCAACTTCCGTTGTTCCTCCAAGTCCCTTTCCCTGTTGCGTTCTATCTTCGCTTGCCAGAACTCCGTCCTGCTCTTCGGCAACACAAAGTACTTGCATCCTTCATGTCCGTGCCAGAAACAGCCATTTACAAAGATGACCGTACGATACTTGCGCATCACGATGTCTGGATGTCCCGGCAGTCGCGGATGGTTCAGCCGGTACCGGAACCCATGAGCAAAGAGATATTTGCGCACGACAAGCTCCGGCTTCGTGCCCTTGCTGTGTATGGATGCCATACAACGGCTGCGCTGTTCCTTTGTCATCTTGTCCATATATGGAATTTTATTTAGAACAAAGCTGCTGGACTCCAACGAAATCCGGCAGCTTCGAGACGTATGTATATTTGAGGTGAATGGGATAGATATGTATAAGCTAATCTTAGATGGTTAAATCTTTTGTGTCGCCCATAAGAAAATCCATTAATCCCATTGTAAGAATACCATTCTCGTCAGTCCAAGGTTTAATATCATCTTTCACGATGATTATTTTCTTGAATGAATCGCCTATTCTCAAAAGTGAAGCAATTTCTTGTTTACGCTTTTCCTCGTCTGGCATGGCTAATGCAGATTGGATATAATACTTTTGGCTGCCTTCATTGACAACGAAATCTACTTCAAGTTGTTTCCTCTGCCATTTACCGTCTTTACTTACATATCGTTGCTCCATAATACCAACATCCATTTTGCTTGCCGTCTATCAGTTGCTGTAAATAGAAATCTCTTTGTATCTGCATAATATGTATATTGAAATATTTCGGCAAAATTGCCTTTTTTGTTCATCAAAAATAATAACCTATACTGAATCAAGCAATTTTTCAATGAACTATTTTAGCAATCTTGACATTTTTTTCATTTTCAACAAATATTATTATTTAAATTATTCTCTAAGTTTGCAGAAGAATGCGACGCAGTCGCATAAACGTTAAATAATAAAGGTAAAAATATGATTGCTAAAGACAGTTTCGTACCTTTGCTGTAAAAAGGTAGAATCGGTCTGTCGAAGAGGTAAACCAAAGATTTCACCAGTCTGAAGACTAAGATCTGTTTCGGACCTCATCGACATAGTTGCAAAGACCAAATAGAATGTTATCGGCTCTGAGCCTTGTTAGAGTGTGTATGATATACTACCTGTTGCAGACAATAAACCCACGAACATCATTTAAAAAGCGATTGGTTGATTTGCTCGAAAAATATTCGCACGTAATAAACCTTAATTCGATGAGATTTCCTGCTAATTGGAAAGATGATAATTTTTGGAAATAACATTTTTTGGCTTGAAAACTTTGTTATCACAAAAACTAATCGTAATTTTGCAGCAGAAAACTTAATAGATAGTTTTTAAACTTAAAGATAATAGGCCTCCCAGGCGAGCTTTCGAGCAGCATACTTGGGGGGCGTTACTTATTTTATAGGGTATAGTCATATAGAATTACGGTAGTGTAAACAGAACTGTGTCACAGCTCTGTTTACACTACCCTATGCGCCATGCACTCGACTATATACAAGCCAAGTAACAATATACTCTTGACAGATTGTTTCGCTTGTTATGTATTCCTGCATAACGTCACCAGCGACACCGTGCATCCTTTCGGGCTTCAAAGTAATAATACGTTCATCTCAGTAAACATTTGTTGACCACCTCCTCGTCGGCAGGCAACCATTTCACCGAGCCTAGCTGCTCTTTTGTGAGCCAACGTGCAGCCTCGTGCTCAAGCAACGTAAGACCACCGTTTACCACCTCACAAAGGAAGCAATGCATGATTAGATGAAACTTAGGATAGTCCCACTCCACAGTTGTGAGCTTTTCTCCCACCCTAATGTCCGTGACAAGTTCCTCTCTGATCTCTCTGCGAAGAGCTTCTTCAGCCCCCTCGCCTTCTTCAACCTTTCCACCGGGAAACTCCCACCAGTCTTTCCATTCACCATATCCTCTTTGTGTGGCAAACACCTTATTGCCATCACAAATTATGGCAGCCACAACCTCCACATTTTTTCGTTCTTTACACATCGTTTAAAAGCAGTTATAAAAAATCGTCATACGGCTCTAGGAGCCAGCATTATACAGCACTCAAGAAGCTAGGGAGAATGGGCTGATGCGTTCTCCAGCTTATCTTCATTGGCTTGTCGCCCTTAGAGCTGATATAGTCGATCAGACCGAAGCAGATAAACGGACAGGTGTTGCCAAACCCGTCTTGCTTGTTCTCGCGCACGAAGAGCAGAAACTTCTTTCCGTTCTCCTTTTGTCTTACATAGCGCCCACCCCTGCCGGCGTGTGTGTCGGTGTTTTTCGACTCCCAATGAAACTCGTTTTCGCTGACAACATAATCGTTATACATCGTCTCGGCAGAAAAATCTTTGTCCGATTTGTTAAGAGTTACAAAGAATAGTTCGGTGTTCAGCTCATCTATATTGAAAACGCCAGCTACCGATCCTTGCATTTTCTTGTCTGCCGTCTGACGGTCAAAAATGGCAAACACCTCCTCACGCGTGTAGCAGCCATACTGTTCAAGCGTTGCAGGCATTCCTTCACCCACGGCAAAGGTCTTTTTGCCTACATTAGCCACAAGATAATTGGTAAGTTCCAACACCTCGGCCACGAACACAGGATAATGTGCCAATCGTGCCAATGCCTCACCTATGCTCTTCACGCCAACCTTGCTTATCTTGTCGCCAAACAAGCTGTAATAAAGCATCACAGCAAAAGTTTCTTCTTGTTTGCCGTCACAGGTCAAGCGGCCCTTTGCCTTCATGACCTTGCGTATGAAGTGGATATACGCCAAACTGTTGACGTGCACCAAATTGCCAATTCCCTTTGTAAAACGTTTCGTGTTCTCGTCCTCGGCATACACACATAGGCCCGCCTCTTTCTTAAGACTCGACCAGCAGTTGCCTCCCTTATAAATCAGGCGAATGTCCTGCCCGTTGTTGGCGATAAACTCGCCAAGCGACGGCAAAGAGGTGTAAGTGCGCAGCTCCTTCACAAGACGCTTCTTGTTATAGATTGCAGCCTTAATGTTCTGCAACACATAGTCTCGGGCCTTCTCCTCCATGTGTATGGTACACCCATGAGGCAAAAGCGTGAACCCGTTCTTCACCTGTTCTGCCACGCTCTTGTCTGTTCGTGTGAGCAGACTTCTGAAACGGCTGGCAAAATCGTATTTCTTGTTTAGCTGGGCAACAAAATCGAAGACCATGAGTTGCTGTTTGCCAGGATAAAGACGAAGGCCACGACCCAACTGCTGCAAGAAGACGGTTAACGACTCGGTTGGACGCAGGAACAGCACGGTATCGACAGAAGGAATGTCCACACCCTCGTTAAAGATGTCTACAACAAAAAGATAGTTTATCTCGCCCTTAGCCAACTGCTTGTTGAGCGTTTGACGCTCCTCATCGTTGTCTGACGTAAGAAAAGCGGCCTTCAAACCCACATCACAAAACCGCTCAGCCATGTATTGAGCATGGCGCTTTGTGGCACAAAACGCCAGCGCCCTGCAGCCGTGCTCGTCGGGCAGATAATATTGCAGACGGTTCACAATAAGCCCCACGCGCTCCTTGTTGCAAAGCTTTTCTGTAAGCTTGGTAGCCACATAACGGTCTCCCTGCATAAGCTCATCGTCGGTAAGGTCGGTATCGTCGCTTATGCACAAATATTGAAATGGTGTAAGCAATCCCTCGTCAAGAGCTTTTGGCAGACGTATCTCAGCGCTTATCTGGTTGTCAAAATCGGGGAGCAAGCTCACTCCGTCCATACGCTCTGGCGTGGCCGTGAGACCTATGAGCAGCTGTGGCTTAAACTTGTCAAGAACCGTTCTGTAGCTGTCAGCCACAAGGTGATGAGCCTCATCAATGACAATATAGTCATAATAGTTGTCGGGCAGGCGGCTGAAGATGCTGTCAAACTTTGAGTTGAAAGTCTGAACAGACACAAACAGGTGGTCAATGCCATTGACAGGGCACGAGTCGCCCACCCACACATCACCAAAGTTGGCGTTTTGCAACACGCTCCTATACGTAAGCCTTGACTGCTTCAGGATCTCCTGTCTGTGCGCAATGAACAGCAATCTGTGTTTGCCGTCTGTCTGCTCCGTGAACAGCTTATAGTCGAAAGCCGAAATGACAGTCTTGCCTGTGCCAGTGGCAGCCACGACAAGGTTGCGCTTGACCCCTCCTTCGCGAATGGCGCAAAGCCTGTCCAAAATCTGCTTCTGGTGAGGCAGAATGGTGTATTTGCTCAGCACATCAGTTGCAATCTTGGGCGTTCTGATTCTCTCCAGCTCCTTGTAGAGCTTGTCAACGCCGCCCACACGAAAGTCTTCAAAGTTGTTGCTGTTCCAATATATGTTAAACGTGGCAAGTGCAGCATCTATAATGTGCGGATTTTCAACGTTCGTAACACGAATGTTCCATTCCAGACCATCTGTCTGCGCCGACTTTGACAGGTTGCTCGACCCTATATAAGCCGTGCTGAAACCTGAGTTGCGCTCAAAGATATACGATTTTGCGTGCAAGCGCTCAATCTCCGTGTTATAGGAAATGCGTATCTCCGTGTTTGGCAGTCCGGCCAGCCGTTCCACAGCCTTGGCATCTGTAACGCCACAATAGGTCGTCGTGATGATGCGTAGCCTGTGCTTGCTGTTGTTACAGAAGCGTTTCAGCTTGTCGTATATAAGGTTAACGCCCGACAACTTCAGAAACGATACAATCATGCAAATGCTGTCAGCGCTCTCTATGTCGCGCTCAATTTCGCTGCTTAGCGACACGCCGCCATGACCGCCTGTGAATAGGTTGCTCGTTCGGAAGCCCGTCAGCGGCCTAACCAATGTTTGTTTTGTGGCCTTCAGCCGCGACTCTTCTTGAAGCGACACAACAGCCGAGAGCATCTGCTTGTCGTCTGCCAACTTCTCATCATCATCTTCTCCAAGAAAATCTATTAACCGGTTAACAAACGACGCGCGTTCTTCGGTTGTAAGATTCTCGTCTTTCAGCCTGTTACGAATAATCCTGCTTATGTGCTCGGTCAGCATGCTTGGCTCCTCAGCGCTGTCAATATCTTCTTTTTTGCACACCAGACCCTCTTCCGAAGCGTCAAGCATGTCGTGCTTCAGCCCATCGGTAATCAGATTCTCGTATGTTCCTTCTATTAGTTTCATAGTTTTTTACTGCTTGTTGTTAACATTCTATTAATATATCCGAAAATCCTACATTGAGCAGCTTTGATATTTTTATCAAACACTCAACGTCTGGCAGGCTTGAATTGGTGCACCATTTTGAAATGGTTGTTTTATATTAACCAAGTTGCTCAGCCAACCATAAGCCTGTTTTCTTTTTCTTAACAAGCCATAGCTTTAGGAGATTCAACTCGTTGTGTGCCATAACATTTTATTTATACCGCAAATTTACTAATTATTATCAACAAACTTGCAAAAACAGCCTTATTTTATCCTATGCCCTCAACAAGTTGAAAACTATTCAATAGGTTTATGTCTTTTCCGAGGATTGAGCTACAATATATCTTTGCCCTAAAAAAGCAGATATGAGCGATTTTTCATTTATTCCACCAACATCCGTTGTCACCATCCCCGGCGCCCACGCCTCCGCAGCCTTCACCCCCAAGACATCTGAAGTCTTCAAGGAGGAGCACAACATCGCACCAATCATCATCAACGACAAGATGAAGTACATCCCGTGGGGAGGCGACAATCAGATGCCGTACAATATCATTGACCTCATCGAGTCTGACGAGACAATGAGCACTTGCCAGATGTTCAATGCTGAAGTCTGCTACGGCAGCAGACTTGTCTATGACACAGAGCTTGCCACCGCACAAGTGCAAGCGCAAGTGGATGACTTTATGCTGGACAATGACCTCGCAAGTTACTTCCTCGGCGTGTGCCAGGACTTCAAGCACTTCGGATTCTGCGTCAACGTGATCATCCTCAATGGGGATGCCAGTCGCATTGTCCGCATCGTGCGCAAACAGGCGTGCTATAGTACCACATCGAGATTGCCAACTCGTTTTGGAATAACATCTTCAAGGTCGAGGGCATCACGGATCGTGTCAAGCAGCAGGAACGTGTCAACGAGGAGAAGGACAACATCATCAACTTCCTAACTGGCATGGAGAACAGTGGAAAGGTGCTTTTCTCCACGTTCTATGTTTCACCTAACGGCGAGGAGCAGCATGACGTGGTAATCAACAAGATTGAGACGGACAAGGAGGGTGGCGACTGGGCTACGGACATAGTAGAAGCCATAAATATGATGTGCTTTACCATGCGCGTCCACTCCAACCTCGTCGGCTCGGTGCCAGGCAAGTCGCAGACCAATAACTCCGGCAGCGACAAACGCGAGCTTTACACCATCGCACTGGCTCTGCAAAAGCCTTACCACGACCTTCTCTTTTCCGTTCACCGACTGATCATCCGTTTCAACAAGTGGACAGCGGTCAAGCCGGACAGCCCATTCATCCAGCTCACCACGCTCGATGAGAATAAGGACGCAAAGCAAGTTTTACTCAACAAACCCAAAGACAATGAGCAATCTGATAAATGACAACAAAACCCTAAGAAAGTATGTTCCCAACACGCTCAAAGCGGTAGCTGGTGAGCTATCTCTTTTTGACAAGATACAATATCACCTCTTACAGGCGGAGCAATGGCTTACCGACACTTTCGTTTCGTCCGACACGATGAGTCGCATCCGCACATACTCTAACAACACACCGCTACTGCATTACTGCCGTATCATCACGGCTGCAGAGGCGATGCTGCACGCCGTACCACAGCTCGACCTCATACTTACGCCTAACGGAGTTCTTCAGTCCGGAACTCATGGACATGCTTCGCACGGCCAACGCTCTCAACAAGTGGGATATGACTCTCGACACCGCTCAATACAAGCGGATGTATCAGCGCATCTCTGCCATCGAGTTCTCTATCCTCCGTATCGGTGAATACCCGATACCAAGCATCATCGACATCGTGAACAGCATACGTTTAGCCAAGGGCAACGTATTCGCTGAATGGAAAAACTCAAAAACAGCCAAACTCTTTGAAGACCATGGATATAAAAATAAAAAACAAGCAGGAGGCTACTTTTTCTAAACAAAAAAATAAGGGGTTGGCATTGCCAATCCCCTTGTCAGTTTCTTTTATAGTGCAGTATGATAGCATATAGCATATCAAGTGCACTGGCTTAATCCGTTGCAAAGATACAACGAATTTTTGAAATAACAAACTTTTTATATCTTTGTTTATCAACTAAACTATTTTTTTCTTATAACGTGTTAATGTCAAATCCTGAATTATCACAAATTATCTTCTTTACGATTTCAAATTCAACATTGTCAAATGCCCTACGCATATCGTCTACTAAATCGCGCTGACGGTTGGTTGACACCTTACCGAGGATATACTTCAGTATATAATATGCTCCGGATAGCATGGTCTTACGACTGCCCAAATCTCCTGCAGGTCCATTACTTATTGCTACAGGAAGGTTTGTATCGTAAAGGACTTTGCCATGGGCGCAGAAATTTCTCAAACGACGAATGGTATTCATATAGTTGGAGAACTGAGTGGAAGAGCCCATACCATATTCCATTGATATTGCATGTTTTAATCCACCGTCCTTAAGATTGTCAAACAGAGATATGACTACTCCAAAAGATAAATATTCAAGAACTTTCCATGCAGGAGCGTGGCTTCTGGAATATCTGTTCAAGTCTTGTTTTACAATCGTTTCTGTATTTGTATCACGAATGGCATCTTGAAAGGCTTTACTATTCAAGAAACTCTTCTCAACATATTTGCTGTTAACATACCAAAAAGGATCCTCCTTATACTTGTTTGAAGCCATATAAATCAACTTCGTTCTGAAGTTTATTTCTACACGACTTATGTAACGGAGAAAAGAATTACGCAAATCAAAGTCAAAATAATACAACTGAATTGCATAGTCAATCTTCGTTCCATCTTTAAATATATGGTCTCTTTTTTGTTTACGTGGGTATGATTTCTCAAAAGGAAACCAGTAAAAACCTAATCTGAAATATCCTATATCCAACAGGTTTTCTTTGGCTTTCTCTATGTCCTCTATCACCATTCCTCTCTCAACAAGTTTGGTGATTTGTTCTTCTATATTAGTGGCAAACTTTAAGTTCTGATTCATAATCTGCAAAATTACTGCTTAAAATCCAAAGTGCCAATATAATGACAAAAAATCCATTGTCTATATATACTATCTATATATACTATTTGTCATTTTTGTCTTTCTCGAGACACAGCCAAACTCTTTGAAGACCATGGGTATAAAAATAAGAAGGAGTCAAGTGGGTATTTCTTCTGAAAAAGTTGCATTTTTATGTAATATTCAAAGAAGTTGTGCGTTTTATAATAAAAGCCATAAAATACATAACAAATGGAAAAAAGACTATTTGCAACCATGTTGCTTTTTACTTGCATCTTATCTTTAACTTCATGCAGCAAAGACGATGGTGATTGGGATGCCATGAAATGGGAAAAAAACAATTATGAAGAAGCACTGACACCAAGTTTTGGCAAGGCTATTGGCGTGCCAAAACTTGGCGGTACATATACTTTCAAATGCAAGAATTACAAGAATTTTTGGATTGAATACGTTAATGAACAGGTGCGTGATAAAACCATTAAATACGTTCCTGCGTATGATGACAAACTTTATTCCGAAATTAAAGGCAGCTATACGTCTTCAAAGGTAGAAGGAAATACGCTCACTGTTACATTTGCGCCAAACGAAACACAGGATGGACGTTATGTTCGTGTAGCAGTTTCTGCAGGTGATATTTTTGATAAAATCATATTTGTGCAGAAACCAGAATAAACAACTTGTCTTTTCTCACCATAAAATGCTTCCGTACTTTCGCAGTATGGAAGCATTTTTCGATTTATCCATCCCCAAGTCGTGGGTGGACTTGTCCGACCCACAACTCCTCTTCCTTCTTCTGCATGACCTCCTCGCCATAGAAGTGAAGATTGAAATTGTCCATGGTCATTTCCTCGTCAAGGACATCCATAGCCGTGACAATCTTCTTACACTTGCGGAGCAGCTGCGTCACCTCTTCTGATGCAGCCAATGTTTCTTGTACCGCAAGCTCTCAAAATGTGTAACGCACTTTTGCGTAACGTGTAACGCAATGTGTAACGCATTTTTGGCACATCGTGTCACATTATGTCCTCTTCTGTACTCTTAGCGGAATTCCACCGTGATGTTAGACAATAATGTTAACCTCTAAATAACCTAATATAGAAAATAGATTTTCCACTGAAATCAGCCTATTATACGCGAAAAGAGGACTTTACGTTGTGTAAAAGTCCTCTTTCTTTCAATTTGAAATTTCGTTTCTTGGTGACCCGCATGGGGTCACAAAGTGATTCCGTTGGAATCCAAGTGATCCGCTTGGAATCCAAATTCTAACGCCGTTGTAATCCTATGTAAATCACGTCATTACAGGGCATTAGAAGGAAATTTTTATCTTTTACAAAACAAACGTCAAAGTAGTTTTTTTCAAAGTGTCACACAAGTGTCACACATTTTACTTACATACGTGCCTACATACATACTGAAAGCAGACAGACGTTTAGATTTTGAACTATTATTTTAAAGAACTCTTTTTATTGCTTTACTATCGACATGTATCATTATGTCGCATAGAAAGTGTTAAATAGTAGGTATGTAGGTACAAATAATTTACATTTTGCAAATCAATCTTTCTTTTTCCTTATAATTTTGCCGAAGAAAGTTCGACAAGTGTTAAGGCAGACTGCAAAATTCGGGTGGTGTTCTATTCGTAGAATATCCTCTATATAACAATGCAAAGATACGAAAAAAGTGCGATATTACCAATGGTTTTCACGCTTTTAACCTTTACTTTGATATAGGTCTAACCCGACATGGAATACACTACAGAAGGACTTATTGTAAAACAACAAATAAGTTATCTATGAGAATTGAAAGAGTAACAAATATCACTGAATGGATAAATGCCATCAACCCCGGAGAGGTGAAGTCTGCCTACCTCCCTTGCGACAAAGTGCAGTCGTTGAACTGCCTTGCTTCACGTCACAATCAAGGCAGAGGCAAGCAGAGAGGCAAGTTCGTACACTATCATTATTGTTCCGACTTAGAGGTTGCGACAATAATTTGTGAAACAAGAGAAGATTATCTAACAAATAAAGAAAATGGAGAAGAGAACAGTTGGAAGACCCAAATCCCCAAGGATTTCAGATGATGACATGAAGAAGATTGTCATTGACCAGGAAGAGACCGTCATGAGTGTCGCTGCACTGGCTAAAGAGCTCGGCATATCGACACAAGCAGTAAGAAAACGGATTGAGCGTAAACTAATCCCTGCTCATAAAAAGGGACGTTTATGGTACATTCTAAAAAGCGAATACATAAACGCTATAAGAGCATTGTAGAATCATCCTCAATATAACTGTTAAGTCCCTATATCCAATGTCGGGAGATAGTAGATATAGGGCATTTTCCACTCAACACCACATTATGATACGACAAGAAACCATCGACACCATCTTGGAGCGCACAGACATCGTGGCGCTCATCGGCGAACACGTCCACCTACGGAAGTGTGGCTCGCGCTATGTCGGCTGCTGTCCGTTCCACAACGAGAAGACGCCTTCTTTCTATGTTTCTCCACAGACCGGCAGATTCAAGTGCTTCGGTTGTGGCGAAGGTGGCGATGCCATCCATTTCATAGAAAAGGTGGAGAACAAGACGTTCATCGAAGCCGTCAAGACGTTGGCACAAAGGGCTAACGTGGAGATTGAGCAGGAGCAGGAATCAGCGGAGGCAAAGCAGAAGCGACTGCATAAGGAGGCGCTGTGGATTGCCAACAAGCAGGTTGCCGACTTTTACCGCAAGCAGTTCCTTGAGTCTAAGGAGGCACAGGCGTATGCTTACAGACGTTGGGGAAAGGACTACTCCACTCTCAAAGAGATTGGATATGCACCAGCTGATGGGCACGCCCTGCAGCAGCTTCCAGTAAAGGCGGACTTTTTGAAGGAGTTGGGACTTCTCAATCGTGGTGGCTATGACTTCTACCAGAATCGTATCGTCATACAGATACATGACCGCTTCGGGCATGTAATAGGCTTCACCGCTCGCTGCATGGATGAGCAGCAGCCCAAATACCTCAACAGCTCGGACTCGCTCATCTTTCACAAGTCTACGGTACTCTTCGGCATCGAGGATGCTTGGAAGACGGCAGCGAAGCAGGATAAGATGTTTCTCGTCGAGGGGGCACCGGATTGTATGCGTCTTCAGTCTATCGGCATATACAACACGGTGGCTGCTCTCGGATCGGCGTGGAACGAAACGCATTTCTCTACCATCAAGCGCATAGCAAGCAAGGTGTGTTTCCTTCCGGATGCTGACCCACCCAAGAACGGAGAACCCTATGGCCATGGCATACAAGTCGTCATGGAGGCAGGAACACTGGCTATGGAAAATGGTCTATCTGTCAGCATCAAGGAAATCCCGGACACGGACGACAACAAGAAGCAGGATCCGGACACGTTCTTCAAAAACACCAATATCTTCAACGCCACGGAGGAGACGGACTTCATTCTTTGGATGGCGGACAAACTGTTTCCGCAGACGAACACCACGGAGGAGCAGCGCCTGACCATCAAGAAGATTGCTTATCTACTGTCGCTGATTGACGATGAGACGGGCGTGTCCATGTATATCGGCAAGCTCACGAAGTATTATCAGGGCAGACGGTTGTGGCTCCAGGCGGTGGATAAGGAGCGGAAACTGCGTGAGGAGCAGGACAAGAAACATAAGGAGCAGGATGAGGACGACTTAAACCACAAATACGGCTTTTACATCGACCACGGCTGCTACATGTCCATAACGGAGAAAGGCAGTGTCTACGAGTGGTCGAACTTCACGATGGTTCCGCTGTTCCACATAAAAGATACGACAAATCCGAAACGTCTATATAAAATAAAGAATGCAATGAAACATGAGGAAATTTTGGAACTGAAGCAGGAGGATCTTATCGCTCTCGCTAAGTTCAAGCAGAAAATCGAGGGCTTGGGCAACTTCATTTGGAAGGGTACTGAAAAGGAACTGACGAAGCTGAAGTCTTACCTTTATGAGAAGACCGAGACGGCAACGGAAATCACTCAAATGGGTTGGCAACGTGCCGGCTTCTACGCTTTTGGCAACGGGGTTTTCCACGACTGCCATTTCATCCCGGCTGATGAATTTGGCATAGTCCGACTGAAGGAGAAGGGCAACTTCTATCTGCCATCCAGCTCGTCCATATACAAGAACGACCCGAAGCTCTTTACTTTTGAGAAGCAGTTTGTGCATCTCAATCTTTCTTCGGTTACTCTGAAGGAGTTTACAGAGCAGCTGTTCAAGGTGTATGGGGACAACGGACGTGTGGGCTTCTGTTTCTATCTCGCCACCCTATTCCGCGACGTGGTGACTTCTACTTCTGCCAACCACTGGTTCCCTATCCTCAATCTATTCGGTCCGAAAGGTAGTGGCAAGTCGGAGCTTGGCCACACGCTGCTTTCGCTGTTCACAATCAGCTACACGGCACCGAATATCCAAAACTCTACACCATCGGCTCTGAACGACACGGTGGCGCAGTCGGCTAATGCCCTTGCGCATATTGACGAGTACAAGAACGATATCGACCCGAAGATGATTGAGTTCCTGAAAGGTCTGTGGGACGGCACAGGTCGCACTCGCATGAATATGGATCTTGACAAGAAGAAGGAAACGACTGCCGTTGACTCTGGCATCATCCTCTCTGGTCAGGAGATGCCGACATCGGATATCGCGCTCTTTACCCGACTCGTCTTCCTGCAGTTCCCTCGAAGTGAGTTCTCGGACAAGGAGAAGCAAAATTATAAGGTGTTGCTTGAAATGCGCTCGCTGGGACTGACGCACCTGACGCTCGAAATCCTCAAACAGCGCAAGCACTTTGAACAGGCGTGGTCTACGGCGTTCCATGATACGCAGAATATCGTCGGCAACGCTCTCGGTGGCGAAAAGGGTGAGGATCGTATCATGAACAACTGGTGTGTGCCGTTGGCTGCGCTTCGGGTGCTCCAAAAGAGTATCCCTACGCTGACTTTCGACGAGATGCTGCAAGTCACCATCGAGGGAATAAAGAAACAGAATGGTGAGTGCAAGACTAACGGCGAGCTGGGCAACTTCTGGAATGTGGTACAGTATCTTGCAAGCGACGGCGAACTGATTGAGGGTGGCGACTTCTTCATCCGCTATTGTAGCAAGTTCAAGACGGACATCATCAATGCCACTTGGCAGACAGAACGACCGGTGCTCTTCCTGCAGAAGACTCGTATCTTCAACCTCTACCGCAAGGAGGGACGACAGGCTAACGAGAAGGTGCTGCCTACGGATGCTTTGAAATACTATCTTCAGAACAGCCGTGCCTACCTGGGTGAAAAGGTAGCACGATTTGATGTGTATAAGAAGGGCATCATCCAGTACGACCATACCAAGGCTGCTATGGGTAGCACGCCTCCTAAACTTACTATGACACAACGTGCCTACTGCTTTGACTATGACTTGCTTTGCGAGACGTTTGGCATCAGTCTGTGGACTGCGCCTGACCAATCCGACAGCGACGAGCCATTCTAAGGGCTTTTTACTCTTAAAAGCGGTAGCTTACTACGAATATATTTCTTTTCAATAGGTATCATAATCAGGTGGACTGCCGGGGCGATTGCATCGTCTCGGCGGTTTTTATTTTGCGGAAGACATGGCCATCCTCTGCGATGTACTCCGTTTTTTTCAGAGGTCTTGCACACGATTTGTAATCTACCTACATACATATTGGTAGCCTATCATACGCTCCAAAAAGCATAAAGTGGTAGTCTTTGACTATATATATGGTGAAATCCTCATTGTTTTTGCCCTCATTCATTTTTCAGAAGAGAAATGCTGTAATTATTGTAACTTAATGTAACTTTCTGTATGTCATTTATTTAGGTAGACTATTATCTTGTAATTTCTTATAACTTCTTGTAACATTTCATTATGCTTTCTAAATACCAAAGGGAAATAGGTACTGAAAATCCTTATTTTTTAGTTGTAGTCTGGCTTCTCCTCTTCTGCTACTGCTTGCTTTTTTCCATGCGGTATCGTAAGTGTCACCGTGCTTAAAGAGAACGTGCTTGGCACTCGTGAGCCTTTTCATCATTGTGCTTCTTTGATGTATGTGCCACATGGTAGGCTTTGCCCTACGATAATCTAATGAAAGAGGTATTGCTGACTCCTTTTTTATTGCTCCGCTCTTGTGGACATAAGTGATGGAATTCTACCGCATAACATTCAAATTGTCAGACATGCAGCCCTGGTTTCGTTCATGGGATTTTTCCGCGTGCAAAGTTAGCGCAAGCGACATTCTGCAAGGGCACGGCGCTGCCTTAGCTCGAATATTTTTCAAGATTTTGGGGTGCGGTAGCTCCTGGTCCAATTTCTCGTTCCGCCAAAGGTGAAAAAGTATTCGGCTATCTCTTGCCTTAAATGTCTTCTTCTTGCGCTGGGTAAGGCAGCGTAAAAAGTCCTCATTCCGAGGGCTGCATCTAAAAGTCTAACAATTTAAATTTCTAAGTTATGCAAGAAATGGTTTTACCATCACCTAAGTCGGCTCACAAGAGCATGAAGGAGCAGTTTGAGAGTGTCAGCAGCTATATCGTTGATTATCTCTGGGATCAGCCTGCCATCTACTGTGGCACATACAAGAAGTACAATGAAGGCTCACTCTTCGGTGCCTGGCTCGATCTCCGCACGTTTGACTCTTACGAGGAGTTCATCGATGTATGCAAGCAGCTTCACGCTGATGAGGAGGATCCGGAGCTTATGTTTCAGGATTATCAGTGCTTCCCTGAGGAGTGGTATTCAGAAAGCTGTATGGATGAAGAAGTTTTCGACAAGATAATAGCTTTCATCCAAATGGATGATGACAAACAGAAAGCGTTTAAGGCTTATGTTTCCGCCACTGGCGATGACAGCATTTCGGATTTCGAAGATTGTTATGAGGGCGAATATGATTCGGAAGAGGATTTCGCCACACACATCGTCAATGAGTGCTATGATTTGGAGCGCATGATGGGCAATCTCTCATATTACTTCGATTACAAGGCGTTTGCAAGGGATTTGTTCATCTCGGACTACATCTTCGAGGATGGCTACGTCTTCCGCAGATAAAGGTGGAAGCCGGACGAGGCAATCGCCTCGCTCCGGCTGCCCACCTTTTTATAGCGTAACCGAAATTTATTCGAAGTAAGGAGTTTTTTATTTCAATGCTTCATCAAGTTTCTTGATTAATATCGCAGGGTCTTTACGAATCTCTTTCATACTTAGACCTTTGAGTATTTCCTTTATCTGAGGATAACCTTTAAAATACATTTTTAGCACAGTCTTTTGACCAATTCCTCCAATGCTATTATCCTTCAAATAATAGGTTCTTGCAAAGTCCTCATTCTTGGCTTTGTAATAAAACATGATAGCCAATCTGTAAATACTTCCCGATTTCACATGGGTAGCTGTGTTTATATAGTGAATATAGGCAGAAATGTTTTTCCCCTCATAAACTGGCTGAAGGAATACCGGATTTTTGTATAGTTTCGGATTCTCTTTATAAGACATGCTCAATCCCATTTGGGCAACCATCGGAATCCAGTTTTCCCATTCTCCAGCCTTCTTGTTATAGTATTTTATCTCTTTTACATCAGTAGATGCGAAGTCTGCCTTCTCACCATCAGTTTTTTTGATTCTGAACTCATGGTAATTGTCTACATTAAAGGAAAACTTCTTAATGTCACCTTTAATAAAGGTGCCGTTGTTCAAGGTTACTTCTGCATTCTGAGCTTGTGTCACTCCACACAATACAAGGGCAAGTAACATCAAAATCCATTTTTTCATACTCGTACATTTTTAAGTTCAACTTTATTTTGCAAATATACATCTTTTTCATTACCCCCCAAGCTAAAATCAACTTTTTTATCTACATACCTACCAAATAACAAATCTTAAACGTTTCCATCATTCCATACAGCCTACACAAAACTATAGTATCTTTGTGCTCGTAATCAATTTACAAGTATTATGAGCGACTATCACATCTATATCAAAATGCCTTCCTATCTGCGCCAGTGGTTCGTACATCGGCACAGTGGTACGGAACCAGTGCGTCTAAGAAACGGCAGCATCGAGTCTAAACTTATAAAGCTCGCTGTTGTCAAACCGCCTGTTTCTGCAGTCCCTACAAGGCAACGTGAGGATGAAGTCGCCATTTGTATTCCGTATTCTAAAACTCGCGACCCTCGTATTTACAACCATATCACGGACACTGGTAAACGTGCGCTGCTGGAGAACGTGAAGAACTCATTTGATGTAGACTGTTGGACGTTCCTGCACGACTTCGGAAAGATAGGCAAGCAGCAGAAAGACCTTATCTATCTTTACATGGAGCAACGGGGTATCAAGGAGGATGGCACTTGCTGGGACTCCATCGCGAAGATATACCAACGCTTGCGTAAGAATTATCTTACTAACCAATGCAAGCGAAAAAACAGCACGATAAAAAACGGTAGCAATAACAAGGTTGAAACTGAAGAAATAGTAGAATAATATGCAACGTCTTCCCGGAATCATCAATATATATTACGTGCTTGCCTCGTCGCTCATGGCAAGCATCACACAGAAAGCGTTGGCGGATGCTCCTGTCGGAGTGTTCGCTGACACTTTCCTAATTCCGCATATCGGTGATGCCGTTTGTGAAATGGAGGCGCAGTTTGACAATAATGACACTTTGGAAAAGGTGAAACTTTCTTTCTCTACTACTTCGCAGCTGCCAGCTCATGAGCATCTTGCTTTCGTCATCCAGACGGTGGATGGAAAGCAGTATCTCATCGGCACGGCTGACAAACCTTTTCCTGTCATCAAGGTAGACGACTCCACAGGCAAGGTGGATGGTGATTCGGCTGCTACGAAATACACCATATCTTATACAAATAAAGTGGCACTGGTGCCATGCACGGCGTGATGAGCGCCTTTTTTCATGCCTTTTTGTAACATTTTGTATGCAGTTGAAACGTTGCGCCAAAACTTAAAATGTTGATAATCAGCATCTTCGTTTCTTGTTTACAATGTTACAAAAGATACAGCCGAAATCGGTTGAGTTTTTGAAAAGGCTTTTTTTTCTTCGTCCTGTTTTTGCGCCCCACCTTCTTCCAATAGATAATTCGCAGTTTGCGATAACTTCTGCGTGATTGCCCAAATAGTGCAAATAAAATTACTATTGCAACTAATGCAAAATGATAAAATCTGCGAATACAAAAATATCCGCCTATCAGAATTATCAATATGATTACAATGTCTCTCACCATAAGTTTATCGTTTTACATCGCAAAAATACATTTTTTTTGTCTTTCTCCAACATTATTATATAATATATCTTTGCCCTCAAACAATTTTTGACAATCATGGCAAAGACAAAATACAATCTCCATCTTAAAGGCTACGTCGGTGGTTGGGACTTCGATTCTGACTACGTCGATTTCGTCCTTAACAAGAACACCGACAAGGAGGTTGCTGTTCTCATCGACTCTCTCGGCGGACAGCTCAACACCGCTCTTTCTATATCATCTGCATTCAGGCGACACGGCAATGTTCACGTCCACTTTGTGGGCATGAACGCCAGTGCCGCCACCATCGCGTCAATGGGTGCAAAGCGTATAACCATGGATCACTCGGCTATGTATCTCGTGCACCAGTGCTCACAGTCGTTCTTCGAGTGGGGCAGCTTGAACGCTACGGATATGCAGAATCTCATCGACAATCTGGAAAAGCAGAAGTCTGACCTTGACAAGCTGGATGCCAACGTCGCAGAGATGTATGCCGGACGATGCAAGAAGAAATCTGCCGACTTGCTGGAACTCATGAAAATGGGTGGATGGCTGACGGCACAGGAGGCACTGGCTTGGGGCTTCGTTGATGAACTCACGGAGTTTGATGATGAGTCGGCTCCAGTTCTTACGGAGGCTATTGCTGCGGACTTTACCGCTCACGGCATACCGCTTCCTAAGATGCTGACCGACACGAAGTCGGAAGACATCACGGCGTTCAGACGATTCCTGCAGGCTTGTGCCTCTGTTTTCCACTCGCAAGAGAAACCAAATAAAATTGTTCCAACCATATCTTCTGAAGAAAAAATGAAAAAGACCTATTCTAACATTTGCAAGACTCTCGCTTGCGACTCGCTGGAAGCTAACGACGACAAGGTTACGCTTACCACGGCACAGCTCGACTCTATCGAGGCGGACATCACAGCGAAGTACAAGGAAATCACCAATCTCTCGGCTGACGTTGACCGCCTAACTAAGGCTAACAGCGATTTGGAGGAGAAACTGAAAAAGCTCCCTGCTGACACTACTAACACGATTGTTGATGACAAGAAGAACGGTGGCACCAACACCGAAAAATCTGACATCGAGAAGTTCTACGACACCACAAATTCCGCCCAGGCACTCTTTGACTCATTACCATAACAACTCACAAATCATAATTCAAAACTCCCTATCATGGCAGGAAAACTACAATTTACCCTACAAGAATACAAGGATGCTGCTCGAAAGTGGCGTTCTGACTTCCTTCGTCTGCCGATTATCGGCTGCGACGAGACTCTTAAGTTTATGACCGGTCGCCCTGGCATCCGCTACAAGGAGAGTGTGGGCACGCTCAACGCTTCGGCACAGTTTGCTCCTTACTCGCCAACTCGCTCGGAGGACGTGAACTTGCAGCTGGACTTCCGAACTCTTGAAACGTTTTTCGGTTCGGTGGTCGCTAAGTTCGAGCCTAACTCGGCTATCTCTACGCTCCTCGGCACTGGTGCCACTAAGGGCGACGGACAGAAGTCTGTGCCTACGGCTCGCGAGGTGCTTGGACTTATCGCCAAGTCGCTCTCCGAAAAGCTCAATGATGCTATCTGGAGCGGTGTGCGCAACGCAAGCGGTACTACCACCCAGGATCTTTTCGATGGTTTCGATACCATCACAAAGAAGGAGGTAACTTCCGGGGCTCTCGCTAAGGAGAACGGCAATTACCTCAAACTGACGGATGCCATCACCTCTGCCAACGCCGTTGACGTGGCTAAGGAAATCCTCTTCTCGCTCGATTCTCGTCTTCGCTCGCAGACTCTCTTCATGTACTGCTCGCAGGACTTCGTGGATAAGTATAACGAGGGATATCTGCTCACACACAGCGGTATTCCGTATAACACGCAGTACAATCAGCCTACTGTCGAGGGTTCTAACGGCAAACTCATCTTCTGTCCGCTCGCTAACAAGACGGAATCGAAGTATATCCACATCTCGCCAAAGATCAATATGCTTTATGGATATGACCAGATGGGCGACGTGGAATCTGTTGACGTTGAACGTTTCGATGCGTTCCTTCTCTCGTACATCGCCACCATGTTCTTCGGCGTACAGTTCGAGTCTATCGACAAGCGACGCCTGAAGGTCGTTGAACTGGCTGGCTTATAGTCTAACTCTTAACAATAGTAATTATGGCAGCATCTAATACAGACGTACAAAAATCTCTTGCATGGGCGATGGGCACACCGGAACTTCCTGGTGTGCGTCGCCGTGTGTATTATACATCCAAGAATGATATTCTTGTTTGGCCTAAACTTCCTCATAACGAGGTCGGACGTGTCACTTCTTCTGTCTATGACGGCTCCTTCACGCTGAAGGAAAACGCTGTATGGAAATACATCGACATTCTTCCAGAGAAGTCGCAGCTCACAAGTGAGGCACAGGGCGAACTGCCGTCACAGACGCAGCTCAACAAACTCGTGGCGGTTCATCCGTCGGTAAGCGAAGCGGCATCGGCTGCAGCTGCTTACCTCAATAACAACGACAACGTCTTCATCGTCGAGGACATGAAGGGCAAGCACCGTGTCGTGGGTTGTGACAAGTGGACTACCAAGACCACAGTCACGCAGGATCTCGGTCAGGGTGCCACTGGCACCACCGGCACCACTATCAACGTGGAGGCATCGGACGAGTGTCCGGCTCCGTTCTATACTGGCACCATCACCACTGAGGACGGCGACATTGATTGCGCAGCGTAACGGCGAGTAAAGTTATAATCATAGTTGACCATGGACAAGCGGACTCCGATAGACATGCAGGAATTCTTGAATGACATTTCCGTGCCGGACTTATCGGGTCCGCTTGATCTGTTCTCAAAGGATGCTACGCATGAACAGAAGGATATCTTCGCCATAGAGAAACGCAAGGCGTGGGATAAGTCGGTTGAAGCGCGGTGCGACTTCACCCGACGCGTCCGGCTTACCCGACGGGCGGACACGTTCTTCATCTCTCTATGGCAGAAGTCGCTGTATGGCAGAACGCTGACGGATATCAAGGGCGACGATAGTATGGTGGCGTTCTTCGCTGATAGCATCTCGCCACTTATACGTGACATCCTCGGTGAGGAGCTGAACACAGGGGCGTGGTGTATCGTCACCACGCCCAAGCGTCGCCATCTCGTCAAGAACTTCGCCACTCGCATCAGCGAAATGATTGCTTCCCAACTGAACATCCCGTTCTACGAGGATGTTGCTTTCTGCCATTCAAAGCAGCGTATTGGGGCGGTATTCACCATGAACAATCTCCCAAAAGAGCCTAACTGCATCGTCTTCGACGACTTCGTTACTACTGGCTCTACGCTGAAGGCTATGCGCAATGTGCTTACCGAACATCACAAGAATTGTGTGTTCTTTACTGGTATCAATAATAAATTGTAAGCAAATGAGAGCAGAGTCAAGCTTGCTTGAACTATGCCGAGTGCTGCCACAATTCAACGAAGTTAAGTTATAACAACAAAGTTAAACTATAAAATATGAACAATCTGACTGACAAACTCCAGCAATGGCTCGACACTCCATCTGCTGAGCGTGACTGGAACGAGGGTGCAATCCTTCTTCTCCAACTCACCAATAACACCATAATGTATCGTAATCTCAGCATCAATCCCAAAGGCAAGGCTGAGTTCATCGAAGGCAAGCTACGTGCCTTCCTCAAAGTTCGCCGTGAGGTCGAAGCCCACGACGAGGTGAACATCATGCAGGAGCAGGTGGATTCCATCGTGGCAAGTCGAACAGAGTTCAAGGAACACAACGAAGCGAAGGACTTTAAGGCTGGCAAGCGTGCGGATCACGACTCGCTGCCTGAGGATATCCAGGCGCTCTATGTCGAGAACCTTGATATCACTCACCGTATGCGTGAACTCCACTTGCGCCTACGCTTGTTGTCGGACTCTACTAAGCAGGTGCCGGCTGCAGAACGCAAGCCGTTACTCGACGAGTTTATAAATCTTGATAAAAAGTTGCACGCAAATTGGGACACTTATGACCATTATGTGACAAAGGCAGAAAGTGCAGCAAATGCCGAAACCAAAGAAAGCGAAGAGGAGCAGACTAAGGAAACAGAAATTAGTCCATCTCCAACGGACCAATTAGCAGAGCAGCCTGAGGATGCCACTCCTTCCAAGCCGAAGTCCAAGTCTAAATCCAAGAAGTAGTGAAGCGCAACATCAACATAGATGACATACTAAAGCCACTCTCTGAATGTCCACACCAGGCGTATCTCTCCAATGCTCTTCAGGTGGCGGACGTCTTAGAGTGGATTTTGGGACAGGTCGGCAAAGCGGAGATTTGGCAGACTTCGTTCTCTATCTCCGAGGAGTTCCTGCGTAGGCTCTTCTTCATCGAGAAGTCCGGCAACATTTCTGCCTTTAATCTTGTTCTCGACCATAAGGCTACGAACAAAACGCTAAAGCTATGGGCGTTCATCACACAGACGATGAAGCGCACCTATCTTGCCGACAACCATTCCAAAATCCTTCTCGTGCAAGCGGAGTCTGGAGAACAGGTTAGTGTCGTCACCTCGCAGAATCTCACACGAGGCAACCGCCATGAGTCCACGTTCATCTCCACTTCGCCCGACATCTTCAACACTCTTCATGTGTCCGTCATGGATCTTATAAAGAACCATTCCGTTCCGCTAACCGACCTTTTCCAACAGCGCATCAACGCTGCCGGTGCTAACAATTAAAATAATATGGTATATTCAGAAGAAACTCTAACGCAGATTGAACAATATGCTTCAATCTACCTCAAAATCAGCGATATGGCTGTAATTCTCGGTGTTCCACCAGAGGATTTACGCCGTGACATTGCTGACCGCACAACAGCCGTTTCGCAGCGTTACCACCGTGGCAAGGCTGCTTCACGTGTCAAGCTATTGCATCAGGAGATGCAGCTCGCCTACGTCGGCTCTCCACTTGCTCTTGAAAACACTCGTAACAACCTCCTCGATATGGAGGATGATGAGTAGATTCAAAATTCCTTTAATGTCACAATTAAGCATCATCGACATCGCCAAACAGGACCTTTACACCTCCCAATCGGAATTGGAAGGTAAATATCCTGTTCCCCAAATCGAACATCTACTTCGATTAAGGGACATGGTAACATGGTCTATCGCCAACCCTGACATGAAGGATCGTCAGTTTGTCGATGAGCTGCGCAGTCGCTATGGTCTGTCGCAAGTCACGGCGTATGCGGACTTGAAAATCGTCAAAGCCTTATTGCCCAATCTCTCGGAGTGTACGCGCGACTTCCACCGCTGGCGGTATAACGAGATGATCATGGAGACGTACCAGATGGCGAAGAAGCGTAAGGACACGAAGACGATGGAGAAAGCGGCCACTTCTTATGCGAAGTTCAACCGCATCGACATCGAGGACGAGCAATCTGTGCCGTATCACATGATTGTCGTCCAACCGTTCTTCCCGACTACTGACCCGCGTGTTGTGGGCATCACGCCGGTCCCGAACATCGACGACCGCATCCGAAAGCTCACCCAGGAGCTTACCACTTCGCATCCGGACACGGAGAATATCGAATACGAACAAGCAGACCTTGTGCTTGATGACATCTTTAAGCCTGAAGATAATGACGAACAAAGTTGATACTTCTATATGGGACATCGAGGCGAAGCAACACGCAAAGCGTGTGTACTTCAACAAACCTCAGCTCCTGACGCAATATATCGGTGCGAAGACTACGGTCATCGTGGCCGGACGACGCACGGGCAAGACGGACTCCATCGCCTCGCCATTTGTGCTGCGCAACATGCAGCGTATGCCTGGCTCCACTGGTGGTATCGTGGTGCCTACGTTCAAGCATGGTTTGACGAACACGCTCCCCGGACTGCTTGCAGCATGGAAGCGTTGGGGGTATATCAATGGCGTTCACTATGTGGTAGGCAGAAAACCGCCGAAGTCCTTCGCGAAGCCAATCACCGAACCGGCTGACTATGAGCATGTCATCACGTTCTATAATGGCTCGGTGGCTATCATCATCAGTCAGGACCGCCCGGGCTCTTCCAACTCGCTCACGCTCTCGTGGCTGCTCATTGACGAGGCGAAGTTCATTGATTACAACAAACTGAAGGACGAGACTCTGCCTGCCAATGGTGGCATTCGCTCGTACTTCGGGCACCACAGCTTTAACCATTCCATGATGGTGCTTTCGGATATGCCTCAGACTACCAAGGGTTCTTGGTTCCTGCACTACGAGGACAAGATGGACACGGAACTGATTGACACCATCAAGGGCACAATCTACAAGATATGGCAGACGAAGGAGCGCATCGCCCAGCTCAAAGAGCAGCGCAAGTCTATCCCTTCATATCTGCCTAATTATCTCAAATGGCTCGACCAATCGCTTAACAAGATGCGCTCGGTGGCTGTCTATTATAAGGAGTATTCCACACTCGAAAACCTTCAGCTTCTCGGTGAGGAATACATCCGGCAGATGAAGCGCGACCTCACGCCGAAGACTTTCCAGACTTCTATCCTCTGTCAGAAGATTGGCATCTCGCACGATGGATTTTATTCGTCTATGCAGGAATACCACAAATATGATGCATCGGATTTCGACTACCTCGACTCGCTCGGCTACGACCGCATCATCAAGGAGGCGCAGCAGGATCTCTATACTATCCACGCAACTAACCAGTTCTCTACGCTCAACAGTTCGCTCGACTGTCGCACGGACTCGGACTTCGACCCTATGCAACCTCTCTGCATTGGTATGGACTACAACGCCAACATCAACTGGATTGTGTGCGGTCAGCCACGCAACAGTAGATTAAATATCCTCAAATCCTTCTACGTCAAATTCGAGCGCAAAATCCCTGCGCTCGTAGCCGACTTCTGCACTTACTATGCTCCGCATCCAAACAAGACGGTCATCTACTATTACGATGCCACTGCCCTCGGCTCTAACTATGCCGTGAACGACCAGGACTTCCACTGGGTGGTAGTACATGAGTTCGAGCGCCACGGATGGCAGGTCATTGACGTGTACCTCGGCAACCCGATGCGACACGATGAAAAGTATCTTCTCATCAACCAGGGCTTTGCCGGGAAGCAACGCCTTATGCCGTACTTCAACCGCCAAAACAACGATGACCTTATCCTCGCCATCCAGTCAGCAGGAGTGGAGCGTGGGCGCAACGGCTTCCGCAAGAACAAAAGTATGGAGAAGCAGCCGGAGTCCGAAGAAGACCTTCTCGAACACCGTACCGATGGCACCGATGCCTTCGACACCCTCTATATCGGCTGCGAAAAATTCCCACAGCACGATTTATACCCAATTTGCGTGGGTGGGGTGAGATAATGCAATAAAATCGGAGAATTGCCGTTTTTATTGTGTAACTTTGTGAGGTAAATTAAGAAATAACAATGAAAATAACGATAATCAATAAAATCCTATTATGCTTTATCTGTAGCATTGTTCCTTACATATCTAAGGGCCAATGCTCGGACTCATTTAAAAGCGTGTGTTTACCTGACAGTATAGCGGAACAAATAGAAAACAACTATGAATATAAAAAGGCAAATGCAAGTAAAAATGTCATAAACCTCATTTCTCCTAATAATTATCTTTGGGGAGATGGAATATATGCCTTCAAGGGTATGGGACCGCATTTTCCAAGACGAATCTTTGTATACAAAGGGGGACGATTATTCATCTTTAATAGCCGAGGGGACTATAATCCAGAAGGTGTTATTACGGAATTCTGCTCTTGTATAAAAACACTAAATTTGACACATAAGGAAATTGTCGATTATCTGAATGTAATATGCTTATATTTACAGGAAGAAGCGGAAACTGATTATGGAGATACAATAAAGTGATTAAAGATATTTTTGTTTTTATATTGGCCTGTATTATTGGAACATCGTAAAAATTTCACAATACAATTTTTAATTGCATTGCGATTTCCATATTTTCATTCGATTGTTCAATGTATTGCATATTTCCTTACCCCTCATGGTCAGATTTTGTACGGGGATGCTTTCTATTGCTCCTGTTACAGACGCATTGAATTTCATCACACGTTTGGTTAAACATGAAGATTCTTCCATCTTACGCATCAAAGGTTTTGTACAATAGTCAATGGCAATGTACTTGTTTGAATATATACTAAATTGACGAAATTGCACCACATCTTTGAAATAGATTGTTCGATATGTTCTCTTACGCTGTTCGTAAATGTCAAGCCTATCATCATAGATTATTAAAAATGGTATACGGGTAATTATGTTATACAAAGTCATCATACACATAAACATTCCACCACAGCCAAAAAATATCATGCTTCCTATACCGCCAAATACTTTTGTTGGCCATGAGGTATTAGCGTCATGGAGTATGAAATATCCACCTGCAGCAAAAGCGAAACAACCAACAGTCAGAAGAATAATCTTCCAAAGGCTATGGTATATTCGTATCTCTTTTATATTTTTATCGGTTTGTTTCATCTTTTTATATCGCTTTATTGTGATTACATAAAGTACATCATTTAAGCAACAAAGTTTGTGCTTTCTTACTATAATAACGAGTGTTAATTAGAAATATTGCAATTCTTGCAATAATTCGTAACGAGTACAAAGTAGCCAGATTAAACAGAACGTATATTTTGCATTGAAGCGGAAGCCCTCCTAATCCGTCTTTCCATATAATGCCTTTGTCTTGCGCCCAACCAACGTAGGACAAGGGCTTTTCCTTTGTGGGCAGCAGCCATCGGCATCATCTCCTGTTACGATTCGCTTCATCTGCACCTTTTTTGGTGAAAACAACCTGAATCAGAAGAAGATCTTCTCGAACACCGAACCGACGTCACCGATGCCTTCGATACGCTCTACATCGGCTGCGAGAAGTTTCCACAGCATGATTTATACCCAATAGCGGTTGGTGGAGTGAGATAACCAATATTTTACGTTAATAAATCTTTAAGCATTTGGAATTTTTGTGAACAAATGCTATTTTTGCAAATCAAATAATAATTTATACCTAATAAAACGAGAATGAATATGAAGAAGATTTTAACAATGCTATTTTCATTGCTTACTGTTGTGATATTAAGCAGTTGCGATGAAGTGAAAGACTCGCCCCTTTTGTTTAAGGCTACTTCAAACACTAATCCTGAATATATAAGTGTCAGCTATTATCCCGAAGAAATAGGTTATACTCTTTACCCTAAGGAATCGAAATACTTCATCTATTCGTACACTTATGTTGATGGTGATTTAGAGCTGACATGCACTAACTGCGACAATATTAACTATTCATTAGATTGCAGTTTTGGAATAGTAAAAAACAATAAAGGGAAAAATATCTCTGCCACCGAGGAAGAGGTTGGTATCTCTGTGAAAAATACCGATAATAAGACACTTCGCATTCACTTTGCCAAGTTGAAGGATGAAGATTTGCCGTTGGGCTTCTTAGGCGCACGAGCCACTATAAAAGTATATGGTCGAGTAGGAGGAAAAGATGTAACCACAAATATTTCGGTTTATCGCTCAAACCTTCGTAAGCAACCTGATGATGACATTAGTAAAAAGTAAAGACATCAAAGACTATGAAACTTCAATGAAGTGAAATCCCTCCTAATCACCCTTTCCTATACGCCTTTGTTTTGCGCCCAACGCAGGATGAAGGCTTTTCTTTTTTTTCAGCGGTATGCTCCGCCTTCAGCACCTCCTTCGCTTCGCTCTCCGCACCTTTGGCTTTTGCAATCTCTCAGGCGTGAGAGTCAATAACGAAAGGTTGCCAATCCCGATTTTCAAAGGAGTAAGGCGTGGCGCACCGCCTTTCCTGCACTTTGTGCATCTTTTCTATGCTGTTATCTTGGTAGCTTGTTCCACCGTCCCTGTCATTGTCTGTGGAGTAATTGGCTTTTTGTTCGCAGCCAAAATGACAAGTATTCATATTTGCCTTTTCTCATCTGTTCCACACTCTCATTAGTGAATGAACTCCGATACTGCTGATGTTCATTTTTGTAGCCACAAGCACATCCGCCTTTCTGCTTGCCTTAAAGATAGGTATCTGTCTGCCACGATTTCATCATGAAAGAAGTAGCCATCCCATCCTATGATGACAACAGAGATTGCACAATTCATATCACCAGTCTTCTTCTTTTATTATTCCGGAGTAATATTCTGAAGTGGTGTTCTTTGTACCAAATCATTTTATTTGTTCGACGTGAAGCACTTACCAAATGTAATGCTTATGATTTTTCCTTTGCAAAGTTAGCGCAAGCGGCATTCTGCAAGGGTCGCGCTCCACGCTTATCCTAAGATTTTTTCAAAAGTTTTTGGGGCAGGTTTGCCTCATTCCAAAATCTTTCAAGCCCTGAAGGATGAAATAATCTTGGCTATCCCTTGCATTAAAATGCCTTCTCCTTGCTGCTCCTTGTATGCACGTAAAAATTACAAAAGCACTTCGGTGCTTCACTTTTAAGTCGAACAAATAAAATTCAAAGATTATGGTACACACCACTTTTAATTCAGAATATCACTTCGGTAAAAGAAGTTCAAGACAGGTTGAATTGTCAAGCAATCTCTATCAGGTTGTCATCAATGGAGAGGATGGCGAGTATATCGAATATGAAATCGAGGCGGACAGCCATTCTGAGGCAAGCGCCAAGGCGGAAGCACTCGCTGCTGACAGCTTTGTAGACATCAGCTATATCGAAGTCTATCTCATTCACTAATCAGATTGTTTCACTCTTAAAATAAGAAAGTTATGAATACTTCAAATGTCATTTTAGCAGCTAAAGCCAATTCCGGCAAGTCCACAAACAATGTATGGGTCGTTTACACAAGCGATAACAGCTCAGACAAGATGTATTGCACAAGTGCATACAAGGCTATGCGCCTCGCCTTCCTCCTCAAAAAGAGGTTGGGATTGAACATCTCTGATAATTGCCTCGCACGCCTCTCGCAAGAGATTGCAAGAGCTAAAGCCCCACAAGGGGCTGCGGTGCAGGAGGTGCAGAAGCCGGAGCCAGCTCCAGTAGAGGAAAAGCCTAAGAAGAAAAGAGGGCGCAAGCCAAAGGCTGAAAAGGCTGCTTAGGCAGTCTTCCACTTCCGCCCGGCTCGAAGGAGTCGGGCTTTCTTCTGTCGCTGCTGCAAGATCGTAACAAGTCCGCACTTGCCTACACTCCATACTAAAGCCCTTTGTCCTTCGAGCCGTGCAGAGCAACGCTGCGGTTGGGTCTTTTCTTATACAGGCAAAGCCTGTTATCTTTGAAAACAAAAAGGTCATGCTGAAAATCAATTATAATCCTTCTCTCTACGTCTTCACTTGCAACATCCCATCGGAGATTGAAATATTTTCTGATGCTGCTTCGGTATATGTCACTATCGCATGTGGTCCTGACACTATCTTTGAAACTACGCTTTACCCTTACAACAACATCGCCATGCTCTATGATGCTCGCTCCATCATCGAGGGGCACATGCTGGATAAGCAACGTGTCTTCGCCAACTTCGTCATCACGGCGGACACAAAGACTGAAGAGACGACAACGCCGGAGCGCCATTTCATTTACTCTCGTCTGAGCCTCGCTACAAATGCCATGGGCTTCGTACAGTTGTTCTTCCTCACCACACGCTCGATGTTCACCATTCCACGCAATTCGTTTCAGGCTCTTTCAGCGTTTTACTTGCCTGATGTTGCGCTGCAGGGCTACACCGAGTGCCTGGCTCTCTTCGATGGCGAGTCTACACCTCGCATGGTTCGCATCGAGGATGCTAAGGTGGACACCAAGAACACCACCTTGATACGTGACATTATAAGTCCTATTGCTATAGAAACCCGCATCGGCAGCAAGTGCCGACTGCTTCAGTTCACCGTTCATCGTGGCTTTCTTGCCAAGACGTTCTATGTCACTGACCGCACGCCGAACCTCACGCTGCTCGTGCGCAATGAATTCAACTGCGATGAATACATACATCTCACTTGCGTCACAAAGAGCAAGCTCGACCTCGACCGTTCCACTGCCACCTCGCTCGGCGTCACTACCTTCTATGATGACAAGTCCGCCTACGAGTATGACGTTGAATCCTCGATGCTTACCTTCGAGGAAGCCAAGCACTTCTCCCAGCTCCTCCTTTCTCGCTATGTCAACATCGTTGAGATAGGTGGTGCCCTGGCACCCATTACCATCACTGACATAAACAGTGAAATCTCCGATGCCGACAACGCCACGAACAGCATCAAGTTCAAGTACAAATATAGCAGCCACCATTTCCCAATCACCATCGACTACGGCAACAACATCTTCGATGATCCTTTCTACCGCACCTTCGATTAATCCACATCGCTATGCAATCCATCCACATTACCACACTCCGCAAAATCCTCTCCAGTCCCGAACCCATCGACATCCGTCTATGGACTCGCAACGGTGAAATCCAATCCTGGCATCGCTGCATCTCCCTCAAATATGACTTCTATAAAGGCACAAGACGAATGAAGCTGCTGGACTCTAATGAAATCCGGCAGCTTCGAGACGTGTGTATTTTTGAGGTGAATGGGATTGAGGTGTATATGTAGCACCCTCCTTTATTTTATTTTCCTAAATCGTTCTTGTAATTCTTTCATACGGTCTATAAGTTCTGCAAACGATAGTTTAGTACCGTATATGAAGTGGTCGCACATTTCTGCATAGTCTGACTTCCAATCTGGAATAAGTTCTTCATGAGAGTACTCAAATCTAATTATATGCAGAAATGTATTAATACGAAATTAACTTATTTTAAGTAGAAAACATCGCAAAAGTTTTCTACACTACTGTAAGGATTAAATATGTAAAGATAATATAAATCTATTATCTCTACATAGAATTATGGTATTATATCAAGAATTTCTTTTATTCTTCAACTTCCTTCAATATATCCTTGCGAAACTGCTCCTTCAAATAATTCGTTTCCATAATCTCAGTTTTTAGTCATTATTGATAACTCTCGACAAGTTGCCACGCTTGAACATCTGTTCTTCGCCGTAGTACAGCACTACATCATCGAAGCAAGGGCGGTCGATATTATATACTTTCAGTCGCTCGTTTTTGTCAAACCATAAGTTTATCAAACATACAGATTCACTCGGCAGACATACCTTCTTCCTCTTATTCTCGGTCAATTCCTTTCCGTATGCTTGGATAAGCAACGTTTCCACTAACTCAATCTTGCTTTCTTTTTGGTTCTTTGCATCAGCGAAACTGCCTATCCAAATGCGGATGTCCTTGCAGTCCATAAACTCCCGAAAGTGTTCATGCCTTGCGTTCAACCGATAATTGATGCCATCGTTTTCCTTATGTATTCCTACATAACGATGCCATTTGCAGCGTGCATCCGGCCTGGCTTCAAAATAATAGAAATTGAAGTAGCCAGAGTCCAACGTGTCGCAGTCCTTCACATACTCCTTGTATTCGTCGTATGTAAGAGGACCGACCCATTGGATTGTATATGTGTGTTTGATGTCTTCCATACCCAATTATGTAAGGTGTACTTCTCCATCCTTAACCTTATCTATCGTGGCTTTTCTATGATAACCATTCTTCGTGAATTCATTTATCCAGATAAGTCTTCTTGTACCATCACCATAAGGTTGTAGTCTAAAATGTCCACTTACCTGAAATGATTCATTGTTTGATATTTCGGTATACCATTTGCTGTCAAATAGATAATAGTCAAGACCTGATTCTGTGATTATCATCGTTTTCTTCTTTTTCTTGATTTCCTTTTTTATAGAAGTTGAGACTTTTCCTAACTGCACTTCCGCCCATTGTCTTAAACACAAATAATCCAATACCATATCTATATAGTCTCTGAGGTTTACTTCCACACAACCATCCACCAATGGCAAAATCATACAATCCAACTGATGTCCTGCACCTTTGATTTTATCTTTTGGCGAAACACAAATATAGTATGTCGGAATAGATAAATACTTGTCTATACCATCTTGAAATATCCACAATGTAAGGCAACCATTCTTTACACTATACACGACATAACAGCCATCAATGAAATATGGACTACGGACAATGCCATTCTCATTGTCCAATTCTTCAAGAATATCTATATGAAATTGCGTAAACTTCATATAGGATTTGTCCATTGTGTCAACGAATGTTTTTGAGAACATTACCAATTTACGGCAATTCCCCTTTATTGTAGAAAGTTCTCTTATTGCATTCTCTCTGTCTGGATCTATCATGCTGCCTACATTATTGCACCAGTTGAGAATACTCTGCGGTAAATCTCTTTTATCAAGACAAAACAGATATCGAAATAATGTGATATCGTTTATATTTTTGTTCTTCATAAGTCACCGATTTATATTTATGTTTCCAATTGCTATACGTTATATGTCCTCAAACCTATTCTACAAATTATATATCACACTTTCCGGGAACAACAGTGGCATTCCTTTCTTCTTGATCTTGAAAGAATATGTATCACCATGTCCGCTTGGACGGCATAGCAGTAAGTCTACCGTTATGATATTCTGCTCAATAAGTACATCAAACTGTCCGACATTAGGATTCTTTGTGTGCTCAATCTGCTTGTACCTAAAGTATTCCTTGCCGTCATGTTTCTCGTTTTCCACTTCAATCCAAAACGTTTCGTGATGCTTCGTAAGCAATCTTTGGTGCAACTTCATCAATCGCCATGCAGCAACATCTTCCAATCTCTTCATCTGTGCTTGGAGTTCAAGTTTTTCCTCTGTCTGATTTACATTCAAGAAGAGAAATTGACTATTTGGAGGAGTGCATTGGACTGTGTTTTGGTATGTCTTCTTACCGTCCTCTGTGTAATAGCCATACTTTTCAACAATTTGTCTGCCAGACTTCAAATTACTAATATTCCAGTCTGGAGTTTGTGTAAACAGGACATTCTTCCTACTGCTACGTTTGTCACGATGACTTTTCAATTCAATTCCCTTGTAATCTGGCGTCTTGTCACTATTCATGCTGATGCCAAGAAACGACTCTATTGTACGCCCGATACCTGTATCAGCAGCCACCTCAGATTCAAACCATTGGTCTTTGACTGAGCGGAAACGTCCAAGCAATTCTTCTGAAACCATATTGCCCTCTATGTATATAGCCTTGATGATTTCTTGAAGTGGAGTAATGATTGGGGAATTATAGCATTTCTCAATATCTACTTTTGTTATGTTTATTGAACATAACGCTTCTTCAAACTTGAACAGAACATGAATTTCACTCCCATCCGTGTATGAGCCAAGTCCATATATCCACATTCGAGGGTCGCCCTTCTTTGTGTTAGGGCGATAGAATGTCACTTTGGTTTCTTTCTTTTCTGTATCAGTAAGAATTATTGCTCGATGTGTTGCTTTGTGTTCCTGTCCTTGCTCTTGTTCCTCATAGTTGTGTATTCCATTTTCCAAGAAATATGCACGCATAGGAACAGTGGAGTCCAGAATGCTCTTTTTCAGACCCGTAGCTGTTACCTCCACTTGGGTAAACTTTACATTGTGGTTCACCAAGAATTTCAAGTTCTTTTGTTCAAACTCATTGAACGGACGCATATTTACCATATCTTGCTATTTTATATGATTCAAAACTGTATTTGCTATCGCTCTCGCCATCAATGGTGGTACGGCATTTCCAACAAGAGTGTATTGTGGTATTTCTTTCTGTCTATTGTTGCCACCTGTCTGCCGTTTGCCTTGAAAGACAAATGAGTCATCGAAACTTTGCAGACGAGCCATTTCACGAACCGTCATGGGTCTATAGGCTGAGTAATGTATGAAATCATCTGGCATGGTGCATACAGTAGGACTTTGTCCTAACGGATTGAGAACGACATAGTTTCTCTTTTGAGAGTCCAAGCCTTTTTCTTTCAACTCTTTCTTGGCAGCATCATAATCCTTATACTCCGCTATTATCTGTAGTCTTTCACGCACTTTGTCATTTTGGCAACTTGTCTGATGATTGAACAATTCCATGTGTTGATGCTTTCTCACTACATTCAAATCATTCATGGATGATACATAGAAAGGAGCTTCATCAAAAGTAAACCTATGATTCAGTCTGCCTGTTCTGGACCACTCCGAAAAAAGATGACCATCTTTCTCTGGTTCACCTTGAACTCCCCTAAGGCGTTTTGTATTTTCATATTCATTTATCAAAGTAGGAGTGTTATAGGTATTTACCACCTCACCATTACCTATCATGTTCAAGTCCCAGATTGCTTCATACACCTTTACCTTGTCTTCTTCTTTGACAGTAGAGGGTATTTCCGTAATGACTTCTTGGTCGTTTCTGCATCCAATGAAAACCACACGTTCTCTGTTTTGTGGTACGCCATAGTTGGATGAAAGCAACACTAATGGCTCGTTGATGTTATAGAGCCGTATTTCCTTCATCATATTCTCAAAACAATTCAATACGTTTTTATTACTCTTGAATTGTTCACGAATAAAGTCAATACATTCATCAAATGTGGATGTCAATATTTCAAGCGACTTTTTCAAGGTACGAGCATCATCTTCGCAACCACCATCCATTTCGATGATCTTGTCTACAGAAGCTAACATGTTTTCGAGAATCTTTTCATCAGAAATACTCTCTACTATAGCATTGTAGCTATCAACAAATGTATCATTGTCAATATGCGAAGAGGTTTTCAGTTGGATAACTTGCTTCCTTATTTCTTCACGTTGCTTTTTAGCACTCAATAATAACAGTCCATGTCTTACTGTATTTACAGAGACATCACTTTTACTCACACTATATGGAAGATGTTTCGTTACATTTCTGAGTTGCTGCTCTAAATTGTTGAAATATGTATCATACAATTTATCCATATCTGCATTTATGTCTTCCATACACATTTTTGTGTACAGACAATCATAAAGCCATTCATTGATATTAACCTTCAGATGGTCATTGAGAAATGCCAAAAGAGTACTCATTTTTGCATCATCTACTATAGAACGGATTTCTCTTAGTATACGTTCCTTTATTCTACCCTCATCTTTGGTTAAAATACCTTTGACATTCTCCATTACGAAATACTTCGGACGAAGAGCCTTGATAACTTTCAAATAATGATAAAATAAATCATCACGTTTATCAAGTTTCTTACGTCTTCCTGCCAAACTGAATGATTGGCAACTTGGACCGCCTGTAATTACATCTATCTCCTGTCCGTGTAAACGTTCCATCAAATTCGGAAGAAACGAATCTTCCATAATGTCTTGACACAAAAAGTCTGTATCAAGTCCCAACATCTTGTTATATCTTACACGATGCGTAAGTTCACAATTCTCATTAATATCGCTTGCAAGGCGAAAATCATAGAACTTATCATCTGTATATGCCTGCATAAATCCTTCGCTGAAGCCTCCGGCACCAGCGAATAAATCGAGATAATTCACACCTCTACGAGAGGCGAGGAATTCTTTTTTTTCAGCCATTCTTTATCTTTCAGTTGTTTTTGTTCAAAAAATCAGCCCTTACAAGTTCTGTATAATTTACATCCAGTAGCTCTGCTATTTTAAGTAAAGTTTCAAGCGAGGGCTGCGAAGTGTTTGTGCACCATTTGGATATAGTGCAAGGGTCTTTCTGTAGCTGTTCCGCCAGCCACTTATTGCTGCGCTTTTTTTCTACAAGCACAACCTTTATTCTATTTATATCTTTATAATCTTCCATAATGCAACTTTTTGCAAAAATACCATTTATTTTTTTATTTTCACTGATTTTTCAAAAATAAAGTGATTTAAAAATCTATTTTATTCTTCTCAATTAAAAAACTGGAAACAGTATTGATATATTTATTAAAATTCTATACCTTTGTCTATATTATTAAATTTTGATTGTATGGTAGAACACATCATAAAACTAATTAGTGATGCATACGAGTTGTATAAATGTAGAAATTCGTCTGTCATGTTTAATTTTAATACTCAACACATAATGGATTTTGTGTTGAGCTTTGAATGTTGCTACTAATCCAAAAATGTTAAACAAATCTTGGTGGAATAGATAATGAAATATTTTTTAATGGGATTGAAACATTTTAAGAATGTTGCAATTGCATGTGCTCCCGACAATGTTGGTTTAGCGCATGAGTTAATCGGTGCTCTAAGAGAATCAGATGTAATGCCATTTGATTTTACTCTTAAAGCTTTAATGGTAAAAAGTGACGGAATACATTATTCTAATGATTTCTCACGTGTAGAAACTATTTGGTTGGATTACCAACCAAATAGTTTAGCATGGCCTTTGTTCTCGGAAAAATTTAAAAAAATAATTGAGAAGATGTTGACAGGAAAAGAAGGTCTTAAGTGGATTTCATGCAATATTTGTTGTGGAAAAGAAACCAGAACATACTATATTCCACATTTTATTGAGGAATTAGACGTGCTAAATAAGGATAAATGCTTTTATTCTAATAATGGTGGTTTAATAAAACCTGCATATTCCTCTTTGAAAATACAAGATTATAGTATATTTCCCAAACCGTCAATGAATAATTTATGGCAAATAACTGCAGCTATATGTATTTCAGACAAAGTTAAAAAAGAAATTGTGAAATCAAAAATTTCATGTATAAACTATGAATCAATTTTGATTGTCTGACTTAATTGACATAACTATCAACAAGAATGTAAAAAACTCAGTATTCGTGTGACCCTTAGGTCATATGAATATCTTTGCCCTAAAAAAGCAAACTTATTAAAGCGAACAGTAAATCTACATGCGGTAATGATTTTTATGAGTTACCATTATAAGTTAACATAGGCTATAACAACATTAAAAAATATGGAATTCAAGCAAAGTGTAAAAGAAGCCCTCGCATATTATGTATATGCTTTGGTTGACCCCAGAGACCATAAAATTTTCTATATTGGCAAGGGTAAAGACAATCGCGTATTTCAACATGCTGCAGCTACTATTGATGAAATAGAACAGGGATTAAAACTTGAAACTATCAAAGACATTATTTCTGAAGGAAAACAAGTTGAGTATTATATTCTGCGACATAATCTTGATGAGAAAGAGGCATATTTAGTTGAATCAGCTATAATTGATATGCTCACATATTATAAGTTCAATCATGATAATCAACTGACCAATATCGTAGCAGGACATCATCAATGGGATGAAGGTATCAAAAGCATTGAAGAGATTAATGCGTTGTATGATTGCCCGAAAATAGAAGTAAAGGCTGGAGTCTATATTCTCTTAGTAAGTCTTAATAGGACTTACAACCAAACACGAGCTAAGGGAATATATCAAAGGTTTAATATTTACGAAGCAACCAGAAAATATTGGGCTATTTCACCTGGACAAGCAGGACGAGTAAATTATGTACTGGGTGTTTACAAAGGAGTCGTCAGATGTGTTATTAAAGTCAAATCTTATGAATTTGTCGATAAGTCTGATGATGGAACAGTCTTTAAAAAACCTCGCTGTTGTTTCGAAGGAGAACAATGCTTGGACTCTATATATTTAAACAAAGATGTTACAGACTATCCTTTCGGTAGCGGTGGTTCAGTTAGATATATATTCTGACAAACTTTTGTCTTTTCCCCCTCCACCAATCGCTCATATCTTTGCCCTAAAAAAGCAAGATATGAGCGATTTTTCATTTATTCCACCTACATCCGTTGTCACTATCCCTGGTGCCCACGCCTCCGCTGCCTTCACCTCCAAGACATCTGAAGTCTTCAAGGAGGAGCATAACATCGCACCAATCATCATCAACGACAAGATGAAGTACATCCCGTGGGGAGGTGACAATCAGATGCCGTACAACATCATTGACCTGATCGAGTCTGACGAGACAATGAGCACTTGCCAGATGTTCAATGCCGAAGTCTGCTATGGCAGTGGACTTGTCTATGACACAGAGCTTGCCACCGCACAAGTGCAAGCGCAAGTGGATGACTTTATGCTGGACAACGACCTCGCAAGTTACTTCCTCGGTGTGTGCCAGGACTTCAAGCACTTCGGATTTTGCGTCAGCGTGATCATCCTCAATGAGAATGCCAGTCGCATTGTCCGCATCGTCCGCAAACAGGCGTGCTATGTCCGCTTTGCTCCTGCCGACAAGTCGGGCGTGATACCTTACATCCTCTATGCCAACTGGCGTAATACGGTCAGTCCGGAGGACATCGAGCGCATCGAACTTCTCAATCCGCAGTCGCCATTCACCGACCTTCAGAACAGAGGGAAGAAAATCAAGAAGTTCGCTGTTGTCAGCCGTATTCCTACGCCCGACAATACGTATTATCCAATACCGTATTACGCAGCTCTTTTCAAAGGAAAGTGGTTCAACATCAAGCAACTCATAGGCATTGCTAAGGAAGCGAAGCTCCGAAACTCGGCTCCCATAAAGTACCACATCGAGATTGCCAACTCGTTTTGGAACAACATTTTCAAAGTCGAGGGCATAACTGACCGTGTCAAGCAGCAGGAGCATGTCAACGAGGAGAAGGACAACATCATTAACTTTCTTACTGGCATGGAGAATAGTGGAAAGGTGCTCTTCTCCACGTTCTATGTTTCACCCAATGGTGAGGAGCAGCATGATGTGGTCATCAACAAAATCGAGACAGATAAGGAGGGTGGCGACTGGGCGACGGACATTGTCGAAGCCATCAACATGATGTGCTTCACCATGCGAGTACATTCTAACCTCGTCGGCTCTGTGCCTGGCAAGTCGCAGACCAACAACTCAGGCAGCGACAAGCGAGAGCTTTACACCATCGCCCAGGCTTTACAGAAGCCGTACCACGACCTCCTTTTTTCCGTTCACCGACTGATCATACGTTTCAACAAGTGGACTGCGGTCAAGCCGGACTGCCCATTCATCCAGCTCACTACGCTCGATGAAAATAAGGACGCAAAGCAAGTTTCACTCCATAAAGACAAAGACAATGAGCAATCTGATAAATGACAACGACACTCTGAAGAAGTACGTTCCAAACACGCTCAAAGCGGTAGCTGGTGAGCTATCTCTTTTCGACAAGATACAGTATCACCTCTTACAGGCAGAGCAATGGCTTACCGACACTTTCGTTTCGTCCGACACGATGAGTCGCATCCGCACATACTCTGACAGCACACCGCTCCTGCACTACTGCCGTATCATCACGGCTGCAGAGGCAATGTTGCACGCAGTGCCACAGCTCGACCTCATCCTTACGCCTAACGGCTTCGGCATCGTCAGTAATCAGAATGTGATACCGGCATCTAAGGAGCGCATCGAGAGACTTCTTCTTTCTCTCGAAAAACAGCGCGACGATGCGCTTGCCGTTATCCTCACCATGCTTCCGGACGCTCATCATTGGACTGCTTCTGAGCAGTTCAATTACTTCGCTGCCACGATGTTTCCTACACTCGACATTGTTCACCAGCTGGGCTTTGCTGACCATATCTGGCTGCGATACCAGGACACTCGTGCCAAGTTGCTCGCCATTGAGCACCGCCTCGAAACGGAGTTCTTCAGTTCGGAACTCATGGATATGCTTCGCACGGCCAACGCTCTCAACAAATGGGATATGACTCTCGACACCGCTCAATACAAGCGGATGTATCAGCGCATCTCTGCCATCGAGTTCTCTATCCTCCGTATCGGTGAATACCCGATACCAAGCATCATCGACATCGTGAACAGCATACGTTTAGCCAAGGGCAACGTATTCGCTGAATGGAAACAGTCTGACACCGCCAAACTCTTTGAAGATCATGGTTATAAAAATAAAAAGCAATCAAGTGGGTATTTCTTCTGAAAAAGTTGTATCTTTGCGAAATGATGACAGGACAAAGAAATAAACGCTTAAAGTATATCGTGGTTACACTTAGTCTTTTGTGTTACCTAACGGCATGTGTGTTGTCACCATACAATTATTATGAGAATACAGAAGATGCTCCTTATGATTATGGAGGCGGATTGTTTTGTCTGCTATTTGGTTGGGCAGGAATGTTATTCCATGAAGGGTTCTTGAAAATATATTTCTTGGCGTGGTATTCCAATATCACATATCTTGTCGCTATTATTTGCTTCATTAAAAACAAGTGCAAGAAGTCTCTTATTTGGAGTGTGGCTACACTTGTGTTGGCTTTAATATTTGCATTTTGCCCTGAAATTATAACTGACGAAGCTGGGCATACGCACAGTATAACAATGGCGGAAGGTTACTATCTTTGGATTGCAAGTTTCTTTGTATTGTTTATTGGTGTAATAATATATCATAAGTCAGATGATTGAAAAAGAATTCGTTCTTATATACGAAAAACGCCACAACTCCGTTTAAGTAGTGTAACGTGATAGAAAATCATACAATTAGCGACTATGTTCTACAAACAAATTACAGATAAAGAATCTCTTAAAATACGCAACGACATTTTTATAAAGGATGTTGTTCCAATCCTTGCTAAAAAGGGTTTTATTAAATCACCATTCTATACATCTTGTTTTGGCAGGACTGGCAACAATGGTATTTATATTTATGATATGTGTCGTTTACGCCAATGCAATCTTTTGGAATTTGTTACGACCAAAATAAGTAGTCGTGATAGATACATAAAAATCTATGTTAATACATTCGCGTTACATCCCAAAATAAAAGAAAAATATTCACTGAGTGAGATCGATGTCACTAAATATAATATATATCCCAATAAAGGAAGAGAAATGTGGATTGATGTTGATTTTATTGTTGGACCTCCTCTGTTTTCTATTGATTTCTGGTTTAATTGCTTGAAACTGAAAAATTCTTATACTACGAGAGGGCGTATAAAGAAAATAGAAAAACTAAAAAAAATGACGATTGCAAAGGTTGATAAAATAGAAACATATTTCGACAAATTGTATGCAAAATACCATTATGACGATATATGTCATTCATAACCCCTTGTCTTTTCCCCAACCCAAATGCTTCCGTACTTTCGCAGTATGGAAGCATTTTTCGATTTATCCCTCCCCAAGTCGTGGGCGGACTTATCCGATCCGCAACTCCTCTTTTTCTTCCGCCAACTTGCCACCGACAATCCCATGGCGGAAATCCAAACACTATGCCTGTGTCATTGGGCAAACATTCTCGTGCGTTGCCGTTTGTACGGTAGCGTTTACCTCGTCCAACACGACAAGCAGCAAGCCACGCTGACCTTGCGCCAGTTCGTCTGTGCCATCACCGCCCTTGACTTCCTTAAATCATTCCTACATACGCCTCTACCAACGCATCTCTGCCATTGAGTTCTCTATCCTCCGCATCGGTGAATACCCGATACCAAGCATCATCGACATCGTGAACAGCATACGTTTAGCCAAGGGCAACGTATTCGCTGAATGGAAAAACTCCGACACCGCCAAACTCTTTGAAGACCATGGATTAAAAAAAAAGTGTGTGGAGGGTATTTCTTCCGAAAAATTCTGCTAAAATATGCCGAATAGCTAAAAATGAGCGATTTACAAGTGTTTCACCTCAATAGAGGTAATGACTTGGTAATAGTTTTAACTTCTGTATTATACATAAGTTTGCATTACTTGTCAAACAACTCTTTTCGGTGACAAAGGTACAACATTTATGTGGATTGATGAAAATCATATCCATTTTTTAGATTTTATTTTCAGTTGCTGCCATATACGTAACTACTCAACACCCCTTGGATGTGTCAAATCCGCAAAATATTGATGATTTTGGCTATATTTATGCTACAAAATAGGCTATTATGTCAAATGAGTACTTGAAATTCATTTTTAGGGGCTGAGTAGTAACAAGAACATCTGAGACCTACAGAGAATGAACCGCCAACCTGTGGGGAGGAATAAATTGAAAAATGCTTCCATACTGCGGGAGTACGGAAGCATTGGTATGGGGGAAAAGACAAAAGATTATTGCAGACTCTTGTCAAGAATTTCAAGAAGAATGGTGGGATCTTCATGGATTTGCTCTGCTGTGAGTCCTCTCTTTTCCACTTCTTCAGCAACAGTAGGATAGTCCTTGAATTTCTCACTTATCTTTTTCAACAGTTTCTTTTGAGAGTATTTTTCTCTCTTAGCATTAATTTTTTTACTTTCAAACAAATTCCAATAGTACACATGCTTGCCGCCATCAACCATATAGTGATATGATCTACAACCTGAATAATTGGTACCGGCAACATACGGGATACCTGTAAAAGTTCTGCTTGTGATGGTGTTTTCAAAAGCATAAGGTTCCATATAGCCAACGACATGCTTTCCCTTGAAAACTTCAGTTGCCAAAAATGGAAATTTAGGGTCGTCATCTATAAGAATGAAAGTGCGCTGCTTGCCGTCTTGCATAGCATTGTCCACCACAAGGGATTTTATATCTACTATCTTGTATTTTACGTCCTTGCCATCTTGTGTTTCACTGAAATAGATGTTTTTCTTCATAAAGTGGATGTCGTTCTGCAAATAGCCGTTAAGTCCTGACTTCGTCACTCAAAAATGTCCATTTTGTAATTAATTGATAAACAATATTTTGTATCTTTGCATACCCTTATTTTGGGGTACGCAAAAGGTTTTTTAACTATGTTTGTCAAAAGAAAGAAGAATCGGTCTGGAACAACAAGTGTTGTTGTTGCAGAGAAGACAAAGGGCATTTACAAAGAGTTGATTACTATTGGTGTGGCCAAAGATTCAAACGAAATAGACAGTCTCGTAAATGCAGGTCATAAATGGATTTCCAAGGAAGAATCCCGACGCCATCCACAACTCGATCTGTATGGTGAGGAGCGTGAGGCGTGCGACCGTGAACGAGAAGAAGTCCGCCGTGTTCTGTCCAATGTCAGCAACATCCTTCTCAACGGATGCGACTTGATATTGGACCGCATTTTTGATAGGATTGGTTTCAATCGTATTGACGATGAAGTGTTCCGCAAGCTTGTAAAGGCCCGTTTGGCATATCCAACGAGCAAGGCTGCTACGGTGGAATATCTGAAAAACCACTTTGACGAAGATGTGTATCTCTCAAAATCTATCGCTATCTTGACAAACTTAGCGACCATTAGCACGAAGTCGTACAGGACATCAGCGTGCGCCATACTGCAAAACTGTTCGGTGGAAATATCGGTGTGCTGTTCTATGATGTCACCACACTTTACTTTGAAGCGGATTACGAGGACGACTTGCGCAAGACAGGCTTCTCGAAGGAGGGACTTCACAGTAATCCTCAGATCATACTCGGCCTGCTTGTAAGTTTGGGCGGCTATCCGCTTGCCTATTGCATCCATGAGGGCAACAAATATGAAGGCCACACGATGCTGCCGACGATAAACGAGTTTGTAAGCAAATACGGATTGGAAAACTTCGTTGTGGTGGCCGACTCCGGTCTGATGAACAATGCAAATATAGCGGAACTTGAGGCGCACGGCTACAAGTATATAATAGGTGCGAAGATAAAGAATGAAAGTCAGGAAGTCAAGAACTGGATACTGGAACAGCCCAAGTGCGACTGCCAGATGGTTGAATATGACAAAGGAGGCGGACGCCGTCTCCTGGTCGGCTATACAGATGACCGTGCAAAGAAAGATGCCTATAACCGGGAGAAGGGAATACGCAGGTTGGAAAAGGCTTACAAGCATGGCGTGCTTACGAAAGGTAACATCAACAAGAGAGGTTACAATAAGTTCTTATCCATGGATGGTGAGGTGAAAGTCGCCATCAACTATGACCGTATTGCCGACGACTCCAAATGGGACGGTCTAAAAGGATATCTCACCAATACGGATATACCAATACAGGATGTATATACAGCATATCACAATCTTTGGCATGTAGAACGGGCTTTCCGTATAGCCAAATCAAAGATAGATATACGCCCCATGTTTCACTTTACACGCAAACGCATCGAAGCCCATATATGCATCTGCTTCGTGGCTTTGAAAATATACAAGGAACTAGAGCGCATGCTGAAAGTCTCAGAGATTAAGATGAGCGTGGGCAAGGTGCTTGCATTGGCAAAGACAATCACAACCATACAAATTAAGCTACCTCTGAACAAGGAGGTTTGCACCCAAACCATGCTGATGGCAAGGCATCAGAAAATAGCTAAACTCTTTGACGAAGATTTTTGGGGTACGCAATGACGAAGTCAGGAAATAGATGTTTTTCTTCATAAAGTGGATGTCGTTCTGCAAATAGCCGTTAAGTACAGTACCATCTTTAAGAGTTAGCACTGCCTTAGGCCATACGACTTTGGGTTTCTTGGCGTTTGTTGTTATCGCAAACGAGAATACCATTAGGAAGATGATAAAAAGTAACTTTTTCATATGTACGTTTATTTAATATTTCGATAGATATTTTTAACACTACAAAAATTTGATTACAAAAACTTTGTCATAAATTATAATCAAGGAAGTTATTCCAAAACTTCATCAAGTTTTCTGACTAATATAGTAGGGTCTTTACGAATCTCTTTCATACTTAGACCTTTGAGTATTTCCTTTATCTGAGGATAACCTTTAAAATACATTTTTAGCACAGTCTTTTGACCAATTCCTGCAATACTATTATCCATCAAATAATAGCTTCTCGCAAAGTCCTCGTCCTTGGATTTGTAATAAAACATAAGGCCAAATCCGTAAATACTGCCCGATTTCACATGAGTATTTGTTCTTATGTAGTGAACATACGCTGAAATGTTTTTCCCCTTATAAACAGGATGGAGAAATACGGGATTTTTGTAGAGCTTGGGGGCTTTCTTATAAGACATTCCCAATCCCATCTGGGCATACAGAGGAATCCAATTTGTTACTTCTTTTGCCTTTTTACCATAGAATTTTATTTCTTTTACATCAGCAGAAGTATAGTCGAAGTTCTCACCACTCACTTCATTCTTTATTCTAACTTCGTGAGTATTATCTACATTAAAAGACAAACTTTTAATTTTTCCTTTCACAACTTTTCCGTTGTTTAAAATAATCTCAAAGTCTGAGCTTGAACTATTCCACAAAGAAGAATAGCAAGAAACATAAAAATCAACTTTTTCATACGCATGACTATTTAATTTTGTTTCAATTTAAATTAATTGTTTTGCTTATAAAGATAGGATGCTTTTCTTTAACTGCCAAAGAAAAAGAATATTATTAACACAATTATATAGATATATAACAAAGTTTAGCATATAATGGCAGTAATTGCAGTTGGTATACTCATTTTCTGCGACCATCGGGAGCAAAAATTCTCCGACCTCATGGTGGAGCGAGGAGTTTTGGGGTTCCCAAAACATAACCTCGCTCCCTCCTCTAAGAACAAAAGACGAGATATTTGCCTTTCGGCTTTCCATGCCCAAGGTTGCAGACCTTAATTCTCTCAATTTGCGCCAAACATCAAAGCTGCCACATTGAAAGAACAAGGTCACAGACACAAGCTACTTTGTACATGGAGTTTGCAAAGGAAAAGGTGATATTTTCAGTGTGAAACTTGCCAAGTGTTTCAGTTGTGTGTTGTTGATTTCCTTTGTGAACTATGCCGAGTGTGTTATGTGTGCTGTGTGTCCTCGGTATAGTCTGCATAAATCTAATGCCATGCTAAAACACTGCGGAGGTTCGCCCAAGTGGCTGGAGGCGCAAAGCCTCCAAGGAACGTTGCTGCAACCATTTCGGAGAATAGAGCGGTTGCCAATTAATCCACAAGCACATTTTACAGCGTACCAAGTGAGGGCATGTAAAACGTTGAATTGTTGAAGATAGGTGTTATCTTTATGAGAACCAACCACTTATACCCTCAACAAACTCTCAACAAATAGCTCTACACAACAAATTACTGGGCAAAAAAGAAAGAAAGGAATGGTGTTCATGGTTTTCTCTTTTCAACATTATCTTTCTTTTGTTGAGAGATTTGTTGAGAATATGTTGAGCCGTAAATACCTGATGTTCAATACTTCTTTCATCATATTCAACAATTCAACAAAAATAAGGGGTGTTTTGTCCGTCATTTTTATGAACAGAACTCATCCCCCTACAAGTAAGAATGTCATGCTTATGCTTCAGTACTTATTCACGACAGTACGACAGCGCCAAGCCAACAAACAAGCAAGAGGACATTCAACTAAAGGCGGTTGTTCTTCTATTGAGTTGTAGGATAATGACACTACTTTTCTCTTTTGCCCCGTACAATCTCTTGAAGATGGTGGCACGAAACCGAGCTGCCCCGTATGAGTTTATACGGAAGCAAAGGGCAACAATCATCGGAAAGCCATACAACGTTTGCCAAATGCCATTGGAAGTTTCCTGTTTCTGTTGGACTTCCGACACCGTCAATAAACCATCCTTGTATATTGACCTTATCACAGCATGGAGTTTCATGGCGGTGACATGAAGCATATCAACCAATTCACCCTCACTCATCCACAAGTCTTGCAAGTTAGACGGAATGGATAACATTCCATTTCCGTCCACGGTGATTACAGTCCTTTTCATGCCATTCCCCCCATTGTCGGCATATGCCCCTTGATTCGACTTTCAAAAGCTGATATGTCATGCTCCAATTTAGTACTTGTCACCTTTGCGTAAATTTGTGTTGTGGCGATGTCCGTATGTCCCAGTATCTTGCTTACACTCTCTATCGGCATACCGTAGTTTAAAGCCAAAACTGCGAACGAATGCCGGGCCACGTGGAAAGTCAACTTCTGCCTGAAGTGCAGCTCCATCTGTATCACATGAAGGTAGTCGTTGGCTTTCTGGTTGCTTATCTTAGGCAGTTGGTAGTCGTACTTCTCAAGCACTTTCATCGCAGGAGAGAGGATAGGCGTGAAGAACTTCGTATCGGTCTTGATACGGCTACCGTCGATGTAGTACATCTTGCCCTCCTTCTTCGTCATGCTCTCGAAGTCGAAGGTCTGTGTGTCGCAGAACGACAGACCGGTGTAAGCTGCGAAGATGAAGAGGTCGCGCACCCTGGCAAGTTTGCCCTCGAACTTGTAGTTGCGCATGAGCTTCAGTTCAAGCTCGGTGAGCGGTTCACGTTCACGGCACTTGCCTCGCTTCAACGTCACTACTTGATAAGGATCCTGTGGAATTTCGCCCATCTGATAAAGTTGGCGAACCCACTTGTGGATTTTCTTGTGGTAGCCGTAACACGTCACATCGGTACGGGTGCCATCATGCAGCCAGTTGTCAAAGGCGATGATGTTCTTCGGAGTCAAGTCGCCATAGGTGTTGAGTTTACCGAATGTGCGCACGGTTTCAATGGCACAAATCTTGTGCTTGCGTGTACCTTCGCGCAAATTTTCATTGGCGAGAGCTTCCTCCATAAAGTCGAGAAAGCTCTTTCCTCTTTTTTCCGGCTCTTTTGGCTGCTCCTCCTTTACTTCCACCTTAGGCTTCTTGTCTTCGCCATTGAAGTGATACATGAAATTGTCGTAGGTACGCTCTTCATCAAGAACGTCCATCGCAGCAATGATTTTCTTACACTTTGCTACCAGAGCTTGTGTTTCGGGCGAAGCTGCTGCTGCTTGCCAGTCGTCGGGTGAATACTTGCCAATCATAATGTATTTACGAGTGGCACGTCCAAGATAAACTTGCACTTCCAAAAATCCGTAACCCCTCTTCTCGGAGTTTTTTCTACGGTCGAAGACGACCTCTACCAATTCCTTCTTCATCGTTAAAGTAGGTTTTAGTACAGCGGACAAATAAGTGGAGAAGATGAGAATAATGGGAGTTTAACAATTTTTAATTGGTAGTTTTACCAATCCCAGCTATTTAGTGGCTGAAAGTGTCACACGCTTTTTGAAAGTGTCACACATTTCAGAAAAGTGTCACACAAAGTGTCACACATTAATGTATCGTTGTGTCCCGTTATGTCATCATCAAAGCATCAGGTTCAAATCCGCTGCGTTAATTAGACATTACGCTCGTCCTCTAAATAACTGTCTGAATTTCAAGTTACTCGCTCGTAACTAACTGTATATAAGCAACAAAGAGGATACTACCGAAGTAGAATCCTCTTTGACGTTGTTTTGTTCCGATGTGACCCGCATGGGGTCACAAAGTGATTCCGTTGGGGTTCGAACCCAAGACCCACAGCTTAGAAGGCTGTTGCTCTAATCCAACTGAGCTACGGAACCTCCAAATCGACTGCAAAGGTAATATTTTTTTTTCAAACACAATGCTTTTTTGTAATATTTTATTGGGTTTAATATAAAAGTTTATGATTTGGGGTTTGCAGATTGTGTGTCACACATATATTTAATAAAAAGATGCTGATTTGTCGGATATATTTTTTAAATTTGCAAAAAGAAATCTTAAATCTTATTTATCACAATGAGTCATTTTCAACATTCTCTTAATGACGATAGCGACTATAAGCGCGAAGAAATAATTCGTAAAATAGAACATGCTATAGAGCATATGACGCTAAAAGAACTTGAGGCTTTATCCTACGATATGTTCACAAAGGGATATTTCGATAACTTTTAATTTAATCACAGATAAAAAACTATTTATATAAAATGGCAACAGTAGACGACAAGAAAATTATTTTCTCTATGGTTGGGGTGTCGAAGATCATCCCTCAGAATCGTAAACAGATATTGAAGGACATTTATCTCTCATTCTTCTATGGTGCAAAAATAGGTATCATCGGTTTGAATGGTGCAGGTAAGTCGACATTGATGAAGATTATAGCCGGACTGGACCAACCTACTCAGGGCGAGGTGGTGTGGAGTCCGGGCTACTCGGTCGGTTATCTGCCGCAGGACCCACCGCTGAATGAGGCGAAGACGGTGAAGGAGAACGTTATGGAGGGGGTGCAGCAGGCATATGATGCCCTGAAGGAGTATGAGGAGATAAACGAGAAGTTTGGCCTGGAGGAGTACTATGGTGATCCGGAGAAGATGGATAAGCTGATGCAGCGCCAGTCGGAGGTGCAGGACATCATTGACGCGACGGACGCATGGAACATGGACTCGAAGCTGGACCGCGCGATGGCTGCGCTGCGTTGCCCGAAGGGCGACTTGCCGGTTACGCATCTCTCGGGTGGCGAGCGTCGCCGTGTGGCTCTATGCCGTCTGCTGCTGCAGAAGCCGGATGTGCTGTTGCTGGATGAGCCGACGAACCATTTGGATGCGGAGAGCATCGACTGGTTGGAGCAGCACTTGCAGCAGTATGAGGGTACGGTTATCGCTGTGACTCACGACCGCTACTTCCTGGATGATGTGAGTGAATGGATTTTGGAGCTGGACCGTGGTGAGGGTATTCCTTGGCATGGCAACTACTCGTCGTGGTTGGAGCAGAAGACTACGAGAATGATGCAGGAGGAGAAGCAGGCTTCGAAGCGTCGCAAGGCATTGGAGCGTGAGTTGGAATGGGCACACATGGCTCCGAAGGCTCGTCAGGCTAAGGGTAAGGCTCGTCTGAATGCTTACGAGCAGATGCTCGGTGAGGAGCAGAAGGAACGTGAGGAGAAGCTGGAGATATTCATCCCGAACGGTCCGCGTCTTGGCAACAAGGTGATTGAGGCGCAGCATGTAAAGAAGGCTTTCGGCGAGAAGGTGCTGTTCAAGGACTTGAACTTCATGCTTCCGCCTAACGGCATCGTGGGTGTTATCGGTCCGAACGGTGCGGGCAAGACTACGCTTTTCCGCATGATTATGGGATTGGAACATGCTGATGGCGGTACGTTTGAGGTTGGAGAGACTGTTAAGTTGGCTTACGTGGATCAGCAGCATAAGGATATTGACCCGAAGAAGTCGGTGTACGAGACTATTTCGCAGGGTAACGAGACGATACGTATGGGTGGCAGGGATGTGAATGCGCGTGCCTACATCTCGCGTTTCAACTTTGCGGGAACGGACCAGAGCAAACTCTGCGAGACTCTTTCGGGTGGTGAGCGCAACCGTCTGCAGTTGGCGTTGGCACTGAAGCAGGAGGGCAATGTGCTGTTGCTCGACGAGCCGACTAATGATATCGACGTGAACACGCTGCGTGCTCTGGAGGAGGGTCTTGAGGGTTTCGCTGGTTGTGCTGTGGTGATTAGCCACGACCGTTGGTTCCTTGACCGTATATGTACGCACATTCTTGCTTTTGAGGGTGACGGCGAGGTGTTCTTCTTTGAGGGAAGTTATTCGGACTACGAGATCAACAAGGCTCGCAGACTGGGAAATGAAGAAATAAAGAAGGGTCGCTACAGAAAATTGATGGAAGACTAACCCATTTATAACACGCCACAATGTTTCTGAAAGAATTCTTCTATATGACCAGAGCCGACAGACGCACCTTTATATGCTTATGCTCTTTAGCGTTGGTTGCAATCATCTTCTTTGGTGCGGTGTCGCTAACTGATGACACCAGCAACAAGATTGAGGAGAGAAAGGAGACTGCCACGGTAAAGGACGAAAGCCATGAGAGTGCTGACGGGCAAGGTTATGCTGTGGAAGAGACGAACAAAGGGTCGAAGTTGTTTTACTTCGACCCGAACACTGCTGACAGTACGCAACTTCTTCAATTGGGGTTGCGTCCTTGGCAGGTTCGCAATATATATAAGTACAGGGCGAGGGGCGGTGTGTATCAATGCAAGGAGGACTTTGCATATGTCTATGGACTGACTGTTAAGGACTACAAGCTTTTGGAGCCGTATATACGTATCGGTGCGGACTACTTGCCTGCGAGTTCGCTGGCAGAAGTAAGAAACCGCAAACGAGGATACGAACGCAGCAGCCGATACGCATCGGATAATGGCGAAAATGCACCGAACATGGAACATAAAGCCTATACACCTAAAATACGCATTGGAGAACACATTGAGATAAATGGTGCTGATACTACGGAACTGATGAAGATACCGGGTATCGGCAGCTATTACTCGCGACAAATTGTAAGGTACCGCAACCAATTGGGCGGTTTTGTAAGTAAGGAGCAGTTGCTGGAAATAGAAGGTTTCCCAGAGGATGCTGTCAAATACATCAGTATTGACGAGAATAGCATCCGTAGATTGCGCATAAACCAATTGACGCTGTCACAACTTAAGCGACATCCGTACTTGAATTATTATCAGGCTCGCGCTATAAGCGACTACAGACGTTTACGCGGAAATATCCGTTCGATATCAGAGCTGAAACTGATGAAAGAATTCTCCAGCCATGACATTGAACGGATAGGTCCGTACATTGAGTATTAAAGCGTTGTGCTTTGAACGTTGCGGTAAGACAGGGCAGCACCAATGGCTGTGCAGAATTCGGAATAACGCGGTATGCGGAACTTTACACCATACAGACGTTCGGTTGCGGGGAAGACATGGCGCACCTGCGGAAGAAGCGTAAGATTGCCTATCATCACGAACTCCTTTATACCGCTTCCCAACGACGAGAGAATCGTTGCGCTACAAATTGACTGCAGCACCATCCAGATAAGTCCGAGGGCTATGTCTTCGCGAGAGGCATTCATCTTGGCGTTGCCGAACAATGAGGCGATGGCGTCCATCGGAAGACCTTGCAGAGGGTTTGTGCATATATCCTTGATGAGCACATTGATATGCGAGAGATCGCCCTCTTCTGCCAACGCTGCCACCTGTTTTATATCGTCGGTCTTCAGTAGCAGGCGCGACAAGCCCTGCAACGTACCGCCACCGATACCGATACCGCCGATATGCTTGATGTCATCGCCGTCGCACTTCACAATGGATGTGCCGGTGCCAAGGCTGACAACGAGCATACGGTCGAGATGTGTTTCGTAGCGAGCACCCAAACCATCGGCGAGGAATTCTTCAGCCTTGTCTGTCGGCAGCCCGTACACCGGCTCGTTGATGTATGCGCTGCCTACACCGGTAAGCATCACTTTCTCTACATCATGCAACTGGATGTGGTTGTCGTGCAGGTACTTTCCGAATGCGCCATAAAGCGAGGTGACGGGATCGGTAGCACGTATTCGGATAGGGGACACGACCTCGCCTTCCTCGTTGATACCTACGATTTTTGTAGTGCTAATGCCTACGTCTATACCTATTACTATTTTCATATTCTGAATGTATGGTTTCTACATTATTACTCTAACATACTGAGGAACGTATCCTCGTCTATTATCTGCACGCCCAGTTTTTCGGCTTTCTGCAGTTTCGACGGTCCCATATTCTCGCCTGCAAGAATGAAGGAAGTCTTGCCACTGATGGAGCCGACGTTCTTGCCTCCGTTCTGCTCTATCATAGCCTTGTACTCATCGCGACTGTGCTTGGAGAAGACACCGCTGATAACTATGCTCTTACCTTCGAGTTTGTTCGTTGCGCTTGCTATCTGTTCAGAAGAAAGCTGCATCTGCAGACCATAGTCGCGCAAACGGTTGACAATCGCCATGTTTGCAGGATTGTGGAAGTAAGCCACTATGCTCTTGGCTATCACCTCTCCCACTCCATCAACCTCCATCAGCTGCTGCAACGAAGCGTTCTGCAATGCTTCCATCGTTTTGAAATGGCGAGCCAGTTGGCGTGCGGATGTCTCGCCGACAAAACGTATACCAAGAGCGAAGACAACGCGCTCGAAGGGCACTTGCTTGGAAGCCTCTATGCTTGATACTATCTTGCGTGCCGAACGCTCGCGATTACCGCTGCCATTAATATCCTGCACTTGTATGCAATACAGGTCGGCTATGTTATGTATTAGTCCACGACGATAGTAGTCGTCAACTGTTTCGGGACCTAACGAGTCAATATTCATTGCTTTGCGAGCAATGAAGTGCTCGATGCGTCCTTTTATCTGCGGCGGACATCCAGTGTCGTTCGGACAATAATACGCAGCCTCCCCCTCATAACGCACAAGCGGAGTGCCGCACTCAGGACAGCAATCGACAAACTCTACGGGCTGTGCTTCAGCAGAGCGTTTCGTCACATCAACGCCTACAATCTTGGGGATAATCTCGCCCCCCTTCTCAACATATACATAGTCGCCGATGTGTAAACCGAGATTCTTTATGAAATCTTCATTGTTAAGCGTGGCACGCTTGACCATTGTACCGGCAAGTCGCACTGCATCCATGTTAGCCACCGGTGTTACGGCTCCGGTGCGTCCCACTTGGAACGACACGCTTTCCAGACGTGTAACCGCCTGTTCTGCCTTAAACTTATAAGCGATAGCCCAACGTGGCGACTTTGCCGTGTATCCCAAGTGCTGTTGCTGACGAATAGAGTTCACCTTTAGTACTATTCCGTCTGTTGCCACGGGTAAGTTCTTGCGTTCTGTATCCCAGTAATTAATAAAGTCGTAGATCTCCTGAAGAGTCTTTACCTTACGCATACCCTGTGAGATTTTAAATCCCCACTTCGCAGCCTCAGCCAGGTTCTCGTAGTGTCCGTCGGAGGGTAGAGTTTCGACAAGCAGATAGTAGAGGTAGCAATCAAGATGACGGTCGGCCACAAGGCGTGGATCCTGGCTCTTTAATGTGCCACTTGCTGCATTACGCGGATTGGCAAACAATGGTTCTTCTGCTGCCTCACGTTTTGCATTCAGATTGTCGAATACGCTCCACGGCATAAGTATCTCGCCACGAATTTCAAACGCCTCCGGGTATGCAACGTTCTCATTGAGCACAAGCGGTATGCAACGGATAGTCTTCACATTGGTTGTCACGTCATCGCCATACACTCCATCGCCACGTGTGACACCACGGACAAGACGTCCGTTCTCGTATGTGAGCGATATCGACAATCCGTCGTACTTCATCTCGCAGCATACCTCGAACTCCTCGCCTTCAAGTCCACGCTTAACCGACTCGTACCAATCCTGCACATCCTGTTCATTGTATGTATTAGCCAATGAGAGCATCGGATATTTATGTTCGACCTGCGCGAAGCCCTGTGTAAGGTCGCTACCCACACGTTGGGTCGGCGAATTGGAGTCGTAGAGTTCCGGATGTTTTTCTTCAAGCTGCTGCAATTCATGCATCAAATCGTCGAACTCACGGTCGGTGACCGTGGGCATATTCAGCACATAATAGTTGTGGTTATATTCATGCAGCAACTGACGTAGCTTTTTAATACGTTCTGTTTCGATCATAACGAGTAGCTTTTTCTTGATATTACATATAATATTATTGGTACACCCAAGAATGGTGTCACCGCATTCAGCGGCAGCATTCCGCCATTGCTTGGCAGTACGCATACGAAATTGCACAGTAAGGCGACCAAGGCACCAATAATGATTGTGGTTGGCATAATAAGCCGGAAATCGTCTGTACGTAACAATAAGCGAGCCAGATGCGGAACAGCCAAGCCAATGAAGGCTATCGGCCCGCAGAAAGATGTTGACAAGGCGGTCATTATTCCTGTCAGCAACAGTATCGTCGTCCGCAAACGCTTTATGTTTACTCCCAAATTCTCTGCATATCTACTTCCAATAAGCATCAGATTCAAGGGCTTCACAAGTAGGGATGAGACAATTATGCAAATCATGGAAACAGCAGCATATAATGGCAACATCGTTTCGGATACGCCCGAGAAATTGCCCATTCCCCATTGGACGTAAGCTCTTATTCCATCAGCCGACGCAAAAAAGTTCAATAGCATAACCACAGATGACGTGACATAACCGAGCATAACACCAGCTACCAAAAGCAAAGCGTTATTACGAATAACACTTGAAAGAAAAAGCATTATAAACGTGACAGCCAATGCGCCAGAAAGAGCTGCAGCAAACACTGCAGCGAACCCTCCAAACGACAAACCGCCTATATACAAGCCTCCACCAAACAACATCATAACGCAAGCCACGCCCAATCCGGCTCCACTGCTTATGCCAAGAATAGAAGCGTCGGCAAGCGGATTGCGGAATATAGCTTGCAACATCAGACCACATACCGACAACACGCTACCCGTAAGCAACGCCGTAAGAGCCTGCGGAAAGCGATAGCTCATAACTATGTACTGCCATGAAACGTTAGAAGCAATGTCTCCTTTTAATATTCCTAACACTTCGGATGCTGGTATTTTAACTGCTCCGTAAAAGATATTAACAAGAAAGATTGCTAACAACACTATGCATAGCGTAGGAAATATGATAGCCTTGTGTGTCAAACCACGTTAATGTTCGTACAGCAAAATGCTGTGAGTTATATTTTCAGAGTTTTCAGTATCTCTGTCATCTTCTGAAGAGTTGTGATACGTGTCGGAACAAGCGGTAGACGCAACACGTTCTCTATAAATCCCATTTCATGCAGCAGTGCTTTCACACCTGCCGGATTTCCATCAATGAAGAGCAACGAGTACAACTCGGTGAAACGATGATGTATTGTGCGTGCAGCCTCATACTCACCGTTAAACTCTAAGCGAATCATACGCGACACTTCCTTGGGCAAGGCATTGCCTATAACGGATATGCTACCGGCAGCCCCGCTCGCCACCATAGAGAACGTGAGAGCATCGTCACCGCTAATCACGTCGAAACGAGCCGGCTTGTTCTTTATAATCTCGTCAACTTGCTCCAAGCTGCCGCTGGCTTCCTTGATTGCAATGATATTCTCACAATCGTTAGCCAAACGAACTGTAGTATCTGCCTTAAGGTTCACACCGGTACGTCCTGGTACATTATAAAGAACAACCGGCAGCGGACTTGCCTCTGCTATTGCCTTGAAATGCTGGTAAAGACCTTCCTGCGAGGGTTTGTTATAATACGGACAAACACTCAACACACCATCTATGCCACGCCAATCACTATTCTTCAGTTCGTCAACAATAGCCTTTGTATTGTTGCCACCACATCCCATAAGTATTGGCAAACGTCCGCGGTTGATGTCAATCACATGTTTTTTCACCTCTTCCTTTTCATATGCCGACAAGCAAGGAGCCTCACTCGTCGTGGCAAGGATACATAGGAAGTCTGCGCCATTATCAATCAGATGTTCCACTAAACAGGTCAACGATTTAAAATCAACACTGCCATCTGAGGTGAATGGCGTTATAAGTGCTACACCAAGTCCTTTAAATATATTTCGTGCCATAGATATTGTCTTGTTATATTACGATTTGCCTACAAAGTTAACACTTTATATTGGATTGCCGAATAATGTAATTACTAAAAAACGTAAATTCAATTAATGCGAACCTATATACAAGAATAGCATTCCGAGTATAACAAACAGCATATCAACCAACTTGCTTGTAAGATTCTTCTCCTTAAAGAGCATCGCACCACAGAAGAAGCTTACTACCACACTGCCTCGACGCACCATTGACACGATAGATATCATTACACCTGGCAAGCTCAAAGCGTAGAAATAGACAAAGTCGGCAATACTTAGGAACACACTTATCAGAATGATGCTCCAACGCCACTTGAAAGGAGTAGTTTTCTTGCGTGTCGGGTACCATATAGCAAACATCGTAACCCCCATCAAGCACAACTGATAGATATTGTACCAACTCTGCACCACCATTCTGCTTAAGCCGACTCCTCCATTCGCAGGCGGAGCCATGAGGTACTTGTCGTACAAACCGCTCACGGCACCGAGTATGGCTGCTGCAACAAGAAAGAATATCCAACGGTTATGCGAGAAATTAACACCTTCTTTCTTACCGCTTCTGCTCAACAGAAAGAATGAAACAATCGCCAAGAGCACACCAATCCACTGCCATACGTTCAAACGCTCGCCAAAGACGAGCATCGCACCCACAAGCACCATAACCGGGCGCGTTGCATTGATCGGTCCAACGATGGTTATCGGCAAGTGTTTCATTGCAAAATAGCCAAACACCCACGATGACAACACTATACACGCTTTCAGAATAATATATTTATGTTCTGCCCAAGTGCTCGGCTCTACATAAAAAGCAGTACCGTCAAGCACACTTGTACCCAACGAGAGAACAATGAACGGAATGAATATAAGCGAACAGATTACGGTGTTCAAAAACAGCACTGGAAGAACAGCATTATCAAGCAATGCCTTCTTCTTGCATACATCATAGAAGCCCAGCAGTGCTGCTGAGCAAAATGCCAATATTAGCCACATAAGAAAAGGAAAAAATGTTGTAGGGGTGAGATATTAGAAATTCTAAATATTAATACTTTACATCCTCCAGGAACAATGCGTTACCGGGCATACTCTCACCTGCCGACGAGCGATTGCCACTGGCAACAACCTCGCGAAACTGCTCAAGCGTGAGCCGATGGCGACCCACTTCTATAAGTGTGCCCACTACGGCACGTACCATATTGCGCAAGAAGCGATTGGCAGATATACGGAAATGCCAAGCATTCTCACCATCGCGCACCCATACGGCTTCAGACACATCACAAAGAGTGGTCTTCACATCGCTATGAGCCTTGCAGAACGACCCAAAATCCTCCACTTCAAGTAAATAGCCAGCTGCCTTGTTCATCAAATCGAAGTCGAGATCATAGTGCATCTCGCAAGAATACTTTCGCAAGAACGGATTTTTCGAGGTATGTATGTAATAATGGTATGTACGGAGCGTAGCACTGAAGCGTGCGTGCATGTCACCGGCAACGGGGAATACCGATCGGACGGCAATATCGCGTGGCAACAAGCGGTTCAACTTGTACACCAGCTGGATGCAATCAACTTCAGTGTCGGTCTCAAAATGTGCCGTCATCCGACGTGCGTGTACGCCGGTATCTGTACGTCCTGCACCTACAACGCTTATCGACTGACGCAATATTGTGGACAAGGCTTTCTGCAATTCTTCTTGCACCGAATTGCCATTGGGCTGTATCTGCCAGCCATGATAGTCGGTTCCGTCATATGCAAACTCTACAAAATATCTACCCATCACTTTTTTTACTACTCTTTTCCTTTACTTTACAGTTTTTATTTCTTCTGTGGTTTTGCCTTTCTAAAGCATTGTTTATGAAACTTTCGCTCTGCCTTTAATATCTTAAATACTTTCGTGGCTGGTAAAATGGTCAGAAAACGCTCATGATAGTTTTTCTGAAGTACCTTCAACTCTACCTCATTCTTATCGCGTTTACGTATTGCCTCTGCACAAGCCTTCGCGTCCTTGGTATCCACTTTTCTAAAGCAACGCTCTTTCCTAAAATACGCCAACTGTTTCTTACGCATTTCGCGATAAACAGGAAAGAACTCGGAAGCTTCAGCGGGGGTTAGTTCCACTTCGGAAGCTATGAATTTTTCCAGATCAGCTTCAAATTTTACGGGGTCGAATGCTTGCTTTTTCTGCGCATTGACTGGTTGGCTACAAAACACAGCTATAGCCAAAAACACAAACACGCTACGTACATTCTTACAAAAAAGTGCTATCATTGTATCTATATCTTTAAAATCGGTTACTATAATGATTCTAATTATTTGCTAAAAACGAGTATATATCGTCATTATCGAGCATTGTATAATCGGCATATTCATCGTCAGAGAAGTCATCATCGACCGTTGCATATCCGGCAACAGCCACATGTGTATCGGCAACGTCTGTCGTTTTTAAGCCCCAATAGGTAGCAAGCCCAACAATAACCACACCCACCAAACATGCCGCAGCCACATAACCTCGCCAACGCTTCCAAAGAGGAATTGCTTTTGTGGTAGTTGTAGCATGTTGCATAAGTCCTGTGCGCAGACTATCGAAATAGCCGTCGGGCACAGTAAACGGGTTCTGCTTACCGTAACGATCGTATATATACTGTTCTTCTTTTTCCATAGCATCTTTGTTTTGATATTATGACGCAGCGCAGAGCTTTTGGTTTAAAACCTGTAAAGGAAAAATATTGATTTTAACAATATGAGGCTGCAGCTTCCACGTCGTAGAAACCACAGCCTCTTATATTCAACAGTTATATTCCTCCGGAATTACATTCCGAGATTGATTGTACGCGAAAGCACGTCAAGCTGCTGCTCGCGTGTGAGCTTCACGAAGTTCACAGCATAACCACTGACGCGGATGGTGAGCTGCGGATACTTCTCCGGATGCTCCATTGCGTCGAGCAAGAGGTCGCGATCGAACACGTTCACATTGATGTGCTGTCCACCGGTCGGTGTGAAGTAGCCATCGAGCAAGTGGGTGAGGTTCTCTGCCTGCATTTCCTTTGTTTTGCCGAGAGCTGACGGAGCGACTGCGAATGTGTAAGAAATGCCATCGCGCGAGTGCTGGAACGGCAACTTAGCAACAGAAGCGAGAGCAGCCACAGCGCCCTTGATATCGCGTGCGTTCATCGGGTTTGCACCCGGAGCGAACGGAACGCCCTTCTCACGACCATCGGGTGTAGCACCAGTATTACGTCCGTACACAACGTTCGATGTGATAGTGAGCAAGCTCTGTGTCGGAATAGCATCGCGGTATGTACGATGCTGACGCAGATACTCCATGAATGTCTCTGTGAGCGACACTGCTATCTCGTCTGTCTCGTCGCAGTTGTTACCGAATGGCACATACTCGCCCTCCTCTATCTTATAGTCGACAGCAAGACCGCTCTCGTCGCGGATGATGCGGATGCGGCAGTTCTTCATTGCAGCAATAGAGTCGGCAACGATAGACAGACCTGCGATACCTGTAGCACGTGTACGTTCTACATCGCCATCGTGAAGCGACATCTCGAAAGCCTCGTAGTCGTACTTGTCGTGCATGTAGTGAATGATCTTCAGAGCATTGACGTAAGTCTTTGCCAACCAATGCATCATCTGCTCAAATTTAGGCATGAATTCCTCATATGTGAGGTAATCGCCAGTGATTGGAGCAAAACGCGGAGCGATCTGTTCGCCCGACATCTCATCGCGACCACCATTGATAGCATATAGCATACACTTAGCAAGGTTTGCACGAGCACCGAAGAACTGCATTTGTTTGCCAATCTTCATTGGCGACACGCAGCAAGCGATGCCGTAGTCGTCGCCGAGGTCAGCACGCATAAGGTCATCGTTCTCGTACTGGATAGCACTTGTGTCGATACTTACCTTTGCACAATATTTCTTCCATGCCTCAGGCAGGTGCTCACTCCAAAGCACTGTGAGGTTTGGCTCTGGTGACGGTCCCATATTGTAAAGTGTATGGAGGAAACGGTAGTCGGTCTTTGTAACCATCGAACGAACATCAATACCCATACCTCCAATAGAAGCGGTAGCCCAGATCGGGTCGCCAGAGAACAAATCGTTGTACTCAGGTGTACGGAGGAAGCGTACGATGCGCAACTTCATAATCATTTGGTCGATAAGCTCCTGAGCCTCCTGCTCTGTGAGTGTGCCGTTCTTAAGGTCGCGCTGAATGTAGATATCCAAGAATGCGCAGACACGACCGAGCGACATGGCAGCACCGTCCTGGTCCTTAACCGCACCGAGATAGCCGAAGTAGGTCCACTGCACTGCCTCACGAGCGTTTGTCGCAGGCTTGGTAACGTCGAAACCGTATGCAGCACACATGCGTTCAAACTGCTTCAAAGCCTGGATTTGCTCAGAAACCTCCTCGCGATGGCGTACGATCTCCTCTGTAAACTCCTGAATATCGATACGTTTGAAATAACGCTTCTTCTCCTCAATAAGGTTTGCTGTACCATAAAGAGCTATACGACGATAGTCACCGATGATACGTCCACGACCATAAGCGTCGGGCAAACCGGTGATGATATGAGCATGGCGTGCAGCCTTTATATCATCATTGTAAGCCGAGAATACGCCTTCGTTGTGTGTCTTGCGATATTTTGTAAAGATAGTCTTTGTTGCAGGATCAAGATCGTAGCCGTAAGACTTCAAAGCCTTCTCCACCATGCGGATACCGCCCTTCGGGAAGATACCACGCTTCAATGGCACATCAGTCTGCAGACCAACCACCACCTCGCTATCCTTATCTATATAGCCGGCACCATAAGTGTCTATACTCTGAGGCAACTTTGTCTCTGCGTCGTAAACGCCCTTCTCGCGCTCCACCTCGAACATCTTTGAAAGCACATTCCAAAGATGGTTTGTACGCTCTGTAGGACCTACAAGGAACGACTCGTCACCGTCATAAGCCTCGTAGTTAGACTGAATAAAATCACGCACGTCGATTTCGCGCTTCCAATTAGAACCTTTGAAATCGTTTTGCAAATTTTGAAGAATCATAAAATTTGTATTAAATGAATATTAGTGTGTAATCGATTGCAAAGGTAGTAATTTTTCCAAACATACACAATACTATTCTGTTTTTCCTACTTCAAAATTGTCAATCTTGCGAATTTCATGAGCAGAGTCTTGGTTCCGGCGTTCTGAAACTCTATAGTAGCCTTTTCGTTCTCGCCCACTCCTTCTACGGCTATCACACTGCCTATACCAAAGCGCTGATGTTCAACACGCGCACCTACATGTATCGTTTGTTTAGCAGAAAGATCACTCTGTGTACGCTGAGGCGTAGTCGACATCTGCCGATACTGCGATGTAGCGGTAGATATGCGACGAAATCCAGAAGGCGCTGAAGACTGATGCGAACTGCGCAGCGGAGACTCTGGACGCTGTGAATATTGCTGAGCTGGCGACTGAAAGCCTCCAACATTACCCTCAACAATCAAATACTGCTTATCAATCTCCTTCAAGAAACGACTTGGCTCATTGAACATCATACTGCCATACTGATAACGACTCTTTGCACACGACAAGAAACAACGCTGCTCGGCACGTGTTATGGCTACATACAGTAAACGACGTTCCTCCTCCAACTCTCTGAGCGATGAGCTTGAGCGCGGACTCGGGAAGATATTCTCCTCCAAACCTACAACGAAAACAGAGTTGAACTCCAAACCCTTTGACGCATGTATTGTCATCAGCGAGACGCGTTCACCTGAAGAAACTTCGTCGCTATTTTCTTCATCGCTATCTGTAAGTAGAGCTACCTCTTGAAGGAAGTTGGCGATATACACTTCATCCTTATAACCCTCCTCACGCTTAGTGTCAACAAAGTCGTGCAGACCCGACATAAACTCTTCTATGTTATCCTGTCGCTCCATCCCCTCCATCGACTTATCAGCAGCCAATTCCTGTTTCAAACCCGACTTCTCCAAGATGGCCTTACCTAATACGTATGCATCGGTTGTATTATTGTCGCGTATAAACTCGTCTATCATGGAATAGAAGCCCTGCACCTTCTTCTCCGTTGCAGCCGACACCCCTGCGTTATACATGCTCGGATTGCCGACAACGTTCCACAAGCAGACATTACAATCGCGCGATGCAGCGATAAGCTTTGACACTGTCGTATCGCCGATGCCACGCTTCGGATAATTGATGACACGCTTCAACGCCTCTTCATCATTCGGATTGGCTACTAAACGGAAGTATGCTATCACGTCTTTTATCTCCTTATGCTGATAGAAACTCATACCACCATAAATGCGATATGGAGTATCCTGCCGACGGAATTCCTCTTCAAACAAACGGCTCTGCGCATTGGTGCGATATAGCACAGCGATGTCACCATACGCCACACCATAACGGTTATGCAAACGTCGAATTTCGTTGCATACTACGCTCGCCTCCTCCTTGTCTGAATAAGTTATATTCAAATGTACCTTTTCACCATCGCCATTCTCACTATACACATCTTTACGTATTTGACGTTGATTATTGATAATGACACTATTAGCCGCTTTCACTATAGTTTGTGTAGAACGATAATTCTGCTCCAACTTAAAGAGGCGTGCACCTTCGTATATATTCTGAAACTTTAGAATATTATCAATGTTTGCACCACGGAAAGCATAGATACTCTGCGCATCATCACCAACAACACAGATATTGCGTCGCTCCTTAGTAAGGAGGGTCAATATTGACTGCTGAGCATAGTTTGTATCTTGATACTCGTCTACAAGAACATAACTAAATCGCTCTGCATATTTTTGCGCAATCTGCGGATTATCAGCAAAGAGTTTATAGGTAAAGAGAAGCATGTCGTCGAAGTCGACTGCATTGGCAGCCTTGCAACGTGCGGCATAAAGAGCATATATCTGTCCCACTTTGGGCATACCCGAAACCTTATCGCGCTCCGCAAGATGTGGATCGGACATATATATATCTGGTGTAACCAAACTATTCTTTGCCGCCCCGATACGCCCTAAAACGGAAGATGCCTTGTATTGCTTATCATCAAGTTTCAGTTCTTTAATAATTGAGTTTACAACCGCACGCGAATCGCCATCATCATAGATTGAGAAGTTGCGCTCCAAGCCTATGACTTCTGCCTCAGCACGCAGTATGCGCAGGAATACAGAATGGAACGTACCCATATTCAGATAACGCGCACGCTCCTCACCGACAAGGTCAGCGATGCGGCTCTTCATCTCGCGTGCTGCCTTATTTGTAAAGGTAAGAGCAAGTATAGACCACGGGGCAAGTCCCTTCTGCAAGAGATATGCTATCTTATACGTCAAGACTCGGGTTTTGCCAGACCCTGCTCCAGCTATAATAAGTTCTGGTCCATCGGTATATTCTACAGCTGCAAGCTGATTGGGGTTCAATGATTTAAGAAGAGTATCCACTATTTTTTATTCGTATTTAAATGCAATACTACAAAGTATTTATTGAGCCTATTGAACGTTTATCAACAAAACTAATTATTCTTGTAAATTCCACCCGATGCTGTCGATGGATCATAGTCCTCTCCTTCTTTCGGAAAAAGCGGCATAGACTTCATCTCAAACTCAATTTTTCCGCGACGCGCACGCAAATAGGCTGTAGGATTACTACTATCAAACTTACGCGGATTAGGCAAAGTAGCAGCAATCAAAGCACACTCCGAACGAGTGAGCTCTTCTGCCGTCTTACTAAAATGATACTTAGCAACAGCATCTGCACCATAAATACCATCACCCATCTCTATTGAGTTTAGATAAACCTCCATGATACGATGCTTCCCCCACAACATTTCAATAAGAGCCGTGAAATACACCTCAAATCCCTTGCGCACCCAACTTCTGCCAGGCCACAGAAATACATTCTTGGCTGTTTGTTGCGATATTGTACTTGCTCCATACTTATGCTTTGCTGCTTGCTTGTTGCGTTTTACAGCCTGTTGTATGGCATCAAAGTCGAAACCATGATGCAGAAGGAAACGTTGATCCTCGCTCGCCATCACAGCAACAGGCAATGACGGTGAAATCTTGTCAAGTGGCTTCCATTTATGGTGCATCGTGAGCGACTTTCCGTCTGCTATCTGTCCCACACAACGTATCACCATCAATGGAGTAACATATACTGGCACGAAACGATAAACAACTACAACGAGAATTGTGCTGCTAAAAAACAACGCCAATCCCCATCGCAAAATCTTATAAACCAATTTCAATTTAGTTTCCATATCATCATTTTTCTATTTAATATCGTGCAAAGTTATGTGTTTTTTTTCACATCATGCAGTTGTACCATTTTTTTTTTGTATTTTTGCACGCTATAAGAAGCTATTTACTTAAAGCAGAAAACATAAATACAACTTTATAAATTCAATGGCAAAAGAATTAAAACAACTCACAAAGCGCTCAGAGAACTACAGCCAGTGGTTTAACGACCTCGTCACAAAGGCTGACCTCGCTGAGCAATCAGCCGTACGCGGATGTATGGTTATCAAGCCTTATGGCTATGCTATCTGGGAGAAGATGCAGCATCAGCTTGATGTTATGTTTAAGGAAACAGGTGCACAGAACGCCTATTTTCCTATGCTTATCCCGAAGTCGTTCTTCAGCCGCGAGGCAGAGCACGTAGAAGGATTTGCTAAAGAGTGTGCAGTGGTTACTCACTACCGTCTTCGCACCAATGAGGACAAGACTGGCATCGAGGTAGACCCAGCAGCAAAGCTCGAAGAAGAACTCATCATTCGTCCAACATCTGAGACCATCATCTGGAACACATACAAGAACTGGATTCAGTCGTACCGCGACCTTCCTTTGATGTGCAACCAATGGTGTAACGTTATGCGTTGGGAGATGCGCACACGTCCGTTCCTCCGTACATCAGAGTTCCTTTGGCAGGAGGGTCATACAGCTCATGCTACAAAGGAGGAGGCAGAAGAGGAAGCAAAGAAGATGCTTCACGTTTACGCTGACTTTGCAGAAAAGTGGATGGCAGTACCGGTCGTTCAGGGCGTAAAGAGCGAGACAGAGCGCTTTGCAGGTGCGTTGAACACATACACAATTGAGGCAATGATGCAGGACGGTAAGGCTCTGCAGAGCGGCACGTCACACTTCCTCGGTCAGAACTTCGCAAAGGCATTCGACGTTACATTCCTCAACAAGGAGAACAAGCCAGAGTACGTATGGGCTACATCATGGGGCGTATCTACACGTCTTATCGGTGCACTCATTATGACTCACTCTGATGACAATGGTCTCGTGCTGCCTCCGAAGCTCGCTCCTATCCAGGTTGTCATCGTGCCTATCACAAAGAACGCAGAGCAGCTGCAGGCTATCTCTGAGAAGCTCGCTCCGGTCATCAGCCAGTTGCGCGCAGCAGGCATCAGCGTGAAGTACGACGACGCAGACAACAAGCGTCCGGGCTTCAAGTTCGCCGACTACGAGCTGAAGGGTGTGCCGGTACGTCTCGTTATGGGCGGTCGCGACCTCGAGGAGAACACTATCGAGATCATGCGTCGCGATACTCTCGAGAAGGAGACACGCTCGTTCGACGGCATCGTTGAATACGTAGAGCAGTTGCTTGAGGATATCCAGGCTAACATATACAAGAAGGCTCTCGACTTTCGCAACGCTCACATCTATGAGTGCGACAACTACGAGGAGTTCAATGAGCGCATCAAGGACGGCGGCTTCTTCCTCTGCCACTGGGACGGCACAGCCGAGACCGAGGCAAAGATTAAGGAAGAGACTCAGGCTACCATCCGTTGCGTGCCGTTCATGTTCGAGCAGACTCCGGGTGTAGACATGGTTTCAGGCAAGCCGGCTACACAGCGTGTACTGATTGCTCGCAGCTACTAAGCATTTGAAATCATACAATTCAAGACCGGCATCTTTTACTGTCGGTCTTGAATTTTACATTTTAGTTATCTATCACAATTGCTATTTCAAACGAAAGCCAAACAGAGTATAGAAACTATATAACACTATAATAAAGCTATTAAAACATTAAAACACTAAAAAATGGATTGGATAATCAACCTATTCACCAATACTGAGTCGATTGCCCATATCGCCCTACTCTATGCCATTGTCATCGCAGTCGGCATTCTGCTGGGTAAGATTAAGATTGGCGGCATATCACTCGGTGTAACATGGGTGCTTTTCGCTGGTATCTTAGCAGGCCATGTTGGCTTCACTGCCCCCAAGGACACCATGACCTTTGTTCAGGACTTCGGACTTATTCTGTTCGTGTTCTGCATCGGTTTGCAGGTCGGTCCTGGCTTCTTTGAGAGCTTCAAGAAAGGCGGTGTAACGCTCAACCTGCTCTCTACCACAGCTATCTTGCTGAACGTAGGCGTTATGTTTGCATGCTACTATCTCTTCTTCGACACTAATGTGAAGTCGAACCTCCCGATGATGGTGGGCACGCTCTACGGAGCCGTAACCAACACACCGGGTCTTGGTGCTGCAAACGAAGCACTCAGCTCTGTATGGCAACAGACCTACGGCGAACTGCCACAGATTGCGTCCGGTTATGCCTGCGCTTACCCACTTGGTGTAGTAGGCATCATCGGTGCTACTATCGCTATCCGTTTCCTAACCCGCACCAAGCTTGAGGAGGAGGAGAAGGCACTTGAAGCAGAAGAAGCTGAGAACCCACAGGCTAAACCGCATCAGATGCACCTCAAGGTGAACAACGCATACCTCTCTGGCCGTACAGTTGCAGAGATTAGCGACTTCCTCAACCGCGACGTTGTGTTCTCGCGCCTCTTCAAGAACGGCGAATACAGCATACCAAACAGCCGCACAGTCTTCGACATGGGCGACGAGGTGCTCGTTGCGTGTGCTGAGGCTGACGCACCGGCTATCCAGGCGTTCATCGGTCCGGAGCTGGAGACAGAATGGGAGGAGAACGAAAGCAAGCAGCCGCTCGTTTCGCGCCGCATCGTCATAACCAACTCGTCAATGAACGGTAAGACACTCGGCAAGATGCATTTCTCATCTGTATACGGTGTAACCGTAACACGTCTTTCGCGTCAGGGCATGGACCTCTTCGCAAGCCGCAACTACCGTTTCCAGGTAGGCGACAAAATTCTCGTAGTAGGTCCGGAGGACAACGTGAACCGCATCGCTGAGCTGATGGGCAACTCTGTGAAGCGTCTTGATGCGCCTAACGTAGCCACCATCTTCATCGGTATCTTCATCGGTATCATCTTCGGTAGCATTCCGTTCGCTATACCAGGAATGCCGGTTCCGTTGAAGCTCGGTATTGCCGGCGGTCCGCTTATCATCGCTATCCTCATCGGTCGCTTCGGCCACCGCATGAAGCTCAACACCTACACCACGACATCCGCTAACATGATGCTTCGAGAGATAGGTCTTGTGCTGTTCCTTGCGAGTGTAGGTATAAAGGCTGGCGCCAACTTCTGGAACACGGTTGTAGAAGGCGACGGTCTGCTCTACGTACTCACTGGCTTCATCATCACAATCATCCCTATCCTGATTGTCGGCACTATAGCACGCATGAAGTACAAGTTCAACTACTTTACAATAATGGGTATGCTCGCCGGTACATACACCGACCCACCAGCCCTCGCTTACGCCAACTCTGTTTGCTCGCGCGAGGCTCCTGCTATCGGCTATTCTACGGTTTATCCGTTGAGTATGTTCCTGCGTATCTTCACAGCGCAGCTCGTTGTGCTGTTCTTCTGCGGATAATAACGACAAGACCATTGGTCGCAAAACAACAAAGGGTGTGTCAGAGCTCCGATTGAAGAGTTCTGACACACCTTTTTTTCATGCTTAAACATCAAGATAAATCATCGTGCACCGAACGCAATCCGATTGGGCGGCGGACGATACATACCGAAAAGAGGATGCACCGACAAGAACATTTGTCTGGTGCATCCTCTTTTATTATGCTACATCATATAGCCGTTTGTACGACTACGAAGATGTTTTACTTCTCGAAGTAACGCTTGTACAAGCCCATGAAGCCAGCACAGTGGCGAGCCTCATCCTTTGCCATCTCGTGAACGGTGTCATGAGTAGCGTCCATGCCGGCAGCCTTAGCGTTCTTTGCGATGCGGAACTTGTCCTCGCAAGCACCGCGCTCAGCAGCGATACGAGCCTCAAGGTTCGACTTAGTATCCTTCAGAACGTCGCCCAAAAGCTCTGCGAACTTACTTGCGTGCTCAGCCTCCTCGAAAGCATAGCGCTTGAATGCCTCTGCAATCTCTGGATAGCCCTCACGGTCAGCCTGACGGCTCATTGCGAGATACATACCTACCTCACCGCACTCGCCATTAAAGTGAGTCTCGAGATCCTTAATCATCTCTGGTGTTGCCTCCTCATCGCGAGCAGCACCAAGAGTATGAACGGTTGCGAAAGCTGGACCCTCTGTCGGATCGTTCAGTTCCTTAAACTTGCTTGCCGGAGCCTTGCAAACTGGACACTTCTCAGGAGCCTCTGTACCTTCGTGAATATAACCACATACTGTGCAAATAAACTTCTTCTTCATAATTCTTCTGTTTTAAGAGTTAATAGTATTTATATTAAAGAAGCCTTATCTATTAATTATCCGACTGCTGTTTCAGCCTGCTTTGCCAAGCACTCTTTACATACACCTTTATAATATAGCTGTACGTCGTCGATTTTGTGACCTGCCAACTCTTTGCGATTTACAACATCCGACACTTCGTCGAAAATGTCGTACACCTTTCGGCAGCACTTACAGATGAAATGTGCATGAAGGCTCACATCGCCGTCATAACAAACACGATGTTCGTTGATTGTTATCATCTGAGCAGCATTATGCTCTGAGAACATTCTGAGCGTGTTGTACACCGTAGTACGGCTAAGTGTAGGCACCTTAGGTAGTAAAGCCTTATGCACCTCCTCCACTGTAGGATGAGTAAAGTGAGTCATCAGATAATGCATAATCTGAATGCGCTGAACAGAAGGCTTGATGCCATGTTCTACAAGTCTTGTTACTGCGTCGTTATGTTTCATTGTCTATACTCTTTTCATTTTACTACTGCAAAGATATACTTTTTTATAATAATTACAAAATAATATTTGTAAAAATTACACTCTTTAATTCTTTTTCAGAAATTCAAGTGCTTTTACGCTGCAAAAATACAATAAATCGACACTATTTTCGTTATGTTATGTATGAAACTGAAATTGTTTATACTTCAAATAATATGTCTCTGCGCTTTCGTATCTGCTCAGGCGCAAACATTCACCTTAAGTGGAAGGGTCATTGACGAGAACAACGACCCCGTAGAATTTGCATCCGTATCATGCCCTAAACAAGGCAAGATGACAATGACTTCGCTTAAAGGCGACTATAGTCTGCAACTTCAATCTGCCGACTCTGTTGAAATCAGATTTTCAATGGTCGGTTACAAGACCAAAGTTCGCACACTGCGCCGTCCACGTGGTAAGCAGACAATGCAGGTTGTTCTGCATAGCAGCGACAATGCCCTGTCGGAAGTAACCATCACAGGCAAGCGCATCGAGACTGGACAAACGCAGGAATTGAGCAAAGAGCATCTAAAGAGTATGCCCTCTACTACGGGCAACGCCGTAGAGGAAATGATACAAAGCCAGGCTGGCGTATCTACCCACAGCGAGCTTTCATCGCAGTACAACGTGCGTGGTGGTTCGTTCGACGAGAATAGTGTATATATAAATAATGTGGAAATATTCCGCCCGTTCCTTGTAAGAAGCGGACAGCAGGAGGGTATCTCGGTCATCAACCCCGATATGGTGGAGAAGATTGGCTTCTCAACCGGTGGCTACGAGGCACGCTATGGCGACAAGATGTCGTCGGCACTGAACATCGAGTATCGCCGTCCGAAACGCTTCGAAGCGTCAGCCACAGCCAGTATGCTTGGAGCAAGCGCATTCGTCGGCATGAGCAACAAGAAGTTCTCGTGGAGCAATGGTCTGCGCTACAAGACGACGAAGTATCTATTAGGCTCGATGGACACCAAGGGCGAGTATCAGCCTACGTTCATCGACTATCAGACGTATCTTACTTACTCGCCCAACAAGCGTTGGGACATCAAGTTCCTCGGCAACATCTCGGATAACCACTATAACTTCACACCCGAAGATCGTGAGACGAATTTCGGCACGATGGAGAACGTAAAGGCATTCAAGGTGTACTTCGATGGACAGGAGAAAGACGTGTTCCGTACCTTCTTCGGTTCATTGGGCATCACTCGCAAATTCAACGAGAACACAAGCCTTTCGCTCATCGCTTCTGCGTTCAACACACGCGAGCAGGAGAAGTACGACATACAAGGACAGTACTGGCTCACGCAGACCGAAACAAGCGAAAATCTCGGTGTAGGCACCTACTTCCAGCACACGCGCAACTACCTGAAGGCTCACGTGGAGAGTGCCAAGCTGCTGTTCAAGACGAAGCAGAAGAAGCACAACATTGAGGCTGCATTCACCTACAAGTGGGAGCACATTGAGGAGAACTCGGTAGAATACGAAATGCGCGACTCAAGCAAATACAGCATTCCGCACACTGGCAAGGATCTTTATATGATTTACAGTATGCGTGCAAAGAACACGCTTACAGCCAATCGTGTAGAGGCGTATGCGCAGGACACATACCGCTTCACCGGTTCGGAAGGCAAGACACTCTACACGTTGAACTACGGTCTACGTCTCGCCTACTGGAGTTTCACGAAGGAGACAATACTCAGCCCGCGTCTGTCGTTGGGCATCATTCCGGCATTCAACGAGAACATAACTATGCGCTTTGCCACGGGTTTGTACTATCAAGCACCTTTCTTTAAGGAGATACGCGACACCACTACAACGAACGGCATTACATATGCCTCGCTCAACCGTAAGGCGAAGAGCCAGCGTTCGATACACTTCATCGCAGGCTTCGACTACCGCTTCAAGATGAACAACCGCCCGTTCAAGTTCACAGCCGAAGCATACTACAAGGCACTTGGCAACCTTGTGCCTTATAGCGTGAACAACGTGAAGGTGGTGTATTATGGCGACAATATGTGCAGCGGACATGCAGCAGGCTTAGACCTCAAACTCTTTGGTGAGTTTGTGCCGGGTACAGACTCGTGGGTGTCGCTATCGCTGATGAACACAAGCATGAAGCTGAACGGCAAGTCAATTCCCCTGCCTACCGACCAACGCTATGCAGTCAACCTCTTCTTCACCGACTACTTCCCTGGCACAACACGCTGGAAGATGTCGCTCAAGTTGGCACTTGCCGACGGTCTACCATTCTCTGCCCCACACCGCGAGCTCGAATCGAACGTGTTCCGTGCTCCGGCATACAAACGAGCAGATGTTGGTTTGAACTACCGCATCATCGACAACAGCGACCGCCACAAGAAGCGCAACCCAATTCGCAACCTGTGGGTTGGAGCTGAGTGTCTGAACCTCTTCGGCATCAACAACGTGAACTCCTACTACTGGATTACAGATGTCACCGGACAACAATACGCCGTGCCTAACTATCTGACGGGCAGACAAATCAACGTCAAACTGTCGGTCGACTTTTAAAGCAGAAAGACCACACCCCACAAATAGCAAACTATGAGAACGACCCTATTGGCATTAATACTCACATTGTCGGCATTTGTCGCCACTAACAGCTTTGCGCAATACAACGACATCAAGTCGAAGAATATTGCATCATTGCAGGTCGTGGCTGGCAAGGACTGGCTATCTATGCCTATAGCTACGCTTAACGGCGAACCGATAAACATCAGTTTCGACGACCTCACACACGAGTACCACCGCTATGTGTATCGACTGCAGCACTGTGAGGCAGACTGGAGTGTGTCGGAGGGCATTTTCGACTCCGACTATTGTGAGGGATTTGCCGACGGCTGCACCATCGACGACATAGAAGAGTCGCTCAACACCAGCACCCTCTACACCCACTATCGCCTTTCTATCCCCAACGAGAATTGCCGCATCAAAATGAGTGGCAACTATCGTCTGACGGTTTACGACGAGAACAACGGCGACACTATTTTCACGGCTTGCTTCATGATAGTGGAACCACTCGTAAAGGCAAGCATGTCCGTAACCACAAACACAGATATGGGTATCAACAAGGCCCACCAGCAAGTGAGTGCAGAGATAAACTACTCTGCTCTTAACATCACTAATCCAAGCACCGAGTTGTACACCGTCGTCATGCAAAACGGGCGTTGGAGCACCGCCCGCATAAACCCTACGCCACAATACCAAACCGGAAGCGGACTACGTTGGGAGTACAACCGCGACCTCATCTTCGATGGAGGCAACGAGTATCATAAGTTCGAGATACTTGATGTCACCCACCCCACCCTTGGCATTGAGAACACATGGTGGGATGGCACTAACTACCACGCACAAATATGGACTGATCTACCACGTCCAAGCTATGTTTACGACGAAGATGCCAACGGCAGTTTTTACATACGCAACAGCGACAACATCGAAAACGACCGCATCTCGGAATACGTCGTCGTCAACTTTCGCCTACAAGCACCACGACAGAACGGCAGAGTGTTTATCAACGGTGTATGGACAAACGATCGTTTCACGCCGCAATACGAGATGAGCTACAACGAGCAGACAAAGCTTTATGAGGCAAACGTACCACTGAAGCAAGGTTACTACTCCTATCAGTACCTCACGAAGCACAACGACAACAGCCTGCATCCGGTTTCAACAGAAGGCAACTTTTTCCAAACCGAAAACAGCTATCAAATGCTTATATATTATAAAGGTATAGGACAACGCACATATCGCCTCGTAGGTTATAGTAAAATTAGGAGCTAAGCACAAGTAAAAGTCGGCAAATTATAGAATTATTTTTAAATTCCGCAATTAATATAGCCGTTATATCAACTATATTCGCTATCTTTGCAAAAGGAAACGACGAAAAATGGTGATTAAAAGACTGTGTAAAATAATTTAAAACCTATTTTTCTACAAAGAAACTGTTAAACTTTAAATAATAAAATGAATAATAAGGATTTAATGAACCATGCGGCAGACAACATCCGACTGCTTGCTGTATCGATGGTAGAAAAAGCCAAATCAGGTCACCCTGGCGGTGCTATGGGTGGTGCTGACTTTATCAACGTTCTTTTCTCGGAGTTCTTGGTGTTCGATCCAGATCAGCCGACTTGGGAGGGCCGCGACCGCTTCTATCTCGATCCTGGTCACATGTCGCCAATGCTCTACTCAGCTCTCGCTTTGCAGGGCAAGTACACAATTGACGATTTGAAGACATTCCGTCAATGGGGAACCGTATGTCCGGGACATCCTGAGCGTGACATTATTCATGGAATTGAAAACACATCTGGACCCCTCGGTCAGGGACACACCTACGCTGTGGGTGCTGCTATTGCAGAGAAGTTCCTTGAGGCTCGTCTTGGCAGCACCATGATGCAGCACAAGATTTACGCTTACATCTCTGACGGAGGTGTTCAGGAAGAAATATCTCAGGGCGCAGGCCGTATCGCAGGTCTCTTCAAGCTCAACAACCTCATCATGTTCTACGATGCCAACGAGATTCAGCTCTCTACAGAGTGCGATGTCGTAATGCGCGAGAACACACGCATGAAGTACGAGTCATGGGGTTGGAACGTTCTTGAAATAAACGGTAACGACCCTGACGAGATCCGTGCAGCTCTCATCCTCGCTAACAAGGAAGAGCAGCGTCCTACCCTCATCATCGGTCACACCGTTATGGCTAAGGGCGCACGCAAGGAAGACGGTTCAAGCTACGAGCGCAGCGTGAAGACTCACGGCGCACCGCTTGGTGGTGGTGCTTACGAGAACACAGTGAAGAACCTCGGCGGCGACCTCAACGACCCGTTCGTAGTATTCGACGACGTTAAGGAACTCTACGAGAAGCGTAACGCAGAACTCCGCGAGGTTGTAAAGGAAAGACATGCAGCAGAAGCAGAGTGGCGCAAGGCAAACCCCGAGAAGGCAGAGCAGATGGATGCTTGGTTCTCAGGCAATGCTCCGAAGGTAGACTGGAGCGAACTTGTTCAGAAGCGCGACGTTGCAACACGTGTTGCTTCAGCCAACTGTCTCGGCGTATTGGCAGAGCAGGTGCCTAACATGGTTTGCTCTTCTGCCGATCTCTGCAACTCGGACAAGACCGACGGCTTCCTCAAGAAGACTCACGAGCTTACACCTGACGACTTCACCGGAGCATTCTTCCAGGCAGGTGTCAGCGAGCTTACAATGGCTTGCGTCTGCATCGGTATGTACCTCCACGGTGGTGTTATCCCGGCTTGCGGCACATTCTTCGTATTCTCCGACTACATGAAGCCGGCAATCCGTATGGCAGCTCTCATGCGCGTTCCAATCAAGTTCGTATGGTCACACGATGCATTCCGCGTTGGTGAGGACGGACCTACACACGAGCCGGTTGAGCAGGAAGCACAGATTCGCCTTATGGAGAAACTGAAGAACCACAAGGGTCAGGACTCTGTACGCGTATTCCGTCCGGCTGATGCCGACGAGACAACTGTATGCTGGCAGATGGCTAACGAGAACATGGATACTCCGACAGCGATGATTTGCTCACGTCAGAACGTGAACTCTCTGCCTGAAGGCACCGACTACTCTCAGGTTCGCAAGGGTGCATACATCGTTAAGGACGATCCTAACTATGACGTTATCCTCCTCGCTTCAGGTTCGGAGGTGTCTACACTCCTCGCAGGTGCCGAGTTGCTCAACGCTGACGGCATCAAGACACGTATCGTAAGCGTTCCGTCAGAGGGTCTGTTCCGTACACAGAGCAAGGAGTATCAGGAGAGTGTACTGCCGAAGGGTGCCAAGATATTCGGTATGACAGCAGGTCTGCCCGTCACACTTCAGAGTCTTGTAGGCGTAGAGGGCATGGTTTATGGTCTTGAGTCGTTCGGTTTCTCTGCTCCTTACAAGGTGCTCGACGAGAAATTGGGCTTCAACGCCGAGAACGTATTTAAGCAGGTGAAAGATTACTTATCTAAATAAACAGGCATAGCTTATGCAGAACTTCACGTTAAGCAAGGAATTCTGCATAAGCTTGCTTTATTAATAATCCAATAAAACTACAGTACTATGGAAATTAAGACAGTTGGCATTGCATGCGACCACGCAGGTTACGCATTGAAGAAATTTGTTGTTGAATACCTTGAGAGCCACAACATTCCGTTTAAGGACTACGGTACATACAGCGATATGAGCTGCGATTATCCGGATTTTGCTCATGAGTTAGGCGAAGCTATCTCTAACGGCGACGTTTATCCTGGCATCGGCATCTGCGGTAGCGGTGAAGGTATGGCAATGACCCTCAACAAGCATAAGGGTGTACGTGCAGCATTGGTATGGAATCCAGAGATTGCTCAGCTCACACGCCAGCACAACGACGCAAACATCCTCGTTATGCCGGGTCGCTTCATCGACAACAAGACAGCTGAGAAGATTATGGACGAGTTCTTCAAGACTCCATTTGAAGGTGGTCGCCATGAGAAGCGTGTAAACAAGATTGACTTGTAGGAGGGTATGGCATCCCTGCCATACCTACGCAGTCAACCAGCTCTGTTGATACACTCTCAGGGGGTGCACTTGTCTCAAGTGCACCAACCAGCTCTGTTGATACGCCCCCTAACTTTAAACACATACAGGAGACTATGACCACACGCCATAGTCTCCTTTTTCATAAACCATAGGAGGGTATGGCATCCCTGCCATACCCACGCAGTCATCATTCACATACCCTCCTATAAGTGCACCAAAATACTTTAAACGAGAATGAAAAAAATACTCATCTCTGCCTCCATATTCGCATTGAGCCTTACGGCGAATGCGCAAGGGCAATTCATATCCGACGTCAACTACCGCAACACAGTAGAGAACATCTTCAAGGAGCGCGTGAAGACAGTCGGCAAGACATTCTACGACACACAGAAAGAAAAGCTTACGGCTGACGAGCAGGAAGCGTTGAAGTTCCTATATGCCTACATGCCGCTTGCCGATGTCACCGACTACCCTACTTCGTTCTTCGCCGACAATGTACGCATGGCGTTCAAGGCTCGCGAGGAGATGCCCTGGGGCAAGAACGTTCCGGAGTTGCTCTTCCGCCACTTCGTTGTACCGATCCGCGTCAACAACGAGGCTCTGGACAATGCACGATCGGTGTTCTACAACGAACTGAAGGACCGCATCAAGGGTATGTCGATGATGGATGCTATCCTTGAGGTAAACCACTGGTGCCACGAGAAGGTGACCTACCAGCCTTCAGATGCCCGTACATCGGCACCACTCGCTACGCTGAAGACCGCAACCGGCCGTTGCGGTGAGGAGAGTACGTTTGCCGTTGCGGCATTGCGCGCCGTGGGCATTCCTGCACGCCAGGTGTACACACCGCGCTGGGCGCACACCGACGACAACCACGCCTGGGTAGAGGCATGGGCAGACGGCAAGTGGTACTTCCTCGGTGCCTGCGAACCAGAACCGGTGCTCAACCTCGGTTGGTTCAATGCGCCGGCTTCACGAGCTATGCTAATGCACACACGCGCTTTCGGCGACTATAACGGTCCGGAGGAGGTGATGCTGCGCACAAGCAACTTCACAGAAATAAACCTCACGTCTAACTATGCGCCGGTTGCTTCGGTAGACTTCTACGTCAAGGACAGCGAAGGCAAGCCGGTGGAGAACGCACGTGTCGAGTTCAAGATTTACAACTACGCTGAATTTTTCACGGCAGTAACGAAGTACACCGACGCAAAGGGCCACACGTCGCTATCTGCAGGTATCGGTGACTTGGTGGTATGGGCATCGAAGGACGGCAAGTATACATATCAGAAGGTTTCGTTCGGCAAGGAGAAGGAGGCAACACTCACCCTCCCAGGGGGTGCACTTGTAGGAGGGTATGGCATCCCTGCCATACCCACGCAGCCAACCGGTTCTGTTGGTGCACCCCCTAAATGCACCTACCTGGACATCGTTCCACCGAAGGAAGACCCACAGCTGCCTTATGTCAGCGACGAGATGCACAAGGAGAACCAGCGCCGCTTTGCTCTTGAGGACAGCATCCGCAAGGCATACACAGCTACCTTCCCCACTATGGAGGAGGCGAAGCGCATCAGTGAGCGCGGAGCAGAGTATATCTTCAAGTCGCGCGGCAACAAGCAGACTATCGTCGACTTCATCAACCGCCACAGCGACAACGAAGACCGCGTGATGGGCATACTCGCCACACTCAGCGACAAGGACTTGCGCGATATCACAACCGAGATTCTCGAGGACAGCTACAACGCAACGACCGACCAGCTCTCACCGCGTGTTGAGGACGAGCTGATTACAATACCGTTCAAGCAGTACTTCGAGAAGGCGTTCAGCAAGAAGACTGCCGACGCTTTCCGCGCCGACCCGATGAAGCTTGTTGAGTGGATAAAGAAGAACATTCGTCTTAACCCTGACAAGAAGGCTTTGCGCATCGCACAGACTCCGGTTGGCGTGATGAAGTCGAAGATTACCGATGAGCGTTCGCGCGACATCTTCTTCGTAGACGTGGCTCGCAGCCTGGGCATCGAAGCAAGGAAGGATGCTGTGACGGGCAAGATACAGTACAAATCCCAGGGGGTGCACTTGTCTCAAGTGCACCAACCAACCAATAAAGAAGTGCACAAAAAAACCAATAAAGGGGTGCACCAACCAACTTCTATTGGTGCACTTGAGACAAGTGCACCCCCTAAGGAAGTGCACCAAAAAACCAACGGTGAATGGCAGGATGTGAAGTTCGACAACACAGCCGAGAAGACATCTACTGCTGCCGCGCTCGGCACAATCGTGCTGACATACGAGCCTACTAAGCTGCTCGACAACCCGAAGTATTACAGCCACTTCACAATCAGCCGCATAGAAAACGGCACGGCTCATCTGCTGAACTTCGAGGAAGGTCAGGCAGACATGGGCAACGGCACGACATGGAGCAATACGTTCAAGAAGGGCTACAAGCTCGATGCGGGCACATATATGCTCACCACGGGCACGCGCCTTGCGAGCGGCAGTGTGCTCGCCTCGAACCGTCTGTTCGAAATTGTGGAGGGTCAGACAACAACCCTGCCTCTTGAGATTCGCCAAAACACCAACGAGGTGTCTGTGATTGGTTCGTTCAACTCAGAAAGCCTCGTTACAAAGGACGGCAAGGAGGTAAGCCTGCTCTCTCAGACTGGTCGCGGCTACTATGTTGTGGGCATTCTCGGCGTAGGTCAGGAGCCAACCAACCACGCTCTGCACGACATCGAGAAGATGAAGGAAGCGTTCGAGGCGTGGGGCCGTCCGGTGGTGCTGCTCTTCGAGAGCGAGGCGGATGCAGCGAAGTTCAACCACGACGAGTTCCCGGGTCTGCCGTCTACCGTGCAGTTCGCCCTCGACAAGGACGGATCGGTACGCAAGCAGATAGCACGTGAGATGAAGCTGATGAACGAGAAGCAGATGCCGATGTTCATCATCGCCGACACATTCAACCGCGTAGTATTTGTATCGCAGGGCTACACCATCGGACTCGGCGAGCAGATGCAGGGCGTGTTTAAGAAACTGTAACCAAGGGGTGAAAACACTTCAGATACTAACAAACAAAAAGGGTGCTTCGTGCACCCTTTTTTGTTGTTTCTATGTTGTAATCACTTTATTGCTCTTTGTTTTTTAGGGGAGGGTGTGTCAAAACTATAGAATTGTGATGAATGGCTAACTGTAGGAGACTACGGCATTCTTGCCGTAGTCATTGCAAACAGTTGTATTTCAGTTACTAATGGCTACGGCAGGAATGCCGTAGCCTCCTACGATTAGAACCGTTTGCTATTCAATTTGCCAAATATTTTAGTTTTGACACACCCTCAACAAAGCAAGTATGCCCCTTCAGGTAAAATCCTCCCACAGATTGTACAGATTTTCACAGAAGTCTTTAGGGGGGCAAAACTATAGAATTGCGAAGAATGCACACCCGCCCGCAACAGCTTACTGCTTCCTCAAGGTAGGCAATGCTCCTTTAAGTTCGTAACGCCACTCTGAGCCTGCGTTCTGCAAGGCGGTGTTCATGGCATCAACGGCTTTCTGCCAGGTAACGACAGAGCCGTCCACCTTCGTGACTTTGGTGCTTTCCCTATTGTAGCCGATACCTTGTTCATGATTGTTCTTCCAATAGCAGGCGGTCACGGTGGTGTAGTTATTTCCCAAAAAGCCGCCGATATGCATATAGCCAGTGCTACTACCCGTACTGGTTACGTTGCCCGTGGCATAGCAGGCAAGGAGGCTGCTTCCTGCGTTCATTCCCACCAGACTGCCGCCAGCGATATTCTTTTTGGGGTCCATTTCTATGATCACGTTGCCTGTGGCATAGCAAGCGGTCAGGGTGGCACTCGAATTCGTCTGACCTGCCACGCCGCCGACATCGACCGTTCCCTTCACTGTGGCAGAGGAACTGCATCCGGTGATGGAACCGCCTATTTGAGCACCCACCACACCGCCGACATACACCGTGCCGCTGACGCTGCCCGACACCGAGCAGTTTTCAATGGTGCCCCAGCTATATCCTACCACGCCGCCAATACTGCCGCCATATATTTGATTGCTTGTTATCTGTACGCCCTCCATCACCACGTTCTTCACCGTACCAGCTCTATTGAGCCAGCCGAACAGACCCGCAAATTCGTCATTTGTCGTAAAGGTCAGCCCCGTAATGGTATGGCCGCCACCGTCGAAGGTGCCTTTGTATGAGTTGTCGTAGTCTGTGCCTATCGGTGTCCAGTCTTTGCCTGTGAGGTCAATGTCTGTGTCGAGGGTAATGTTAATGTCGCTCTTACCTCCGTTCACTAATTTGGCTATATTCATCAGGCCGTCGGCGGAGGTCACGGTGTAGCTGCCGTCGCTCTCTATGGTATAGCCCAGGTCTTTTGCCGCAGCGAGGGAGACGGTGTAGGTATATTCACCGCCCGCCTGCCAGTCGGTAGCATTCTTCATCTTATAAACGAAGGTCTTGCCGTTAGTGAAGGTGCAGGTAATGAAGGCCGTGCCAGCTGCCACACTTTGCGGGGCTACGATGGCGGTGTAGGTGTTGCTGCCCTTGTCATACGGGACGATTATATCCGGGTTGTCGCCTTCGGTGGAGAGACCCGTCAACTGCACGGATGCCAGCCCCTCGGTGTAGTCCGTCAGAACGACGGTCACTCGCGCCGTGCGGTGGGTGAAGCGGAGCGTGGGGCTGCCGTAGGTCACCGTCTGTCCGTCGGCTACGATGAGGTCGCTGCCCTCAAAGTCTTTTTGGGCACTTTGGTTGGCTTTTACTTTTACCGCAGGCGGAGTTGTCTCACCAGCGGTGTAGGGCCACCACGCTGTGACGGTGATGTTGTTGTGGTTGGTCCAGTAATACGGGTCGGTGGAAGTCAGCGTGGCGCTGGTGGGGTCGGCGGTGGAGGGCGTTACGTCGTATGCCTTCACCGTGCCGTCCATCAGGACTGCCACACTTTGCACACCCGTCCAATTGCCATCCACGGGGGCACGGGTGCCGGCGGTGGCTGTCGCGGCGGGATTCAGCCCCGTGGCGGTGAAGACGATGGGTGTGCCTTCCGCCCCTTCCGGTAGGAAGCCCGCTTCGTCCTGTGTGCAGGCGGCGAGTGAGAGGGCGAGCGCTGCAAGTGCAAAAAATCTTGTCTTCATTATATCTGTTGTTTTATTACTCTGGTTCTTTCCGTTGCGGGCAGAACTTTTTCCGCCCGACGGTTTACTGCTTCCTCAAGGTGGGCAATGCTCCGTTAAGTTCGTAACGCCACTCTGAGCCTGCGTTCTGCAAGGCGGTGTTCATGGCATCAACGGCTTTCTGCCAGGTAACGACAGAGCCGTCCACCTTCGTGACTTTGGTGCTTTCCCTATTGTAGCCGATACCTTGTTCATGATTGTTCTTCCAATAGCAGGCGGTCAAGGTAATGTAGTTATCTCCCAAAAAGCCGCCGATATGTACATAGCCAGTGCTACTACCCGTACTGGTTACGTTGCCCGTGGCATAGCAGGAAAGGAGGCTTATTCCGTCGTTGAATCCTACCAGACCGCCGCCAGAGATATTCTCTGTGCGGTCTATTTCTATGATCACGTTGCCTGTGGCATAGCAAGCGGTCAAGGTGGCACCAAAAATCGTCTGACCTGCCACGCCGCCGACATTGATCGTTCCCTTCACTGTGGCAGAGGAACTGCATCCGGTGATGGGACTGTCCCTTTGAACACCCACCACACCGCCGACGCTCACCGTGCCGCTAATGCTGCCCGACACCGAGCAGTTTTCAATGGTGCCCCAGCTAAATCCTGCCACGCCGCCGGCATAACCCAACCTGTGATTGCATGTTATCTGTATGCCCTCCATCACCACATTCTTCACCGTAGCGGCGCCATTATTGAAATTACCGAGATAGCCGAACAGACCCGCATATTCGTCATTTGTCGTAACGGTCAGCCCCGTGATGGTATGGCCGCCGCCGTCGAAGGTGCCGGTGTATGAGTTGTCGTAGTCTGTGCCTATCGGCGTCCAGTCTTTGCCGGTGAGGTCAATGTCGGCGGTGAGGGTAATGCTAATGTCGGTCTTACCTCCGTTCACTAATTCGGCTACATTCATCAGGCCGTCGGCGTTATAGACCGTGTAGGTATTGGTGTTGCTGTCGTAGATGTAGCCCAAATCCTCGGCTGCGCCGCTCTCGCCGCCGCCGTCAACCCAGCTGCCGATGGTGCAACCCTCTAACGTCAGGCCGGTGGTGTTCACCTTAACGGTATATTTATAGCGGCTGCCCGCTTCTAATACGACGTTGTTCTGCGGACGGAAGTAGAAGGTGCCGCCGCCGAGTTCCACCTTGACGAACGGCTTGCCTGCCGCAACGGTCTGCGGGGCGGTCAGTGCCTCGTAGGTGTTGCCGCTTGCGTTGTAGGTCTTGATGGCGGTCGGGTTGCCGTTATCGGCGGACAGGCTCACGAGGCTCACCGTGGCACCGGCGACGCTCGTGAATCCCGTGCCGGGCTTCAGTTCGATTGTCACGCGTGCCGTGCGGTGGGTAAATTCAAGAGTCGGGTTGTTAAATTCCACCTTCCGGTTCTCAGCAGAGATGAAGTCGCTGTTCTGGAAGTCAGCCAATTTACTTTGGTCTTCGGCCACCTTCACGGCAGGCATCTGTGTGATGTCGGCATTGTCGAAGGGCCACCATGCCGATACGGTAATCGGGTCGCGGCTGGTCCAGTAGTGCGGGTCGTTCTCGCGTGAGAGCGTGGCACTCTTGAAATCGGTAGAAGCCGTTACGGTGTATTCCTTTACCGCATCGCCCAACTTGAGTGCCACGGAAGTGACGCCCTGCCAGTCGCCGTCCACAGCGGCACGGGTGGAAGGGGCTGCCAGCGGCGTTGCTTCTACGGACAGTCCGGTGGCACGGATGACGACGGGGTATTCACCTTCGGGCAGACGGTTATCGCCAGCAAGTTCGTCCTGCGTGCAGGCGGCGAGGGCGAACAGCAGTGCGGTGGCTGCGGGGATAAATAATCTATGTCTCATAATTCTTCATTCTAATCGATTAATTATTAAAATCCTACAGGTCAGCACCCACATCTCCACCGTCTATATCGTTCCACTTTGCAATGGTGGCTTCGCTGACTTCAAGGACTTTGTTGCGTACCTTGACGGTATAGGTATAGTTGTTGCCCGTCTGCAGTGCGCCTTCGGGCATGGTGAGTGTGGCATGATATTCCTGACCTTTGTAATTCACAACCAACGGCAGGGATGCAACTGTCTGCGGGAAGAGGATGATCGATGACGTGAGATTGCCGTCTGCCAGATTCATGGTCAGTTCTCCGGTCTGTGCCCCGTTGTCTGCGGTGGCAATACCGTCGGCCGTGTTGAACGTACCGGTGAGTAACAATCCGTCCAGCGTGTAACGTTCAGGCTTGACCACGCTGAAATTCACGCCGTCGCCCGCCTCGAAGGTAAGGGTTATCTGGCTCATGCGGTGGTGGAAAGAGTTGTCTTCACCGCCTTTGGCGGTTTTGTCGGTGAAGCTTACTACCGGGTTGTTTTTGTCTCCCGTGGCTCCTGAAGCAAAGAGAAAGTCGATGGCAGGTTGGTTCTGCTGCGCCGTGGCATCGGTCGTGGCTGTGAGGATGCCTCCCACCGCGTTGTACGGATAGTAGGCGCGGAAAGTATGGGTCTTTGTATCTTCGATATAGATAACCTTTCCTTCTGCCTCAAATTTCCCGTTTTTCAGGATGAAAGGCACGTTGCCGTACTGAGAATCGTTGCCGATGTCGGTGATGCCGATACGGTCGCCGGCAGTCCAGGTGGTTCCGCTGGCGCGGGTGGCGGGGGCGATGTCGGCGGTAAACTGGGCGGCCACGGGGTCACCGTTCAGGTTCTCGTTGTCGTTGTTGCAGGCTACCAGTGCGAGGGCGAGCATCGCAAGTGCAAAAAATCTTGTCTTCATTATATTCTGTTATTATATTAGTTAAATTCCATTTCAATAATTGCTGCACCTTAGCAAAATCAAAGCAAGCTTTGCTTCTGCGTTCGGTTTGCTAATTATTTACAAATCGGCATTTACATCATCACCTTTCACTTCTTCCCAGCCGTTGATTTCGACTCCGTCCACTTCCATGCCTTCGGGAGTCTCAACCAGCGTTCCGCCGAGGGTCAGCGATTCGCCCTTTCCGGTGTTGAACCCCTTGAGGGCTTCCGTGATGTCGCTTTTCAGCGTCGTGGGGGTCGGGTTGCCATCCGCATAGCGGATTTCACCCGTCAGCAGTTGTTCCGTGCCGGTCACACCCAGCAACCGCACCGTGGCTTTCCACTTGCCGGCATCGTCACCTTCGGTTATCTTGGTGAAGGGCAGCACGACGTTTGAAGCGGCTCCGTAGGTATCGGTAGCGAAATCGAGTGTTCCGGCTGCACCCGTCAGATGGGCAACAATCTCCGTGATGCGTCCGGCGGCATCACCCGTCGGTTTGACGACAAGCGTCAGTTCGCGTACCTGCTGCTTCATTGCGGCGGTCAGCGGATAGTCCTTGTCTTTCTCGATGCTCACCTGTTTCGTATAGGTGAAGAACCATCCCGGGGCATTGTTCACAAAGGCATCCGTTCCTGCCCGGTTTCCCGTGGCTGCGGCAATGGTGGCGGTGGTACCATTTACCATGATTCCTTCAGCAGGGTTCCACACCGCAAGGGTGTAGCTGCCCGGAGCAAACAGATGGTCGGGGGCATGGGTGGCGGAAGTCTCCGTACCCGTATAGTCACCCATGGTAACCGTCCATGTGGTAGGTATGTCGATACCCTCACCGCGTGCCGACCAGTCGGCTGTCACCGCAATCTTCCCATAGTCGGGATGCGGCGTGTCATAAAGCGTGTCCTTCACGCAGGAAGAGAGCAGCACGGCGGCTGCCATTCCTACCATATTTATATATTGTCTTGCTTTCATACTCTATTCCTCCGTATTAGAATAACTTCCATACCAATGTCACACCGGCGTTGATGGGGCCACACCAATTTTTTGTCTCGTTGCCACAGCGCACGCGCACACCATCGATGACTTCATATTTTTCGAAATCGGCATTCAGGTAGCCCAAACCGAGGTTGAAATCAAGATCTAATGCCTTGTTTAGTCGCAGCTGATAGCCGGCGGTGATGCCGCCACCCATCAGGTCGCCCTGCTTGCCTGTTTCGGAAAGCTTGTAGTTGAACTGTCCAGCCTTGAACATCGCGCCCAGATGCCAGGCTTTCTTCTCACCCATATAGTAACGTACTTCCGGAGCCACTTCCCAGAGTGCATAGCGGCGGTCTTTGTCACTCCAGCTCCAAGAAGTCCACGAGCCGTTTACGGCAATGCCCCACGATGGACAGATGCGCCATTCAAGTCCTAAATCTGGTGTCAAGGTAGCCCAGCGCAGCAGGTTGGCACGCAGGGAGAGATGATAATCAGTTGTGATTTTGGTTTCCGACAGCGTGTCGGCAAGTGTATTTTGTTGAGCGGTTTTCTCGGCTTCTGCCTTTTGCCTTTCCCTTCGGCCGGCGACCGTTGGTTCAGCGGCAAGTCGGGCTTCTTCCGCCTTGCGCTGCTCTTCGGCAAGCCGTTCCTGCTCGGCACGCTTCTCGGTTTCTAAGCGTTCGGCTTCCGCCTTGCGTCGTGCTTCTGCTTCCGCATCCGTCACGGCAGTTCCCTTTACCGGTACCGTCAGGCGCACGGTGACAAAATCACCCTCAGTCGCATGGTTGCGGGTAATGAAATTCTCCTCTTTTATTTCCGCACGGATAATCAGTTCGGATTTCACACGGTTGGCACGGATCTTCGCCGTGGCAAGGTTCTCGGCTTCACTGCCCAGTGAATTACAGTAGCCGTCAACCAATAGCGGCAGCTTGCCGTCAAGAATTGTGGTTTTGTTGTTTTCGATACATTCCAACAGACGGGCAAGTTCCGTGTCATTGCCATTCCAAGGCACGTAGAACATGTCCTTCTGCGGAACGAACCGGAAGGTGTAGGTCGTGTCTGCTTTCTGCTGCGCAATGACAGGAAAAGTTACCGTCATCAGCCACAGAAACAGGGTAAGAAAAGTGATTTTTCTGCTCATATAAACTTGAATTTATTATCTTTGTCTTCTCCAAAGGTAATAAATGCCATTCAGCGCCCAAAATATTACAAAAACTTTTTCTGTTGAAATACAGCGTTTTATAAAAAATAGTCGTTTGAGCACTTTTCAAATTGTCGTTAGAGCACCTTTTTGTCGAATTAGCACTTTTTTTTGTCGTTTGAGCACTTTTTGGAAATGGGTTTCTGAGACCTTTTTCATCGGCTTTTTACCACACAAATTATTCCAGATTTGCTTTTTTCCACTTGCCAGGCGTACATCCTTCCTTCTCGGTAAATGATTTGATAAAGTTACTGCGGGAAAGAAAACCGGAAGACTCAGCCAGCTTCTGTATATTGATTTCCGGATGCTCCTTCAGTATGTTTTTCGCATACTCCAACCGGAGACCGGTTATCCATTCGCGGAATGTCATTTTATACGTAGTCTTGATATAAGCGGAAAGATAGGTACGGTTCGTATGAAGTATTTCGGACAGTTCTTTTATGGTAAGTCACTGCTTGACATAGCCGTCCGTCTTTATCCAGTTGTCCACCTTCTCTATAATTCCTGTATAGGACACAGGAACTTCTTCCCCAGAAACTATTTCAGGTTCTGTTTCCGTATCTGTCAGAAGTTTTTCTTCAGACTGTATATCTTGCTCAAAAGCATTTTCTACCTGTTCATAGAATAGCAGGTAGTTCTGATAGCTGTAGAAAAGATAGCTGTAGAATGGGATTGACGACAAAATCCAGATAAAAACATATTTGTCTGGCAGAAATGTCAACAATCCGCATCCGACACCGAAGATAAGTGCCCAATAAGTGAATATGGAAAGCCATTCGATATATGCGCCTATATCATCTGCATGCGTGTCATCAAAAATCCTGACGGCTCTACGATATGCGACAATGACTCTTCGAGCAAGCATAAGCCCGTAAACCACCAGCCATGCAGCCAAAACCAGCAATCCAATCTTTTGCATGGTGCCACCCGGCAGCAGCAATAATACGACTCCGGAAAGGATTGAGAAGATAACCCATAGAATGATGTGTGTCCATGACCTTTTGCGCGTTATGTAGAAACGGTCGAGCAGTGTTATCATTGCTGAGCTGAACAGATAATAACACAAAAAGTAGGTGGACAGATTCATCAATATGGCAGAATTGACATTTTCGAACCTTATTCCCAAAAAGAAGTGTACCGAATAATTGGCGGCAAGCAACAGCAGTGCGACACCCATTATCCGCCGGGAGCGAAGATAATTCTCGAAAATTTTCTTTTCTGGTGTCTTGGCAAACAAAAAATAAAAGCCGAAGAATAACATCAACGGCAGCGCGATACAAAGTGAAAAACTATATATAGATGATTCCATGTTATGCTTATTTGATTTTGATGCAAAATTAGATAAAATTTCCGAATTATAAGTCAGTTGGGATAAAAATCTACCATATATTCCAGAAACGGCGTACTACACTCTTTATCAAGGGAATAAAGGCTGGTAGATATTTCTTAGATGGGGATATCTACCAGGTTATCTCCCAGCTATGCTGTGAGATTTTGGTTGGGGTTGGTTGGTGCAGTTGCTTTTTTATGTGGGTGCGTGGTATGGGCAGGGATGCCCATACCTCCTACTGGAGGTTGGTGCACTTCCTTAGGGGGTGCACTTGTCTCAAGTGCACCAACAGAGGTTAGTTAGTGCAGTTGCTTAGGAGGTACACTTGTCTACAGGTTGGTGCACGATTACTTGGTTGGTGCACTTGAGACAAGTGCACCCCCTGGGAGAACTTGATTGCCACGCTACAACAACTTGATTGCCACGCTACAACAACTTGATTGCCACGCAACGGCAACATGGTTACCCCACTACGGCAACATGGTTGGCTTGGTTGGTGCACTTCTTTTTATGTGGGTGCGTGGAGGGTGTGTCAAAACTATAGAATTGTGATGAATGGCTAACTGTAGGAGACTACGGCATTCTTGCCGTAGTCATTGCAAACAGTTGTATTTCAGTTACTAATGGCTACGGCAGGAATGCCGTAGCCTCCTACGATTAGAACCGTTTGCTATTCAATTTGCCAAATATTTTAGTTTTGACACACCCTCCTCCTATTGAATAGTGAGGCGGAGGGCTTGTTGGGTGTGTGGGGTGATGCGGAAGCGGTTGTCGGTGCGTTCGCCGACGAGCCAGAGTATGCGTTGTTGGGCATCGGTGAGGACGAGTTGTGCTCGTTTCTCAAAGATGTTCTTCTTGCGATCGGTGAGATAGTCGCTGAGAAGTTTCGTGCCGGTCATGCCGAAGGGGACGAAGCGGTCGCCGGGCTGTATGTGGCGCATGGTTAAGGGGAACTTGATATCCGATGCATCAAGACAAGCGCAGTCGGCAGCGCGGCAGGGTTCGTAGCGGTCGCCACATTCTTCGGTCTCTACCTTCAGCTTCAGGTTGTCGCTAAGCACGTATGTGCCGGTTTCTGGTATGTGCATGGGACGGACGAGAGTTGTGGGTGTTTTGGGTTGGAGGATGAGGGTGCTGCGGTCGAAGGCGAGTTCGTGTGTGCAGGAGGTGATGATTTTGCCTGTGGGGTTGGTGTAGAGCGAGGTGTATATCTGCTCGATTTGTGCAGAGGTGAAGCCTCGGGGGCTGAGTATTTCGTGGAGGGTGTACTCGGGAGAGGGTTGTTGCTTCAGTCGGGGGACGGAGATGATGAGGGGGGAGTTTTGAGTTTTGAGTTTTGAGTTTTGAGTTTGAGGGGTGGTGCAGTTCTCGACTGGTTGATTGGGGCAGTTGCTTAGGGGGTGCACTTGTCTCAAGTGCACCAACAGAGGTTGGTTGGGGCAGTTTTCGACTGGTTGGTTGGTGCACTTCTCGACTGGTTGGTTGGTGCACTTGAGACAAGTGCACCCCCTACAAGTGCTCTCCATGGGGGTGGTGACGTCGGCGATGGCGTGCTGTATGGCGTCGTCGAAGATTTTAAGGGCTTCGGTGACGCGCAGCGATGTCTCGAAGATGGACTGGCTTGCGCTCGGATTTAGCTCACGCAGCAATGGTATAACGTTCAGGCGTATCTTATTGCGTTTTACGTCGTTATGGAGGTTGGTTGAATCGGTGACGTAACTCTCGCCGAGGGCATCGAGGTACTGTTCTATCTGCTGGCGACTGTGGGAAAGGAGGGGGCGGATGATGTGGGCGTTGCGCGGTTGTATGCCTCGCAGTCCGCGCAGGCCTGTGCCGCGTACGAGGTTGAGGAGGAGGGTCTCGACGCTGTCGTCGCGATGGTGGGCGACGCAGATGTCGTGGGCGTGGATGTCGCGGCGTAGCTGCTCGAAATAGGCGTAGCGCAGGTCGCGTGCTGCCATCTCGATGCTGACATGATGCAGGTCGGCATAGGCGTGCGTGTCGAAGTGGACGAGGTGGAGGGGTACGTGGAGACGACGACATAGCTGCTGGCAGAACTCCTCGTCGCGCAGGGACTCGTCGCCACGCAGATGGAAGTTGCAGTGGGCGGCTTCGAGGGTTATGCCGAACTCGGACTCTAAGTGTTTCAGCACGAGGAGCAGCGACACGCTGTCGGCACCGCCGGAAAGGGCGATGATGTATTTGCCACGGGGGGTGAATAGTTGGTGGTGGTGGGCGAAGTGTCGTACTTGGTTGACGAATGTGCTGATTGTTGGTAATTTGTTCATTTGCTGTGTGGTAGGAGGTATGGGCATTCCTGCCCATACCACTTTTGTAAACAACTTGGGTGCGTGGTATGGGCAGGGATGCCCATACCTCCTAAGTGGGGTGCGTGGGTATGGCAAGGATGCCATACCCTCCTACTGTTATTCGACGTAAAGGACTAATCCCTTGAGGTATTCGCCCTCTGGGTGGTAGATGTTAATCGGGTGATCGGCAGGCTGGTGGATTTGATGCAAGATGCGCACCTTGCGGTTGGCCTGCACTGCAGCTGTGAAGACAGCGTTGCGGAAGTTTTCCTTTGTGACTATCTGCGAGCAGCTGAAGGTGAAGAGGATGCCACCGGGCTTGATGCGCTGCAATCCTTTGACGTTGAGGCGTGTGTAGCCTTTAAGGGCGTTGCGCAGGGCTGCGCGGTGCTTGGCGAACGCTGGGGGGTCTAGTACGATGAGATCATATGTCTTATCGTTGGCATCGAGGAACTTGAAGGCGTCCTCGCAGAAGGCTGCGTGACGTTCGTCGCCGGGGAAGTTGAGGGCGATGTTTCTGTTGGTGAGCTCGATGGCTTTTGCGCTGCTGTCGACGGAGTGGACGAGTTTTGCTCCGCCACGCATGGCGTAAACGGAGAAGCCGCCCGTGTAGCAGAACATGTTGAGGACGGAGCGTCCTTTGGAGTAGGTCTCGAGCAGGTGGCGGTTCTCGCGCTGGTCGACGAAGAAGCCGGTCTTCTGTCCTTTCAGCCAGTCGATGTGGAAGTTCAAGCCGTTCTCCATAGCCACGTCGCTGCCCATCGAGCCGTAGATGAAGCCGTTCTCGTGCTCTACGTCTGCCTTAAACGGCAGCGTTGTCTCGCTCTTGTAGTAGACGTTCTTTATCTCGCCTTCGGAAGCTCTCACAAGAGCCTCGCATATCTCATGGCGAACAAGGTGCATACCAACGCTGTGTGCTTGCATGACTGCGGTGTCGCCATAGCAGTCGATGACGAGACCGGGGAGGTTGTCGCCCTCGCCGTGCACAAGGCGGAACGTGTTGTTGTTCTCACGGCCGATGAGTCCGATAGCCTGGCGCATCTGCCAAGCCGACTGCAGGCGCGAGAACCAGAACTCGCCGTCTATCTCGACATCGCGGAAAGACAACACGCGCACTGCGATAGAACCTATCTGATACATGCCGACAGCGATGAAGTCGCCTTGCGAGGTGAATACGCGCACGATTTCGCCTTCTTCTACGCCTTCTTCAATCTCGGCTACGGCACCGGAGAATATCCAAGGATGGAAACGTTTGAGGCTTTCCTCCTTACCTTTCTTTAAATATAGTGTTTTGTACATATTCTAATACTTAGGAGGTATGGGCATCCTGCCCATACCATCTATTAATATCTATTTGGTTGGTGCAGTGGGGACCACTGCACCCCCTGATGGGGTGCGTAGTTTTATTCTTCTTCGACTGTCTTCAATTCGTAGTCGTGGGTAGCCATCAGTTGCATTATCTCATTGTAGAGCTTTATGCACGCCCATGCGTCGATAGCGGCATACTCCTTCTGCTTGTCGGTGAGCACGTCCGCCTCCCAGTTGGTGAGGCGCTGTCGTTTGCTGATTTTCTCGCCGAAGAGGTTGGCGTAGAGTTTTTGCAGGCTTTTATCCTCGACACCTATATTGCCGATGATGTCCTGGATGTCGATGAACCAACCCGGCTCGAACTCGCGACGGCGATGGAGCGAGAGCAGGTCGTCGTGCCACGAGAGACCAATCATCGGCACGAGCTTGTTGCTGAGCAAGCGCACGAGCGAATCGGGCAAACCGATGTGGTTGAGACGGAACAGAAAGCATTGGTCGTGGGTGGCAACTTGCAATAGCGCAACCTTATGGTTCTGTCCACGGCGGAATGCAGGGCGCGTCTCGGTGTCGACCCCCAACACGTCGCACGTGAGAAGATAGTCGACAGCGCGGTCGGCTTCAGACTCGTTGAGTACCACTGTTATCCGACCCTGAAAATCGACCAATGGCAGAGAATTTATAATGCTTTTATCAAATTTATTGTATATTGTTTTCATCTTGATGTGGGAAAGATTTTGCAAAATTAGAAAAAAGTTGCGAAATTATGGTCGTTTCCAACTTTTTTCCACTAATTTTGTAAACAATTTAGGCAGGATGCCTGTACCTCCTACTGCGTGGGGTGCGTGGTGTGGGATGCGTGGTATGGGCAGGATGCCCATACCTCCTACTGCGTGGGGTGCGTGGTATGGCAGGGTGCGTGGTATGGGCAGGATGCCCATACCTCCTAATATATGAACACAATTTCAAACAAAAGATATGGCAAAGAAAAAGACGGAGCGCAAAGCCTCTAATTTTAAAGAAGCAATAGGACTGCAAAGTATTCTCAAAAGTGAGCGTACCGACTTCCTGTTGGGCATGGTGATAGCACTGTTCGCTGTCTATACCTTCGTGGCATTGTTCTCTTACATAAATACGGGAGCTGAAGACCAAAGCCTGCTCGAACACACACGCCCTGGCGAATGGCTCAATCAAGGCAAGGTGTTTAAGAACTATTGTGGCTCAATGGGAGCTATATTATCCTACACCCTCGTTACTAAAAACTTTGGTTACGCAGCATTCTTCGTGCCTTGCTTCTTGCTTGTTTCGGGCATAAAGATGATGCAGATATATATGCTGAACATTTGGAAGTGGTTCTTCGGACTGGGCATAGCTATGATATGGTTGTCGGTGTTCCTTGCTAAGGTACTCGCACCACTCATGCCAGAGGCTATTTTCAACCCTGGTGGCTACCACGGATCTGTCTGCGTCGACTTCACAGAAAATGTGATTGGACCTCCGGGACTAACTGCTGTCTTATTCTTCACGGCGATAGCGTTGCTCACATTCGTCAGCAAGCAGACCATTACATGGGTGCGCCGTATGTTCAACCCCATAAAGAGCTTCACGGGCAAGGCTTCGGAGATTGTTACGGACAAACTATCGAACACCGATAGCGACACAACGGGCATTGAGGATGGGCACACCAAGTTAAGTACGGAAGATTATAAGACAACAAACTCTGCTAAAGAAACGGGAAAAGAGAGCGAACCAACACCGGTTATAGACCTCACCGAATTCTCTAACCTCGGAGCAAAGAAACCGAGCAAGGCTACAGCCGAACCGATAATAACCGCTACTCCAACCCCTACCCCAATCAAAACGGATGGCGAAAAACTGACCGTAGAGGTGGGTAAAGACGAAAAAGCGAAGGGCGAACAACTCACCGACGAGGCTATCAATACGCCGATTAATCCGCTTGAACCATTCACACGATACAAGTACCCGACACTTAGTCTGCTCACAAAAGACGAGAACGACGGTAAACCATACATCGATATGGATGAAATCAAGGCGTATAACGAAGAGATTATCAAGGTGCTCAAGAGTTTCGGCATCGAGATACGCGAGATAAAAGCTACAGTTGGTCCGACTATCACGCTCTACGAGATCACTCCGGCAGAGGGCATTCGCATCACAAAGATACGCAACCTCGAAGACGACATCGCGCTACGCCTTTCGGCTCTCGGCGTGCGTATCATTGCACCAATCCCGGGCAAGGGCACTATCGGTATTGAGGTGCCGAACAAAAAGCGCCATAATGTATCAATGGAGAGTATTCTGAACTCGAAGAAGTTTCAGGAGACGAAGTACGACTTGCCTATCGTGCTCGGAAAGACCATCACCAACGAGGTGTTCATGGCAGACCTTACGAAGATTCCACATCTGCTCGTAGCCGGTGCTACGGGTCAAGGTAAGTCGGTAGGTCTGAACGTAATCATCACTTCGCTGCTCTACAAGAAGCACCCGAACGAACTGAAGCTCGTGCTCATCGACCCGAAGAAGGTGGAGTTCAGTGTCTACTCGCCTATCGCTGACCACTTCATGGCACAGGTGGACGACGACGACGAGCCAATCATCACCGATGTGACAAAGGTAGTACGCACGCTGAAGAGTCTGTGTACGCTTATGGACCACCGCTACGACTTGCTGAAATTAGCAGGCGCACGCAACTTGAAGGAATACAACGACAAGTTCCTGCATCGCCGTCTAAACCCGGAACACGGCCACGAGTTTATGCCGTACATAGTGGTTATCATCGACGAGTTCGGCGACCTTATCATGACAGCCGGCAAGGAGGTGGAAATGCCAATCGCACGTATCGCTCAGTTGGCACGTGCTGTCGGCATACATATGATTATTGCCACACAACGTCCTACCACATCAATCATCACTGGTAACATCAAGGCGAACTTCCCTGGACGTATCGCCTTCAAGGTGAGCTCGATGATGGACTCGCGCATTATCCTCGACCGCCCGGGTGCTAACCAGCTAATCGGTATGGGCGATATGCTCTACCTCAACGGCAACGAGCCGACACGTGTGCAGTGTGCATTCATCAGCACGAAAGAGATTGGCGAGATTAACGAATTCATCGAACATCAGCCTGGTCCGACACATCCTATGGAACTGCCAGAACCGAAGGGCGACGACTCAGAGGGCAGCGGCAACGCCAGCGGTGCAGACATGGGCAGTCTCGACCCGTTCTTCGAGGAGGCAGCACGCTCCGTTATCGTCAGTCAGCAAGGCAGTACGAGTATGATACAGCGTCGCTTCTCTATCGGCTACAACCGTGCCGGACGACTCATGGACCAGCTCGAGAAGGCAGGCATCGTGGGCGCAGCACACGGCAGTAAGCCGCGCGATGTGCTCATCGCTGACGAGGGCCAGCTGACAGCTATCATGAACCAACTGAGAGGTTAATAAGAAACTGGATATAAATAACAAAACACATAGTAGAATTATGAGACGTTTGTTTTTAGGAATTATCATTACAATGTGCATGGCTTGGTTTGGTATAAGCACAAGCGCAGCACAGAAGAACTATGCCGCAGCACGAAAGATACTGGACCGCACGGCAAAAGTAATAGGCAGATCGGGCGGAGCAAGTGCTTCGTTCACAATGAACAATGCTTCAACCGGAACCGTGTCGGGCACCATAGCCATTAAGGGCAACAAGTTCAACGCTCGCACATCGCAAATGACAGTATGGTACAACGGCAAGACGCAGTGGACGTACATGAAGAAGAACAACGAGGTGAACGTAAGTACGCCTACACAGGCTCAACAGCAGATGATGAACCCCTACTCGTTCATCACAATGTACAAGACAGGCTACAAGATGTCGGCTACAACCTCTGGCGCAAACGACGAGGTGCATCTCGTGGCACAGAACAAAAACAAAAGCATCGCGGAGATGTACATCACCATCAACCGTAAGACGGGTGTGCCATCAAAGGTAAAGATGAAGCACAAGGGAAAGTGGAGCACCATCACGGTGAGCAACTTCTCGCCGAAGAGTCTCTCTAACGCAATCTTCACATTCAACTCAAAGGATTATCCCACAGCTGAAGTTATCGACCTTAGATAAGATTTTAAGGTCGACGACTTGGCTTCAGACAAATACAACATGAAATGCACCATCCCTAAATTTGAACTTATCAGACTGCTGTTGCGGCATCGTAGGCTTGCCGACGACCGCAGTCTGAGCGCAAAGGAAAACAAGTTTGCCAAGTTTTTCATTTTATTCTCTATCCTCGTTATCGTCATCTACCTTATGGGACTGGCGGTTGGCTTATCACTCATTGTAAATAGCGACATCACTGCAACGGCAACCGAAAATCTGTGCATAGGCATACCGTTTCTGCTACTTGTCGACTTCAACATGAGGTTTACGATGCAGCAGACACCTGCACACATTATCAAGCCCTACATACTACTACCATTGCCACGATACACATGCATCGACGCCTTCATATACAGCTCGCTCATCAGCAAAAGCAACTTTGTCTGGTTTGCATTCTTCCTGCCCTACGCATTGATGTCGATAGTGTTCAGCTACGGCATGGCAACAGCTACGCTGACAATGCTGCTCTGCCTGGTGCTCATCCTCATCAACAGTCAGTGGTACGCGATAGCACGCACGCTCATCAACCGCTCGGTAATATGGTGGATACTACCTATTATTATATATGGTATAGAAGCAATGCCGCTGTACGTTGGCAGCAATGCAGGCTGGAATCAGTTCGTGAACACCTACTCCACCCTCGGCACGATGCTCGACAAACACAACGTGCTACCAATCTTTATTGCAATTGTGGTGCTTGTAGGCATTATTGCTGTCAACCGCCGACTGCAATACGCAAGTATAGAGCGCGAGTTGATGCGCACGGAGGTGAAGAAGAGTGTGAAGAAGGTCAATAAGTTTGCCTTCTTCGAGAAGTATGGCGAGATTGGACTCTTCATGCAGCTCGAGATAAAGCTGCTGCTTAGGAACGCCACTCCGAAGAAAGCCTTGAGGTCGGGATTCTTCACTATGGCTATGATCTGCGCGTTTATTGTTTTGTCGGACGTGTACGACTCAAGCGGCATGACAAACTTTTGGGGACTGTATGCGTTTATGATATTCGGCACAATGAACCTGCTCGGACTGATGAGCTACGAGGGCAACTACATCGACTGTATGCTGACACACCGCGAGAACATCCTCTCACTGCTCAAGGCAAAGTATGTGTTCTACTCGCTGCTACTGATTGCGCCGTTCCTGCTTATGCTGCCTGCAGTGATAAGCGGCAAGTGGTCGCTGCTGATGCTCGTGAGCTACTTGATATTCACAATGGGTTTCCAGTACTTCATAGCCTTCCAGACGGCTGTATATAACAAGATAACAGTTCCGCTGAACACTAAGATGACTGACAAGGCAGGTCTGAAGACCAACTACATACAATTAGTATTAGTGGCTATCGTGTTCATCGTGCCAAACATTCTTGTGAACATACTACAGTCGTTGTTTTCAGAGAACATCGCATACCTGACAATGCTACTCATCGGATTAGGCTTTATTGCTACCCACCGACTGTGGCTGCGCAACGTCTACAACCGACTGATGAAGCGCAAATATGCTAATCTTGAGGGATTCATCAGTTCGAGACAGTAAATGCACACTGCACAACACACATAATTAAAGATTCGTAATTATAACCACTTAATTTGGTTAATAATTGCGAATCTTTCGTTTTTTATTAACTATTTCAACTTTAGTATCAACTAAGATTTCTATCTTTGCAGATGTAAGATTTTAAATTATGAAGAAAAAAACAATATGGACAATAGCAATCATTATGGGATTTTCTTTCCTTGGTTTGCTATTCCTTCAGCTAAAATACATTCAGGCAATGGTTGATATGAAGAAGGAGCAGTTTGACGAGTCGGTCAACCGCGCCTTGTATCAGGCATCACGTAACCTGGAACTCAACGAGACTCTGCGCTATCTTGAGAAAGACGTGAACGAGACAGAGCGACGCGCTTTCCGCAAAGACTCCATCGGCACACGCTCAGGACAGTTGGACGGAAGCATACAGCAGTCGCACCAATACAGCGTTGCAGGAAAGGACGGCACGGTATATTCATCGTTCGAGCTGAAGACTATCACGATAAAGCCGTCGCAGATGCCGAAGGGAATGATTCTGAGCACGGACAAGAACTCGCTCAGCGAAGCCTCAAAGTCGCTGCAAGAGATTGTGAAGAACCGCTATATCTATCAGAAGGCGTTGCTCGACGAGGTAGTCTACTCAATACTCTACTCCGCCTCGGAACGTCCGCTCAAGGAGCGCATCAACTTCAAGCTGCTCGATCAAGACCTCAAAGCCGAGCTGATGAACAACGGAGTGAACATACCATATCACTTCACCGTCAGCACACAAGACGGACGCGAGGTGTATCGTTGTCCCGACTACACAGAAGAGGGCGAGGAGTTCACCTATTCGCAGGTGCTGTTCCGCAACGACCCACAGTCGAAGATGGGCGTAGTGCGCATCCACTTCCCCGACATGGGTTCGTACATCTTCTCGTCAGTAAGATTTATGATACCGTCGGTAGCCTTCACGCTCGTATTGCTCGTGACGTTCATCTTCACTATAGTAGTGATTTTCAGACAGAAACGCTACACCGAGATAAAGAACGACTTCATCAACAATATGACCCACGAACTGAAGACACCTATAGCCAGCATCTCGCTCGCTGCACAGATGATGAACGACGAGTCGGTAACGAAGAGTCCGGCTATGACGAAACACTTGGGACAGGTGATTTTCGACGAGTCGAAACGACTGCGCTTCCTTGTAGAGAAGGTGTTGCAGATGTCGATGTTCGACCGCAAGAAGGCGGTATTCAAGAAGAAGAAGCTCGACCTGAACGAGATGGTGGAGAACATCTCCAACTCATTCTCGCTGCGCGTAGAGCACACCGGAGGAAAGATCTACACAGAGATTGAGGCCATCGACTCAACACTGTACGTCGACGAGGTGCACTTCCAGAACGTGCTCAACAACCTTCTGGACAACGCAGTGAAGTATCGCAAGCCCGACCAACCTGTAGACATATATCTACGCACATGGAACGACAACGACCACCTCTACTTCTCGGTGCGCGACACCGGCTTAGGCATAAAGAAGGACAACTTCCGCAAGGTGTTTGACAAGTTCTACCGTGTACATACCGGCAACGTGCACGATGTGAAAGGATTCGGATTAGGTCTGGCTTACGTGAAGAAAATAGTGATGCTCCACGACGGCGACATCTCTATCGAGAGCGAATACGGCAAGGGAACGAAGTTCACCATAAAACTGCCGATAATTAAAGATTAATATGCTATATGATAAAAGAAAATATCAACAAGAAAGGATTAATCACTTAAACATAAACACTTAAAATTCATAGCTATGAAGAAAAACCTACTACACATTCTATCTCTACTGATCGTCATGCTGACGGGCGCAACGCTCAACGCTGTTGCCGACTCCTACAATGTGGCACCGATGACAGCAGGCAAGGTGACGGTAAGTCCGAACGACGAGTTCGTAAACGCACCTATAAATCTCGTCAATTACGGAACGAACCCCGTGAAGCAGATTACATATACGCTCTACGACTTCGAGACACAGGAGTCAAGCGAGCCGCAGACCATCGACTTCGAGACTCCGTTCGATAACAGGCAGCAGGTTTTAATTCCGATTAAGCCGGGCACAAAACTTGGCAAGAGCGATGTCATCTTCAATGTGACAGAGGTGGACGGACATCCCAATGAGACAAGCATAGCCTATACGTACATAGAGCGTTGGACTGTGCTGCAGGCAGCCAAGAAGCGTGTGGTATTCGAGGACGTAACCGGATTGTGGTGCCAGTATTGCCCACGCGGTATTGCCATCATGGAGTCGTTGGAACGACTTTATCCGGATGACTTCATCGGCATCTCAATACACGATGGCGACGCTCTTGCAACAAATGCATATAGCAGTATGTTGTCTTCAACATGGAGTAATACGAACCGTCCACTCATCATGTGCGCAAGAGACGAAAAGGTGAACACCTTTGACGGTCAAAGCAACTTCAAATACGAGTTGGACAAGACTGCGTCTTTCGACATCAGCGTAAAAGCTGCATACGACGGAAAGGACATCAACGTAACAGCTAATGTACTACCTTGTCTGGATGTGGAAGAGGGCACCGAATACGACGTGGCATACGTGCTCACTGCAGACGGACTGAAGAACGATAATTGGGGACAGGCTAACCGTGTAGGCGAATGGGACGATCAGGTGTTGCCAGAATATGACAGATTCAAAGGCAATGAATCTACACTATACGGACTGGAGTTCAACCAGGTTGCCATCGACAGTAAAGGCGTGCAGTATGGCGTAGAGGGTTCGCTGACTCGTCCTTATACCGTAGGCACGATGCAGACTCACAAAGTAGCTTTCGAGAACATCTCGCAGCACAAGCTGATTCAGGACAAATCGAAGTTAAACGTCTGCGCTCTGATCATCAAGAAGGTTACTAATGGCAACAATATAAAGGCGACTATCGAGAACGCAGCTAAATGCCGCGTAGAGTTGGGCGAGACTGGCATCAAGCAGGTAAACAACAATACAAACGCCATTACCGGCTACTACTCGCTTGACGGACAGCGTCTCAACGCTCCCGTAAAGGGCATTACTATCGTGCGCTACGCTGACGGCTCAACACGCAAGGTGCGCAATTAGAATATAAATAACAGAATAAAAACAATTAAATAATACAATTATGGAAGACAATTTGAAAATCTTACTTTGTGAAGACGATGAGAACCTCGGTATGCTGCTTCGTGAATACTTGCAGGCAAAGGGCTACGCAGCCGACTTATGCCCCGACGGCGATGCTGGCTACAAGGCTTTTATGAAAACAAAATACGACATCTGTGTTCTTGACGTGATGATGCCTAAGAAGGATGGCTTCACCCTTGCTCAGGAGATTCGTCAGGCAAACACCGAAGTGCCTATCATCTTCCTCACAGCGAAGACAATGAAAGAGGACATCCTCGAAGGCTTCAAGATTGGTGCCGACGACTATATCACCAAGCCGTTCTCAATGGAAGAGTTGGTGTTCCGTATTGAGGCTATCCTCCGCCGTGTTCGTGGCAAGAAGAACAAAGAGAGCTCGGTGTACCACATCGGTCGCTTCACGTTCGACACTCAGAAGCAGTTGCTCGTCATCGGCGACAAGCAGACTAAGCTCACCACAAAGGAGAACGAACTGCTTGCGCTGCTCTGCAGCCATGCCAACGAAATTCTGCAGCGCGACTTCGCCCTGAAGACAATATGGATTGACGACAACTACTTCAACGCTCGCTCAATGGACGTGTATATCACCAAATTGCGCAAGCATCTCAAGGATGACGATCAGATTGAGATTATCAACATCCACGGCAAGGGCTACAAGCTGATTACCCCAGAGGAGGAATAACGTAAATAATAGAAAAGAAGAAAAGCAAACACGATATGAGTAAAAAGATAAAGACTGCAGCACTTGCCGGTTTGTCAGCACTGGCACTGGCAAGTTGCTCTTCAACAAACAAGATTGTAAAGGAGGACAACGCCACAAAACCCAATTCGTATATGGATACCGATGCGAAATACTTGATTATCTCTAACGACCAGCGTGCCACTATCAACAAGGGTAATGAGTTCGCCGTCAATCTGTTCAAGACTCAGATTGATATGCAGAGCAAAGTTATATCGCCACTTAGCGTATCCTATCTGATGGGTATGCTGGCAAATGGTGCCGACGGCGACACGCAGAAAGAGATACTCGCATCGCTCGGTGTCGGCGATGTGACGTTGCAGACTCTCAACGAGTCGTATCGTGCATTGCTCAACAGTACGGCAACCGCCGACAAGCAGACAACAATCAACATTGCAAACTACATAGCTGCCGACAAACACTTCTCGCTGAAAAGCGACTTCCGAAACACAGTCGGCAAGATGTACGATGCAGGTGTAGAAAGTCTTGATTTCTCATCGAGCAAGGCAGTAGACAAAATCAACCAGTGGTGCAGCAAGCAGACCAACGGCATGATTCCGAAGATTGTTGATCGACTTTCGGCTTCTGACGTTGCGGTACTGATGAACGCCATATACTTTGAAGGCACGTGGGAGACACCATTTGAAAAGGAGCTAACGAAAGAAGAAAACTTCCGTGGCTACACACGCGACATCAAACGCGTACAAATGATGCACCAGGAGGACAACTTCAGCTACCTCAACAACAACACATTTGAGGCGGTCACTCTGCCATACGGCAATCGCACATACAACATGACTGTGCTGCTGCCTAAGGAAGGCGTGTCGATTGAGGAGATGATGAAACAGCTTGACGCGCAGAAGATAGGCTCGCTATATAGAGATATGGAGAAGTGCGTTGTCGACCTGAAGTTGCCGAAATTCACCACAAGCACAGAGGTGGTTCTCAACGATGCCATATCAAAACTCGGTGCACCATCTATCTTCACAGGCGCAGCCAACTTCAAGAAGATGTCTGACGCAAGCATCTTCATATCAAAGATGCTGCAGAAGGCGAAGATAGAGGTCAGCGAAGAGGGAACAAAGGCAGCAGCTATAACAGCAGGAATGGTTGCGATGACGGCACTCAACCCCGACGAGCCACGCCACGTGAAGTTCCACGCCAACCGTCCGTTCGTCTACATCATCACAGAAAGACAGACTGGTGCGATATTCTTCATCGGTCAGTATCTCGGCGAATAAGAAAAAAACATTTATGACAAAAAAGACAAGAGCACTCGTAGCATTGGTCTTGTCGGTAGTCTTCACAACGTCGGCTACAGCACAAGAGGTTAATGCTACGACAACAAGCACTCTAAGCAACTGTCAGGCACGCTTCGACGAATCGGCTCCGCAGCGTATCATGCCGACACGCTACGGTGGACGCTTGCGCAAACTGCAGAAAGCAGAAGAACCGTCATACGATTTGCAACCGACTCACGACGACTCGCTGCATCTGCCCATGCTTAACACCACAACAGCATCACCCGTCAGCCGCTATCCATTCGGTTGGAGCTGCGGGTTCAACAGTTGGGCGTTGCACCGCGGACTGAACGTACAGTTAGGTGCATCTGTGTTTGCTGCGTTCGGCAAGGGAGCACATAGTGGTGCTGGTTTTCAGGAGAACATAGCGTTGATGTACGCCATGCCTGTCACCGACAAACTGTCGGTAGCCATCGGCGGATACTTCAACAACATCAACTATGCCGGTAACAACTGGCGTGATGCTGGTCTGTCAGCACTTCTTGGATATCGGTTCAATGAGCATTGGGAGGCTTACCTCTACGGACAGAAGTCTATAACAAACAACATTGCTAACCGACTACAATATGGGCTGTACGATGGTTACTACGGAGGCTATGGCGTGGGACGCTTCAGCCGCAACGCCTTCGGCATATCCCCCTACTCCATGTACGACCTCGGCAACTTCGGCGACCGCATCGGAGCTACGCTACGCTACAATTTCAATCCGAGTTTTAGTGTGGAAGTGTCGGTTGAACAGCGTTGGATGCCGAATAGATAACGTCTGTAACAGCATTTGATACCCGAACAGATGATAAAAAGAGAGTGGGACAAAGCAACGTAATTGTTGTTTTGTCCCACTCTTTTTATGTTCTGATACCCAATGCCCTACTCTTCAGCGAACTGGCGTATGCGCTGCTCCTCAGAAAGTTTGCACACAAGAAGCGAATTATCGTTCTCTGCAACGATATATCCGTCGAGTCCCTGGACAACAACCTTCTTCTCGTTCAGAGTGTGTACCACACAATTGTGCGAATCGTATAGTTGGATATTTTCACCTATAGTAGTATTGCCGTAGAGATCGTGATGCTTGAGAAGCATCAGCGATGTCCATGTGCCAAGATCAGTCCATCCGAAGTTTGCCGGACATACAAAAATCTCTTCTGCCTTCTCCATAATGGCATAGTCGACAGAGATATTCTCGCATTCCGGATAGCGCTGATCAATAGTCTCACGCTCTGCAGGCGTTCCATAGATGGGCAGCATACTCTCGAATATCTTGCTGATCGTAGGGCAGTAAACGCGGAATGCATTAACGATAGTCGAAACGCTCCATACAAAGATACCAGCATTCCAAAAGTAATTCTTATGCGATATGTACTCCTTTGCAGTATCCAAATCGGGTTTCTCGCAGAATGAGTCTATGCGATAAATCTCACGATTGCGTGGCGAAGAGGTGGAAAGATCGGCTTGTATATAGCCATATCCCGTCTCAGGACGGGTTGGCGACATGCCTAATGTAACGATAGCGTCTGTCTCTGCCGTGAACTTCATGCACGACTTGATGACACGACGAAACTCCTCCACATCAGTCACGAAGTGGTCGCTCGGTGTAATGACTACATTTGCCTTAGGATTTATCGCCTTAATTCGCCAAGTGACGTAAGCAATACAAGGAGCAGTATTGCGACGACATGGCTCAAGTAGGATGTTCTCGGCTGGCACCTCCGGAAGCTGCTCGCGCACCAAGGCTGCATACTTCTTGTTCGTGACCACCCAAACATTCTCAAGCGGACAGATTTCCTTAAATCTGTCATACGTAAGCTGCATAAGGGTTCTGCCAACTCCGAGGATATCAATAAATTGTTTCGGATTGTCTTCCGTGCTCATAGGCCAGAAACGACTTCCTACTCCACCAGCCATGATTACCAGGTGATTTCTATCTTGAGTCATATCGAAAAAGTTTTAGATATGCAAAGATAAATATTTTTTATCACTTCTTAAAATAAATATGAACAATATTTATCGGTACATACAAATAGAAAAAGGAGCTGTTACATAATAATATGTAAAAGCTCCTTTCGTATGCAATTTTGCCTTGATTATGCCAAGGTGATGAGGTTCTCTTCGTTCTTTACCTTGCCCTCCTTGAAGAGCCAGCCAATACCGAGGTAAACTTCTTCGCTGCTGATGTTAGCAGCCTTTGCGATTTCCTGAATGCTCAAAGCCTTCTCAGCTGCAGCCAGTGCCTGATAAACATCACCAGCGCGGAAACCTACGCTTTCTGCATTCACATTCAAAACAACTTCAGCCTTCTTTGTAGCACAACGCTTTGTAGTAGTCTTTGTTGCAGTTGTCTTAGTAGCAGTCTTCTTTACAGCTACCTTCTTTTCTGTTGCTTTCTTTTCTGCCATAATCTAATAAAACATTAATAAAGTCCCTCACGTAGAGCACGCTATGGGTTTCTTTGTTTGCAAAATTAGTTAAATATTTTACAAACTTCCCATATTTATACAAAAAAAAGTCCGGGAGCCCGGACTTTTTCTTAATATTTTTTACATTTATTGATTTATATCAACGTGTTTTGCATATCTAAATACTTATTCCTCAGTCAAATCTACCTTCAGCTGAAGTTCGTCGAGCTGCTTCTGATCAATAGCTGAAGGAGCGTCGAGCATTACATCGCGACCACTATTATTTTTCGGGAATGCGATGCAATCGCGGATTGAATCAAGACCTGCCATAATAGAAACGAAGCGGTCGAGACCGAATGCGAGACCTGCGTGAGGAGGTGCTCCGTACTTGAAGGCGTTGATGAGGAAGCCGAACTGTGCCATAGCACGCTCCTCTGTGAAACCGAGGATGCCGAACATCTTCTCCTGAAGCTTGCTGTCGTGGATACGGAGGCTACCACCGCCTACCTCAATACCGTTGCAAACGAAGTCGTATGCCTTGGCACGTACCTGCTCAGGATGCTCGTCGAGCAATGGGATATCGTCGAGGTTAGGCATTGTGAACGGATGGTGAGTAGCCATAAGGCGCTGCTCCTCGTCGCTCCACTCGAAGAGAGGGAAGTCGACAATCCACAGGCACTCGAACTTGTTCTTGTCGCGCAGACCGAGACGGTCGCCCATCTCAAGACGCAAAGTGCAGAGCTGAACGCGTGTCTTGTTGGCGTTGTCGCCAGAGAGAATGAGAACGAGGTCGCCATCCTTAGCACCCATTGTTTCCTTAACCTTTGCGAGTACCTCAGGTGTGTAGAACTTGTCTACAGACGACTTCACGGTGCCGTCGGCGTTAAACTTGATGTAAACCAAGCCCTTTGCGCCTACCTGCGGACGCTTTACGAAATCGGTAATTTGATCGAGCTGCTTGCGTGTGTAGTCAGCGCAACCAGGTACGCAGATACCGCCAATATACTCAGCCTCATTGAATACAGAGAATGTGCCTGTGCCCTTCAATACGTCCATGAGCTCTACGAACTCCATGCCGAAACGCAAGTCGGGCTTATCGCTACCGAAGCGGCGCATTGCCTCGTGCCATGTCATCTGCTGCAGCTTAGCCGGCAACTCAACGCCGCGTACTTCCTTGAACAGATGGCGAGCCATATCCTCGAAGAGGTTGATAACATCATCCTGGTCAACGAAGGACATCTCGCAGTCTATCTGAGTAAACTCTGGCTGACGGTCAGCACGCAAGTCCTCGTCGCGGAAACATTTTGCAATCTGGAAGTAGCGGTCGAAGCCACTAATCATGAGCAACTGCTTCAGAGTCTGCGGACTCTGCGGAAGAGCGTAGAACTGTCCTGGGTTCATGCGTGAAGGCACAACGAAGTCACGTGCACCCTCAGGTGTGGAACCGATGAGGATAGGAGTCTCTACCTCGATGAAGTTCTGCGCATCGAGGAAGTTGCGGATGAGGATAGTCATGCGGTGACGCAACTCAAGATTCTTGCGAACTGTCGGACGGCGCAAGTCGAGGTAGCGATACTTCATACGGATATCGTCGCCACCGTCAGTATTGTCCTCTATAGTGAACGGAGGTGTAGCACTCTCCGAGAGGACATTCAGTTCCTTGGCGATAATCTCGATATCGCCAGTAGGCAGATTAGCGTTCTTGCTCTCACGCTCGTTTACTACACCAGTCACCTGCACGCAGTATTCGCGTCCCAGTTTGCCTGCACGTGCGCAAAGGTCGCTGTCGTCAGAGTCGTTGAAGACAAGCTGTGTGATACCATAGCGGTCGCGAAGGTCGACGAATGTCATACCACCCATCTTGCGGGTGCGCTGTACCCATCCGGCAAGTGTTACGGTCTTGCCGCAGTCAGAGAGACGAAGCTCTCCGCATGTATTCGATCTATACATTATATTATATGTTTTAGTTTTTTCTTAAATATACATGCAAAGTTATATTGTTTGTATGAAATAGCCAAATTACTTGGCAAGAAATGTCATAACAGCCTTCATCACCTGCTGGCGTGAGCGCACATTATTGATACATTCTACGGGGAAGCCCATTACGAACGCCTTATGGTCGATGCCGTCGTAAGCCACAGCTGCATCTGTGCCGTCTGCGTAGCGCATAGCGCAGAACGCTGGTGCAAGCGGACTGACTATATCTACCGACTGCGCGGCGTAATGGCGATCGTTTGGACGGCGTATGATGTCGAAGCTGATGCCGAGTCCGTTCACCAAGTTTGTAGCTATATTGGTGTTCTGTCTGCCGAAGCCAACCTTGAACAAGTTGGACATAAAGCTACGCTCAGCATCAAGCTGCATATCGCTCGCCACGTATGCGCCACTCACAAACACTCGTCCGTTGCCACGCACATAGGACTCCAAAGCCTTGCGAAGCAACGCTGAAAAGGTCTTATAGCGCACAAGCGAATAGCCATCGTCCTTCTGCAGTCCGAACATGATATCGACCACACGATAGTTCTCAAGTTTCACAAAGCCGTTCTCCACCGCTTCGACTGATGACGACACTACATTGTATGCGCCAGACAAAGCTATGTCTGCCACATGACACACCGACTCGTTCTGCTGCTTACCCATGAAGAACTTGCCTGCGAATTCGTCCTCACAATAGCCCAAAGCACCGGGACCTTCACTGCCCACACGCGTGCGGTCGAAATCAATCTGTCTGCCCACAAAGCCGGCATTAATGCCAAGCGACACGCCCATGTCTGCATCAAGATCGAAACCTTGGCGTGTACCGTCGTCAACCACTGCCGGACCGGCGAAGCGTGTAAAGCCATCCACTACAAGCACATCGCGTGCTCCTGTATGAGCACTTACACAGGCAGCAAGCGTTGTTGACGGGAAGCTCTCGCCACCACGATTTACTGCCGTAACGCGGAACTGATACACCACGTTCGGCTTCGGAGTGAACGTGAACGATGTGCTTGACACACTACGTCCGTTGTCGAACCCGTTCTTGCCCTCTGCTATGTATATATTATATGTAGTAGGCACTGCGCTCGGCTCTAAACGATCGGTCACTGGCAGCCACGAGAGCTGCAGCTGGTTGTCTGCAGTACGCACTATGCGGAAGTTGCTCACTGGTAGTGGTTGCACAACGCAAGCAAGCGAGTGATTACCATTGACGTAACGCAGAATGGTCTTATAAAGCGAGCGTGCAAGGGTGAAGCGGAAGTTAGGGTCGAGTGCGCGGCGCATATCAGCGAAGTTCTGATGCGACAGAGTCTCTATAATTGCTGACGGTACTTCCGGCTTACGAGTCTCACTATAGTTGCGATCCCACAGGTAGCGACGTGTCCACTTGCCATAGGTGGCACTAAGGTCGCGCTGTACCCCTGTAAGAAGCATATCGGCAAAGTCGTGCGAGATCTGTCGCGACACACCAGCAGCAAGACGTCCGTCGTTGAAATTGGTGGTGCAGATAGCCAGCGAACCGACTATAGAATCGTGTACATGTGTGGCTCCGGCATCGCTATGCACGGCAAGACTAAGCTCGAAAGGCACTTTCTTACCTTCGTGTGTAGGCACATATACCGACCCTCCGGCAAGCCAGTTGAGCATATTCGAGCGTGTATTGATGTCGTCGGCATAGTCGTCAGTGCCGTTTTTGCTACTATAAACCGAGTAAGGAGCACCCGACCACTGGGCACTATATCGCGCACCTTCCAAACAACGAGGCATACCACTTGTTGCTCCTCCTCGCTGTATATTACCCATACCACCGCCAAAGCGCACGGCATCGGTAGTAACTACGCCTTTCTCTGCCGACGAGTTGGTTACGATTACGCGATTGGCGGTGCTGTTGCCTGCATCAAAGTCGAACGTTCCGAGGTACACCCACGTACTGCCACCCATCTGCTGATTGACGCGGAACAAAGTGCGTTCACCTTTATGCACTACTATATATTGCGCATCGCTTACACTCTTGGCTACGGTCTGATAGCTCACATAAACGGCATAGCGACCCGACTGCTGAATGGTAGGCTGATATGATGCCCACGACTCGTTGTTCTTCTTTGTTGTGCGCACCATGCGTGCTGTGCCTTGCTCAAACGGATTCTCGCCATCGCGATACATGCCACGATGGAAGGCAAAGCCACGCTCCTCAGTTGTACGCCATTTCTCGCGACCATTATCCTCAACGTATCCTTTCTCAGCATCGTTGTCTACTATCACCTCATTGCGCTGCCAGTCGCGCTCACGCGGTGTGTACACCACAGCACCTGCACGTTCGAGCATCGGAATGAGATAAGGCACAACGATAGTCTGTGTGAAAAGGTCTTCGTTAGTACAGAAAAGGTTCGGACGCTGCCACTTCCACCGACTCTTCTTCTGGTCGTAATAGATGCCGTGCGACTGCCACAGGGCGATATGACGGTCGAAGAGTCCGTGCGAAACGAAATGTGGTTGCGACTCGTTCATCACCCATGGTGCATCACAATAATCGATACGCCCCCACCCTGCTGGTGCACTACCGTCGCGCAACTTCGCTCCTGGCACAAGCATCTCTATCGGCATACCTGCCGTGTTGATGCATAGCCTATAGCGATTGTAAGGTTTTGGCAAAGCCTTAGCAAGACGTTTATAATAGTAGCCAACACTCTTCTCTGTAAAGCTTTGCGTAGCGAAGCCTGTACTCACGTTGAGCGTAAGCACACGACGAGCGTCGTCTACGCTGTACGACTCCATATATGGCTGTACGGCGTAGACGACATTCTTGGCTCGTGTGGCGAGCACATAATTCTTAAGGCGAGTATCCAGCCCCCCGTTTGACGATGTCTTATGTCCCCCTGCTGAAGCAGGAAGCGTCACAAGGGTTGCTGCAAATACCAAAATCGACAATAACCTGTTCTTCATATAAATTAAAGTTCACCGACGGTGAACAGTTCAGGGTTCTTACCCTTGAAGTCCTTAAAATAAGTCTTGATACGCTTCATATCCGCTTCCACATCTCCCGTCGGCACAATCATGTGCTTACACTCTATCAGTTTGCGTTCAAAGTCAAGACCATATAGCAATATTGGCAGTTCTGCCTTTAAAGCGATGAAATAGAAGCCCTTCTTCCAGTTTGGGTTACGTGAGCGTGTACCCTCCGGAGTAACACAAAGCTTAAAGTTTGGCGCACGACGCGCAGCCTCAGCCATAGCGTCGGTCATGCTTGTATGTTTCGAACGATTGACGGGGATGCCACCAAGATGGCGGAACCATACACCAAGTGGCCAAAAGAACCACTCCTTCTTCATAAGGAAGTTAGCCTTTATTCCCTCTGCACGCGAGTAGAGAAGTCCGATGATAAAGTCCCAGTTACTGGTGTGTGGAGCAAGACAGAGTATATACTTTTCGGGGTGGTCCACTTCTATATGAGCGGTCCACCCCATGCGTTTATACAACAATGTCTTGCAAATGCGTTGCAAAAAACTCATTGTGTATTATGTATGTTTATGTTTTGAAAATTCTGATTAGCCGAGATTTACAACCTGGTCTACAATCTCAGACACCTGCTTATTGAAGTTGTTCACAAGGTCTTTATAGAACAGTTTCGGCGAGAGTCCTGGCTCCTGGTGCGACACACGTCGTACATAGTCATTATGTATTACAAGGATAGAAGCGAGCAATGCGTTCACGTCCTCTTCTGTTGCTTTTGAACTGTACATGGAAGCAGCCACTGCCTCCGAAAAAAGTTCGCTACAAACATAATTGATATTGCGTTTCAGGTTTCGTTTGTTTGCCATAACAAATAAAATGATTATTGATTAAAAGATTAAATTAACATGCCAAAGATAAGAAAAATATTAATACGCAACAAGCATTATTGCTAAAATTCTTCCAATTGTATGTTTTCTTTTCTTTTTTTTTCAGTATATCACAGAAAAAGAGTATTTTTGCAGTGCAAAAAAAGTATCTATTTATACGTTACACATATTTTAATATTAAAATCACATGGAAATTAGTGCATTGCAGATTGCAAGAGCTGCTTATCAGCCCAAATTGCCTAAGGCTCTCCAGGGTCCGGTTAAGGCCGTAGAGGGTGAGGCAACACAGTCAGTAGGTAACCAGGAAGAGATCAAGGCGTTGTTCCCTAACACATACGGAATGCCGGTTATCACTTTCGAGGCTGGCGAGAAGACAGAGCTTCCTGCATTCAACGTAGGCGTTATTCTTTCTGGCGGTCAGGCTCCTGGCGGTCACAACGTAATTTCAGGATTGTTTGACGGTGTTAAATCATTGAATCCAGAGAACAAGCTCTATGGCTTCATCCTCGGTCCTGGCGGTCTGGTTGACCACAAGTACATCGAGATTACATCAGAGCTCATGGATCAGTATCGCAACACTGGTGGTTTCGACATCATCGGTTCGGGTCGTACAAAGCTCGAGAAGGAAGAGCAGTTCGAGAAGGGTATTGAGATTCTTCGCGAGCTTGGCATCAAGGCTCTCGTTATCATCGGTGGTGACGACTCTAACACTAACGCTTGTGTGCTCGCTGAGTACTACGCAGCAAAGAAGTACGGTGTTCAGGTTATCGGCTGCCCGAAGACTATCGACGGCGACTTGAAGAACGAGCAGATTGAGACTTCTTTCGGTTTCGACACAGCTTGTAAGACATACTCTGAGCTTATCGGCAACATCCAGCGCGACTGCAACTCTGCACGTAAGTACTGGCACTTCATCAAGCTCATGGGTCGTTCAGCTTCTCACATCGCTCTTGAGTGCGCATTGCAGACACAGCCTAACATCTGCCTCGTATCAGAGGAGGTTGAGGCTAAGGAGATGTCGCTCGACGACGTTGTAACATACATCGCTCAGGCTGTTGCTGACCGCGCTGCTGACGGCAACAACTTCGGTACAGTGCTCATTCCTGAGGGTCTCATCGAGTTCATCCCTGCTATCAAGAAGCTCATCGCTGAGCTCAACGAGGTGCTCACCGACCCTGCAACAGGCGAGTCACGCGAGTTCGCTAATGCTGAGGAGCAGATTGCATTCGTTAAGAGCTCTATCGCTAAGGAGAACCTCGCTGTTCTCGAGTCGCTCCCTGCTGACGTTGCACGCCAGCTCTGCCTCGACCGCGACCCACACGGCAACGTTCAGGTATCGCTCATCGAGACAGAGAAGCTTCTCTCTCGCATGGTAGCAACCAAGCTCAACGCATGGAAGGCTGAGGGTAAGTTCTGCGGCAAGTTCTCTGCACAGCACCACTTCTTCGGCTACGAGGGACGTTGCGCAGCTCCGTCTAACTACGACGCTGACTACTGCTACTCACTCGGTTTCAACGCATCACGCCTCATCAGCAACGGCAAGACTGGCTACATGTCAATCATCCAGAACACAACAGCGCCTGCAGAGCAGTGGATCGCAGGTGGTGTGCCTATCACAATGATGATGAACATCGAGCGTCGCAACGGTGCTAACAAGCCTGTTATCCGCAAGGCTCTTGTTGAACTCGATGGTGCTCCGTTCAAGTTCTTCGCTGCTCATCGCGAGGAGTGGGCTAAGAACACATGCTACGTATATCCTGGCCCAATCCAGTACTGGGGACCAACAGAGGTATGCGACCAGACAACTAAGACTCTGAAGCTTGAGCAGGCTAAGTAAAAACTCTGCTTGTTCAAAACAAAAGACTTTATACAGCAAGAGCAGAGTGACAACCGTCATTCTGCTCTTCTTTTTTTATGTAAAAGCAGGACTTTAAGCGTCCTTATATAAAGAGATTATCATCGGACACCGAACGCAATCCGATCGGACACCGAACGCAATCCGATTAGACTCCGAACGCAATCCGATTAGACGCCGAACGCAACTCGATTAGACTGCGGACGCAAACGGTGACAGAAACAACAATATGGAAGCAAACAAACGCACATACAAACCTCGCAAACGACGCTCAACAACTAAACAAAAGCGCTGCTCAAGCCTCTCCGCCCTACTCTCACGCCATCCGCGTGCCGTATGGTGGACAAGTTCGGCTGTGATGATATGCGTATATGTTTGGGCTTTCTACACCTACTTCGTTAGTCCTACCGGATTTCGCTGGCGTGCGCTCTTCGGCGATACCAACTATCCTGCCGGCTACGAGATACACGGCATAGACATCTCGCACTATCAAGGCAAGATTGACTGGGATAAGCTGCGCGACAGCAATATCGAAGGCTATCCGCTGCGCTTCGTGATGATTAAGTCGACAGAAGGTTCGTCGCGCACCGACAACAGGTTTAAGGAGAACTTCCGCCAGGCTCGTGAGCACGGACTTATACGCGGAGCCTACCACTTCTGGAGCAACAAATCGTCGGCACGCGACCAGGCTTATTTCTTCCTAAAGCAAGTGCGTCTGGAGGATGGCGACCTTCCGCCCGTGCTCGACGTGGAGCACAAACCGCAAGACCGCAACGTGGAGGATTTTCAGCGCGACATTCTTACATGGCTACACATCGTAGAGGATAAATATCACGTGAAGCCTATCATATATACCTATTATAAATTTAAGGAGAGCTACCTTAATGCGCCCGTATTCGACGACTATCCCTACTGGATAGCGCATTACTATGTAGACAAGGTGGAATACAAGGGCACGTGGCACTTCTGGCAACACACCGATGTAGGACAACTACCAGGCATTAAGGGCTACGTCGACTTCAACATCTTCAACGGTTCGTTCTATGCGCTGAAGAAACTCACAATCGGAAACCAGGACTAAAACAAACGTAGCGGAGGTTTCCAACCTCCGCTACATTTATAAGAATCTTACTTGAACAACGCGCAAGCCCACTCTTCGTCCGTAACAACGTCGCAGAGCGAGAGTCCGTGCTCCTTAGCAGCCGCTTCTATCATCGGCACGTCAGCCTCGTAGAATCCGCTGAGGATGAGTTGTGCGCCTTGCTTCATGTGTGCACGGAACGCTGACATATCGGCTATAAGGATGTTGCGGTTAATATTTGCAATGACCACATCGAAGCATTCCGCTACGTTATTAAGAACCGACGCATCGCCGAGCATAACGCTCATATTCTCCACCCCATTCAATGCTGCGTTGTGTTGCGCATTGTCGGCACTCCACTCGTCGATATCATAACCGAGCACGGGGTTGGCACCAAGACGTGAGGCAGTGATGCCGAGTATTCCGGTGCCACATCCGCAGTCGAGCACGCTCTTACCCTGCACGTCCATTGCGAGCAGTCGGCGCAGAATCATGCGTGTTGTCTGGTGCGTACCCGTTCCGAAGGCGTTGCGTGCCTCAATAAAGATGCGCATCACGCCGTCGTCGCCAGCGAACATCTCGCGGTCGGTGTGCTTGGCATCGTAGATTACGAGGTTGTCGCTTACGCCAATAGGCTCGAAGCCCTCGTCCTCCCAGCCCTGATTCCAGTTCTGGTCGGGCACTTCCTCCACAGCGTAACTCACCGCTGCACCCTCCGGCATATAGTCGGCAATGGCTGCATCGAGTGCCTCCTTGTCATACATCCGGCGCTGTACATAACCTAACAATCCGTCGTCGGTATCCTCAAACGCCTCGAAACCAGCCTCACAGGCGGCTGCTGACAACAACTCACGAGCAGGCTGCATCAGCTCTGCCTCACATTCTATCTTGAAATTTGCTACAAAATATTTCATAATACTATAATTTAAAAGGGGTGCTATTCTTGCATGTGCAAGCGACATCACCCTATTATTATTCAAACACCTCTTCTATGTCAAGAGCCCCATCGCCGGGGTCATCGGACGAGGTCTCGCCGTCCGAACAGCCGTCGTAGCCTGGTGGCAGATCGAATTTCGCCGTTTCGTCGTAAGGCAACGAGGGGTCGGCATACACCTTCTTCATAAAGTTTGCCCAGATGGGCAGAGCCATTGTTGCGCCCTGTCCCATGCGCATGGTGTCGAAGTGGATGTCGCGATCCTCACCACCTACCCAGCAACCGCTGACGAGTTGCGGTGTGAAGCCCATGAACCAAGCATCGGCATTGCGGTTGGTGGTACCAGTCTTAGCACCAATCTCGCCTGTAAAGTTATATCTGTAGCGCAATCTGCCAGCCGTACCGCCATCGACAACGCCTTTCAGAAGCACGAGCATACGGTCGGCGCTTTCTGCATTTATCACCTCGTTCATACGCGGTTGGAAGTCGGTGATGACATTGCCCTCGTTATCCTCTATTCGACTCACGAACATCGGAGCTGAACGAATGCCTTTATTGACAAACGTGGTGTAGGCACTTACCATCTCCGCCACAGACACCTCACACGGACCGAGACAGAGTGCCATCGAGGGCACTATCTCGGGGTTATCGATGCCAAACTCGTGCAGCTTGGTGACGAACTGCTGTGGGTTAAGCTTACTCATAAGATAAGCCGAAATCCAGTTGTTCGATTGCGCCAATCCCCACTTCAGCGTAACCATCTCGCCGTAGCGTTTACGGTTGGCGTTGCGCGGAGTCCACGTCTGATTGCCCACGGTGTAGGTCTGCTGCACATTAGGAGCCATAGAACATGGGGTGAAACCATTCTCCATGGCAAGCGCATAGAGGAACGGCTTTATTGTAGAACCCACCTGGCGACGACCGCCCGTAACCATATCGTACATAAAATGTGTGTAGTCGAGTCCGCCTACGTATGCCTTCACCGCTCCCGTCTTCGGATCCATACTCATAAAGCCAGCACGCAGATACGACTTCACATAGCGTATGCTGTCTATAGGTGCCATCATGGTGTCGATATCGCCATGATAGGTGAAGAGAGTCATCTCTGTAGGCGTATGGAACGAGCGGTGAATTTCTTCATTGCTTGCGCCCGCAGCTTTCAGTGCTCTATAGCGTTCGCTCTGAAGCACAGCACGTTCCATAATCTGGTTAACCTGTTTCTGTGTCAGTGCGGAGGTGAACGGAGCGTTCGGCTTGCCCTTCTGCTCCTTGAAGAACTCCGGCTGCAAGTAGCGAGCCACGTGAGCATAAACAGCCTCTTCGGCATAGCGTTGCATACGCGAGTCGATGGTGGTGTACACCTTCAAGCCATCGGCATTGAGATTGTACGGCGAGCCGTCCTTCTTGCGATTTTTGTTGCACCATCCGTAGAGCGGATCGTTCGCCCATGCAATTGAGTCGATGACAAACTGACGGCGGTTCCACGACGGATAGTTAGACAGTTGTGGACGCTCGGCAGACATGTACACACGCAGGAACTCGCGCAAGTAAGGCGCTACACCATCTTTGTGGTCGGTGCGGTGGAAATCGAGTGTGAGCGGCGACTCGACGTGCTGCGCATACTCGGCATCGCTGATATAGCCCGCCTTACGCATCTGGTCGAGCACTACGTTGCGACGCTCACGACAACGGTCGGGATAGCGCACGGGGTTGAACAGCGACGGGTTCTTGCACAAGCCGATGAGCGTAGCAGCCTCCTCTATATTGAGGTCGCGAGGCTCCTTATTAAAATAGGTATTGGCCGCAGTCTTTATACCTACAGCGTTATGCAGGAAGTCGAAATAGTTGAGATACAGAGCTATAATCTCCTCTTTGGTGTAGTTGCGCTCGAGCTTCACAGCGATAACCCACTCTATCGGTTTCTGCAGCGCACGCTGCATGGTGCTCTTGGCGGTTTCGGAATAGAGCTGCTTGGCAAGCTGCTGCGTGATGGTAGAACCGCCACCGGCAGAAGCCTGACCGAACAGACCGCGCTTGACGATGGCTCTGCCCAAAGCGATGAAGTCTACGCCCGAGTGGTCGTAGAAACGAACATCCTCTGTAGCCACAAGCGCCTGCACCAGGTATGGCGAGATGTCGTTGTATGAAACGCAGACACGGTTCTCGCGATTGAAGTTCCACGTGCCGATGACCTTTCCGTCAGCACTATAGATCTGTGTTGCGAAGCGATTGATCGGGTTCTGCAAGTCCTCAACTGGCGGCATATATCCGATAAAACCGTTCCATATAGCCGTGAACGCAACAGCCGAACCGAGAATGACGATGGCAAGCAACGTCCATAGTGAGCGTACGAATACTTTTCTCATATTTTTAGTAATGTATTCCTTATTATATTAGTAATAGGACTGAATTATATTAGTAATATCTCTTATATTTTGCAAAGGTAAGGCAAAAAAGTGAGAAAAGCATAAATAATAGTTTTCATTTACGCCATATCTGAAAAATTATAACTACCTTAGCAGACAAATTGTAGACAACCATTAATTCTAAATAATAATGAGACACGATTTTGTAACAATAGCCGACCTGCCGAAGGAAAAGCTAATGTATTTGCTCGAAATGGCAAAGGAGTTTGAGAATCACCCTAATCGCGAACTGCTGAAAGGTAAGGTGGTGGCAACGCTATTCTTCGAGCCTTCAACCCGCACGCGATTGAGTTTTGAAACAGCAGCAAACCGCCTCGGTGCGCGCGTCATCGGTTTCTCGGATGCCAAGGCATCAAGCGTAACAAAAGGCGAAACACTTAAGGACACTATACTTATGGTTTCCAACTATGCCGATGTCATCGTGATGCGCCACTACGTTGAAGGCGCAGCACAATACGCCAGCGAAGTTGCTCCGGTTCCTATTGTCAATGCAGGCGATGGTGCACACATGCACCCGTCACAGTGTCTCCTCGATCTTTATTCCATCTACAAAACACAAGGCACTCTCGAAAACCTTAATATCTATCTCGTTGGCGACTTGAAGTACGGACGCACCGTGCACTCGCTCATCACTGCCATGCGCCACTTCAATCCTACATTCCATTTTGTAGCACCAAAGGAATTGGCAATGCCTGAGGAGTACAAGATCTATTGTCGCGAACACGGTATCCGCTTCGAAGAGCACACCGACTTCAACGAAGACGTGATTGCGGATGCCGACATCCTCTACATGACACGCGTGCAGAAGGAGCGCTTCTCCGACCTCATGGAGTACGAACGTGTGAAGAACGTGTACATCCTGAAGCGCCAGATGCTCTGCAAAGCAAAGGACAACATGAAAATTCTACACCCACTGCCACGTGTCAACGAGATAGCATACGACGTAGACGAGAGTTCACACGCTTACTACATTCAACAGGCAGGCAACGGTTTGTTCGCCCGTGAGGCGATATTCTGCTACGTGCTCGGCATCACACTCGACGAGGTGCGCAACGATAAAACAATTATTTAGCAATTAATAAACAATACGACATGAGCAACAAGACAGAAAGACAAGTGGCTGCTATCAAGAACGGCACTGTCATCGACCATATACCAGCAGAGAAGACATATCAAGTAGTAAATTTACTACAATTAGAGACCCTTGAAACACCAGTAACTATCGGTTATAACTATCCGTCGAACAAGATTGGACGCAAGGGTATCATCAAAGTGTCGGACAAGTTCTTCACCGACGAGGAGATTTCGCGACTCTCGGTTGTAGCACAGAACGTGGTGCTCAATATCATACACGACTACGAGGTTGTGGAGAAGAAGACCGTGAAGACTCCCGATGAGTTGCGTGGCATCGTGAAGTGCAACAACCCGAAGTGCATCACCAACAACGAACCGATGAACACCGTATTCCACGTTGTGAACAAAGAAAAGGGCATCCTCAAATGCCACTACTGCGACAAGGAACAGTTCATCGAGAAAGTTGAACTCGTATAATCATTACTATAATTAAAATTCTATTAACTATGAAAAGAGATCAAGTGATTTTCGACCTCATTGAGAAAGAACATCAGCGCCAGCTGAAGGGTATAGAACTTATAGCTTCTGAAAACTTTGTCAGCGACGAGGTAATGGAGGCAATGGGTTCTTATCTCACGAACAAATATGCCGAGGGCTATCCAGGCAAACGCTACTACGGCGGCTGCCAGGTAGTGGACGAAGTGGAGACTTTGGCTATCGAACGCGTGAAGAAACTCTTCGATGCTGAGTATGCCAACGTACAGCCGCACTCTGGTGCGCAGGCTAACGCCGCTGTGCTGCTTGCCGTACTGAAGCCTGGCGATACATTCCTCGGTCTAAACCTCGCACACGGCGGACACCTCTCACACGGTTCAGCAGTGAACACATCAGGCATACTCTACCACGCCATCGGCTACGACCTCGACCAGGAGACTGGCCGCGTGAACTACGACCAGATGGAGCAGCTCGCTTTGGAACACAAACCGAAGCTCATCATCGGTGGTGGTTCGGCATATAGCCGCGAGTGGGACTACAAGCGTATGCGCGAGATTGCCGATAAGGTTGGCGCACTGCTTATGATTGATATGGCTCACCCTGCAGGCCTTATCGCAGCCGGCTTGCTCGACAATCCTGTGAAGTACGCTCACATCGTAACCTCTACCACTCACAAGACTCTACGCGGTCCGCGTGGCGGCATTATCCTTATGGGCAAGGACTTCGAGAACCCATGGGGCTTGAAGACACCAAAGGGCGTAACAAAGATGATGAGCCAGCTGCTCAACTCTGCAGTATTCCCAGGACAGCAGGGCGGTCCGTTGGAGCATGTCATCGCTGCCAAGGCTGTGGCTTTCGGCGAGGCTCTGCAGCCAGAGTTCAAGGAGTGGGCAAAACAGGTGAAGAAGAACGCAAGCGTACTTGCTGACGAACTCATCAAACGTGGCTTCACTATCGTGAGCGGTGGCACAGACAACCATTCTATGCTTGTCGACCTCCGTTCGAAGTATCCCGACCTCACCGGTAAGGTGGCAGAAAACGCTCTCGTTGCTGCAGACATCACCGTCAACAAGAACATGGTGCCATACGATACACGTAGCGCATTTCAGACATCGGGCATACGCCTCGGAACTCCTGCCATCACAACACGTGGTGCTAAGGAAGACCTCATGGTGCTGATTGCTGAACTCATAGAAGAAGTACTGAACGACCCAGAAAACGAAGAGGTAATCGCTCGTGTTCGCGCCAAAGTGAACGAGACAATGAAGGACTACCCTCTCTTCGCTTATTAAACTAAGGCGAACAATCGATACGTACATCCGCGATACTCATCGCAGATGTACGTACCGATTCTCACTATCAAACTATAACTTACGAGTTTTTCACGATTTGACTAACTATTAACTTTATCACACCCATATATGTTACAACTCATCGCTGTTATACTCATAATTATTATCTCCATCAGCTACATCGCCTACAGAACATATAAAGCCATTAGCGAAGCAGAAAGCGGATGTTATGGCTGCAAGGGCTGTGCACTGAAAGAGCAAATGATAAAAAAACACAAACTTAACAAAAAGCAAAACACTACTTTCCACGCCGAACAATGCAGTAATTATAGGAAAAAGGATACTTAAACATAAAACGTACGAAAGAAGAAACACAAGAAAACGTGGAAAAATAAGATAAATAAGAAAAAAGAAACAAAAACATTTGGTGGTTACAATAATAATGCCTACCTTTGCACTCGCAAATAAGCAATGAGCCATTTGGTACCTTGGCCGATCGGTTAGGTAACGGTCTGCAAAACCGTGTAGAGCAGTTCGACTCTGCTAGGTACCTCAAACGAAAGTGAAATGTTCAAACGAACATTTCACTTTTTTGTTTTACATAAAAATCACTCAACAAATATACTACAATATCAACAAGAATGAATAAGCGAACAAATACACAACGGTCTATACATTATTATATATTATATAGTATTATACCTTATATATATATAACTTCATTGTTGCTCTCATCGTGTAACGGAAAGAGTACAATAAACGACGACAACAATGGTGACACCATCACATTCAAATACGCAGAACATATAACCGCAGTTAGACACGATGGATACGTAGACGTAAAGCTTAGCAACCCTTGGAAGAGTGGCACACTTCTACATCGCTATGCCCTAATCAACCGCAGCGACTCGGGCAAAGTCATTCCACCCTCAGATGCCACTGTCATATACACACCAATACGTAGGGCAATAGTGACAACATCACCACACTGCCGGCTACTATTCGACTTGGGTGCTGGCGAAGCAATTAAAGGCGTATGCGACTTGGCATACATCACCCAACAAGACGTGCTACAGCGTGCAGCAAAAGGAACCATCACCAACTGTGGCAACAGTATGTCGCCAACCATCGAGCGCATCATTGCATTAGCACCCGATGCCATGTTCCTATCACCATTTGAGGGAAGCAGCCATGCACAACTCGAAAATATCGGCACACCAATTATAGAATGTGCCGACTATATGGAAACCTCCGCACTTGGACGCGCCGAATGGATGCGCTTCTATGCCATGCTAATCGGTAAAGAAAATACCGCTGATTCGTTGTTTACTACTATTGAACACAACTACAACACAATCGTCGAACATAACAAAAAGCAAAAGAATCACCCTAAAGTGCTCACCGAACGCGTCACAAGTGGCGTATGGTACTGCCCTGGAGGCAATAGCTCGATGGCAAAATTGATAAAAGATGCAGGTGGTGACTACATCTTTGCCGACGACACGCACAGCGGATCGCTGAATCTATCACCCGAAATGGTAATCAGTAAAGCCATTAATGCCGACATCTGGTTGTTCATCTACTATGGTGACAGACCGCTCACACGTAACCAACTAAGCACAGAATACAGCGGATACAAGACAATAAAGGCGTTCAAAGACGGAAACATATACGAATGTAACGGCAAAACCTCAACTTATTTTGAAGAAATATCATTCCGTCCCGACTTTTTGCTCACCGAACTGACACACATGTTCTACTCACAAAACAACAAGCTGCGCTACTACAAGCGCATTCAAGAATAAAAAACGTCACAAAACGACCTTATCAAACGCGCTCAACTACAAAAATGTAGCAAAATGCGCATTTTATCATAAAAAAGTACTGAAAACATTTGGTGGTTACAATAAAAACCAATACCTTTGCACTCGCAATTGAGAAACAGTGCTCCGGTTAACTTCAACCGTATGGAAGTTTGGGTGAGTGGCTGAAACCAGTAGTTTGCTAAACTGCCGTACGGGTAACCGTACCGGGGGTTCGAATCCCCCAGCTTCCGCTGTTCTCTTGAGCAAATAATACTGTTGGTGGATTCATCTAATGGTTAGGATACAAGATTCTCAATCTTGGCATAGGGGTTCGATTCCCCTATCCACTACCAAAGCAGTAAGACATAAAACCGATGGTGGATTCATCTAATGGTTAGGATACAAGATTCTCAATCTTGGCATAGGGGTTCGATTCCCCTATCCACTACCAAACAAAGCGTGTAGAAACAATATGTTTTTACACGCTTTTTTCATTATACTCTCTACTATTTTCAAAAAAAATGCGTAACTTTGTAGCTTAGGACTACAACTATAGCAAACAAATAGTACACACAGATATGGCAGATATAAAGAAACCGCTCATGGGTATGTCGCTCTATGAGCTCAAGGAAGTAGCAAAATCGCTCGGTATGCCAGCCTTCACTGGCGGACAGATGGCGAAATGGCTATACACACAACACGTGAAATCGATTGACGAGATGACAAACATCTCGAAGACCAATCGTGAGCGACTGGCTGAAGAATATACCATTGGATGTATGGAGCCGTTAGACTGCCAAGTATCGAAGGACGGAACAATAAAGTACCTCTTCCCCACTGCTACGGGCAAACATGTGGAAACTGTGTACATCCCCGATCACGACCGCGCTACGCTGTGCGTTTCGTCACAAGTGGGTTGCAAGATGAACTGTCTGTTCTGCCAAACCGGCAAGCAGGGCTTTGAGGAGAGCCTCACAACAACCGACATTCTCAACCAGATATACTCGCTGCCCGAACGCGAGAAGCTTACGAACATTGTGTTTATGGGCCAGGGCGAACCGATGGACAACCTCGACAACGTACTGAAGGTGACACAGGTGATGACAGCCGACTATGGCTACGCTTGGAGCCCGAAGCGCATCACAGTGAGCAGCGTAGGCATACGCAAGAAATTGCAACGCTTCCTCGACGAGAGTGATTGTCATGTTGCTATCAGTATGCACTCGCCAATACCAGAACAGCGTGCACAGTTGATGCCTGCAGAGCGTGGTATGTCTATCGTAGAGGTGGTAGACTTGATGCGTAACTACGACTTCACACATCAGCGCCGACTCTCTTTCGAGTATATCATGTTCAAGGGCGTGAACGATACCACAACACATGCTCGCGAAATAGTGAGACTCGTGGAAGGACTGGAATGTCGATTTAATCTGATTCGCTTCCACCCTATCCCCAACGTAGACCTGCAAGGCACAGACGACCACCATATAGAGAATTTCCGCGACTATCTGACTAACCACGGCGTGTACACCACGATTCGTGCAAGTCGAGGTCAAGACATCTTCGCTGCATGTGGACTGCTCAGCACTGCGAAAAAGATTGAAGAGGAGCGCAAACGCCGCGAACAACAATAACCCCATGCGATATACAATACTGTTCTTCGCTACGCTTACACTCATGGCCTGCACTCGAGGCAAGCAGACTATGCTGCCCGACAGTGGTGGCAGACCATACGAAGTAGTGCTCATTGGCGATAGCGATAGTATATTATATAAGGTACTAACAGAGCCTGTCACTGCCCTGCCGCAGCCCGAGCCTGCATTCGACGTAAACATCGGCACATCGATGAATGCCACATTACGACTCGCTCGTAACATCGTGGTGGTAGAAATCGACCACAAATTGAAACAAATCAAGGTAAAATACGAGCGTAACGTATATGCTGAACCACAGATGATTGTACACGTAAGTACGCCTTCGATGAAGCTTCTGCATTATGCAATGCAGAGTCAAGATGCAACCAACGGCATACGCAATCTGCTAAAACGCAACGAAATAAAGAACGCCATAACACTGCTTGAGCACAAGCATAACACAAAGTTGGAAGCAGAAGTGCAACAGATGTTCGGTATAGATATGCGCATACCGTCAGATATGCGAGCGAGCAAGAAGGGAAAAGACTTCATTTGGATATCCAACGACTCGCCAACAGCAATGGCAAATATCTGTATATACACGTCGGAAAACCGCGACAGTGTGATGAAGGTGAACATAAAGGGCGAAACCGACGATATGTACATGACGACAACGCAAGGTAGTATCGTCACAACTGATGTCAGCAGCGACACAGACACACTAACCATACGTCGCGGACTATGGGAGATGCACGGCGACGCAATGGGCGGTCCGTTCGTGCAACACATAATAAAGCACGTAGACAAGCACACCACAATAGTGGCAGAAGCTTTCGTCTACGCCCCAGGAACGAAGAAACGCAACGTGCTACTCAATACAGAAGCAGCACTATATACAATACAACCCAAACAAAACAACAAATGGAAGACAGAAAAATCCGCGTGGCAATAACCCACGGCGATACCAATGGTATCGGATATGAGCTTATTTTTAAAACCTTTGCAGAGCCTGAAATGCTTGAGTTATGCACACCTATCATCTACGGCTCGCCGAAGATTGCAGCTTATCATCGTAAGGCCCTTGATATGCAAGCTAACTTCAGCATCATCAACAAGGCTGAAGATGCTGTCGATGGACGCGTTAATCTGCTCGCTTGCTTCGACGAAGAGGTGAAAGTAGACCTCGGACAACCCACTAAAGAGTCGGGCGAATCGGCTCTCAAAGCTCTCGACAAGGCAATGACCGACTTCCGTAGCCAACTCTACGACGTGCTCGTGGCTTGCCCGGTATGCCTCTCCAACATGACAGCCAACGAAGTTGGTTACACATACAACGGACTGAAGGAATATGCAGAGACTTGCATCGGTGATGGTGCTAAGGGCATGAAGATAATGGTAAACGAATCACTACGCATCGCCCTCGCCACCAATGGTTTGGCTATCAAGGACGTACCTGCAAACATCACAGAAGAGAATATCCTTAACAACATTCGCAAACTGCACAACTGCCTCAAGAGCGACTTCCGTCTGTCGAATCCACGTATAGGCGTGCTCGCACTTAACCCAAGCGCTGACGGCACAGAAGAGAAGGAGATACTACTGCCAGCTATAAAGAAAGCCGAGGAGGAAGGCATCACAGCATACGGACCATATGCCGCAGAAGATTACTTCGGCAATAATGTATGCGATGCTTTCGACTGCACGCTCGCAATGTACGACGATCAGGCTAACATACCATTCTCTACAACAATGCAGAGCAACGGCATCTATTACATATCAGCACTCCCACTCGTATGCACAGCACCCGCACTGACTCCCGACTTCGCCAATGCTGGAGCTGGCGTTGCTGATGAGAACGCACTGCGCCACGCTATCTATGCAGCTATCGACATCGTGCGTAACCGCGAAGAATACGAGCTACCACTTGCCAATCCGCTGCCGAAACTCTACCATGAGAAGCGCGATGAAAGCGAGAAGGTGAGATTTTCTATTCCGAAGAAACGCGACACCAACAATCAGCAAGGCAACCGATAACACAATCGGTTGCTAAAAAAGTCGCATAAAGCTGCATCTATTTTAATAGAAATATGTAATTTTGTTACCAAATGGATACATCTGAACTGCAAAGATTAAAACAACGGTACAACATCGTGGGCAACTGCGATGCGTTGAACCGTGCTCTCGACGTCGCCAAGCAGGTGGCGTCGACAGACCTCAGTGTGCTCATTGTTGGCGAGAGCGGTGTGGGAAAAGAGATAATACCGCGACTGATACACGACAATTCTCCACGCAAACACGAGAAATATTTCGCCATCAACTGTGGTTCAATACCGGAAGGCACTATCGACAGCGAACTATTCGGACACGAGAAGGGTTCATTCACCGGTGCTATAGGCGAGAGCGAAGGCTACTTCGGCACTGCTAACAAAGGCACAATCTTCCTCGACGAGGTGGGCGAACTGCCATTGGCAACGCAGGCACGCCTGTTGCGTGTGCTCGAAACGGGCGAATACATACGCGTTGGCGGTCAAAAGATAATGAAAACCAACGTGCGCATAGTTGCTGCCACTAACGTCAATATGCACAAAGCAATCAGCGAGGGACGCTTCCGCGAGGATCTATACTATCGTCTGAACACCATACCAATCCAGATGCCACCGCTGCGCGACCGCGGCAACGACATTCTCCTCCTGTTCAGTCTGTTCACTATGCAGATTGCTGAGAAATATGGTATGAATCGAATCACGCTCACCGACGAAGCGAAGGCAATAATGCTTAGATACAAGTGGCCGGGCAACGTGCGCCAGCTGAAGAATATCACTGAGCAGATGTCCGTACTCAGCAAAACACGCGTGATAGACGCCGAAACGCTGAGCAAGTTCATACCGCAGGACAAGGAAAGCACGCAGCTTGCCACCACAACGCCAACCGGATCGCACTCGTACGAGAGCGAACGCGAGATTCTATACAAGATTCTGTACGAACTGAGAGGCAATGTGAGCGATCTGCGTCGCGAGATGACCAATCTGCGCAAACAGATTGACGACAACCGCACACTCGACAATTTCGCAGCTACCCAGCAGGTACACGCTCTGCAGCCAGCCACATTCAGTCCGTATCAGGATGTAGAGGCCGAGGAGATAAGAGATGGCGTAACAACCTCTCAAAACGAACAGAACGAGAGTCTGAACCTCAGCGACATCGGTCGGCAGGTGGTAGAGAAAGCTCTCGAACGCAATGATGGCAACCGCAAGAAGGCTGCACAAGAGCTGGGCATCTCCGACCGTACACTCTACAGACGCATAAAGCAATATGGACTCGACAAATAATAAAGACATGAAACGAATCCGTACACATTATATATATATAGCACTTGTACTGATTGCATCTATAACAATTTCGGCGTGCAAGGTAAGCTACAAGTTCAACGGAGCAAGTATCGACTATACAAAGACAAAGACAATACAGATAGCCGACTTCCCTATCCGTTCAAGTTATGTATGGGGACCGATGGGACCGATGTTCAACAACCAGTTGAAGGACATGTTCGCAAGCCACACCAAACTGAGTCAGGTGAAGCGCAACGGCGACCTGAAAATAGAGGGTGAGATAACACAATACTCGCAGCGCAACAAATCAGTGTCAGCAAGTGGACAGTCGGCACAAACCGAACTTTCAATCACCGTCAACGTACGATTTACGAACAACGTAAACCATAGCGAAGACTTTGAACGCCAGTTCACCTCGTCAAAATCGTACGAGACAACACAAAGTCTTGCCACGGTGCAAGAAGAACTCGTAACACAAATGGTAAAAGACATCACAGAACAGATATTCAACGCAACAGTTGCCAACTGGTAATATAAACATTAATAATGTAAAAACGTAAAAAAGTGGATTTAGTACGCCTCATAAACCATCCTGAACTGATGAGCAAGGAGACTCTATACGAGCTCCGAAACATTGTTGCGCTCTATCCATACTATCAGACGGCACGAATATTGATGTTGAAGAACATGTATCTGCTGCACGATAGTGCGTTCGACGATGAACTTCGTCGAACTGCATTGTACGTGACAGACAGAAGTATGTTGTTCCAACTTGTGGAGAGTGCACACTATGAGTTCAAGAACCCGAGCGAAGAAGCTACCAACAAGATAGAAACAAGCAACGACGACCGCACTATATCTATTATCGACAACTTCCTCGACTCTGCCCCAGAACAGGAACAGGAACCTCAAAATGAACCAAAACGCAAGCCAACGCCTGCAGATGCTGCTGTAGACTATGTCGCATACCTGCTAAAAACAGAAAGCGAAGAAGACGACACCTCCGAACAGAGCCCCCAGCTGAAAGGTCAGGAACTCATAGACGACTTCATCAACAAAGATGGTGGCAAGATACAACTGCAAGATCAACCCACCTATAAACCCGAACTTGAAGAAGAGAAAAAGGGCGAGAACGAAAGCGAAGAAGGCTACTTTACAGAGACTTTAGCCAAAATATACATAAAACAAGGTAGATATTCGAAGGCTCTTGAAATAATTCAGCGTTTAAATTTGAATTATCCAAAAAAAAATGCTTACTTTGCAGACCAAATAAGATTTTTAAAGAAACTTATAATAAATAACAAAAATAACAAATAGAAAAATGATTTACACATTATTCGTAATTTTCATCGTGATAGCATCTTTGCTCATGATTGGCATTGTGCTTATTCAGGAGTCAAAGGGTGGCGGTTTGGCATCCAACTTCTCATCATCTAACGCTATCTTAGGTGTACGCAAGACTACCGACTTCGTAGAGAAAGCAACATGGGGTCTCGCAATCACAATGGTTGTTCTCAGCATCGTATGCGCTCACGTGGCTCCTGTTTCTACAGAGGGTACAAGCGTTATGGAGAAGACAGCAACTGAAACTCAGACAACAAACCCAAACACTACTCCTGGTTTCGGTTCAAGCCAGCAGCAGACTGCACCAGCAGCTGAAGGTGCTCAGCAGGTACCAGCACAGCAGGCTCCTGCAAAGTAATTTGCAAGAACCTCTGTATACCAAAAGAGTAAAAGAAAATTACGCCCCAATTACAATAAAACGTCTAAGGCAATGTCTTAGACGTTTTTTTTATGACTTTCGGTACGTTCAACACTGACACCAGCGAACTGTATCAAAAGATATGAATATGGGAAATAATTAGCAATATAGAGCACATTATTCCTACAATAGCACCATTAAACAAATAAAAACACGATTTATCTAAAAAAAGTTGCCAACACATTTGGTAGTTTAAAACAAAACCCGTACCTTTGCACTCGCTTTAAAGAACTAAGCAATACTGCTAAGTAAAGCAAATAACATGGTGGCTGTAGTTCAGTTGGTTAGAGCGTCAGATTGTGGTTCTGAATGTCGTGGGTTCGAGTCCCATCTGCCACCCAACAGAGAGTCAAACTTCAAAAGAGGTTTGACTCTTTTTTTTATCCCCACTTTAAGAAACCCACTCCACCACTCTACCAATTCGAAATCAAATATTATTATAACGGCTCATATAATATTGTTGTGTTTTTAACAATCTGTATTTCTTATGCAAACAA